>Ga0070741_10000256_pt1 | contig 204443 bp, 177 predicted proteins | sample Coa_R1_4_FD_66440 | JGI IMG/M metagenome (GOLD analysis project Ga0070741, IMG submission 66440) | Surface soil microbial communities from Centralia Pennsylvania, which are recovering from an underground coalmine fire - Coalmine... | ecosystem: Environmental > Terrestrial > Soil >... | reverse complement strand
GCGCTCGGGGTAATACGCAGCCGACGGCGCGGTTCCCCGCTGCGCGACCAGCATGACGGCCGACACGACGACGAATGCGAACGTCAAAGCTCTTTTCATGGGGTGGAGTATAGTGCGGAAATCACCATGGGACCGCTCGTTTTGGCGCTCGCGCTGGCGGCCGATCCGGTGACGCTCGATCAGCTGCTCAACCGCTCCGCCTGGTACCTCGACTACTTCATCGATCAGTTCGAAAACGTCGTCGCGGAAGAAGACGACATGCAGGACGCGAGCTCGCCGATGCCGACGTTCCTGCCGCTCGCGGGCGGCGGCGGACGCGGCGGCGGCGGCGTCGCCGCGCCGCCGTCGACGTCGGACATGGCGCGCGCGCGGCACCGCGATCTACGGTCGGATTTCCTGCTGGTGAAATCGCCCGAGACGCTCGACCTGATTCCGTTTCGTGACGTCATCGCGGTCGACGGCATGCCGGTCCGCGATCGCGAGGAGCGGCTCGCGCGGCTGTTCCTCAACCCGACGAAGGACGCGATGGCGCACGCGCGTGCCGTCAGCGAAGAGGGCGCCCGCTACAACATCGGCAACATGCGGACGACGCTCGGCAACCCGGTGTTCGGCATCTCGGTGCTGCAGCTCACGTATCAGCCGCGGTTCAAGTTCACGCTCGGCAAGGAAGATCGCAGCGTCGGACCCGGCGTGTGGTTCGTCGACTATCAGGAACTCGCGTCGCCGGCGATGGTCCAGGGCGAAGCCGGGCACGATCTCTTCGCGCACGGACGCCTGTGGATCGAGGCGCAGACGGGGCGCGTCGTCCGGACCGAGCTGAACGTCGAACAGCCGCTCATCCGTGCGAAGGTGACGACGTCGTTCCGCTTCGACGCGAAGTTCGACATCGCGGTGCCGGTCGAGATGCGCGAGGTCTATACCTTCGCGAACGGCAACACGGTGAAGACGATTGCGTCGTACGGCCGCTTCCGCCGCTTCGACGTCACGTCGGAAGAAGACATCAAGCTGCCGACGCGCACCGTCGCCGACGCGGTCAGCGGCATGACGTTCGTCGAAATCCCCGCCGGACGCTTCACGATGGGCAGCACGCAGGACGAGAAGGATCGTCAGCCGGACGAGACGCTCCACGACGTCGAACTGACGCACGCGTTTCTCCTCAGCCGATACGAAACGACGCAGCAGGAGTGGCGCGCGGTGATGGGCACCAACCCGAGCCATTTCTCCGACTGCGGGCCGCGCTGCCCGGTCGAGGACGTCACGTACTTCGACATCGAACAGTTCATCGCCAAACTGAATGCGCGCGCGACCGCCGCGGACGCCGCCGGTCCCGTGCTGCGCTACCGGCTGCCGACCGAAGCGGAGTGGGAGTACGCGTGCCGCGCGGGGACGACGGCTGCGTACGCGTCGGGCGACACGCTGACGCCGGCACAGGCGAACGTCAAAGGCAAATCGACGCTGCCGATCGGATCGTTTCCGCTGAACCCGTGGGGGCTCGCCGACATGCACGGCAACGTGTGGGAGTGGACGTCCGACTGGTACGGGCCGTACTCGGAGAACCAGACGGCGAACATCGATCCGCACGGGCCGCCGTCGGGCGAGAAGCGGGTGATTCGCGGCGGCTCGTGGTACTTCGACGTCGACAGCGCGCGATGCGGGCTGCGCTACACGCACCGTCCGCAGGACAAGGGGTTCAGCCTTGGCTTTCGCCTGGCGGCGGATCGGGTGCGATGAACGCGTACTGCAGCTGATCGGTCAGCTTGCCGTCCTTGATCGCGCTCTTGCGCAGCCGCCCCTCGAGGGCGTAGCCCGCCTTCTCCAGCACGCGGCACGACGCGGCGTTCCACGCGAACGGCACGGCGAACACGCGCGTGAGGCCGTGCGTCTCGATCGCGTAGGCCGTCACGGCGCGCAGCGCCGCAGTGACGATGCCGCGTCCCCAGAACGGCTCGCCCAGCCAGTAGCCAATCTCCGCGGAGACGCGCTCGACGTCGTTGTGCATCACGAAGCCGATGCCGCCGACGGCTTCTTCGTCCACGGCGATGGCGAAGCTCGTTTCCGGCGGCCGCTGCTTGACGCCGCGGATCCAGTCGCGCGCGCTCTGCTTCGTGTACGGATGCGGGAACGCGTCGCGCAGGTTCATCCAGATCTTGAAATTGTTCGCGTAGGTCGGCACGGTGTCGACGTCCGAGAACTCCCACGAGCGGACGGTGCAGCAATCGAGCACGAGGCGCATCAGCGTTTCCGGGTGCGCTGACGGTCGAGCGCCATCGCGAGCTGGAGCCGTCGATCCCTCAGGCGCCGCCGCAGCCGCGCGCGCGCATCTTCTGACGTGGTCTCGCCGAGCTCGCGATCGAGCGCCGCGATCTCGTTCATCAGCTCGACTTCCTCCGGGAGGCACTTCGCGCTCTTCAGCACGGAGTACGCCATGCGGAGATCTTCGGGCGTGCGGAAGTATTCCTCGAGATCGATCGGCTGCCCGGCGCCGACGAGGGTGTCGAACTCGCCGCGCGCCATGGCTTCGCGGATCTTGTTCTCGGCGATCTTCGCGAGGCTCACAACGTCAATTTTAGACGACGTAGCGCTCGCCGGAGACGTGGCCGGCGCCGAAGCGCTCGAGGGCGAACGGCGTCAGGTCGAACTGCGGATCGCGTCCCGCGATGACGTCGGCGAGGATGCGCCCGGCCGCCGGCGAATGCTGGAAGCCGTGGCCGCTGAACCCGGCGATCGTGAACAGACCGTTCACCTCCGGCACGGGACCGACGATCGGGTTGTGATCCGGCGTCATCTCGTAGAGGCCCGCCCACGCGTGCGACACCGACGCGTTCGCCAGCGCCGGCAGCCGGCCGACGGCGACGTCGATGACCTGCGGCAGGAAATCCCACTGCACGGTCATGTCGAACGTCGGCCGCTCGTCCTTGTCGCCCATGCCGAACAGAATTCCCGCGCCTTCGCGGTGGTAGTAGAACGTCGTCTCGAAGTCGATCACCATCAGATGATTCGGCGGCGTGGGAACGTCCGCGGCAATGAAGATGTGCCGGCGGTACGGATCGACGGGCACGTCGACGCCGGCGAGCCGTCCCACGGCGCGCGCGTACGGTCCGGCGGCATTGACGACCATCGGCGCGTCGATCGATCCGCGCGTCGTGTCGACGCCGCGCACGCGTCCGGACGCGACGCGGATGCCGGTGACGTCCGTGTCGCGCTCGATCGCCGCACCCGCCGCCTGCGCCGCTTTCGCGAATCCCATCGTCACGCCGTTCGGATCGGCGATGCCGTCGCGCGCGCAGAACGTCGCCGCGAGGACGCCGGTCGTGTCCAGCCCTGGCGCGAGACGCGCGGCCTGCGAGGCGTCGAGCCAGTCGACGTCGACGCCCAGGCTCCGCTGCAGCGAGACGTTGCGGCGAAAGACGTCGACGCTCGGCGCCGACGAAAAGAGAAACAGGTAGCCGTCCTGATGGAAGTCGACCGGATGGCCCACTTCGTCGCCGAAGCGCTCGATCGCGTGGATCGATTCGATCGACAGCCGGATGTTCTCGGCGTTCGAGAACTGATGGCGCACGCCGCCGGCGTTGCGCCCGGTCGATCCCGTGCCGAGCATCTTCTCGCGCTCGACGAGCACGATGTCGGTGATGCCGCGGCGCGTCAGGTGGTACGCGACGCTCGCGCCCATACAGCCGCCGCCCACGACGACGACCTCCGCTGTTCTGTGCATTTCAGCGTCGCGCGGCCCGCTCGACCTGTTCCATGACGCGCAGCAGATTGCCGCCGAGGATCTTCTCCACGTCCTGTTCGGAGTATCCCTTCTTCAACAGCGCATCGGTCAGCTTCGGCAACTGCGACGCGTCGTCCATCCCCAGCGGCATCGTCGCGCCGTCGAAGTCGGAGCCGAGGCCGACGTGATCGATCCCGGCCACCTTCACTGCGTGATCGATGTGTTCGACGATCTTCTCCCACGTCACCTTCGGCAGCTTGCCCGCCTGCATCGCGGCGCGCAGGATCTTCGCTTCCTCGTTGGTGGAGCACGCTTCGTTGCCGGCGCATTTCTTCGCAGCCGCGTCGAGCTGCGCCTGCACGTCGGCCGGCTTCTTCGCGGTGCGATACTCCTCGCTCAGGAAGCTGATCTCGTAGTTGATCTGGACGACGCCGCCGTTTTTCGCGAGCGCGCGCAGCATGTCGTCGGTCATGTTGCGCGGATGCTGGTCGATCGCACGGCACGAGGAATGCGACGCGATCACCGGCGCGCGGGTGACCTCGAGCGCATCGTAGAACGTCTTGTCGGCGACGTGCGAGATGTCGACCATCACGCCAAGCCGGTTCAGCTCGCGGACGACGTCCTTGCCGAACGGCGTCAGGCCGTTGTGCGCGGGCGTGTCGGTCGAGGAGTCGGCCCAGTCGTTGTTCTTGAAATGCGTCAGCGTGAGGTAGCGCACGCCGAGCGCCGCGTATTGACGCAGCACGCCGAGATCGTTGTCGATCATGTGGCCGCCTTCCATGCCCATGAGCGCCGCGATCTTGTGCTCCGCCGCGGCCTTCCGGATGTCCGCGGCCGTCGTTGCCAGTGCGAGGTCGTTGGGATGCGTGCGGACCGCCTCGCGCACGCTGTCGATCAGATCGAGCGCGCGCTTGACCGCCGTCGGCCCCGTCACTTCGCTCGGTATCCAGATCGAGAAGAACAGCGCGTCGAGACCGCCCTCGCGCATGCGCGGGATGTCGATGTTCCCGTCGCTGTGCCGCGCGCCGATGTCGAACCCCTTTTCGTACAACAGGCGCTGCGTCGTGTCGTCGTGCGAGTCGATGACGATCGCCCGCTGATGCAGCTCCTTCGCGCGGGGCGCGATCTCCTGCGTGACGACGACGATGGGCACCGCGATCGCCGCGGCCGCGATGGCCGACCGCCAACAAATGCTCGAGATCATCGGTTGCTCCTCAGGCACATGACGTGCAGAGCGAATTCTAACGTGACTCGCCGAGCCGCCCGCCGAGGCCGCAGCCTGGCCGCCTTGAAGCGCACGATGCGCGACGTGTTCGGCGTCGACGATTTCCGGCCGGGGCAGCAGCAGGTCATCCAGTCGGTGCTCGCCGGCCGCAACACCGTGGCGGTCATGCCGACCGGCGCCGGCAAGTCGCTCTGCTACCAGTTGCCCGCGCTGCATCTGCCCGGCATGACGCTCGTCGCCTCGCCGCTCATCTCGCTGATGAAAGATCAGCTCGACAAGCTGAGCGAGCGCGGTATCGAGGCGTCGCAGGTGAACAGCAGCCTGACGGCCGACGAAGCGCGCGAGGCCGAAGCGTCGATCGTCGAAGACGACACGGAGTTCATCCTGACGACGCCGGAGCGGCTCGCCGATCCCGAGTTCCTTGCGACGCTCTCCGGCAAGACGATCGATCTCTTCGTCGTCGACGAGGCGCACTGCATCTCGCAGTGGGGCCACGATTTTCGGCCGGCCTACACGCGACTGCGCGGCGCGATCGACCGCGTCGGCGCGCCGCCCGTTCTCGCGCTGACAGCGACGGCGCCGCCCGACGTCCTCGCCGACATCACGCAGCAGCTCGGCATCGACGACGCGGTGGTCGTCAACACCGGGATCTTTCGTCGGAATCTCGAGTACGAGGTTCGGCAGACGCCGAGCGAAGCCGAAAAGCAGCGGCAACTCGTCGACCTGCTGCGCGCGACGAACGGATCAGGAATCGTGTACGTCTCGACCCTGAAGGCCGTCGACATCGTCGCGACGGTGCTGCGCGCGGCGGGGATCGCCACCGCGACGTATCACGGGCGGATGAACCGGCAGGACCGCCGCGACGCACAGGACCGGTTCATGCGCGGCGAGGTGACGGCGATGGTCGCGACGAACGCGTTCGGGATGGGGGTCGACAAGCCGGACATTCGGTTCGTCGTGCACTACAACATGCCGGGATCGCTCGACGCGTACTATCAGGAGTCGGGCCGCGCGGGACGCGACGGCTGTCCGGCGCGATGCGTGCTGTTCTATCAGATCGAGGACCAACGGACGCAGCTCGGATTCATCAAGCGACGGCGCATCGAGCACGACGCCGATCGCGAACGGCAAGACCGCGATCTCGCAAAGCTCGAGACGATGACGCAGTACGCGCAGTCGGTCACGTGCCGATGGGCGCAGCTCGTCGAATACTTTCAGGAGGAGGTCGACTGGGACCGTTGCGGCGTCTGCGACGTCTGCACGAGCACCTAGCACCCAGCACCCAGCACCTAACACTCAACACCCAGCACCAACACCCGCGCTACACCTCTTCCCACCGGAACCGCGAGACGGCGATCGTCCAGAACGCCGCCGCGAACGCCATCAGGACGATCGTCGGCACGACCGCGCCGCTGATGCCGATGCCGCGCCACGTCATCGCGTCGAGTCCGTCGACCGCCCACCGCGCGGGGACGACGAGCGTGAGCTGCTGCAGCCACGCGGGAAAAATGAACGTCGGCACCCAGGCGCCGCCGAGCATCACCATCATCAGCACGGCGAGCGTCGTCACGCCGCGCGCCGACGCGGGCGTCTTGCCGAGCGCGGCGACGAGAAGGCCGAACGTTGCCGCCATCGCGCAGCACGCGATCGACACGGCGAGGAAGCCGACGAGGCTGCCGGCGATGCGCACCTTGAAGACGATCATCGCGAAGGCAAACGACACGAACAGCGTCATCAGCGCGATGATCGTGCCGCTGAGCGTCTTGCCGGCGAGCAGCGCCGTGCGCGACACCGGCGCGCTGCGCAGCCGCTTCCACATCCCGCGCTGGCGCTCGAGCAGCATCTCGACGCCGAGGTTCGCGGCCGCGAACAACAGGAACTGAATGCCCATGCCGGCGAACGAGTGCGCGTAGCCGTTGTAGGCGACGTTCTCGCCCGACGTCATCGCTTCCTCGCGCACCGCGTACGGCATCGTCAACCCGCGCGGCTGCGATGCGGTGTCGGACGCGGAGTTGTAGAAGCCCTGGACCGACTGCAGCAGGTTGACGAGCAGCCGCTTCTGCCCTTCGTTCATCGCCGACGAGGATTGGATTTGCGGCAGCATCCGCTCGACGTATTGCCGGCCCTGCGCGCCGCCGAACATCTCGCGGCTGACGGCCTGCATCACGTACTCGGTGAGAATGCCGCGCACCATCGCGAACTCGACGCTGTGCGACGGGTCGTAGACGATGTCGAGCTGCGGCTTGTCGCCGTCGCCGAAGAACGCGCGTCCGGCGGCGTCGCCGAATCCGCCCGGGATGATCACCGCGACGCTCGTCTTGCCGCGCTTGACGGCCGCGCGCGCCTCGTCTTCGCCGGGCGTGGCGACCCGCAAATTGCGGTCGCCCTGAAGTCCCGCGACGATGCCGCGGGAGATCGCCGTCGCGTCGTGATCGATCACCGCCACGTCGATCTTCGCCGGCTCGGTGTTGTTGCCCGGGCCCGAGAAGATCGACCCGAAGAACGACGCGATGGCGATCGGCACGAGGAAGCTCATGATCACGGCGCGCCGATCGCTGAAGAACAGCTGCAGATCCTTGCGCACCATGGCGCCCAGCGTGTTGAGCATCATCAGTCGCGCAGGCTCCTTCCCGTCAGCGAGAGGAACACCGATTCGAGCGTCGCCGGCGCGCCGCCGGCCGCGGCGACGCCGCCGGTCAGCCCCGCGACGGTATCGTCCGCAATCACCGACCCGTGATCGATGACGACGAGGCGGTCGGCCAGCCGTTCGGCCTCTTCCATGTAGTGCGTCGTGTAGAGCAGCGCCTTGCCGCGGCGTTTCAACGTCTCGAGGTTGTCGAAGATCGCGTTGCGGCTCTGCGGATCGACGCCGACGGTCGGCTCGTCGAGCACCAGGATGTCGGGATCGTGCAGCAGCCCGGCCGCGAGGTTCAGCCGCCGCTTCATGCCGCCGCTGTAGGTCTTCACGCGATCGCGTGCGCGATCGGCGAGCTCGACGAGCGCGAGCGACGCCGCGATCGCCGAGTCGAGCGCCGCGCCCGACAGCCCGTAGAGCGCGCCGAAGAAGCGCAGGTTGTCGCGTGCCGACAGCTCGTCGTACAACGCGAGATCCTGCGGCACGAGACCGATGCGGCGCTTCGCCGGATCGGTGTCGCCGCCGAGCCGCGCGCCGCCCACGAGGACTTCGCCGCGATCGGGCGTGATGAGCCCGGTCAGCATCGACACCGTCGTCGTCTTCCCCGCGCCGTTCGGCCCGAGCAGACCGACGAGCTGCCCGGACTCGACGCGGAACGACACGTCGTTGACCGCGACGAGCGAGCCGAACGTTTTGCGCAGGTTCTTGACGGTCAGCACGGCATCAGGATCCGACGCGCGCGGCGGCGGGCGTCGGCCAATCGGACGAACGGCGTGTTTGGCGAGACGAACGGCCGGTATCCGCGGTCATTCGGCGAGCGCGACGATCGGGTCGATCCGCGTCGCGCGCCGCGCCGGCAGCAGACATGCCACGAGCGCGACGGCCGCGAGCAGCGCCGCCACCGCCGCGAGGACGGTCGGATCGCCGGCGCTGACGCCGAAGAGCTGACTCTCGAGGCTCTTGCGCAGCGCGAGCGCCCCGCCGAAGCCGAGCGCGAACCCGCCTCCGACCAGGACGAGCCCTTCGCGCAGCACGAGCTCGAAGATCGCGCGCGCGCTGCTGCCGAGCGCGATGCGGATGCCGATCTCCTTCGTCCGCTGCGTGACGAGATACGCGAGCACGCCGTAGATGCCGATCGCCGAGAGGAACAGCGCGACCGCACCGAAACTGAGCGACAGCATCATCGGCGATCGTCGGCCGACGAGCGATTTCTCGACGCGCTCGTCGAGCGTCTGCGTGTCGAACACGGGCAGCTGGCGATCCAGACCGTTGAGCGCGCCGCGCACCGCGCCGGTCAAGGCCGCCGGATCGCGCGGCGTCCGGATCGCGAACGTCAGTCCGCCCGACGGATCCTGATCGATCGGAAAGTAGTACGCGCCCACGGACTTGCTGCCTTCCGTCAGGTCGTGCAGCTTCACGTCGCGGATGACGCCGACGACGGTGAGGAACACGGTTTTGTCCGTGATGGCCGTGAGGTCGCCTTGGGAGGCATCCTCCGGCTTGTACATCCTGCGGCCGATCGGATCCTCGCCCGGCCAGAACCGCTTCGCGAGCGTGTCGTCGACGATGATCGTCTTCAGCGACGTGGCGCTGTCGCGATCGTCGAAGAAGCGGCCGCGCTCGAGCGTCGCGCCGATCGCTTCGAAGTAGCCGGGCGTGACGTCGACGGACGCCGGCGAGATCACCGATTCGCCCGGCCGCATCTGATAGCCCTCGGCGAAGATGACGCTGTCGCTGTGGTTCGAGCCGAACGGAATCGTGTCGGTCGCGCCGACCGCCGTGACGCCCGGCAGTTCGCGCAGGCGCCGCAGCGCCTCGTGCGTAAAGGCGACGAGCGCCTGATCGTTCGTGTATCGCGCGCGCGGCAGCGTGATCGATGCCGTCATGACGCCGTCGGCATTGAATCCGGGATCCACGGCGAGCACGTGGCGGAAGCTCGCGAACATCAGCCCCGCGCCGATGAGCAGCACGAAGGCGAACGCCACCTGCGCGACGACCAGCGTGCGCCGCAGCAGGTGCGCGCCGCGGCCGGACGTGCCGCTGCGCCCCTCTTCGCGCAGCACGTTCGTCAGGTTCGCCGGCAGCACGGCCGCCACGGGAATCAGGCCGAGCACGAATCCGATCAACGCCGCGGCGCCGACCGTGTACGCCGCGACGACGGCGTCGAGGTGAATCTCGCGGCCGCGCGGCAGCTCCTGGATGTTGAGCGTGCCGAGCAACTGCAGCGCGGCGTACCCGACGAGCAGTCCGGCCGCCGCCGACACCATCGTCAGCACGACGCTCTCGGTGACGAGCTGGCGCGCCACCTGGAATCGGCTCGCGCCGAGCGCGAGGCGCGTCGCCAGCTCGCGGAGCCGACTGCGCGATCGCACGAGGACGAGATTGGCGACGTTGACGCAGCCGATCAGCAGCACGAAGAGCGCGCCGCCCCACATCAGATACAGCGTCGGCTTGATCTCGCGGACGAGCGATTCCTGCAGCGGCAGCACGATCGTGTGAAAGCCGGCGTTGATCAGCACCGGCTTGAGCTGCGGGAATCGATCGAGGTTGCGCGCGTTGATCGCGTCCACCTGCTGCTGCGCGCGCGCGATCGTCGCACCCGGCTTCAGCCGCGCGATGTGCTGGTAGCTGTTGTTGTGCCGCTGCTGATCGCTCTTCTGCTGGTCCGTGAAGGCGAGCGGCCGCCACAGCATCACGTCGGGATTCAGAAAATAGAACCCTTTCGGCATGATGCCGACGACGGTGAACGGCGTGCCGTCGATGCGCAGCGTCTTGCCGATCGCGCTCGGGTCGCCGCCGAACTGCGACTGCCACAGCGCGTAGCTGAGCACGACTTGCTTGTCGTTGCCCACCTTCCCGTCGTCGTCGACCAGCGTCCGGCCGAGCGCCGGCGCGACGCGCAGCAAGCGGAAGAACGACGGCGTAACGCGCGTGACGCGGATGCGGACCGGCGTGCCGTTCTGATCGATGCTCTGGTTCGCGCCGTTGAAGAACGCCTGCTCCTCATAGACGTCCATCTGCGCCAGGCGATCGTAGTAGTCGGGCACCGAGGCGTTGGTGCCCGCGGCGGCATCGGCACCGGCGCCGGGGTACGCGTTGCCCATCAGCACGATGCGATCCGACTCGGGCACCGGCAGCGGCTTGAGGAGCACGTTGTGCACGACCGAGAAGAGCGCCGTGTTCGCGCCGATGCAGAGCGCCAGCGTCAGCGCGGCCGTGATGGTGAACGCCTTGTCTTTCCACAAGAGCCGGACGCCGACGCGGAAGTCGTTCATATGCGGAAACAGACGGAAGTTGAGGGTTCGAAGTTCGTTCGAGGTTCGAGGTTCTCGGGTGCTCGGGTTCTCGGGTGCTCGGGTTCGCTCGTTTACTCGGTTCTGAGCGCGATCGATGGGTCTACGCGGGCGGCACGCCAGGCGGGGACGAGGTTGGCGATGCTCGACACCGCGAGGACGATGCCGGCCGCGGCCATCCACGAGACCGGGTCGGCCGGCCCGACGCCGTACAACGCGCGCGAGACGGCGACGGCGACGGCGGCCGAGATGACCGCGCCGGCGGCGAGCCCGGCCAGCGCGACGCTCAAGCCTTGGCGCATGACGAGCCGCACCACCGAACCCGGACGGGCGCCGAGCGCGATCCGGATGCCGATTTCGCGCGTGCGCCGCGCGACCGAATACGCGATGACGCCGTAGAGGCCGATCGCGGCCAGCAGCATCGCCACCGCGCCGACGCTCGCCACGAGCCACGCGCTCGCGCGCACCGGAAACAGTGTCGTCGCCACTTCGGCGGCCATCGTCCCGTTCTCGACGAAGACGAGATTCGGCTCCATCGCGAGGAGCTCGCGCCGCATGTCGCGCAGCAGCGTGTTCGCGTCGCCGCGCGTGCGCGCCAGGACGACGCTGTACGGGTTCGGCCGCTGCGTCCGCGCGACGTGCAGGAACGGCGTCGGCGGCTCGCCGATGGTCAGGACCTTGTGGTCCGCCACGACGCCGACGATTTCGAACGCCGGACCGTCGGCGCCACGCGATCGGATCGTCTTGCCGATCGCGCTCTCGTTCGGCCAGTAGCGGCGGGCGAACGTCTCGTTGACAATCGCGACGCGCGGCGTCTCGGGACGATCGTCGTAGGTGAAATTGCGTCCCGCGACGATCGGGATGCCGATCGTCTTGAAGTACTCCGGCGACACCGTCGTCACCTCGATCGTGTCGCCGTGCGCACCGATCTCGTGCCGGCCCGGAATCCAGATCTCCCACCGGTTGACGTTGACCGAGAACGGCACGCGCGTCGCCAGGCCGACCGACTCGACGCCCGGCAGCGCGCCGATGCGCGACATCGCCTGCTCGTAGAACTGACGGCTGCGATCGGCGGAGTATCGCAGCTGGCTCGTGTCCATCGACAAGAGCGCGAGGCGATCGACGGCGAACCCGACGTTGGTGCGCTGCGCGGCGACGAGACTCCGCGTCAGCAGCACCGCGACGATGAGCAGCACCGAGGTGACCGCGATCTGTCCGGCGACGAGCAGATCGCGCAGGGTCCAGCGCCGCGACGCGATCGGCGCCGTCTGCTCGCCGCGCAGATCGGCCACGAGGTCCGGCTTGGATGCCTGGATCGCCGGCGCGATGCCGGCGACGACGCCCGCGACGAGCGTCACGAAAATCGTGAACGCGAACACGCGCGAATCGAGACGAAGATCGAAGGCAAGCGGCAGCGGCGTCGGCAGGTGAATCGTCATCAGCAGCCGCGTCGCCCACCACGCGAGCAGCACGCCCGCGACCGCGCCGATCGCCGACATCACGATCGCCTCGGTGATGAGCTGCCGGATCAGCCGCGCCCGGCTGGCGCCGATCGCCAGGCGGATGCCGATTTCTTTCTGACGTCCCGACGCGCGCGCCAGCAGCATGCTCGCCACGTTCGCGCACGCGATCAGCAGCACGAGGCCGACGACGGCGAGGAGCCCGACGGCGATCGGCAGGATCTTCGCGTCCGCGTCCGGATGCAGGTGCACGCTGCGCGTCGCCAGCGCCGAGACGCGGCGGCTCTTGTTCGTGTCGGGATACGCCGCGCCGAGCTGCGACATCAGCACGCCGAGGTTCGCGCGCGCATCGTCGAGCGTCTTCCCCGGCTTGAGGCGTCCGCGCATGAACATCCAGCGGTCGCCGCGGCGCTCGAGACGATTCGTGCCGGTCGGCGACGGAATCGCATCGTGCATCCCGACCGGATCGGTCTCGAGCGAGGACGCGACCGGAACCCACAAGTCGGGCGCGAGCATCGGCACCATGCCGGTGAACCGCTCCGGAACGACGCCGACGATCGTGTACGGATTGCCGCGGATGCGAATCGTGCGGCCGAGCGCGTCGGCCGTACCGCCGAGCTCGCGCGACCAGTACCGGTTCGATACCATGACGACGCGCGGCGCGCCGGGCCGATCGTCGGAGGCGGCGATCGTCCGGCCGACCGCGGCGCCGACGCCGAGCACGTCGAAGTAGTTGCCGGTGACGATCTCGCCCATCACGAGCCGCGAGCCGCTGTCGAGGTTGACCGCGGCGAACATCGGCGAGTAGCCGACGAGATCGCTGAACACGTTATTGTGCGCGCGCAGATCGACGTAATCGGGGTACGATGACGTCCCGTACTGCACCGATCCCGTCGAGTCGCTCGTGAAGATGTCGACGAGCCGATCGGGCGCCGAGACCGGCAGCGGCCTGAACAGCAGCACGTCGGCGACGGTGAACAGCGTCGTGTTGAAGCCGATGCCGATGGCCAGCGACACGACGGCCACGACCGTAAAGCCGGGGCTCTTGACGAGCCACCGCAGCGCGAAGCGAATGTCAGAAACGAAGGACTCAAACACGAGCGCTTCAATTATAAGTCGTGACAAAATAGATCCGTCGATGAAGACGCCCGCGGTCGCCGTCAAGCGTGCATACGAGCCGCCCTCGAAACACGACGGGATCCGCGTGCTCGTCGACCGGCTCTGGCCGCGCGGGCTGAGCAAGGCGCACGCGTCGATCGACCTCTGGCTGAAAGACATCGCGCCGAGCGTCGACCTGCGGCGCTGGTTCAAGCATCAGCCCGAGCGTTGGAGCGAGTTCGTGCGCCGCTACAGCGAAGAGCTCGATCGGAAGCCCGCGTCCGTGGCCGCGTTGATCGGCGCCGCGCGGCGCGGGCGCGTCACGCTGCTGTTCGGCGCGCGCGACGAGCGCCGCAACAACGCCGTCGCGCTGCACCGCTACCTCACCGAACGCGTCTAACGCTGCTGCTCGCCGCTACGGAAATTGCGGCGGCGGGATGCGCTTCTTCGTCGCCTGCTCGAACGCGTACGCAAGCTCGATCAGCTTCGGCTCGCTGCACGCCATCCCCGTGAAGCTGACGCCGACCGGCCCCGGCTTCGCGTCGAACCCCGGCGGGAACGGCGGCGTCGGATCGTTGGGCACCATCGCGAACGGCACGGTGACGGTCGGGTAGCCCGGCTTGGCCGCGATCGCCGCGCCGTTGGCGCCGGGGAAGAAAATCGCGTCGAGCCGCTCCGCTTTCATCACCGCGTCGATGCCGTTGGTGGCGGAGAGACGCAGGTCCTTCGCGCGATCCGCTTCGTAACGCGCCTTGTCTTTCTCGACGTCCATCTCGTCGGAGATCTCGAGGTTCGACTGTCCGTACTTGATCGAGCCCGCTTTCTGGTGCGCCTTGTTCCACGCGATCAGGTCGCCGAGCGTCTTGAACGGCGCAGCGGCGCCGAGCGACGCGAGCCACGTGTTGAAGTCGCGCTTCATGCCGTACTTCAGCACGACCGAGCAATCCTGATCTTTGCCTTTGGCGTTGTTGTCGCCCGAGCACTGGCCCCACCGCAGGAAGTTCTCCTTCGGATCCGGATTCAGGATGCTCGGGATGTTCGCGGGATCGACGACGACCGCGCCTTCGCGCTTCAACACCGCGATGGCATCGTCCATCGCCTTCTTCTGCGCATCGTTGAGCCCGCCGCCGCCGCCCCCGCGACCGCCGCGCCCGCCGCGCCCTTCGCGTCCGGCTTCGGCCTGCTGCGGCGATGCGCCCGGCGGCGTGACGCGGTCGTAGTAGAACGCGCGCGGGATGCCGATGCGCGCGCCTTTCAGGCCGTCGCGCTTCAGGTACACGGTGTAATCACGATTCGCCGGCGGCGTGCAGCGCGTCGTCGCGGGATCGTTCGGGTCGGGCTTCGCGCCCTCCATCGCGCCGAGCATGATCGCGACGTCGGAGACGCTCTTCGCCATCGGGCCGGCCGTGTCCTGATCGGCGGTGATGGGGATGACGCCGTAGCGGCTGACGCGGCCGACGGTCGGCTTGATGCCGGCGAGCATGTTCGCGTTCGAGGGGCTGAGGATCGATCCCGACGTTTCCGTGCCGACGTTGCCGGCCCAGAAATTCGCCGCCGTGCCGACACCGGAGCTCGAGCCGCCGGTTTGCAGCGCGGGACGGCCGTCGAACGTCGCCTCGCGCGGATCCTTCCGCGGATCGTACGGGTTGTAGCCCTGGCCGCCGACGGCGTTGTAGTTGCCCGGCATCGGCGTCGGCGCGCCCGCGACCCAGTTGGCGAGCTCGGTCATACCGGTCTTCGCGATGATGATCGCGCCCGCGTCGACGAGGTTCTTGGTCAGCGTCGCGTCGTACGGCGGCACGAGGTGTTCGAACGCGAGCGCGCCGCCGGTCGTGCGGATGAACGTCGTCTGGACGTTGTCCTTCAGCGCGATCGGAATGCCGTGCAGCGGACCGCGGATGCGGCCGGCCGCGCGTTCGCGGTCGCGTTCGTCGGCGGTCTCGAGCGCCTTGGGGTTGACCGTGATCGTCGCGTGCAGCCGATCTTCGTACATGCCGATCCGCTGCAGATATTCGGCGACGATCTGATGCGACGTGATGCGCTTCTGTTCGAGCGCGGCGCGCATCTCCGGGATCGTCGCTTCGACGACGGTGAATCGCTTCGGTTGGGTGGCGCGCTGCGCGACGAGCGTCGCGGAGGCGACGAGCAGGGCGGAGAGGAACAGGACACGTGTCATGGCGCGCCCATGATAGCAACGACGGCGACGTCGCTCGTCATCAACCGGTATTTTCCGAACGATCGCCGCATGACGGCGCGAAACCCCGCCGCCGCCAGCGCCGCCGCGATCGTCTCGCGCGAGTGCACCCGGATGCGATGCGTTTCGCGCGACCGGCGGTACGTCGCGCCGATCTTCCGAAACGTCGTGATCGTCCGCGTGAGCACGCGCCCGTCGCCGCTGGCGTCCGCGCGGACGACGATCGCCCAGTCGTCGCCGCCGCGGCTCTTCGGCGGATACGTCCGCCCCTCGGCCGACTCGATGAAGTCGAACAGGAACAGCCCGCCGGGCCGAAGCGCGCGCGCGACGCGCGTGATGAACCGTTCCACGGCACGGCGCGACGGCAGATAGGTGATCACTTCGCCCACCGCGATGACCGCGTCGCACCGCGGAATCGGCGCCGTGGTCAGCGAGCCGACGCGAAACCGCGCGCGCGGCGCGTGCCGCCGCGCCAGGCGGATCATCGCCGGCGACGCGTCGATGCCGAGCACGGCGTGACCGGCGTCGCTCAGGTGTTTCGCCAGCACGCCGCTCCCGCACCCCGCCTCGACGATGCGCGCGCGCCGCAGGCCGTGGCGGCGAAGGATGCGCAGCAGCTCCGGCGCGACGCCGTTGGCGAGGTCGCCAAAGCCGCGGTCGTGGATGTACGCGAGATCGGTGAGATAGAGTGGTCCTGCGGCCGCCATGACGCTCGATCCTATCTGGCTCCTCCTGTCGCTGATTCCGAGCGGGATCGGATTCGTGCTGTTCGTCTACGGGAAGAAGGAGCAGCGAATGCCGCAGCTCGTCGCGGGCCTCGCGCTGATGGTCTATCCGTACTTCACGCCGGGCGCCATCGCGCTCGTCGCCGTCGGGTGCGCGATCGTCGGCGCGATGTGGCTCGCGGTTCGCGGCGGCTGGTGATCGCGGCGCTCATTTCATCAGCTCGTTGATCACCGGACCCGGAATCGCGCTGTCCGCGAAGCTGTAGGTGCCGCGGCCCTTCAGCTCGCGCGCGATCGCCTGCATCAGCGCCGCCGTCGCGCGATGCGGTCCGGATCCGACGCTCACGCGCGCGACGCCCAGCGCCTCGAGCTCCTTCACGGTCGGCGATCCCTTCACCGCGAGGATGTTCACCGGGCCTTTGATGCCGGCCACCAGCGCCGCGATGGTGTCCGTGTCGCGGACGCCCGGCACGAAGACGCTGTCGGCGCCCGCGTCGAGAAACGCGTTGCCGCGCTCGATCGCCATGCCCAGGCGCGCCTCGGGCGCGCCGATCGCTCTCAGGAACACGTCGGTCCGCGCGTTGACGACGACGCGCACGCCCGACTTCGCGGCGGCCTTCACGACGGTCGTCAGCTTGTCGCACTGGACCGACAGCGGTTCGAGATCGGGCGCGCCGGGCAGGTGATCCTCGAGGTTGACGCCGACTGCGCCCGCCGCGATCACCTTCAGCACCATGTCCGCGAGCGCGTCGGGCGTCGTCGCGTAGCCATGCTCGACGTCGGCGCTGACCGGCACCGACACCGCGCGAGTGATGCGCGCGATCGCCTGCAACATTTCCGGCGGCGGCACCGCGCCGCCGTCGGCGTAACCGAGCGAGTTCGCCATGCCGGCGCTCGTCGTCGCGAGGGCCGGAAAGCCCTCGGCTTCGACGAGGCGCGCCGAGACGGCGTCCCACACGTTCGCGAGGACGAGAATCGGCGGCGCTTTGTGGAGTTCGCGCAGACGTGCGGCCTTGTCGCTCATGTCAGACGCCGGCCCTGGCCGCGTCGGCCTTGATCGACGCCCATTCTTTCATCAGCTCGTTGTAGCGCTCGTACGCGCTCGCGCCGACCTTCTGATCCGCCTGGCCGACTTCGCGGCCGACGTTCGAGAGCTGATCGATGAACATCTGATCTTCGTACGGACCGGACTTCGTCGTCAGGCGATCCCAGAGCGCCTGCAGCGCCGCGTCGCCCCGTTTCGACGCCATCGCGGTCCGCACCTTCGCCGCGAGCGCGCGCGCCTCCGCCAGGCTGTCGCGCACCTTCAGCGCGAACTTCGTCTGCTCGGCGAGATCCGCGACGGTGATGCCGTCCTTCGCGATGCGCGGATCGATCTTCACCGTGAACGATTCGGTTTTCGCCACGCCGTTCGCGGTGAGCCGCGCGCGGTACGCGCCGGGCGCGACCAGCGGTCCGCCGCCGCCAAACCCGCCGCCCTCGCCGTCGCCCCCACCGGCGGGGCCGCCCGCGTAGCGCAGATCCCACACGAAGCGATTCATGCCGGCTTTCGCCGGCAGCGTCGACGGCAGGTTGCCGCCGCGGCGTCCGCCGCCGCGCCCCGCGGGAGCCGTGCCGCGCGCCGTGTTCGAGTACTCGCGGACGACTTTGCCGGTGGCGTCGAGAATCTCGAGTTTCAGATCGCCGCCGGCGCTCGGCAGGTAGTAGTCGATGTGCGCACCGGCCGGCGGATACTCCGGCCAGTCCGGGCGGCCGATCGACGGCGTGAAGTGCACGCGATACGCGGGCGCCGGCGTGAACAGGAACACGCTGGTGGTGTCGAACGGTTTGATCGCCGATTTGACCGCCGTCGGCGCGGCCGCTTTGGGCTCCGCCGGCGCCTGCATCGACGCGCGTGCGACGTCCGCTCGGCTGACGCCTCGCGCGCCATCCGCGCTCGCCTGGCCCGCGGCCGCCGTCGACGTCTGCCGCGGCGCCTTCTTCGTGACGCTCGCCGCGATCTGCCGCAGCGGCGCGATGTCGTCCATGATCCAGAACGATCGGCCCATCGTCGCGATGACGAGATCGCCGTGGTGAACCTTGATGTCGGTCACCGGCGTGTTCGGCAGGTTCTGCTGCAGCGTCTGCCAGTGCTTGCCCTGGTCGAACGAGACGTACGCGCCCTCGAGCGTCCCGGCGTAGAGCAGCCCTTCCTGCTCGGGGTCTTCGCGCACGACGTGCATCGGCTGATCGGCGGGGATGCCGTTGGCGCCGTCGGTCAGCAGCGTCCAGTGCGCGCCGTAGTCGTTCGTCATGTAGAGATACGGTTTGAAGTCGTTGAGGAACATCCGGTAGACCGACACGTAGGCCGATCCCTTGCGGTGCGGCGAATCCTCGATCGTGTGGACGCGCCCGCCGGGCGGCATCGGCGGCGTGACGTTCTTCCAGTGCACGCCGTTGTCTCTCGTCATCCACACCGGTCCGTCGTTCGAGCCCGTCCAGAACACGCCCGGCTCGAGCCGCGACGAGCGCATCGAGTACAGCGCCGCGTAGACTTCTTCTCCCGTCATGTCGCGCGTGATCGGTTCGCCCGAGGTGACGTGTCCTTCGGGGCCGTTCGCCGTCACGTCCGGGCTGAACTTCGTCCAGTGCACGCCGCCGTCGATCGTCTTATGCACGTACTGCGAGCCGTGATAGACGATGTTCGGGTTGTGCGCGTCGATCTCGATCGGCGCCTGGCGCACGAACCGGAACAGCATGTTCTGCGGTTCCTTGCCGTAGCGCTGCTGCGGGTTGATCCAGTACTCCTGCTCCTGGCCGGTCGCCATGTCCATGCGGCCGAACTCGCCCTTGCAGTCGCCGTACACGATCTTCCCCGACGGAATCGGCCGCACCTGTCCGCTCTCGCAGCCCGGCAGCGGCGTCCACAACTGCCGCGGATCGTCGGGGCCCCATGCGGTCGGCGGCAGCGACGGGACCGCGAGGTTCTTGCCGGTGTCCTGCTGCGGACCGTAGACCAAGTACGGGAACTGCTCGTCGGCGTCGACGTGATACATCTCCGCCGTCGGCTGGTTGTTCTGCGACGACCAGCTGCGCCCGCCGTCCTCGGTGACGTTGGCGCCGCCGTCGTTGGTCTCGATCATGATCTTCGGGTTGTCGGCGTTGAACCAGACGATGTGGTTGTCGCCGTGCGGGTCGGGCACGACGGTGAAGGTGCGGCCGCCATCCGTCGACTTGTGGAGCGACAGCTCGCTCACCCACACTTCGTTCTCGTCCTTCGGGTTGACGAACACCTTGTTGAAATAGAACGGCCGCGCGCGCAGCGATTGGCTGTCGTTCACGAGCGTCCATTTCGCGCCGCCATCGTCGCTGCGATAGAGGCCGCCCTTGTCGCCCTTCGCTTCCACCTGCGCGTAGACCACCTTCGGGTTGGACTGCGCGACGTCGACCCACACTTTGCCGATCAGATCGTCGGGCAGCCCGGCGCCGACGCGCGTCCAGTGATCGCCGCCGTCGGTCGTCTTGTAGACGCCGCCTTCGCTCGCCGGACCGCCGCTGATGATCGTCCACGGCTTGCGCTGCGCGCGCCAGGCGCCGGCGTAGAGCTCGTTCGGGTTCTGCCAGTTGATCGCGATCGAGACGACGCCGGTCTGGTCGTTGATGAAGAGCACCTTCTGCCACGTCTTGCCGCCGTCCTTCGTGCGGTAGACGCCGCGCTCGGGTCCCCACGCGAACGGATTGCCGACCGACGCGACGTACGCGATGTCGGGGTTCTTCGGATGCACTTTCAGCTGCCCGATCTGTCCGACGTCGTGCAGGCCGACGAATTGCCACGTCTTGCCGGCATCGGTCGACTTGTAGACGCCGCGGCCGAGGATCACGTTCGATCGGATCGCCTCGCTGCCCGTGCCGACGTACACCACGTTCGGGTTCGAATCGGCGACGTCGATCGCGCCGATCGATCCGGTGGCCATCTGGCCGTCCGACACCGGCAGCCAGGTGATGCCATAGTTCTCGGTCTTCCACACGCCGCCGCCGGTCGCGCCGAAGTAGAACACATTCGGCTGCGTGCGCACGCCGACCGCCGCCGTCGATCGGCCGCCGCGGTGTGGGCCGACCGTTCGCCACCGGAGATCCTGGTACGCGGTCGGGTTGACGAGGGCGTTGCTGTTGGTCTGCGCGTGATCGCGCGCCTGGTGGATCGAAACGAGTCCGACGACCGCGAGCGCGAGCAGGAACGTCTTCCGCATGTCCATCCTCTAATTGTTCAACGTGATCTTCGTCTTGCCGCCGTACGGCGCCAGCACCCCGCCGACCGCCACGATCTCCAGCGTCAGCTTCTCGCCGTCGACGTCGACGATCGCGAAGTGGTGCGGGTTGTCGGCGATTTTCGGCCCGGGCTTCGCGAGGTGCTCGAGCCTCACCTGCGCGTCGGCGCCGCCGCTGACATACGCCTGCAGATCCGGCTCCCCTTGATACGTGTAGGTCGGCGCCCCGCCTCCGCCCGTCAGCACATCGTCGCGGCGGTACGCGCGACCGCCGTCGACGTAGCGCTCCACCCAGTGATCGAACAAGTGATCGTGTCCGGCGAGCGTCATGCGGACGTGGTACTTGCGAAACAGCGGCGCGTAGAGCGTGCGCATGGCGAGCGTCTGCGGCTCGATGCGGTCCGGTCCGCGCTGATGCGTCCGCGGATCGATCGGCTGCACGCCGCTGTGCGGACCCGACGAGAAGAGCGGGTGGTGGTAGAAGGCGAACACGTTCGTGTAGCGCGCGCGATCGAGGTGCTCGAGTTCGTTCGTCACCCACGCGAGTTGCACGGTGTCGGACGCGATGTTCGAATCGAGCGCGATGAAGAACGAGTTGCCGTAGCCGAACGCGTAGGTCGGGTAGCCGTTCAGCCGATGCGGCGATCCTTCCGGCGGGATCAGCTTCGCGATCGCCGACAGCGTGTAGTGCAGCCCGAGCGCGCGGCCGGGATCGCCCGGCGGCATGCCGGTGACGTCGTGATTGCCGACGGCGAAGAAGTACGGCAGGTTCGCGCCCTTCGTCATCTTCTCGATGATCGCAACGAACACCGGCCACCGCTCGGCGCTCGGGCCGCGGAACGTCGCGTCGCCCGACTGCAGCACGAAGCGGATCGGATTGGGCGTCGACGCGCGTGCCTTCACGGTCGCGAGGATCTGGTCGACGACCTGCGCGTGCGCCGTCTCGTCTTCCGCCGGCTTCGCGACCGTGCAGTCGCAGCGCGTGTCGCCGTACGCGATGAACGAGAAGGCGGTCGTGTGCGCCGTAGCGTTCTCGTCGGGCAGCGGCGTGGGCGGCGGATCGATGGGCTTGACCGGCGCGATGACCGGCACGAACGGCGGCGCGGCCGGCGGCGGCTGCGACTGCGCCGACACGGCGCCGCCCGCGAGCAGCAGCAGAATCCCGAGGCGGCGCATAAAGGCGGATGTTAGCATTTGCGTTCTATGAACGCTCAGCACGTGATCGACGACCTGCGCGAGCTGGCCGCGCGCACCTCCACCGCCGACGGCGCGCAGCGGCTGGCGTGGGGTCCCGTGTGGCGCGAAGCGCGGCAGTGGTTCCGCGGCAAGGTCGACGCGCTCGGGCTGACGGTGCGCACCGACGCGGCCGGCAACAACTTCGTGACGATTCCCGGCGCGTCGCCCCGGACGGTGATCGTCGGCAGCCATCTCGATTCGGTGCCGAACGGCGGCTGGCTCGACGGCTGCCTCGGCGTCACGGCCGCGCTCGAAGCGCTGCGGATGTACGCCGGGCCGTCGAAGCCGCCGGTGACGATCACGCTCGTCGACTGGGCCGATGAGGAAGGCGCGCGGTTCGGCCGCAGCCTGCTCGGATCGTCGGCGGCGGCGGGGTCGCTGAAGATCGACGAGGTGCGCGCGCTGACCGATCGCCAGGGGACGAAGCTCGTCGACGCGCTCGCGGAGAACGGCGTCGCGCTCGACCGCATGCTCGACGCGCATCGCGAGCTGAAGACGATCGACGCGCGCGCGTACCTCGAGCTGCACATCGAGCAGGGTCCGGTCCTCGAATCGATGCACAAGTCGACCGGGGTCGTCCTCGGCACGTTCGGCGTCGAGCGGCACCTGCTGCGATTCACCGGTCAGGCGGCGCATTCGGGATCGACGCCGATTCCGATGCGGCGCGACGCGTTCCTCGCCGCCGCGCAAGCCGCGCTCGCGTTCCGCGACATCGCGACGCGGCACTCCAAGCCGGGCGCCGGCGTCGTCTGCACCGTCGGCGTCGTGAACGTGGAGCCGAAGATCGTCACCGCGGTGCCGGGCGTCTGCGAAATCTCGCTGGACCAACGCGCGCTCGATGCCGACGTCCTCGCGGCGATGCTGCGCGACGCGCACGCGGCGGCGGAGCGCGCGGCGACGGAGAATCGCGTCGGCGTCGAGTGGAAGCTGATTTGGCGCATCGAACCGCGGCCGTTCGATCCGACGCTCGTGCGCCTGTGCGAAGAAGCCGTCCGCGAAGAGACCGGCGACGCGCCGCGCCTGCCGTCAGGGCCGCTGCACGACGCGGCCGAAATGGTGCCGCACATGCCCGTCGTGATGATGTTCGCCTACTCGTCGAACGGGCTGTCGCACTGCAAGGAAGAAGACACGCCGCTGCCGCACCTGCAGAAGACGATCAGCGCGTTCCTGCGGCTGGTGACCAAGACGGTCGATCATGTCGCGCGCTCGTAGCTCCGGAGCTGCGCACGCACCGCGATCAGCTCCGCCTCGTCGCGGATCACGCGATGCTCGTACCCTTTCTGCCACACGCGATCGATCGCGACCTTCGTTCTGATCGACCGCGTCGTCTCCGCTTTGTAGGTCTGCACGAGCGAGCCGAGCGCCGTCGGATTGGGCAGGCGCACGATCGCGAACAGCCGGTCGGGCATGAAGACGGCGCAGTCGACGTCGAGCCCCGGCCAGCGGCGCGGCAGGTCGGCGAGCGCGCGCGATGCGATGTCGCGGCTGTCGCCCCGGAGGACGAAGCGCCGGCGGTGCGTGGACAGCGTCAGCAGATGATTCGATGTCGGCATGCGCTCGCGGTCAGCAAGAGCGCCGCCACAACACGGGTCGCGATTTATTCAGCCATTCGCGTGCGTCGCGACGGGATGCGGTCGAAATGCGATCGCCTTCGCCGTCTCTCCGCGAGCAGAAATTCTGCTATCGTTCGCCGCATGCGAAGTGTCTGCTGGCTCCTCATCGCCCTGGCCGCGCTGTCGTTCGTGGTCGGCACCGCGCACGCGTTCATGCACACGACGATGTTCCTCGAACCGGTCGGCTACTGGCGGGGCGCCGTCGGCTTTCTGCTGTTCGCGATCGCGCTGCGGATGATGGAGGCGCGGGGCTAGTCGATCGGAGCGGACGGCGGCGTACCGGACGCCGGCTTCGGCGCGCCGACGCGCTGACCGTTGATCGTCTCGTACTGATACGTCATCGAGAAGGTCGATCGGCCGGCGATGAGCACGTGCGCCACCGACTCGATCGAAATCGGCACGCGCACGCCCGCGATCTTGTCGTAGCGGCGCACGATCTCGACGCGCCGCGTCCAGAACGACGGCGCCTTCGACAGCGTCCCTTCGATCCGCCGCAGCTCGCCATCGTCTGGCTCGATGAAAATGGCGCCCTGGACCAGGAGCACGTCCTTGCGGCGCGGCTTGATGCCGACGCTCTCCAGCCCTTCGGGCGCGGGATGCGCCTCGTCGAAGCTGTAGTTGTCCGGCGTCACCGACGCGCGCTGCGGCTCGTGCGCGCTCCACATCTTCTGTTCGCCCTCGAGCGCCGCCAGCAGCACGTGCTTGCGGATGTAGCCGCTGCCGTCTTCCGCGACGATCTCGTAGCGCAGGCCGTGCTGCTCGTCGAATTCGGTCCAGACGTCCATCGACCCCTTCGCGCCGAAGTGCGCGTTGCTTGCCTCGAGGTGACGCAGCGCGCGGTACGCGACCGTCGGGCTCTCGCCGCGCGAGAGGAAGCGCTGCAGCGGCGGCGCGTGCTGAATCGCGGCGACCGGTGCGACCGACGCCAGCACGAACAGCAGGACGGTGGAGCGGCCGAAGGTGATGCGGATACGGAATCTTAACGCAACTGCGGCGTCCGCGGCTGCGGATTGCCGACCCGTTCGCCGTTGACGCTTTCGTATTCGTAACTCATCCTGAACGTCGACCGGCCGGCAATCCGGACATTGGCGACCGATTCCACCGCGACCGGCATCCGCACACCTGCAAACCGCCGGAACCAGCGGACGATGTCCACGCGGCGCGTCCAGAAAGACGGCGACTTCACGAGCCGCCCTTCGAGCCGGACGAGATCGCCGTCCTCGGGATTGAGGTAAATCGACCCGTCGACGAACAGCGCGTCTTTGTGACGCGGTTTCACCGACAGCGACACGAGACCATCCGGCTGGATCGCCCCGCTTTCGAACTCGTAGTTGTCCGGCGTGAGCGACGCGCGGTCGATGGCGCCGGAGCGCCACATCTGCTGCTCCGAGGCGAGCGCGGCGACGAGCACGTGGGAACGGATGTAGTCGCTGCCGCCTTCGTCGACGACCTGATACCGAAAGCCGTTCCGATCGACGTCGGTCCACACGTCCATCCACGCGCTCGTGTCGAAGTGATCGTTGCGCGCCTCGAGGTGGCGCAACGCACGCACCTGATGCGGCGTCGGATCGGGAACCGAGAGGAATCGCTCGAGGATGGCGCCGGGCAGCTCAGCCGTGCGCGCGGACGGATACGCGGTCAGCACCGCGACGAGAAGCGCGACGATACGCCCGAGCCGCACGCCTCGGACGAAGCAAGAACTCTACCGGCGGATCAGGGCGTCTCTGGCGTGCAAAACCAGGTCTCGTGCCTCGTCGCACGTCGGGGCGAGCGCGGTGAGGTGGCCCATCTTACGCCCCACGCGCGGTTCGGATTTTCCATAGAGATGGAGTTTCACAGACGGGTACGCCAGCGCGGCCGCCCAATTCGGCTCCCCGGCCTGCCACAGATCGCCGAGCAGGTTGGCCATCGCGGCCGGCTGCAGCATCTCGGGCGATCCGAGCGGCAGGCCGCAGATGGCGCGAAGCTGCTGCTCGAACTGGCTGGTCCGGCAGGCGTCGAACGTCAGGTGACCGGAATTGTGCGGCCGCGGCGCGAGCTCGTTGACCAGCAGGCGGCCGTCGCGCGTGACGAAGAACTCGATGCACAGCAGGCCGATGTAGTCGAGCGCCTGCATCACGGTCCGCGTGATCTCGATCGCTTCCTTCGTGAGCCGCTCGGGGAGCGACACGGGCGCGACCGAGACGTCGAGGATGTGGCGGGCATGCGCGTTTTCGATCGGGCCGAACGACGAGAACTCGCCGCGCACGCCGCGCGCGCCGATCACCGACACCTCGCGATCGAGGTTGACGAACTTCTCGAGCACCGCGTCCTGGCGGTTCATCGACGCCCACGCCGCCGACGCCGCGCCCTCGTCCTTGATCGTCGCCTGCCCCTTGCCGTCGTAGCCGAACGCCGCCGTCTTCAGCACCGCCGGCATGCCGACCGAGCTCACCGCCTTGGCCAGTTCGTCCGGCGATCGCACCGGCGCAAACGGCGACACCGGCAGCCCGTGCTGCACGAGGAACGTCTTCTCGCGGAAGCGATGCTGCGCGATGTGCAGCGCCTGACCGTTCGGCCGCACGAGCGCGAACGCCTCCGCCGCGGTCGCGGCGGCGGCCGACACGTTCTCGAACTCGAAGGTGACCACGTCGACGTTTTGCGCGAAGGCGCGGACGGCGTCGAGGTCGGCGTAATCGGCGACGACCTCGAGGTCGGAGACCTGACCGGTCGGCGTGTCCTCGTCCGGCGCGAGCGTGTGGACGCGGTAGCCGAGACGGCGCGCGGCCATCGCGAACATGCGACCGAGCTGGCCGCCGCCGAGCACGCCGATCGTCGATCCGGGCAGGATCGGATCAGAGCTGTTGCGTGCGGACATCGGCAGCGATCGTGTCGCGATAGGTTTGCAGTTTCGCGCGCAGCTCGGGGCGCGACGTCGCGAGGATCGCGACCGCGAGCAGGCCGGCGTTCGCCGCGCCCGGCGCGCCGATCGCGACCGTCGCGACGGGCACGCCCTTCGGCATCTGGACGATCGAGAGCAGCGAGTCGAGGCCGTTGAGCGCGGCGCTCTTCACCGGCACGCCGATCACCGGCAGCACGGTCTGCGCCGCGACCATGCCCGGCAGGTGCGCCGCGCCGCCCGCGCCGGCGATGATCACCTCGAGGCCGCGGCCGGCCGCGCTCGACGCGTACTCCGCCATCCACGCCGGCGTGCGGTGGGCCGACACGATCCGGCATTCGTGCGGAATCCCGAAATCGGACAGGATCCGATCGGCCTCGGCCATCGTCTCCCAATCGGATTTCGAGCCCATGATTACGCCGACAAGCGGCTTGGCATCGGTCACGCGGTTATTTCATCACAAGCGCCGCGGTTTTGTGGTGAGATCGACAGTTATGAAATGCGCCGCCGCTCTCGTGCTGATCGCACTCGCCGGCCCCGTGTACGCGCAATCCGCGGCTCCCGCACCGAAGCTGGAACTGAAATACACGAAGTTCACGCTGCCCAACGGGCTCACCGTCATCCTCCACGAAGATCATAGCGTCCCGGTCGTCACGACCAACATGTGGTACCACGTCGGCTCCGCGCGCGAGAAACCGGGGCGCACCGGCTTCGCCCATCTCTTCGAGCACTTGATGTTCATGGGCTCCGGCCACGTGAAGCCCGGCGAGTTCGACGAGTGGCTCGAAGAAACCGGCGGCGACAACAACGGATCGACCGAAACCGATCGCACGAACTACTGGATCAACGTGCCGTCCAACGCGCTCGAGCTGGCGCTCTTCCTCGAGTCCGATCGCATGGGCTACCTGCTCGACACGATGACGCCGAAGACCGTCGACGCGCAGCGCGACGTCGTCAAGAACGAGCGGCGTCAGAGCTACGAGAACCGACCGTACGGTCTCGCAGAGCCGACGCTCGGCGAGATGCTGTATCCGCAGGGTCACCCGTACCACTGGCCGGTCATCGGCTACATGGACGACCTCACGGCGGCCAGCTACGACGACGTCGTCGAGTTCTTCAAGAAGTACTACGCGCCGTCGAACGCCAGCCTCGTCGTCGCCGGCGACATCGACACCGCGAAAGCGAAGGCGCTCGTCGAGAAATGGTTCAGCGACGTGAAGCCCGGACCGGCGCCCGAGCCGATGACGATCCCCGGCGTGCGGCTGACGACGGTGGAAAAGAAGACGCTGACCGATCGCGTGCAGCTGCCGCGTCTGTACATCGAGTGGCTGACGCCGCGGCACTTCGAACCCGGCGACGCCGCGCTCGACGTCGTCGCCGACATCCTGGCGGGCGGCAAGAACTCGCGGCTCTACAAGCGGCTCGTCTACGACATGCAGATCGCGCAGGACGTCAACGCCGGCCAGCAGTCGGCGCAGCTGTCCTCGTCGTTCCTGATCGAAGCGACCGCGCGCCCCGGCCACACGGTCGCCGAGATCGAGAAGGTGATCGACGAGGAGATCCAGAAGCTGCAGAACGAACCGCCGACCGACCATGAGCTGCAGCGGTCGATCAATCAGATCGAGGCGTCCTTCTACAACCGCATGGAGCGCGTCGGCGGATTCGGCGGCACGGCCGATCAGTTGAACGCGTACTACACCGACACCGGCGATCCCGACTGGTTCAACGAAGATCTCTCGCGGTATCGCGCGCTCTCGCCGTCCGACGTCCGGGCCGCCGCGGCGCAGTTCCTGCCGGCGGGCGCGCGCGTCGAGCTGACCATCGAACCGCAGAAAGGCGGCGCGCGATGAAACGCCTCTCGTTCCTGATCGCGAGCGCGATCGCGATCGGCGTCACCGTTGCGGCACAGCAGCCGCCCGACCGCTCGCATCCGCCGCAGCCCGGCCCTGCGCCGACGCTGCATCTGCCCGCCATCCAGAAGCAGAAGCTGTCGAACGGCCTGCCCGTCTGGATCGTCGAAATGCACAAGGTGCCGGTCGCGCAACTCAACCTCGTCGTCCTCAGCGGCACGAGCGACGATCCGGCCGGGAAGTACGGCGCGGCGAGCATGACCGCCGCGATGCTCGCCGAGGGCGCCGGATCGCGGACCTCGCTCGAGCTCGCCGACGCGATCGACTTCCTCGGCGCCGATCTCGGGGCGACGGCCGGCGTCGATGCGTCGACCGTGCGCCTGCACGTGCCGGTCGCGCGCCTCGCCGACGCGCTGCCGATCATGGGCGATGTCGCCGAGCGCCCGACCTTTCCGAACGACGAGCTCGAACGGCTGCGTCAGCAGCGGCTCACGTCCATCCTCGAAGCGCGAGACGAACCGGCGACGATCGCCGCGGTGACCTTCTCGCGCGTCCTCTACGGCCGCGAACATCGGTACGGGACGATGCAGATGGGCACCGCATCGACGATCAAATCGATGACGACCGCGGATCTGAAAGGGTTCTACGCGTCGGCTTTCCGTCCTGACAACGCCGTGCTGCTCGCGGTGGGCGACCTGAACGCCGCGACGCTGATGCCGCAGCTGGAGAAGGCTTTCGGGGCGTGGAAGGCCGCTGGCGCGGCGCACGCGCCAACGAAACTCGCCGAGATCGCGGAGCCCGGCGCGCGGCAGATCTATCTCGTCGACAAACCTGGCGCCGCGCAGTCGCAGATCCGCATCGGCTGGATCGGCGTGCCGCGTTCGACGCCGGACTATTTCCCGATCCAGGTGATGAACACGATTCTCGGCGGATCGTTCAGCTCGCGGCTGAACATGAATCTTCGCGAGCAGCACGGCTACACGTACGGCGCCGGATCGGGATTCGACTATCGGCGGGCCGCCGGACCGTTCGCCGCGTCCGCCGGAGTGCAGACGGACAAGACCGCCGACGCGCTGAAGGAATTCTTCAACGAACTGAACGGCATCCGAAAGCCGGTGCCGACCGAGGAGCTCGAGCGCGCGAAGAACTACGTCGCGCTGCGCTATCCGAGCGCGTTTGAAACGACCGGCGACATGTCGCGCCGCCTCGAGGACGCGATCGTCTACCACCTGCCCGACGACTACTTCGCGAACTACGTGCAGCACATCCAGGCGGTCTCCGCTGCCGACGTCCAGCGCGTCGCCGACAAGTACATTCAGCCCGACAAGTTCGCGGTCGTCGTCGTCGGCGACCGATCGAAGATCGAAGCGCCGATCAAGGCGCTGAACCTCGGCCCGATCACGATCCTGACGGTCGACGACGTCTTCGGCCCGATGTAGCGCCGCGCGGAAGACGTCGATCCGCTGGCTTGGACCCGCCCGGCGGCGGGCGTAAGATCGCCGGCATGATCTGCAAGCCTGTCCGCCTGGCCGCGCTCGCGGCCGTGCTTCTCTCGCCGGCGCTCGCGGGGCAAGTGCAAGTGCCGTCCGCGACGGATCCGCCGCGCTACGTCCTGCCGCCGAAGAACGTCGTCGACGTGTTCGACGCGGAGCCGCTGCCGCAGACGCTCGTCAGCCCGAACCGGCGCGTGGTGGCGATCGTGAAAGCGCGCGCGTATCCGACGATCGCGGAACTGTCGCAGCCGATGCTCCGGCTCGCGGGGACGCGCGTCAACGCGCGAACGAACGGACCGCACCGCGATTCCGGGCTGGCCGGCACCGGCATCTACGCAATCACGCTGAAGACGATCGCCGACGGCCGCGAAACCGTCGTCAAGCTGCCGCCGCAGGCGAAGATCTCGCATCTGACGTTTTCTCCGGACGGATCGAAGCTCGCGTTCCTTCACACGCGCGACAACGGCATCGAGTTGTGGACGGTCGACACGGCGACCGGCGCCGCCAGGGCGCTGGTGAGCGGCGGCGAGCGCATCAACGCGACCTCGGGCGATCCGTGCACATGGGAGCACAACAACGTCACGCTCGTGTGCGAGATCGTGCCCGCCGCCCGCGGCGCCGCGCCGGCGGAGCCCGAGGTGCCGAGCGGCCCCGACGTGCAGGAGAGCTACGGCAAAGCGGCGCCTGCTCCGACGTACGAAGACCTCTTGACGACGGTGACCGACGATCGCCTGTTCGAGTACTACTTCACGAGTCAGCTCGTCGCCATCGACGCGACCAGCGGCGCGAAGACGGTCATCGGCAGGCCCGGCATCTTCGAGAGCGTCGCGCCGGCGCCGAGCGGCGACTTCGTGCTCGTCTCGCGCATCAGGAAGCCGTACTCGCACCTCGTGCCGAAGAACGGCTTTCCGCAGGACGTCGAGGTGTGGACGCGCACCGGCGACGTCGCGAAAACGATCGCGAGCCTCCCGTCGCATGAAGGCGTGCCGATCGCCGGCGTCGAAACGGGACCGCGCGCGTTTCGCTGGCGCGCCGACCAACCGGCGACGCTGACGTGGGTGGAAGCGCTCGACGGCGGCAACCCGCGCGCGAAGGCGCCGTATCGCGACAAAGTCGTCGCGCTCGCCGCGCCGTTCACCGGTCAGCCGGCGGAGATCGCGAAGACCGAATGGCGCTACGGCGGCCTCGCCTACACCGACAAAGGCATCGGCCTCCTGACGGAGAACGATCGGGTCTCGCGCCGTACGCGCACGTGGCTGCTCGAGCCGGGTGCGGCGCCGAAGAAGCTGTGGGACCGCAAGCAGGACGCGGCATACGACAACCCCGGATCGCCGGTCGCGCGCCGCGACGCCGGTCGCGGCGGACGCGGCGGGTTCGGCGGCGGCGCGATCGTGCAGAACGGCGACGACATCTATCTCGCCGGCGACGGCGCGACGCCGGACGGCGATCGGCCGTTCCTCGATCGGCTGAATCTGAAAACGCTCAAGACGGAACGGCTGTTCCGGTCCGGCGGCGAGACGCTCGAATCGTTCGTCGCGCCGCTCAACGACCAGATGACGAAGGTCGTGACGCGCGACGAGTCGCAGAAAGACGTGCCGAACTACTACGTGCGCGATCTCGCCGCGAACACGAAGACGGCAATCACGGCGTTCGCCGATCCGCAGCCGCAGGCGCGCGAGATCCTGCGTCAGTTCGTCACCTACAAACGGCGCGACGGCGTCACGCTGTCGGGAACGCTGTATCTGCCGCCCGGCTACAAGCAGGGGCAAAAAGTTCCGGTCATCATGTGGGCGTATCCGCGCGAGTTCGGCGACGCCGACACGGCCGGTCAGGTGACCGGATCGCCGAATCAGTTCACGCTGCTCCGCGGCGCGTCGCACCTCTTCCTGCTGCTCTCCGGCTACGCCATCTTCGACAACCCGACGATGCCGATCATCGGCGCCGGCGACACGGCGAACGACACGTACGTCGAGCAGCTCGTCGCGAGCGCACAGGCGGCGGTCGACAAGGTCGTCGAGATGGGGATCGCGGATCGCGATCGCGTCGGCATCGGCGGGCACAGCTACGGCGGCTTCATGACCGCGAATCTGCTCGCGCATTCGCGTCTGTTCCGCGCCGGCTTCGCGGAAAGCGGCGCGTACAACCGCACGCTGACGCCGTTCGGCTTCCAGAACGAGCGGCGCACGTTCTGGGACGTCCCGGATCTCTACGCGAAGATGTCGCCGTTCTGGTACGCAAACCAGATCAAGGATCCGATTCTGCTGATGCACGGCGAAGCCGACGACAACACCGGCACGTATCCGATCAACTCGGAGCGGCTGTATGCGGCGATCAAAGGACTCGGCGGAACCGTCCGCCTCGTGATGCTGCCCAATGAAGCACACGGCTACGCCGCACGCGAGACGCTCCTGCACGTCCTCGCGGAGCGGCTCAACTGGTTCGACAAGTACGTCAAGAACGCGCCGGCGCGGACGACGACCGATCAGCAGCAGCGCTGACGCTTCGCTACGGCGGATGGTAGTAGCCGGCGGCGGGCCGCTACATTGATCGAACGATCGATGATGGCGGCCCTTCTTCTCTCCATTCTGTTTGCTCAGTCGCCGAACACCGCGTCGCTCGTCGTGATTGCCACCGACCAGAGCGGCGCGGTCGTCCCCGGCGCGCAGGTGTCGATCACTAACGGCGATATCGGCCTCTCGCGAGACGCGGCGACGGGCGACGACGGCTCGGTGACCGTCGCGGCGCTGCCAATCGTGGGCGCCTACAGCGTCACCGTCACGAAACCCGGATTCGAGCCGCAGACGATCCAGGCGGTCGTGCTGCGCGCGGGAGAGACCGCGACCGTCCGCGCGCGGCTGACCGCGAGCGGCGGCTCGAGCGAAGTGGTCGTCTACGGCACGACGCAGGGCGTGCGCGCGGATCCGGAGCTCGGCACGCGCCTCGAATCGGCGCAGATCGACCAGGCGCCGCTGCTCGGCCGCAAGATCTCCGCGCTGCCGCTGATGAACGCGGCGTTCCGCAACGCGAAGGGGACCGGCGATCTCTTCATGAACTCCGTGTACGTCGTCGCCGGCGCGGGCGGACGCCGCGAAGCCGACTACGTCGTCGACGGCGCGACCGGCGACGAGCCGTGGGGACGTCAGACGATGTTCTCGACGATTCCCGTCGGCGCGGTACAGGAAATGGACATCCGGTCGCGCGCGTTTTCAGCCGAGTTCGGCTGGACCGCGAGCGCCGCGATCAACATCGTCACCAAGTCCGGGACGAACACGACGCACGGCGAAGCGCTGTTCCTCGGGCGGCCGGGCGGTGCGCAGTCGACGCAGTTGTCGGCGGACGCGCAATGTCCCGGCTCGGTGGCGACGTGCGTGCCGCCGACGTCGAACGGCGCCGTCGTGAGCCTCGTGCCGCCCGACATCCCCGACTCGCTCGCGCAGGGGTCGATCGCGATCGGCGGCGCGTTCGTCCCCGATCGCACGCACTACTTCGTCGCCGGCGACGGTACGTGGCAGGACCGGACGGCGGCGATCACGTCACCGCTTGCGCCGGCGGGCTCGACGTATCTCGGTCACTATCGCCAGGCGCTCGTCGACCTCCGCATCGACCACGCAATCAACAGCGCGAACACGCTGATGGCACGCGGCAACCTCGATCGCTTCTCCGACACCAACCCGCAGGACGCCATCGGCGGCAACGTGCTGGCGAGCGCCGGACGCCAGTTCTCGCGCCACGCGTACACCGCGCAGGTCAACGAAACGGCGGTGCTCTCGGCGTCGATGCTCAACGAGGCGCGCGTCGAATTCCAGAACGCCGATCCGGTCACCGCGTTCGATCCGCTCACGCCGTCGACGCAGATCACCCGCGCGGGATCGGTGCCCTTCACGTCGGGCGAGTCGCGCTACGCGCACATCTTCAGCCGCATCGCGCAATTCCGAGATACGTTGTCGTTGACCCACGGCCGCCATTACCTTCGCATCGGCGGCAGCGTGGCCGAAAACACGTCGGGCGGCGACGGCACCGAATTCGGCAGCGCGTTCGTCCTCGGCCAGTTCACCGCGGTCGCGACGACGACGAAGCCGGGCGATCAGCTGACGCTGGCGGACATGCAGCGGTATCAACAGAGCTTCAACCTCGGTCAGGGCACGTACACGCTGTCGCAGTGGATCTACGACGTGTTCGCGCAGGACAGCTGGCGCGTGCGCGACGACGTCACGCTCGACCTCGGGCTGCGCTACGACCGTCAGACGTTCAGCGACAGCACCACGAACGTCGCGCCGCGCGTCGGCTTCGGGTGGAATCCGGGCGGCGATTCGAAAACGGCGGTGCGGGGCGGCTACGGCCTCTACTACACGATGCTGCGCGCGAACATCGACGCCAACTTCACGCTCGGCGGACCGCAGGGCATCTTCTCCTACACCGCGACGCCGGGCCAGACCGGCTTTCCGACGTGCGTCACGTGCACGCCCGTTGCGTACAACGCGAACGCCGCATTGTCGACGCTGCCGGCGCGCAACATCACCATTCGCCCCGGCATGACGTCGTACTACGCGCAGTTCTTCGACGTCAGCAAGCTGCCGGGTTACGCGAGCGCCACGTTCGACAATCCGAAGAGCCAGGTCGGATCGATCGGCATCGAGCGCGAGTTGGCGCCGCGCTGGTTCGTCTCGGTCGATTACGTGAAGCAGCACTGGACCGGCATCGATCAGACGGTCGATCTGAACGCGCCGTCGTACTTCGCGCGCACGGCGCCAGGCCAGGTGCGATCGGCGGCGGCCGCCGATCTCACGCGGCCGATTCTGCCGGTCAACGGCGGCTTCCGGCAGATCAACGTCGTCGAAAACCTCGGCGTCGCGGACTACGACGGCCTCCAGACGATGCTGCGGTGGCAGGCGACGCGCGGCTTCCTGTCGGTCAGCTACACGCTTTCGAAGTCGACGAACACGACCGAACCGAACGGCAACGGCGCCGGACAGAACGATTTCAACCAGCTGGGCGAAGTGGAACGCGGACCGAGCCTGCTCGATCAGCGTCATCGCGCCGTGGTGTTCGGCAGCTATCGCCTGCCGTACGACGTCACCATCGGTGCGACGATCTCGGTCGCGTCCGCGAAGCCGTTCAACCCGACGACGGGCGTCGACAACAACGGCGACGGCAACAACAACGACCGTCCGATCATCGACGGCGTGCTCGCCGGCCGCTACTCGTTCCGCGGCACGCCGATCTCGAGCACCGATCTGTTCGCCGACTATCGCCTGCCCACGCGCGGCAGCCGCGCCGTGACGCTGCGCGCCGAGGCGTTCAACGTGTTCAACCACGCCAACGTGCTCGCCCGCAACGGCACCTACGGCGACACCGGCACGCCGCTGTCGACGTTCGGCCAGGCGACGCCGGGCCTGGCGAGCATCGATCCCGGACGCATGATGCAGTTTCAGGTACGATTCAGCTTCTGAGTGCCTAGCCCGGTCGATGTCTCATCCGTCGTCGGCCTGATCGCCGTCGGCATCTTCACTGCGCAGATCCTGTTGGGGCTGCTGCTGTCGGTGGGCTACAACCCGCTGCGGCAGTGGCCGCGGCAGCGCATCAAGCTGTTCACGTTCCACAACTGGCTCGGGTACATCGGACTCGGGACGGCGGCGACGCACGCCCTTCTCCTCTTGACGGTGCCGAGCAAGGACGGCGGCCACGCGTTCCGGGTGTTCGATCTGCTCGTGCCGATCTGGTCGCCGGTGCAGCCGTTCACGAACACGCTGGGCGCGATCGCGTTCTACCTCGTCGCGTTCGTCGTGATCACGTCGTACGTCCGCCGCCTGTACTCGCACCACACATGGAAGGCGCTGCACTACACGGCGTACGCCGCGGCCGCGGTGTTCTTCGTGCACGGGATCCTGTCGGATCCGAATCTGCAGAACAACCCGGTGGACTGGATCGACGCAGAGAAGGTGTACGTGGAAGCGTGCGCGCTGCTGATCGTGGTCGCGACCGCGCTGCGCGTCAGATGGAGAGCAGGAGTCCGACGGCGACGGCGACCGCTGCCCCTATGACGTTGTACCAGAGGTACGACATCCACGGCATCGAGAGCGCCGACGCGATCACCGCGATCATGCCCGCGACCAGGCCGTAGAAGGCGCCGCGCGCCTTCGCGCGCGGGAATCCAATCGCCAGAATGAAGACGCCGAGCAGCGATCCGTAGACGTACGACCCGTACTTGTTGACGACCTCGATGAGCGACCCCTGGTTCGCCGCCTGCATCGCGACGAGACACGCGAACAATCCCCAGAAGATCGTCGCCGCCTTGGACACCGCGAGATAGTGCGCTTCGGTCGCGTTCTTGACGAAATGACGGCGATAGAAGTCGAGAATCGTCGTCGTCGCTAGCGAATTCAGCTCGCCGCCGCTCGAGGACATCGCGGCCGCGAAGATGGCGGCGATCATCAGCCCGACGAGGCCGACCGGCATGTGCGTCGTGATGAACGTCGGAAACACGTAGTTGACGTCGTTGTAGCTGGCGTCGCCCGTCGCCTGCCGCAGCACTCGCACCGCGCGGCTCCGCACGTCGCGGACGTGGGTATCGCCGGCGAGAAACGCCTCGCGATCGTCCGCGGCCGCGGCGCGCCCTCGCTCGGCGACGGCGCCGTCGAATTCGCGCTGGAGCGATGCGTACTGCGCCGCATAGGGACTCGCCGCGATCGCCTCGTCGTGCGTGCGGTTGAAGAGCATCGGCGGCGGCTGGAACAGATAGAAGACGAAGACGAGCACGCCGGTCGACAGCACGAGCAACTGCAGCGGGATCTTCACGTACGCGCTCATCAGGAGCGAGCGGCGCGATTCGTCTTCCGATCGCGCGGTCAGGTACCGTTGCACCTGACTCTGATCGCATCCGAAGTACGACAGCATCAGGAACACGCCGCCGATGATCCCGGACCAGAACGTGTACGTCTCGCTCAGGCTCACCTTCAAGTCGACCGCCTGCATCCGTCCCGTCACGCCGGCGAGGTGCAGCGCCTGGCCGAAGCCGACGTGCTGCAGGATGCCGTAGAGCAGGATGCCGACGGCGGCCAGCATCCCGCCGACCACGATGAACATCTGCTTGACGTCGGTCCAGGCGACGGCCTGCACGCCGCCGAAGGTCGTGTAGACGATCATCGGCACGCAGATCGCGAAGACCGTCACCGGCATCGTCCACCCGAGGATCGACGACATGACGACGGCCGGCGCCGCCAGCGTGACGCCGAGCGACGCGGCGCGCCCGACGAGGAACAGCAGCGCCGCCAGCGACCGCGTCCGGACGTCGAAGCGCTGCTCGAGATACTCGTACGCGGTGTAGACGCGCGCGCGTGTGAAGAACGGCACGACGGTGACCGACAGGATCACCATCGCGATCGGGAGGCCGAAGTACAACTGCACGAAGCGGAGGCCGGTCGAGTAGCCGAGGCCGGTCGTCGCGACGATCGTGACGGCGCTCATTTGCGTCGCCATCACGGACAGGCCGGCGACCCACCACGGCAGCGACCGGTTCGCGAGGAAGTAGCCGTCGACTTCGTCGGTGCGCTTCGAGCGCCGCAAGCCGTCGACGACGATCCAGGTAATGTAGGCGAGGACGACAGCCCAGTCGATCCGCGTCACGCGAACGCTCGGCCGACGAGCCACAGCGCGGCGATGATCGCCGCCTCGAGGACGAGCACGCGCACGTACGTCCTCGTCACAGCGCGGCGCTCCGCTCGGCGAGCAGCCGCTCGGCCGCGGAGAGCGCCGACGTCGCGTCGGTCCACCACGCTTCGTCGGCCGCGAGCTGCGCGCGCGACGTCTCCGACGCGCGCCGCGTTTCTTCGGGCGCGGGACCGCCGAACGTCTTCCGCACGTTGACGAAGTGGCGCGCGCTGAGAATCGTCGCGAGCTGCTCGTCGCGGTAGTTCAGCGGCGCGCCGAGCAGGTCCGACGAGGCCTTCGCGAGCATCCACGAGAGCGACACGCTCGGATCCTTGTCGCGCTCGAGCATCAGCCGGCGCGCGATCGCATGCGCCGTCCGGAACGGCAGCCCGTGATCGCGCACGAGCGTGTCCGCGAGCTCCGTCAGCGTCGTCCACCCTTCGGCGGCGCGCGCTTCGAGCCGCCTGGCGTCGAAATCGGCCGTCGTCATCGCTGCGGCGACGAGCTTCACGGCGCGGGTCGCGTCTCGGAACATCGCGAAGACGAGCGGCTGCAGATCGTCCTCGGTGTCGACGATGTCGCCGAACGGCGTGTTGTGGACCGCCATGACGATGGCCTGCGCCTCGCCGAGCGCCTTGCTGCCGATGGCGCGCGCGTGCTCGATCGCCACCGGATTCCGCTTCTGCGGCATGATGCTGCTGCCCTGCACGTACCCGTCGCCGAATCCGATGTAGCTGAATTCGGCGGTGCTCCACAGCAGGAGATCCTGAACGAAGCGGCCGTGGCCGGTCAGCAGCACCGCCGCCGCCGATGTGCTCTCGAGCAGGTAATCGACCGTCGCGATGCTGCCGTACGTGTTGCACGTCGGACCGAGGAAGCCGAGGAGCTGCGACGTGGTGTCGCGATCGATCGGAAATCCCGTGCCGGTGATCGCGCACGCGCCCAGGGGATTGCGGTTGGTGCGCTCGTACGCGCCCTTCAGACGGATCGCATCACGCTCGAGCTGCTCGACGACGGCGAGCAGGTAGTGCGCGACCGATGTCGGCTGCGCGCGCTGCGTGTGCGTGTGGACGGCGAGCAGCGTGTCGCGGTGCCGGTCGGCGACGTCGAGGAGCGTCCGCCGCAACTGGAACGTCGCCGACACCAGGCCGAGGATGAATTCGCGCTGCCGCATGCGGTACATCGTCATGTCGATGTCGTTGCGCGAGCGGGCGGTATGGAGCCGGCCCGCGACATCCTCGCCGCACGCATCGACGACGAGACGTTCGATGTAGAAGAACAGATCCTCGTAGCTGCCGTCGTACTTCGCGTCGCGGACCGCGTCGAGCGAGATCGAGTCGAGCGCCTCGCGGATCGCGCGCGCGTCGTCGCGCGACACGATGCCCTGCTCCGCGAGCATCACGAGATGCGCGTAGTGCAGCGCCATCAGCGGCGAGAGAAACAGCGCTTTCGCGTCTTCGAAGTTTTCGTTCAGGACATACGTGACGTATTCAGGCGCAAACTTCACTTGGGGCCCTTCGCAATCGGATTCTTGTCCGCCACCCACTGATTCCATCCGCCGAGCAGCGCGCGCACGTCCTTCACGCCCCGCGCCTGCAGCATGAGCGCCGCACGGGCGCTCGTCGCTTCGTCGCGTCACGCACAGTAGACGACGACGGGCTTCTTCGTCTTGAGGAGCAGGGGAACGACCGTCTTCTCGTACTCCTCGGGCCACGTCATGCGCCCCTCGAGCGGCAGCTGCAGCGCGCCGGGGATGTGTCCGAGCTCGAACACGTCCGCGACGCGCGTGTCGACGATGACGACGCGCCTGGCGGCGATCAGCTTCTTGAAATCGCGCTGGGTGATGCGCGGCGCGTCGATTTGCGCCGCGAGACCCACCGTGGACAGCGCCGCCGCCGCCGCACATAGGACGAGCATCCGTTTCATGTATCTAATATAGCGTGCCGTTTCTGCAGCGCGACCCGGCGATCCTCGCCGGGTTTCTCGAGGACGCCGCCCACTTCCCCGGCGGCCACGCCGCGGCCATCGCGCTGCCGGCGAGCGACGCGGAGGTGGCCGACGTGCTGCGGTCGGCGTCGGCAGTGCTCCCGATCGGCGCTCAGTCGTCGCTGACCGGCGGCGCAACGCCGATGGGCGAGGTCCTCCTCGGCACGTCACGCCTGAACCGCATCGTCGAGATCGGAGAGGATGTCGCGCGGGTGCAGGCGGGCGTCACGCTGGCGGAGCTCGACAGCGCGCTGGCGGCCGCCGGCAAGTACTATCCGCCGGCGCCGACGTTCACCGGCGCGTGCGTCGGCGGCACCGTCGCGACCAACGCCGCCGGCGCGACCACGTTCAAGTACGGCACCACGCGCGCCTGGGTCCGCGCCGTTCGCGTCGTCCTGGCCAGCGGCGAAGCGATCGAGGTCGAGCGCGGCGTGCGGCGCGCGTCGGCGTTCGCGCCGGTGCCGACCTATCGGCTGCCGCACGTGGCGAAGTGCTCGGCTGGCTATTTCGCCGCGCCGGACATGGACCTCGTCGATCTGTTCATCGGATCCGAAGGGACGCTCGGCGTCATCACCGAGGTGACGCTGCGCGTGCTGCCGCAGCGGCCGGCCCACTGCCTGGCGTTCGTGACGTTCGCGGATCGCGGCGACGCGCTCGCGCTCGTCGACCGGCTCCGCCGCGACGCCGAGGCGCTCCACGTCTCGGCGATCGAGCACATGGACGCGCGGTCGCTCGCGCTGCTCCGCGAGGACGGCATCGACCGGCAGTGCGGCGTGACGATCGAGCGCGACGCCGCGATCGCGATCCTGATCTCGATCGAGCTGCCGCCGGACACCACGGCCGAGCAGGCGTACGCGGACATCGGCGCTGCGCGCGACGCGCGTCCGGCCGACCGTCCGCTCGTGCGGCTCTGCCGCGCGCTCGATGCGGCAGGCGCGCTCGACCGCACCGACATCGCCGTGCCGGGCGACGCGGCGCGGGCGGCGCAGCTCGTCGCCGTCCGCGAGGCGGTGCCCGCGGCCGTGAACGCGCGCGTCGGCCGCGCGAAGCAGTCGATCGACGCGGGCATCTCGAAAACGGCGGCCGACATGATCGTCCCGTTCGACCGGCTCGGCGAGCTGATGGCGCTCTACGACGCCGAGTTCGCGCGTCGCGGCCTCGACGCGGCGGTGTGGGGACACATCTCGGACGGCAACCTGCACCCGAACGTGCTGCCGCGATCGATCGCCGACGTCGAGTCCGGCAAGGAGGCCATCCTCGCCTTCGGCCGTGCGGTGATCCGCATGGGCGGATCGCCGCTCGCCGAGCACGGCGTCGGACGCAATCCGATCAAGCAGCAACTGCTGCGCGAGATGTACGGCGAGCACGGGATCGACGAGATGCGCGCCGTGAAGCGCGCGCTCGATCCCGAATGGAAGCTGGCGCCGGGCGTGTTGTTTACACGAGGACGCTGAGCGCGACGAGCGCGAGCCCCACGACCGTCAGCCACAGCGCGACGATGCCGGCGTCGCTCGACGGCGTGCGCTCGCGCGCGACCGACTCCGACACCGTCGACTGACCGCTGAACGACGCCGCGATTCCCCCGAGCAGCAGCAGCCAGCCGATCCCGATGGTGACGCGCGGCGCGACGCCGGTCGCACGCACCGCGACGAAGAGCGATCCGAGCCAGGTGACCACCGCCACGCCGGCGATCGCGCGCAGCCGCGCGATCTCGCGGTCCGCCGTCTGCCGCAGCAGTTCAAGGTGCAGCGCCCGCTCGGCGCGGCGGCGATCGGCTTCGAGCTGCTCGCGCTCGAGCTCGAGGCGCCGCGTGTCGCGATCGAACGCCTCCTTCAGCGCCGCGACGACGACGCCGGCGAGCCGCGTCTCGATGCCGGTGGGCAAACGCGATCCGGCGTCGGCGTCCGGCTCGCCGGACGCGGCGAGCGAGCGCATCTTACGGCTGCGCGCCAGATCGGTGACGCCGATGACCGCGTCGAGGATGCGAAGCCAGGGCAAAGCCATGTGTCGATTATTGCCGGATTTCCGGCGCCGCGTCTCGAACTCATGCGAAGAACGGGCCGATTTCGGGTGGTCCGCGCCTTGCGGACGACCCGTCGCCATGATCATTCGCGACGAAGACGTGTTTCAGTATCACGAAAAACCGCGGCCCGGAAAACTCGAAGTCGTCACATCGAAACCGTGCCTGACGCAGCGGGACCTGTCGATGGCGTACACGCCCGGCGTGGCCCGCCCCTGCCTCGCCATCGAGAAGGACCCCGAAGCGGCATTTCGCTTTACGGGCAAAGGCAACCTCGTCGCCGTGATCTCGAACGGCACCGCGGTCCTCGGCCTCGGCAACATCGGTCCGCTCGCGGCCAAGCCGGTGATGGAAGGCAAGGCGACGCTGTTCAAGCGGTTCGCCGACGTGGACGTCTTCGACATCGAGCTGAATACGCTCGACCCCGAAGAGGTGATCCGCGTCGTCAAGGCGCTCGAACCGACGTTTGGCGGGATCAACCTCGAGGACATCCGCGCGCCCGAGTGCTTTCTGATCGAAGAGCGGCTCCGCCGCGAGATGTCGATTCCGGTGTTCCACGACGATCAGCACGGGACGGCGATCATTTCGTCGGCGGCGTTGTTGAACGCGCTGGAGCTGACCGGCAAAGCGATCTCCGACGTGCGCGTCGTCTTCTCCGGCGCGGGCGCGGCCGGCATCGCGTGCGCGGAGATGTACGTCGCCCTCGGCGTGCGGCGCGACCACGTGCTGCTCGTCGACACGGTCGGCGTCGTGTATCAGGGTCGCACGGAGAAGATGAACGACTACAAGGCGCGCTTCGCGGCGGACACGACGCGGCGCACGCTCGCGGACGCGCTGAAGGGCGCGGACGTCTTCGTCGGCGTCTCGGCGGCCGACATCATGACGCCCGAGATGCTGAAGTCGATGGCGAACGATCCGATTGTGTTCGCGATGGCGAACCCCGATCCGGAGATCAAATACGAGGTCGCGGTCGCGGCGCGGCCCGACGCGATCATGGCGACCGGACGATCCGACTACCCGAACCAGGTGAACAACGTCCTCGGCTTCCCGTTCATCTTCCGCGGCGCGCTCGACGTGCGCGCGCGGACGATCAACGACGCGATGAAGCTCGCCGCGGCGCACGCGCTCGCGAATCTGGCGAAAGAGGACGTGCCCGAATCGGTGCTGCAGGCGTACGGCCTGCGGTCGCTGCGGTTCGGCCGGGACTATCTGATTCCGAAGCCGTTCGATCCGCGCGTCCTGTTGTGGGTGGCGCCGGCGGTGGCACAGGCGGCGATGGCGAGCGGCGTCGCGCGCGTGTCGATTCCCGACATCGATCGCTATCGGGAGGGGCTCGAGCGGATCATGGGGCCGTCGCGCGAGGTGGTCCAGCTCGTCGTCCACAAGGCGCAGGCAAAGCCGGCGCACAAAATCGTCTATCCCGAGGGCGAGAGCGAACTGATTCTGCGCGCGGCGCGGACCGTCGCGGATCAGCAGATCGCGCGGCCCGTGCTCGTCGGCCGTCCCGCCGTGATCGGCGAGCAGGCGAAGGCGCTCGGCATCGAGCTCGACGACTTCGACATCATCGACATCAACCGCGCGCCGAACACGGAGATGTACGCCGCGGCGCTCTACGGATCGCGCAGCCGTAAAGGGATGACGCCGACGCGCGCGCTCGAGCTGATGCGCGACCCGACGCACTACGCGCTGATGATGGTCCGCGAACGCGACGCCTCGGGCTTCGTCGGCGGCTTCGAGCGGCCGTATCCCGAGACGATCCGTCCGGCGATTCAGGTGGTCGGGCTGAAGCCCGGCGTCTCGCGCGTGTCGGCGGCGCACCTGCTCGTGTTGAAGGAGCGCGTGTTCTTCTGCGCGGACACGATGGTCAACATCGATCCGACGGCCGAGGAGCTCGCCGAGATCGCGCTGCTGACGGCGGATCTCGCGCGGATGTTCGACATCGAGCCGCGCATCGCGATGCTCGCGTTCTCGAGCTTCGGATCGGTGCGGCACCCGATCAGCCGCAAGGTGGCCGACGCGGTCGAGATCGTGATGCGCAAGCGCCCCGACATCGTGATCGACGGCGAGATGCATCTCGATCCGGCGGTCGTGGCCGACATCGCCAACGAGAACTACCCGAACTCGCGCATCCGCGGCGACGCGAACGTGCTGATCTTCCCCGACCTCGCCGCCGGGAACATCGGCTACAAGATGATCCACCGGCTGGCGCGCGCGGAGACCATCGGCCCGATGCTGATGGGGATGCAGGCGCCGGTCAACGTGCTGCCGCACGGCGTGACGGCGGCGGAGATCGTCGCCGCAACCGCGATCACCGTCGTCACGGCGGAGCACGAGGCGTTCAAGGCTTCGGGCGGAGCCACGCGTCGCGAAACCGTCGATGCGCTGACGTAAGCGTCCCGCCCGCCGCCTCGACCGGCACGACGTCGAGGTGCGGATCGTCAACGAGCGTGACGGTCGCCGTGCGCGAGCGGCCGTCACGGTCGGCGAAGACGATCGTCACGCGATCGCCCGGCCGGTGACGATCGACGATGGCGCTCGCGTCCCCGTCCGAACGGATCGCCTGCCCGTCCATCTCTCGCAGTTCATCGTCCTGATCGAGACCGGCGGCGTAGGCCGGCCACGTCGGCGCGACGAGGTTCGCGACGTGCACCGGCCCGCCGCCGCGCGATTCGAAGCGGACGTCGCCGAGCCACGCGCGTCCGGCGTTGCGTTTCCGCAGCGCGAAGCCGGCGCGCTCGAGCAGGTGCGCGTAGTCGGCGACGTCGTGCCCCTCGACGTAGCGCGCGAAGAAATCGTGCGCGAACGCGCCGTCGCCGCTGACCGTCGCGAGCACGCTCTCCGCATCCGCGACCGAGTACGGATGATCGACGTAGCCCTCGCGGCTGCCGCCCGGCTTGCCGTACCGCTGCCACATCGCGCGCATGAAGGTGTCGAGCGTCACCTTGCCGTCGCTGCGCTCGCGCAGCGACAGATCGAGCGCGAGCGCGATCGCGCCGCCGAACGGGTAATACGAGATCACCGTGTCCGGCCAGTTCGTGCGGTCCACGGTGCGGCCGCCGTCGATGAACGGCGCCATGCGGCTCATCTCGACCGCGGATCGCACCAAACGTCCGGAATCGTTCGTCACCGTTTCGACGAGGCCGGCGATCGTGCGCGCGGTGTCGTTGACGTCGACGAGGCCGGCGCGCTGCAGCAGCAGCGGGCCGTAGTACTGAGTGAACCCCTCGGCGAGCCACAGCGAGTCGGACATGTTCGCGCGATCGAAGTCGAACGGCTCGAGCCCCTGCGGCCGGATCCGCTCGACGTTCCAGCAGTGGAAGAACTCGTGCGCGACGGTGTCGAGCAGGGCGGTGCGCGAGGTGGCGATCGATCGCGACGCCGTCATCACCGTGCTGTTGCGATGCTCCATGCCGTCGCCGTGCGCCCACGGCAGATAGTCGGCGAGAAACGTGTAGTAGCCCGGCTCGTACTGCGGGAACTCGCCGAAGACCTCGCGCTCCTGACGCACGATCTTCTCGACGTCCTTCGCGAACCCATCGAGCTCCGCGTCGGTGCCGAGATGATGCAGCGCGAAGCGGAAGCGATGGCCGTCCACGGTGAACTCGCGCATCTGGACCGGCCCGAACTCCGCCGGGCTGTCCATCAGATACTGCAGGTTCGGCGCGCTGAAGGACAGACCGCTGCCGTGCAACTGCGTCGCGACCTGCCAGCGCAGCCCGGCGGGCGGCTGAAAGGCGATCGTCGCGGGACGCTCCTCCAGTCCGTGCGCCCACATAATCGCCGCCGGCATGTTGATGTGCGCGTGCGTGTCGTCGATCGCGAGGTACGTCCCGTCGACGTAGTCGCCGTAAATCTTGTAGGTGACCCGCACGCGGCCGCCGTGACCGCTCACGTTCCAGCCATACGGATCCGGCCTCGTCGTCGGCAGCTCGCGGCCGTCGGCGCCGAACGCGTGGACCTCGTACACGTTCTTCGCGAAGTCGTGCAGCGAGTAGCGGCCGGGCGACGAGCGGCTCATGCGGAGCTCGAGCGTCGGCGTCGTCACGTCGGGAAACGTCGCCTCGACCTGCATCCAGCGGTGCTGCGGTTCGGGAAACGAAAATGCGTATTGAATCGGCGCCTGCGCCTGGAGGGCGGATCCGATGGGCCCGCCGACCAGGGCGGACGCGGCGATCAGGACCGAGAGGGCGGCAAGAGCGGATCGTCGAGTCACCGCGCGATTTTAGCGCGCGGGCGAGGGCGTGGCGTTCTTCTGCAGAACCGGCTCGAGGTAGGGCCAGATCGTGTCGGCGATGACCCGCGCGCCAGCCGCGTTCGGATGCGCGTGATCCGGCTGCATCAGATCGGGGTTGCCGATGACGTTCATCAGGACGAACGGCACGAGCGTGACGCCGTACTGTTTCGCCAGTTCTCGGTACGCGTTGTGGAACGCCACCGTGTAGTCCCAGCCGTAGATCGGCAGCGCTTCCATCGCGCAGAGCAGCACCGTCACGCCCTGCTTCTGCGCCTTCTCGATCATCTGGCTCAGGTTCCACTTCAACTGCGCGACGGGCACACCGCGCAGACCGTCGTTCGCGCCGAGCGCGAGGATGAGCACGCGCACGTCACCGTCGAGCGCCGAATCGAAACGGCGCATCGCGCGCGTCGACGTATCGCCCGACACACCGGCGTTGACCATCGTGTAGTCGAGGCCGTCGTGCTCGATGCGCTGCTGCAGAATCGCGGGGAATGCTTGCGTGGTGTCGATGCCGCGGCCGGACGTGAGGCTGTCGCCGAACGCGACGACACGCGGACGATCGACCAGTTTCGACGGATGAGCGCCGACCGCAGCCGCAGCGACGAGAGCCAGCATCGCAGGAGTGAGAATCATCGACTCGATCCAGTTTACGGTACGCACCGGCGCGCGCCAGCCCTGCTATAGTGCAGCCGCGGATGACTTCCACGGGCACCAGCGCCAAGCCGACGCTCCACGGCGGCCTCTCGACGATCGAGTACTTCACCTTCGGCTTCGGAACGATGATCGGCGTCGGCTGGCTCGTCCTGATGGACGACTGGCTCGCACGAGGCGGACCGGCGGGCGGCATCCTCGGATTCCTGATCGGCGGGCTGTTGCTCTTTCCGATCGCGCACACGTACGGCCGCCTCGTGCAGCGGATCCGCGACGCCGGCGCCGAGATCGCGTACACCGAACGCGTCTTCCCGCCGTTTGTCAGCTATGCCGCCGGCTGGACGATGATCCTGTCCTACGCGATCGTGTGCCCGTGGGAAGCGGTCGCGACCGGCAATCTTCTCGCGCGTGTCTTCCCGGCGCTCAATACGCATCAGCTGTACGTCGTCGGCGGTTCGCCGATTTTCGCGCCGCGCCTCGCCGTCGGCGTCGCGCTGACGCTCCTCATCGTCGCCGTCAACTACCGCGGCATCAAGCCGAGCGGCGTGTTTCAGGACGTGATGACGTTCGGGCTGCTGATGACGTTCGCCATCTTCACCGCGCTCGGATTCTTCCGCGGGTCGGCCGCGAACATGCAGCCGCTGTTCTCGCACGCGGGCGCCGCGGGGCCGTGGCTGTCGATCTTTCTGGTGCTGCAGATCGTGCCGTACTTCATGACCGGCTTCGAGTCGGTCGCGAAAGGATCGGAAGAAGCCGAGAGCGGATTCGACCCGCGCAACTTCACGACGGCGATCTACGCTTCGCTCGTCGCCGGCTTCGTCTTCTACGTCCTCATCATCGCCGTCGTGACCTACGTGTACCCGTGGCAAGAGATCGTGTCGGGGCACGTGCGGACGGAGGTCGCCTTCGAGCGCACGTTCGGGTCGCACGCCATCGCGCAGCTGATCCTGTTCGGCGCGTTCCTGTCGCTGCTGAAGATCTTCAACGGCAACTTCGTCGCCGCCACGCGGATGATGTACGCGATCGGACGCCGCAATCTGGTCCACCCGTCGCTCGGCCGCGTGCACTCGACCTTCGGCACGCCGATGGTGGCGATCGCGTTGATGGGCGCGCTGACGATCGCGGCGGCGATGTTCGGCGACGCGATCCTCGTGCCGGTCACCGAAGTCGGATCGCTCGCCGTCGGCGTCGGCTGGCTGTCCGCGTGCGCGGCGTTTCTCGCGCGCCGCGGCGACGACGAGCCCGCGGGCATGGCGATCGCCGGCGCCGCGGTCGCGTCGGCGATCGTCCTGATGAAAATCGTTCCGCAGGTGCCCGGCAGCTTTACCGGCGCGGAGTGGACCGCGTTCGCGGGCTGGTCCGCGCTCGGCGTGCTGTTCTGGCTGCTGCGCCCGCGCGCCGCCGTGCGCTAGGTTCCGCTCGCCGCCGCCGGCGGCACCGGATCCGGCACATGGTTGACGACCGGCGGGACCGACTTCAGGTACGCGAACACCGCCTTCAGATCCTCGTCGCTCATCATTTTCAGCTCCTGCACCGGCATCGGCGGCAGGATCGGGCGAGAGACTCCCATGTGCTTGCCGGTCCGCATCGCCTTCACGAACATGTCTTCGGTCCAGTTGCCGAGGCCGGTGTTCGCGTCGGGCGTCAGGTTCGCGGCGAACGACGTGCCCCACGGGCCGCTCCACGCGGTCAGCGTCGGCGCCACGACGATCGCCCACGGCCCGTTCGGCGGCAGCGACGGCGGCGCCGGCATCTTCATGTCCTCGGGATGGCCGGCGAGCAGCTTCGTCGTGTCGGGCTCGGGGCCGTTCGGCCCCATCTTCTTCGTCGTGTGGCAATCGTTGCAGCCGCCGATCGTCACGAGGTACTTGCCGCGCTCGACCGGCGTCGACTGCGCGGCGGGTCGCGCGCACGCCGTGATCAGCGTGCACGCGACGACGATCGTCAGCAGACGGATCGCAGGCATGGCCGCGTTACCACGACTTCGGCGCCGGATGCGCGAGCCACGGATACACGATCACGTTCGCACCGCTGACCGTCGAGCACCCTCCGGCCTTCGGTCCACGCGGGCAACCCCACCAGTTCTCCGTCGCGTCCACGGTGCCGCCATTCAGGTTGGCGACGCCAACGGCATGGTTGTCGAGGTTGTTGAAGTGCGCGTCGACCGTCGACGAGGTCTTGACCGAGATGGCGACATCCTCGTGCTCGATCGTATTGCCCTCGATCGTCGTCCCCGTAATCGGCGTGACGCCGAACACGTTGATGCCGGTGCGGCCCGGCGTCTCGGCGTCCGCGGTGTCCGCACCGTTGCCGGCAATGTAGTTGCCGACGATCTGGTTGTCGTTCAGGTTCTGGTTCGGCGCGTGGCTGTGCATGGCCACACCCGGCAGTCGGTTGTTCACCAGCCGGTTGGCGACGACGACGTTGCCGTAGGTGGCGGTGCCGGGCGCGGGCGTGAAGAGGCCGACGCCGGCGCCTTCGCCCTTCAGGCCGTTGCCGGACACCGTATTCGCTTCCACCGTGTTGTGGAACACGCCGTTGGGCGCGGCCGGATTGTGCGACGCGAGCGTGATGCCGCAATCGAACGGATTGTCGGCGACCGTGTTGCCGGTGATCAGGTTCTCGTACGTCGGACCGGAGTCGTCGCTGATCAGGATGCCGCCCGAATTGCGGCGGACGATGTTGTCCGCGACGATCGAGTGATCGACGCCGGTCAGGTGAATCGCTTCGCCGCAGTCGAGCCCTTCGCCCGCCGCGTTGTCGGGCGGCACGAAGACGGTGCAGCCCTGGCTGCCGAGCGCCTCATCGTTGTCGAACAGGATGTTGTCCGAGAGGCGGACATCCGATGCGTTGCTCACGAGGATGCCTTCGGTTTGCGCGTGCTCGATCGTGAAGCCCGAGATGGCGACGCGCGACAGGCCCGGGTTGTCGAACCCGTCCACGTCGAATCCGTTGGCGAGGCCGGTCGCGTCGACGATCGTGCGATCGCGGTCTTCACCGATGATGAAGAGCGGTTTGGTGACGAGCACGTCCTCGGCGTACGTGCCGCGCGAGACGAGGATCGTGTCGCCGGGCGCCGCGTTTCCGACGGCGGCGGTGATCGTCGACGTGCAGCCGGCGCCGCCTCCCGGGCGGACACAGTGGGTCGCGGCCGCCGCCGTGTGGGCGGCGCCGAGCACGACCGCGGCGGTCGCCGCGATGCCGACGCTTCGCATGGTCATGGGATCCTCCGTGGACTCAGCAGTAGTAAAATCACTTGACGAAACTCGATCTTGTAGAACTGCTGTACGAGCATGTCAAGCACTGCCGTCCGTCCGCCGCTGAACGCGCTGCTGCGCGTCGCCTGGCAACAGGCCCGCCGCCGGATGCTCGCCGATCTCCGCACGGGCGGCTTCGCCGAGCTCGACGAGGCGCACCTGCACCTGTTCCAGCATCCGGGCCCCGACGGGCTGCGGCCGTCCGACCTCGCGCGGCGCCTGCGGACCTCGCGGCAGGCGACCAACTATCTGCTGGCGCAGCTCGAGTCGATGGGATACCTGCAGCGGCGGCGCGCCGCGGGTGACGTGCGCCGGCGCGTCTACGTCACCGCGCGCGGGCGGCGGCTGCAGGCGGCGATGCTGACGTCGGTCCGCCGCTTCGAGCGGCAGTGGCGGCGCCGCGTCGGAGCCGCGCGGTACCGCGCCTTCCTGCACGTGCTCGGCGCGATGGCGGCCGGCTCGCCGCCCGCGTCGTGACGAGGAATCGATCGACGGGCTATTGGGGCGAGGGATCGAGCGCCGACAACGCCTGCTCGACGAACATGTCCTGCGGCAGCGCGCCCATGATCTCGACCGCGTCGTTGACGATGCTCTTGGGCACGCCGGTGACGCGGTACTTCCGCGCGAGATCGGGATATTCGGTCGCTTCCACGGCGAGCGCCGTGATCTGCGGGGAGGCGAACGCCATTTCGTGCGCGAGGCTGACCGCCCGCGGGCAGTGCGGTCAGGTCGGGGTCGTGTAGACCTGAATCGTAATCGGTTCGGTGACCGCCTCGAGCTTCGCGCGGTTTTCCGGCGTCAACGTGCCTTCGCGTCCGCCGACGAGCAGAATCGCCTGGACGAGCGAGATGAACTCGTAACCGGCAGGCGTGCCGACGAACCGGATGCGCGAGTCGGATTCGTCGCCCTGCGCGTCGACGCCGACGATCGCCAGCGCCGGCACGCGATCGACGCCGAACGCTTTCGCCTTGTCGGCGTCGAGCACGAGGTTCACTTCCTCGATCGACACCTGGTCGGTCAGCACCGGCAGCTCGTCGATGATCTGCCGCGTCTGGAGGCACGTCTCGCAGCCGAGCGTCTGCGTGAAGAAGACGATCTTCACGCGCGACGTCATCTCGCTGAACGCGTCCCGCAGCTTGTCCTGATCCGCCGGCGACAACAGCCCCATAGGTCGATTCTATTTGAAGAGGTCGTCGAACGCCTTCCGCGCGCTCGAGCTGGACCCGCCGCCGCCCGGCTCGCGCGACGGCGGCGTGCTCGTCTGCCGCTCCACCGTCGTCCGCGGCGCGAAGAGCGGACACGCGTTCGCGGCGTCCTTCGGCGCGACGCGCGCGGCGAGCTGCGCGCTCTGCGTGCATTCCCAGCGCGCGCTCGTGTCGAAGGAGACGCACTGGATGCACGCGTGAAGATCGACGCCGCAGCGCGAACACTTCTCGAGGCTGCCGACCGGCAGCGACAGCAGGTTGCCGCACCGCGTGCAGCGAAACACCTCGTGCGACGCCATCAGGTTCGGCGTCTTCGGGCCGGATGGATCCTGCAGCTGCCGTCCGGGCGCCCGCTCCTGCGGCGCTTTCGGCGGGCGCGCGCCGCGGTTCTCGCGCTCGCGCGAGTCGTCCTGATACCCCCGCTGGCGGTACTTGCGGTCGCTCATGTAGTGGGACCCAGCTCCTTCAAGAACTCCTCGAGGTACTTGCCCCAGATCGCCGGCAGCGAATGCGTGCCGTGGCCGCGCGTCTGGTCGGTCGTCGGCAGCAGCACGTAGCGTCCGTGCGTCACCCGCTTGATGAGCGGCTCCATCAAGCCGAGTTCCGGCGGATTCACCACATCGTCGGCAGAGTTGATCGCCAGCAGGTGCGCGGTGATCTTCTCGAGGGCCGGCGACGGATCGTAGTCGCGCGAGGCGTTGAACTGATAGAGCATGTCGTTGGCGTCGGTCGCGGCGACGCGCGTCTTGATCTGATTCTCGTACCACGCGTCGGCGGCGTCGCGCGTCGGGCCCGATTTGTGCCAGCCGATCGGGCTGCTCGTCATCATCATCAGGATGTTCACGGCGCCGACCAGCCCTTCGTGCGGCTCCTCGGTGTAGTCGCCGTTCCTGTACGCCGGATCCTTCGTGATGCTGTCCATGATCATCGTCCGCATCACGCGGTTGCGTCCGGCGATCTGCGTCGGCACGCTCGCGAGCGGCACGAGGCCGTCGACGAAATCGGGGTACGTCTCGCCCCAGACCCAGCAGTGCATGGCGCCCATCGACGTGCCGAGCACGAGCCGCAGGTGATTGACCTTCAGCGCCTCGGTCAGCAGCAGATGCTGCGACCGCACCATGTCGTCGTACGTGTACGTCGGGAAGCGCGCGTGCAGGCCGTCACTCGGCTTGCTCGACTTCCCGTGCCCGATGCCGTCGGGAAGGACGATGAAGTATTTCGAGGCGTCGAGGAGCTGCCCGTCGCCGAAGAGCTGTGCGCCGAAGGTCGGCGACAGAAAGCCCGCGCCGGTGCCGCCGGTGCCGTGCAGGATCAGCACGGCGTTGCGAACGACGCCGGACGCATCGCGCTTCGGCGTGCCCAGGGTGCGGTAGTGGAGCCTCAGCTCCGGAAGCGTCTCGCCGCTGGCGAACCTGAAGTTGCGCGCGACGAAGTCCCCTTCGACCGGCGTCTGAAAAGCGCGAGGTTGCGCATTGGAACGCGACGCGATCGCGAGCAAAACGACGACAGTGACGGCCAAATGGCGGGTGCGCATCATGCAAGCACTCCTGGTCGCGTGCTGGCTACTATCGCACGACGATCGCGGCGATGGGACGGAATCATGGCCGAGCTACGAGATTCCTCCATGGCCCCGCTTTGACAACAAGTGAAAAGTTTCACAATAATGAACGGTCGAATCGGGTCCCGAATAGGCGTAAGCTGCTCAACCAGCCGCTGGGTTCGTCGTCCCCGTAGTTCCGTTCGATCGCATCGATGTCGCAGATCTTTCATCGCTCCGCCAACACCATCGCTCGGGTGAGCATCTTCGGCGCGATTTTTTTCATTGCCGCGCTCCTCGGTCTCTTCGACGAGGTGAACCGCTCGCCGTGGGTCACCCAGGCGCACGTCGCGCGCGAGCAGCCGATTCAGTTCAGCCACGAGCGGCACGTCGCCGGCAACGGCATCGACTGCCGCTACTGCCACACGTCGGTCGAGGACTCCTCGTTCGCGGGCATCCCGCCGACCAAGACGTGTATGAACTGCCACTCGCAGATCTTCGCCAACAGCCCGTTCCTCGAACCGGTGCGCGCCAGCTTCCGCACCGGGCAGTCGATTCAGTGGACGCGCGTGCACGATCTGCCCGACTTCGTGTACTTCAACCACAGCATCCATCTGCACAAGGGCATCGGCTGCACGACGTGTCACGGTCCGGTGGATCGGATGCCGCTGATGTGGCAGGAGGACTCGCTGCAGATGGAGTGGTGCCTGAACTGCCACCGCAACCCGGAGCAGTTCGTTCGCCCGCGTGAGGCGGTGTTCCGCGTCGACTACGTCCCGCCCGCGAATCAGCTCGAGCTCGGCCGGCGGCTGGTCGCCGAATACCAGATCCAGAAGCTCACAAGCTGTTCGACCTGTCACCGATGACGACTCCGTACTGGCGCACGCTCGACGAACTCGCGGACGACCCGGCGTTCCAGGAACGTCTCGCGAACGAATTTCCCTCGCAGGTCGAGGCGATCACCGATCCCGTCGAACGCCGCACGTTCATCAAGTTGATGGCGGCGTCGCTCGGTCTCGCCGGCGTGACGGCCTGCACGCGTCAGCCGCCGGAAAAAATCGTCCCGTACGTGCGTCAGCCCGAGGAGATTGTCCCCGGCCGGCCGCTGTTCTTCGCGACGTCGATGCCGCTCGGCGGCGTCGCCACCGGGCTCCTGGTCGAAAGCCATGAAGGGCGACCGACGAAGATCGAGGGCAACCCGCTGCATCCGGGCAGTCTGGGCGCGTCGGACGTCTTCGCGCAGGCGGCGGTGCTCACGCTCTACGATCCCGACCGCGCGCAGACGCTGACGAACCTCGGCGAGATCCGCCCGTGGTCCGCGTTCCTCGGCGCGATGCGCGCCGCCATCACCGCGCAAGCGCCGCTCAAGGGCGCCGGCCTGCGCCTCCTCACCGAATCGGTGAGCTCGCCGACGCTGGCCGCGCAGATCCGCGATCTGCTCGCGAAATTCCCGTCGGCGAAATGGCATCAGTGGGATCCGGCGAGCCGCGACAACGCGCGCGCCGGCTCGAAGCTCGCGTTCGGCGAGTACGTCGAGACGCAGTATCGCCTCGAGAACGCCGACGTCATTCTCGCGCTCGACGCCGACTTCCTCGGCGGCGGACCCGGCAGCCTGAAGTACGCGCGCGAGTTCGCGAAGCGGCGCGATCCGGCGCACGCCGATCGCATGAACCGTCTCTACGCGATCGAGACGATGCCGACGTCGACCGGCGCGCGCGCCGATCACCGGCTGCCGCTCAAACCGAGCGCGATCGTCGCGGCCGCGCGCGCGATCGCCGGTGCGACGGCGGGCGCCACCGCCGCCGCGTCCGGCCTCGATGCGGCCGCTCAGAAGTTCGTCGCCGCCGTCGCCAAGGACCTCGCCGCCCATCGCGGCCGCTCGCTCGTCGTCGCCGGCGACGCGCAGCCGCCCGAAGTCCACGCGCTCGCGCACGCAATGAACCAGGCGCTCGGCAACGCCGGGCAGACCGTCGTCTATACCGATCCCGTCGAAGCCGAACCAACCGATCAACTCGGTTCGCTGCGCGATCTCGTCAGCGACATGAACGCCGGCAAGGTCGACGTGCTCGTGATCCTCGGCGGCAATCCGGTCTTCACCGCGCCGCCGGATCTCGCGTTCGCCGACGCGCTCGGCAAGGTCCAGCTCCGCGTGCATCTCAGCCTGTACGACGACGAGACGTCGGCGCTGTGTCATTGGCAGGTGCCGGAGGCGCACTTCCTCGAGGCGTGGAGCGACGCGCGCGCATTCGACGGGACGCTGTCGATCGTCCAGCCGCTCATCGCGCCGCTCTACGGCGGCAAGTCGGCGCACGAAGTCGTCGCCGCGCTCGGCGATCGTCCCGAGCAATCCGGCTACGAGATCGTCCGCGCGTTCCACAAGGTCGATCCGAAGGACGATTCGCAGTGGCGCCGGTGGCTGCACGACGGCGTGGTTCCAAATACCGCGTATGCGCCGAAGGCGGTCCGGCTCCAGCCGATGACGCCAGCCTCTGGCGCCAGCCAGGCGTCGGGTACCGAGATCGCGTTCCGCCACGATCCGTGCGTCCTCGACGGCCGCTTCGCCAACAACGGCTGGCTGCAGGAACTGCCCAAGCCGATCACGAAGCTGACGTGGGACAACGCGGTCTTCGTCAGCCCGGCGACGCTCGCGAAGCTGAAGGGCGCCGACACGCCGGCGTTTCAGGGCGGCGAGCACGGACAGATCATCAGCGACATCGTCGAAGTGACGGTCGGCGGGCGCAAGATTCGCGGCGCCGTCTTCCCGGTCGTCGGCCATCCGGACGACTGCGCGACGCTGCATCTCGGCTACGGACGCACGCGCGCGGGACGCGTCGGCAACGGCGCCGGCTTCGATGCGAACCCGCTTCGCGCCTCCACCGCGATGTGGGCGGCCGGCGGCGCGCAGATCGCGACGACGGGGACGCAGTATCCGCTCGCGTGCACGCAGTATCACCACCTGATGGAAGGGCGCGGACAGATCCGGGTCGCGACGCGCGACGAATACGTCAAGGATCCGAAGTCGATCGTCGAAGGGGACGAGACGCCGCCGCGCACCATCACGCTGTACCCCGAGTACAAGTACGAAGGCTACAAGTGGGGGATGGCGATCGACGTCAACGCGTGCGTCGGCTGCAACGCGTGCGTCGTCGGGTGCCAGGCGGAGAACAACATCCCGGTCGTCGGCAAGGAGCAGGTGCTGCGCGGACGCGAGATGCACTGGCTGCGCGTCGACACGTACTACCGCGGCGCCGCGGACAACCCCGAAACGTACTTCCAGCCGGTGCCGTGCATGCAGTGCGAGAACGCGCCGTGCGAAGTCGTGTGTCCGGTCGGCGCGACGGTGCACAGCCACGAAGGGCTGAACGACATGGTGTACAACCGCTGTGTCGGCACGCGCTACTGCTCGAACAACTGCCCGTACAAAGTTCGCCGCTTCAATTTCCTGCTCTATCAGGACTGGGACACGCCGAGCCTCAAGCTGCTGCGCAATCCGGACGTGTCGGTCCGCAGCCGCGGCGTGATGGAGAAGTGCACGTACTGCGTGCAGCGGATCAACAAGGCGAAGATCGACACGGAAAAGCAGGACCGGCGCGTCCATGACGGCGAGATCCAGACCGCGTGTCAGCAGGCGTGTCCGGCGGATGCCATCGTGTTCGGCGATCTCAACGATCCGAGCAGCCGCGTCGCGCGGCTGCAGAAGGAAGCGCGGAACTACGCACTGCTCGGCGAGCTGAACACGCGGCCGCGCACGACGTACCTCGGTGCGCTCCGCAACCCCAACCCGGAGCTGGGTGAGTAATGGCCGACCGTCCGCAGTCTCTCGACGTCCCCTCGGATCCGAACGTCGCGATCGCGGAAGTGCCGGCCTATCCGCCGGTCATCGCGCCGGGCCACACGCTCGGCTCCGTCACCGACAAGATCAGCTCGATCGTCCTCACGCGCAAGACGCCGGTCGGCTGGTGGATCGGCTTCCTCGTCGCGTTCGCGGTCGTCAACGTGCTGATGATCTCGTTGACGTATCTGCTCGTGAAGGGCGTCGGCATCTGGGGCATCAACATTCCGGTCGGCTGGGGCTTCGCGATCGTCAACTTCGTCTGGTGGATCGGGATCGGCCACGCCGGCACGCTGATCTCGGCGATTCTGCTGCTCCTCAAGCAGTCGTGGCGCACGTCGATCAACCGCTTCGCGGAAGCGATGACGCTGTTCGCCGTCGCCTGCGCCGCGATCTTCCCGCTCATCCACACCGGACGGCCGTGGCTCGCCGCGTACTGGCTGTTTCCGTACCCGAACACGATGAACATCTGGCCCCAGTTCCGCTCGCCGCTCATCTGGGACGTGTTCGCGGTCTCCACGTACGCGACGGTGTCGGCGCTGTTCTGGTTCGTCGGCCTAATTCCCGACCTGGCGACGCTGCGCGATCGGTCGCAGTCGCGCGTCGGCCGCGTCGTGTACGGCATGCTCGCCATGGGATGGCGCGGCTCGGCGGCGCACTGGCACCGCTACGAGACGGCGTATCTGCTGCTCGCCGGCCTCGCGACGCCGCTCGTCGTCTCGGTGCATACGGTCGTGAGCTTCGACTTCGCGATCGCGATCCTGCCCGGCTGGCACACGACGATCTTCCCGCCGTATTTCGTCGCCGGTGCGATCTACTCCGGCTTCGCGATGGTGCTGACGCTGGCGATTCCGATCCGCGCGATCTACGGCCTCGAAGACTTCATCACGATGCGCCACCTGCAGAACATGGCGAAGGTGATGCTCGTCACGGGCCTGATCGTCGCGTACGGGTACGCCACCGAAGCGTTCATCGCGTGGTACAGCGCCGACAAGTTCGAGATGTTCGTGCCGTTCAACCGGGCGACCGGGCCGTACTCCTGGTCGTACATGGCGCTGCTGCTCTGCAACGTCGCCATCCCGCAGCTGCTCTGGTTCAAGCGCGTGCGGACGAACGTGCCGGTGCTCTTCATCATCTCGCTCATCGTCAACGTCGGCATGTGGCTCGAGCGCTTCGTCATCGTCGTGACGAGCCTGCACCGCGACTTCCTGCCGTCGGCGTGGGGCAACTACCAGCCGACGATCTGGGATTGGAGCACGTTCGTCGGCACGATCGGGCTGTTCCTGGCGCTGCTGTTCCTGTTCCTGCGGTTCCTCCCGATGATCTCCATCGCCGAGATGCGGACGATGGTGCCGGAGTCGCGGGTCGACGAGGATCTCCGTGTCATCTAAGAACCCGGCGATCTACGGCCTCATGGCGGAGTTCGACGATCCGACGGCGCTCGTCGCCGCCGCGGTGAAGACGCGCGAGGAAGGCTACCGCTGCCTCGACGCGTACTCGCCGTATCCGATCGAAGAGCTCCATCACGCGCTGCACACGCAGTCGACGAAACTGCCGCTGCTCGTGCTGATCGGCGGCCTGATGGGATGCGGCGGCGGGTTCGGGCTGCAGTACTGGGTGTCGACGATCGCGTACCCGATCAACGTGGGCGGCAAGCCGTTCGTCAGTTGGCCCGCGTTCATTCCGGTCACCTTCGAGTGCACAATTCTGGCCGCCGCGCTGACAGCCGTGCTCGGGATGCTGGCGTTGAACGGGCTGCCGCAGCCGTATCACCCGGTGTTCAACGTGCCGCGGTTCGCGCTCGCGAGCCGCAACCGGTTCTTCATCTGCATCGAATCGACCGATCCGAAATTCGATCTCGAGGGGACGCGCCGGTTCCTCGAAACGCTGAACCCGCGGGAGGTGTCGACCGTTGCGGACTAGGGGGTTCTCTGCGGTCTCGGTGCGCGCGGCGGTGATCGTCGGGACGCTGGTGTGTGCGGCGGCGTGCCGGCAGGACATGCACGATCAGCCGAAGTACATCCCGCTGCGCGAGTCGACGTTCTTCGGCGACGAGCGGTCCGCGCGCCCGCTGGTGCCCGGCACCGTCGCGCGCGGGCAGCTCCGCGACGACACGCTGCTCTACACGGGCAAAGTCGGCGACAAAGATGCCGATGTGTTTCCGTTCGCGATCGACGCGGCGGTGCTCGCGCGCGGTCAGGAGCGGTTCAACATCTACTGCTCCCCGTGCCACGGCCGCACGGGCCAGGGCGACGGCATGGTCGTCCGCCGCGGCTATCGGCGTCCGCCGACGTTCCACCAGGATCGGCTGCGCAGCGCGCCGGTCGGGCACTTCTTCGACGTGATCACCAGCGGCTTCGGCGCGATGCCGGACTATGCCTCGCAGATCAAGGTCGAGGATCGCTGGGCGATCATCGCGTACGTCCGTGCGCTGCAGCTGAGCGAGCACGCGACGCCCGCCGACGTGCCGGCCGAGCACCGCGGAGATCTGGAGAAGTAATGACGCCGTTTCAGCAGACTGCCGACGCCGCGATCCCCGAGCTGGCCGGAGTGCAGCGCCGCGCGCTGCTCGTCGGCGGCGCCGCGGCGATCGTGTCGGCCGTCGGCGCCTTCGTCAACCTCGATCAGTTCCTGTCGTCGTACCTGATGGCGTACATGTTCTGCCTGGGCATCACGCTCGGCTGCATGGCGCTCGGGATGGTGCATCAGTTGTCGGGCGGCGCGTGGGGCGTCGTGCTACGGCGGCCGATCGGCGCCGCGTCGCGCGTGCTGCCGGTGCTCACGCTGCTCTTTCTGCCGATCCTCTTCGGCATGAAGCACCTGTACGTCTGGACGAATGCCGACATCGTCGCGCACGACGAAGCGCTGCGGCACAAGGCGCTCTACCTCAACACGCCGTTCTGGATCGTGCGCGCCGCGTTCTACTTCGCGGTGTGGAACACGTTGTCGTTCTTCCTGAACCGCTGGTCGCTGCAGCAGGACGAGACGGGCGACCCGTGGATCGCGCGCAAGATGCAGAAGATGAGCGCCGGCGGGCTGCTGCTCTACGGCCTCACGATTACGTTCGCGTCGTTCGATTGGCTGATGTCGCTCGAGCCGCACTGGTTCTCGACGATCTTCGGCGCGATCATCATGGCCGGCCAGGGCCTGTCGGCGCTCGCCTTTCTGCTCGTCATCATCATCTGGCTGAGCCGGCGGCCGCCGCTCGACACGGTGATCGTCCGCGATCACTTCCACGACGTCTCGAACCTGATGCTCGCGTTCGTGATGCTGTGGGCCTACTTCTCGTTCTCGCAGTACTTGATCATCTGGGCCGGCAACCTGCCGACCGAAATCTCCTGGTATCAGCATCGCCTCGATACTGGCTGGCGGCTGCTCGGCACCTTCCTGATGCTGTTTCACTTCGCCGTGCCGTTCACGCTGCTGCTGCTGCGCGTCGTGAAGCGAACGCCGGATTACCTGCTGAAGCTCGTGGTCGGCGTGCTCGTGGTCCGAGTGATCGATCTGCTGTGGATGATCGCGCCGGAGTTCCACGCGGGCTTCGGCGTCAGCTGGATGGACGTCACGCTGCCGATCGCGCTGTTCGGCGTGTGGGGCGCCGCGTTTGTCTGGCAACTGCGCGGACGCGCGATTCTGCCGGTCCACGATCCGGAGTTCGACGACGCGCTGGGAAAAATCATCGAACGCGGCGGGGAGCCGCGCCACGCGCACTGACCTATGGCTGACGTCCAGCAGAACGCTCCGGCGGTCCACCACGAAGAGAGCGACGCCAACGTCGGCGGCCTGTTCGCGTTCGCCGCGGGACTGACCGTCACCGTCGCCTTTCTCGCCTTCGTGGTGTGGGTGCTGTTCCAGTTCTACGCCGCGCGCGCGGGGCGCAAGACGACGCCGGAGTATCCGCTGGCGACGCAGCAGGAGAACCGGCTGCCGCCCGAGCCGCGCCTCCAGACCAATCCGCGCCAGGACCTGAGCGACCTGCGCGCGCAGGAGGATCAAATCCTCACGTCGTACGGCTGGGTCGATCGCAACGCGGGCGTCGTCCGCATCCCGATCGATCAGGCGATGAAACTCGTGCTCCAGCGGGGACTTCCAGCAAGGCAGCAACAGAAATGACGTCGTGTCCTGTGTTTCGTGCTCTCGTGTGTGTCGTGGCCCTTGGTTGCGCGACGCCGGCGTTCGCGCAAATGAACGGTGCGCCGACCGCCGGCTACAAACTCGACCCCGGAGCCTCGTCCGCGGGCGTCCCGAAGGCGCTGCGCGAGATCGGCTTCGATCAGCACCTCAACGATCGCATCCCGCTCGACGTGCCGTTCCGCGACGAAGCGGGCCGCACGGTGCAGCTCGGCGACTACTTCGGCCGGCGGCCGGTGGTGCTCCTCTTCGCGTACTTCGACTGCCCGATGCTCTGCACGCAGGTGATCAACGGGCTGTCGTCCGCGCTCGGCGTGCTGTCGCTCGACCCGGGCAAGGACTTCGAGATCGTCACCGTCAGCTTCAACCCGAAGGACACGCCGCAGACGGCGCAGGTCAAGAAGGCGATCTACATCGAGCGCTACAAGAAGCCCGGCGCCGCGCAGGCGTGGCACTTCCTCACCGGCGATCAGCCGTCGATCGATCGCCTGACGAAGGCCGCGGGGTTCAAGTACGCGTGGGACGCCGACACGAAGCAGTTCGCGCACCCGACCGGCGTCATCGTCCTGACGCCTGACGGCCGGCTCGCGCGGTATCTGTTCGGCATCGAGTACGGTCCGCGCGACCTGCGCTACGCGCTCGTCGAAGCGTCGGCCGGGCGCGTCGGCAACGTCGCCGACAAGCTGCTGCTCTACTGCTACCACTACGATCCGGAGACGGGCCGCTACGGCCTCGCGATCATGCGCACGGTTCGCATCGTCGCGGCGGGGACCGTGCTCGCGCTCGCCGGGTTCATCGTCGTCATGGTTCGCCGCGAGAACTCGTAATGCCGCCTCTGTTTCCCCAACAAGCGTCGACGATGGCGGAGCGCGTGGATGCGCTCTATTTCTTCCTCGTCGGCGTTGCGGTCTTCTTCGCGCTGCTGATCGCCGGCCTCATCGTGTTCTTCGCCGTTCGCTACCATCGGCGCGACCCGAACGCCACCGGCGTCAACGTACACGGCCTGATGGCGCTCGAAGTCGCGTGGACCGTCATCCCGTTCCTCATCACGATGGTGATCTTCGTGTGGGGATCGAGCGTGTACTTCGCGATGGCGCATCCGCCCGACGACACGCTGAACATCTACGTCGTCGGCAAGCAGTGGATGTGGAAGTTCCAGCACCTCGACGGGCAGCGCGAGATCAACGAGCTGCACGTGCCGGTCGGCCGTCCGGTGAAGATCATCGCGACGTCGGAAGACGTCATCCACGACTTTTTCGTGCCGGCGTTCCGCGTCAAGGCCGACGTGCTGCCGGGACGATACGTCAGCGTGTGGTTCCAGCCGACGAAGCCTGGCCGCTATCACCTGTTCTGCGCGGAGTACTGCGGCACGCGCCACTCGGGGATGATCGGCGAGATCGTCGTCATGGATCCCAACGAATACGAAACGTGGCTGAGCGGCGGCGCGGCGGAAGGCTCGCTCGCGTCTGCGGGCGGCAAGCTGTTCGCGGATCTCGCGTGCAACACCTGCCATCGGCCCGACGCGCAGGGACGCGGTCCCGTGCTCGACGGGCTGTTCGGCCGTCAGGTGGCGCTCCAGGACGGCAGCGCGGTGAGCGCGGACGAAGCGTACATCCGCGAGTCGATCCTGACGCCGTCGGCCAAGATCGTCGCCGGCTTCCAGCCGATCATGCCGACGTTTCAAGGGCTGGTCAGCGAAGAGCAGCTCCTGGAGCTGATCGAGTACGTCAAGTCGCTCAAATCGCAGACCGAACAACCCACGGCGCGTCCGGTCCCGCCCGGCGGTCCGACGACCAACGAGACGACGCCCGTCAAGAAGTGAAAAGCATGTCCTCCACTGTCCTCACACCACCGCATCACTATCTGAACGACGGCTTCGGCGTGAAGTCGTGGCTGCTGACGCGCGATCACAAACGCATCGCGCTGCTCTACCTCGCCGGCGTCACGTTCTTCTTTTTCATCGGCGGCGCGATGGCGGTCCTGATGCGGCTCGAGCTCGCGACCCCGGCCGGCGACCTGGTCAGCGACGAGACGTACAACAAGCTGTTCACGATGCACGGCGTGATGATGGTGTTCTTCTTCCTCATCCCCGCCATCCCGGCCGTGCTCGGCAACTTCCTCGTCCCGATCATGATCGGCGCGAAGGACCTCGCCTTTCCCAAGATCAACCTCGCGAGCTGGTACATCTACATGCTCGGCGGGCTGTTCACGCTCTACGCGATCATCGCGGGCGGTCTCGACACCGGCTGGACGTTCTACACGCCGTTCAGTACGGTCTCGTCGACAACCAACGTCGTTCCGGCCGCGTTAGGCATCTTCATCACCGGGTTTTCGTCGATCCTCACCGGGCTGAATTTCATCGTCACGATCCATCGAATGCGTGCGCCCGGGATGACGTGGTTTCGGATGCCGCTGTTCCTCTGGTCGACCTACGCGACCAGCTTGATCAACGTGCTCGGGACGCCGGTGATCGCGATCACGATTCTCCTCGTCGCCGCGGAGCGCGTGTTCCACTTCGGCTTCTTCGATCCGCGCGTCGGCGGCGATCCGGTGCTGTTCCAGCATCTCTTCTGGTTCTACTCGCATCCGGCCGTCTACATCATGGTGCTGCCGGCGATGGGCGTCGTGTCGGAGCTGGTCGCCGCCGGCTGCCGCAAGCCGGTGTTCGGCTACGGCTTCGTCGCCTTCTCGAGCCTCGCGATCGCCGTGCTCGGCTTCCTCGTGTGGGGCCACCATCTGTTCGTCGCCGGCGAGTCGGTCTACTCGGCGATGATCTTTTCGATCCTCAGCTTCTGCGTCGCGATTCCGTCCGCGGTGAAAGTCTTCAACTGGACGGCGACGATGTACAAGGGCTCGGTGTCGTGGGAGACGCCGATGCTGTACGCCTACGGCTTCATCGGGCTGTTCACGATCGGCGGCCTGACGGGCCTGTTCCTCGCCGCCATCGGCGTCGACGTGCACGTCACCGACACCTACTTCGTCATCGCGCACTTCCACTACATCATGGTCGGCGGCACGATCATGGGATACCTCGGCGGCCTGCACTACTGGTGGCCGAAGATCAGCGGCCGTCTCTATAACGAGTCGCTCGCGAAGCTCGCCGCGGGGATCATCTTCATCGGATTCAACCTGACGTTCTTCCCGCAGTTCATCCTCGGCTACATGGGCATGCCGCGCCGCTATCACGCGTACCCGCCCGAGTTCCAGGTGCTGAACGTGCTCTCGTCGGCCGGCGCATCGATTCTCGGCGTCGGCTACCTGATCCCGATGATCTATTTGATGTGGTCGCTGCGCTACGGGCGCCTCGCCGGCTCCAACCCGTGGGGCGCGGTCGGCCTCGAATGGATGACGACGTCGCCGCCGCCCACGTCGAATTTCGCGGAAACGCCGATCGTCACCTGGGACGCCTACGAGTACCCGGCGCGCGTGGAGAGTCATGTTGCCTGAAGCCGTCCAGCACGCTCATCATCCGTCGGCGCTCGCGCATCAGTTCGATTCGCTCGAGCAACAGCGCGAAGCGGCGACGCTCGGCATGTGGGCGTTCCTCGTCACCGAAATGCTGTTCTTCGGCGGCCTGTTCTGCGTCTACACGGTCTACCGCACCTGGTACCCCGACGCCTTCGCGGCCGGCAGCCACGAACTCATCATCTGGGCGGGGACGACGAACACGGCGGTCCTCATCACCAGCAGTCTGACGATGGCGCTGGCGGTGCATGCGGCGCAGACCGGCAACCGACGCCTGCTCATCACGCTGCTCATCGTGACGATCGCGCTCGGCTGCGTGTTCCTCGGCATCAAGTCGTTCGAGTACTACACCGAGTGGATGGAACACCACGTGCCGGGGCTGAACTACGAATTCGAGGGCGAGTACTACCGCAACGCGCAGATCTTCTTCTCGCTCTACTTCCTGATGACCGGGCTGCACGCGCTGCACATGATCATCGGCATCGGCATCATGCTCTTCATGCTGTGGTTTTCGATCCGCGGCGTGATCACCCAGGAGTACTACAACCCGATCGAGATCGCCGGCCTCTACTGGCACTTCGTCGACATCGTCTGGATCTTCCTGTTCCCGCTGCTCTACCTCATCGGGCGCCACACCCATGTCTGAGCACATCGTTCCGCCGCGCGTCTACTACATCATCTTCTCGATCCTGATGGTCTGCACGGGGCTGACCGTGGCGGTGGCGTACGTCGACCTGGGACACATCTGGGGACCGATGAACACGGTCGTCGCGATCGCGATCGCGATCTTCAAGGCCACACTCGTGGTGCTCTTTTTCATGCACGTGAAGTACAGTCCACGGCTGACGTGGGCGGTCATCGCGGGCGGTCTCTTCTGGCTCCTCATCCTGCTGACGATCATCGGCGACTATCTGACGCGCGCGTGGCAGCCGTTCGGATCGGTCTAGTCAGTCTCTGCCTCCTCTGCAGCGGCCGCGCGGCCGTCGCGCAGGTCGTCATCGGCGCCGAGTTCGATCGCGATCGCTTCACCTACCATTTCGATCGTCCGACCTTCGAACAGCGCTACGACGCCGACAACGTGTGGCTCGTCGGCGAGGCGCGATACACACGCGTCCTGCCGCTCGAAACGACCGCCGGCCTGACGCCGTCGCGAACGTCGACCGGCGACGACTACGACACGTTCCCTGACGCCGACGGCGCGACGATCGTGTCGGGCACGACCGGCCCCGTGTCGATCCACTCGTGGCGGATCGGCCAGCGCGCCGACGTCGCGCATGCCGGCGCCTTCGCGTTCAGCGCCGGTTACCGCCTGCGCGTCGACATCGTCGATTTCGGCCTCGGCCACAAGACGGTGACGCGCAACGGCGTCCTTGTCTCGGCCACCGACGTCACCTCGCCCGAGCACACCTCGTCGCAGATGCACGAAATCTACGGCGGCGTACGCGTGTCCGGCCTCGCCGCCGAGCTCGCGCCGGTGACGCTGGGACGCCTGCTGGTGCAGCTGCCGGACAAATATCCGGGACAGGATCTGATTTACTACGCGAAGGGCGCGACCGGATCGGCATCGTACGCGCTGACGCGCGCGCACGTCACCGTCGCCGTTCACGCGGAACACACCTGGACCTACTCGCCGTCGGCAGCGCTGCGTCGGACCATCGTCGGCGTGCGCGCCGGCTATCGTTGGTAGGGGAAGGCGTCTGTGAGAGAGCACGCTCTGACGCGCATCGCCGCGATGATGCTGATCGCGGCGGCGGCGCCGCCGTGGGGACTCGAACGCATCGCGCGCAGCGCGGTGTCGGGCGACGGGCGCGGCGTCCACGCCTACGTCATCGACACCGGCGTCCGCAAGTCGCACGAGGACTTCCGCGGGCGCGCCGACTGGATCGGCGACTTCGTGGGCGGCAGCCCGAAGAGCGGCGACGCGGACGATTGCGATCCGTCGCCGGGCCATGGCACCCATGTCGCCGACATTCTCGGCGGACGCCGCTTCGGCGTCGCCTCCGGCGTCCGACTCCACGCGCTCCGCATCCTGCCGTGCACGGGGACGACGCGGACGGACATCAATGCGGCGGTGCGGGCGATCGACTGGATCACCGCGCACGGGCAGCATCCCGCCGTCGTCAACATCAGCCCGGCCCGGTGGGACACGCCCGACCTGTCGGTCGATCACGCGATCGAGCGATCGATCGCCGCCGGTTTCGTGTACGTCCTCTCCGCCGGCGGATTCCCGGATCTCTCGCGTTATACGCCGCAGCGCGTCCGCGAGGCGATCACGGTGGGTTCGTCGGCCGCCGACGACAAGGCCGTGCAACGCGACTACGGTCCGCTGCTGACGCTCTTTGCACCAGGCGCGAACATCGAGGCGGCCGGACGCGCGTCCGACACCGCGACGTTTACCGGCGACGGCGACTCCTACGCCGCGCCGTTCGTGGCCGGCGTCGCCGCGATCTACCTGCAGGCGCACCCGCAGGCGCGGCCGGCCGACGTGAAGCGCGCGATCGTCGACGGCGCGTTCCGCGATCGGCTGTCGAACGTCGGAGCGGCGCCGAACCGGCTGCTGCGCGCAATTCAGTAGAATGTCGCGACGTGGACGGATCATCAACGCCGCTCGATACGCTCGCGCTGCTGAAGGCGACGCTCGAAACCACACACGATGGCATCATCGTCGTCGACCTGCAGCGGCGCGTGTTGTTGTACAACGCGCGGCTGCTGCGCATGTTCGGCATCACGACCGAGACGGTGGCCGGCGGCGTCGACGCGATCAACGAGGCGCTCGCGACGCAGCTCGAAAACCGCGACGAGCTGCGCGAGACGTCGAAGCGGCTGTGGACCGATCCGGCGCAGGAGGTCCACGACACGATCCGCTTCAAGGACGGCCGCGTCTACGAGCGCTTCATCGCGCCGCATCGCGACGGCGACCGGACGGCCTATCTCGTCGCGAGCATTCGCGACGTGACGCGGACCACGATGATCCGCCAGGAGCTCGAACAGCATCGCGCGCTGCTCGAAAGCGCGCAGGAAGTGGCGCACATCGGCAGTTGGGTCGCCGATCTCGATGGACCCGATCGGATCGGCTGGTCGCGCGAGACGTATCGCATCTTCGGCGTCGAGCCGGGCCGCTTCGGCGGCACGCGTGACGCGTTCTACGCGCTGGTGCACCCCGACGATCGCGAGATGCTGGCGGCGGCCGGCCGGGCCGCGCAGGCCGACAAGCACCGCTTCGAGATGGACCATCGCATCCTGCGGGCCGACGGCAGCGTCCGCTGGGTGCACGAAGAGGCGGACATCATCCGCGATCTCGCGGGCAGGCCGATTCGCATGGTCGGGACGGTGCAGGACATCACCGATCGCCGTCAGCTCGAGGATCAGCTGCGGCAGGCGCAGAAGATGGAGGCGATCGGCCGCCTCGCCGGCGGCATCGCGCACGACATCAACAACGCGCTGACCGCGATCGCCGGCTACGCCGAGCTCGCGCTCGGCGAAGTCGCGGCCGATCATCCGGCGCGTGCCGACGTCGAGGAGATCCGCCGCGCGGCGGAGCGCGCCGGGGCGGTGACGCGGCAGCTGCTTGCCTTCAGCCGCAAGCAGATCATCGAGCCGCGCCTCTTCAACCTGAACGACACCGTCGCGTCGATCGCGCGGCTGCTCTCGCGCCTCGTCGGCCACGACGTGAGCGTCCGCACGGAGCTGAGCGACGACCTGCGGCCGATCGTCGGCGATCCGGGACAGGTGGAGCAGGCGATCGTCAACCTGGCGGTCAACGCGCGCGATGCGATGCCGGACGGCGGCGAGATCGTGCTCGAAACGTCGTTCGAGGTCGTCGACGGCCCGACGGCGCGATCGCACGCGCCGATGCCGCCGGGCGAATACGTGCGCCTTGCGGTGCGCGACACCGGGCACGGCATGTCGCGCGAGACGCAGGCGCGCATCTTCGAGCCGTTCTTCACGACCAAGCCGGTCGGCAAAGGGACCGGGCTCGGCCTGTCGATGGTCTACGGCACGCTCAAGCAGATCGGCGGCTTCATCTTCGTCTCGAGCGAACTCGGGCGCGGGACGACGTTTACGCTGTATTTTCGGCCGGCAGCGGAGGCGTCGGCAACGTTGCCCGTGCACGAGACGGCCACGAGCGGCGTTCGGCCGACGATCCTCGTCGCGGAGGACGAAGATGCCGTGCGTCACCTCGTCGCCTCGTCGCTGCGCGGCGATTACGATCTGCTGCTCGCCGGCTCGGCGGAGGAAGCGCTGCACATCGCGGACTCGCGCAGCGATCCGATCGATCTGCTGCTGACCGACGCGATCATGCCGGGACAGAGCGGCGTCGAGCTCGCGGCGGCGCTCGTGCAGCGCTGGCCGGCGCTGCGTGTCCTGTTCATGTCGGGGTACACCGAGGAGGACCTGTCGCTCGCCGGCGCGGGCCACCGGGCCGCGGTGCTGCAGAAGCCGTTCACGCCGCGCGACCTGCGGCGGCGCATCCGCGAGACGCTCGCGGCCTCCTAACGCGGAAATGGAGCGAGCGCCGGCTTCGCGCCGTCGGGCAGCGGCGTCCGCGCCGTATTCATCACCATCGCCAGCATCGTGTAGTAGCCGGTGATCCCGATGGCGTCGATGACGCCGGCCTCGCCGAACGCTTGCACGGCGCGGGCGTAGGTCGCGTCGCTGACGCTCTGGTTGCGCTGCAGCTCGTCGCAGAACGTGTACAGCGTGTCCTCGTCCTCCGCCATGCCGGCGGGGCGGCGTCCGTCGGCGATGGCGGCGATGATCTCGGGCTTCAGCCCCGCGCGACGCGCGAGCGGCTCGTGCGCGTTCCACTCGTAGTTCTGCGTCCACCGCCGCGACGTCAGCAGGATGACGAATTCGCTGAGGCGCGGCGGCAGCGTGCTGCGAAAGCGGAGGTAATCGCCCATCGCGCGGGCGCGCGTCATCACCTCCGGGCTGCGCAGCAGCGGCACGAACGGCCCGGAGAGATCGGCCGATCGCGCCGCCTTGAAGGCATCGATGGCTTGCTTCTGCGCGTCGCTGAGCTGCGCCGTCGGAATCGGCGGCATCCGGTCCTGCCCCTGTGCCATGCCCGCTCCCGTCGTCAGCAGCCCCGCGACGATCAGCGCCGTCTTCATTTCTTCAGCGTGAGCTTCTGCACGCGCCAGTTGATCAACTCGCCGACGTACAGCTCGTGTTCGTTGCGGCAGTCGATCGCGTTGACGGTGCCGAACTCCTTCGGGAGCTTGCCGGCGCGCCCGAACTTCCCGACGATCCTTCCGTCGAGCTCGGCCTTGTAGATCTCGCCGTTGTCGAGCGTTTCCGGATCGTTCGAGTTCGAGCTGTACAGATATTGATGCGGCCCCGGCGTGATGCAGATCGCGTACGGCGTGCCGACGGTAGTGATCGACGATTTGTACGTGCCGTCGCCGTCGAACACCTGAACTCGCTTGTTGCCGGCGTCGGCCACGTAGACGTTCCCCTGCGCATCGATGGCGATGCCGTGCAGCGAGTTGAACTGGCCGGTCTCGCTGCCGCGCGATCCCCACGACTTCAGGAAGTGCCCGTCCTTGTCGAACTTCGCGACGCGCGCGTTGCCGCCGTTCAGCGTGACCCCGTCGGCGACGTAGATGTTGCCGGCCTTGTCCCACGCGACGTCCGCGGTGCGCACGAAGTTATCGCCCGGGATGCCGGTGCCGGGAGGTCCGGGCACGCCGGGACGACCGCCGGCGGCGGGCGCCGCGCCGCGGCCTTCGGGCGGGCCGCCGCGCCCTTCCGGCGCGCCACGGCCTTCCGCGCCGCGGCCCGGTCCGGGCGCGCCGCCGCGCGCGCGGACGTTGATCGCTTCGGGCTTGCGGCTCAGCACCATCAGGAAGCGGCCGTCGGGATCGAACTTGATCACGTTGGTCGATCCCTGATCGACGACCCAGATGTTGTCCTGCGGATCGACGTGCACCGCCTGCGCGAAGTTGAGGCCGTACATGCCGACGCCGATCTCGCGGACGAACTTGCCCGTCTGATCGAATTCGAAGAGGCGCGAACCGGCCTTGTAGAACGTGCGCGACGCGCCGAGCGTCGCGTTGGCGGCGCCGGTGCGTGTGTAGACGAAGACGTGACCCTTCGAATTGGTCGCGACGCCGGCGACCTCGCCGAAGAAGGTGCCGTCCGGCAGCTTCAGGAAATCCGCGTTCGCGTCGAACGCGATGTCGGGCGCGGCCTGCGCCGCGAGCGCGGCAACCGAGGCGCTGAAGAGCGCGGCAACGAGGATCTTCTTCATCGCGTCGCTCCCTTCTGATCGGGGTGCAGCACGATCTTCTGCACGCGCCAGTCGGTAATCTCCGCCACGAACAGCTCGTTCGGATTGCGGCAGTCGATCTCGTGCACCGTGCTGAACTCTTTCGGCGCCTTGCCGGCCTTGCCGAACTTCCCGACGATCGTCCCGTCGAGCTCCATCTTGTAGATCTCGCCGGTCTGCGCCGCGAGGCGCGAGTCGCCGTTGTCCGGCACCGAGTTCGAGACGTAAAGGTACTGGTGCGGACCCGGCGAGACGCACACGGCCCACGGGCTGCCGACCGTGTCGTAGATCGCCTTCGGATTCAGATCGTTGTCCCACACCTGCACGCGATTGTTGCTGCGATCGCCGATGTAGATGTTGCCCTGCGCGTCCGCCGCCATCGTGTGCGGCAGGTTCAGCTGACCGGGTCCGTTGCCGCGCGTCCCCGCGCTCTTGATGAACCGGCCGTTCTTGTCGTACTTCACGACGCGCGAATCGCCGTAGCCGTCGCTGACGAAGATGTTGCCGTCCTTGTCCCACGCGACGTCGGTCTGGCGGTTGAACGAGTACGGCTTGTTCGCGCCCGAGTAGCCGCCCTGGCCCGGGATGTCGCCGAGCTGATCGACCGCTTCCGGCCGCCGGCCGAGCGTCATCAGGACGCGGCCGAGCGGGCTGAACTTGACGATCATGTTCGTTCCTTCGTCGACCGCCCAGATGTTGTCCTGGCTGTCGACGCGGACCGCATGCGCGAACGCGAACCCGTAGTTGCCCGCACCGATCTCGCGGACGTAGCTGCCGTTCTGATCGAACTCGAACAGCCGCGTCTCGCCGCTGCGCGTGTACACGAACACGTGCCCCTTCGAATTGGTCGCGACGCCGATGCCTTCTCCGAAATAGATGTTCGGCGGCATCTTGAAGAAGTTCGGCACCGAATCGTACGGAATCTCGGGGACGTTCTGCGCCTTCGCCTTGGCCTGCGCGAACGCAGGCGCGGCGGCGGCGACGAGCGCCAGAATCCCGAGCGCAACACGACACTTCATGTCAGCCCCTCCGGCGCACGAACTGTAGCACGCCACGCGGCCAGATCTTCGTGTCCGACGGTGATGTGCGAAACGCCGGCGTCGATGTGCCGCAGGCGACGCGCGAGCCACTCGCCAATCGCCGCCGATCGGTCGGGGGCGATCTCTGCGGCCGCCGCCGCCCAGCCTTCGACGAGCGGCCGCTGCAACGTGCGATCGGAGGGGCCGAGCGTCCAGTCGCTCCTCGCGCGGCGGACGGTGTAGCCGGCCGCCGCAAATGCGCGCGCCGCTGCGTCCGTCGCGTCCGGTCCCGCCGCGCGGCCGAACCCCTTGTCGTTCTGACGCTGATGGCGGTTCATCAGGCCGCGCACGAGCTCGTCTTCGGGCTCCGCGGGCGTGCACGTCGATCGCCCGTCGTACGTCAGCGCGAACAGCGCGGCCGCGCCGACACGCCGACACTGCCCGGCAAGCGCCTGCAGCCACGGCTCGGACACGAGATCGAGCAGCGCCGACGCGGTGACGAGATCTCGACCGGCGAACAGATCGTCGGTGAGCGCGCCCAGGTTCGTCGTGCGGGCGACGATCGGCGCGTCGACGCGGCGCGCGAGCTCGTCGAGCAGCGTGGGATCGCGATCGACGACGAGCCACTCCTGCGGCCGCGGCAGCCGCGTCGACAGATACCGGACGTTCGACCCGGTGCCGGTGCCCAGATCGACGATGCGGAGCGGCCGGCGCACGGGCAGTGCGTCGACGAGCGCGTCGAGGAGCGCGACCGAGCGCGCGGCGGTATCCGCTGCTTCACGGCGCGCCAGCCAGTCCGACAGCGACGGTTCAGTCATCGGCGTCGAGTCCTGCCAGCGCGTCCGCCAGCGTCCGGCTCGCTTCGTCCCACGTGCGCAATCGCGTGCGCGAAACGGCAGCGCGCTCGCGGAGACACGCACGCACATCCGCATCCGTGATGACGCGCGTCAGCGCGTCGGCGAGCGCGCCGTGCTCGCCCGGCGGCACGAGCAACCCGCCGTCGCCCGCGATGGCGCGCGCCTCGCCGACGTCGGTGGCGACGACGGGCAGCGCGCGCGCGATCGCCTCGGCTGTTGCCATCCCGTAGGTCTCGCGCACGCTGGCGGAGACGACCACATCGCTGCGATCGTAAAGATCGGCGAGCTGCCGATCGTCGAGCTCGCCGGCAAGCGTCACGCGATCCGCAAGGCCGAGCTCGCCAACGAGCGACCTGACCCGCGCCGTCGTCGCCGGATCGCGATCGAGGCTGCCGGCGCACGTCAGCGACCAGTTCGTCGCCGGCACGGCCGCGAGCGCGCGCAGCAGCGGCTCGTGACCCTTGCCGCTCGTCAGCGCGGCGACGGCGACGAGCGCGACACGATCGGCGTGCGATCCGCGCGCGCGCGGCGCGGAATCGGTTCCCGGCTCGACGAGGACCACGCGGCGGACGCCGCGCGAGGCGAGCGCGTCGACGGTCCTGCGGCCGGTTGCGATCGCGAGTCGAGCCAGCCGCAGCGCCTCTCGCTCCAGCGCGTCGCGCCGCTCCGCTTCGGCGACGTCGAGCCCCGGCTCGAGTCCGAGCGGCAAATGCACGAGCACCGCGAGCCGAAGCCGCGCGGCGTGACGCACGATCTCGTCACCCAGCGTCACCAGCGCGAGACCGTCGACGATCGCAATCGTGTCGTCCGGAATCGCTGCCAGATCGGACGTGCGGACGTCGACGCGCCAGCCGTGCGCGCGCAGGGCGGCGACCATCCGCTTGTCGTAGATGTAGCCGCCGGTGCGCGTCTCGATATCGCCCGGGACGAGGAGAACCGCGCGCCCCATCCGTCAGCGCGCGTCCGCGTCGTGGATGACCGGCGCGTCGTACGCGGCCGATGCGACGTGCGACTCGTGCAGCGTCACGCGCAGCGTCGCGATGCCGCGCGCGCCGGCGCCAAGCTCTCCTCGGCGAATCGCCGCGACCAGCTTGTCGAAAATCGTTTTCGCGAGCACTTCGGTCGTGCTGTTCTGCCCCGCGAATGACGGCTCCTCGTCGAGGTTCTTGTAGTTGAACGTTTTCAGCACGCCATGCAGCGACTCGGTCGCGCGGCCGATGTCGACGACGATGCCGTCGGCGTCGAGCTCGGGACGCCGGAACTCGACGTCGACGACGTAGGTCGCGCCGTGCAGCCGCTGCGCCGGGCCGAACACGGCGCCGCGCAGGCTGTGGGCGATCATGATGTGGTCGCGAACCGTCACGCTATACATAACGAATCCTGTGGCACAGCGCGTCGCCGGCGGCCAGCGCCGCCATCGTCTCCGGCAGCGACTCGAAGTCGCTCTCGCCGGTGATGAGCGCGTCGAAGCTCGCGTCGGCGAGCAGCGACAGCGCGAGCGCAAGGCGGCGTCGATGATCCCACCTCGCGCCATGCGACGCCGCCACATGTCCGACCTGCGACGACTTCAACGTCAGCCGTCGCGCGTGGAAGGCCTCGCCGAGCGGCACGGTCACGATCCGATCGCCGTACCAGCTCAGCTCGACGATCGTCGACGCGAATCCGGCGACACGAAGCGACGTCCGCAATCCCTCTTCGGTCGCGCTCGCGTGCATCACCACGTCGCGTTCGATCGACGCCGCGTCCGGTTGCGCAAACCTGACGCCGAGCGCGCGTGCGATGTCCGCGCGGGCCGTGTTGACGTCGACGAGCTCGACATCGCAGCCGGCGATCCGCGACGCCACCCGAGCGACCAGACAACCGACCGCTCCGGCGCCGACGACGGTGACGCGATCGCCGACCTGCACGCCGCCGTCCCAGACGGCGTTGATCGCCGTCTCCAGATTCGCCGCAAGCACCGCGCGCGCGGCCGGCACATCGGCCGGCACGACGTGCGCGGCGGCCGCGGGCACCACGAAACGCGTCTGATGCGGATGCAGCACGAACACCGTTCGGCCGACGAGGTCCGCGGGGCCCTCGTCGACCTCGCCGACGCACGCGTAGCCATATTTCACCGGCGCGGGAAACTCGCCCGCCTGAAACGGCGCACGCATGCGCTGCCGCTCGCTCGCGGGCACGCGCCCCTCGAACACCAGCGACTCGGTGCCGCGGCTGACGCCGCTGTAGCGCGTCCGCACCACGACCTCGTCGGCGCCGCGGGCGCGCAGCCGCTCGGCGCGAATCTCGCCGCGTCCCGGCGCGGCGATCCAGAACGCCCGCGCGTCCTCGGTGGGCATCCGCTCATTCTGGAGCCTTTGCCGCGCACGTTACAATCCCGGTTTGGTGTTCCCCGCCAAAGTCCTCGGCCTCTCCGTGGCGATCATGGGCGTCGCGCTCGCGCGCGTGCGCGCCTCCCACCCATTTCCGTCGTTCGGTCCGGCGAATGCGACGACGACGGTCCGCGCGGTGCTGACGGCGATCGTGTGCAGCTGCATCGGCGAACCGCACACGGCGGCGATCGCGATCGCCATCGTGACGGCGGCGACCGCCGCGACGATCCTCGACGGCGTCGACGGCTGGCTCGCGCGGCGCACACGCATGGCGAGCGCGTTCGGCGCGCGATTCGACATGGAGATCGACGCGCTGCTGATCCTGGCGTTGTCGGTTCTCGCGTGGCGGCACGGAAAGGCGGGCGCGTGGATCCTCGCGTCGGGGCTGCTGCGCTACGTCTTCGTCGCCGCTGGGTGGATCGCGCCATGGCTCGCGCGTCCGCTGGCGCCGACGCTGCGCGCGCGCGCGATCTGCGTCACCCAGATCGTGATCCTCCTGGTCGTCATGCTGCCGACGATCGTGCCTGACGTCAGCGCGCCGCTGGCGGCGGCGGGTGTCCTCGTGCTCCTCTACTCGTTCGCGGTCGATACACTGTGGCTGTGGCGACACAGATAGCGTCGCTCGTCGCCGCGCTGCTGCTGCTCGACGCGTCGCTGGCGTTCGAGAATGTGTGGCCCACACCGGCGATCACATGGACCGGCGAGTTGTCCGTCGAGCTCGCCGTCGTCGTCCTCGTCCTCGCGATCGTCGGCGCGTCCGGCGGACGCGTCGGCCGGCGCGTCGTGCGATGGGTGTCGGCGCTCTGGGTCCTGCTCGTGCTCGGCCGCTATGCGGATGTCACGGCGCCCGCGCTCTACGGCCGCGACGTCAATCTCTATTGGGACCTCCGCTTCGTCCCCGACGTGGTCAAGATGGTGACGACGGTGACGCGCGCCGGCCTGGTGCTCGGAGCCCTTGTCGGCACCGTCGCGGCGCTCGCGCTTCTCTATGTGCTCGTCTGGATCGCGTGGCGCCGCATCGGCCGCGCGGTCGCCGATCGTCGCGAGCGCACCGCGCTCCTCGTCGCGTCGGTCGCCGCCATCGTCGTCTTTACCGCGCAGCAGGCGAGCGAGCACTTGCTGCAGCATCCGCGCTTCGCCGCGCCGGTGACTGCGGCGTACGCGCGTCAGGCGCGCTTCGCGCTGACCGCGCTGACGGCGTCGGCGTACGTGCCGCCGAGTCCGTCGATGACCGGCGACCTCGCCGCGGTCCGCGGCGCCGACGTGTTCGTCGTGTTCGTCGAGGCGTACGGCGCCGTCACGTACACGCGTCCGGAGATCGCGTCGGCGCTGGCGCCCGCGCGCGCGAGTCTCGCTGCCGCAGTGCGCGACACCGATCGCCGCGTGGTCTCGGCGTTCGTCGAATCGCCGACTTTCGGCGGATCGTCGTGGCTGGCGCACATCAGCCTGCTCTCGGGCATCGAAGTGAAGGATCCCGATCGCAACGCGCGGTTGATGACCGAGCGGCGCGACACGCTTCCGCGCGCGTTCGGCCGGCGCGGCTTTCGGACGGTCGCGCTGATGCCGGGCCTGCGTATCGGTTGGCCCGAAGGCGCGTTTTACGGCTTCGACGAAATCTACGGCGCCGAGCGCCTCGCGTATCACGGACCGGAGTTCGGGTGGTTCGCCATTCCGGACGAGTACTCGCTGCAGCGGCTCGACGCGCTCGAGGTCTCGAAGAGCGACCGCCCGCCGCTGTTCGTGTTCTTCCCGACGATCAGCACGCACTTTCCGTTCAATCCGATTCCGCCGTATCAGCCCGACTGGACGCGGATGACGGATCCGCATCCGTACGACGGGCCGTCGATCGTGAAGGCGTACGGGCGCGAGATGGACTGGGTGAACTTCACGCCGGTCTACGCCGATGCGATCGCATACGACCTGACGACGATCGCCGGTTACCTGCGGCTGCGCGCGAATCGCGACTTCGTCATGGTGGTGCTCGGGGATCATCAGCCGGCCGCCGCCGTCAGCGGCGCGCACGCGTCGTGGAACGTGCCCGTGCACGTCATCGCCAATCGCGGCAGCGTGCTCGAGAAGCTGCGCGCGGACGGCTTCGTCGACGGCCTTGCGCCCGCGCGCGCGATCGGGAAGATGAACGAGTTGACGCCGATGCTACTGTCGGCGTTCCAATAGCAGCGCGTTGTTCACGTACTCGGTGATCGACAGCCGGCACGCCGGCGCCTCGCCGAAGAACCGCGTGGCGTGCCACGTGTTCGCCGGCACATAGACGATGTCGCCTTCGCCGGCGACGAACGGCGACTGCCCTTCGAACGCGTACCGAATCTGTCCCGCGAACACGAGCCACATCTCGGCGCTCTCCGCGTGGAAATGGCCCTTGTCGGTCGGATCGAGCGGCGGCAGGGTCTTCTCGTAGCCGTAGATCACCAGCATCTCCGACTTGTCGTCGCGCACGAAACGTCCGCCGGTGTATTTCGGATTCTTCGCCGCAGCGTCGTGGATGTTGAGATGCGGCTGGTTGAACTGATCGTACTCGCCTGGGCGGCGATTGAGCGTCGTCTTCAGCCATTCGATCCCCGGCGCGGGCGCCGGCGGCGGCGCGTCGGCCGGAAACAACGTCTTCGCCTTCGCGACGTTCACGACCCACCGCAGGCTCGGCGCCGTTCCCACCGTCTCGAGCGAGTAGATCGTCTGCCGCGGGATATTGACGAGCGATCCGCGCGTGGCGGTAAACGGCTCCTGACCCTCGACGCTGACTTTGATCTCGCCCTCGACGACGGCGAACCACTCGCGCGTGTCGGGATGCAGCCGCCGCGCGACGACGGTGCCCGGCGCGGCGAACACGTACTCGCCCGTCAGCCGCCCGTCGTCGACAATTACGTCGCGCCAGTTGGATTCCTTCGTGTGGCGCGCCTTGATGTCGGCCAGCTTCGTCCACGGCTTCACGCCGGCCGGATACGGCGGCACCGCCGTCGGCTTTGGCGCCCACACCTGGGTCGGAACGGGCCGCTGATCCTGCGCGCTCAGCAGCGCGGTGCCGAGACAACACGCGACAACGAACGCCGCCCCTCGACCTGTCATATGATGCGCATTCTATGACGATACGGCGCCTCCTCTTCGGCCTCTCGATCGTCGTCCTCGCGCTGTCGACGCCGCGTGCGGCGGAGCCCAACTGGCACATCACCGCGACGGTCGCCGAGAGCTGCAGCTGCACGATTTCGTGTCCGTGCAACTTCGGCGGGAATCCGAATCGGAACCCGTGCGAAGGCAACCGGCTGATCGCGATCAAGTCGGGCCACTACGAAGGCGTCGACTTAGCCGGCGTGTCGTTCCTGGTGACCTTCGAGATGCGGAGCTGGTCGAAGATCTACGTCAGCGACAAGGTGACCGACGCGCAGAAGCAGGCGGTCGAAGCACTGCTGCCGATCGCCTTCGCAGGTTTCCACCGCGGCATGCTGTCGTTCACGAAGGCGCCCATCACGATGGACATCACCGAGAAGCGCGTGCGCTTCTCTGGACCCGAGTCGTCGGTCGACATGGAAGTGATGACCGGCTACGACGGCAAGCCGGTGAAGATCCTGAACCTGCCGAACGTCGCGTATCAGGACTACACGCAGTTCAAGTCGATCTCGCACACGCACAAGAGCGACAAGGCCACGTGGAGCCACTCGGGGACGAACGGCTTCACGTCAACCATGGATGTGGGCAGCAAGTGAAACGAGCGTTTCTCGCGGTCGCGCTGGCGACACGCATCGTCACCAATCCGAATCCGTCGGCGGAGCTCAAGCAGCTGTTTCCCAACGCGGCGACGTTCTCCGCGCTCACCGGCGATCCGCTCCACTTCACCGCGTACGCGGTCGATCCGAAACTGAACGCGTCGGCTCCGCCGATCGGCTATGCGTTCTGGACGACGGACATGGTGCCGGAGGAGCACGGGTACCACGGGCCGATCCACATCCTGGTCGGCCTCGATCTGAAGGGCACGATCACCGGCGCGATCGTCGACTACGACTCCGAGCCCTACGGCTACTTCTCGGTCGAGCCGCCCAAGTTCGCCGCGCAGTTCAAAGGGAAGACGATCCGCGATCCGTTCGTCGTCGGGCGCGACGTCGAAGCGGTGTCGCGGGCGTCGATCAGCATCGCGAGTGCGACGCGCGCCATCCGCGACGGGTCGCGATTCGCCGCGAGCAAACTGCTGCCGCCCGAGGCGGTGAAGTAGTGCCGCCGGTCGGCGAGAGCTGGCGCGACATCCTCGCGCCGCAGGCGATCGATCTCGCGATGCTCGTGCTCTTCATGGCCGTCGCGCTGACGAGCTTCTTCCTCAAGAGCAAGCGCCTGAAATACACGTCGCTGGTCTTCGCCGTCGGCTACATGGGGTTCATGAAGAGCCACCTCATTTCGGTGGTGGACATCTTCGGCGTCATCGCGCGTGATCTGCCGGTCGTCAAATACAACATCACCTACTACATCTTCGGCGTCTTCGTCGTCGCGTCGACGGTGCTGTGGGGCCGTCTCTACTGCGGACGGATCTGTGCGTTCGGCGCGCTGACGCAGTTGATGGACGCGATCCTGCCGTCGAAGCTGCGCGTCACGGTGCCCAGGACGATCGAGCAGCGCGCCGCGTGGATCAAGTTCGGCCTGCTCGCCTTCGTCGTCGTCTACTTCATCGCGACGCGGAACCTGCTCGTGTACCAATACGTCGAGCCGTTCTGGATGTTTTCGCTCTTCGGGACGACGCCGATGTGGATCGGGCTCGGCGTGCTGCTCGTCGCGACGGTGTTCGTCCGCAACCTGTACTGCCGCTTCCTGTGTCCCGTCGGCGCGATGCTCGGGGTGATCTCGAACCTGACCGTGTTCAAGATCAAGCGCTGGTCCGAGTGCAAGACGTGCAAGATCTGCGAGAAGACGTGCGAGTGGGGCGCGATTCGCGGACCGCTGATCGTCAAGACCGAATGCGTGCGCTGCGACGATTGCGAGCGCCTCTACATGGACCAGAAGAAGTGCCCGCACTGGCTGATCCAACTCAAGGTGCGTCCGTCGGCGCCGAAACCAGCTCCAGCCGTCCCTTCAATCCAGGCGTAACCAAGACCTCGTTCTTCGGCGTCACGACGATCGCGTCGACGTGGAGGCGATCGAAGAGCGCCATCCCGCGATCGACGCCGAGGAGAAATACCGTTTTCGACAGCGCGTCGGCGATCACCGCCCGGCTCGTGACGATGGTCGTGCTCCGGCAGCCGCGCGCCGGCTCGCCCGTCGCCGGGTCGATGATGTGGTGATAGCGAACGCCGTCTTTGACGAACGCGCGCTCGTAGTCGCCTGATGTGCTGAACGTCGCGTCGGACACCGCGACGCGCGCGAACGCCTGACCGGGCTTCCCGCGCGGATCCTGGACGCCAAGGCGCCAGGGCTGGCCATCGTGACGCCCCGCGGCGTAGAGATCGCCGCCAGCCTGGATGAGGAAGTCGTGGAAGCCGCGCGCGCGGAGAATGGCCACACCGCGATCGACGGCGTAGCCCTTTCCAATACCGCCGAGGTTGACGCGCATCCCTTCGCGCTCGAGAAACGCGGTGCCGCGGCTGGCGTCGATCCTCAGGCGGCGATAGTCGATGAGCGGCAGGCGCGCACGGACGTCGCGCATGTCGGGAATCGTGTTGTCCTGGTCCTGATCGAACTTCCACAGGCCCGACAGGGCGCCGAAGGTGACGTCGAACTTGCCGCCGGTCCACTCGCTCGCCTGCCGAGCAATCTCGAGGACCTCCACGACATCGCTCGAGACGTGCACGGGCTGCCGTCCTGCGGCCGCGTTCAGCCGTTCGACGTCGCTGCCGGGGCGCCACGTGCTCATCAGCGATTCGAGGCGATCGAACTCGTCGAACACGGCGTCGAACGCCGATTGCGCGCCCGGTTCGTCCGCGGTCCACGCGGTCAGGCGCAACTCGGATCCCATCGCCACGCGCGCGCGCTCCACCAGCCGCGGCGCCGGCGCCGGCGGGCGCGGCGTACACGCGGCGCTCAGCACTACAATGGCTGACGCCATGGCCGCACTCATCGAAGCAATCGAGATCAAGCGCAAGATGTTCTTCGAGTTCGAGAACGCACCTTACCACTGTCTCGACGTCGACGTCTCGAAACCGACCGCGCGGGGCGGCCAGACGCTCGTCCGCATCAAGATGCGCAACCTCATCACCCGCGCCGTGTTCGATCGCACGTTCAAGGCGGGCGAGAAATTCGCCGAGCCCGATCTCGTCACCGTGCCGGCATCGTTCTTGTACGCGGACGCGGACGGCTGCCACTTCATGGATCAGGAGAGCTTCGAGACGCTGACGCTCGGCACGGACCTCGTCGGCGACGAACGCCTGCTGCTCGTCGATAACGTGCTCGTCACGATCATGAAGTACAACGGCAATCCGATCGGCGTGCAGTTCCCGCCGCACGTGGAATTGACCGTCGCGTCGACCGAACCGGGCGTCGCGGGCAACACCGCCGGCGCGGCGACGAAACTTGCAAGGCTCGAGACGGGACTCGAGATCCGGGTGCCGCTCTTCATCAAGGAAGGCGAGAAAGTGCGCGTCCACACCGAGACGCGCGAGTTCGCGGGGCGCGCGTAGATCGTGCAGAACCGTGCACCAAGCAATTTTTACCGTCGCGAAACCTGACATGCCTATGCCACAAGAGACCTTCGGCACCCGCCTGCGGCGCGAACGCGAACGACGCCACATCGCCCTCTCGTCGATTTCGGAGAACACGAAGATTCGCGCGGCGCTGTTCGAGGCGCTCGAACGCGACGACGTGTCGCACTGGCCATCGGGAATTTTTCGGAAGGCGTACATCCAGGCGTACGCAAAAGCGATCGGCCTCGACGCCGACGCGACCGCGAAGGAATTTCGGGAGCGCTATCCGGATCCGGCCGATGCGACGCCCGAACCGGTCGAGGCCGCCGCCAAGCCGGCTGCGCCGCGTCCGATGCCGCGCGCCGCGAGCGCGGCCAAGGGACAGCCGATCGTGACCGTCACCGTCCGCGTCCCGCGATGGATGACCGAACGGATCTTTACAGTTGTGCGTCCTTGGTCTCGTGCGTGAGGAGCAAGCCGACGATCGACAGCGCACAGGCCGCCGAGAGGTAATAGCCGACGTATTGCAGCCCGTAGGTCGCGGCGAGATAAGTGGCGGCGTACGGCGCGAGCGATGCGCCGAAGATCCCCGCCAGGTTGAACGTCAACGAGCTGCCCGAGTACCGCACTGCGGTCGGAAACAGCTCGGACAGCACGGTGCCGAGCGGGCCGTAGACGAGACCCATCAGCGACATGCCGAGCACCATCATCGCGACGGCGCCGACGGTGCCGGCGCCAAACAGCGGCGCCATGAACAAGCCGAAGACCATCGTCAGGCCGTTGCAGACGATCAGCATGCTGCGGCGTCCGCCCTCGGCGAGCCGCGCCGAGACCGGCGTCATCGCCGCGAAGAACAGCATGCCGAAGAGCTGGATGATCAGAAACGTCTCGCGGCTGTACCGCATCGCCGTGGTGCCCCACGACAGCGTGAAGACGGTCATCAGATAGAAGATCACGAACGCGCTGAGCGAGACGAACACGCCGATCACCAGCGTTCCGAAGTGCAGGCGTAACACGTCCCACATCGGCACCTTCGCGCGTTCGCGCTTGTCGATCTTCTGGAACACCGGCGTTTCCGTGATCGTCAGCCGCACGTACAGCCCGACGGCGACGAGAGCCGCGCTCGCAAGGAACGGAATGCGCCAGCCGAACTGGAAGAACTGCTGATCGGTCAGCGTTTCGGAGAGCAGCAGAAACACGCCGCCGGAAAACAGGAACCCGATCGGCGCGCCGAGCTGCGGAAACATCCCATACCACGCGCGCTTGCCCGGCGGCGCGTTCTCGACGGCGAGCAGCACTGCGCCGCCCCACTCGCCACCCAGCCCGAGTCCCTGACCGAAACGGCACAACGACAACGCGACCGGCGCGGCGAGACCGATCGATGCGTACGTCGGCAGCACGCCGATCGCGAGCGTCGACAGACCCATCGTCAGCAGCGCCGCGACGAGCGTGGTCTTGCGGCCGATGCGGTCGCCGAAATGACCGAACAACGCCGAGCCGATCGGCCGCGCGTAGAACGCCACCGCGAACGTGGCGAACGACGCCAGCCGCGCCGAGAGCGGATTCGACTTTGGAAAGAACAGCGCCGGGAAGACCAGCACCGCCGCGGTGGCGTAGATGTAGAAGTCGAAGAACTCGATCGTGGTGCCGATCAGGCTCGCGAACAGCACCTGCGCCGGCGTGTTGATCCGTTTCGGGTCCGCAGTCTCCTGGAGCATGCGCCCGAATGTTAGCCGATACGCGCGTCCTCAGTAGCTGGGCGCGCCAGTCGCCAGCGGCGAGCGGCCGTACGCCACGAACGCCGCGAGCGTCCCGACGACGAGCGGCACGATCGCGGCGGCGACGCCCAGCGCGACAACCGAGATCGCGGTTGCGCCGATCATGATGACGCCGAGGCCGGCGGCGGCAATCGGCGTCAGCTCCTCGTGAATCCGAAACGCGCCCGGCAGCACCAGCCCGAGACCACCCAGCAGTTCACAGACACCGATGAAGCGCATGAAGGTGATCGGCAGCTCGACCGGCCCGGCCAGCGCCGCGGCCGGCAGCAACAGCTTCATGCCGCCGGCGAACAGGAACAGCAGGGCCAGAAGTCCCTGAATGGCCCACAATACGGTGTTGAATCGCATCTCGCGCCTCCTTGCTTGGTTGTCGATCCACGCGATGCGAAATCGACAAGGGGCTGTGAGGCGACGCGGACGTGCCTCGGACGGCTTGCGCGCACGGCGACGGAGGTGATGTGATCGGGCGCGGTGCACGCAACCGACCCCGTCATCGAGGCCGTCGACCGCGTCTACGTGTCGGAGTCGCGGCGGGTGCTCGCGACGCTCATCCGACTCCTCGGCGATTTCGACGCGGCCGAGGAAGCGATGAGCGACGCGTTCCGCGCGGCGCTCGAGCAGTGGCCGCGCGAAGGGGTGCCATCCAATCCGCGCGCCTGGCTCGTGTCGACCGGCCGCTTCAAGGCGATCGACGCGCTGCGGCGGCAGAAGAAATTCGATCAGCTCGACGAGGCGAGCGCGGCGGAGCGGCTCGGCGTCACCGACGCGCACGCGTGGGCGGACGAGGCGAGCGTCGAAGACGATCGGCTGCGGCTGATCTTCACCTGCTGTCACCCGGCGCTCGCGCCCGACGCCCAGGTTGCGCTGACGCTCCGCGAGGTGTGCGGACTCGCGACGGAAGAGATCGCGCGCGCGTTTCTGACACCGGCGCCGACGCTGGCGCAGCGGATCGTGCGTGCGAAGTCGAAGATCAAGGTCGCGAAAATCCCATACGAAGTGCCCGGGCGCGCCGACCTGCCCGGACGCCTCGACGCCGTGCTTCGCGTCATCTATCTCGTGTTCAACGAGGGATACGCGGCGTCCGCCGGGGCGACCGTGACGCGCCACGATCTCTCGTCCGAAGCGATTCGACTCGGTCGGCTGCTCGTCGACCTGACGGCGGAGCCGGAGGCGCAAGGGCTGCTCGCGCTGATGCTGCTCCACGAGTCGCGTCGCAACGCACGGATGTCGGCGACCGGCGACCTGATTCTGCTCGACGAGCAGGACCGCTCCCGCTGGGATCGCGCACTCGTCACCGAAGGCGCCGCGCTCGTCGAGCAGGCGCTCGCGTCGCGGCGGTTCGGGCCGTACACGATCCAGGCGGCCATCGCCGCCGTGCACGCGGAGGCGCAGTCGGCCGCCGCGACCGACTGGAACGAGATCGTCGGGTTGTACGACGTGCTGCGGCGCATGGACGCGTCGCCGGTGATCGAGCTCAATCGCGCGGTCGCCGTGGCGATGCGTGACGGTCCGGCCGCGGGGCTCGACACGATCGACGCGATCCTCGCGCGCGGCGAGTTGAAGGAGTACCGCCTCGCCCACGCCGCGCGCGCGGATCTGCTGCGGCGGCTCGGACGCAAGGACGAAGCGCGCGCCGCCTACGAACGCGCGCTGACGCTGACGCAGCAGGAGCCCGAACGCCGATTCCTGCAGCGTCGAATAGGAGAGCTATGAAGTATCTCTGCCTCGTGTACCTCGAAGCGGCCAAGATGCGCGCCGTGCCCGACGCCGAATGCCTGGCGTGCGGCGACGGCTTCCGCAGCCGCGGCGTCCTCGTCGCGGCCGAAGCGCTGCAGCCGGTCGACACGGCGACGACCGTCCGCGTGCGCAACGGCCAGGTGTCGGTGACGGACGGTCCGTTCGCCGAGACGAAGGAACAGCTCGCCGGCTTCTACCTGATCGAAGCGCGCGATCTCAACGAAGCGATTCAACACGCGGCGAAGATTCCGCCCGCGCGCGAAGGCAGCGTCGAGGTGCGTCCGGTCCGCCAGCTCGACGCCTAAGGAGATGCGATGCACCAGCGGTTCAACTACGTGAAAGTCGCGCCCGGCGCCTACGAGGCGATGACGGGGCTCGAGCAGTACCTCAAGGGCTGCGGCCTCGAAGCGCCGCTGCTTCACCTGATCAAGCTTCGCGCGTCGCAGATCAACGGCTGCGCGTTCTGCCTCGACATGCACTCGAAAGACCTCGCGGCGCTCGGCGACAGCTGGCAGCGCATGGTGTCGCTCGACGCGTGGCGCGAGTGCCCGTACTATTCGGACCGCGAGCGCGCGGCCCTCGCGTGGACCGACGCCGTGACGCGCGTTGCCGAGACGCACGCGCCCGACGAGGCCTACGACGAGGTGCGTCAGCATTTCTCCGACGCCGAAATCGCCAACCTGACGCTCGCCATCGCCACGATCAACGCGTGGAACCGCCTCGCGATCGCCGCGCGAACCGAGCCGGGCCACTACAAGCCGCCGGCGCACGCGTAGGACCCGACGTGCGCGCGCACGAGTGCCACCACTGCAGGCAGTGGATTGCGGAAGACGAGCCGCACGACTGCTGGACGACGACGGAAGCGGCGCTGACCGACGATCTGCCGGACGACTTGCGGGACGCGTGGGAACGCCTGCGCGAAACCGCGGCCGAGTTCGGCGAGCAGCGGATCTATGCGTCGGGCAAGGCGATCATGTTCGCGCGGCGCGTCTGCTACGCGTTCGTCCGGCCGAAACGGAGCGTGCTCGAGCTCGTCGTGTTCCTCGGTCGCGCCGTGCCGAGCGTGCACGTGCGCCGCATCGAGCGGAAGTCGAAGACCAAGCTGGCGCACGTCATCCCGCTGCGCCACCGCGACCAGGTCGAAGCGCCGATCACCGACTGGCTGCGCGAAGCCTACGAGTACTGTGAGGCGCCGAAGCCGCCGGCGCGCGCGCCCGCCAGGAAACGCGCCGTAAAGAAACCGCGAGCACGGCGTTGAACCGTCGCCGCGCTGTTACGCTAGTCGCGTGGCCGACACCATGCCGACACGCGCGAACCTGCTGGTCGACCGCGCTGCTCCTCGGCCCGCCGGTCGCCGCATGGCTTCTCTTCGGCGACGGACGGACGCCGGCGCGCGCCTGGCGTTCGGCCGCGGTGTTCGCCCTCTGGCGGAGGCGGCGTCGGGACGGCCGTTGACGGCAGGAGAAGTGTCGGCGTTCTGGCCGCGCGCTGAGCAGCGCGTCGACGATCGCCGCTAACGGCCGGCCGCCGAATGCAGCGCCGCAAGCCGCGCGCGCGCGTCGCGTGCCTCGTCGGCCTGCCCCGGGACCTTCTCGAGCACCTCGTTGGCGTCGACGAGCAACCGCTCGGCCTCGTCGAACTGGCCAAGCTGCGTCAGCGCCGCGCCGAGCAGGCTCTCGGTCACCGCGATGCGCCAGTGATGCGGCGACATCGTCTTCTCAAAGGATCGCAGCGCCGACGCGAGCAGCGTCCGCGCGGCCGACGCGTTCCCGCGCGCGAGATCGACGCGGGCGAGGTTGACGCGGCAGACGGCGACGAGCCAGTGATCGTCGCCGAGGGCCGGCACCGCGACCCGCAGCGCTTCGTTCAGCACGGCGGCCGCCTCGTCGTACTTGCCTTCCTCCCGAAGCGCGTACGCGAAGTTGTTCAGGCCGCTGACGCGCCCGGGATGCGCGTCGCCGAGCGCCTTGCGGGCGATCGCGACCGACTCGCGCGATCGCGCTTCGGCCGTCACGAAGTCGTGTCGGTCCTGTGCCGCGAGGCTCAGGTTGTTCAGCGTCGTCGCCACGTCGGGGTGCTCGGGTCCGCTCACGCGGCGGTAGATCGCGAGCGCTTCGAGCAGCAACGTTTCGGCTTCGGCGTACTGACCTTTGTCGCGCAACACGAGCGCGAGATCGTTGAGGCTCGTAGCGGTCTCGTGATCGCCGTCGCCGAGCACCTTGCGGCGGATGGCGAGCGACTCGCGGAACAGACGCTCTGCCTGATCGAGCGATCCCTCGTCCTGATAGAGCGTGCCGAGATCTTCGAGCGTGACGGCGACATCCTGATGGTTCTCGCCGAACCGCTTCCGGCGAATCCGCAGCGCCTCTTCGAGCAGCGGCTTCGCCGCCGTCCGGTCTCCTTTGTTGCGCAGGACGACGCCGAGGGTATTGAGGCTTTGGGCGACGCGGGGATCGTCGGCGCCGAGCGTGCGGCGGCCGATGTCGATCGCCTGGCGGAGCAGCGGCTCCGCTTTGTCGGGCTGCGAATTGTCCGCGTCAATCTTCCCGAGCACCTCGAGCATCTCGACCTCGACGTCCGGCTGGCCCGCGAGCTCCTTCGGCAGACGAGTGGCTGCCGCGTCGAGGAGGCCTCCGACGGTCCGCTCGCGATCGCTCCGAACGGAGTACGGATCCGAGCTCTGCAGCAGACCGCTCAGCAGCTCGGTGACCTTCGCCGACTTCGCCGCTTCGCGGCGCGCGAGATCGCGTTCCGTTGCGAGACGTGACGTGTAGAACGCGATGACGCCGACGAGCGCGATCGTCGCCGCGACGACAGCCGTGACCGCGCGGCGGTTGCGGCGTACGAACTTCGACGCGCGATAGACGGCGCTGTCGCGGCGCGCGGCAATCGGCTCGTGCGCGAGATAGCGTCGGATGTCGTCGGCGAGCGCGCTCGCCGACGCGTAGCGCTCGCCTGGCGATCGCTTCAACGCCTTCGCGACGATGGTGTCGAGGTCGCCCGCAAGCCGCGGATCGACCTCCGACAGCCGCGGCGCGTCGCGATCGACGACGGCGCGAAGAAGATCAGCGGGCGACGCGAGCGCATCGCCGGCGGGATGACGCTGCGCGAGGAGCACGAACAGCAGCACGCCGAGCGCGTACACGTCGGTCGCGGTCGTGATCGCGCCGCCGGTCATCTGCTCGGGGGCGGCGTAGGCCGGCGTCATCGCGCGCGCGCCGTCGCGCGTCAGCACCGCGGCGAGGTCGGCGTCGCGGTCGAGCAGCGTCGCGATCCCGAAGTCGAGCAGCTTGGCTTCGCCGTCGCGCGTCACCAGCACGTTCGACGGCTTGATGTCGCGGTGGACGATCAGGTTGACGTGCGCGTGCGCGACCGCGTCGAGCACGTCGAGGAAGATGCGCAGCCGTGCCGCGGTGTCGAGCCGCCGCGTCTCGCAGTAGCGATCGATCGGTTCGCCTTCGACGTGCTCGAGCACGAGATACGAGTGACCTGCGTCGGACACGCCGGCGTCGATGAGGCGCGCAATATGCGGATGGGCCAGGCGGCCGAGGATGCGTCCTTCGCGCGTGAAGCGCGCCTCGGCCGCGCGGCCGGCGATGACCGCGTTCAGCACCTTCACCGCGACACGCCGTTCGAACCGGCCGTCGTGACGCCGCGCGAGCCAGACGCTGCCCATGCCGCCGCTGCCGATCAGCGACTCGAGCGTGTACGCGCCGACGGTCCGTCCTTCGAGCGACGCGGGCGCGGCGCTCGCATCGAGAAAGCGCGCGAACGTGGCCGCGTCGCGTTCGCCGAGGAGCGTCTGCAGCTCTGCCGCGAGCGCCGGATCGCGCGCCTCGAGCGACGCCAGCCACGCGGCGCGCTGCGGTTCGGGCATGTCCATCGCGAGATCGAGATACGGACTGACGATCGGCCAACGCTCAGCGTTGAAGTGCGACATGGTCCTGCGCGCCGGGGGACGACAGGCTCTCAGATCCGCGCGCCGAGCGTCAAGATCGGCTCAAGCTGATGCAGGTACCCGCCTTGCTTCGATCATGTCGGATGCCGCGTCTTCTTGCGGCAACCCGGCGTGCACGTGTCACAGATCTCGTTTCACTCGCATTCGTACTCGAGATACGCGATTGGCATCGTCGCGATCGTTCTCGCCGGTGCGGCGGCGGCGTCCGACGCGCGACTCGAGCCGCCGGCAACGGTTCAGGCCTGCATCGAAGCGGCAATCGACGGCGTTGATCCGATTCTCGGCCCGCTGACGGCCGACGCACGAGCCGAGCTCCACGGCCTGTATCGTCCGCATCCCTCCGCGCTGTGGGTGGACGCGTCGGCAACGCTGACGACGAATGCGGTGGACGCGCTCGCGTTGCTCGGTCACGCGGACGACGATGGACTCGACGTGGATGATTACTACGTCGCGCCGCTTCGGGATCTCGCGACGCGCTTGCGCGGAACGTCGCCGAATGCGGCGGTTGTCGCAGCGTTCGATGTCACCCTCAGCGCGGGCATGTTGCGGTATCTGCGCGACGTCCACATGGGGCGTCTGGATCCGCGCGCACTCGCCGTTCACCTCGGCGGGGCGCGAGACGATCACGACTTCGCCGCGGTGTTGCGATCGGCGATCGCCGATGGGCGCGTCGGCGCCGCCGCCGATGCGTTGCGCCCGCAGTTCGCTCAGTACCGGCTGCTCCGCGCCGCGCTCGCGCGTTACCGAACGCGCGCGCGAGAGACGACGGCCGCGGCCCGCCTCCCGCCCTTCGCCGCACCCATCCATCGCGGCGAGGCGTACTCAGCGGCCGACGTTCTCAGACAGGAGTTGGCAGCGCTCGGCGATCTGCCCCCCGATGCGGAATCGGCGACGTCCGCGCGGCTCGACGATGTGCTCGTCGAGGGGCTCAAGCGGTTTCAGCGTCGCCACGGGCTGCAGGCGGACGGCGTCCTCGGCAAGACGACGTACGCCGCGCTGACGGTGCCGCTGTCATGGCGCGTCCGCGAGATCGAACTGTCCCTCGAGCGGCTCCGGTGGCTGCCGCATCTCGGCGACGAGCGGCTGATCGCGCTGAACATTCCGATGTTCCGCCTCTGGGCCTGGGAAGTGTCGCCGCCAGCCGCGGACGCCGCGCTGGCGATGGACGTGATCGTCGGCCGCGCGTTGAGCACGCAAACGCCCGTGTTCGCCGCGAAGATGCGAGAAGTGATCTTCCGGCCGTACTGGAATGTGCCGACGTCGATCCTGCGTCACGAGGTGCTGCCGAAGCTCGCGCGCGATCCCGACTATCTGCGTCACGAGGACATGGAGATCGTCCGCGGCGAGGGTGACACGTCACCGGTCGTCGCGGCGACGCCCGAGGTCCTCGCGGCGCTGCGCCGAGGCGAGTTGCGCGTGCGCCAGCGTCCCGGACCGAAGAACGCGCTCGGCTCGATCAAGTTCGTGTTTCCCAACGACCTCGACGTGTACATGCACGGCACGCCGGCGCAGGCGCTGTTCGCGAGAAGCCGGCGCGACTTCAGTCACGGGTGCGTGCGCGTGTTCGATCCGATCGCGCTCGCCGCGTGGGTGCTCGAGGACCGGCCCGAGTGGACGCGCGCGCGCATCGCCGCGGCCGCTGCCGGAGCGGAGACGATCCATGTGACGCTGCCGCGTCCAATCCAGGTGATCATGTTCTACTCGACGGCCGCGGTCATGCCGGACGACGGGACACTCCACTTCGCCGAGGACATCTATCAGCAGGACGCGATGCTCGATCGCGCGCTCGCGATGCGGCGGGGAAGGAACTGACGCGCGTCAGGAGCGGCAGCCGCCGAGGAACTTCGACGAAGCCAGCCATTTCGGATCGGGATAGTACGCAAACACCAGCCCGCCGCCCTTGACGCGATCGATCACGGAGCGTGCGACCCCTTCGCGCAGCGCCGGGCATCCCCAACTGCGTCCGAGGCGCCCCAGCGTGCGCGCCGTTTCGACGCTCACGTAGCGCGCGCCGTGGATGACGATCGCCCGTTCGCGCGCGTGGTCGTTGAAGCCGGCGTCGAGCCCGTCCAGCCGAAGCGAATAGCCGTTGCGGCCGACGTAGGTGTCTTCGGCGACGAACAGGCCGAGGCTCGATTGATGCGTGTCGGGCTCGTCCGAAAACGACGTCGCGAAGTTCGCGCCGCTGCCCTGGCCATGGGCCACCAGCTCTTCGAAGAGCAGCGCCCGCGACGCAAGATCGAACACCCACAGCCGTTTGGCAGTCGACGGCTTCGAGTAGTCGATGACGGTCAGTGTCTGCGGAGATGGAACGGTTCCCGAGCGGACGGCGCAGCGCGCCGCTCCGAGCGCGAGGTCGAATACCTTCGCGTCGATGGCGCCGAGCGACGCCGCGCTCCACGCATTCACGCTGAGGTCGTCAGACGGAGCAGCCGATCGTCCGGCCCGAGGCGCGCCCGCCGCGAACATCCTCGCGGTCGAGCTGATACCGACGAGCGCCGCGAGCGCTGCGACGAGCGCGAGCTGTTTGTATGACGGCAACTCGTTCATTGTACGGTCCGTCCGGGCGTCTCGCCACTGAACCGCTTCGCGAAACCGAGCGGTATTCGGTCGATTGGTCGTTCCGGTGTACAAGTGCGTCGGTGCACTGCAGGCATTTCGGCACGTGCGGCGGCTGCTCGCTCGTCGACATGCCGTACGACGAGCAGCTGCGTCGCAAGCGCGCGCGGCTCGCGGACGTGCTTGGCGTCGATGTGCCGCCGCTGATTCCGTCGCCGCGGCAGATCGCGTTTCGGCAGAAGGCGGCGTTCGTGTTCGGGTCCGGCCCGCGCGGGCTCGTCATGGGCCACTATGCAGCCGGCTCGAAACGGATCGTGCCGATCGACGAGTGTCCGGTCCACAGTGCGCGTGCGAACCAGATCGCGTTCGAGCTGCGCGATCAGCTCGCGCGCGCCCGCGTGCCGGCGGCCGACCGTCCCGGCGGCCTCCTGCGTCACGTCATCGTCCGGACGACGGAAGACGACGGCGAAGCGATCGCGATGCTCGTGGTGACGAGGAACGATCGCCTGCTGCGCGCGCCTGTGCGTCGGTTCCTCGCATCGTCGTCGGCGCCGGACGGGTTCCTGGTGAACGTCAACGCGCGCGCGACGCCGTTGATGGTGGGCGACGAGACGCTTCGGATCGACGGGCGCACGCATGCGCGCCAGCACGACGTCGCCGGCGCAGATTTTCTGATCGCGGCCGACGCGTTCTTTCAAACCAACGTCGGCGCCGCGCGCGAGCTGGTCCGTGTCGTCGCCGACGCGGTCGGCACCGGCGGCCGCGTGCTGGACCTCTATTGCGGCAGCGGTCTCTTCGCGCTGCCGCTCGCGCGCGCCGGCGCCAGCGTCACGGCGGTCGAGGAAAACCGCCAGGCGATTGCCGACTTGAAGGCGAACCTGCGGTTGAACCAGATTCCGTCCGCGCGCGTGCGTCCGATGGCCGCGCGCGTCGAAGACGCATTGGGTCGCCTGGCGGGCGAATCGTTCGACGCGACCGTCCTCGACCCGCCGCGCGAGGGTTGTGCGGAGGCCGTTCTCTCGACCGTGTTCGAGCGAATGCGGCCGCGGCGGGCGGTGTACGTGTCGTGCAATCCCGACGCGCTCGCCCGCGAGCTGCCGCGGATCCTGCGGAGCGGATACCGCGTCAGCCGCATCCAGGCAGTGGACATGTTTCCGCACACGGATCACATGGAAACAGTGGCGATGTTCGAGCCCCGATGACGGTCGAACAAATTTGCGGGCAGCTGCTTGAGCCTAGGCTCTCGAGCTGGTCCACCCTGACCTGTTTCATCGTGCCTGAAGCTCAGACACTCGCTTCGATCAGATACGGTTTAGCGTGAACGCGTTGTTTTGGAATCCCGATCCGTTCACTTGGCCCGATATCGCGTTTCCGGCATCATCTGCTTGGCCGCTGAGCGTAAACGATTGGAAGCCAGGCACGGTCACCGTCATCGTGACCGCTCCCGTGTTGCTGACGGATCCTGAGACAGACCCTTTTAGGTTCAGCGAATCAAACGTGCCGGACAGCGTTCCGGCGGTTTCTGTCAGCGTGATGATCGTGTCAGCACCGACCGTTCCGCGCCACCTCCCAGTGAGATCTCGCGAGTATCCAGCGACGATCTTGGCGTTCAACGCGATGGTGTTCGTGCCGGATGTTTGATCGCCGTTAATTGTGACCACGCCGGTGCAAATCTGCGCCGAGGTCGGGGCGAAACGGACGCTAACGGTCTGAGACGCACCACTTGAAATCGTGCCGCTGACCCAACTGGCCGCAATGAAGCTTGCACATGGCCCTGTGATCCCACTAATCGTTAGCGTGCTTGTTCCGCTGTTGATGATGGTGATGATTTTGGTTTGAACATCTCCGACAATCATTTGGCCGAAATCTAAGTCGCCCGATATGCTAATCACTCGCGTGGCGGCAACAGGCGTTGCCGCCGTGGGCAGACCACTGCTGGAATTGCTGCCGCCACAGGCGACAGTTGAGATCATCGAAGCCACAGCAATCAGCCGTTTCATATGCCAGCTCCAGCGGATGGTCGTTGTGCACCATCCAATAACGACGTTCAACGCTGTTTGCCGAAGTACTCGTCTTTCATGTGCACGGCTATGGCTTCGGCGAGCGACTGTCGGTTCTTTTGACCACGTCCTTTGTTGACGCTATAACTCCAAACAAGTGTGGCGACAACGAAGAGACACAGAGCTATTCTGGTCATACGATTGCTCCTTGGGATTCAGGTTGGAATTCCTGCATGTCCCTGTCCGAGCGGCCACAGGACAGATTCAAACGATTCACAGCACGATGTGACGAGGACACTCGAATGAACAAGAGGAGCGGCTCTAGGTCTTGACCTTGCTGACAGGCGATTGCTGTTCCGCTACGATGCCGAGTGCGATAACGAGACGGCGCCTCCGTTGGCGCGGAGGCAAGGGGAATTGCGCCGGCGGTGTCAGGACGTGCTAGTTCGCGACAATGATTCATCGCGCTCGTACGTCCATACAGCAACTGTATGGGCGACAAGCACGCCCACGGCAGGGCGCTTCGCACGGAAAATGCTCCTGGGGGAGTGAGCGTGCGTATTGTGTCCGGATCTCTGTGTGACCGCAAGAGGCCAGAGGTCCCTGCATAGCCTTCACGTCTGCGCCCTCGCCAGTCTGATCACCTTCAGACCAACGTAAATCGCGAAGGCGTTGCCCCAACCGGACCGCCGTCCGCGAGTCACGTCTGAACGATGGCGAAAGCCGTCAACCTTCCGGCGTCCCCACCCATCTGACTCAGAATCGCGGCGCGCTCGGCGCGTGCGCGTTGAAAGGGTGGGCGGCGATGCGTCTCTGGTTTCGAGATCTGCGCTACGGCTGCCGCCTGCTCCGCCGCCAGCCGGCGTTCGCGGGCGCCGCCATCCTGACGCTGGCGCTGGGGATCGGCGCGACGACGGCCGTCTTCACCGTCGTGTACGGCGTCCTGCTCCGGCCGCTGCCGTATCGCGACCCGTCGCGACTGATGATGCTGTTCTACGGCCATCAGGGCCGCGTCTCGCCCTGGCTGTCTCCGCTGGACTTCGGTGATTACGTCACGCAGAGCGCTGTCTTCAGCGGCGCCGCCGCCGTCGCGCCGACCACGGTCAACATGACCGGCGCCGGCGATCCGGAACGCCTTCAGGGCGCCAGAGTGTCGTGGAATTACTTCAGCGTGCTCGGCGCACCCGTTGCGCACGGCCGCGCGTTCACCGAGGGCGACGCGCAGGGCGACGGCCATCGCGTCGTCCTGAGCGATGGGCTGTGGCGGCGCCGCTTCGGCGGCCGCGAGGACGTCATCAACTCGACGACGACGTTCGACGGCCGAGCCGTCACGATCGTCGGCGTCGCCTCGCCCGATCTGAAGTTTCCAGCGACGGCCGAATTCTGGCAGCCGCTGATCTTCACGCCGCACGATCTCGCGCCCGAGTCGCGAGGCGCGCAGTGGGTCCAGGTTGTGGCGCGGTTGAATGACGGCGAATCGCCGCGGCACGCGACGACCGCGCTCCAGACGGTCGCGAACCGTTTGGGGCTGACGTTTCCCGACACCGAGCACGACGCAACGGTGATGGCCGTTCCGCTCCAGGAGCGGATCGTGGGCGACAGTCGGCCGACGCTGCTGGTGCTGCTCGGCGCGGTGATACTCGTCATGCTCATCGCCTGCGTCAACGTCGCGAATCTCCTCCTCGCGCGAGCGCAAGGGCGCGGCCGCGAAATGTCGGTGCGTGCGGCGCTCGGTGCGAGCCGCGGCCAACTCGTCAGACAGCTGCTCGCCGAAAGTCTTGTCCTGGCGATACTGGGCACGATGGCGGGCACGGCGCTGGCCGCCCTGCCGGTTCGCGGGCTCGTGCTGCTGGATCCGTCATCGATTCCGCGCCTGTCCGAAATCGCGATCGACATTCATGTCCTCGCGTTTGCGGCTGGCGCGGCGATCGTCACGAGTCTCCTCTTCGGATTGACGCCGGCCATCGCCGCGTCGCGGTCGTCGCGCGGTGGCGTGTTGGCACTGGGCCGCGGCGCGCTCGGCGGAAGCGGCACCTGGCCGCGCCGTCTGCTGGTCGTCGGCGAGCTGGCGCTTGCGGTCGTGCTCCTCGCGGCCGCCGGTCTGCTCGTTCGCAGCTACGTGCAGCTTCAGCAGGTCTCGCCGGGCTTCGATCCCGACGGCGTGGTGACATTCGGCCTGTCGTTGCCCGAGGCCAAGTATGCGGATCCCGTTGCGCCGACCGCGTTCGTGACGAGGCTGCTTGCGCGCATCGACGCGCAGCCGGGCGTGGAGTCGGCGGCGGCCGCGATGGGCCTTCCGTTCACGAGCGATCTCAATGCGATCACCGGGTTCCGTCGCGAAGGGCAGCCAGAGCCGGACTCGGCGTCGATGCCGTCGGCTTCGCTGCGGATCGTCACGGCCGATTACTTCAAGACGATGAGGATACCGATCCGCAGCGGACGATTCTTCACGACAGACGACTCCGCGATGGCGCCCGAAGTCGCCTTGATCAACGAGCGAACCGCCGAACGGTTTTTTACCGGCGTGAATCCGATCGGCCAGCGGATTCGCGTGAGCGCGGCGCTCGCGCGCCACGCGCGCAACGGCCCGAAAACCATCGTCGGCATCGTCGGCAACGTGAAATACGACGGCCTCGACGAAGCGGCACCGCCCGAGATCTATCTGCCATACGACCAGCAGCCGGTGGAGGCCTTCACGGTGGCGGTGCGCGCCCGCGAGGATGCGCTCCGACTCGTTCCGGCGCTTCGTCGGGACGTCGCGGCGCTCGATTCGATGCTGCCGCTCGCGAACACCCGCGGGCTCGACGATCTCGTCGCGGCGTCGGTCGGCGGGCGCCGGCTCACGCTGCTGGTCTTTCTAGCGTTCGGCGCGACGGCGCTCGTCATGTCCGCGGTCGGTGTTTACGGTGTGCTCGCGTATCTGGTCGGCTTGCGGAGACGGGAAATCGGTTTGCGGCTGGCGGTCGGAGCAGCGCCCGCTGATGTCGTGTGGCTGTTCGTGCGCGAAGCCGCCGTGTTGATCCTGATGGGAACGATCGCGGGATTGGCCGGCGCCTTCGCCGCGCGGCAGTCGATCGCCGCGCTGCTCTATGCCGTCACGCCGGCGGATCCCGCGACGTTCGCGGCCGCGGTGATCACGCTCGCCCTGACGGGGGCCTGCGCCACCTACCTGCCTGCGCGGCGCGCCGCGGCGGTCGATCCGGCCGAGGCGTTGAGGGACTAGGACAGGTCGTCTGCGGTTGTGGGACCTTCGAATCGCGACTTTTCCGAATAAAATGGGGCTGCGGAGGGATGGCCGAGTGGTCGATGGCGGTGGTCTTGAAAACCACTGAACCGGAAACGGTTCCGGGGGTTCGAATCCCTCTCCCTCCGCCACCGCACACCGTGGCGGACGCCCGTTCAGGAATCGCGCAGCGAATCGATGAACTGACGCCAGTGCGCGTCGACCCCGTCGACGAGCGCCGCGCCGCACCAGAAATGATCGCCGTTGGCTGACGGCGCGGTCCACACGCGCTGCGCCTTCACCGCCACGCCCGCTCGCGGTATCGCGATGTCGAACGTCGCCGGAATCTCGCACGGCGCGCGAAACGCGAGGCGCACACCGCCATAGCTGATGTCGACAATTCGCGCGCGCCCGGCCGCCGCATCAACCTCGACATGCGCCGGCGCCGGCGCGCGGAACCAGCGGCGCACCGGCGGCTGCTCGCGCCGCCGCTTCGCGATCGCGGTCTCGACCATCGGCACGAACGCGTCGTTCTCGAGCGGCGACACCACGAACGCCGCGCCGATGCGCCGCGCCTCCGCCTCCACGAGCTCGTCCGGTTCGGCGCTCGTCACGATCACCGGCACGTCGGGATGATTCACGCGGCTGCGGATCGCAATCTGGAAATCTGGATACTCGCCGACGCGCAGGTCGGCGATCAGCAAATCGGGCGTCACCGAGTCCAGCAGCAGATTCGCTTCGGCCGACGACGACAGCGCGGCGACGAGATGGCCGCGCTCGGACAGCAGCGCTTCGGTGTGACGAAGGGTGCGCGGCGAACCGCTCACCAGGATGATCAAGGCAGACATACGAAGGCGGTGCAGTCATGCGCAGCAAGACCAGATCCACTGCGATCGCACACACGGGTGCGTTTCATGCGCGCAACCCGGCAGATCCGATTGCAAAGTGGAACGCGAAATTACGTTTCGGTCGGGGGCCGCACCGCCAAATAATGTCCACGGCCGCCGTCAAGTGATCCTCCCGACTGACACAAAGTGTCGGCCCTCGAGAATTTCTCCGTGAAATCCGCGATTTCAGTTGGTACCGCGTTTGTGTGGTGGTTGGGCGTGCGCAACTTTCCCGTGGCCCTCGTCGTCAGCGCGGACCATCTGGTTCGACAGGCGTTCTGCGCCAGCTTTGGGCAACTCGGGTGCACGACGCTCGGCACGTCGAGCCACGACGGCGGCCTGAACGACGATGCCTCCGCGCGCGTGGACTTCGTCGTCATCGACGTCTGCCACACGCACGCGTTCGATAGCGAGCTGGTGCGCGAGCTTCGCGCGAAGCGTCCGAACGTGCCGGTGGTGTACCTGATCGGCCGCGCGAGCCCCGTCTTCCAGCGCGGTCCCGGCGTCGACGATCACGATCTGCAGGCGGCGCGGCGCTTCCGCGTCTACGACCTCTCGACGGTGGTCCTCCCGTGGGTCGACGAGCAGATGGCGCTGCTGGCCGTCTCGTCGATCTCGATGAACTGATCGTTAGTACATCCAACCGATCGTCAGCGCATTCGCGCCGTCTCGCAGGCCGTGCGCGGCGTCGATGCGCAGCGCGTGCGACGTTCCCGGCAGCCGCAGCCGCAGCCCGGCGCCGGCATCGACCTGCAGCAGCGGCGTCGCCACCGCGCGATCGGCGGCGCGCGCCGCATCGACGAATGCCGCGACGCCAACGCGCAGCGGCCAGCGCGTCTCGACCCAGCGCTGCGCCTCGGCGCTGCCGAACGTGAGCGCGCGACCGAACACCGTGTCCGACGTCACGGTGATGATCCCATCGTCGAGCATCGGATGCGCGCGCAGCAGCTCGCCGCGCGCGTGACCGTCGCCGGCGCCGGGCCACAACGCGAGCGGCGCGCCGGCGGTGACGTACTGCAGGCCGGCGGTCGCGGCCCCGGCCCATCCGCGCGAGACGAGCGGCGACGTCCACTGCGCGCGCAGCGTCGCGGAGCTGAAGCCGGGCGCGGACGCATCCGCGAACCACGTGTCCCCGTCGGCGCGCAGCGACACGGTATCGCCGACGAGCCGCCGTTCGATCGCGCCGCCGACCAAGAGGCTGGGGCGTCCGTCGTTCCACGCGTCGAGGCCGCTGCGGACCGTGTAGCGCCATCGCGGCGACAGCCAGTCGCCGACCGACAGGTCTGCGTGCGTGCGCGTTTCGCGGATCACCGGCGCGGCGTCGGCAAACGAGTACGACTCCGCTTCCCACGACGCGTTGACGCGCCAGATGCCCGGCAGGCCCGCGACGCGCGGCGCGGCGAACGTCAGCGCGGCGCGCGGACGATTCGCCCACCAGCGCCAGCTCGCCGTCCACGTCTCGCCCTCGCCGGAGAAGCCCGGCAGCGTCGCGGTCACCTCGCGATCGACCGCGGCGCCGAGGCCGATCGCGCTCCAATCGGCCGCGCCGCGCGGCACGGCGGCGCGCTCGGCGATCACGACGTCCACCGCAGCGAATCCGTCGGCGTCGGGACGCACGTCGAGCCGCGCCGTCGCGCGATCCGGCAGATCGTCCAACCGCCGGCGCGCCTGTTCGAACGCGTCGGCCGTGAGCAGCACGCCGGGTGTCAGCCCGAGCGCCTCGTCGATCGACTGATAGCGCGTGTGACGCAACCCGGAAATGCGAACGCGATCGAGCGTCGGTCTGCCGAGCCGGTTCCACGCCCTCAGCGCGCCGACCGGATCGTCCAGCATGAACAGACTCGATCCGAGGACGTCGAGCGCGTAGGCGTCCGTCGACTCGACCGTCAGCGCCTCGCGAGCGAGCGACGCCGCGTCGCGCCAGCGGCGCTGCGCAAAGCGGACGCCGGCCAGTTCGCGCAGCGGCCCAGCGGACCGCGGGCACTGTGCGCGCACCGCGGCGAACGCCTCGTCGGCGGAGGCGAGACCGCGCGCGCGGACGTCCGCGATCGCGCGATCCAGCCGCGCGTCGCACTCGTCGCCGGTCCGGCTGACGCCGGACGCGATGTCGAGAGACGATGCGGTGTCGAAGGACGTCGTGTCGGTCTTCACGTGGACGTCCGCGCGAACCTGCGCCGGCCGCACGATCAACATCCATCGCCCCGACGCGCGCCACCGTGCGTCGAACGCCGCGTCACGGATCGCGCGGTTCGGTCCCCACGACGGATCGTGAACGATCACCGCCTCCGCCGTGCGGCCGACGACGACGAGATAGTGATAACGGGTGCCGCGATCGGAGAGGAGCACGATGGGCGGCTCGCCGCGGCGGAGCGCGTCGCCGAGCGCGTCGAGCGACCCGTCCACGCGCTCGGCCGTCCAGCCTCGCTCGGCAATCGCCTTCACGAGAACGTCGTCGGCAATGCCGCCGGCGCGGCGATCGACGAGCGGCGCGAACGACTGGACGCTGGCGTGCGCGTCGCCCCAGTAGCGGAACACCATTGCCGCCGCCGCGCCGCCGCACAGCGCATCGGTCTGTGGGACGTACGGGACATCGAGCGCGACCGGCGCGAACGACAGCACGGCGGCGAGGACGGCGAACATCGCGGTTACGACTTGATCACGACAATCAGGAGAATGATGAGCAGCAGCGCGATGATGATCGTCGTCGTCGAGATCACGACCGTCGAGGCGCCGCCGACGAGCTGGTGGTTCACCTGGCGAGCGGCATCGGCGGCCTTCGCGAGATCCGCGCCCGACAGCGTGTCGGCCGCGGCGGTGACGCGATCCATGTCGATGCTGAGCGACTTCGCGGTCTCGCGAACCTCGGGGCGCGCGAGCGCTTCCCGAATCGCCGCGCGATCGGCGTCCTGCTGGGCGATCTGTCCGCCCACTGTCGCCGCGAGCTGCTGCGGCGAGACGACGTGCTGGTCGGCGGCGAAGCCGGACGAAGCCGCCATCAAGGTGGACAGGGTGAAGATGAGTAGCTGACGAGCGTGTCGCATCGGACGGACCTCCTATGTGCAGTGCAGAGGTATAGCAAGCTCGATACCGCCGAGTGTTGGAACGTCGGCAGAGGTTCGCTGGCTACGACGAAAGACGGATGTGAGCCGCGGCGTAAAGGAGCTCATCGGCACGTTACGACCACCCGCGATGCGCATCGCGAAGCCCTGCAGGTAAGATGACCGCACGGACTCACGATTCGAGAGCTGGATCGCTTCGCTCGACGCGCGGCATCTCGCGGACCTGACGTTTCCCGAGCTGTCGCGCGCGTTGCGTGCGCTGTCGTCGACCTACGTCGAGCGCCGCTCGACGATCGCGGAAGGCGCAGCGCTGCAGGGCCGCGGCAAGCGCGCCGCGTTCGCGCTCTTCTACGGTCCGCTCCATTTCCTGCTCATCGATCACATCGTCCGCTCGCTGCCGGGCGCGCTCGAGGCTCGGCGGTTGATCGATCTCGGCTGCGGGACGGGCGCGTCCGGCGCCGCATGGGCGGCGGCGTGCGTGCGGACGCCGTCGGTCGTCGCCATCGATCGCCATGCGTGGGCGCTCGGCGAGGCCGCGGCGACCTATCGTCACTTCGGCGTGACGGTCCGCACGCGGCAGGAAGACGTGGCGCGCGTGCGGCTGACGAGAGAGCCTGCGGCGATCCTCGCGGCGTATACGCTGAACGAATTGTCCGACAGCGCGCGCGACGCGCTGCTCGATCGTCTCGTGGCCGACGCCGCACGCGGCGGCCATCCGCTCCTCCTCGTCGAACCGCTCGCCGGATTCGTCGCGCGATGGTGGAACCGCTGGCGCGACCGCGTCGAAGCGATCGGCGGCCGCGCCGACGAATGGCGCGTCCGCGCGGAGCTGCCGGCGATCGTCGCGAAGCTCGATCGCGCGGCCGGCCTCGATCACCGCGAGATCACCGGGCGGTCTCTGTTCGTATCGTCAGCCACTCGAGGAGCTGCGCCAGCGGCCAGCAGTTGACGACGCGCTCCTTCGGGATCCCGGCCAGGCGCGCGTGCGCGATCGCCGTCTCGGCGTAGCGGAGCTCGCGCGTGGAATGCGCGTCGCTGTCGAGCGCGAAAATGCAGCCGGCCGCGAGCGCCTGCCGCGCCAGCGTGTAATCGACGTCCTGCCGCGACGGATCGCCGTCGATTTCGATCGCCACGCCATGCTTCGCCGCGGCCGCGAAGACGCGCGGCCAGTCCGCGGCGACGCCCGGCCGCGAGCCGTACATGCGTCCGCGCGGATGGCCGAGGATGTGGACGCCCGGCGCCTGCACGGCCGCCACCATCCGCGGAGTCTGATCGTTCGGCGACCGCAGCGTCGAGTGCGGCGCGGCGACGACGACCTCGAGCTGCGCGAGTTCGTGCGGCGGCATGTCGATCGTCCCGTCGGGCCGGATGTTCGCCTCGATCCCTTTCAGCAGCCGGAATCGCTTGCGATATTTCTTGTTCAGCGCGTCGATCTCGCGATGCTGTTCGGCGAGGCGCGCCATCGAGACGCCGCCGGCGATCGGCAGGCCGTAGGAGTGATCCGTGATCGCGGAGAACTCGTACCCGCGCTCGAGCCCGGCGTCGACGATGTCGGCGAGCGTCTGGCTGCCGTCGCTCCAGACCGAGTGCATTTGCAAGTCGCCGCGATAGTCGTCGCGGCCGACGGCGGCAATCGTGGTGTTCTTCAACGCCGCCGCGACCTGCGCACGGCTCAAATAGTGGCCGCGGAGCCCGCGGCTCTTCTCGACGTCCTTGTGTTTTCCGCTCTCCTCGATCGCGCTGGCGACGATGGCCGAGTCGCCGGTGCGGAGCACCTCGAGGATGATCCGCTCCGACGCCGGGCCGATGTTCGGGATCTTCGTCAGCGTCCCGTCCGGTTTCAGCAGCGACTCGATCGGACGGTCGAGGTTGATGATCGCTGACGCCGCGCGCTTGTAGCCCCATTTCTTTTGCTGCGACGTCTGCACCGACGCCAGGTCGCGCAGCAGTCCCGCGATCGTGCTGTTGGCGTCCATGCCCGAGGCAACTCGTCCCATCGCAGTAATATTGTCCGCCGTGCCCTCACCGGTGCCTGCAAATCCGCGTCCCGCGTCGACGGTCGTGGTGCTCCGCGACTCACCGCGCGGACCCGAAGCGTTTCTGGTGCGGCGCCACGAAGGCAGCGCGTTCATGGGGGGCGCGCACGTGTTCCCCGGCGGGCGCGTCGATGCGGCGGATCGCGATGCGGACGCGTCCTGGTGCGACGGCCTCGACGCCGCGGAGCGGCAGCTGGCGTCGCTGCCGCCGGCCGAGGCGCGCGCGTATCACGTCGCCGCCGCGCGCGAGTTGTTCGAGGAAGCCGGCGTCCTGCTCGCCCGCGCGCCGGGCGGACCGTTCGTGTCGCTCGCCGGCGCGCAGGTGCACGGGCGGTTCAAGCAGTACCGTCACGACGTGCACACCGCGGCGGGATCGCTGAAGTCGATCCTCGAACGCGAAGGGCTGCGCCTGGCGCTCGACGCGCTCGTCCTCTTCGCGCATTGGGTGACGCCGCCGATCGACACGCGCCAGTTCGACACGCGCTTCTTCATGGCGCGCGTGCCGCCCGAACAGACGCCGGCGCACGACGAAACCGAGACGACGCACAGCGTCTGGATGACGCCGGCCGACGCCATCGGTCAGGCCGAGCGGCGCGCGATCGTGCTGCCGCCGCCGACGTGGATCACGCTGCGCGAGCTCGAACACTTTCCCAGCGTCGACGCCGCGCTCGCGTGGGGCCGCCAACGCCGCGTCGAGCGGCGCCAGCCGGCCGTCGTCGAAGACGGCGGGACGCGCATGCTCGTGCTGCCGGGCGACCCGCGGCATCCCGATCCACCGACCGAGGACTCGCCGGCCGAGACGCGGTTCGTGTTCGTCGACCGCGGCTGGCGCGCCGAGCGCGGCCGCACGTAGAATCCGCGCTGATGTCCGTCCCCCTGCTCGCTGCGATCGGCGCCGCCGCCGTGGCGGGCGTTCTGCTCGTGCTGCTCTGGCGTCTGCAGCGCCAGGTGCGAACGCTCGAGCGCGAGCTCCGGGCGGTACGCGCCGAGATGGGGCACGCCGCGATTACCGATCCGCTGACGGGCCTTTACAACCGCCGGCTGCTGAAGCAGGTGGCCACGCATCAGATCGAGCATCACCGGCGCTTTCGCCTGCCGCTGTGCGTCGTCTACATCGACGTCGACCGCTTCAAGGAGATCAACGACACGCACGGGCACGCGGTGGGCGACCGCGTGCTGGCGCACGTCGCCGCGTTCATCAACCGCTACACGCGCGAAGCGGACTATCTGTTTCGCGTCGGCGGCGACGAGTTCCTCGTGCTGATGTCGTGCACGGCCGACGAAGGGCAGTGGCGCGCGCGCGAGCTGCAGGCGTCGTTTCCGGCGACGCTCGCGGATGCGGGACTGCCGTCGACGCTCGGCCTCAGCGTCGGCGTCGCCGACGTGCCGACGAACGTCAAGGACATCGAGCCGGCGATCAAAGCGGCCGACGCGAACATGTACGAAGACAAGCGCGGCCGATCGCGTGGCGGCGTGCCGCTGGCGCTCGCGCTTCTGCCCTTCTGCCTCGCGGCGATTCCGGCCGTGCTCGCCGCTCAATCGCGGCCGCTCGTGGCGCCGGCCGCCGCGCCGGTGTACGCGCGCCTGCTGCCGCAGATCGAACGCATCCGGATCTTCGATCATCATGCGCATCCGGGGTTCGCCGACGATCCCGAGGTGGACGCCGCGCCGGTGCCGTCGGGATCGCTGCCGTATCGTCTCCGTCCCGACAACCCGGACTGGGAGGCGGCGGCGCGCGCGCTCGGCGGCCTGCGGCCGAGACGCGGCGATCGGCAGTCGTGGTCGCGGATCCTCGATCGCCTCGGCATCGAGACGTCGGTCGCGAACCGGATCACGATGTCCGCCGATCTCGATCCCGCGCGCTTCAAGTGGGTGTTCTACGCCGACAGCTTTCTGTTTCCGTTCAACAACTCCGCGCTCGCAGTGCGCAACAGCGACGAGGCGGCGTTCATGCCGGCGCAGACGGCGCTCGTGCAGCGCTTCCGCTCGCAGGCCGGCCTCACCGCGTGGCCGGCGTCGTTCGCCGACTACCTCGCGTTCGTGACGCGGACGCTCGAAGATCACAAGCAGCGCGGCGCGATCGCCATGAAGTTCGAGGTCGCGTACTTCCGCACGTTCGTCTTCGACGATCCGACGCGCGAGCAGGCAGCGGCGATCTACGAGAAGTACCGCGTCAGCGGCGCCCCCGCGGCGGCCGAATACAAGACGTTCCAGGATTTCGTGTTCCGATTTCTCGTCAGCGAGGGCGGACGCCTGCGGTTGCCGGTGCACATCCACAGCTCGGTCGGCGCCGGCGACTACTTCAGCGTCAGCGGCGTCAACGTCCTCAACCTCGAGAACGTGCTGCGCGATCCGCGCTACCGGTCGACGACGTTCGTGCTGATCCACGGCGGCTATCCGTTCGAGCGCGAAGCGATTTTCCTCGCGGCGATGAAGAACGTGTATCTCGACAGCTCCGGAACCGGCAGCTTCCTCCTGTTTCCGAATGCGTTCAAGGACGTGCTGCACCACTGGTTGACGCTGTATCCCGACAAGGTGACGTTTGGATCCGACGCGTTTCCGCTCGACGAGCACATCGGCGCCGAGCGTGTCTACTGGTTCGGCGTCCACAACGCGCGCACGGCGCTGGCGGCGGCGCTGGCCGAGATGATCGCGGCGCGCGAGATTGGGGAAGCGCGCGCGCTGCCCATCGCGCGTGCGTATCTGCACGACACCGCGGCGTCGCTCTACCAATGAGCGACGCCACTGCGGTCGACGCGAAGAAAGGCCTCAGGCGCGTCCTCACGTTCCGTGACCTGTTCCTGTTCTACATGGTCACGAGCTTCAGCCTGCGCTGGGTGGCGACGGCGGCCGCCGCGGGGCCGAGCGCGATCGTCATCTGGATCATCGCGGCGCTCGGTCTCTACGTGCCGCTCGTGTTCACCGTCCTCGAGCTCTCGTCGCGCTATCCCGAAGAGGGCGGTCTCTACGTCTGGAGCAAGCGCGCCTTCGGGCCGTTCTCGGCGTTCATGACCGGCTGGACGTACTGGGGCGCGAACCTGCCGTACTTCCCCGGGCTGCTGTACTTCGCGGCGGCGAACGCGCTGTTCATGGGCGGCGCGCCGTGGCAGTCGCTCGCCGACAATCACGCCTACTTCGTCGCCGTCGCGGTCGTCGGCTTGACGGTCGCCGTGACGCTGAACGTCGTCGGGCTCGGCGTCGGGAAGTGGCTGAACAACATAGGGGCGGTCGCCGGATGGGTGCCGGCCCTACTGCTGATCGCGCTCGGCGTCGTCGCGTGGACGAAGTTCGGATCCGCCACACCGCTGACGCCGCGATCGTTCGCGCCGAGCACGAGCCTGAAGGACGTGATCTTCTGGTCGACGATCGCGTTCGCCTTCGGCGGCATCGAGAGCGGATCGACGATGGGCGAGGAGATCCAGGATGCGCGGCGCACCGTGCCGCGCGCGGTCCTCGCGGCCGGCGTCGTCACGACGCTCTTCTACATCGTCACGACGCTGAGCATCCTGCTGGCGATGCCGAAGGAACAGGTGTCGGGCCTGCAGGGCATGATGCAGGCGATCCAGGCGATCTGCGCGCGTGCGTCGATGCCGTGGCTGGTGCCGGTCGTCGCGGCGCTCGTCACGATCAACGCCCTCGGCGGTGTCGGCGGATGGTTCGCCGCCACGGCACGGCTGCCGTTTGTCGCCGGCATCGATCGCTTCCTGCCCGACGCGTTCGGTCGGCTGCATCCGAAATGGCGGACGCCGTACGTCGCGTTGCTCGTGCAGGCCGCGATCGCCGGGCTGTTCGTGTTGCTCGGTCAGGCGCGCACGTCGGTGCGCGGCGCGTACGAAGCGCTCGTCAGCATGGGGATCATCGCGTATTTCATCCCGTTTCTGTACATGTTCGCCGCAATGATCGTGCTGCAGCGCGAGCCGGCGGGCCCGGACGTGATCCGGGTGCCGGGCGGACGGCCGGTGGCCACCGCGCTTGCGGCGATCGGCTTCCTCGTCACCGCGGTCTCCATCGTGTTGTCGTGCGTGCCGGCCGACGATGAACCGGACAAAACGCTGTTTGTTGTGAAGGTGGTCGGCGCGTCGCTCGCCCTGGTGGCCATTGGCGCGGCGGTGTACGCGGCCGGCCGCAGGCGCGGCGGCGCGTCAGCGCATTCTTGATTTGTGCGGGGAGTTTCAATAAGACTAGGCGGTCACTACACTCCTACAACGAGGCGCATATGCAGGACGATTTCGACAACGGGATGGGAATGCCGGACGACGAACTGGGCGGCGGCGCCGGTGACATGGGCGATCTGCCGGCCGTCGGCGGCGACGCCGAGGCCGAACACGAAGCCGAAAGCGGCGCGGCGGCATCCGGAGGCCGTGCGGCCGGCGGCGGCGCGCGGACGCGCAAGTCGTCGTCGGGATCGCGCAAGTCCGGCGGCGCCAGGAAGAGTGCGCGCAGCGCACGGAAGAGCTCGGGCGCGCAGAAGAAGGGCGGCAGCCGCAAGGCCGCGAAGAAGGGCGGCGCGAAGAAAGCCGGCGCGAAGAAGAGTGCGCGCAAGGCGGCCAAGAAGGGCGGCGCGAAGCGCAAGGCCGGGCGCAAGAAGTAAAATAGTCGTCTAGTCGCTAGTCACGAGTCGCTAGTCGGTCGCCGACGATCGAACGACACGACTGGCGACTAGACAACTGATTGGTGAGGTGGCCGAGAGGCTGAAGGCGGCGGTTTGCTAAACCGTTGTAGGGCCTTAAAAGTCCTACCCAGGGTTCGAATCCCTGCCTCACCGCCAGCCTTCGCTCGCTGCGCGCGCAGGCGGACCCACACCCGATGATCCGCGTTCGTTTCGCTCCATCACCCACAGGCTACCTGCACGTCGGCGGCGCGCGCACCGCGCTCTTCAACTGGCTGTTCGCCCGTCGGCACGGCGGCACTTTCGTGCTCCGCATCGAGGACACCGACGTCGAGCGCTCGTCGAGCGACATGGTCGACGGCATTCTCGACGGCCTGCGGTGGCTCGGCCTCGATTGGGACGAAGGGCCGCTCGTCGGCGGTGCGCACGGCCCGTACTTCCAGTCGCAGCGGCTCGATCGCTATCGCGCGATGATCGATCGCTTGATCGCCAGCGGCCATGCATACTACTGCTACTGCACGACCGAAGAGTTGCAGGCGCGGCGCGAAGCCGGCGAGCAGTCGGGCGGCGGCTGGAAATACGATCGGCTGTGTTGTCGCTTGTCGCCCGACGACATCGCGGCGCGCGAGCGAGAACGGCGTCCGCGCGCCGTGCGCATCAAGGTGCCGGACGGCGTCATCGCGTTCGACGATCTGGTCCACGGCCGCATCGAGATCGACGGCGCGAACGTCGAGGACTTCGTCGTCGCGCGCTCCGACGGTCAGCCGACGTACCAGCTCTCGGTGGTGTCAGACGATGTGGAGATGGGGATCACGCACGTGGTGCGCGGCGACGATCACATCTCGAATACGCCGAAGCAGATCCTCCTCTACCGCGCGGTCGGCGCGCCGGTGCCGCAGTTCGCCCACGTCCCGCTGATTCTCGGCCCCGACAAGAAACGTCTGAGCAAGCGTCACGGCGCGACGTCGGTGATGGAGTACGCGCGCCAAGGCTATCTGCCGGAAGCGATGGTGAATTTTCTGGCGCTGCTCGGATGGTCGCCCGGATCGCCCGATCGCGAGCTGTTCACGCGCGACGAGCTGGTCGCCGCGTTTGCGCTCGAGGGCATCAGCGGCGGCAATGCGGTGTTCAACACCGAGAAGCTCGACTGGTTCAACCAGCAGTACATCGCGCGCCTGGCGCCAACCGAGCTTGCGAGCCGACTGAAGCCGCTGCTCGAAACGGCCGGGCTCTGGGACGACGACTATCTGACGACGCGGCGTGCGTGGTTCTTCGCGATCCTCGAGCTGCTGCGACCCCGCGCGAAGCGCCTCGACGACTTCGTCGCGCAGGGACGCCTGTTTCTTTCGCAGACGATCGACTACGACGCCGTCGCCGTCGAGAAGCACCTCCGCGTCGGCGGCATGCGCGATCATCTCGCCGCGCTCGCGTCCGCGTTCGACGCGTTGACGTCGTTCGACGTCGCGACGACGGAAGCGGCGCTGCGATCGACGGCTGAGGCGCGGGGTGTGAAAGCGGCTTCGCTCATTCATGCCGTGCGCGTCGCAGTGACGGGAAAGATGGCAAGCCCTGGACTGTTTGATGTCCTCGTGCTGCTCGGCCGCGATCTCGTCCGTACGCGCCTTGCCGACGCGTGTGCGTTGACGTCACCCGCCGCTTCCTGATCGTTCCCAACCGTTTCCGCGCGACAAGTTGCTGAGGGCGCGCATGTTGGCGCGCGAGTGGAGATGTTTTTCCACTCGACAAGGCGCGTGCCGAGCCTGACGGAAAAGATTTTCCTAAATCCTTTCGCTTCATCTACTTACAAGGATTCCGTGGTACAGCCGTTGCAGCCCGGGTGTTAGGAGCAGGAGGGCGCGTGGCAAAAGAAGATCGCGGATTTGCGTCGATGGATCGAGCGAAGCAGCGCGAGATTGCCAGCAAGGGTGGCAAAGCGGCGCATCAGAAAGGCACCGCTCACGAGTGGACGAGCGAGGAAGCGCGTGAGGCGGGGCGCAAGGGCGGCATGGCGAGTCATCGCCGGAAGCAGCAACAGCAGGGCGGCGAGAGCGTCGGCGGGGAGAATCCGAACGACAGCGGATCGCCGGGCGGGACGGACGAGACGTCGGGACAGTGATCGCCGGTGCGGGCGGGCGCGCTTGGCAGCGGAACTTTCGAGTCGGTTATAATCGGGAGTTCGTGCGCGTGAGCGCGTCCGGCCTGCACTGGGAGGTCGTCCAACGGTAGGACACGTGGCTCTGGACCACGGTATCGGGGTTCGAATCCCTGCCTCCCAGCCAATTTTCCCCGAAAGTTTGTACCGGTTGGCCAACTGCGGCGGCTGTTCTGTGAATCGCTGTGCTAGCATCCCGCGACCGCGCGAGGATTCAGCCATCAGATGGAACGAAGCTGAGGGCAATCCGCTTGCGGATCGCAATCCGTATGTTGGACCGCAAGCCGTTGGCGAGGGGGTCTTCGCACGGCTCCTCGCCGCGATCGACAACTTCACCGTCGCGCCCGTGACGTTCATCGACGGTGGCGACCACATCGTGGTACTCGGTCGCTATCGCGGCACCATGAAGGACGGCGGCGCGAAACTCGACTCTCCGTTCTGCCACGTGTACCGGTTTCAGGGCGAGAAGGTCGTGACGTTCCAGCAATACACCGACACGGCACAGTGGGCGCGGTTGATGGCGTAACCGAGGCCGCCAGGTTACGCTGCCCAGCTGCAACCAGTTGCGGAATCCACCCCGAATACCCAGCCAACAGCAAGTCGTCACGGGACCTAAGCGGCCGCTGGACCGACCCTTCCCCAGGGACGGCGTCCCTCGTCGGAGAGGCTGCGACGGAAGATCGACGCAGCTCCACATCACCCGCATTTCAGTCACACCGCCTATGGCGGCGGGTACGTACGCAGGCACTTGGCATGAGCGCGAGCAGGCTGCTGCCTGAATCGGAGCCGATTGACGACCTCCTGGGCCGCGCCTGGGAATGCGGCGCCGTCAGCGGCTCGGGTGTCTTCCGTCGGGGCGACGGCGGGACGATCGAAACCGCATTCGAGCTGCGGCGGTACCGCGACGTCGAGATGCATGGCTACACGCTCGTCGCGACCGATGTCGCACCCCGACGGGAACGGGACGCATATCGCGACGCGGCCGTCCACGCGCAACGGGCGCTGCAGCGCGCCGCGGACGAGACGAAGGAGCAGCTGACGGCACTCGAAAGCCTCATCGACCCGGCGGTGAATCCGCTGGACGGACTGGCGGCCATTGAGGAGCTGTTGGAACGCCTCCGCGCGACCATCGGTGCCGACGGCGCCGCGCTCGTGCAGGACGGACGCGGTGCGCGCGCGACCGCCGTTGGCGGCCTGCAGCCGCTGTCACCGACATCGGTTCGCGGCGATTCGTGTCGTCTGTCAGCCGGCCGAGTCACCCTCGTGCACAACGACCGCGAACGCGTCGCGCGCACGGCAGCGATTGAATGGCCGGACGACGTGTCATCGCTGATGGTCGTCCCGGTCGCTGACGAAGGGCAGCGGGCGTCGAGGATCGCTTGAGCGGCTTCGTCGCCCCGGAATATGCCTCCGTCCGTCGACGATAAGATCAGGTGGTCTCTTGACGGCCGGTCGCGTGGTGGCCGCCCTTGCTCCGGATATAGCCGGCGACCGGAGGCGAAAGCAACAGCGAGCGCGCTTCGGCTGCCGTCTTCCAGTCGGCATAGACGATTTCCCGTCCATCCGCCTGAACGGTCGGGCGTGCGTCCAATGTGATTTCCCAGATCGTGGTCGTATCGTACCGATGTTCAAAGAACGTCGACCCCTGCCAGGCGAGTCTCAGATCGGCGGGAGGAATCCGCAGGTGCAGTTCCTCGTCGATCTCGCGCGACGCGGCTTGCGCGTGCGTCTCGCCGCGTCTGACGAATCCCCCCGGCAAACCGTAGTGCCGACGGTAGCTTGATCTGACGAGCAGCACACGTCCGTCGTACCAGATCGCCACCACGGCGCCTTCGGTGTGGGGACGCCGCACAAACCACCACACGCGCGCGAGCGCAAAAGCGAGCCGGTAAGCTCCGATCCACACTGAATTCGCGTCCACCGCAGCCGTCATCCAAAACCCTGATCGAAGACTGGATTCTACGACCGCCGACGTCGCCCTCCGCCGGTTTCAACGCCGCTGAGGTTAAACGGTCGCCTTCGACACGTACAATTCACGTCGTGATCCCCGAGCAGCCGGTGCCGCGTTCCGACGGTTACGAACAGTTCTTCGGTTTCGCCGAACCGCCGTTCAGCCTTTCGGTCAATCCGCGATTCCGCTTCGCGAGCGCCGGACACGAACAGGTGCTGTCCGAGGTCGTGTACGGTCTCGAGCGGCGTGAGCCGGTCATCGTCGTCACGGGCGATATCGGCATGGGCAAGACCCTTCTGTGCCGGACCGTGCTGGAGCGCCTTCCGCGCAAGACGTTTCTGTCCGTCATCAGCGACCCGTTGCTCGGACGGGACGACTTGCTCAAACGAATGCTCGAGGACTTCGGAATCATCTCGGCCGAGAACGCGGCCACCATCCCGGCTAGTCGACACGACCTGACGCAGGCGATGGACGCATTCCTCCTGTCGCTTGCACAGTTGGACGCCCATGGCGTCGTCATCATCGACGAGGCGCAGCACGTGCAGCCCGAGGTGCTCGAGCAGATTCGGCTGCTCGCGAACACCCACGACAATCGCGGTACGCTGCTGCAGATCGTGCTGGTCGGTCAGCCGAGTCTCCAGACGTTGCTCGAACAACCGGAACTGCGGCAGGTTCGACAGCGTGTCACGCGCTGCGTCAGCCTGAACGCGCTCACCGACGACGAGGTGAGGCGGTACATCGCACATCGGCTCGCCGTCGCGCGCGTGCCAGAAACCCGTTCGCTTAGTGCAGGCCTCGACGACCTCGCGCACGAACTTGCCGGATGGAACGAGTCGTGTCGGCCGGTGACGTTCTCCGACGAGGGGATGGATGCCGTGGCGCGGATTTCGCGCGGCATCCCCAGAGTCGTCAATCTCCTCTGCGATCGCGCGCTCGAGTCGGCATTCGCACACGGAGCGAGGACCGTCGACGCGCAGTCGATCGAAACTGCCGCAACCTCGCTTCACCTGGCAGACTCGGGCGCCGCCACCAGCGAGCCCGCTCCGACGCCCGGCTCACCACGCGCCGCGCGATATGCGATCGGCGTCGCAGCGCTGGTGGTGGTCGGCGGGATCGTCTGGTTTGGTTCCCGCGAGATGGGGAGGCGCCGCAGCGTTCAGCAACCGACGGGTCTCGCCACGACCACACCGCCGCCGGCCGCTGCGACGCAGCCCCCACCGCCGCTGCGGGCGCCTTCCGCGGCGCAAACCGAAGCGGTGCCACCGGCTTCCACCGAACGGCCGAATCCATCGGCGGCGGCATCAACCGAAGAGACGAGCGACGCTCTTGAAATTCTGGTCGCCTCGTTCCATACCGAAGGCAGGGCGTCAGAAGTCGTGAATCAGCTCACGAACGCCGGTCACCGCGTTCGACAGCGATCGATCGGAGGGTGGCAGCAGGTCGTGGCTGGACCCTTCGCTTCGAGAGCCGCCGCCGAGGATGCCCAGCGGCGATTCGAGCGCGAAGGGTTCACCGGCACCAAGATCGTCAGCAGGGCCCGATAGGCCGGCAGACCCGGCCACCCTGGTGCCAGCGTTCTCCATCGGGCGATGAGCGCTGCATTCCACGTGCATCCGGCTATGCGAGTTTTCGAACATCGGGTGCCAGGCGCGGCGCGAGCACCCGTGACAACTGCGCGGCCACGATTCCCGAGACCGCCTGTACGTCCTGGTCGCGTTCGGCCCCCGCGGCCAGTTCCATTGCCAGTACGCCGACACAGCCTGACGTTCCGAAGATAGGGACTGCCAGGCCTCCGTTCTCGCGGTCGTTGCCGGCGACAATGCGAATCTCCGCTGAACGGTACGCGGCCGCGGTCGCGTTCTCGGCGTCGCACGGCACGTCGGGAATGCGCGCGAGCAGCGACGGAGGATACCCGCACGCGGCGATCGGCGCCAATCGGGCATCATCCGGGCGCGCTTGCCAGATGATCGTTCCGAGCGTGCCCAGCATTGGCCCCAGCGCTTCGAGCAGCGTCACCGTTTCATCGATACGACGCACTGCCGCCAAGTTCGTGCAGAATTTCGCCAACATCGTCAGGTCGATTCGGCTGGCGAGCGCGACCGGGGAAGACTCTCGTTCGCGAATGGATTCGGTCGGTTGTACCGGCGAGGGAACCGGGGAAGCCGATATCAGGGCCGGTGCGACCAGATGGCCGAAGCTTATCCTTTCATTCACGTGGCGGTTCGCCGTGAGCGCGTGGACCATCAACCCGAAACGCGAGCGAACGCCGCCGCCGTTCCGCTCCTTGCGCTCGCTGAGATCCGCCGCGCCCATGTGTTCGGCGCTTGCCGGCGCCGCGTCCGAGGCGGGATCGGGGTACGATTCGAGAAACTCGCGAATCGTCACCTCCGGATCGAGGCCGACGGCCCGCGCATAGGAACGAACGAATGATCGCCGGAAGATTCCCGTCGGCCAATGGGACAGGTCGTTGTGCTCGAGTGCGTCGAGCAGGCCCACGCTGATCTTCGTGTCCTCGGCAATCGCTGCGAGGTGAATGCCTCGCAGCTCTCGTTGCTTTCTCAGCCGATCGCCGAACGTTTCCGGCATTGCGATACACCTCACGGGCGGCGGCGCGCGCCCGCATCCACATTTCGAGACGAGAGGATGTTCTAGCGATCGTCCGTCACGATTGTGAAGGTCCGCCGCTCAGCCTCTGGCGAGGCGACCCCGCGCGGCGTCCGTGAAAACGACTCCGACGAGAGTACCAAGTGAAGTCCCAATGCGCAATCCCCAACGAGAGACTTAAAGGGGACCGGTATCAGCCGAGGCGTGGAGATGATCGTCGGTCCGATGACGGAATTGGACGTCCCAACCTCAAACGCCCACATCGTGCGTGACGCGAACGACTCGGCTGACACGCGGTTAGCACGCGCCGTTTCCGCGCTCGGGCAGGGCACTGTTTTTTGCTCGACGGCACCCTCGCAAAAAGAACCGTTCAGTTCCAATACGCTGACGAGAGCGACGGCGTCGATCATTCGACGAGCGTCAGCGTACCGTTCTACCCGATTCCCGACGAGGCGATTACGCAAGCGCACTGGATCGAGAGCGGGGAGCCGGGGAACACCGATCGCTCCAGCAGCAGCGACCGTCATCTGACGCATCATCGGATAGCGGCGGGCCGAAACTGTGAAGCGGCTCAGCTTCGAATCGCCTCGCGCAAGCTAACCTACCGCGCATGCCGCGCGCGTGCGCTCTCGTCCTCACGCTCCTGATCTCCGCCACCGCCTGCGTATCGACGCCGCTCGAGTCGATCCCGCCGCGTCTGCCGACCGCCCAGCCCGGCGTGACCCACGACGCCGCGAACGCCGGGCGCGTCCAGTCGATCGCCGTCGATCCGACCAACACCCGGCACGTCGTCATCGCGATGCAGTTCGGCGGGGTGTGGCGCACGTTCAACGGCGGCGACACGTGGTTCCGCACGTTCACGCTGCCGCAGGTCTACGTCACCGACCTCGCGTTCGGGCCTGACGGGAAGACGCTCGTCGGCGCCGTCTTCCGCGACAACAGCGTCGTCACCGGCGGCGGCATCTACGTCAGCCGTGACGGCGGCGACTCGTGGACGCGGCCGCCGACCGGCATCGTTCCGATCTGCGCGCGGCCCGATACCGGCATCGGCGAAACGGCCGGCGCGCTCGCCCGCAGCATCGCGGCGCCAGCGCCGCTCTGCGACTCGGTTCGAACACCGCCGCACACGAGCGCGTACAGCGTATCCGTCGCCCCCGATGTGAGCGGGCTGTGGTACGTCGGGACGGATTTCGGGATCGCCATCAGTGCCGACAACGGTCACACGTGGGTCCATCGGCGCGTCGATCCGACCGTGCCGCTCGCCGCCGACCGCCAGCAGGACGCCGTACAGTCGGTGCTCGCCATGCCTGGGGGGACGGTGCTCGCCCTCACACGCACCGGCCTGTACCGCAGCGACGATCGCGGGAGCGCCTGGCGCCAGGTCATCGCCGACGACTTCAGTCATTCCGCGCCCTCCGGCGGCAGCGTCGGCAGCAGCGGCAACAAGATGGACCGGTCGCCGTTTGCGCCGTGGGCGTTCGTGTTCAAGCGATTCGTCCACACCGGCGACGCGCCGCGCCACGGATCCGGCGAGACGTACTTCTACGAGCTCGATTCCGATACGAAGACGCTCCTGCCGCTGCCCCAGGGGTTCTCGCGGGGTCCGTTCGTTCGCGTGTCGAAGGAGGAGTCGCAGGGGCCGCAGGCGATCTCTGTCTGGATCGGCGAAGGATGGGACGGGTACTTCATCACCCGATCCGATGCCGCCTCGATTCGCGCCGTCCGATCGGACGCGAGCTTCGACGACTGGGTCAGCTTCATCGCGCCCGCCGGCATTCATGCCGACATGGGCGACATGGGACTCGACGCCGCGCTGCATCGCGCGTACGTCGGCACCGACGGCGGCATCTTCCGGCGCGATCCGGATCCGAACCAGACGCTGCACTGGACGACGGCCGCGCCGCCCGGCAGCGGGATGAACTCGCTGCAGATCAGCGACATCGCCGGCACGAACGTCGTCGACGGCAGCGGGCGGGTGTCGACCATGCTGTACTTCACGACGCAGGACAACGACATCTGGTCGTCGCCGGACGGCGGCGGCACGTGGCCGCAGGCGGACTCGAATGGCGGCGAGGGCAACAGCCTCGAGGTCCGCAGCGACGCGCTCGCGGGAGAGCCGATCACCGTCGCCTACTCGAACCTCGCCGCCGATCCGGCGCAGCGCTTCACCGACGCGCTGCTACAGCACGTCCGCGCGGTCCCGAACGTCGACGACCAGGGCCAGCCGCTGCAGACGGACCCGTCGACCGCGCTGTCGCAGCCCTTCTATCTCGCCGGCAAGGGCGACACGACGTCGTGGTTCCGCGCGCGCTTTCCGTCGACCCAGAATCCGCCGACGCAGATCTTCATCTCGCCGAACAACGGCGCGAGCTGGCGGAAACGCTTCGACGTCGAGTTCAAGTGGAAGGGCGCCATCGTCCACACCAACATCGGCGGCGGCATCGTCGTCGCCGACAATTCACGCGCGGCGGCCGCGGTCGGACCGGGAGGCCTGAACGTCCCGCCGCGCGGGATGATGGCGTGGATCGCCGTCGAAACGGGCGCCACCGCGACGACCGACGAGGGGACCGTCAAGGAGATCGGCCTGGTGCTGCTGCCGGACGTCCTCGCGAATCGCGTCGACACGATCGGGGCGACGGCAGTCATTCGCCTGCCCGCGAACGGCAGCCCCGGCACGCGGTTCACCGAGTTCGACACGCACGCGATCTTCGGCGCCGATCCGTTCGACTGGCGGTTCGTCATCGCACCCGACATCGTCAACAACGTGATGAAGGTCACCCGCGACGCGGGCGCGACGTGGTTCACCGACGTTGCCCTGACGCGCGAGGTGCTCCGCGGCGGCGAACTCAAGATGTGGGGCGGCAAACCGGATCTGATGGAGGTGACCGAGATCGCATTCGATCCGTACCACAAGGGACGCGTCCTCGTGGGCACGCGTCAGGCGGGCATCGTCTGTTCGGCCGATGCCGGCGCGACGTGGCGGACGATCTTCGACTCCGCGAAGATCAACTACATCACCGGATTTCATTTCCGTCCGGATGGCGGCGTCTACATCGGCAGCTACGGCCATGGACTGTGGCGGCTGACGGCGACGGCTGGCTGTCCGAAGGCGGAGAGCCTGCCGTGGGATCGAGGCCTCGTGGTGCCGCCGGTCTTCACGCCGGGTGGCGTCCTCGCGCGCGACGCGGTCGACACGGTTCCGCAGCTGTTCGTCGCGACAGCTGCGCCAGCGGGCGGCACGACGTTCGTCGGCGCCGACAATCAGCTGACGGTGTCCGGCCGAGGATTTCCCCGAGACGATCGCCTCGTCTTGACGATCGTCCCGGGCAGGATTCTCACGCGCGAGGTACGCGTCGATGCCGCCGGGCGGTTCATCACGGTCGTCCGGCTGCCAGATGACGTGCCGGTGGGCGAGTTCACGATCGAAGCGAGACGCAACGGCGCGGAACCCGCCCTCGCGTTCGTGCGGTTCACGAAACACGGCGTCGACTGAACGACGCCGAGACGTCATCGCCGCAGTGCAATCGGTTCGTGGGCCAGCGCGGTCTTCGGTTTCGCTTCGACGGTTTCGAGGATGTGTCGCAGGTAGGCCCCGTCACGCGGGCGCGTGACGCGCGCCGCTTCGGCGAAGTCGGTCGGTCTGAGTTGACCGGCGAGCGGTCGGCAGTTACTTCGGTCCAGCGGCTCGCCGGACGATTTCGCCGCCTTTCATCACGAACCGCACGCGCTCCAAAGCCCGCGGGTCCTTCAGCGGATCGCCGTCGACGGCGATGATGTCTGCGAACAGGCCGGCCTCGAGGCTGCCGATACGACGGCCCCATCCAAGCAACTCGGCAGCATTCGTCGTTGCCGCGCGTACGATCTCGACACCACTGAGACCATCGTCGGCGTAGGCGCGAAGCACAAGCAGGCTGGCCTCCCCTCGCGACCGTCCAGGAACGTCGTAGTACTCGTCGGAGCCGAACGCGATGCGCACGCCGGCCTTGACCGCTCGCAACAGCCGATCGCGGCTTCGCGCGACGAGTGCGGCGGTCGATTGACGCTGGGTCTCGGTCGGGGGTGGGAAGGTGAGAAGGTCGTAGAACTCCGCCGGATAATCGGTCGGCACGAGAAAGATGCCCTTCTTCGCCATCACGCCAATCACATCGTCGGGAAGGGTGTACCCGTGTTCGATGGAATCGACACCCGCCTCGGCTGCGATGCGAGTCGCCGCGTCACCGATCGCGTGCGCGGCGACCGGCCGACCCTGGCCGTGCGCCTCACCCACGATCGCCTGCATCTCCTGGAGCGACAGGACGCGCGGGTTGGTGTTGACGATCACCTTGATCACGCCGGCTCCGTCGTACATCGCCTGCCGCACGGCGCGGCGGGCATCGTCTGGCCCATTGACGACGGCGTATTCCTGGGCGACCAGTTCCTGGGCCTCTCGAGTCAGGCCACCGAACTGGCCGCCAGTCGCCGACAGCGCACGCGTCGACACCTGCATGCGGGGACCCACGACCCACCCCGCTTCGATCGCCTCGCGCAGCGCCACGTCGCCGTTGTATCCGGAGTTGCCAAGGTCTCGAACGGCAGTAATACCCGCGAGGAGATCCTCGCGGCCCTTGGAGGCACCGAGCAGCGCGCGCTTCGCGGCCGACATCTGCGCCACCGTCAGCAGCATGTTTGGTTCGTCGCCGCCGATCCGACCCTCGTAGTTCTCCAGCAGGTGCGTGTGGACGTCGATCAAGCCGGGCAATAGCGTCAGGCCGTCAAGGTCGACGACGTTGGCGCCGCTGGGAATCGCCGTATCGGATCCAACAGACGTGATGCGGCTCCCGTCGATGAGGATGACGGCACGGGGTCGTGTGACACCCGCTTTGACGTCCACGTAGCCGGAGGCTCGGATCGCGACGACGACGCCGGGCTGAACGGTCTGCGCCAGGACGGAACCGAGACACGCCACGACACCCACGGCCGCGACGTTCACGACCAACCGCATGTCTCCCCCTTCAACATCGGCGCATCATATCGCGCCACATCGGCGCGCACGACCGGATTGGCCTACTCGGCCCGCATCGTCTCGACCGGATCGACACGCGTCGCCTGAAGCGCCGGCATACCGGTCGCGACGAGCGCCGCCGCGGCGAGCCCGAGCGAGGCCGCCACGTAGGTCAGCGCGTCGAACGGGCCGACGCCGAACAGCATCGACGCCATCATCCGTGTCACGGCGGCGGCCGCCGCAACACCGACGGCCAGGCCCGCCACGGTCAGGCGTGCGCCCTGCGCGAGAAACATTTTCGTGATGGCCCGTCCCTCGGCGCCGAGCGCGAGCCGAATCCCAATCTCCCGCCTCCGCTGCGAGACAGAGTAGGAGATCACGCTGTAGACTCCCGCGACCGCCAGCAGCAGCGCTATCGCGCCCGCGAGGGCGAGCATGACCAGCGCGAACGACGTGCGCGCAAGCGACGACTTGTAGATCTCCTCGAGCGTCCGGACGTTCGCGAGCGGCAGCCTCGCATTGACCGACCAGATGGCTCGGCCAAGATCGTCAACGAAGCCGCTCGAGCCCGTCCGGCCGCTCCGGATCGCCAGCGTGAACACGCGGGTGACGAACCGGTGCTCGTTCTCGAAATCGTCCATCCGGGTCGGCCAGAACGCGACGGTCGGCGCCGGCTGATCGACTCCGTCCTCGCGCTCGTCGGCGACGACGCCGACGACCTCGCGCCATGGCGTCTTGAGACTGTCGCGAATCCGCTTGCCGAGCGCGCCCTGCGGCGAACCCCAGAACTCGGCCGCGGTATTCTCCGACACCATCGCGATCGCCCGCTTCCCGTAGATGTCGTCCCACGTGACGTCGCGCCCGGCGACGAGACGGTTCCCCATCGTCGCGAGGAATCCGGGCGAGACGAACCGGTAACGTCGCAGCGCCGGCAGTCTCGTGTCGGTGTACTCCTTGTCGGCTGCATACACGGGATCCTGCCAGCCGCTGCCGGTCATCGGGAGGCTGCTTGCGAACCCGACTGAGGTCACGCCAGCGACCTGCGCGACCTTCTCGACAATCGCCTGCTGCATCCGGACCACGGCGTCAGAATCGGGCACCTGCGATGCTGGAATTGACAAGCGGATCGTAAGAACGTGCTCCGGCGCGGCGAATCCAGGCCGAACCGACGAGAGTGCTCGGAACGTTCGAATCATCAGCCCGGCGCACAGCAGTAGGACGAGCGCCAGAGCCACCTGCACGACGACAAGCACATTGCGGGCGCGACGGCGTTCGCGGCTGTCGCTCGCGCCACGTCCGCCGGCTCGCAGCGACGTGATAAGGCTCGGCCGGACGTACTTCACCAGTGGTGCGAGGCCGAAGAGAACGCCCGCCACCCCCGTGATCACGACCGTGAACGCCGCGACGCGGCGGTCGACAACGACCTCGGCGAGCCGTGGCAGATTGGCCGGCCCGAGTCTCGCCAGGACACGGACGCCGCCTGCGGCGAGCGCCAGCCCCAGCGCGCCCCCCGCGGCGGCGAGCACGAGGCTCTCGCCGAGTAGTTCGCGTGCGATCCGCCGGCCCCCGGCGCCGAGCGCGGCGCGAATCGCAAACTCTTGCTGGCGCGATTCGGCTCGGACGAGCATCAGGTTGGCGACGTTCGCGCCGGCAATCAGTAACACGAGGCCGATAACGGCTGTGAGAATCCACAAGATCCGAACGCTGTCGCCGACGAGGGATGACTTCAGCGTGCGCAGCGCCGGCGCGAGCCGCGCCTCTTCGAACATCTTCCGGCTATATCCGGGGAACGGTGGGTACCGTGCGATCGCGATCGGCAGCATGCGCGCCACGTCGGCCGACGCAGCCTCACGTGTGGTCCCCGGCTTCAGCCGCGCGATCCCGCTGTAGCTGAAGTTGCCGAGCACGGTTTCCGTACGGTCCAGGCGCATCGGCAAGATGACCGAGGGGTTCTCGTCGAGAAACCGGAACGTCCGCGGCATCACCCCGACGATCGCGTGGCGGCGGCCGTCGACGATGATATCCGTGCCAATCGCCGCCACCCTGCCGCCGAAGCGCGCCTGCCAGTAGCCGTATGTGAGGATCGCGGTCTGCGCGCCAGTCGGCGTGTCCTCGTCGCCGGTGAACCATCGGCCGACCACCGGCCGAATGCCGATCAGCGGCAGCACATCCGCGGTGACGTCCAGGGTCCGCACTTCCTCCGGCTCAGCGAGGCTGGTAACACTGGCCGTGTCACGCCGCCACAGTCCGACTCCCTGAAACGCACGGCCTTCGTCGCGGTACGTGAAGTACAGGAACGGTGCGGCGCCGACGTCCTTCACGCCCATTCCTGCGGCGGAGTGCGAGACGTCGATCAGCCGATCCGCGTCTGGAAACGGCAGCGGCTTGAGGAGAACCGCGTCAACAACCGTAAAGATGGCGGACTTGAGCCGACGCCCAAGGCGAGCGTGGTGATGACGATCAGGGTGAACGTCGGGACGTGGCCAAGCCGGCGAAGATCGGGCGGAAGGCGCATGGAGGATTAGGCGAAAGGCCGCCGCGTGAGTCCAAATCCCGTCGATCCCGCGCGCGTAATAGTGCCAGAAACGGAACGAGTTGACGAGGATTTGCGAACGGTGACGAATGGATAAAGATGCCGCTTCTGGACTCCCTGCCTCCCAGCCACATCTGCGCATAAACGACAACTCGCAGGCGATAAGCGGCCGGCAGCAGCCAAGGACCGGCTCCTTTTCGATGCGCCCAATGGCCCGTCGAACCAAAGAGTGGATGACCTTGAACGGATCGGATGCGGGGGCTCATCATTCGACAGCGGCCTGAGTCGATCGAAGGAGGACGAACCAGCATGCCGATCCTGCTGCCCGCTGCCGCAGAGCAGACTCGATGAAGACCGCGACCATCACGCAGTCGCGCGGTACGTGTTCTATCGCCTGCCGTGTGACGCTCAACATCGGTGCGCCCGCCGCGACCATCTGGAGTCTGCTGATCGATGCGAACGGCTTCCCGCGCTGGAACTTCCTTGAATCAACGAGAGCCCTGGGGTCAGACGGTCAGCCGGTTTCTGACGCCCGACGGACTCTTGATTGGCGTCTCGCGTACGCCGGCTTTCCGTCAACAGAAATGATGCACCGCGAGCATCCTCTCCAAAATGTCTCCACGACGAGGGCAGAATCGCGAGGATTTGAGTGGACGGCAGTGAACGAATCGGAGCGATGTAACCGCCGGTGACTGAGTCCGCTTAGAACCAGAAGTTGCGCGCCATCACCACGTTAGAAACAGCCATTGCTCCGAGTTCGAATCCCTGCCTCCCAGCCACAAAATTTACCCTGTGTTTTCAATCACTTCCAGCGCAGGGTGATTTCACTCTAGAACTTTCACACCGCGGCTCACCGTTATACTGAGACAGTCGAGGCGGTGGAGTCCGCCTTTAACCGTCGCGCGCGTTCTTGCGTGACCAATGACTCCTACGGACTGCGCTTCCGTGGGTGTCACCCGCCGTCGCCGCAGCCGCATTCAATCGAGTTCCTGTGATTGCTCGCTATGACTGCGATCGACGAACTTCGTCGCTTATCAGAAATCGCTGCCGCCCTAGGCGCTGAAGGTGTGCGCGCCGACGCGCTCGCGACTGCTGAGCGCCTCGCGGCGGGGCGGTTTTTTGTCGCGTGTCTCGGGCAGTTCAAGCGTGGCAAGTCGACTCTCATCAACGCGCTCGTCAGCGACGCCGTGTTGCCGGTCGGCGTTGTGCCGGTCACGTCCGTCGTCACCGTGGTGCGGTACGGGCCGGCGCGCGGCGCGATTATTCATTTCCAGAACGGCACCTCGACTCCGATCGACGTCGCGAACATCAGCGACTACGTCTCCGAAGCTGGCAATCCTGGCAACGGAAAGGCCGTCAGTCTCGTTGAGACAATCGTGCCGGCGCCGCTGCTCGCGTCCGGCTTGTGTCTTGTTGACACCCCGGGTGTCGGTTCGGTTTTTGAGGCGAACACGGAGACGACACGAGCGTTTGTGCCGCGCATCGACGCCGCGCTGATGGTGTGCGGCGCCGATCCGCCGTTGACGAAGGAGGAGCTTTTCCTGATCGAACAGGCCACGCAGGAAGCCAGCCGCTTTGTCTTCGTGCTGAACAAAGCGGACCGCGTCAGCGCATCCGAACGGGAGGAGGCCGCCTCGTTCGCGGCGCGGCAACTGCAGGCGCGAGTGGGGATCGACATCCGGCCGATCTTGAACGTCTCGGCGCTTCGAGTGCTGCAAGGGGAGGACAGCTACGATTGGACGCTGCTGACGCACCGCCTGCTGCAGCTCTCAGGGGAGTTGGCTCGGTTTGATATGGCGCGTAGCGCGCGGCGTGCCGAAGAGCGTATTCGTGCTGATCTGCTCCGAGTCGTCATCGAGCAGATCGACGCCCTTCAGCGGCCGTTGTTGGAAAGCGCTGAACGGATCGAGCGGCTGCAATCCCTACGAATGCGAATCGACGGACTCCTCCAGGATCTTGAACCGCTCCTCCTGGACGCCGAACGCCGGCTCACTGCCCACTTTCGCGTCGCACAGGAGACATTCACGACGACGGCGATCCCTCACGGGCGACGTCTGGTCTGCAAAGAGGTTGCCGCGCTGCCATCGTCGGCGCAATCTCGCGAACGTGCGTTTGAAATTGCGAATGACGCGGCTCGTGCGCTTGTCATGGCGTGGCTTCGAGACGCGGAGCCGACGGCCAACGCGTTGTTTCGGGAATCGGTGTCACGGTTGACGGCGACTGCATCGGACGCCTTCGCGCGCCTGGTCGCGGCCCTTGATGTTGTCGCGATGCCAATCGATGGTGAGGATATCGCCGAAGATCTGGCCGGCCGCCGCCGCTTCTACTTCACCAGCCTGATGAGCCGCACTGCGCGGAATCCATTGGCGACAGCTTGGAATGTCATCACAGGGAAAGGACACGAAGCCGTGATCGACGACGCCGAACGCTACTTCGTGCAGCTGCTCAACACGAATGCATCACGCGCGGCCACGGATGTCATCGAACGCCTGCACGAGAGTCGTAATCGTCTGAGGAAAAGACTGAACGAGCGCTTGAGCAGTATCGTCATTGAGGCACAGGCCGCGGCCGAACACGCGAAGGCCTTGCATGATAGCGGGCAGCACGCGGTTGCCGAGGAACATCAGCGCCTAGAAGTGCTTCGACGAAACCTGAATCCGCGTCCAGAGGGGTCACTATGAGGAAGCGTTTGGTTGCGCTCGCAGTTGTTGCCTTGGCGGTGTCGACGGTCAGTGCCGCCAGTCATCGTCTGCTGAGTCGGATCGCCGCGCCTGGGGATTACGGCTGGGACTACGCCAGCGCGGACACCGAGGGTCGACGACTCTACGTCGGCCACGACCGCGAGGTCGTCGTGATCGATCTCGACACCGAAAAGATCGTCGGCACGGTTGCCGGCGGGCCTGATATGCATGGGGCTGCCGTGGTGCGAGAGGCCGGCCGCGGGTTCGTCAGTGAGAGCAATCCGGGTTCGGTCCTGATCTTCGACCTGAAGACGCTAGCGAAGATCGCGGAGGTGACGGTCGGAAAGGATCCCAACCTGATTATGGTTGACCATCGAACGGGCCGCGTCTTTACGGCCGACCGTGGTGATCAGCAGGTCACCGCGATTGACGCCAAGAGCGGCAAGGTGGTCGGAACGATCGGGCCGCTCGGCGGTCGCACCGAACACGGCGCGTCCGATGAGAAGGGCCACATTTTCCTGAACCTCCAAGACAAAGGATTGTTACTGCGAATCGATGCGCAGGCGCTCAAGGTGACCGACACGTGGCCAGTGGCGCCGTGCGGCCAGCCGTCCGCCATGGACATGGATAAGGAGCACGACCGCGTCTTCATTGGATGTCGCAGTGGCCTGTTCGCGGCCGTTGACGCCACCTCGGGGCGTGTCGTGGCGACGCTGCCAATCGGACCCGGCGTGGATGCGTTGGAGTTCGATCCCTCGAGAAAGCAGATCTACGTGTCCGGCGGAGGTGCCGGCGGGTCCCTGTCGATCTTCCGGGAGGACGCTCCCGAAGCGTACTCTCTCGTGGAAAAAGTGGTGACGGAACCTGGTGCGAGAACTCTGGCGTTGGATCATCGAACGGGGCGCGTGTACTTGCCAGTGGCGACGTTCGGGCCGGCGCCGGCGAGTGGCCGGGGACGGGGTCCGATGATGCCGGGGAGTTTTCGCGTGCTGGTGTTCGGCGAGTAGCGGCCGTCTGCTAGACCGAGCAGGACCTAGACAGCGCGGATGAGCCAGTTACGGAAACCGTCCCGAACAGCCAGCCACAAAATGTGCCCTGTGTTTTCAATCACTTCCAGCACAGGGTGATTTCACTATAGAACTCCAGCCTCGACCGTACCCGCTTGTACGATGCGATCGCAGCTGTACTCGCCGAAACCATACGGCGAGTAGCGTTGGTTCTCGTGTTGATTTTTCACGGCGATCGCGTTTGTCGATCCGCTGTACTGCTCGGACGGCCGCACGCGTCTCACCGATAATTCTGCAGTTCGATGCCAGTGCGCATTTGGGCTCTGAACAGCAGCCGAATGAGCCCGAGGCGGTTCGCGGCGTTCATGGTCGCGTTTCGCAGCCAGAGCCCGTAGGCACTCCTGGGCACGAAGCTCGCAGCGAAATCGCGCGCGCCCTTCTGCTTGCGCTCCACATAAGGCCGCATGCGCTGTTCATAGATTTCGAATGCGGACGCGTGACCTCCCTGCGCGATAACCAATTCCCCAGCGAGCGTGTACGCTTCGGCCATCGCCATCGCTGACCCTTCGCCGGCGAGCAGGCTCGGACAAGCGCACGCGTCGCCGATCAGAGCGACGTGGCCTTTGGTCCAACTCGGCATGACGATCTGACTGACCCGGTCGCAATAGAGATCGGTGCTTGCCTGAAGCGCGCGGAGCATCTCGTCGGTTTCCCAGCCACCGCCGGCGTAGCGGCGGGTCAGGACCTCCTTCTGACGCGCGGCATCGTGGACGGGAGCTGCGTGGGGATCGGATTCGGCGAACACCAGCATGAAAACCGTCGTGTCCTCGTCGACCGTGATCCGCCAAATCTGCCGGCCGGGCTCGCCGTAAGTCACGTACGCGTTGGGATCACGGAACCGGTAGGCTTGGGCTGTGAACGCGGCAACGTAGTACCCGAGAAAGCGTTCGAACCGCGTTTCTTCACCAAAGCAGAGGCGGCGCACGGCGGAGTGGAGGCCGTCGGCACCGATGACCAGATCGAACGTCCGAGGCTCACCTTCGCGAAACGTCACCTCCACGCCGCGCGGGCTGTCGTCGAGGCTGGTCACGTTGTTCCCGAACTGCACGTCGACTCGGTCCTTGACCGCTTCGTAGAGCGCGGAAGCCAGCGCCGAACGCGGAAGGCTCATGCCCCGACCTTTGATGAGCTTTTGCACTGCGCCCTGGTTGAAGCCGCTGATCCGCTGGCCTGCGCGATTGACGACCCGGAATTCCTGAACCTTGAGGTCATGCCGGCGGAGCTCGTCCAGCACGCCCATCTTCTCGGCCACGTCGTAGCCGAGGCCCCAAAAGTCGATGACGTAGCCTCCGGTGCGCGGTTCAGGCGCCTGTTCCACCATGGTCACCCGATATCCGTACCGATTGAGCCACCAAGCCAGACAAGAGCCTGCCACCCCGGCTCCTGACACCAGAACGTTCCCAGGCATGTCCACATTCTCCTATGGTCATCTCGCGTGCTGCGTCGCAGTGGGCGACGTCATGTAGGGCGGTCCGCCGTTGCGGGCTCAGGAAGTGCGCACTTTTCAACTACGCCGCGTGTATGAGCCAGTTGCGGAAATCGTCCCGGACAGCCAGCCAATCGCTTGACTCGTTCTCACTCTCCACGTTAGCCGCAGTTTCGTCGACCGATTTTTGATCGTCGATTCCCGAGACTTTCGCCTTTTCTTGAAAGAAGCTTGAAACTGTTGTCCGGGTCATCGCGACGATTGTTCGCGTCGCTCGCGTTCTTGGCGTCGGTCGAATCGAACTCCTTCCGCTCCGCAGCTTCAGCACCGCCGCCTGCAAGTTCTCGAGCTTCTGGTTGTCGTAGCGCTCGGTCGTCGTGATCAACGCGTGACCGAGCAGGTCGCGGATCGCGTCGTGGCTCGCGCGTTCTGGCAGTGGTACACCTTTGGTGGACGCGCCTTCAGAACAATCGATTGTGATCAGAGTTGCTGACAATCGAGGTCCTGGGACGTCGTTCGATCAGCGCTCCGCGTCGGGCGACGTAGAGGAGGTGCCGAGCGCCGGCACCAACGAGATGGGTGCAGGATAGCGCCGCGCGCCCGCATCGTCACACTCAGCCGGTGTTACAATTGATTCCGCTCTTCTGACCGCCTGTATGGTCCTGGCGATCCTCGGCGCGCTCGCAGTCCTAGCGACATCCCAGCCCACTGCCACCGACCAAAGCTGCATCACAACAGCGTCGAGCGTCCGTTTACGACGCGCGCCATCAACTGGCGCGCCGATATCTGCCGAACTGCCGCTAGGCACGGAACTCGTTGTGCTCGAACGCACGAGCCAACCGGATTCGTGGTCTCACGTTCGGGCCGACGATGGTCGCGAGGGCTGGATCCTCGGCAGCTTGACGGCGCCATTTGATCGGGAACACCGTGACGAGGCGGTCGAATCAATCGTCATCGACAAGCTGTCGAGCAATTCGCGGACAACCTTCTCCGTCAATGTGCAGCTGTTCGATCTCATTGAGCGAACTGCCGCACAGTTGAAGGATGGCGAGGCGCTGGCGCGCTTCGCGTTGTATCGTCTGCGTTCGATGAGCTTTGCGCTGCATAGTGTTCCGTTTCGACAAGGCGATACAGATCCGTATCGAACCTGGATTCGGGAGCACGAACATGCGGCCCTGTACAACGAACCGGCCGGGCAGTGGATGGTCGCCCCGGAGTACGTGATGGAGATTCACAAACAGTTTCAGGGCACCGATACCTCCGACGACATCGCCTGGTTCTTTGTGCAGAATGGCTTCTCTGGCGAATGTGAAGGAGATGTGCCTTGTTATGTCGCCTCGCAGAATGAGCTGAACGGCGAGTACCTCCGGCTGCATCCGCGCGGACGGCATGCAGACGAATCCAACACGAACATTGCGTTGGCGCTGAATGGAGCTATGGACAATCTGCGCGACTATCCGGCCGTCCTCGCGGAATTTGATCCGAAGACACGTTGCAGTGAACTCCACACCTCACTCGATCCACTCACAGCAGCGGTGACTGCCTCGACGTCGATGCGCAAGGCTGATTCTCTATCGTCGCTCGATCGATTCGCTCAACTGTGCCGATAGCCGTCCGCTACCGGCGCTGAACGCGCACCACCCTTCGGATCATAACCGCCGATAGAAAACGTCGGCCATCACGTAGATGCCGCGTGCGATGCTGCGCGGAGGCGCGGTCAATGCCTAAAGCCGCGCGCGATCCGCGGTCGGAGCGGAGCGACGAGGCACTGACGGCGCCGGGCACAGCTCCACGCTCAACGTCGTGATGGCCGGACGACACGCCGACCTGCGGCAACAGAATGATGGCTGGCGCTGCCACTCGTTTCGCGGTGATTCATGGACGACTATCCACAAGGAGGATCGAAAGCGGTACCTGAGACGACAGACCCGACACGTGCGCCCGCTTTCTACGATCAGACGTACAGCTATCTCACCGGCATCGGCGTTTCCGAAATCTGATCGCACGACTATTAAGGCACCGCCGTCTCGAAAGCCGGAGGATCGCGCCGAGGTCTGGCAAGCGGATCAGGTGAGATTGACCGGCAACGGCCGGCGGATCCAGAATGGAGGAATTGTGGAGGAGGCACGGTGGCAACGCTGAACGTCAAGAATCTTCCCGACGCGTTGTACCGGAAGCTCCAAGCACGGGCCAAGCGCGATCGCCGATCGGTCGCACAAGAAGTCACACACCTGCTGAGCGAGGCGCTCGAGGAGCAAAAACCGCTCTCGATTCTCGAGCTTCAGGGGCTCGGCAAAGAGCTGTGGAAGGAAATCGACGCCGCGAACCATGTGCACCGCGAGCGGGCGTCGTGGGATTGATCCAGGATCTCGGCGCCGGCAGCGTGGCGGTCGATACCGCCGTGTTCATCTACTTCTTGGAAGAGCACACGAAAATCTTGCCCTTGATTCTGCCGTTGTTTCGTGAGGCCGACGAGGGCAAACGCACGCTGACGACGTCGGCGTTAACCCTCCTCGAAGTGCTGGTTGTGCCCTATCGCGCAGGGAATCGTTCGTTGGCGGAGCGATACGAAGCGCTCCTGACCCGCGCGCGAGGCGTTCGGCTGATCGACATCTCCCACGACCAACTGCGCGCTGCGGCGCAGCTACGCGGAGCGACCGGCGTCAAGACACCTGACGCGCTTCAGATCGTTGCGGCCATCAGCACCGGCTGCAAGTCGTTCGTGACAAACGATCGCCGACTGCCGCCGATTCCTGGACTGCGCATCGTCGAGTTGTCATCGTACGCGCCCTAAACCGCGAATGCGCCGGCATCGCCGCGTTCACCCGATCCAATCGGACGACGTATGAATCAGCACGAGAGCCGCCAATGATCGACGGGCAGCAAAATCGACGGCGCTTGTGAAATATTTGCTGATCACTTGAAAGAAACTACTTCCGGTCAATAGCTAGAGCACACTTCGGCGGATCCGATCGGATCTCGATGAGACACGATCGAGACATGCTGAGCGCACCGGATGGATGGCAAGCAGGGATCGACGTCTGCCTGGGAGAGCAGAGCGGAGAGCGCGCGGTTCACGTTCACGTAGTCCACGCGGTCGGTTCACGGCAGGTGCGAGTGCGGCGCCTAACTGTGACGTCCGGCCGGCCGTACCATAGGTGGAGAACATGTTGAAAGGAGCCTCCACCATGGACATCACTCGCGCCGGTTCGCAGCCATCCACGAAAGGACCGGCTGACTGGTTCACAGGCACGGTCCGTATCGATCCGCTGTTTCAGGCGCCGGCTCCAGCCCGCGTGGCTGGCGCCGCCGTGACGTTCGAGCCGGCCGCGCGCACCGCGTGGCACACGCATCCGTTAGGGCAAACGCTCATCGTCACCGCCGGGTTCGGACGGGCACAGCGCTGGGGCGGACCTGTCGAAGAGATTCGACCGGGTGACGTCGTGTGGTTTGCGCCGGGCGAAAAGCACTGGCATGGTGCGTCGCCAACAACGGCAATGACGCACATCGCCATCCAGGAGCAGCTCGATGGCCGCGTGGTCGAGTGGCTCGAGCATGTCGTCGATTGAAAGGAACGGCGTGAGATGCACGGCACAGTGTTATATGGCGCCTACGATATCCGGTTCGAAGAACGACCCGACCCTGCCATCGTCGAACCAACGGATGCGATCATCCGCCTGGCGGCGACGTGCGTTTGCGGCTCGGATCTGTGGCCCTACCGCGGCATCCAACCGATCCAAGGACCCACGCCAATGGGGCACGAGTACTGCGGCGTCGTCGAGGAGGTCGGCCGCGCCGTGACGTCCGTACAGCGCGGACAGTTCGTGATCGGCTCGTTCTTCGCCTCCGACAATACGTGTCCGCACTGCCGCCACGGCTACCAGACCTCCTGCCAGCATGCGGCGCTCGTCGGCGGCGCGCAGGCGCCACGACTTCGCGTGCCGCTCGCGGACGGCACCCTCGTCGCAACCCGCGACGTGCCCGATGCCGATCAGATACCGAACCTCCTCGCGTTGTCCGACGTGATGGGCACCGGCTGGTTTGCCGCTGACGCGGCGAACGTGAAGCCGGGGACAACCGTCGCAGTCGTCGGTGACGGCGCGGTCGGACTCCTGGGCGTGCTCTCGGCGAAGCAGATGGGTGCGGGACGCATCATCGCGATGAGCCGGCACGAATCGCGGCAGAAGCTCGCGCGCGAATTCGGCGCGACAGACATCGTCACCGAGCGCGGCGAGAAGGGCGTCGAACGCATCAAGCAGATGACCAACGGGGTCGGCGCCGATTCAGTCCTCGAGTGCGTGGGCACCCAAGAATCGATGATGCAGGCGATCAAGTCCACGCGCCCCGGCGGCTATATCGGCTACGTCGGCGTGCCTCACGGCGTCTCGCTCGACGGTCAGCAGCTGTTCTTCTCGCACGTGCATCTGCACGGCGGACCGGCGCCCGTGCGTCGGTACCTGCCCCAGCTCATCGATCTCGTCTTCGCCGGGAAGATCAATCCCGGCAAGGTCTTCGATCTAATGCTGCCGCTCGATCGAGTCGCCGACGGGTATCGGGCGATGGACGAACGTCGCGCCATCAAAACGCTCCTGCGTCCGTAGACGGCAGGCCTCGCAGTTTCAGCCCGCTGCCGCATCTGACGGCAGGCAAATATCTCTATCTTGTTTTCCGCGGCCGACGATGGAATCGTCGTCGTCGATGGATGGAATCGCTGACGTCGACCGCGGCGACGTGCTGAAGCGGCTGCGCGACCACTTCGGCCATCGCGATTTTCGGCACGGTCAGGAGCCGGTCGTCGCAGCGGTGCTCCGCGGACGCGACGTGCTCGCGGTGATGCCGACCGGCTCCGGCAAGTCGCTCGGCTACCAGCTTCCCGCCGTGATGCTGCCCGGCCTCACGCTCGTCGTCTCGCCGCTGATCTCGCTGATCAAAGATCAAGTCGACGAGCTGAACCGCCGCGGCATTGCGTCGGGCGCTCTCCATTCGATGCTGTCGCCGGACGCGCGCCGCGATGTCGTCGACCGCCTGCGGCGCGGCACGCTCCGGTTGCTGTACGTGGCGCCCGAGCGCTTCGCGTCGCCGCCGTTCGTGCAGCTCCTCGGCACGCTGCCCATCGCACGCTTCATCGTCGACGAAGCGCACTGCGTCTCGGAGTGGGGCCACGACTTCCGCCCCGACTACAAGCGCCTGCGCGACGCCGCCGCCGCATGCCGGCGCAGCGACGGCGCAGACGGACGTCCGCCGATCGCCGCGTTCACCGCAACCGCGACGCCCGAAGTGCGCGACGACATCGTCGCGCTGCTCGGATTGACCGAATCGGAGGTGCTCGTCGCCGGCTTCGATCGGCCCAACATCTTTCTGCGCGTCGAACGGATGGAGGACGCCGAGGAAAAAGACGATCGGCTTCCCGGCCTCGTCCGCGGACGCCGCGCGCTCGTGTACGCCGCCACGCGCAAGAGCGTCGAAGCCGCCGCCGCCGTGCTCGAGCGCGCCGGCGTGCACACGGCGGCCTATCACGCAGGCCTCGAAGACCGGCAGCGCACGCGTGTTCAGGATGCGTTCGCCGCCGGGGCGCTGCCCGTCGTCTGCGCGACCAACGCGTTTGGAATGGGCATCGATCGGCCCGACATCGAGGCGGTCGTCCACTACGCAATTCCGGGATCGATCGAAGCGTATTACCAGGAGATCGGCCGTGCGGGCCGCGACGGCCGGCCGGCGACGGCGACGCTGCTGTGGGATGATGCCGACGTCGCGACGCGCGAGTTCCTCATCGACACGCCGCGCCACGAGAAACCGGGACGGTCCCCGCTCCGCCCCGAGGAGATCGCGCGCCGCCGCGAGCTCGAACATCGCAAGCTGCGCCGCATGATCGAATACGCCGACACCTCGACATGCCTGCGCGCGACGATCCTCCGCTACTTCGGCGACGAAGACGCTCGCGACACGTGCTCCGCGTGCGGCGCGTGCCGCCCCGATGCCGTCGACGCGTACGAGCAGAACGTGGTCCGCACGCTGCTGACGGCCATCCACCGATCGGGCGAACGCTACGGCCGCGCCCGCATCAACGCGATGCTGCGCGGCGACGCGGACGGGCTCCCGGCGGCGCTCGCCGGCGCCACGAGCTTCGGCGCGTTGCGACACGAATCGAACGACGCAATCGCCGCGTGGATTCGCGCGGCGGTGTCGGCTGGACTCCTCGCCGTGTCGGTCGATCAATTCCGCACGCTCAGCCTCACCGATCTCGGGCGCGACTTCGTGCACGGCCGCGCCGGCGCCGCGGCGCTCCGCCGGCCACCGCGTCCCCGCACCGCGCGCCGGCGCCCTCACTGGGACGCGCGGCAGCTCGACGCGCACGTCCTGCACGCCCTGCGCCGGCCCGGTTGCCGCCGATAACTGCCATTCCACGCGGCGAGAGCGATACGATACGGACGCCGCTTCGTCACTCTTCCGAGGAGACTGCCATGCGGAGTGTGTGGTGTGTCGCCGTATTCGTTTGCGCCCTCGTCGGGGCGCTCTCGGGACAGTCCGCGCCGATCACGATCGTCCTCACCGGTCAATCGATGATCCGCTCCGACCTGCGTGCGACGAAACCGTCCGCGATCCCCGCGATCACAACGCTGCTCGCCGGCGACGTCGTCTTCACGAACCTCGAGGCCGCCGTCGCCGAACCCGGCGAGACGATCCAGGAAGGCCGCGGCTTCCTCACGCCGCCCGACGCGCTCGACGCGTTGATGACGCTGGGATTCAATCTGGTGGCGTTGTCGGGCAATCACGCGTTCGATCTGCGCGAGACCGGCATCCGCAACACGATTCGTGAAATGGATCGGCGGCACATCGTCCATGCGGGAACCGGCAACACGATCGACGAGGCGTCCGCGCCAGCCTACCTTCGCACGCCCAAGGGCACCGTGGCGCTGGTCGCCACCGCGTCGGGCCTGATCGCGCCCGGCGCGCGCGCGGCCGATCATCCGGGCGTCAACGAGCTGCGCGTCGACAACGCTGGACGTCCGAACGAAGCGACCGAGGATCTTCCGGCGGGCGCGGCGAACACGCCGAACGCCGACGACGCGCGGCGCATCCTACAGCGCATTCGCGAGGCGCGGCAGCACGCCGACGTGGTCGTCGTCTACCAGCACAATCACGTGTTCGGCACGCGATCGTTCTCGACGATCTTCACCGAGGGGCTGTCCGAGCGCCTCGCGCCGAACCCGTGGCTGGTCACGTGGACGCACGCCGAAATCGACGCGGGCGCGGACATCGTCGTGCTGCACGGCGCGCCGCTGCTGCACGGCGTCGAGATCTATCGCGGGAAACCGATCTTTTACGACCTCGGCAACTTCATCTACAACGTGCCGCCGACGCTGACGTACATCGACGAGCCGATGGCGTGGGAAACCGTCGTCGCGTCGGTCGTCGTCGACCGGCGTGCGGTGCGGTCGATCGCGCTGCGGCCGGTCGTCCTGAATCCGATCGGCGACGGCCAGCCGGACGTGCACAACGCGTACACGAGCAACGAATTCCTGCACACGCGCGGCCTCCCGTCGGCGGCCGCCGGCGCGCGGGCCGGCTACATCCTGCAGCGCGTCGCCGACCGGTCGGCGCCGTTCGGCACCTCCGTCGAGATCCGCGACAGCACGGCGACGATCCGAGTCGGCGCCCGCTAGATCGCTGCTACGATACGGTCCATGGCCACTCCTGCTGCGGCGGTCTCTGGCACCCGGCCGGTCGCACGCGCGCGCGCGATCGATTCGGCCGCGGCGCCCTGGTCGATCTACGCCGTGCTGTTCGCGTCCACCAGCGTGATCCTCGGCGTCATCTGGGACATTTCGTGGCACCGCTCGATCGGCCGCGACACGTTCTGGACGCCGGCGCATCTCGCGATCTATCTCGGCGGCATCGTCGCCGGCCTCACCTGCGGATACGAAGCGCTGCGGACGACGTTCGGCGGATCGGACGCGGACCGCGGCACTGCAGTCCGGTTCTGGGGATTCCGGGCGCCGTTCGGCGCGTGGGTCTGCATCTGGGGCGCGTTCGCGATGGTCACGTCGGCGCCGTTCGACGACTGGTGGCACAACGCGTACGGGCTCGACGTGAAGATCATCAGTCCGCCGCACATGCTGCTCGCCGCCGGCATCGCCGCGATTCAGTGCGGCGCGATGCTGATGGCGCTCGCGTGGCAGAACCGCGCCGTCGGCGATCGCCGTCACCTCGGGCGCTTGTATCTGCTCGGCGCCGGCCTCCTGCTGCTGCTCGCGGCCACCGTGGCGACCGAGCACACGCAGCGCTGGGACATGCACACGTCGCATTTCTACCAGGTGAGCGCCGGCGTGTTCCTCTTCTTCCTCGTCAGCGCCTCGCGCGCCTCCGTCGCGCGCTGGCCGGCGACGACGATCGCCGCGATCTACACCGGGCTGACCCTGTTCATGCTCGTGCTGCTGCCGCTCTTCCCCGCGCAGCCGCTCCTCGGGCCGATCTACGTGCAGGTCGATCACTTCATGCCGCCCGACTTCCCGCTGCTGCTCATCGCGCCGGCCTTCGCGCTCGATCTGCTGATGCAGCGCGGCCGCGGACACGTCAACGACTGGCTCCTCGCGCTCGGCGCCGCCGTCGCGTTCGTCGCGGTGCTGCTCGCCGTGCAGTGGCCGTTCGCCGACTTTCTGATGACGCCCGCCGCGCGCAACTGGTTCTTCATCAGCCACCGCATGCCGTACTCGCTCGCGCCGGCGTTTCAGGCACGGTGGTACCGTCTGAATCCGCCCGATCATCTCGCGACGGGGCTGTCGATCGCGCTCGCGATCGGCTACGTATCGGCGCGCTGCGGGCTCTGGTGGGGCAACTGGATGGCGCGAGTGCAGCGATGAGCCTGCGCGCGCGCGCCGTCCTGCTGCTGCTCGCGGCGCTGTCGATGGCGCACGTCGGCAGCCCCGATACATTTTTCGGCGGCAAGGCCGGTCCCTACGACGTGCGCGTCAGCGTGCGCCTCCCCGGCGTCATTCCCGGTCGCGCGCAGGTCACGGTGCGCGTCGAAGGCGTGACGAACGCGGCGACGCATCACGTCACCGTCCGCGCGGGGCAGTGGAACGTCGGCCTGAACGGCGCGCCGCCGCCGGAACCCGCGGCGCCCGTGCCCGGCGACCCTGCGCTGTACTCCGCCGAGCTCTGGTTCATGACCGCCTCGTCCTATCAACTCGCGGTCAACATCGACGGACCGTCGGGCCAGGGCACGGTCGTGATCCCGGTGCTCGCGCTCGCAACCGCCGAGCGCCAGATGTCGCCGTGGCTCGGCACCATCCTCGCCGCGCTCGGCGTGTTCCTCACCGCCGGCCTGCTCACGATCATCGGTGCCGCCGTGCGCGAGAGCGGCCTCGCACCAGGCGCGGCGCCAGACGCCGTGCGCAAGCGCCGCGCGCGCATCGGCGTGGCCGTCGCGGCCGTCCTCGCCGGCCTCGCGCTGTGGGGGGGCAACGTGTGGTGGTCCGCCGAGGCGTCGAGCTACAAACGTTCGGTGTTGTACCGTCCGTTCGCGTCGACCGCGTCGATCGCATCGAACGGCGTCCGTCGCGTTCTGACGCTGAGCATTCGCGATCCGCGCTGGACCGGCCGGCCGAACCCGGCCAGCTCTTTCAACGCGCTGACGCCGGATCACGGCAAGCTGATGCACCTGTTCCTCGTCCGCGATCCGTCGCTCGACGCGATCGCGCATCTGCATCCGATCGCGCGCGCGCCCGCGGAGCTCGACTTCGACGTCGACGTGCCGCCGCTGCCGCCGGGCCGCTACCGCGTCTACGGCGACATCGTCCACGAGAGCGGCTACGCGCAGACGCTCGTCGCGGCCGTCGACGTCGCGCGCGAGGAGACCGCGTCGATGCCGACCGATCCGGACGATTCGTGGTTCAGCGGCGCCGCCGCGCCCGACGCCGCGACCGCCACGTTCGACCTCGGCGACGGGACGCATCTCGTGTGGAACCGCGGTGCGACGCCCATCACGGCCGGCGCCGAGCGCGATCTCCGCTTCAGCGTTCGCGACGGCAGCGGCACGGCCGTCGACGTCGAGCCGTACATGGGGATGGCGGCGCATCTGATGATCGCGAGCCGCGACGGATCGGTCTTCGCGCATCTGCACCCCTCGGGCAGCATCTCGATGGGTGCGATGCAGCGGTTCGCCGGCGCCGATCCCCACGCCGGCCACACGATGCCGCTCGACAGCCGGATCGCCGTGCCGTACGCGTTTCCCAAGACCGGCGCGTATCGGCTGTTCGTCCAGGTGAAGCGCGGCGGGATCGTGAAGACCGCCGCCTTCGACGTGCGCGTCGAATCGTAACTCGGCTTTCAAAACTGAGATCGTCGCGCGGCCGATCGTCGACGCGACCGGCGATTCCGACCCGATCGCGCTGGCACTCGGCTTGCCCCGCGATCTCTCGCCGCTCGATGGCCGACGATCACCTCACGAACACGCTGCACGCGCGCGCCATCGCGATCGCCGTCGCCGCGCGCGAGCAGGTCCTCGCCGCCGCGCGCGTCGAGATCGAGCGTCTGCGATCGGCGATCGACTCGATCGAGCCGGACGTCGCCGATGCGGTTGCGCAGGTGTGTGAAGCGGCGCAGGCCGATACCACCGCCCTCGTCCTGGACCAGCTCGCGCTCGCCGTCAGCGCGCTCGCGCAACCGACCGCCGGCGCGCAACTGCTGACAACGGTCGCGGACGTGTTCGGCGAGTTCTTCTCGCGGGTCCTCGTCGGCGCGGCCGACGCCGACGGCTTCACCGTGTGGCACAGCCGCGGGTTCGATCCGCCGCCGCCGCGCCATACCGTGCTCCGCCCCGCCGCCGATTCGCCGCTGGCGCATGCGACGGCCGAGTGGGGCGCGTTCACGTCGGAGACAGCGGCGGGCGTGCTGGGCGCGCCGACGCGATACGCGATCGCGCTGCCGCTCGTCGCGAAGGGACGCGGCGCCGCGATGGTCTACGCCGAAAACGCCCCCTCGTCAGCCGCCGACGATCGCATCGCGTCGAAGATCGCCGCCATCCTCGCCGAGACCGTGCGGCCGCGGCTGCACGTCAAGGCGGCGGCGACGGCCGCGGCGCCCGTCGAGCCGTCCGTCCCGCAGAAGCAGCGTCAGGCGCGACGCGTCAAGATGCTCGACGGCACGACCGTCGTCGTCGACGAGGCGCAGGGAATGCTCGTCGATCTCTCGACGCTCGGGGCGCAGGTGCTGTCGCCGTACGCACTTCGGCCGGACAGCCCCGTCCGGATCGTGCTGCCGCACGATGCCGGCGGCGTCGCGTGCGCGGCGCGCGTCGTGTGGGTGATCGCCGAGCCGCACCCCGCGTCGCGGTCGGCGCTCTATCGCGCGGGCGTGCAGTTCACCGACGTCAAGGCAGGCGAGCTCGAAGGGTATCTCGAGTTCTTCGACAACGGCATCAAGCACTGACGCTTACGCGACCGCCAGCAGCCGCGCGACCGCCGCGCCGTCCTCCGCAGGCGGCTCCACCGTCTCCACGACGTGACGCTGATACACGCCGTCGACGCGCACACGCGTGTCGATCGGATCGGATGTCGGCTGCAGGTGATCGGTGACGAGCTGCACGATCGGATGCAGCGGATCGTCCGCGTTGGTGCGCACGACGATCGCGAGCTCGTCGAGGCTCGTGCGGACGATCGATCCGATCGGGAAGAAGGTGATCGCGCCGACGAACGCCTTGACGAGCGCCGGATTCAGCTTCTCGCCGGCCAGACGCGCGAGCAGCAGGCACGCGCGCTCCGGCGGCGTCGGCTCCTGGTACGAGCGCGCGCCCGTAATCGCCTCGTAAATGTCGGCCACGGACACAATCTGGCTCAGCATGTGCGGGACGACGCCCGCGCCGAGATCGGGATAGCCGCCGCCAACGACCGTGCGATGGTGTTCGAGCGCGACGACGGGCGTCAGGCGATGGAGGCCGTCGATCTGCGCGAGCAGCTCGGCGCCCAGGACGGGATGCGCCTCCATCATGCGCCGTTCGCGTCGATCGAGCGCGCCTGGCTTCTTCACCAGATCGATCGGGATTCGCGTCTTGCCGACATCGTGCAGCACCGCCGCCTCGACCAGCAGCGTCAACTGCTCGTCGCCGAGCCCGAGCTGACGGCCGAGAAGCAGGCTGAGCACCGCCACGTTCACCGAGTGAATGTAGGTGAGGTTCTCGTACCGCTTGACCGCGAGGATCTGTGCGAGCGCCGCGTGGCTCGATACGACGCGTCCGACGAGCAGCCGCACGAGATCGCGGACGCCGGCCACGTTCAGCCGGCCGCCGGCGAGCAGCTCGTCGAACGTCTGTCGCGCGCGCGCGAGCGACTCCTCGTAGTCGGGGTCGTACACGCGATCCGGCTCGTCGGCCCATCGCGGCGCGCGCCATCGCGTGTCGAGCGGAACGAGCCGTCCAATCGAAATCCGATCGACGCCGCGGTCGGCGAGCTGACGTTCGATCGACGCGCCGCCGGGCTTCATGGCGCGCAGGAGATCTGCAGCGGTCGTAAGGTCGTCGGGCTCCACGTCGCCGCGCACGTGCAGGCTGTCGAAGCCGAGACCGGTGGGCGCCGGGCCGTCGCACGCCACGCCGTCGACGTGAACGGTGCCGTGGATCACGTCGAGCCTGATCCACTCGCCGGCGCCGCGCATCGGCTGCACCGCGTCGCAGATCTCTCGCACCTTGTCGGCGACGAGCGGATGACCGGCCGGGTACATGCCGGTCAGCGCTTTCAGCGCCGCGAACGATTTGAGGACGCGATGCGCGTCGACGAGCGGCGGCGGCGGCGTCATCACATCAAATCCCGCGCGCGTGCGCCCACCCGCGCGACCGCGGGGTTCCAGAAGTGGAAGCGCAGCGGCGCCAGCGTCTCGAGGATCGGCTCGAGCGCCGCGTCGCCGCCGTGCGCCGCGCGCTCGAGCAGCCGCGCCGCCGACTGCGGGCAGTGCGCGACGAACTCGCGTCGGCCGAGCAGATCGCGCGCGCGCGTCAGCGCCAGCGGCGTCGGCAGCCGCCACAGCGCTTCTTCGGCGACTGGCTGGATCGCACCGCCGCGTTCGATCTGCGCGGCGATCAGCGACGCGGCTTTCAGCGTCGCCATCCGCGCGAGCGCGCGCAGCGCTTCGCGGCTCAGCGCTTCCTCGGCGGGATTCACGATCCCGGCGAGCGCATCCTCGTAGCCCGCGCCCGCGAAGCCGAGCACGCCGACGGCGACGACCGCGACGTCGGGCCGCAGCGCCTGCAGCCGTGCCGCAACCGCCGGCGCAAGCATCACCGCGCATTCGCAGACGGCCGGCCGGAGCCGCATCGCGATCGGCCGATCGACCGCGGACGCGAGGATGTCGAGCCACGCCGGCACGATCGCGCGGCCCAGCGCCGCCACCAGCAGCGGCACGTACGCCTTGCCCGTCTCGGTGCCGCACAGCGCGGCCAGCCGCAGCAGCGTCTCGCGATCGCAGAAGCGGGCGAGCGCCGCGTGGACGGACGCGGCGACGTCCGGCCGAATCGTCTCGAGCTCCGGCGCGATCGCCGCGACGCGCGACAGCCAGCGCGCCGCATCCTGCCACCGTTCCTGACGGACGAAGCCCTGCACGAGCGGCACCGCGCGGCCGAGGAGCGCCGCAGCCGCCGACGGGTTCGGCTCGATGCGCGCGAGACGCAGCACGCACGCGAGCCACGTGTCGATCGAATCGTCGGCTTCGATCGCGTGCTTCGCGTCGGCGAGGATGCTGCGCGTCGCCTCGTCGATCGACAGATCGAATGCGGCGAAGTCGCCGAACTGCTTCGCAGGCGCGGCGTCGACGTGCGTCAGTTTGCGCGCCTGATCGTCGAAGCCGGCGGCGGCCCATCGATCCGCCGCGCGCGAGGGGCGCGATCCGAGCGCCTCCTCGATCAGCGGGACGACGCGCGTGCGACGATCGGCGGCGAGGTGCAGGCGATCGAGCGCCAGCGGCAGCAACTGCGGCGACGCCATTTCCAGGTCGAACAGCAGCCCGAGCGCGTCGGCGAGATCGACGTCGGGAAATTCCGTGAGAATCGCCTCCGCGTCGACGCGGCCGTCGATGAGGTGCGGCAGGATGGATCGGCGCAAGAGCGCGCGGCGGCGATCCGCGTCGAGATCGAGAACCGCGCGCGAGAGCTTCGCGAGCAGCAGCCGTCCGAGGCGCGGTTCGAGCGCGCCGATGAGCGTCACCACATCGTCGTAGCGATCGCGCAGCGGCTCGGACGGTTCGTCGCCGTCGACCGCATCGTCGACGAGCCGCGCGAGCGTCGACGCGAGGCGCGTGGGATCGCCGACGAGCAGCGTCAGGTCGGTCAGCGAGATCGAGTGATCGTCGACGGTCGGATCGAGCCGCACCCAGCCTTTGTCGGGCGGATAGAGATACTGCGCGGGCCCGGTCGGCGTCGCGGCGGCCTGACGCGCGCGCTCGGCCGAGAGCAGATCGCGAACGGGCGCGGGCTGATCGACGAGGCGGATCACCTCGGGGCGCGGCGTCATGCGCGGGACGATAGCGCTGACGCCAGCGTCCATCAGCCGTTCGGCGAGGGTGGGTCCGCTACGGCCGGCACGGCGCGCGGCCGCGACGAGCGTGCAGAACTGGGTCCAGTCGCGGGCAGAGACGCTGCGGTCGCATTCGATCGAGCCGACGCGGCTCGCGTGGAGTGGGCGTCGAAGCTCCTGCTCGACGGCGGTGTCGGCCGGCACCGGTTCGTCGAAGACGAGCAGGTGTTGCGAGGTGACGCGCACGAGCAGCGGCTCGTCGATGCCGAGCGCGGCGAACGACCGGTGACACGCGTCGATCGCTTCGGAGCACAGCGTGCTGGTCGGCGGATAGGTGCGGAACTGCCGCGCGGCGCGGGCGAGCGACTGGAGGAAGTCAATGACCGCCTGGCGGCGGTCTGTGGCATCGACGCGAGACATGACGCTACCGCGTGGTCGCAGCGGCAAGCGTCATACCGGGGATCGCGATTTCTGGCTGTCGACCGAATCGGTGATGAGTCAACTACTTACGTCGACGATCGCTGGCTGGTCCGCGCGGAGGGAATCACGAATTTGACCGCTGAACCTCGAAGGTGTCAGATACGGACCCGAGTCGTCACCGGAGAGTTACCCGAGTCGTACCGGAGAGGTACCCGAGTCGTACCGGAGAGGTACCCGAGTCATACCCAGCAGCGTCACGGACACCACGCGGCAGCGTCACGGCAGCTCCGGCTGACGCGGCAGCTTCAGATACGGCAGCCTCACCACTCGCCCGTCGCCCGTCCGGATGACGCTGTTGTCGACACGCAACGCGTCGGGCGGATGGAACGCCTCGCTCCCGCCGAGTGACACGTAGTCGTCCTGATCGACACCGTCGCCGCTGACTCCAAGTCCGCCCACGAGCTGACCGTTGCGATACAGCGGCGCGCTCCCCGGAAACCACACGACCCCGCTTTGATTCAGATAGCTGCGATTCCCGCCGCGCGTCGGACCCGGTCCTTCGGTGCACGGATTCGACGTGTCGTAGCGAAACAGATCGAACCACGGACCGGGCGTCGGCGGCGACGTCAGATCGATGCCGGGCGGGAACAGCGGCTGCCCCGCGAAGCTCAGCGTCCGCGCGGTGATCGCCCATCCTTGCCCCGCCGGCGGATCCGGTTCCCACGAGTAGTTGTCGTAGGTGTGCGCCGCGACGTAGCCGCGCAGCACCTCGTATCCGTCGCGCGTGCTGAAGTAGTACGCGTTGCGCGCCTTGGCCATCGCCACGTCGAGCGAGAAGAACGTCGCGTCGGGCATGCGGTACGCGGCAAGGATCTGTCCCGCGGGATCGGACAGCGCCATGATCATCCGCGTCGGCTGGCTGGCGGGCAGACGAATCTGCGCGCGCGTGCGCAGCGCCACCGCAACCGACTGATTCACGATCTGCCGCACGTCGTCGATCGACAGCCCGCCGGGCACGCCGCTCGCGCGCGGCCCGATGAGATAGCCCTCCGGCGCCTGCGATCCGCCGCGCGGGCCCGCGACGAGCCGCCCATCCGTGAAGCGCCCGCCGACGGCGCCGGCAGGCGACGTCTTCACCGTCGATCGAATGCAGGGAATATCAGGACACGCGCCGAAGAACGGCAGCCGGACGCCGTCGATGAACACCGCACCCGGCGCGCCGAGCGGCTCGGAAAAATCGATGTCCCGCCCCGCGCCGGCAGCCGCGAGCGTCGCCGCGTACTCCGCGAAGTCGGCCGGCACGCCGGTGACGCCGACGCCGCCAATCACTTTTCCGCCGCGATAGATCGGCACGCCGCCCGGATTGACCGGCACCGTCGCCGGATCCGATTGGCCGCTGTCGAACACGTCGCGCTTGCCGGTCGTCAAACCGACCGTCGAGCATCCGCTCGTGTTCGACGGCAGACACGGCAGCGGCGCCACGTTCGGCAGCGCGGGAAACGTCCCGGCGATCGACGCTGGACGCGCGACGGGTGTGTTGAACACCGCATCACCCGCCGCATCGACCTGACATCCGCGGTTCGTGCTCTCGATGCCGTAGAGCGGCGCGTTCGGCGTGTTCTGGATGCCCGGCGGATAGTGGATGCCGCTGATGAAGCGCACGGTCCGCGACGACAGCGGCGCCTGATCGTTCGCAAACATCGCACCCGCGCGCGCCAGCGTCACCGCTTCGTCCGGCGCCGTCACTGCGGCCGCCGGACGTGCGTAGACGCCCAGGATCGCACCGGTGCGATCGACGACAGCCGCGGCAAGCGTGTCGTTGCCGAGCGCATTCGCCGCAACGGTCAGCACGGCGAGCACATCGTCTGACGTGAGGATCGCTGCGGCGCCGCCGACGCGATCGGTCGGCGTGTTCTGCGTCGCCACGGTGACGCCGGCGATCGCGACGATCGCCGCCGCCGCGGCCAGCGGCTTCACTTCACCAGCTCGCCGATCCGGCGCAGCTCCGCGACGAACTTCCGCGGATCGTACGCGGACGGATTTTCCAACTGCTGGAACACGCGGTCGAGCGCGGGCCGGCTCGCCTGACGGTCGACGGTGTGCGCCGCCATCAGCGTGTCGAGCGACATCGCCGCCTGCTCCGCCGATCGTTCGCCGTGCGCGGCGATCCGCTCGCCGTTCTCGAGGATCGCGCGCAGCAGGCGCGTGGTCAGCGCCGCGTCCACCGGCGCGGTGCGCGCCCGCGCGATCGACGACTCGACGATCGCGGCCAGCTCCTTCGTCGTCTGCGCCACTTGCGCACGGTCGAGCGGTGTCTTCGCCACGTCTGCCGCCAGCCGTGCGGTCGCCGTGTCGAAACGATCGCCCTCCGTCGCGTCGAAGGCGCGGACGACGAGGCGTCCGATGTCGAGACGGGATTGATTCCACGGCGCGGTGCCGGGCTGACGATCCGGATAGCCGCGGTCCTGGCGCCAACTGTCCTCGGGACGCGTCAGGTTGTGATGGCAGGCAAAACAGTCGAGCTCGGCGTACTCCGGCCACGACGCCGACGCCGCTCGCCGCCCGAGCCGATCGAGCGACTCGCGGAGCTGCACGAGTTGGCCGATGGCCCACGTGCGCACCCGTTCGTCGGGCGGCGGTTCCTGCCAGTGGCGCGGCATCGCCGCGCTGAACGTTTCGAGATCGAAGACCAGATCGGGATGGCCGGCGGCGATCATCGCGTGATCGACGAACGCGTCGGCCGTGCCCACGTGACACGAGGCGCACCGCTCCGTCCGCTTCACCGGATCTTTCGTGTCGTACATGCCGAGCTGGATCGACTGCGCGTGCGTCCAGCCGCGAACCGTATGCGGCCCGAGCCACGCGCTGGCCGGGCCGTGGCACGCTTCGCAGCTGACGCCCTCTTCGGCGAACGTGCGCGCGCGCGACGCCTCGGGCGCATTCAGCCCGTGGCACGCGAGGCATTTCGGCGCCGTGTCGGCGCGCGGCAACCCGAGTATCTTCGCCATGCGCCCCGAGACGGGGCTGGTCAGCACGTCGGTGGCCTTCGCGTGCTTGTCCTGCACGAGCCAGGTGCTGTACTCCGTTTGGAGGATGCGGCTCCCGGCGATCGGGCGGATGCTGCCGTGGCAGATGGCCGCGGCGCACGATCCGGGGCCGGTGTAGCTGCTCGGCTGCTGCGCGTACGCGTCGGGTGCCGCGAGCGCGCCGGCGGCGAGCGCGAGAGCGAAGAGGCGAGCGGTCAGCATGCGGTCCTGCATACTATAATCTCGCCCGGTTCCGCCCTCGCCCATGAGCGACGCCATCGACGTCGACGAACTGATCCAGCTTCCGATCTTCAAAGGCGTCTCGCCGGCGTTTCTGGAGAAGAACCGCGGCGCGGTGACGAAGCGCGCCGTGCGCCAGGGCGAGATCATCTGTCGCGAAGGCGAATTCGGCTCGACGGCGTTCTACATCATCGACGGCACCGTCGACATCTTCATCGCGACGCCGATCAAGCACGTCAAGCAGCAGTCGACGAGCGCGACGTGGTTTTCGCGCATCAAGAGCGTCCTCGCCGATCGCCGCGAACACACGCGCGCCGAGGAAACGGCGCGCCGCTTCATCCCGATCGACGCGCCGGTCGATCTGCCGTACGAGCGGCCGGCCGCGCAGCTCGGCGCCGGCGATCTCTTCGGCGAGATGACGTGCCTCAACTTCTACCCGCGCTCCGCCACCGTCCGCGCGGCCACGGACTGCACCGTCGTCGAGATGCTCCGCAACGTCCTCGAGATGCTGCAGCGGAACAAGGCGTTCAAGTCGCAGCTCGATGCGTCCTATCGCGGGCGCGCGCTCGGCAATCACCTCCGCGGCGTGGCGCTGCTCGGCGATCTGCCGTCGGACTTCATCGACTACCTGCGCGATCGCGTCACGCTGGTGCCGTACGCGCCGGGCCAGGTGATCTGCAAGCAGGGCGATCCCGCCGACGCGTTTTATCTCGTGCGCCTCGGCTTCGTGAAAGTGTCGGAAGATCACCCCGGCGGAGAGCTGGTGCTCGGCTACATCCCGCGCGGCGGCTACTTCGGCGAAATCGGCCTCCTCGGCGAAGGGGTGCGGACGGCCACGTGCACGGCGCTCGATCACGTCGAGGTCGTCCAGATCACAGCCGAGGATTTTCGGCTGATGACGGAGCGCTTCCCCGACGTCCGCGCGCGCATCGACGCCGTCGCGCAGGAGCGCATCGCGCAGAACCGGCAGCGCGCGTCGGCGATTTCGTCGAGCAACCTGAACGACTTCCTCGCGCAAGGACTGCTCGAAGCGCAGAGCCTGCTCGTCCTCGATCTCGAGAAGTGCACGCGCTGCGACGAGTGCGTCCGCGCCTGCGCCGACGCGCACGACGGCGTCACGCGGCTCGTCCGCGACGGCCTCCGGTTCGACAAGTACCTCGTCGCGACCTCGTGCCGGCAGTGCCGCGATCCGCTGTGCATGGTCGGCTGCCCCGTCGGCTCGATCCGCCGTCGCCACTCGCTCGAGGTGATCATCGAGGACTGGTGCATCGGCTGCGGACTCTGCGCGCGCAACTGTCCGTACGGCAACATCACGCTGCATCCGTTCGCGGTGCCCGCCAGCGACGCGCCGGCCGCGGAGCCCTTACCGCCGCACGCGGCCGAGGGCGGCGCTGTCGCCGCCGCGCATCTGCAGCGGAAAGCCGCGGCGGCGGTCCGCAACAAAGCGACCGCGTGCGACCTCTGTCTCGGCTACAAAGAACCGAGCTGCGTGTATGCGTGCCCGCACGACGCGGCGCATCGCATCGAGCCGCTCGCCTTCTTCGCCAGCGGCGCGGCCGCGGCTCACGCGGCACGGCCCGCCGCTGCCGGCGTCGATCTGACGAGCAAGTGAGATGCTGATCGATCGCACGCATCGGCCGTGGGCGATCTGGTGCGGCGCGGCGTTCGCGCTGGCGGCGGCGCTCTACGTCGTGGAGTCGACGTCCTCGCCGAACGGCGCCGACGGCGGATCGGCAATCGGCCTCGCGCTCGGCATCGCCGCCTTCGCCGCGATGCTGTTCGCCGCGCTGCTGTCGGCGCGGAAGCGACTGCGCACGTGGCGGATCGGCCGCGCGCAGACATGGATGCGCGGTCACCTGTGGCTCGGTCTGCTCAGCGTGCCGCTCGCGGCGTTCCATGCATCGGGCACCTTCGGTGGGCCGCTGACGCGGGTCATGATGTGGCTGCTGATCGTCGTCGGCGTCAGTGGCGCGATTGGCGCCGCGCTGCAGCACTTCGTCCCGCGGCTGATGCTCGAGCGCGTGCCGATGGAGACGATCTACGAGGAGATCCCGCGCATCCGCCAGCAACTCGTCGAGGAAGCCGACGCCATCGTCGTCGCCGCCGACGTGCCGCCGATCCGCGAGTTCTACGCCGCCGAAGTGCAGCCGTTTCTCGTCTCGCCGACCGGCGCCGCCTCGCTCGCCGACACGCGGCGCGGACACGATCGCTTCGAGCAGCTGCGTCTTCTCGTCCCGCCGCAGCACCGGCCGGCCGTCGACGATCTCGAGGACATCGTCGAGGAACAGCGGCAGCTGATGCGGCAGCTCGGACTGCACCATGTGCTGCACGGCTGGCTGTTCGTGCACGTGCCGCTGTCGTTCGCGCTCCTCGCGTTGACCGTCGTGCACATCGTGATGGCGCTGAGGTACTGACCGATGGCGCGACGCACACGCACCGCGCGATCGCTCGCCCAGCGCATCGATCTGACGTACTTCACGCGTCCGCATCCTTTTCGCCGTTGGCTGTGGATCGCGTCCGTCGCCGCGCCGATCGCCGCGGTGCTGTGGCTGGGCGTGACGGCCGTCGCGGGCTCGCGAAAGCCGTACAGCAGCGGACCGCTCGCCGGTGTCCACGCGCCGTTCGCCGGCCGCTGCGAGCGCTGCCACGTCGTCGAGGCAGGACGGATCTCGACGCGACTCGAAGATTCGGCGTGCCTGTCGTGTCACGACGCGCCGGCCCACAAGGCGAACCAGCCGTTCACGCCGTCGTGCGCATCGTGTCACGCCGAGCATCGCGGGCGCGTGTCGCTGTCGGCCGTGGCGGATCGGTCGTGCCTGCAGTGTCACCGCGCGCTGCAGACGACCAACGGCGTCCACACCGTGTCGCAGACGATCGGCGCGTTTGCCGGCAGCGGCCATCCGGAATTCGCAGCCGTGCGGCCCGGGGCGCGCGATCGCACCGTGCTGCGTTTCAATCACCAGGTCCATCTCGCGCGCGGTCTCGCCGGACCGAACGGTCCGACGACGCTCGATTGTGCGACGTGTCATCGCGTGCCGGCGCGCGACGATCGATCGGGATTGATGCCGCGGATCACGTTCGCGCGTGACTGCGCGTCATGCCATCCGCTCTTTTTCGACCCCGCGATCGCTGCACAGACGCCGCACGACACGCCCGACGTCGTCCATCGCGCGGTCGTCACGGCGCTGCGCGCGTACATCACGGCGCATCCGGATCAGGTCGGCCGCCCCGATCCCGTGCGCCGCATTCCGCTGAACTTCCCGACGCCCTCGCCGGTGCTGGCGAGAACCGCGGACGAGTGGGTGGCAAGGCGCACGGCGGCGGCCGAGCGGCTGCTGTGGACGAAGACGTGCGCCGAGTGCCACGACTTCGCGCCGGCTGCGGAGGCGAACGGGCTGCCGAAAGAGATTCCGACGAATATGCCGGCGGTGTGGATGCCGCACGCGCGCTTCGATCACCGCGCGCATCAGTTGACGCGATGCGATTCGTGCCACGCGGCGCAGGGCAGCCGCGACACGTCGGACGTCCTGCTGCCGCGGATCGCCACGTGCCAGCGCTGTCACACCGGCGGCGACGCTGCGGAATCGCGATGCTTCGAATGCCACCAGTATCACGACTGGTCGCACGCGAAGCCGATTAGAAACGGCGCGTTCGATCTGAAGACGCTGACGCACTGATCGGCGCCTGCGGCGGATCGTCGCTGACCGTGTACGGCCGGCCGTCGCGCATGTAGAGCCGGCGCTGCTCCTCGCCGTTCAGCGGCCGCGCGCCGCGGCGTCCGAAGACCGCCAACTGATGCCCCGATTCGTCGACCGCGCGATCGCGATCGATCCCCTCCGCCAGGGCCAGCGCCGGACCGCGCGTACGGTACGTCGCGACGAGCGACGGCGTCGGCTTCGGACTGAAGCCGTAATGGTTCGCGTTCTCTTCTGGCGAGAACAACTGCACGACCTGGAGTCCGTTCCGGCCGTCCGCCACGTAGGCGAATTGCGATTCGTTCGTCATGCCGATCTTGACGTCGCGCGTGTCGTCGAGGCGTCCGCCGGCGGTGAACATCTGCTCGATCGCCGGATGCTCCGGCCGCTCGACGTCGACGATGGCCAGCCCCTGCCGTCCCGCCGCGACGTACGCATACGTGCGCGCGACGTAAACGTTGCGCGCGTCGTCGAGCGGCACCGCCGCGCCGCGCACGAGCGCCGGCTTGTCGGGCATCGTGATGTCGATCACCTTCAGACCGCTGCGATCGACGACGAACGCGTAGCGGAATTGGACCGCGATGCCTCGCGGATCGTCGAGATCCGGCGCCGAGATCTGCGACACCACCCGCGGATGCAGCGGATCGTCGACCGATACCACCACAAGGCCGCGGGACGTGACGATGTAGGCGTACACGCCGGCGAAGGCGATGCGACGCGCGCCGGTCAGCACGCCGTTCGGATTGAACGTCACGGCGCGCGAAAGAAAGTTGTTCGTCGGATTGCCGTCGAGCAGCGTGCCCGCGCCGACGAGGATCAGTCCTTCTTCGGCGTCGGCGACGTAGAGATACCCGTACATCGGGTGGATCGGCTGCTCCTCGTTTTCGGGCCGATGCGCGCGCCGCGGATCGATCGCGAGCGTCGACGGCGCGGCGACGGCAACGGCGTTCTTCGTCTTGACGTACAGCCGCTGGCCGAGCGGCGACACCGGCGCGGTGACGAACGGCTGCGAGACGTCCTTGTTGTCGACGTTCGCGATGTCGTAGACGCGCAGGCCGCCGGGCCCGAGCGCGACGTACGCGTATTCGCCGCGAACCTGGACGTCCAACGCCGACGCGGCCGCGTGCGCGTGCGACTCGCGCAGCCGGCGTCCGCCCTCGACAAACGCCTTGTACTCGCGCGGATAGGCGAGCTTGTGCAGGTGGCTGCCGAGCACGGCCGGTGGCTCGTCGCGCTCGGCGACGGTCACCGCTTCGAAGCCGTCGCCGGTCGCGACCCACGCCGCGTGACCGATCTGGTTGACGAAGTTCGTGCCGTGGAGCAGCACCGTCGCCATCCACGCGTTGTTGTCGCCTCGTGCGGAGACGTGGCAGTCGGTGCAGCGCTTCGTTTCGTGCGCGCGCACCGTGTGCGGCACGAACGTGCTGAACGCCTGGCCGCTGAGGCCTTCGGCGGACACGGTCTGCTGCATGTAGTACGACCAGTCCCGCTGCTGATTCTGCGAGCTGACGAGAATGGCGCACGACGACCGGACCGGGGCAATGCGGTTGCCGGTGACGGTGCCGTCGCGCCCGAGCATGAACATGTCGTTGCGCAGCACCTGGAAGTCGTATCCCGTCCAGTTGCGCGTCGTCAGGCCCTCGTTGTGGAGCATCGGGGTGCGGCGATTGGCCGACATGGGCAGATGGCAGCCGAAGCAGCTCGGCGTCCATGACGTGTGGCACGCGTAGCAGGTCATCGAGCTGTTCGCGTGCGCGAGTGTGTTGGACGGCGCGGCGGCTCCCCACGTCCGCCCGTCGCGCTGCAGCGTCTTCGCGAGGCGCGACTGCTCGTTGTAGTGCGGCGCGCCGGGCGTGATCGTGTCGAGAACCTGCACGACCTCCCATTGGACCGTCGGGTCCATCATCGAGCGCTGGTAGACGCGGCCGTCCTTCGTGTAGAAGCGGCGATCGCCGAACGGCGTTCGGAGCAGATCCATCCGCGTGCCGCCGGACGGCGCGGCAGGACCGCTCGTCGCCAGCGACGCGCGCGCCTCGATCGTGCCGTGGCAGTTCGTGCAGTCGATCTCGATCGCGTTTCGCGTTTCGCCGTACAGCCTGCCGTTGCCGTGACTGTCGCGCTCGAAATGACAGTCGACGCACTGCATGCCTTTCTCGAGATGAATGTCCTTCAGGTGGACCGCCTGATCAATCGACGCGACGGGACGATCGTCGGCGTCGAGGAGCTGCCCCTTGCGATCCTGTTTGAACACGGCGCGGAACACCCAGCCGTGGCTGTGGAAGTCGGCGAAGCGCGTGCGCGTCAACTGCGCGTTGAACTCGGGCGTGCCGATCTGCTGCAGGAAGTCGACGTCGCCCCACAGTCCGCGCTGCGCCGATTCTTCCGGGTTGCGCTCGCGGATGCGATCGCGCTCGGCCGCCGACAGCGCGCGATCGTCCGGCGGATACATTGCCTCGCCGTCGGTCTCGTTGTCCCACCACGTGAAGCCGTAGTACGTCGTCAGCATGTTCGTGCCCGGGTGGACGTGACACGTCATGCACTGGCTCGACGGAATCGATCGCGTGAACACGTGGCGCAGCGGGTGGCCCGACTCGTCGTGGCGAATCGTCGGATCGGTCGACTGGCTGCGGCCGGTGTTGCCGTACGCGGCGTATGGCCCGGCGTGCTCAGGCGATCGATCGTTCGCGTAGACGACGTGACAGCCGCTGCAGCCGCTGCCGCGATAGTCGCCGGGCTGATCGTTCGTGCCCGGAAACGAGAGCATCGGATCGAGCAGCCGCGTTTTCTGCAGCCCAAGGAATACGGGATCGGTGCGCAGCTCGGTGCCGAAACCGCGATCGCTCAGCTTGTTCTCCGGCCGTCCGGCGGCATCGCCGCGCGACGGGTTGCCGATCTCGCTCTTCTTTCGACCGCCGCGCTCGAACACACGCAGCACGTTGCCCGGCTGCGAGACTTCCCAGCGCGGCAGCGGATCGAGAAACGGCAGGATCCCGGAACGCGTCGTCTCGTCGGCGGTCGGCGGCGGCATCGATGCGATCCGCTGCGGCGTGCCATCGCGCCCGTAGCTCTCGCCGTAGCGCGCCGTCTTCTCCGGCTGCGCGCCGTTGTTGTAGAGCGCGGCCTCCCAGAGCATCGCGCCGGTCGTCATCATGCTCGTGCGCACGTGCTGCACTTCGGCGGCGTGACACGGACCGCAGGATCGATCCGCGACGCGGAGGTCGCCCGGGTTGACGAACTGAATGTACTCGGGGGACTCGCGGAGCCAGTCGGTGTAGACGCGGACCGGATTCGCGGCGCTCGTCCACAGCGACGCGATGCGCGGCTTCGGATGCGCCCGCTGCTTCGCCGCGACATCGTCTGCCTTCCCGGAGACCGACGCGTCGCCGCCATGGCAGTCGACGCAGCCGAGGCGGACGGTGCCGGTCGGATGCATCGACGCGCTGTCGGTCTGCGTGTGACAACTCGTGCAGCCGCGGCTCTTGCGGTCGGCCTCGTCCTGCGACTGTCCGAGCAGCGGCGACACCGCCGGCGGCGGCGGCGGTGCCGCGAGTCCCGCGGCGAGCAGCGCGAACGCGATCATCGACGTCAGGGCGACACGAGACATGATCAGAACTGGACGCGGACGTTGGCGAACAGCGAGGCGAAGTACTCGCGTTCGTAAATGTCGCGCAAGCCGGCGCCGAGCTTCATCGCCGCGGCGCCGCCGACCAACACCAGATTCTCCGAGAGCGGCGGACGGTATTCGACGCCGCCGCCGAAGTCGACGCCGGCGTTGTGATGAATCGGCGCCTGGAACAACAGCGCCTCGAGCGGCGCCGTCTCCTGAAACCGTACGGCGCTGACGTTCGCGAAGGCGCGCAGCTTCGGCGTCAGGTCGAAGTCGGCGCCGCCGTACAGTATGAAGACGCCAGGATTCACGAAGTTCGCCTGCCCTTCATCTTTGTTCGTCCGCAGGCTCGGCAGCAGGCTGAGCGGACTGGTCAGGCCCGTCCCCGTCTGCGACAACGCAACGCCCTGACGGTTCCACACGCTGAACGGTCCGCCCGCGAACACCGGCACGTCCAAGATCGAATCGAATCCGCGCGCGGTCCCGTCGCTGATGTTTCCGTCGCCAGACGCGAAGAACACCGACCCCTTGAAGCGGATCCAATCGCGATCGATCGACGCCTCCGCCGCGGCCATCTGCGCGTTGATGTCGACGGGCCTCGCCGCGATTGGATTGAACTCGTCGTGCCCGAGCGCCTGATAAAACGCGTGGCTGACGTTCACGCGGCCGATGTGCCCGTTGCCCGCCCAGCCAAGATAGTAGGCGTCGATCTCGTGCGGCCGCACGAGACCGATCGGCGCCGGCCGGACGAGGAAGCCGTTGGTGTCGAAGTGCGTGCCGCCGGCATCGCGATTGTAGTGAACGCTGAATTCCGTCGTGTAGCCGCGCGTCAGGAAATCCTGGACGTAAACGTTCGCGACGGCCATCTGCTGATTCCGGCGATCGAGCGTATTGAATCCGCTGTTGGTGTCCTTCTCGAGGAAATCGAAAACGGCGGCGTTGTACTCGATGCGACTCGACTTCAGCGTGCCGAACACACGCACGCCCGGCTGTTCGACGACGGCGATGAACCCGCGGAAGTCGGTCGACAGTTCCTGGATGCCGACGCGCACCGAAACGAAGTCGTAGTTCACGCTGAGGTCGTGCAGCTTCTTCTCGACGAACGCTTCCTGCAGCCCGACGTGCGAATCGAGACGCGTGCGTCCTTCGCGCACGTCGCGGTTGACGACGCCGGTCTCCTGCGTCGAGAGGAAGTTGAGGCTGAACGCCGGCTGCACGCGAACGCGCCAGTCGACCGGACGGAACGCCGTGTCGCCGTGAAAGAGATCGACCGACGTCCGGACCACGGCGACCGGCAGGTACTGATCGCCCCGGCCGAAGAACGGCTCGCTCAATGGACGCTCGCTGCTCGGGCCGACCGCCGTCGGCAGATCGCGTCCTTCGAGCAGCGTGTCGCTCACGCCGGTGAACACGAAGAATGTTTGCTGACCGATGACCGGATAGTCGCCTTTGAGCCGGTTCTGATTGTAGGGATCCCACCAGTGGCCGCTGACGTACGGATAGTCGCCGCGCTGGCCGTATCGATCCCAATCGGGAAACGAGATGTTCCAGCGATCCGGCATCGGCACGAACACGTTCTGTCCCGCGGGCAGCTCGCCCGGACCGGCCGCCGGCTCCCGGCGTTCGGGAATGCCACTCGGCGCGGGCGGAAGCGTTGGAGGCTCCGCACGCGGTGGCTGCGGCGACGACGGCGACGGCAGCGCCGCGAGCGACACCTGCAGCGGCACGAGCATCGCCGGCTCGACGCGCACACGTTGCGACGCGGCCGCGAATCCCACCGCGGTCACCCGTACGTCGTAGGCGCCAGCCGCGATGTCGGCGATCCGCGCGACGCCATCCGCGGCCGTCGTCGCCTGCGCGAGCGTGCGACCGGCCGCGTCCACGAGCGCCACCGTCGCGGCGCCGATCGCTTTCCCCTCCGCGTCGCGCACCTCGACGACGACGCCGGCGCGCGGCGGCCGAGGAACACCTTGCTGCGCGAAGAAGGCAACCGTGAGGACGAGCGGCAGGACCACGGCCGCCCAATTCTAGCGTGAAGCCGCAGGTCCGACGGCGCGGATGTGACTGACGCAGACCACGTGGGCTGCGCCACAGCGAACCAGAAAGAGCGTGAGCGGAGTTTACAACGTCCACTCGTGCGCGCGAGCCCACCCACGGGCCTGCAGCGCCGAGTCGATGCGGTGCTGTCGTTCGGCAAGATCTCGAGCGGTTTGGAAGCGCTCGATACGCTCGGTTCCGTCAGGACTCAAGAAACGCAACTCGTACTCACCGTTTGGGAGACACAGCACTTCGACGGTGAAGTAGGCGCCGTTCCGCTCGAACCACCACAGCATCGCGTCAGTTGATCCAGTGGCGATCAGCGATGGCCTCGGACCACGCCGCGTGCAGTCGTTCGTCGTCGCGTTCCACGTACTGCGCGGATCTCGCTCTCGACCGAATTGAAAATCCTTGGCGCCTCGACGCGGCGACGCCGCGCGATGAACTGTGGCGCCATGTCGGCTGCGAGGGTTGCGAGCCACTCCGAGTCGATGAACCGCTGCATGGAACATCAGAGTGTAGCGGCGGCGGTTGTCGTTGGAAAGGCGCCGCGCGTGGTTGGCGCGTCCTTGCACGCAATTGCACGTGTGGGGTGTAGCTTCGACACCGCTCGATGACTACAGTTGTCTCGCCTGGCGGCGACCGACGACTCGCCGTCGGATGACTTTTCGGTCGTCGATGCGGAATGTGCCCGGGCATCGATGTTGCCTTGGTCATCGACATGACGCCGTGGCTCACGGCGACCTTGCCGCAGTCGCGCACACGCGCCGCGTGGACGATCGCGTTGTTTGCCGCGGTTCAGGTCGCGGATGCAGCGCTGACGATGACCGGCATCGCGCGATTCGGCGTCACCGCGGAGGCGAATCCCATTCTCTCGTTCTACATGGCGACGTTCGGAGTGGGTCGGACGCTCGTCGCCGCCAAGTGCATCGTCATCGCGCTGGCGGCCACGCTGCATCTACGCGCGCATCACTTGCTGATTGCGGTTTTGATCCTCATCTACGTCTCCGCCGCGATCTGCCCTTGGTCGTGGCTGCTGGTCACCTGAACTCGAACGCGTGAGCTAAAGCCGCCGAGTGGCACGCGTGAATGGGTGGGTTTGAGGCCGAGCGCGAGATGGCTGCGAACAGGCATCGCAACGATGCATTCGGGGTCGTGCGCGACGCCGCCGATCAACTGAGCACCGATCGCCTCTGACCAACTGGCGGCATGCGGGCGCTGTACTCGCGCCGAAGCCGGCTGACAACCAACGACACCAGAACGTTGATCAATGCCACTGTGCGCCTCGCAGACGGAGATCCCAGGTTGCAAAATCAACGCGGTGACTGTCGGGTCGCCGTGCGGTACACCGTGGCAGCGTCTCCTCGGGACGCGCGCCAACGCGCTCGTGGTGGGCCCACGGAGCGCACTGGACGCCTTTCTGCGGTGCGCCGCGACTTCGTTCCGGCCGCCGGTCGTTTCAGTAGCATGTCGCGATGGACTGGCGCTGACGCGCGCCGAAACGCTCGTCCTGCGCGACGTCGACCGACTCCACGCCGACGATCAGGCGCGACTAACCGCTTGGCTCGACCAGCCGGAGAATGCGTCGACGCAGGTCATTTCGGTGACATCGATTCCGCTGTTCGACCAGGTATTGACCCACCGATTCGGCGAAACGCTGTACTACCGTCTCAACACCATTAGCCTCGACGTGCGCCTCGCCTGATTCTTGCGCGTGGCGCGCCGCCGCTGCGGGACGTCGCGGATGGCCTCTGGTGGCTGGCCACCCAACGGTGCACGGGCGGGCGCACGGCTAATCCACGGCAATGGCGATTCGGCCGACTCTGTCGACCCGCATGACTCTACAAAACGCGTGAAACGTGCTTTGAGCACATCTTGTCTGTCCCGATCATGAACACGTGTTCTTTGGGTTTGGGCTGCCCGTGATTTGTTGACAGCAAAGTGGTTGTGCCTCAAACGCGCGATCGGTCGTGTGCCGAATCGAGACCATCTCGGCCCGCCAAGTCGCTTTCGCCAATCCGTGCCAGTCTGAAAACTGCTTATCTCTCAAAGCTTTAACCCAATCTTGCATAAAGAGTCCTATATTGGCTTCTGTATTGCTGTGCTTTCCGGCACTATGATCTGGTTCGTCGACTCGCTGCACGCGAAATCAAGAACCCGCAAGAAAGCGGTCTGGGGTCCAAAGCGGACCGTGGCGGCCCTGGCCCTCGTCGCGCTCGCGATGGCTCCGAATGCGCGGGCCGAGGGCAGGCACGTTCGCAGACTTCCCCATGCGACGCCCGGCGTTCCAGGCGCCAACGTCCGCAACTACAAGGTTGACGGCGAACTGACGCGGCGCGCGCAGCGTGGCAGCGCGATCCACACGTCGAAAGTGATCATCGAGCTGGTACCGGGGGCGACGCTCCCCCCCGAGTTCAAGAAGTACGCGCGTGGTGGCCGTCTCGACGTGATCAACGGCCAGGCGCTCGAGCTGCCGGACGTCGCAATCAAACGACTGGCGGCGCACCCGAACATCTTCCGCGTGCACGAAGACCGGCCGATCAAAACACACAACTATCGAACGGCGGTGACCGTCGGCGCGCGCACGGTGCAGAGCGTCTACGGCCTGACCGGCGCGGGCATCGGAATCGCCGTCATCGATTCAGGCGTGACGGCGTGGCATGACGATCTGACGAACCGTTCCTCGAAAACGTATCCCTACGGCAACCAGCGCGTCGCCAAGTTCGTCGACTTCGTCAACGGCGGCGTTCTGCCGTACGACGACAACGGGCACGGCACCCATGTGGCCGGCATCATCCTCGGGAACGGCTACGACTCGCTTGGGGAGAAGGCGGGTATCGCGCCCGGCGCGTCGCTCGTGTCCCTCAAGGTGCTCGATCAGAATGGGCAAGGCACCATCAGCAACATTCTCGCAGCGCTGACGTGGATCACGCAGAACTACAAGACGTACAACATTCGCGTCGTCAACATGTCGGTCGGAGCACCGATCGCCGAATCGTACTGGACGGACCCGCTCACGCTCGCGGTCAAGAAGGTGACCGACCTCGGAATCACGGTGGTCGCCGCCGCCGGCAATCTCGGCAAGAACGCGGACGGCCACCCGCAGTGGGGCGGCATCACCGCGCCGGGCAACGCGCCGTGGGTGCTGACCGTCGGAGCGTCCAGCACGATGGGCACGCTGACGCGCAGCGACGACACGATGGCGTCGTACTCATCGGCCGGTCCGACGTTTCTGGATTATGGCGCCAAGCCTGATCTGGTGGCGCCCGGGACCGGCACGATCTCGCTCGCCGTGCCCGGCAGCACGTTCTACGCGACCAAGAGCACGTCTCTCGTCGCGGGCGCCTTGGGACTCGGCTACAAGCCGTACCTGGCGCTGAGCGGCACGAGCATGGCGGCGCCAGTCGTCAGCGGCACCGTTGCGCTGATGCTCCAGGCGAACCCCACTTTGACGCCTAATCTCATCAAGGCGATCCTGCAGTACACCGCGCAGCCCTATCGCGGCTACAGCGCGCTGCAACAAGGCGCTGGCTTCCTGAACACGCTCGGCGCTGTGCGCCTGGCGCAGTTCTACGCCGCCAACAAAGCCGGGGCGCCGATGCCGATCGAACGAGTATGGAGTCGGCAGATCATCTGGGGCAATCACCGTCTCGCGGGCGGCTATCTGAACCCGCTCGGCAACGCGTGGGCAACCAACATCGTGTGGGGTACCGCGTTGACCGGCGGCGCGACGGGCCAGAACATCGTCTGGGGGACAACGTGCGGGGACCCCACGTGCGGCTCGGTCATGTGGGGACCTCGAGACGTCACCGGACAAAACATCGTCTGGAGCACGAACGTCGTGTGGGGCACGGCCGTCGACTCGCTGGAGAACGTGGTGTGGGGCACCGAGGCGCTCGACGAAAACATTGTCTGGGGCACGGATTGCGGTGGTGCCGACTGCGAGAACGTGGTGTGGGGCACGGAGGACACCGACGACAACATCGTCTGGGGCACGGCGGACAGCGACGACAACATTTTGTGGGGCACCTCGCTCGACGAGAACATCGTCTGGGGTACCAGCGCGGATGACGACGTCACCTGGGGTAGCAGCGACGAGAGCGACTCGACGGTCTTTTCCGACGACGCGACCGACCCGTTGCCGAGTCTCGATCTCGAGTTCGGGGACACCGTGCCGCTCATTGCCGACCCGTCCATTGTTTCGGGCACGACCAGCACCGTGGGGAGCCTCTAGTCATGGAGAACATGCCCTACCGACCGGAACTGGACCTTCTCGTCCAGACACCGGCGGCCGAGCAGGTCACGACCACGGACTGGCAGCATCGGCTGCCGGTGCTCGCCGGCACACAAGTCGTGCTGCGCGAATTGCGAACGAGCGATGCGGCGTCGCTGCTCGCGATGCTGACGACCGAAGAGGTCTCACGCTTCATCTCGCCGCCGCCGACGACGGTCGAAGCGTTCGAGCGGTTCATTGCGTGGACGCACCGAATGCGCTCGGCGGGCACGTATGCCTGCTTCGCCGTAACGCTGCGAGGCTACGACACGGCGATTGGCATCTTTCAGGTGCGCGAACTCGTGCCGGGCTTCGGCACGGCTGAATGGGGGTTCGCCGTCGGCTCGGGCTTCTGGGGGACCGGCGTGTTTCAGGAAGGCGCGGAGCTCGTGCTGGCGTTCGCCTTCGACACGCTGGGCGTCCACCGGCTCGAAGCGCGCTGCGCCGTGCCGAACGGACGCGGCAACGGCGCCCTGCGAAAGATCGGCGCGGTCCAGGAAGGCGTGCTGCGCAAGTCGTTCTTAAAGAACGGCGAGTACCTCGACCAGGTGCTCTATGCGATCCTGGAGGAGGACCGGCGTGCGAAGGCGGCGTCAGCGTACGCGTCAGAGGTCGTTCACTAAGTGACCGACAGGCTGTGCGTCGAGATTGAAGGCATCAGCGACACGGCGATCGTGGAGAAGACTGCGGCCGCCGTTCGCGATTCGCTGGAGGAGCAGCTTCTGCTCGGTTCCTGCCGAGTATTGATCCGGCCGTCCTGCATCACCGGACGGTGGGACATCACGGTGCGTGGCGCCCACCGGCGTCACGCGCTGTCGATCGCGAGCCCTGCGAAACTGCTGCCGGAGCTGATTCAGCTGCGCCTGAAAGCGTCGCTGGATCGGCTGCATCCGTCAGCGCTTTCGAACGAACTCGCAACCGTCGTTACGTAAACTCGAAGTACTCTCCGTTTGCGCGGTTCCGCAGGAAATCGCGCTCGCATGTCACGCATCGGCCCGCATCGACGGTGTAGAGCCCGGGCAACTGCCAGGACAGCGCCGATCGATACCGCAGCTCGCGATCGCATTGCGGACAGCGCAGCAGCGGCACATCCGCGGCGCGCCGCACGCACTGCCGCCGGTCGGGACCGGCGCGGCGATCGGTGGCGGCATTCACTGCTCCATCAGTCGGCGGCGATGCCGTTCGGCGGTCGCCCAGGCGGCGATCCGTCACACTCCGCCGTTCGACGTGCGACTCTGCGGCATTCATAGGCTGCGACACCGTTACCTTTCGGCTAGCTGCAGCAGGATTGTATCCTCGGCAAACGGGTTCCGCCAATGCTGCGCACCCTCGCCCGTTGCGGTTGTGCAGGGGCGACCGCACGCAGGAAACCGGACACCGTTCAGACGGTTGCCTCGCGAGTGATGCGCTCCCGGCCACCCATGTACGACCGCAGCGCCGGAGGCACCATGACGGAGCCGTCCTTCTCCTGATAGTTCTCGAGAATGGCGATCAGCGTCCGGCCGACCGCCAGGCCCGACCCATTCAACGTGTGTGCGAATTCGGCTTTGCTGCCGCCGCCCGCACGGAACTTCAGGTTGGCGCGGCGCGCTTGGAACGCCTCGCAGTTGCTGCACGAAGAGATCTCGCGGTATGCCTTCTGGCTCGGCAACCACACCTCGATGTCGTAGGTTTTTGCTGCCGCGAATCCCATGTCGCCCGTGCAGAGCAGCATGGTCCGATACGGCAGCTCAAGACGCTTCAGCACCTCTTCGGCGTTCAGCGTGAGCGACTCAAGCTCGTCGTAGGACGTGTCGGACGTTGCCAGCTTGACCAGCTCCACCTTGTCGAACTGGTGCTGACGGATCAAGCCGCGCACGTCCTGCCCGTACGATCCCGCTTCGCTCCGGAAGCAGGGCGTGTAGGCGGTGTACTTGATCGGGAACTCACGGCCGTCGAGGATCTCGCCGGCGTGCAGGTTCGTGAGCGGCACTTCGGCTGTCGGCACGAGATAGAGATCCCAGTCGCCGCCGATCTTGAACAGGTCCTGCTCGAATTTCGGCAGGTTGCCGGTGCCGACGAGCGCCGCGGACTTCACCATGAACGGCGGCGCCACCTCGCGGTAGCCGTGCTCGCGGGTGTGGAGGTCGAGCATGAAATTGATCAGCGCGCGCTCGAGCCGCGCGCCCGCGCCGGACAGCACCGAAAAGCGCGCGCCGGAAATCTTCGTGGCGCGCTCGAAGTCGAGGATGCCGAGCGCCGCACCGAGATCCCAGTGCGGCTGCGGCATGAAGTCGAACTCGCGCGGCGTGCCGTGCCGCCGCACTTCGACGTTCTCCTCCGCGCTCTTGCCGATCGGGACGGTGGCGTGCGGCAGGTTCGGCAGCTGCAGCAGCGCGACCTCTCGCTGGTGCTCCACCGAGTCGAGCTGGAATCCGAGCTGCTTGATCTGCGCGGCGCGCTGCTTGCCCGCTTCCTGCAGCGCCAGTGCCTCTTTCTCTTTGCCCTGGCGGCGCGCGCGCGCGATCTCGTCACCCGCAGCGTTCTGCTGACGCTTCAGTCCCTCGAGCTCTGGGATCAGCCTGCGGCGCGCGGTTTCGAGCGTGGCGACGTCCTCGAGTAGTTTGTCTACGTCGAGGCCGCGGCTGCGCAGACCCTTACGAACCTCTTCGATGTGATCGCGGACGTAAGCGGGATCGAGCATGGAGCCTCGGCTCGTCATTGTACGTTACGATTCCCCCATGGCTATCGTACGCAAGGCCGTTTTCCCGGCCGCCGGTCTGGGCACCCGATTTCTTCCGGCGACGAAAGCGCAGCCGAAGGAGATGCTGCCGCTCGTCGATAAACCGATCATTCAGTACGGCGTCGAGGAAGCCGTGGCTGCTGGCGCCGACAACATCATTCTCGTCACCGGCCGCGGCAAGAACGCGATCGAGGATCACTTCGACGTGTCGGTCGAGCTCGAGTCGTTCCTCGAGGCGCGCGGCAAGCGCGCGCAGCTCGAAGAGGTCCGTAAGATCTCGAACATGATCAACTTCGCATACGTGCGTCAGGGCGAGCCGCTCGGACTCGGCCACGCGGTGCTCGTCACGCGAGAACTCGTCGGCGACGAGCCGTTCGCGGTCATCCTCGGCGACGATGTGATCGATGCGGACCCGCCGGCGATCAAACAGCTGATCGACGTGTTCCAGAAACTCGACGGTCCGGTGCTCGCGGTCGAGCGCGTTCCGCGCGACGACATCTCGAGCTACGGCGTCATTGCGATGGAGCCGAACGCGAACCTCGGCCCCGGCATCTACCAGGTGCGCGATCTCGTGGAGAAGCCGCCGAAGGACGAGGCGCCGTCGGATCTCGCGATCATCGGCCGCTACGTGCTGACGCCTGACATCTTTCCGTGCCTCGCTGCGACCAAAAGCGATCGCACCGGCGAAATTCAGCTGACCAACGGCCTGCGCGAGCTGTTGAAGCAGCGGCCGATCTACGCCTGCGAGGTAAAGGGCGTCCGGCACGATACCGGCAACAAGCTGGGGTTCCTGAAAGCGGTGGTCTACTTCGCGCTGCGGCGGCCCGACCTGGCGGACAAGTTCGCGGAGTACCTGGCGACGGTCAGCCCGGGCGCGTTGGCCGGGAAACGCTAGCCGTCGTTCTTCGACGAAGACGAGTCGCTTTTCGTTGGCGTCGTCTCGTTTTTTTTCTCGGCGGGTTTCGCGCTCGACTCGCTGCTCGTCGACGATCCTGTCTCGCCCGCCGACGTCGATCCCTTCTTCGCGTAATCGGTGATGTACCAGCCGCTGCCCTTGAACTGAATCGCCGGCGACGAAGGGAGCTTGTGCACCGGGCCCTTGCCGCACAGCGCGCACACTTCGATCGGCGCATCCGAGAACTTCTGGATCTTCTCGAAACGGCGGCCGCACGCGTCGCATTCGTACTCGTAAAGGGGCATCGCTCAGTTCATTCTATGACGTCGCCGTTGTCCGCGCCCAGCATGAGTGCGCGGTGGAGCCAGAAGGGCGCCGTGCCTTGGGCCAGCAGCGTGTCGTGGAACGTCCGCAGCGAAAACGCCTTGCCCTGCTGCTGCTTGAGATCGTTGCGCAGCTTCAGCAGCGCGAGCTTGCCGACGCTGTACACGAGGTACGTCGGATCGAACGTGCCGCGCTCGGCTTCCCGGCGCGCGCTCGCTTCCTCGAGATACGCCTCTTCGCGGAAGAAGCGGACGCCCTGCTCGACCGACATGTCTTCGGCGTGCAGCCGGATGCAGACGACGAATCGCGCCAGGCGGATGAGCGACTCGGCGAGCTGCCCGAGCTGGATGCTGTAGTCGCGGTGCCCGAAGCCCGCCTCGATCATCATCTGCTCGCAGTAGTGCGCCCACCCTTCGGTGAACGAGGCTGGCGCGAACATGATCGACTTGCGCACCTTCGACTCCACGCGGCGCAGATGCTGGTAGTGCAGGAAGTGTCCCGGGTAGACCTCGTGGATCGAGATCGACCACAGCGTCGGGTAGTTGAAATCGCGAAGGTGCTCGTCCTGACGATCGCTCGGCCACGAGGGATCCGCGTCGGTCAGGTAGTAGTACGCGCGCGACGGCTTCGTCTCGAACGGACCGGGCGTCCACATGCTGGCGAACGACCAGCGGTAGAAGTCCGGCGTCGGCGCGACGGTGATCTGCTCGCTCTTCGGCACCGTGATGATCGACTGGCGCTCGAGGAACGTCACGAGCTCGGCGAGCTGATCGCGTCCGACGGAGACGAGCTCGCCGCTCTTCGGGTGCTCGCCTTTCGTCTTCGCCCACGCCGCGAGCGGATCGCCGCCGTTCAGGCGTCCCGCCACCGCCTTGAAGGCCTCCTGCGTGGCGTGGAGCTCGCGGAGCGCGATGTCGAGCAGCCGCTCGATGGGCAGCGTGATCCCCTCGTCATAGCGCAGCTTCTGCTCGAATTTGTCGCGTCCGAGGCGGAAGGTCGCGCGCGCTTTCGGCGCGACCTCGTGTTCGAGATATTCGATGTAGGCGCCGACCGCGTGCGAGGCTTCGGTCTGCGCGTCGGCCAGATCGCCGAGCAGATGCAGATCGTCGACGTCGCGAAACGCGCGGGGCAGATCCTCGTCGATGAACTTCAGCGCGCCGCGCATCGTCTCGATGCCGACCTTGACGAAGATGCCCGGCGGATCCTTGATGTTCTCGCGTGCCGCCAGAATGAGGCGCGGCGCCTGCCGCAGCTTCGACAGCACGCGCCGGGCGCGTTCGGCGGCGGGCGCGTGCGAGAACAACGCCTGGCCGGCGAGACTCGACGCGAGGAGATCGGCGTAGAACTGCGGGTTGCGCTCCCACGGGCGCACCACTTCGGCGTCGAACATGCGCGCCTGCAGCTGGTCGCGAAGCATGCGATGTTCGAGGCGCTCGGTCGGATTCAATCCCTCGGGGGCGATCTCGTCGAGCCGACGCAGATACCCCGTCAGCGCGTGGACTTCGGCTTCGATCGCGTGACGGCTGACATCCTCGAGCAGGTCGTCGTGCGTGTGCACGCCGTCGAGCGTCGCGTATGTCGGATGCGTCTCGTGAAGGTAGCCGAGAAGGTCGTCGACGAAGTGCGGTAAGGGCTCAGAAGCAATCATGCGCCAGCGGCAGAGTTAAGTCGGCTCTCGATCCGCCAATGGTACAATGAAATCTCATCGCGCCGATGCCCGGTACGCTGTTCGTCGTCGCGACACCCATCGGCAACCTGGACGACATCACGATCAGAGCCCTGCGAACATTGCGAGAGGCGAGCGTGATTGCCGCCGAGGACACGCGACGGACGGCGCACCTGCTGACGCGCCACGGGATCACCACGCCGACCACCAGCCTGCACGAGCACAACGAACGCCGGAAAGCCTCAGCGCTCGTCGCGCGGCTGCAGGCCGGCGACAACGTCGCCCTGGTCTCCGACGCAGGGACGCCAACGATCTCGGATCCAGGGGCGGAGTTGATCCGGGCAGCGATCGAGGCCGGAATCCGTATTGAACCGATTCCGGGACCGAACGCCGCGGTTGCAGCGTTGTCTGTGTCTGGGCTTTTGACCGATTCATTTGCGTTCTACGGCTTTCCGCCAACTCGGTCAAAAGACCGCAAATCGTGGTTTACACGGCTAGGTTCCGTGGGCGGCGTCGCCATTTTTTATGAGGCGCCGCACCGAATCGAGCGGACGCTGACGGATCTCCTCGCGTCAATCGGCGATCGGCCAGCTATCGTCGCACGCGAGCTGACGAAAGCCCACGAAGAATTGGTCAGAGGACCTATTTCTAGCCTCTTTGGTCAGCTCTCCTCCGGCCGCGGCGAGTTCACTGTAATTGTGGACGTCGGCGCCCCGAGGGAAGACTCGGATTTTATTGGTCAAACAACAGAAAACGAGCCGGCCGGGCATCGCGAAGCGGTCCGACAGCTCGCCGCTCGAATCGGACTGTCAGCCAACGAACTCTATCGGGCCATCGAGCGGACCAAGCAATTGGGTCAAAAGGCCGACAATAAGGCGTCTGTTGAGTCGGAGCCTTGACCCGCCAAAACGGTTTCTGTTAAGTTACCCCGCTTTCGACGCGCACTCACGGCGTTTTATGGCGAAGCAGCGGCGGCCCCAGCCGTCCCGACCCTCGAAGTCCTCCCCCGCCCAGCCGACGACCGGTCCGTCTGTCTCGATGCGGGAGGCACGGCCGCAGCCGGCGCCGCCCCCGTCCGCCTCGACGCGACGGCCGACGTACGACGAGGCGGTCGCGCTCTACGAGCGCGGACTCGAGGCGCTCCAGCGTCACGCGTACGCCGAAGCGCAGGACCTGCTCGAGTCCGTGCTGCGGCAATATCCCGAGGAAAAAGAGCTTCACGAGCGCGTCCGGCTCTACCTGAATATCTGTCAGCGCCAGGCCGCCCGTCAGGAACCGAAGCCGCAGACGATCGAAGAGCGCCTGTTCGCCGCGACGCTCGCCATCAACGGTGGTCACTACGATCAGGCGATCGCGCATCTCCGCCTCGTCCGTGACGAGGACCCCGACAACGACCACGCGCTCTACATGCTGGCCGTCGCGCACGCCCAGCGCGACGAACCGGCCGAAGCCGTCGCGCATCTCGAGCGCGCCATTTCGCTCAACCCCGAGAACCGCGGCCTCGCGCGCACCGATCCCGACCTCGATCCGCTGCGCGACGACGAGGCGTTTCGAGCGGCGCTCGAAGCGCCGCCGTCCTCGGCGCCGCCGCGGCCGACCGTCAAGCGCCCAATCAAGACGCGACCGGGAAGATAGGATAATGCCTGCGTGGCCGACGTCCACGTAGTCGTTCTTGCCGCGGGCAAAGGGACGCGCATGAAATCCGTGCATCCGAAGGTGCTGCACCGGCTCGCCGGCCTGCCGCTCATCGAGCACGTCCTCGGCGCCGCTGCCTGCCTTCACCCACGCTCGACCGTCGTCGTCATCGGACACGAAGCGGCGCGCGTGCGCGAAGCGCTCGGACAGCACGCCGGACTCTCTTTTGTGGTGCAGGAGCCACAACTTGGAACCGCGCATGCGCTGTTGACCACGGAGCCGCTGCTCGCGAAGGCGACCGGCACGCTCGTCCTGCTCTCCGGCGATGTCCCGCTGCTGACCGCCGACACGTTGCAAGGGCTCGTGGATCAGCACGTCAGCACGCACGCCGCGGCGACGGTCGTCACCGCGCTCGTCGACGACCCGCACGGCTACGGGCGTATAGTCCGGGTCGGCGAGCAGATTGCACGTATTGTCGAGGAGAAGGACGCCAGCTTGGCCGAACGCGAGATCCGCGAGATCAACTCCGGCATCTACGCCTTCGCCCTCGAGGGGTTGTTCGACGCGGTGCGCAGCATCGCGGCCGAGAACGCGCAGCGCGAGTACTACTTGCCGGATCTCGTCGCGATTTTTCGAAAGCAGGGGCGGCACGTGGACACGGTGACGGTAACCAACGCGGCGGAAATCCAGGGGATCAACAGCCGATCCGAGCTCGCAGCGCTGAGCCGCGCCGCGCGCGAGCAGAAGGCGGCGGAGCTGATGGCGGCCGGCGTCACGATCGAAGATCCGGCGACGGCCTACATCGATCGCACCGTGACGGTGGGTGCCGACACGATCATTCATCCCAACGTCTCGCTCGAAGGCACGACGACGATCGGGCGCGGCGTGGAGATCCACAGCGGCGTGCGGATCGTGAATTCCACGATCGGAGACGACGCGATCATCTTGAACCACTGTGTGGTGGTCGGTGCACAAGTGCACACCAAGGCCGAAATCGGGCCGTTCGCACACCTTCGAAAAGGCGCCGACATCCGCGATCGCGCGCGAGTGGGCAACTTCGTCGAGTTGAAGAACACGGTGCTCGGCGTAAGGTCGAAGGCGTCTCATCTTTCCTATCTTGGCGACGCGGTGATTGGCGAGCAGGTGAACATCGGCGCCGGCACGATCACGTGCAACTACGACGGCGAGAAGAAGAACCAGACGACAATCGAGGACGGAGCGTTCATCGGCAGCGACACGCAACTCGTCGCGCCGGTTACCGTCGGCAGCGGGGCGTACGTCGGCAGCGGCAGCACGATCCGCGAGAACGTGCCGCCCGACTCGCTCGCGGTGTCGGCGGGAAAGCAGCGGAACATTCTCGACTGGGCGAAGAACCGAAAGAAGAAGTGATATGTGCGGCATCATCGGCTATATCGGACCGAAAGACGTCGTCCCGATTCTGATCGACGGGCTGCGGCGGCTCGAATATCGCGGCTACGACTCGGCGGGTGTCGCCGTGGTGAAGAACGGCTGCGTCGAACTACGGCGCAGCGCCGGCAAGCTCTCGAATCTCGAAACGGTGATTGGCTCGGCGCCGATCTCGGGCGAGTACGGCGTCGGCCACACGCGCTGGGCGACGCACGGGCGCCCGACGGAAGAGAATGCGCACCCGCACCGCGACTGCACCGGCAAGATCGTCGTCGTCCACAACGGGATCATCGAGAACTACCTCGATTTGAAGCACGAGCTGCAGGCGCAGGGGCACAGGTTCGTCACCGAGACCGACACCGAGATCGTCGCGCACCTCGTCGAGCGCGAGATGAAGGACGACGGGCTCGAGAACGCCGTGCGCCGCGCGCTGATGCTGATGCGCGGGCTGTTCGCGCTCGTGCTGATCTCCGCTGACGATCCCGAGAAGATCGTCGCCGTCCGCAACGGGCCGCCGATCGTGGTCGGCCTCGGCGACGGCGAGTTCTTCGTCGCGTCCGACATCCCGGCGATTCTCAGCCACACGCGCGACGTCGTGTTCCTCGGCGACGAGGAGATGGCGGTGATCACGCGGACCGGGGTCGCCTTCACCGATTTCTTCGGACGGCCGGTGTCCAAAGCGACGCAGCGCGTGCTCTGGGATCCGATCGCGGCGGAAAAAGCCGGCTACAAGCACTTCATGCTCAAGGAAATCTTCGAGCAGCCGACGGCCGCGCGCGAGACGATCCTTGGACGCGTGTCGCAGGACACCGGCAAGATCTTTCTCGAGGAGATGAAGATCGCCGACGAGACGCTCGCCGCCGTCGACCGGGTGACGATTCTGGCGTGCGGCACGTCGTGGCACGCCGGGCTCGTCGGCAAGTTCATCATCGAGCAGCTCGCGCGCCTGCACGTCGACGTCGACTACGGATCCGAGTACCGCTACAGAAAACCGATCGTCACGAAGCACGCGCTCGCCGTCGTCATCACGCAGTCGGGCGAAACGGCCGATACGCTCGCCGCGCTGCGCGAAGCGAAACGCGAAGGCGCGAGCAGCATCTCCATCTGCAACGTCGTCGGCAGCATGGCCACGCGCGAGACCGAGGGCACCATCTACACGCACGCGGGGCCTGAAATCGGCGTCGCCTCGACGAAGGCGTTTACGTCGCAGCTCGTCGCGCTCTATCTGCTCGGCCTGCGTCTCGCGCAGGTGCGCGGCGTGCTGACGCCCGAGGCGTCGAAGCCGCACGTCGACGCGCTGCTGCAACTCCCGCAACTGCTCGAGCAGGCGCTGAAGTGCGCGCCGGAGATGGAAGAAGTCGCCGGACGCTTCCACACGCGCACCGACTTCCTGTACCTCGGACGCGGCATCAATTACCCGATCGCGCTCGAGGGCGCGCTGAAGCTGAAGGAAATTTCCTACATCCATGCCGAAGGCTACCCAGCCGGCGAGATGAAGCACGGGCCCATCGCCCTCATCGACGAGCGGATGCCCGTCGTCGCCATCGCGCCCGACGATGCGGTGTTCGAGAAGATGATCGGGAACATGCAGGAAGTGAAGGCGCGCGGCGGATCGGTCATCGCGCTGACGACGCGGAACGACAAGCTGTCGTCGATCCTCGACCCAGCGCGCGATTTCATCGTCGAGCTGCCGAAGACGCCGGAGCTGCTGACGCCGATCGTCATGACGATCCCGCTGCAGCTGCTCGCCTACGACATCGCCGTGCGCCGCGGCTGCGACGTCGACCAGCCGCGCAACCTGGCGAAGTCGGTCACGGTCGAGTAGCGCGTGCTGCGCGCGGCTGCTGCAGGCGTCCTGCTCCTCGCCGCCGCGCCGTCAGTCCGGTCCGCGGCGCCGGCACACGCGGGGATGGTCCACATCCGCGGCGGCGAGTTCTCCATGGGCATGGCCGATCCGCGCGGCCGCGACCACGGCGGCAGCGAAGCGATGGCAGACGCGCGTCCGATCCATCGCGTCGCCGTCCGCGGCTTCTGGATCGATCGCACCGACGTCACCAACGCGCAGTTCGCGCGCTTCGCCCGCGCCACCGGCTACGTCACGCTTGCCGAGCGGCGGCTCGCCGAGGGCGCGCCGCCTGGCGGGATCGTGTTCACGCGTCCCGAGCAGCCCGTCTCGCTGAACGATCCGTACCGGTGGTGGAGCTACGTCGCCGGCGCCGACTGGCGTCATCCCGGCGGGCCGTCGACGTCGATCGCCGGCCACGATCGCGATCCCGTCGTGCAGATTGCGTACGACGATGCGGCGGCGTACGCGAAGTGGGCGGGCAAGCGTCTGCCGACCGAAGCGGAGTGGGAATTCGCGGCGAGAGGCGGACTCGAGGGCAAGCTGTACGCGTGGGGCGACTCGCTGACGCCGAGCCGCCGCTGGATGGCGAACATCTTTCAGGGGCACTTTCCCGATCACGACGCGGGCCTCGACGGGTACGCGGGCGTGGCGCCCGTCGCGCGCTTTCCCCCGAACGGCTACGGTCTCTACGACATGTCCGGGAACGTGTGGCAGTGGGTGAGCGACTGGTATCGGCCCGACTACTACGCGCAGCTCGCGTCGATCGGCGGCGTCGCCCGCGACCCGCGCGGGCCGTCGACGTCGTTCGATCCGAGCGAGCCCGGTATGCCGAAACGCGTGCAGCGCGGCGGATCGTTCTTGTGCACCGACCAGTACTGCACGCGCTACATGGTCGGCGCGCGCGGACGCGGCGAGCCGACGAGCGCGACCAGTCACGTGGGCTTCCGCTGCGTCACGGACGACGAGCGCGAATCTCCACTTTCTCGATCGTTCCCGTGAACGGGAAGGGCGCCGCGTACGGTCCGACCGGCGTCGCGGTGTCTTCGCCGACGTCGAACGTCTCGTCGTAGCTGTAGATCTTCGGCACCGTGTGCGTCAGGCGCGCGCGTGCGGCTTCGCGGCCGTTCACCGACAGCGTCACCGTCGCGCCCTTGCCTTCGCCGCCCCCGTCGTACTCGACATGCAGATCGATGCGTGCGCGGCCGCTCGGCAGGCGCTCGGGCGACGCGATCGTCGTCACCTCGCGGCGGAAGTAGTTGTACGTGTACGAGGGGCGGCCGTCCTTGACATACAGCGTGTAGCCGGACGACACGCCGCCATCGGCGACGAGGACGCCGTCGGCGCCGCCGCTCGGCACGTCGATGTACGCGGTGATCGTGTGCGTTCGGTTGCGCGTCCCCGGCGCCGTCGCGTCGAACAGATGCGTGGCGCCCGGATAGAAGGTGAAGAACGGGCGGCCGCCGGGCGGCGGCGGATTCGGATGCGCGCGCTCGGCGACACGCGCGTCGATCGGGAATACCTTGTTGCGCGCCGCAACCTCGTCGAACTCCTTCTGCAGGCCGGCCAGCTTCTGCGGCTGCGTGCGCGCGAGGTCGTGCGCTTCCGAATAGTCGTGCGCGAGATCGTACAACTCCCACGGCGGCGGCGCGGACGGCGGCGGCGAGGGCCACGGCAGAAACCCGCTGCGCTCGGCGGCGATCCAGCCGCTGTCGTACATCGACCGGTTGCCGTGCATCTCGTAGTACTGCTGCGTGTGATGCTCGGGCGCCGACGGGTTCGTCAGCGCATCGAGGAAGCTGACGCCGTCGATCGTCTGCTGCTCGACGCCGTTCACCATCCGCGGCGGCGCGATGCCAGCGGCCTGCAGAATCGTCGGGAACAGATCGATCACGTGCTCGTAGTGCGACCGCGTCTTGCCCGCGTCGCCGATGTGACCAGGCCACGAGATGACCATCGGATCGCGCGTCCCGCCCAGATGCGACGCGAAGCGCTTGCCCCACTGGAACGGTGTATTGCCGGCCCACGCCCAGCCAACCGGATAGTGCGGGTTCGTCAGCGGCCCGCCCAGATCGTCCAGGTGCTTGACCAGCTCCGCGGCCGGCGTCTGCAGGCCGTTCACCTGCTCCATGATGTTGTCGGTGCCGTCGAGTCCGCCTTCGAGGCTCGCGCCGTTGTCGCCGGCGATGAACACGATCATCGTGTTCTCGAGCTGACCGGTCTCGCGGAACGCGTCGACGAGGCGGCCAACCTCGTGATCCGCCTGCGCCATGAAGCCGGCGAACACTTCCATCAGCCGCGCGGCCACTCGCTTGCGATCGGGATCGAGCGACGCCCACGCCGGAATCTCTCGCGGCCGCGGCGTCAGCTCTGTGTCGGACGGGACGACGCCGAGCGACTTCTGACGATCGAAGACGAGGCGCCGGTATTCGTCCCAGCCGCCGTCGAACTTACCCTTGAACGGATCGATCCACCGACGCGGCGCCTGCAGCGGCGCGTGCACCGCGCCGGGCGCGAAGTACATGAACACGGGTCGATCCGGCGCGAGCGATTTCTGACGCAGCAGCCACGCGCGCGCGTGCGTCGCGAGATCTTCAGTGAGCGTGTAGTCGTCTTCGCGACCGGGCGGCGGCGTCATCCGCACCGGCAGCGTGTTTTCGACGAGCTCCGGGTGCCACTGGTCCGTTTCGCCGCCGATGAAGCCGTAGAAGTAATCGAACCCTTCGTGCGTCGGCCAGTGATCGAACGGGCCGGCCAGCGTCGTTTCGGGATCGGGAATGAGATGCCATTTGCCGATGCTCGCGGTCGCGTAGCCGTTCTGCCGCAGGATGTCCGAAACGAACGCGGCCGACTTCGGGATCGACGCGTTGTAACCGGGCGCGTCGGTCGACCAGTTGGTGATCGTGCCCATGCCGACCGCGTGATTGTTGCGGCCGGTCAGGAGCGCCGCGCGGGTCGGCGAGCAGAGCGCGGTCACATGGAACCGCGTGAAGCGCAGGCCGCTGGCCGCGAGCGCGTCGAGCGTCGGCGTCGGAATCAGGCCGCCAAACGTCGACGTCTGCCCGTATCCCGCATCGTCGAGCAGAATCAGCAGCACGTTCGGCGGTTTCGGAGACGTGGACGGCGGCGGATTGTTGCGCGCAATCTCCGTGCGGCAGGCGATCGCCGCCGCGGCGAAGAACAGCAGGAGTGGGCGTTTCAGATTCCGTCATTATACTTGTCGTAGATGCAGTTCCTCGATCTCCTCAACCCGGAACAGCGCGAAGCCGTTCTGCACATCACGGGGCCGCTGCTGATCCTCGCCGGGGCGGGATCGGGAAAAACCCGCGTCATCACCAGCCGCATCGCGTACCTCGTCGGCGACGGGCACGCGCAGCCGCACGAAATCCTCGCGGTCACGTTCACGAACAAAGCCGCGGAAGAGATGCGGGCGCGCGTCGAGGCGCTGCTCGGCTCCGACTGCAGCCGCATGTGGGTGTCGACGTTCCATTCGTTGTGCGCGCGCCTGCTGCGCCGCGAAGCGCCGGCGATCGGCTTGTCGCGCGACTTCGTCATCTACGACTCGTCCGACCAGTTGACGGTCGTGAAGCAGGCGCTGAAGGAGCTGCACATCGATGACAGCTTCGTCCAGCCGCGGGCGGCGCTGTCGCGGATCAGCCACGCGAAGAACCGGATGGAAGGGCCGGATGCGATCGCCGCCAACGCCGGCTGGAACCGCAAGGACGAGCAGATCGCGAAGGTCTACGACTACTACCTGCGCGCGCTGCGCGAATGCAACGCGCTCGACTTCGACGACCTGCTGCTCAAAACGGTCGAGGTGTTCGAACAGTCCGAGCGCGTGCGCGCCAAGTACGCTCAGCAGTTCCGGTTCGTGATGGTCGACGAGTACCAGGACACGAATCGGCCGCAGTACCTGCTGATCCGCCGACTCGCGGAAGTCCATCGCAATCTCGCCGTTGTCGGCGATCCCGATCAGTCGATCTACAAGTGGCGCGGCGCCGACCTGCGGAACATCCTCGACTTCGAGCAGGACTTTCCCGAGGCGAAGATCGTCAAGCTCGAACGCAACTACCGTTCGACGCAGATCATTCTCGACGCCGCGTCGGCGGTGATCAGCCAGAACCGCAACCGCAAGGACAAGCACCTCTGGACCGATCGCACGGGCGGCGACCGCATCGTCTATTTCCGCGGCGGCGACGAGCTCGAGGAAGCCGACTTCATCACGCGCACGGCGCGCCAGGCGCTCGCCGACGATGTCGACGCGATGGTCGCGATTCTCTATCGGACCAACGCGCAGTCGCGCACGATTGAAGACGCGCTGATGCGCGAGGGCATCGGCTACAAGATCGTCGGTGGCGTGCGGTTCTACGAGCGCAAGGAAATCAAGGACGCGCTCGCCTACCTGCGCCTCATCATCAACCCGCACGACGACGTCAGCCTCCGCCGTGTGATCAACGTCCCCGCGCGCGGCATCGGCAAAGGCGTGATGGACGCGATCGAAAAGATCGAACCGGCTGACGCCGGGCACGACGATCTGCCGCTGCTCTCCGCGGGCCTCGCGCCGGCGGTGTCCGCGAATTCGCTCTGGACGCGGGTCGTCCGCGGTCTCGAGCAGCGCGCCTTCTCGGGACGCGCCGCGGCGTCGCTGACCGTGTTTCGCGATCTCATCGTCGGCCTCACCGAGATGGCGCGCGCCGAGCCGGTGTCGTTCGCGCTCGGCAAAGTCCTCGACCAGAGCGGCTACCTGCAGGATCTGCGCGAGGATCGATCCGAAGACAGCGAGAGCCGCATCGAGAACCTCGCCGAGCTCGTGTCGGCGGCGCGCGAGTACGAGAGCCGCGAGGCCGAGCCGTCGATCGGCGGCTTCGTCGATCGCCTGTCGCTCCTGTCGGACGCCGACGAGGAAGAGCAAAAAGGCTCGCGCGACGCGCGCGTCTGGATGATGACGCTGCACAGCGCGAAAGGGCTCGAGTTTCCCGTCGTGTTTCTCGCGGGGATGGAAGAAGGCCTGTTCCCGCATTCGCGGTCGAGCGAAGATGAGGAAGAACTCGAGGAAGAGCGGCGGCTCTGCTACGTCGGCATGACGCGCGCACGCGCGAAGCTGGTGCTGACGGGCGCCGCGCGGCGCCGCATCTTCGGCGAGTACCAGAACAGCGAGCCGTCGCGGTTCATCGAGGAAGTGCCGCCGGATCTCGTCGAGCGCGTCGCGTCCTCATATCAGCCGTCGACGCCCTGGGAGCGCAACTACCAGAGCAACTTCTACGAGTTCCGCACGAACCCGTACGGCCGCGGCGGCCGGCGCGGCGGCGGCAACAACCGCGTGAGCGAGGAGACGGCGGTCTATTCGTACGAGGACGAGGATCAATCGACCGGCATGACGATCCGCGCCGGCCAGCGCGTGCGCCACGCGCAGTTCGGCGTCGGCAGCGTGATCAGCGTCGAGCCGCTCGACGACGATGCGAAGCTGGTGGTGCGATTCAACGCCGTCGGATTGAAGACGCTGCGCGCGAAGTACGCGCGCCTCGAACCGGCGTGAATCGCGCCGTCCTCGTCCGCAGCGTCATCCTGATCGTCGGCGCGTACATCGTCTTTGGATACGTGCTGCTGCCGATTCGGCTGCAAGGCATCAGCATGGAGCCGACCTACACCGACGGCGGCATCGACTTCGCGAACCGCCTGGCGTATGCCTGGCGCGAGCCGCAGCGCGGCGACGCGGTCGCCATCCGCATGGCCGGCCCGAGCGTCGTCTACATCAAGCGCATCGTCGGCCTGCCGGGCGAGCGGATCGAGATCGTCATGGGCGTCGTCAGCGTGAACGGCGAGCCGCTGGTCGAACCGAACGTCGCTCGAAAGTCGCCGTGGAACCTGGCGCCGGTGACGCTCGGCGCCGGCGAGTACTTCGTCATCGGCGACAATCGCGCGATGCGGATCGAGGATCACGATTTCGGCCGCACCACGCGCGACCGAATCATCGGTAAGATGCTCTTCTGATGAAATCGAACGGCACCATCGTCGCGGCGGTCTGCTTCGCGGCGCTCGCCGCGTTCTTCACATACCAGTGGTGGTTCAATCCGACGCGCGCCGTGCAGCGGCGGTTGAACGATATCGCCGCGGCGTTGTCGATTCCAGACCCGGAACCGCCGGTCGCGCGCGTGACGCGTGCCGCGCAACTGCGCAAGTACCTCGCGCCGGACATTCGCGTCCGGATGGGCGCGTCGGAAATCGCCTCTCGCGATCAGATCGTCGGCGCGGTGTCGTCGTTCGCCGCGCCGCCGGGCGGGTGGAACGTGCAGTTCGTCGACGTGCAGATTCGCGTCAACCACGAGACGGGCGAAGATGCCGACGCGTACATGACGGTGGAAATGAACGGTCGCGACGCGCAGACCGGTCAGCCGACGGTCGATGCGCGCGAGGCGTCGGTGACGCTGAAGAAGATCGACGGCGAGTGGGTCGTGGCGACCGCCGAAACGAAGAATACGCTGGAGAAGTAGCTTACAGACCCGGCGCGACCGTCGCGCCCGTCACCGTCAGCTTCCCGCCGTCGCGCTTCAACGTCAGCACGATCCGGCGCCGGCCGAACGATCCGTCCGGCAGGTGCAGCGTCGCATCGACGGTCACCGTTTCGTTGGCGGCCTCGCGGTCGACGTGCAGGATCTTGAAGTCGGTGACGGCGCCCACGTGCACCGGATCGAGCTCGACGGTGCCGATCGCGTTCAGCGCGGTTTTGTCGTGCAGCCGCGACGCCGAGAAGAACCGGTCGACGACGGGCTGCTCGGCCGCGCCGCTGCAGCCGACAGAAATGCAGGCGAGCACGGTCAGCAGTCGCCGGCGTCCGTTCGGTGACAGGCTCAGTGTTCCGTTCCCGGTTCTGGGTTTCCGGATTCGGGCTCGGCGGGCGGCGTCTCGCCGTCCTCTTCCTTGTCTTCGAGCTTCGCGACCGACACGACCTTGTCGCTCTCCTCGATGTCGATCAGGCGGACGCCCTGTGTCGCGCGTCCGATCGCGCGGACGTCGTTGGTCGCCATCCGCAGGATCATGCCCTGCTGGGTGATCAGCAGCATTTCGTCGCCGGCCTGCACGTACGCCACGCCGACGACCGGACCGTTGCGCTCGCTCGTGTCGATGTTGATGATGCCGACGCCGCCGCGCGACTGAACGCGGTACTCGTCGATGTCGGTGCGCTTGCCGTAGCCGTTCTCGGTCACGGTGAGGATCGATCCGCCCGCGCGCACCACCTCCATCGCGACGACGAAATCGTCGTCGCGCAGCGAGATGCCGCGGACGCCGTAGGCCGTGCGGCCCATCGGCCGGATGTCCGACTCTTCGAATCGAATCGACATGCCGTCGCGCGTGCCGATGAAGATCTCGCCGGCGCCGTCGCTGACCTGCACGGTGATCACGGAATCGCCCTCTTCGACGCCCATCGCGATGATGCCGCCGGCGCGCGGGTTCGCGAACGCGCTCAGCTGCGTCTTCTTCACGACGCCTTTGCGCGTGCCCATGACGACGAATTTGTCGTCCTCGAATTCCTTCACGGCGAGCATCGCGGCGATCTTCTCGCCCTCTTCCATCGAGACGAGGTTCGCGATCGACTTGCCCTTGCCGCCGGGACCGACGTCGGGGATCTCGTGCACCTTCAGCCAGTAGGCGCGGCCGCGGTCCGAGAAAATCATGATGTAGGCGTGCGTCGACGCGACGAAGAGGTGCTGCACGAAGTCCTCGTCGCGCGTGCGCATGCCGATGCGCCCTTTGCCGCCGCGGCGCTGGCTGCGGTACGTCGAGATCGCGGTGCGCTTGATGTAGCCGGTGTTGCTGACCGAGATCGCCATGTCTTCCTCGGCGATCAGATCTTCGATGCTGATCTCGCCCGACTCGTCGATGATCTCGGAGCGGCGCTCGTCGCCGTAGCGCTCGCGCACCGCTTTCAGCTCGTCGACGATGATCTGCATCAGCAGGCGATCGCTGGCCAGAATCGCGCGCAGGCGTTCGATCGTCTTCAGCAACTCGGCGAGCTCGTCGAGAATCTTTTGCCGCTCCAGGCCCGTCAGGCGCTGCAGCTGCATGTCGAGGATCGCCTGCGACTGGATCTGCGTGAGGCCGAAGTTCGCCATCAGGCCGTCGCGCGCCTCGGCCGGCGTCTTCGATCCGCGAATCAGCGCGATCACCGCGTCGAGGTGATCGAGCGCGATCTTCAGCCCCTCGAGGACGTGATAGCGCGCCTCGGCCTTCCGCAGCTCGAACTCGGTCCGCCGCCGAACGACCTCGCGACGGAAATCGACGAAGCTCTCGACCAGCTCGAGCAGGTTCAGCACGCGCGGACGGCCGCCGACGATCGCGAGCATGATGATGCCGAAGCTCGTTTGCAGCGGCGTGTGCTTGTAGAGATTGTTCAGCACCACTTCCGGCACTTCGCCGCGCTTCAGCTCGATGACGATGCGCATCCCCTCGCGATCGGATTCATCGCGCAGGTCGCTGATCCCTTCGATCGTCTTCTCGCGCACCAGGTCGGCGATCCGCTCGATCAGCTTCGCCTTGTTGACCTGATACGGAATCTCGGTGACGACGATCGAAACGCGATCGCCCTTCTTGTTCGTCTCGGTCGTCGATTTCGCGCGGAGCAGGATCGACCCGCGTCCCGTCGCGTACGCTTGCTGCGCGCCGCCACGCCCGACGATGTAGCTGCCGGTCGGGAAGTCGGGCCCGGGGATGAGGCGAATCAGTTGCTTCAGCTTCTCGCCGCGCGAGAGGCGCTCGTCGGACTTGGAGAGATACGTGTTCTCGATCAGCCAGACGCAGCCGTCCACCACTTCGCGCAGGTTGTGCGGCGGCACGTTGGTGGCCATCCCGACGGCGATGCCGGCCGAACCGTTGACGAGCAGGTTCGGGAACGGCGTCGGCAGCACGGTCGGCTCTTCGGTCGTCTCGTCGTAGTTCGGCACGAAGTCGACGGTCTCCTTGTCGAGATCCGTCATCATGTCGTCGCCGAGCGCCTGCAGGCGCGACTCGGTGTACCGCATGGCGGCCGGCGGGTCGCCGTCGATCGATCCGAAGTTGCCCTGACCGTCGACGAGCGGATAGCGCATGTTGAAGTCCTGCGCCAGCCGCACGAGCGTGTCGTAGATCGACGCGTCGCCGTGCGGGTGATAGTTGCCCATCACCTCGCCGACGATCTTTGCGCACTTGCGGTACGCCCGCGTCGGGCCCAGGCCCATCGTCTTCATGCCGTACAGCACGCGGCGATGCGCGGGCTTCAACCCGTCGCGGACGTCGGGCAGCGCTCGTCCGATGATTACGCTCATGGCGTAATCCATGTACGAACGCTTCATTTCGTCTTCGATGTTGACCGGGTGCTGCTGCGAAACGAGGTCGGCCATCAGTCTCTACACATCCAGGTTCTTGACGTCGAGCGCGTTGTCCTCGATGAACTTGCGGCGCGGCTCGACCTGATCGCCCATCAGCGTCGTGAACATCAAATCCGCTTCCGTGTGATCTTCGGCGCGCACCTGCAGCAGCGTGCGCGCGGCCGGGTTCATCGTCGTTTCCCAGAGCTGCTCGGGGTTCATCTCGCCGAGCCCCTTGTAGCGGCCGACGGTGATGCCCTTCTTGCCGGCGGTGACGAAGTAATCGACCAACTCGTCGAGCGATCGCAGATGCACGTCGCCGGTCTTCTCTTCGGCGTCGGCCGTGGACGAGACGATGATGTCGCCGTCGAGCGCCGGAATGTCGCGGCGATTCGCGAGCAGCGTGCGATATTCGGCGGTCGTCACGAAATCGACGCCGATGCTGTGGTGCCGCGGGTAGCCGCTCGACCGATCCTCGATCTGCAGCAGGTAGCGGTTGTGCTCTTCGTCGCGCTCGACCGTCACCGATCGCGTCGGCGTCTGCAGCGCCAGACACAACTGCTCGAGCTTGTCTTTGTCGCCGAAGTATTCGCGGTCCGCGCCGGCGGCCAGCAGCGCTTCGACGATCTCGCGCGGATGCCCGCGCCGCTCCACCATGTCGACCAGCTTCTGGTGGGCGCTCACCTTCTGCAGCAGCGTTTCGAGCTCGGCGCCCGAGATCTCACGATTCGCCGCCGGCAGCTTCACGACGCGCGCCTCGGCGGCGCGCCTGACGAGAAACGCCTCGAGCTCGCGTTCGTTCTTCACGTAACTGAGCGACTTGCCGCGCTTCACGTGGAACAGCGGCGGCTGCGCGATGTAGACGTAGCCGCGCTCGATGAGCGCCGGCAGTTGTCGGTAGAAGAACGTGAGGAGCAGCGTGCGGATGTGCGAGCCGTCCACGTCCGCGTCGGTCATGATGATGATGCGGTGGTAGCGCGCCTTCTCGACGTCGAAGTCCTCGGCGCCGATGCCGCAGCCGAGCGCCGCGATCATCGTCTTGATCTCGTCGCTCGAGAGCATCTTGTCGAAGCGCGCCTTCTCGACGTTCAGAATCTTGCCCTTGAGCGGCAGGATCGCCTGGAAGCGGCGGTCGCGTCCCTGCTTGGCCGATCCGCCGGCCGATTCGCCCTCGACGATGTAGAGCTCGCTCTGCGCGGGATCGCGCTCCTGGCAGTCGGCGAGCTTGCCGGGCAACGAGCTGCCGTCGAGCGCGCCCTTCCGCCGCACGAGATCGCGCGCCTTGCGGGCCGCCTCGCGGGCGCGCGCGGCATCGGCGGCCTTGCCGATCACGCGTCGCGCGACGTTCGGGTTCTCTTCGAGGAACGCGCCGAGGCGATCGTTGACGATCGCTTCGACGATGCCTTTCACCTCGGTGTTGCCCAACTTCGTCTTGGTCTGCCCTTCGAACTGCGGATGCGGAATCTTGACGCTGATGACGGCCGTCAGGCCTTCGCGGATGTCGTCGCCGGTGATGCTCTCTTTCAGGTCCTTCGTGAGGTTGTTCTTGCTCGCGTAGAAGTTGATCGTGCGCGTCAGCGCCGACCTGAAGCCGGAGAGATGCGTGCCGCCCTCGTGCGTGTTGATGTTGTTGGCGAACGAATACACCGTTTCCGCGTAACCGTCGTTCCACTGCAGCGCGATTTCGACGTCGATGCCGTCCTTGTCGCCGCGCATGAAGATCGGCTTTTCGTTGACGGCCGCCTTGTTCTTGTTCAGGTGCTGCACGAAGGAGACGATGCCCCCCTCGTAATGGAACTTGTGGCTCTTCCCGTCGCGCTCGTCCGCGAGCGTGATGACGACGCCGCCGTTGAGGAACGCGAGTTCGCGGAGGCGCTGCGCGAGCGTGTCGAAGCTGAAGTCGACCGTCTCGAACACCTGCGTGTCCGGCTTGAACGTCACCTTCGTCCCGCGCCGCTTCGTCGTCCCTGTCGCCTCGAGCGGGCCGTTGGGCGTGCCGCGCTGGTACGACTGCTGGTAGACCTGGCCATCGCGCCAGATTTCGACCTCGAGCGTTTCCGAGAGCGCGTTGACGACGGACACGCCGACGCCGTGCAGACCGCCCGAGACCTTGTAGGCGCTGTTTTCGAATTTGCCGCCGGCGTGGAGCACCGTGAGGACGACCTCGGCCGCAGACTTGCCGCTCTCGTGCATGCCGACGGGGATGCCGCGGCCGTTGTCGACGACCGTCACCGATCCGTCGATGTGAATCGTGACGTTGACTTCGTTGGCATAGCCCGCGAGCGCTTCGTCGATCGAGTTGTCGACGACTTCGTAGACGAGGTGGTGCAGCCCCGCGACGCCGGTCGAACCGATGTACATCGCGGGACGTTTGCGGACGGCCTCGAGCCCTTCGAGGACCTTGATCTTGTCCGCGCCGTAGTCGTCCGCACCATTGCCGGGAACCGGACCGTTGTTGCCCGGTCCTCCCAACGGCTCCTCGGGATTCTGCTGTTCGGTCTGCTCGGTGTGATTCATCAAACTCGCATCGGCATGATCACGTACGTGTAGTCGTACCCTTCCGCGCCCACCGGCTTCATCACCGCCTGGCTGACCTCGTCCTTCAGATCGAGCGAGACGATGTCGGTCGACACGGCGGAGAGGAAATCGAGGACGTACTGCGCGTTGAAGCAGATCTGCATCGGCGCGCCGTCGTACTCGACCGGCAGCGTTTCCTTCGCTTCGCCCAGATCGGGGCTGCTCGAGGTGACGTCGACCTTGCCCTTGTCGATCTGAAACTTCACCGCGCGCGAACGCTCGTTCGAGAGCAGCGCCACGCGCTTGACGGCGTTCGTCAGCCGGTCGCGCTCGAACTCGATGTGCTTGTCGTTGCCCTTCGGAATGACGCGCTCGTAGGCCGGAAACTGACCGTCGATCATCCGAGAGATGAGCAGGCGATCGCCGACGTGGAAGAAGAGATGGTTCTCGCCACGCTCGTACGAGATGTCGCCGTCGCCTTCCATCAGCAGGCGCGACAACTCGCCGAGCGTCTTCTTCGGCAGAATGGCCTTGATCTCGTCGGCGTCCTGCTTCGCCTTGCCGTCGCGCGCGACCGTGACGAGCGCGAGCCGATGACCGTCGGTCGCGACCAGGTTCATCGCGTCGGGCCTGAGCACGAAGAGCGCGCCGTTGAGGAAGTACCGCGTGTCCTCGCCGGTGATCGCAAACTGCGTCTTCGCCACCATTTCTTTCAGCGCGGCGCGCGGCAGCGTCGCGCTCGGCGCGCCGCTTCCCGATTCGGGCAGCGTCGGGAAATCTTCGCGCGGCAGCGTCTGCATCCGCGAGTCGAACCGATCGGCGGCCACCTTGACGCCGCCTTTGTCCTCCGCGATGCGGATGTCGGTCTCGGGAAGCGACTTGACGATCTCGTAGAACTTCTTCGCCGGCAGCGTGATCGATCCGCCTTTCGCCACCGACGCGCTGCACTTACTGCGGAGCCCGACCTCGAGGTCGGTCGCAAGAAACTTCACCTCGTCGCCTTTCGCCTCCATCAGCACGTTGGCCAGGATAGGGATCGTGTTCTTGCGTTCGACGATGCCCTGAAAAAGTTGCAGTTCTCGCAGAAGGTCGTTCTTACGGACGACAAGTTCCATGGCTGTGCTGACCTCGAAAAAGCGGGCGTTGTGTCCGCGATCCCCTTAGGGAGAGGAGAGATTCGAGAATGAGAAATTATATAGGAAAGGAGTGAGTGTTGAAAAGCGCGGCCTCGCCGCTAGTCCTTGTCTTTCAGTGATTTACATTGTGGAAAAAATGTGGTCTCGAACCCCGCGCCGGCCGGGGGCCGCGCCTCGACCGTTCCGCGTCCACACGACTCCGCCGCGCATCCGCAGGCACCCCTGTGCACGGCTGCGGATCACTGAAAATTCTCAAGGAAATTGCTGATCTGGGTGTTGAAATCCCCATCCTTCTTCCGCAGCTCTTCCACCTTGCGAATCGAGTGGATGACGGTCGAATGGTGCTTCCCGCCGAAGCTGCGGCCTATTTCAGGCAGCGACGCGTGCGTCAGGTTCTTGCAGAGGTACATCGCGACCTGACGCGGCATGGCGATCGATTTCGCGTTGTTGCGCGACTTGAGGTCGGCGAGCTTCAGGTTGTAATACTCGGCCACGAACTTTTGAATAGCATCGATCGTGACAGCCTTATCTTCGTGGTCGATGATGTTCTTCAGCACTTCCTGTGCGAGCGTCAGCGAGATCTCCTGACCGGTCAGCGACGCGTACGCGATCAGCCGGATGAGCGATCCCTCGAGCTCGCGGATGTTCGACTTAATCCGTCCTGCGATGTACATCGCGACGTTATCGGGCAGCGGAACCGCCTCGGCTTCGGCTTTCTTCTTCAGAATCGCGACCTTGGTCTCGAGATCCGGCGACTGGATGTCGGCGATGAGTCCCCACTCGAAGCGCGATCGCAGGCGCTCTTCGAGCGCGGGAATCTCGTGCGGCGGACAGTCGGAGCTCAGCACGATCTGCTTTTGCGAATCGTAGAGCGCGTTGAAGGTGTGGAAGAACTCGGTCTGCGTCCCTTCCTTGCCGGCGAGGAACTGGATGTCGTCGACGAGCAGCACGTCGACCGAGCGATAGCGCTCGCGGAAGTCGAGCACGCGATCATAGCGGACCGCGTTGATCATCTCGTTCATGAAACGTTCGGACGAGATGTAGGTGAGCTTCAGGTTCCGATCGTGGAGCAGCACATACTGCCCGATCGCATGCATCAGGTGCGTCTTCCCAAGACCCACGCCGCCGTAGATGAACAGCGGGTTGTAGGAACGCGAGGGCGCTTCGGCCACGGCGCGACACGCCGCGTGCGCGAATTGATTCGATGAGCCGACGATGAACGTGTCGAAGGTGTAGCGGGGATTGAGTCCCGCTGATCCGGGTTGCGGCAGGTTGGGCACCGCCGCTGCGGGCCCGCTTTCGAGCACGGCCGCCTCGTCGGCGCTGAGCTGAATCGACGCCGGATCGCTCTGCACATCCGCCACGAACTGCAGCGCCAGGTTGGGCCGCTGGACTTCCGCCATGGCTTCGCTGATCACGCCCGAGTAGTGCTTGGTCAGCCAATCCTTGAACAGCAGATTCGGAATGCGAATCGTGAGCGCGGCGCGATCCTCGGCGACGAGCGTCGTCGGTTTGAACCAGCTGTAGAACGCATGGCGGCCGACTTTGGTCTCGATCCGCGCGAGAATCTGCTCCCAGATATTCATGGACGCGCCCAGGTTTGTCGCAAAAACCGGCACAAAATCAGGCCAATCCGTTGGATCGGCGTCTCGAATCGCGTCATTTAGGGCCCGTTTTGGTCCTTAGTGTCATTTCGAGCGATTTTCCACAGGTTTTTCCACAGTTGTGGAAAACTTGGGATCTAGACCAAACACGCATGAGATCGGCGGGACTTTGGAGCGCCTCGAAAGGGACCCGAGGGTAACACACTCCAGCGTGCATTGACACCCCTCGAAACGGTCCGATATTATTGGGGTTTCGTCAGATTCGGAAGGGGTTTCATGAAGGGGAAACGGACGTTCCAGCCCAACACGCGTCGCCGCTCGCGCACGCATGGATTCCTGGTGCGCATGAGCACGAAAAACGGCCGGCTCGTGCTGAAGCGCCGTCGCGCCAAAGGCCGCAAGCGGCTGACCGTCAGCGACGAATAGCGATTGAATTTCAGGCCCGAGCAGCGCATTCGTCGCCGCGCCGAATTCAAGCGCGTGTACGATCGCGGTGCCCGGGTGCACAGCCGCTACGCGACGGTCTACCTTCTGGCCAACGAACGGGAGGTCGGCCGCCTGGGCATCGCGGCGACGAAAAAGCTCGGCGGCGCGGTGCAGAGAAATCGAGCGAAACGATTGATACGAGAGGTTTTTCGTCGCAACAACATCGCGCCTGGCTACGACATCGTCGTCGTCCCCAAGCGCGAGTTGCTCGGCGCCAGCCTGAGCGTCCTTGAAGCCGATTACCGAAACCTCCTCGAGCGTCGCCTCCGCCGCGGCCCTGGCGCTGATTCGAGGCTATAAACTCCTGATTTCACCGTATTTTACGGGCGGATCCTGCCGGTTCGTCCCGTCGTGCAGCGACTATGCGACCGAAGCGGTTCGACGCTACGGCGCGCTGCGCGGCGGATGGCTCGCGCTGCGCCGCCTGTCACGCTGCCATCCGCTCGGTCCGCACGGGTTCGATCCCGTCAAGTAATGGAAAAACGCGTTCTCTTCGCCATCTTTCTGTCGTTCCTGGTGCTCTACATCTACCAGGCGCTGGTCGTGAAGCCGGTTCCCAAACCGGCGACAGCCGCGGCCGCCAATGCGACGGGCGCGCCGGCAGCCGCGCCAAGTCAATCGCCAACGCACGCACCCGCGGTGACCCCGCCGACCGCCGCCGCGGTCCAGGCCGCGCCGGCAGCGACGTCCACCGCTGCGCCGCTCGTCGGCGACGCACGCGAGCGCGACGTTCGCGTCGAAACCAACGACGTCATCGCGACGTTCACCAATCGCGGCGCGCGGCTGAAGAGTCTCCGCCTCAAGCGCTTCATCGATCCGCAGACCAAGCAGCCGCAGGAAGTCATCGAGCAGAACCTGCCGACGCAGCCGCTGCCCTTCTCGCTCCAGGTGCCGAACGAGCAGACGACGCGCACGCTGAACGGCGCGATCTACGTCGTGAGCGGCGAACCGTCCGGCGTCGCGACGTCGGCCGTGGATCTTAAATTCGAATATCGCGACAGCGCGGGCGTGCACGTCGTGAAAGCGTTCCACTTCGATCCCTCGTCGTACATCGTCGGTTTCAACGCGACGGTGTCGGAGAGCGATCGCCCCGTGAATCCCGCCGTCCTTTGGGGACCCGCGGTCGGCGACGCGGCGGAAGTCAGCCGCTACGTGCAGGCACCGGAAGGCATTCTGTATCCGACCGATGCCTCGAAGCCGCAGCGGCTCGCGCCGAAGGACATCGCGAAGCAGTCGACCTACGATGCGGATTTCAAGTACGTCGGCGTCGACGACAACTACTTCATGACGGTGGCGCTCGCGCCCGGGCCGAGCACCGTCAGCTATCAGCCGGTGACGCTGCCGCCGGCGCCAGGAACGAAGGACGGCCGCACGCTCGTGTCGTATTCGATCCGCACGTCGCAGAATCACCCGATCCGATTCTTCGTCGGCCCGAAAGACTTCGACGTGCTCGCGGCGATCAACACCGATCTGACGAGCGTGATCAACTTCGGCATGTTTGCCGTCATCGTCGTCCCGCTGCTGCGATCGCTGAAGTGGGTGCACGGCTTCGTCGGCAACTGGGGCTGGTCGATCGTGCTGCTGACGGTGATCATCAACGCCATCATGTTCCCGCTCCGGCACAAGAGCGCCGTGTCGATGCGGAAGATGGCGGAGATTCAACCCGAAGTGAAGGCGATCCAGGATCGCTACGCGAAGTTCAAGGCCACCGATCCGCAGAAGCAGAACCAGAACAAAGAGCTGATGGAGCTCTACAAGCAGCGCGGCGTCAATCCCGCCGCCGGCTGCGTGCCGATGATCCTCACCTTCCCGGTGCTGTTCGCGATGTGGGCGCTGCTGCAGACCTCGATCGAGCTGCGCGGCGCGCCGTGGTTCGGGTGGATTCACGATCTGTCCACCTACGATCACTGGTACGTGTTGCCCGTTCTCATGGGCGGCACGAGCTTCTGGCAGCAGAAGATGATGCCCGCCACCGGCGGCGATCCGGCGCAGCAGAAGATGATGATGTTCATGCCGCTTTTCATGATGTTCATCTTCCTGTGGCTGCCCGCCGGCGCGTTGATCTACTACGTCGTGACGAACGTCTGGACCATCGGCCAGCAGTACCTGACCAACCATCTGATCGGCCCGCCGCCCGTCCGCAACATCAGGCCGGCGGCGGAACGACGGCTCAAGCGAGCGAATTGACGTGACACAGGACACGACCGCGCCCATCACCGAGTTTCTCGAGAAGTTCGTCGCGGCGATCGGCATCTCTTCGCCGATCGCGATCGAGGAGACCGCCGACGGTCCGCGACTGAATCTGAGCGGCGAAGAAGCCGAGCTGCTCGTCCGTCATCGCGGCGAGCCGCTGAAGGCGCTGCAGCACGTCGTCGACATGGCGTTCGGCCGCACGCTGCCCGACGAAAAGCGCATCTTCGTCGACGCGCTCGAGTATCGGAAGGGCAAAGACATCGAGCTGAAGCAAATGGCGAAGTTCCTCGCCGAGAAAGCCAAGTCGAGCGGCCTCGACCAGCAGCTCGGTCCGCTCAATCCGTACGAGCGTCGTCTCGTGCACATGGCCGTCGCGGAAGTGCCAGGCGTCACGACCGAGAGCATCGGCGACGCGTTTTCGAAAACCGTCCTCATCTCGTTACGGAAGTAGCTGCCAGCCACAGTTAACAGCCGACAGCCTGTTAACTGTCGGCTGTCGACTGTGGCCGGCATGTTCTCCACCGAAGACACCATCGTCGCCATCGCGACGCCGCCCGGGCGCGGCGGCATCGGTGTCGTACGGATGAGCGGTGTCGACGCGCACGCGATTGCGCAGCGGTTGCTCGGGCGCGAGGCGCCGCTCGAACCGCGCCGCGCGACGTTCAGCACGGTTCGCGCGACGCGCGACGCGATCGATCAGGTCGTCGCCACCTTCTTTCCCGCTCCGCATTCCTACACGGGTGACGATGTCGTCGAATTGAGCGCGCATGGGAGCCCGGTGGTGCTGCGCGCCATCGTCGAAGCGGCGATCGAGGGCGGCGCGCGGCTCGCCGAACCGGGCGAGTTCACGCTGCGCGCGTTTCTGAGCGGACGAATGGATCTGATGCAGGCCGAAGCGGTCGCGGATCTCGTGGACGCCGTGACGCCGCTCCAGGCCCGCGCGGCGTTCGATCAGCTCGAGGGGACGCTGACGCGCGCGATCGGCGACATCGACGCGGCGCTGTTCGATCTCGTCGCGAGGCTCGAGGCATCGGTCGATTTTCCCGAAGAGGGTTACCACTTCGTCGAACCCGGCGAGCTGATCGCGTCCATCGACCGGCTTGCGCAGCGCACCGGCACGCTGTTGTCGTCCGCGCGCCGGGGCCGGCTGATTCGCGAAGGGCTGCAGATCGCGATCGTGGGCCGGCCGAACGTCGGCAAGTCGAGCCTGTTCAACGCGCTCGTCGGCGCCGCGCGCGCCATCGTCACCGACGTGCCGGGGACGACGCGCGACCTGGTCAGCGAAACGGTGGACATCGACGGCTTGCGCGTGACGCTCGTGGACACGGCCGGCCTTCGCGATGCGGAGGATGCAGTCGAGCGCGAAGGGGTCGTACGGGCGCAGCAGGCGATCGAGGTCGCCGACCTCGCGCTGCTCGTCGTCGACGAGGACGAGCCGGCAGAGCTTGGATGTGCAAACTACTTGTTGGTTCAAAGTAAATCCGATCTGGGCCGTCCGGTGCGCGGCATTCCGGTGTCGGCGCGCACCGGCGACGGGCTCGACGCGCTGCGCGCCGCGATCGCCGCGGCGCTCGACGTGGAGCCGCGCCGCGATCCGCCGGCGATCACGAACGTCCGCCACATCGCGCTCGTCGAACGCGCGCACGCGGCGCTCGTGCGCGCACGCACGGCGGTTGGCGCACCGGAAGAATTCGTCCTGGCCGATCTGCAGGATGCGCGTACGGCGCTCGAGGAGATTGGCGGACGCCGCGCGGCCGACGATCTGCTCGCGCACATCTTCGCGCGGTTCTGCGTCGGAAAGTGATCGGCCGATGAAGCGATTCGACGTCATCGTCATCGGTGCGGGACACGCCGGCGTCGAGGCGGCGTTTGCCGCGGCGCGGCTCGGCGCGCACGTGGGCGTGTGCACGCTGTCGACCGACACCGTCGCGCACATGCCGTGCAATCCAGCGATCGGCGGCACGGCGAAGGGACATCTGGTCCGCGAGATCGACGCACTCGGCGGACTGATGGGCCGCGCGATCGATGCGACGGCGATTCAGTTCAAGCTGCTCAACCGCAGCCGCGGACCCGCGGTGTGGTCGCCGCGCGCGCAGGCGGACAAGCGAATCTATGGCCGCTGGGTGAAGGCGGCGCTCGACGCAGAGCCGAACATCGAGTGGCTGGTCGGCAAGGCCGGACGGATCCTCGTGTCGAACGATCGCCTCGTCGGCTTAGCGCTCGAGGATGGCGACGCATACGCGTGCGGCGCGCTCGTGGTCACTACCGGGACGTTCCTGAACGGGCTGATTCACATCGGACCCGAGCAGCATCCGGCCGGACGCGCGGGAGAACCGCCGTCGCAGGAGCTCGCGGAATCGATCCGGTCGTTCGGATTCGCGATCGGCCGGCTGAAGACGGGGACGCCGCCGCGACTCGATCGCGCCAGCATCGATTTCGCGCGCCACGTCGGCGAGGGACGATTCGCGGTCGAGCAGGGCGACACGCCGCCGGTTCCCTTCTCGTTTCTGTCGGGCACGATCGCGCGTCCGCAGATCGATTGCTACGTGCTGCACACCAACGATCGCGTGCGCGATCTCGTGCGCGCGAACATCGACCGCTCGCCGCTGTTCAACGGTCAGATTCGCGGTGTGGGGCCGCGCTATTGCCCCTCGCTCGAAGACAAGATCGTCCGCTTCCCCGACAAGGAGCGGCACCAGATTTTTCTGGAGCCCGAAGGGGTCGACGCGCGCGAGATCTACGTGAACGGCTTCTCGATGTCGCTGCCGCGCGACGTGCAGGCCGATCTCGTCCATGCGCTGCCCGGCCTCGAAGACGCCGTGCTTCTGCGGCCCGGATACGCCGTGGAGTACGACTTCGTCCAGCCGACGGAGCTGACGCGGCAGCTCGAGACGAAGCGCGTCGCCGGCCTGTTCCTCGCCGGCCAAATCAACGGCACCTCCGGCTACGAAGAAGCCGCGGCGCAGGGGCTCGTCGCCGGAATCAATGCGGCGCATCGCGTCCGGCGGCTCGGAGGGTTCACGCTGCGGCGCGACGAAGCGTACATCGGCATCCTCGTCGACGACCTGATCACGAAGGGATGCCTCGAGCCGTACCGGATGTTCACTTCGCGCGCCGAACACCGCCTGCACCTTCGGATCGACAACGCGGATCTGCGGCTTACCGCGCGCGGACGCGACGCGGGGCTGGTCGATGATGAGCGATGGGAGAGATTTGCCCGGCGGCAGGAGCGGTTCGAGGGCAATTTGCGCACGCTTGACGAAACGCTCGTCCGATCGGTGTCAGGCGACCGCGTCGCTTCGTCTCAACTGCTCCGCCAGCCTGACGTTCGCCTTGCCGATTTGATCGCGCGCGGCGAGCTCCCCCGCTTTGCGACGTCGGAGCCGGACACCGCCGTGGATATCGCGAGCGTCGAGACGACGGTGAAGTACGCGGGCTATTTGCGGCGTCAGCAGTCGGAGATCGAGCGAGCGCGCAAGGACGAGCGGAAGCGGATTCCGCCACGGTTCCCGTTCGAGCGCGTCCCCGGTCTGTCGCGGGAGGTCGTGCAGCGGCTGTCGCAGATCCAGCCCGATACGCTCGGACAGGCGCTCAGGATTCCTGGTGTCACGCCTGCAGCGGTTGCGGTTCTCGCGGCGTATGTGGGACGTGTCGCAGAAGACCACAATATCTAGTGGTGCAGTGTTGTGAAGGCGGCTGATTTTGGTGAGGCGCTTCGACGGAGGGCTGCGGTCACACCATCAGTCGCGCTCTCAGACGCGGTGGTTGACGGCCTGTTCCGCTATGTCGAACTGCTGCGACGCTGGAACTCGCGGATCAACCTCACGTCCCTGCCTCTCGATCCCCTTGCCGACGAGACGATCGACCGGCTTCTCATCGAGCCGCTGTGTGTCGCCGCTCAACTGGAGGAGATCGACGGCCGTTGGTTCGATTTGGGAAGCGGCGGCGGCTCGCCTGCCATTCCGATCAAAGTTGCGCTTCCCCGCCTGCGCCTGGTGATGGTCGAGTCTCGGGAGCGCAAGGCTGCGTTTCTTCGCGAAGCTGTTCGCGAACTTCGTCTCAAGAACTCGTCCGTTCTGAACATGCGGTTTGAGGCTTTACAGGCCGACCCGTCATTGGCCAGTACTGCAGACCTCGTAACCGTCCGAGCCGTGAAGGTCGATCCGGACTTGATCGCGCTCTGCGAGTTTCTCCTGCATTCCGGCGGCTTGTTGGTGATGCTCGGCTACAAAGGCGAGCCGGTGCCTGGTTTCGAGGTAACGCCGAAAGCGGGGTTTTTCCGTCGCGTTTGTTCCACGTGAAACACATGCTATCCTTCACGTCGCATTCAGCGGGCTAATCTGGCTCAAATAGGTCAATAACCAGAATGTCGCGCATCATCGCCGTCGCCAACCAAAAAGGCGGCGTCGGGAAAACAACGACGACGATCAATCTCGCCGCGTCCCTGGCCGTCGCGGACCAGCGCGTGCTGCTCGTCGACGTGGATCCGCAGGCGAACCTGACGAGCGGCGTCGGACAAAAAGGTCGCGCGGCCGCCGCCGGCACCGTCTACGACGCGCTCACCGCGTCCGAACCCGTCGGCGACGCGCGACCGTTCCTGATCGACACCAACGTCGACCGCATGCAGCTCATCCCGGCCAATCGAAACTTGACGGGCGCCGAGATCGAACTCGTGCCGCTGCCCCAGCGCGAGGAACGACTCCGCGTGCTGCTCGCCTCGATCCGCGACGAGTACGAATACATCTTCATCGACTGCCCGCCCTCGCTCGGGCTGCTCACGCTCAACGCCCTCGTCGCCGCCGACGCCGTCCTGATTCCGCTGCACTGCGAGTACTTCGCGCTCGAAGGGCTCGCCGATCTCGTCGGGACGATGAAGCGCGTGCGCGCCGGCCTGAACCCGAACCTCGATATCGACGGCGTGCTGCTGACGATGTTCGACGAGCGCACGAATCTCGGGCGACAGGTCGCGACCGACGTGCGCGAGTTCTTCAGGGAGAAAGTGTTCCGCACCGTCATTCCGCGCAACGTGCGCCTCAGCGAGGCGCCGAGCCATGGGATGCCGGTGATGCTTTACGACGTAAAGTCGAAAGGGGCCGAAGCGTATATCGCGCTCGCGCGCGAAGTGCTCGAGCGCAGCGCCGTGCCGGCGGCGTGATCCACAGCCGCCGCGTGCGCAGAGGACCAGAACCCGAGAGCGCCGCGAACGGTCAACCAACGTGATCGACACCATGCAACCACCGAAACGCCCCGCCCTCGGCAAAGGCCTCAGCGCGCTGATCCCGGACGCGACCGACACGGTCGCGCCGCGCGCCGCGACGACCGAGGTCGACATCGACGCCATCATTCCGAACCGCTATCAGCCGCGCGGCCACGTCGACGAGGCGCGCCTGCAGGAGCTCGCCGCGTCGATCAAGTCGAACGGCGTCATTCAGCCGATCGTCGTTCGCCGCGTCGGCGACCAGTTCCACATCATCGCCGGCGAGCGGCGCTGGCGCGCCGCCAGGCTGGCCGGCCTGCAGCGCGTGCCCGTCGCCGTCAAAGAGGTGACCGACGGCCGCGAGCAGTCGCTCCTCGAGATGGCGCTCGTCGAAAACATCCAGCGCGAGAACCTGAACCCGATCGAAGAGGCGGTCGCGTACCGCCGGCTCGCCGACGAGTTCCATCTCACGCAGGAGACGATCGCGACCGCCGTCGGGAAGGATCGCGCGACCGTCGCGAACCTCGTGCGGCTGCTGCGGCTGCCCGAAGAGGTGCGCAGCGAAGTCGCGTCGGCGCGGCTGTCGATGGGCCACGCGCGCGCGCTCCTCGCGCTCGCCGACGAAGCCGATCAGCGCCGCGTCGCGCGTGACGTCATCGCGCGCGGCCTCTCGGTGCGCGAGACCGAAGCGATCGTGAAGAAGATCGTCGACGGCGTCACGCCGCGCGAGTCGCCCGCGGCCCGCCCGGTCGACGTGCACACGCGCGCGGCCGAGGACAAGCTGAAATTCCAATTCGGCACGCGCGTCCGCATCGTCCGAAAAGGGAAGGGCGGACGCATCGAGATCGATTTCGCGAACGAAGACGAGCTGATCCGGATCTTCGACCAGCTCACCAACGCCGACTGACGACTGCCGACTGCCGACTTCGACTGCCGACTTCGACTGCCGACTGAGACCGAAGACTGACGACTGCCGACTGGAGACTGAATGCGTCTGACGGAACTCGTGTCCTGCGCCGGTTGAGCGAGCAAACTCGCCCCAGGCGAGCTCGCTCAGGTGCTGAGCGCCATTCCTCTCGCTGACGACGACCGCGTCCTCGTCGACTTCCGGACCGCGGACGATGCGGGTGTGTTCCGATGGGAAGGCGGACCGGCGCTCGTCCAGACGGTCGACTTCTTCACGCCGATCGTCGACGACCCGTACGTGTACGGCCAGATCGCGGCCGCCAATTCGATCAGCGACATCTACGCGATGGGCGGCCGGCCGCTCACCGCGCTCGCCATCGCGGGGTTTCCGAAAGAGGGACTCGACGCCGCGACGATCCGCGGCGTGTTCGAGGGCGGCTACGACAAGTTGCGCGAAGCGGGCGTGGCGCTGCTCGGCGGCCATACCGTGCAGGACAAAGAGGTCAAGTTCGGGTACGCGGTCACCGGCGCGATCGATCCCGCGCGCATCCTCACCAACGCCGGCGCGCGCCCGGGCGACGTCCTCTTCCTCACCAAACCGCTCGGCACCGGCATCGTCGGCACCGCGATCAAGTTCGAGCGCGCGCCGGCGGCGCTGGCGGCGGAAGCGATCGCGTCGATGCGGACGCTGAATCGGGCCGCGGCCGAGGCGATCGCGGCGCTGCCGCCCGGCGCCGTCCACGCGTGCACCGACATCACCGGCTTCGGTCTCGCCGGGCACGCGTCGGAGGTGGCGCGGGCGAGTGGGGTGACGCTGGCCATTACTGCCGCGCGCGTCCCGCTGTTCGCGGGCGTTCGGGAGATCGCGGCCGCGAACCGGTCGGGCGGTCTCGGGGCGAACGCGGACCATTTCGGCGGAGAAATCGCGCTCGAGCCCGGGGTGACGCCGGAGTTCGAGTGGCTGCTCTACGACCCGCAAACGTCTGGCGGGCTGTTGATTGCGGCGTCGACCGCCGCCGCGGACCTCGTCGAGCGGGCGCTCGAGGCCGCCGGCGTCCCCGCGCACCGCATCGGGGCCGCCCGGTCGCGGATCCCGCAGTGCTCGGTGGCGGTCGGCGCGTAACAGCGCTTGTCGGGCTTTGTCACAGAATGGTATAAAACTCTGTTTTGATTCCAGACCTCTCAACCGTTTGGATCATCGTGTTCGTCATTCTGCTGTCGATCGTCCTCGATCGCCTGCTGCTGCGCCCGCTGACGCAGGTGATGCAGCAGCGCGAGACGGCGATCCGATCGGCGCGCGAGCTCGCCGAATCGTCGCGCGCGCGGGCGCAGGCGGCGAGCGACGAGTTCGACGCGAAGACCCGCGCCGCCCGCGCGGAGGTGTACGCGCAGATGGACGAGGCGCGGCGCGCGGCGCTCGATCGGCGCGCCGAGATCCTCGCGTCGACGCGCGCGGAAGTCGAGAAATCGACGCACGAGGCGGCCGAGCGGATTCGCGCGCAGGCCGACGCCGCCCGTCAGCAGATCGATCGCGACGCCGACGCGTTGGCCTCCACCATCGTCGAGCGCGTGCTCGGCAGGAAAGCGTCCTAGACCCATGGCAGCACGGTTCGTCCGGTTGGCGCGCGCGGCGGGAGCTTGTGAAAGACGACACAAGCTCGCGCGGCTGATCGGCGCCGCCCTCGTCGTGCTGTGGGCGGCGGGAGCGCCGGCGCGCGCGATGCAGGAACCTGCGCCCGCCGCGCACGACGCCGGCCAGGCCGAAGCCGAGACGGCGCACGACGAAGGACATCCGGCGCTCGACATGGTCGCGCGCCTCGTCAACTTCGGCCTGCTCGCCGGATCGCTCTGGTATTTGTTGAAGTCGCCGATTCGCGGCTATCTCGACAACCGCGGCAAGCAGATTCGCGCCGATCTCGTGAACGCGGCGGAGATGAAGCAGACGGCCGCGATGCAGATCGAGGAGATCGATCGCAAGATGAAGGCGCTGCCGGCCGAGCTCGAGGCGCTGCGCGCGCAGGGCGTGCAGGAAACGGCGGCGGAGGAAGCGCGCATCCGTACCGCGGCGGCCGCCGAGCGCGACCGGCTGCTCGAGCAGGCGCGCCGCGACATCGATCTGCAGGTGAAGATCGCCGAGCGCGATCTCGTCGCCCACGCGGCCGACCTCGCCGTCGGCGTCGCCTCCGAGCGCATCAAGAAGACGATCACCGACGAGGATCAGAAACGCCTCGTCGATCGCTACGTCGGTCAGCTCCGCTCATGACGAACAAAACGGCCGCGACCCGCTACGCGCGCGCGCTCCTCGACGTCGCCGTTCAGGAGAAAGCGAATCTCGACGCGGTGGAGCAGGAGCTTGCCGCCTTCGTCGACCTGTTCGCGACGCAGCCGACGCTCGAGAAAGTGCTGCTCAATCCCGCGGTGCCGGTTCCGCGCAAGCGCGGCGCCGTCGTCGAACTGACCAAGGCGGCGAAGAGCTCGCCGATCGTCGCGAAGCTCCTGACGCTCCTCGCCGAGCGGGATCGCCTCGTGCTGCTGCCGGACCTGCTGGCGTCGTACCGCGATCGGCTGCTCGATTATCGCCACGTGGTGCGCGCCGAGGTGACGACCGCGTCGCCGCTGGCGGCGGAGCGGGCCACGGCGATCCAGACGAGCCTGGCGAAGATGACCGGACGCACGGTGATCCTCGACACGAAGATCGATCCGGCGATTATCGGCGGCGTCGTCGCGCGCATCGGCAGCACGGTGTACGACGGGTCGGTCACGCGGCAGCTGCAGAAGATGAAAGAGCGATTGGTGGAAGGCGTTTAGCGCAGGATCACACGATGGACATCAAAGCCGAAGAGATTTCCAAGATCATCCGCGAGCAGATCGGCAGCTTCGCGGTCGACGTCGACGTGGCCGAAGTGGGCAGCATCATCTCCATCGGCGACGGCATCGCGCGCGTGCACGGCGTCGAGAACGCGATGGCCGGCGAGATGCTCGAGTTTCCCCACGGCGTGTTCGGCATCGCGCTGAACCTCGAAGAGGAGAGCGTCGGCGCGGTGCTCCTCGGCGAGTACACGGAGATCAAGGAAGGCGATCTCGTCAAGCGCACGGGGCGCATCATCTCGGTGCCGGTCGGCGACGAGCTGCTCGGCCGCGTCGTCAACGCGCTGGGGCAGCCGATTGACGGCAAGGGGCCGATCGTCACGAAGCAGTTCGCGCCGATCGAGCGCATCGCGCCCGGCGTCGTCGATCGGCAGTCGGTGAAGGAGCCGCTGCAGACCGGGCTGAAGGCGATCGACGCGATGGTGCCGATCGGCCGCGGGCAGCGCGAGCTGATCATCGGCGACCGGCAGACGGGCAAGACCGCCGTCGCCATCGACGCGATCATCAATCAGAAGGACACCGGCGTCATCTGCATCTACAACGCGATCGGGCAGAAGCAGTCGACGATCGCGCAGGTCGTGCGCACGCTCGAAGAGAACGACGCGATGCGCTATTCGATCGTCGTCGCGGCGGCGGCGGCCGATCCGGCGCCGCTGCTCTACATCGGGCCGTATTCGGCGTGCGCGATGGGCGAGTACTTCCGCGACACGGGCCGCCACGCGCTGTGCGTCTACGACGATTTGTCGAAGCACGCGCAGGCGTACCGCGAGATTTCGCTGCTGCTGCGCCGGCCGCCGGGCCGCGAGGCGTATCCCGGCGACGTGTTCTACCTGCACTCGCGCCTGCTCGAGCGCGCCGCGAAGCTGAACAAAGAGCTGGGCGCGGGATCGCTGACGGCGCTGCCGATCATCGAGACGCAGGCCGGCGACCTGTCGGCGTACATTCCGACCAACGTCATCTCGATCACCGACGGGCAGATCTTCCTCGAGTCGGATCTGTTCAACCAGGGCGTCCGTCCCGCGATCAACGTCGGCAACTCGGTGTCGCGCGTCGGCGGATCGGCGCAGATCAAGGCGATGCGCCAGGTGGCGGGCACGCTGCGCCTCGACCTCGCGCAGTATCGCGAGCTGGCTGCGTTCGCGCAGTTCGGCAGCGACCTCGACAAGGCGACGCAGGCGCAGCTCAATCGCGGCGCGCGCCTCGTCGAGCTGCTGAAGCAGCCGCAGTACGCGCCGCTCGCGGTCGAGCGGCAGGTCGCGATCATCTACGCCGGCACCAACGGGTATCTCGACGACATCCCGGTCAGCGAGGTGCGCACGTTCGAGACCGAGCTCTACACGTTCCTCGACACGCGTCATCCCCAGCTCCTGCGCGGCATCGCCGAGAAGAAGCAGCTCGACGATCAGCTCAAAGCGACGCTCGACGCGGCGGTCAAGGAGTTCAAGAGCGACTTCGCGTCCAGAAAGGCGGCGGCCGCCTAAATGCCGTCACTGATCGACTTACGCCGGCGGATCCGCGCCGTCAAGAACACGCAGCAGATCACGAAGGCGATGAAGATGGTCGCCGCGTCGAAGCTGCGCCGCGCGCAGGAGCGCATGATGTCGGCGCGTCCGTACGCCAACGAGATGCATCGCGTCCTCGCGAGCCTGGCGTTGCGCGTCGATCCGTCGGTGCACCCGCTCCTGGCGCACCGCGAGATCACGCCCGCCAGCCGGACGCTCGTCGTCATCGTCACCGCCGACAAGGGGCTGTGCGGCAGCTTCAACACGAACATCATCAAAGCGGCCGGCGGCTACATCGTCGACAGCCCGCAGGCGTGCACGCTCGGGCTCGTCGGCCGCAAGGGACGCGACTACTTCGGGCGCCGCGGCTTCGACGTGCTCTTCGAACAGGTTGGCATCTTCCAGAAGCTGAAGTTCGACGATGCGCGGACGATCGCGCAGACGGCGATGGAGTCGTTCATCTCGGGCAGCGTCGACCGGGTCATCGTCGCCTACAACGAGTTCAAGTCGGTGATCTCGCAGAAGATCGTCATCGACCAGTTGCTGCCGATCGCGCGCGCCGATGTCGAAGCCGCCGGCGCGGTGGCGCCCGCGATCGATTACCTCTACGAGCCGTCGCCGCAGGCGATCTTCGACGAGCTGCTGCCGCGGTATGTCGAAGTGCAGATCTACCGCGCGCTGCTCGAGTCGAACGCGGCGTTCTTCGCCGCGCAGATGACGGCGATGGACACGGCGACGAAGAACTCGGCGGAGATGATCTCCAGCCTGACGCTCTACATGAACAAGGTGCGTCAGGCCAACATCACGCGCGAAATCATCGAGGTCGTCTCGGGAGCCGAAGCGCTGTAGCGCGTTGAACGGCATGGTGACCACAGCACCCCAGAGTGCGCCGCGAAAGGCGAGCTGAGCGAAGGTTATGACTGAACACGTCGGCAAGATTGTCCAGATTATCGGTCCGGTTCTCGACGTCGAATTCGAGGCAGGGCACCTGCCGGAGATCTATCACGCGCTGCACATCCAGTCGGATGGCAAGGGCGGCAGCGGTCCGATCGACGTCATCGCGGAAGTCGAGCAGCATCTCGGCGAGAACCGCGTACGCGCGGTCGCGATGAAGCCGACCGACGGCATGCAGCGCGGCATGAGCGCCGTCGATCTCGGCCACCCGATTTCGGTGCCGGTCGGTCCCGAGACGCTCGGACGCGTGCTGAACGTGCTCGGCGAGCCGGTCGACTTTCCCGATCGTCCGGTGCAGACGAAAGAGCGCTGGCCGATCCACCGCGCGGCGCCGGACCTCGAGAGCCAGTCGACCGAGCTGAAGATGTTCGAGACCGGCATCAAGGTCGTCGACCTGCTCGAGCCGTACCTGCTGGGCGGCAAGATCGGCCTGTTCGGCGGCGCGGGCGTCGGCAAGACGGTCATCATCCAGGAGCTGATTCACAACATCGCCATGAAGCACGGCGGCGTGTCGGTGTTCGGCGGCGTGGGCGAACGCACGCGCGAGGGCAACGACCTCTGGCACGAGTTCCAGGAATCGGGCGTCATCGACGTGAACGACTGGCGCAAGTCGCGCGCCGCGCTGGTCTACGGACAGATGACGGAGCCGCCGGGCGCCCGTCTGCGCGTCGGGCTGTCGGCGCTCACGGTGGCGGAGTACTTCCGCGACGCCGAGGGCAAGGACGTGCTCCTCTTCATCGACAACATCTTCCGCTTCACGCAGGCCGGCTCGGAAGTGTCGGCGCTGCTCGGACGCATGCCGTCCGCCGTCGGGTATCAGCCGACGCTGCTCACCGAGATGGGCGAGCTGCAGGAGCGCATCACGTCGACGAAGAAGGGGTCGATCACGTCGGTGCAGGCCATCTACGTGCCCGCAGACGACTACACCGACCCGGCGCCGGCGACGACCTTCGCGCACCTCGACGCGACGACGAACCTCTCGCGCCAGATCGCAGAGCTGGGCATCTATCCGGCGGTCGATCCGCTCGCGTCCTCGTCGCGCATTCTCGATCCGCGCATCATCGGCGACGAGCACTATCAGACGGCGCGCGCGGTGAAGCAGATCCTGCAGCGCTACAAGGACCTGCAGGACATCATCGCGATTCTCGGCATCGACGAGCTGTCGGAAGAAGACAAGCTGACGGTCGCGCGCGCGCGCAAAATCCAGAAGTTTCTCTCGCAGCCGTTCTTCGTCGCGCAGCAGTTCACCGGCCTCGAAGGGAAGTACGTGCCGATCGCCGAGACGATCCGCGGCTTCAAGGAAATCGTCGCCGGCAAGCACGACGAGATTCCCGAGCAGGACTTCTATCTCGTCGGGACGATCGACGAGGCGGTCGAGAAAGCGCGGAAGCGCAAGGCGGCGTAAGCGCCAGCCGTGGAAAGCTGAGAAGCGATGCCTATCCCGTCACATTTGCAGCTGGAGATCGTGTCGGCGGATCGATCGCTCGTCAACGAGCAGGTCGACGAAGTGCAGATCCCGGGCAGCGAGGGCTATCTCGGCGTCCTGCCCGGCCACACGCCGCTCTTGACGACGCTGCACGTGGGGCAGTTGTGGTATCGGCAGGGTCAGGAGAAACACTACCTCGCGATTGCGTTCGGCTTCGCCGAGATCCAGCCCGATCGCGTCACGATCCTCGCGCAGATCGCCGAGCGCGCCGACGAGATCGACGTCGCGCGCGCGGAGACGGCGAAGAAGCGCGCCGAGGATCGCCTCTCGAAGCCGACGCACGACATGGATTTCGAGCGCGCCCGCATCGCGCTGATGAAGGCGCTCATCCGCCTCCAGGTCGCGACTCGCGCTAGAATCCGTTCGTAATTGTTCGCCAACCTCGCCGGCCTGATCCGCTATCGGGGGCTGATCTCCAGCCTCGTCGCGCGCGAGCTGAAGGCGCGCTACCGCGGATCCGTCCTCGGGTTCGTCTGGTCGTTCGTCAACCCGCTGCTGCTGCTCGTCATCTACTCGTTCGTCTTCACGAAGATCATGCCGAACGAGACGCCGGGCGTGCAGCCGTTCGCCGTCTTCATGTTCTGCGGCATCCTGCCGTGGAACTGGTTCGCGACGTCGCTGTCGGACGCGGCGGGGTCGCTCCTCGCCGGCGGCAATCTGATCAAGAAGGTGCTCTTTCCGGCGGAGGTGCTGCCGATCGTCAGCGTGCTGACGAACATGGTGCACTTCTTCCTCGGGCTGCCGATCCTGATCGCGTTCCTGCTCGTCGCGGGCAAGTATCCCGATCCGAGCGATCTGATCTGGTTCCCGATCGTCGTTCTCGTGCAGTTGATCTTCTCGACGGCGCTGGCGCTCGTGCTGGCCGCGCTGACGGTGCACTTCCGCGACATCCGCGACATCCTCGCGAACGTGCTGACGCTGTGGTTCTTCGCCACGCCGATCATCTATCCGTGGTTTCAGCCGAACGTGCAGTCGTTCCGCTGGATGTTCAACTGGAACCCGTTCACGCACCTCGCCGTCTCGTATCAGGAAATCCTGTTCTTCAAGGGGCCGCTCGGTCACTGGAAGTGGCTCCTCGCGCTCGGCGTCGCGTCGGTCTTCCTGTTTCTCGCGTGCTACTGGCTCTTCGATCGCCTGCGTGATTCGTTCGCGGAGGCGGTATGACGCCGGCGATCGAGCTCGCGCACGTCACGAAGGTGTACCGCAAGTACAGCGGACGCCAGTTCGCGACGCTGAAGAGCGCGCTGCTGCAGCGCAGCATCCTCCGCGATCTGCGTCCCAGCGAGACGTTCCCCGCGCTGACGGACGTCTCGTTCACCGTCCCGAAAGGCGCGACGTACGGCGTCATCGGACGCAACGGTTCCGGCAAGAGCAGCGCGCTGAAGCTCGTGGCCGGCATCACCAAGCCGACCAGCGGCACGGTCGCGGTGCAGGGGCGCATCTCCGCGCTGATCGAGCTCGGCGCCGGCTTCCATCCGGAGATCTCCGGCCGCGAGAACGTGTTCATCAACGGGATCATGCTCGGCTTGTCGAAGCGCGAGATCCAGGAACGCTTCGACGAGATCGTCGACTTCGCCGAGCTGCGCGAGTTCATCGACGCGCCCGTGAAGACGTACTCGTCGGGCATGTACATGCGCCTCGGCTTCGCCGTCGCCATCCACGTCGACCCGGACGTGCTGCTCGTCGACGAGGTCCTCGCCGTCGGCGACGAGGGCTTCACGCACAAGTGCCTCGACAAGTTTTCGGAGTTCCGCCGCCGCGGCAAGACGATCCTGCTCGTCACGCACTCGCTGAATCTCGTCGAACGCTTCTGCGACGAGGCGCTGTGGCTCGACGATGGGCGCGTGCAGACCTATGGAGATCCGAAGCGCGTCATCGACGCCTATCTGACGAAGGTTGAAGAAGGCGAAGAGCAGTTGCTCGCCGCGACGAACGCACGCGCGCTCGCAGGGCAGGAGCGGCAGGACGGCTCCCAGGAACCGGGTGCGCAGGAGCGGCCGGCGGATCCGACGTCGAACATGTTCGTCGCGACGGAAGGGCGGTGGGGATCGCGCGAGATCGAGATCGCCGACGTCACGCTGCTCGACGCCGCCGGCGAGGCATCGCACGTGTTCCACTCCGGCGACCCGTTGTCGATCCGTCTGCGCGTGCGCGCGCAGCAGCCGACGAGCGACTGCGTCTTCGGCGTCGGCATCTTCAACGCCGAAGGCGTGTGCTGCTACGGGACGAACACGTACATCGAGGAGATGACGCCCGCCACGATCGCCGGCGACGCCGAAGCAACGTTCGCCGTCGACACGCTCGACCTCGTCGAGGGCACCTACAAGCTGGACGTCGCCGTCCACAAGCGCGACGGCTATCCGTACGACTACCACCGCCTGCTCTACACCTTCCGCGTGAAATCGCGGACGCACGACGTCGGCATCTATCGCCCGCGCCATCGGTGGACGTTCTCGCCGAACGTCACCTTCGGTCCGAAATCGTGACGAAAGACGATGCGGTCGCGCTCGTCGCGCGTTTGCGAAGCGCCGGCAAGACGATCGTCTTCACGAACGGCGTCTTCGACCTGCTGCATCCCGGACACGTGCGCTATCTGCAGCACGCGCGGCAGCTCGGCGACGCCTTGATCGTCGGCGTCAACTCGGATCGATCGGTGCGCGCCAACAAGGGCCCCGCGCGCCCGATCACGCTCGAAGCCGAGCGCGTCGAGATCCTCGAGGCCCTCGCCTGCGTCGATGCCGTCGTCGTCTTCGACGAGGAGACGCCGCTCGCGCTCATCACCGCGATTCAGCCCGACGTGCTCGTGAAGGGCGCCGACTGGGCCGCTGACGCGATCGTCGGCCGAGATATTGTCGAGGCGCGCGGCGGGAAGGTGGTCCGCGCGACGATCGAGCCCGGCTATTCGACCACCGCGATCATCGACAAAATCCGGAACGCCGAGCGCAGAACGTAGCGGCCGGCTGTAGGCGGACGCCCGGTACGTCTGCGCTACACTGGAATGTTCCCCGTGGCCACGTCGACATCGCTGAATCTCCGCGCCGTCCTGAAGGCCGCTGTCACGCGCAGCGGCATGGATGTCCCTGCGCGCGCGGTGTCGGGCCTGACCAGCCCGGCCAAAGCGATGTTCGTCGCCGCCGCCGCGCAAGCCCGGCCGCACGCCGTCGTGCTCTACGTCGTCCCGGCCGACGCCGACCTCGACGAGACGTGCCGCGACGTGTCGTTCTTCCTTTCGGCCTTCGAAGGGCTGACGCCTGCCGCCGTCGAGCGCGCGGTGCTGCCGTTTCCCTCGCACGAAGTGGATCCGTACCGCGGCCTCGCGCCGCACGTCGGCGTGACGTCGGCGCGCGCGCGGGCGCTGCATGGGATCGCGCGCGGGACGGCGCGCGTGATCGTCGCGTCCGCGCAGGCGCTGCTGCCGCGCGTCAGCGCGCCGGACCGTCTGCTCGCGGTCTCGCTCGAGCTGAAACCGGGTCAGGAGATCGCGCCGACCGATCTCGCCGAGCTGCTCGTCGACGCCGGCTTCTCTCGCGAGGATCCGGCGGACGAGCACGGCGAGTTCGCGATCCGCGGCGGCATCGTCGACATCTTTCCCGCTGCGGAGCCGCATCCGGTGCGGCTCGACTTCATCGGCGACACGATCGAGACGATGCGGACGTACGATCCGTCGACGCAGCGCTCGATCGCGCCGATCGATCAGATCGCGATCGTGCCGTTGCGGGACGTGCTGGCTCGTCCTTCGACAGGCTCAGGACGAGCGGAAGCGGGCTCAGGACGAGCGGAGGCGGGCTCAGGACGAGCGGACGTGGGCGCGGCGGGAAGTCCTCCGCTCGTGGTGAGCTTGTCGAACCACGAGCTCGATCGCTCCTCGACGCTGTTCGACTATCTCTCCCGCGCGCGCGAGTCGGTGATGCTCGTGTCCGAGCGCGACGAGGTCGACGCGAGCGCGCAGAAGTTCGTCGAGCAGATCGAGCGCAGCTACGAGCAGGCGGTCGGCGGCGAGCAGGCCAACGACGTCCTGGTCACCGAAGACGAATGGGACGAGCTCAGCGCGGAAGACGAAGCTGGCATCGTCGCCGAACGCGCGGAGCTGAAGTCGCGCCGGCGCGGACGCCGCACCGCGCATCCGGCCCCCGACGCGCCAGCGCCCGGCGAGCTGTTCGTGCCGTGGAGCGATATCGACGCGCGCCTCGCGGGCGCGACGAGCCTCTCGCAGCTCGGCCTCGACGATGACGCGGTCGAATCCGCGACGCCGAATCCCGAATCGCGACAGGCGACGCTGCCCGCGCACGGAATCCGCTGTCAGCCGAGCGTCGAATTCCGCGGCCGCGTTCCGGACTGGGTCGCGGAGATCCGCCGTCTGCGCGACGCGGGCGACACGACGGTGTTCGTCGCGGCCACAGCGGGCCGAGCGGAGCGCACGATCGAGCTGCTGAAGGAATACGACGTGTTCGCGGTGCCGGTCGAACGCGCCGAAGATGCGCAGTACGCCGCCGTCCTCGTCGCCGTCGGCGGATTGTCGAAAGGCTTCCGCCTGCCCGACGCGGCGCTGCAGATCTTCGCCGAGTCCGACGTGTTCGAGGAGGAGCGCCGCGCACCCGAACGCCGGCGCGCGGCGACGAAAGCGTTCCTCTCCGACCTGCGCGATCTGAAGGTGGGCGATTACGTCGTCCACGTCGACCACGGCATCGGCATCTTCGTCGGCCTGAAGCAGATCGGCGTCGGCGACAGTCAGCAGGAATTCCTCGAGCTGCGCTACGCCGGCGAGGACAAGCTGTTCGTCCCCGTCGAGCGGCTGGATCTCGTGCAGAAATACACGGGCGCGACCAAGCCGCCGATCGACAAACTCGGCGGCACGTCGTGGGAGCGAGCGAAGACGCGCGTCAAGAAGGCGATGCGCGACATGGCCGAGGAGCTGCTGAAGCTCTACGCCGCGCGCCGCGCGGTGCCGGGCCACGCGTTCGGCGCCGACACGCACTGGCAGCAGGAATTCGAGGACGCGTTCGAGTACGACCTGACCCTCGATCAGAAGAACGCCGTCGCCGACATCAAGGGCGACATGGAGTCGCCGACGCCGATGGACCGGCTGCTGTGCGGCGACGTCGGGTACGGCAAGACCGAAGTCGCGATGCGCGCGGCCTTCAAGGCGGTGATGGACGGCAAGCAGGTCGCGGTCCTCGCGCCGACGACCGTGCTGGCGTTCCAGCATCAGAAAACGCTCCGCGAACGCTTCGCCGGGTTCCCGGTGCGGATCGACATGGTCAGCCGCTTCCGCACGAAGCAGGAGCAGAAAGAGATCGTCGCCGACCTCGCCGCCGGCAAAGTCGACATCATCGTCGGCACGCACCGCCTGCTGTCGAAGGACGTGCAGTTCCGCGATCTCGGCCTGCTCGTCGTCGACGAGGAACAGCGCTTCGGCGTCGCGCACAAGGAGAAGATCAAGCAGCTCCGGAAGAAGGTCGACGTGCTGACGATGAGCGCGACGCCGATTCCGCGGACGCTGAACATGTCGCTCGTCGGCATCCGCGACATGTCGATCATCGAGACGCCCCCGAAGGATCGCCTGTCGATCCAGACCAACGTCGTGAAGTTCGACCAGGAAGTGATCCGGCGCGCGATCCGCAACGAGATCGCGCGCGGCGGGCAGGTGTTCTTCGTCCACAACCGCGTCGAGTCGATCTTCTCGATCGGCAGCCTGATTCAGCGTCTCGTTCCCGAAGCACGCGTCGTCATCGGCCACGGCCAGATGAACGAGGACGCGCTCGAGCGCGCGATGCTCGACTTCATCGCGCGCAAGTTCGACGTGCTGCTGGCGACGACGATCGTCGAGAACGGCCTCGACATCCCGAATGCGAACACGATCATCATCAACCGCGCCGATCGGTACGGCCTGTCGCAGCTCTATCAGTTGCGCGGACGCGTCGGACGGTCGGATCGCCCCGCGTACGCGTACCTGCTGATCCCGCCCGA
>Ga0070741_10000255_pt1 | contig 204584 bp, 185 predicted proteins | sample Coa_R1_4_FD_66440 | JGI IMG/M metagenome (GOLD analysis project Ga0070741, IMG submission 66440) | Surface soil microbial communities from Centralia Pennsylvania, which are recovering from an underground coalmine fire - Coalmine... | ecosystem: Environmental > Terrestrial > Soil >... | reverse complement strand
GCGCCTTGCGCCCAGCGACTCGCGCCTAACGCCCAGCGACTCGCGCCTAACGCCCAGCGACTCGCGCCTAACGCCCAGCGACTCGCGCCTAACGCCCAGCGACTCGCGCCTAACGCCCAGCGACTCGCGCCCAGCGCCTTGCGCCCAGCGCCTTGCGCCCAGCGCCTCGCGCCTCGCGCCTCGCGCCTACGCGCCTACGCGCCTACGCGCCTAGTTTCGGAGCGCTGCCTGGCGTGCGGCTTCGCGGTCCTTCTTCTGGCCCCAGTTGATACGGGCCAGGCCGAGGCCAACGTAGATCACCAGCGTGAGCCCGGAGATCAAGCCCGAAACGAGATCGCCGTAGAAGCTGGCCGTGGGCGGCTTGAAGATGCCAATCGGCCGCGAGCCCATGAGCTGGTCCACGATGTTGAAAGCCCAGGCGGGCACGTTGGCAAGGAGGATTACCGCCAGCAGGAACCACACTGCCGCTTCGATGAAGGCTCCGACCCAGGTCCTAGTCCACATGATTCAGCCTCGCATCGCCGGCCGCTGCGTGCAATCGCGTGCCGGTCATTTCAGTGTCTCCAGGAAGCTGACGACGTTGTTGAGCTCCACGTCGTTGAGGCCGAGCTTGGGCATGGCCGTGCCCGGCTTAGCCGCCTGCGGGTCGTTGACCCACTGCTTGAGGAACTCAGGGTCGTTCGGGAAGTTGTTGTATTGCTGGCTGGAGATGTGCGTCAGGTTGGGTCCAACCGTGCCGCGCGCATCGGACAGCGAGTCTACGGTGTGGCACCCGGTGCAGCCCCTGGTCTCGAACACCTGCTTCCCGGCAGCAGCGTCGCCCTCCTTGAAGGGCTCGGCCCCGGTATTGATGCTGACGATACCGGTACCGGCCGGGCCTGGAGTGGGATTGGCGATGGCGCCCCCGGCGCTGACCGGCGCGGCCGGGGTAGCTTTAGCAAAGTCGGCGGGCAGTGTCGACTGCTTCGGCACCAGATCCCACTGCTGCGTCTCGAGGAACTTCACCAGGTAGTCGACGTCGATGTCACGCAGGGGGCCGCCGAATCGGTCGGACCACGTGGGCATCACCACCGAGCCCGGGGCGGGATGGCCGCCAAGCGGCGGGCGGCCGGCCGAGATGGTGGCGCGGATGTAGTCTTCGGAGCGGCTCTTGGTCCAAGGCACCTGCTGCGGAGCGCCGTCCGGCCCCAGCTCAGTGACGAAGCCGCGCAGGGGAGGAGCGCCGCTGGACTTGCCGGTGGTCGGGCTGACGGCGTTGCCCTGGCCCTGCACACCGTGGCAAGGTGAGCAGTTGCCGGCATACAGGGCCGCACCGCGCTGCACGTCTTCCTGGTCTTGTGCGATGGCGAATGTGAACTGCCGCTGGTTCTCGAACATGAAGTAGATCGGGATCAGCAGCACGATGAGCGTCGTCAGCACCACGCTGACGATCAGCCTTCTATCCATTCCTTCCCCTTAGATGCATGTCCGCGTCCCCTAGGTGCAGCGCGGGCCGCGGGGCGTGTCGTCGATGGTGTGCGTGCCATGCGGCGGGCCGGTGATCAGGTTGGTGGTATCGACCATGACGTTGCCGTCCTGGACCGAAGCCTTGAAGCGGTCCATCCCGCGGGGCGCCGGGCCTTCCACCCACTCACCGTGAAGGTTGTAGGTCGAGCCGTGGCAGGGACATTCGAACCGTCCGGACTGGTTGCAGTAGGGCACCGTGCAGCCCAAGTGCGGGCAGGTGTGATAGAGCGCTTGGATGGTCTGGTCGAAGTCTTGGAGATTCACCACCCAGCTCTTGATCTTCAGTGCGTGGAATGGCTCGCCTTTCTGAGGTGTGACCGCGGGGAAGTCCGACAGCGCGCCTACGTTCACCACTGAGCCAAGGCCGCCCTTGAGCACCGGCCACAGGAAATTGACCGACGTCACCAGGAACTCCAGGCTGGCCAGACCTATCGCGCCGCCGAGCATGATTCGGAGCGCGTTGCGGCGCGAGACCGGCTCAGAGCTGTAACCCGGCGTGGGCGCGTGGGTGGAAACTGCAGCCATACGCTTGCTTTCTGCCTCTAGTCTCTTGGTTCGGGGTTCGGAGTGTAGTAGGCACGAACTGTCGGGTCGCGTGCCATTCGGGCCAGGAGGTAAATGCCGATGATGGTCCCGAACACAGGCAGCAGCAGCATGCTGATCGCCAGCATGCCGAAGGTCTGCCCCAGCGACGACGAGCGCTTGCGCGCCTCGACCAGGTAAATCATGTACAGCTGGCTGAGGAACAGGACGCCGAAGATGATCATGGGCAGGATAGTGTTCACCGGCACGCACAGCGGCGAGCTGTTGATGGCGCAGATCTGACTGGGCCCCAGCTCCTCCTTGTACCAGGACATGGCGAAGAAGAACAGCAGGTAGCCGGCTAGTGAGGCGCCGAACAGCCCCCACCACATGAGGCAACCGATGGCCGACGGATAGCGCTGGCGGTCTCGCGGATAAGCTCGCTGGATGACGCTCATAGGCTGAAGAAGATCCCGTCCCAGGGCCAGGTCCAGCTGTAGCCAGGGCCGCGGAAGGCCACGCCGAAAACGGTCAGGACCAGCGCGGACATGATGAACAGCGAGAACAGGCAGATGGCCAGCTTGCGGTCCTGGGGCCGCGTACTGGGGTTGCGGTCGATCAGAGGAATGATGGCCAGGCCGAGCAGCACGAACGTGGGAATGAGCACGCCGGCGACGACTGGCGGGAAGTAGTGCAGCAGCTCCTGCAGGCCGAGGAAGTACCACGGCGCTTTGGCCGGGTTCTCAGCTACGTTGGGGTTGGCCTGCTCCAGCAGGGGGGCGTTGTAGAAGATGGCGAACACGATGATCAGGATGGTGATGAAGGCCGCGGCGATGAACTCCAGCGACACCAAATGGGGCCAGGTGTCAACCGTGTCCTCCGGCTCTTTGTCGACGCGCGTGACGCCTTCCTGCCGGACCAGCGCCAGCAAACGGTAGCGCTTCTCCACCCCGTACTGGTCGGGCGGCAGCTTAGGCGGCGTGGGTGTGGCCATCAGTCAGCTCCTGTACCTGTCCGGCTGTGCCTAGCCTGAGATGAAGGTGTCTTGTGGTTCTTTACGCCAGTACTCCGGGCGTTCCAGCTCCAGATCGACCATGACGTCGGGAATCGGGCCGGAGATGCCGCCGTCCTTGCGCACGCGCCAGAAGTGGATGGCCAATCCGACGCCGAGAAGGAGCGGCAGGAAGATGACGTGCAGCACGTAGAAGCGCAGCAGTGCGTTGGGCCCGACGCTCGTACCGCCCAGCAGCAGGGTGTGGGCCTGGAAGCCGACCAGCGGGGCGTAGCCGGCCATGTTGGTGCCCACGGTGATGGCCCAGAAGGCCAGCTGGTCCCAGGGCAGCAGGTAGCCGGTGAAGCTCAGCAGCAGCGTTGCCAGCAGCAGCGCCACGCCGATCATCCAGTTGAACTCGCGAGGTGGCTTGTAACCGCCCTGATAGAACACCCGGACCATATGCAGGCACACGGTGATGATCATCAGGTGCGCCGCCCAGCGGTGCATGTTGCGCGTCAGCAGGCCGAAGGTGACCTCCGAGTTGATGGCCTTGATGCTGGGATAGGCCAGATCGGCCGACGGCGTGTAGAAGAACATGAGGTACACGCCGGTGACGGTCAGCAGCAGGAAGAGATAGAAGGAGATCCCGCCGAGCCCGTAGGTCCAGGTGAACTTGGCGGCGTGCTTCTTGACCTTGACCGGGTGCAGGTGCAGGAAGACGTTGCTCATGATGACCAGCGCCCGGTTGGGCGGGTCGTCCGGATATCCGTGCCGAAAGATGGCCTTCCAAAGCTGGCTCTCGACTACCACTTGGCGCATTTCGCTGGCGCTGGGAGGCTTGGGGAGAACCTTCACACTGGACTCCAGTCAAGAGTTAACAGACGAGCACAGTTCCGACTCGCCTGAATAAGGGTATCGGCGCCTGTTTTTGGCCAACATAGGTTAGCCAACCTAATTTTAGGGCCATCGCCCCGAGCGGCGCCGGCAGCAGTTACGGCAGGTACTTCAGTGGGTTGTAGGCGTTGTAGCTGCTGCCCTGGAAGACCGAGAAATGCACGTGCGGGCCAGTGGACCGGCCGGTCGATCCCATAAGCATGATGACCTCGCCCTTGTCGACCGCTTCGCCGGCGCGAACGAGGAGCCTGGAAGCGTGACCATACAGCGTTTGCAAGCCGTTGCCGTGATCGATGCGCACCATGTATCCGTAACCGGAGTTGTCCCAACCGGAGTACACCACCACGCCCGCCTGCACGGCGTGCACCGGAGTGCCGGTCGAATTGGCGATGTCGACGCCGTTGTGCCACGACGAGAAGTAGGTGGTGATCGAACCCGGGGCCGGCCAGATGAAGCCTCCCTGGGCCACCGGCTTGGTGGTGGCAGCTGGGGCCGGCGCCGGCTGAGCGGCCACGGGCTGAACGGCTACGGCCGGCGATGCCGGAGCAGATTGAACGGCAGCGGCCGCGGGCTTCGGCGCCGGCGCCGCGCCGGGCTTCGGCAGGAAGGCGGTGGGATCGGCGGGTATCAGGAACAGCGATCCCGGCACCAGCTCCTGGGGCTGAGCGGCCAGCTTATTGGCGGCCAGCAGAGCGTCCGCCGGGGTGCCATAGCGGTCCGCCAGAATGTCGACCGTGTCGCCCGGCCTGGTCAAAATGAGCGTGCCGCTGACACTGGGCACGGCCAGCTGCTGGCCCAACGAGAGAATGCTGGCCTGTGACAGGTTGTTGGCGAACAGCACGGTCGCGGCGGAGATTCCCGCGCGAGACGCGATCCCGAACACAGTGTCCCCTGGCTGGACGACGTGGTATGAGACGTCGGGATTGGGCTTTTGCGGCTGCGTCGATGGGGCATTGCCTACCAGTGGCGTTGCGTCGTGCGGCGCCGTGTCGTGCAGCCGGAGCTGGTCCGCGGGGACGCGCGAGACGTCGGGGATGCTCAGACGTAAGCCCACGCTGAGGGCATCGGAGGTAACGAGACCGTTGTAGGCCAGGAGGGCCTCTTCATCGACGCCGACCGAGCGGGCAATGCTGGTGAGGCTATCTCCGGGCTGCACCACGTAGGCCGAGTCGCTCGTCTGGCTGGTGAAGGGAATGGCTCGGGCGACAATCGACGTCTGCGCGTTGAGGATCAGACTGTCGGTTCGGACGGCCGCGGTCGCGGCAGCGGCGGCCGGAGCCGGGGTTTGACTGGCCACACCGCTGGCAGCCATGACCGCTCCGGCCAGGATGAGCACGCACAGGTGGACGGTGGCTCGGTGACGGAGATAGATGCGCAGGTCGCCGGCGCTCCAGCTCTCGCGGAGGGAGGCCCGCAGCGATTCCGCGATCGACGGTGCGCCGAGCTCCCGAACGGAAACCCGAACGTCATAGTCGTTCAGCGACCCCAGCATAGTCCTCCCTTCGCTACCAAAGCTCGCAGGCAATGGGCAGACAGCCTTTCGCCTGCGCAGGGCGTTCACTCGATTCCGGCTTGACACACTCCTCAGCCGGGCGAACGCGGGGCTCTTGAAGCAGCCCTAAACTGCCAGCACTCTAGCGGAGTTGTTACGTCTGCAGCGAATCACTAGCCCAATAGGGCTAGAACACCCGTTCTAGCCAAGCGCGACGTGCCGCGAGGGCTGCCCGCGTAGCGGTGGGTTTAGAGGATGTCCTTGGAGAGGGTGGAGAGGAACTCTTTGTTGGTCTGCGTCTTGGACAGCCGCTGCAGGATGAGCTCGGTGCCCTCCGTGCCGCCGCCCACGGCGGCGATCATGCGGCGCAGCAGCCACACCTGACGCAGGGTCTGATCGTCGAACAGCAGCTCCTCACGGCGAGTGCTGGAGCGCTGGATATCGATTGCCGGGAAGACCCGCCGCTCGGACAGCTTGCGATCCAGGAACAGCTCCATGTTGCCGGTGCCTTTGAACTCTTCGTAGATGACGTCGTCCATGCGGCTGTTGGTATCGATCAAACAGGAGGCGATGATCGTCAGGCTGCCGCCGTCCTCGATGTTGCGGGCGGAGCCGAAAAAGCGCTTGGGGGGCTGCAGCGCGCTGGGGTCGACGCCGCCGGACAGCGTTCGCCCGCTGGGCGGCACGTCGAGGTTGTAGGCGCGGGTCAGGCGGGTGATGCTGTCCAGGAGCATGACTACGTGGCGCCCGCCCTCGACCAGCCGGCGAGCGCGCTCCAGGGCCATCTGGGCAACGCGGGTATGATTCTCGGTCGGCTCGTCGAAGGTTGAGCTGATGATCTCGGCCTGCACGCTGCGGCGCCAGTCAGTCACCTCTTCGGGCCGCTCGCCGATGAGCACCGCCATCATGTGCACGTCCGGGTAGTTGCTCAAGATGCCCTTGGCGATTGCCTGCAGCAGCATCGTCTTGCCGGCCTTGGGCGGCGAGACAATGGTGGCGCGCTGGCCGCGGCCGATGGGCGCAACCAGGTCCACGAGACGTGTCGACAGCTCGGTGCGGGTCGTTTCCAGCACGTACTGCTCGCGGGGGAAGATGGGCACCAGGTTGTCGAAGTGCGGCCGGCGGCGGGCCACCTCGGGCTCCTGGCCATTGACGGCCTCTACCCGCAGCAACCCGTAGTACTTCTCGTTGTCCTTGGGTGGCCGGATCTGCCCGGAGACCATGTCCCCGGTACGCAGGCCGAAGCGGCGAATCTGCGACTGCGAAACGTAGATATCGTCAGAGCCGGGCAGCAGGCGCTCCTGGCGCAGGAAACCGAAGCCATCCTCGACGATCTCGAGCACTCCGGCGCTGAAGACGTTGCCGGTGGCCTCGCTGTGGTTCTGAAGAAGGCGGCAGACGAGCTCCTGCTTCTTCATGCGGCTGTAGCCTGCGAGGTCGAGGTCGCGGCCTATGTCCTGCAGCTCTGATAGCGGCTTTTTTTCGAGTTCAGCGAGAGTCAACGATTACTCCTTGGGAGGTGGGGAGAGATGTGGGACCTCATGGTCGCGTTCTGCCGGCTATGAGAAGGTGCTTCTCACCCGTGTTAACGGAGGTGCAGACGAATTCGCACGAGGGCAGGCGAGGCTCCGGTGCCTGCTCACGCAACTATAGCGCAATGAGACTCCCACCCGCCGCGGCAGCAGCCTCAGCCACCCTTACCGGTGAGCTCGTAGGGTGTCTTTTGCCAGTGGTGCTCCACCTCCATGCGGCGGATCGTCCCCGTCCGCGAGCGCATGACGATGGAGTTCGTACTCGCCCCATGGCCATAGAAGTGCACGCCCTTGAGCATTTCGCCGTCCGTGACCCCTGTGGCGGCGAAGTACACGTCGTTCGAACGAATGAGATCGTCGCTGGTGAAGACGCGCTTGAGGTCGGCTTCGGGAAGTCCCGCCTCGAGGGCGTCGCGGATCTCCTGCTCCGAGCGTGGCCACAGCTTGCATTCGATCTGGCCGCGCAGACACTTGGCCGCCGCTGCCGCCAACACGGCCTCAGGCGCGCCACCTACACCCATCATGACGTCCAGGCCGGTCCGCTCGTTCATGAAGCAGGTGATGGCGCCGGCCACGTCGCCATCCGGTATGAGCTTGATGCGGGCGCCGGTCTGCCGAATCTGCTTGATCAGCTCCTCATGCCGGGGCCGGTCAAGGACGACCACGGAGAGGTCCTCGATCTCGCAATTCTGCGCTCGGGCGACGCGCCGCAAATTCTCGGCGGGCGGAGCTTCGATGTCGATCACGCCGGCCGCTTCCGGGCCTACGGCGATCTTGTCCATGTACACGATCTTGGGTGGGAAATACATGCTTCCCGCCTCGGAAACCGCGATGACGGAGATGGCGTTGGGCAGGCCCAGAGCGGTTAGGCGAGTGCCGTCGATGGGGTCGACGGCCACATCGGTCTGCGGCGGAAGACTGTTTCCAATCTTCTCGCCGATATACAGCATTGGCGCCTCATCCTTCTCGCCCTCACCGATGATGACTGTGCCGTCCATGTCGATGGAGCTGAGCGCGAAGCGCATGGCGTCCACGGCGGCTCCGTCGGCCGCGTCTTTATCACCGCGGCCCATCCAGCGGGCAGCGGCGATGGCCGCTGCCTCGGTCACGCGGACGAGCTCGAGGGCGAGGTTGCGTTGAAGAATGGCTTCCGGCACCAACTACCTCCCGGTCAGACTATGCGGCCTGAGCCATGCAGGCCGTGCCCCATTGTACTGGGTGCACCACAGCCGAGCATCAAATTGCCTTATCAGGGCGCTGGCCAACCCAGGGACGAGCCTGAGATCGATTCACGGCGCGCCTCGTGCAGAAAGAAGTCCCGCCCCCAGCCCATCATCCGCAGCACTACGTTGGCCGCGTCCCCGCTGGTTTCCATCCGCTCGACCTCCGCCGCGACGTGTGAGGCCCCGACCTTGAGGCGGATGGCGGCGCCTTCCTCCAGCCCGGCGGGATGGAGGACGTTGAGATACAGCTGTCTGCGGCTTCCCGCGGTGAGCTGTCCGTAGCGTGAGAACTTCTCGAACGGCCCCAGGCCCTGGACGTAACATCTGGCTGCCAGGCGGTAATCACGCATGCGATGGGACTGCCACTCCAGGCAGCCCGCGGCAATGGCCCGCTCTTCGCTGGCATCGAGCCCCGAGAACTCGAAGCCGACGGCCTGGGCCTGCTCGCCTCCGACCCGCTCGTACGTGGTCACCCGCCGGACCTCAATGCTGGGCTCGATCCAGTTGACGAAATTGGGCAGGCCGAAGCGCAGCGTGCCGGTTAGGCCCTGGCGCACGTCGAGTGGGTGCTCGGGAACAAATAGGCTCCCGACAGTGGACAGGTCTTGAATAATGCCGCGGCAGCTGGCCAAGCCGCGCAGGTGCAGCTCCGCTTCGACATCGACAATGGTCCGTTGGGCTCGCCGGTGCTCGGCCGGAAAGGTCACCCTGCGCCACTCCTCCCCTGGCTCATCGCCCAAGCATACTCACCGGCGCAAGGCATGCGGCTCGGCCCCCGCACGCGGCGAGGCTGTGTCGTTCGCTTAGCCGGCCACCAGGTTGAGCAGCTTGTTGGGCACGTAGATGACCTTGCGTACGTGCTTGCCGTCCAGAAAGCGCTGTACTCGCTCCGACGAGCGCGCGAGCCGCTCCACCTCTTCCTGTGGCAGGTTCATGGCGACCTGGATGGTGTCGCGCAGCTTGCCGTTGACCTGGACGACGACAGCGCACGTTTCGACTTGCAGCCGAGCGGGATCGAACGGCGGCCAGGCCTGCGTGTGCACGCTGCCCTGGCTGGGGTGCCGCTCGCGCCACAGCTCCTCAGCCAGATGCGGCGCAACCGGCGCCAGCAGGAGCAGCAGCGTGTCGAGGGTCGAGTCGGAACAGCCGTTCTTCTCCAACCCGTTGACGAGCTCGTGCAGCTTGGCCACGGCGGTGTTGAAGCGGAAATCTTCGAATCTTTCGGAGAGATCGTGAATGGTCTGATGCAGCAGCCGCAGCGTTTCCGGTGAGTCCTCACTCCTGGCCGCATGAGCCAGCTCCCATACCCGATTGAGGAAGCGGAATTGGCCCTTGGGACCGTCGTTGTCCCAGGCATTGTCGAGCTCGAACGGGCCCATGAACAGCTCGTAGCAGCGCAGGGCGTCTGCTCCGTAGCGCTCCACCACATCGTCCGGGGTCACGACGTTGCCGCGGGACTTCGACATCTTCTGCCCATCGGCGCCGTAGATCATGCCCTGGTTGCGCAGCTTGCGGAAAGGCTCGCGGAAGGTGACCAGGCCCGCGTCGGCCATGACCTTCGTCCAGAAGCGGGCGTACAGCAGATGCATCACCGCGTGCTCGGCGCCGCCTACGTAGACGTCCACCGGCAGCCAGTAGTTGGCCCTGTCGGGGTCGAATGGGCGGTCCTGGAGATCGGGATTGGGGAAGCGCAGGAAATACCACGAGGAGCAGGCAAAGCCGTCCATGGTATCCGTTTCCCGGCGAGCCGGGCCACCGCAAATGGGACAGGTGGTGTTCACGAACTCGGGCACGTTGGCCAGCGGCGACCGGCCCGTGCCCGATGGCTCGTAATCCAGGATCTCGGGCAGCACGACCGGGAGCTGCTCTTCGGGCACTGGGACGATGCCGTGCTGATCGCAGTACACGATAGGAATGGGCGCGCCCCAATAGCGCTGGCGCGAGATCAGCCAGTCGCGTACGCGGTAGTTCACCTTGCGGGCACCCTTGCCGGTCGCTTCGAGCCAGCTGATGAACTTGTCGACCGTCTCCGGCCCTTCGACGAAGCCATCGAACTGACGGGAGTTGATCATGGTGCCGCCATGCGCCGCCGCCTCGGTCATCTGCTCGGCCGTCAGGCGGCTGTTTGGCTCCATGAAGACCAGGCGAATTTCAATCCCGTACTTACGGGCAAACTCGAAATCGCGCTGGTCGTGGGCGGGAACCGCCATGATCGCGCCGGTGCCGTAGCCCATGAGAACGTAGTCCGCTATCCAGATAGGAATGCGCTCGTCGTTCACGGGGTTGATGGCAAAAGCCCCCGTGAATACGCCGGTCTTCTCCCGCTCGGTCGATAGGCGGTCAATCTCGCTGATGACGCGGGCCTGCTCCTGATAGGCGCTGACCTCGGCGCTGTGCTCTGGCGTGGTGATGGTCTCGACGAGCGGATGCTCAGGCGACAGCACCATAAAGGTCGCGCCGAACAGCGTGTCGGGCCGGGTGGTGAAGACGACGATGGGATCGCCGCTGCCTTCGACCGTGAAGGTGACCTCGGCGCCCTCGGATCGGCCGATCCAGTTGCGCTGCATGGCGACGATGCGCTCCGGCCAATCGATGGTGTCGAGGTCGTTCAGCAGCTGGTCGGCGTAGGCGGTGATCTTGAAGTACCACTGCTCCAGGTCCTTCTTCTGCACGCGAGTGGTGGTGTGCCGCCAGCAGAAGCCGTTCTCGACCTGTTCGTTGGCCAGGATGGTCTTGCACTCGGGGCACCACCACTGCGAGCCGACCGCGCGGTAAGCGAGGCCGCGGTGGTACAGCAATAGGAAGAACCACTGCGTCCAGTGGTAGTAGCCGGGGTCGGTCGAATTGATCTCTTTGGTCCAGTCGTAGGACAGTCCCATGAGAGCCAGCTGGCGCTTGTAGTTGGCAATGTTCTTGGCCGTGTTGACCTGGGGCGGCACTTTCCGCAGGATGGCCTCATTCTCGGCCGGCAGACCGAAGGCATCCCAGCCCATGGGGTGCAAGACGTTGAAGCCCTGCATCCGCTTGAAGCGCGAATACACGTCCGTGGGGATGTAGTTGTGGCCGTGGCCGACCGAAAGGCCCGATCCCGACGGATAAGGGAAGAAGTCGAGACAGTAGAGCTTGACGCGGTCAAAGCTATCGTCGGTGCGGTAGAGCTGCTGCTCTTCCCACGTGCGCTGCCACTTGGCCTCGAATTCCTTCGGCTGGTACTTCCGCGCCATAGCGCCTAAATCATAGTGAGCGACGCCAGTTTCATACGCGCGGGAGTGTGCGACCCCTGGCTAGAATCCACGTCGTGACCGAGCCCAGACGCGTCGTCGTGGCCATGAGCGGCGGAGTGGACAGCTCCGTCGCCGCTGCCTTGCTGGTCGAGCAGGGCTATGACGTGGTGGGCGTGATGCTGCGGCTGTGGGCGAGCGGCTGGCGCGAAGAGACGCCAGCCGGCAATCGCTGCTGTTCGCTGGACGCGGTGGACGACGCTCGCCGCGTCGCCGACGCGTTCCACTTCCCCTTCTATTTGATCAATGCCGAAGATGACTTCAAGCACTACGTGGTGGACTACTTCCTGCAGGAGTATGCCCAGGGCCGGACGCCGAACCCATGCACTGCCTGCAACCACCACATCAAGTTCGATTTCCTCTTGCGCAGGGCATTGGCCATGAACGCGGACTATCTCGCCACCGGCCACTACGCCCGATTGGCTCGACTGCCGGATGGGACCGTCGAGCTGCGTCGGGCGGCCGACAGCGCCAAGGACCAGTCGTACATGCTGTACATGCTGGGGCAGGAGCGGCTGCGCCGGCTGATCTTCCCCCTGGGCGACATGACCAAGGAGCAGGTGCGTGAGGAGGCTGTCCGCCTTGGGCTGCCAGTGGCGCACAAGCCCGATAGCCAGGACATCTGCTTCGTGGGGCGTGATTATCGTGAGTTTCTGTTGCAGAACATTCCTGAGGCCATCCTGCCCGGAGAGCTGGTGGACACGGCCGGCCGGGTGGTTGGCCGGCATGCCGGGCTGCCGCTGTACACCATAGGGCAGCGTCAGGGCCTGAATCTCGCCCGGCCGGAGCGTTCATACGTGCTTGGCATGGACACCGATCTCAATCGCATCGTCGTGGGTGGTGAGTCCGGGCTGTTGCGGACGCACGTCCGAGTGCGGCAGCCGGCGTTCAATGCGCTGGCCGGCGACGGCGCGCTCGAGGCCAAGATTCGCTCGCACGGGCAGCTGGCCAGCTGCAGATTGCAGCGCGACGGTGACTGCCTGAACGTGCAGTTCGACGAGCCTCAGCGAGCCGTATCGCCGGGACAGGTCATCGTCTTCTACGATGGCGACGTCGTCGTAGGCGGCGGCATCATTGATTGACTGGCTGCTCAGCCCCGCCCTCGCGCTGTCACTACTGCTCGGGCTGATCTACACGCTGGCGGTCCACCTGTTCATGGGGCTGGGCGTGCGCCATGTCGTACGGCATTGGCTGCTGTCGCTGGTTGGTATGGCGGTTGGGTCGCTGCTGGCCGCCAGGAGTGGCAGCCGCCTGCCGCTTCTGGGCGACGTGCACGTGATTGAGGCCAGCTTGGCCGCGATAGGCCTGCTCGTGCTGGCCGGACTCAAGGCTCGCGTGGGTGCAGCATCGACGGTGGCCCCGCCACAGGAGCGCGCTTGAGCAATCAGCCCGCGGAGCCAGCCCGAGACGCCTGCTCGAAGCGGATTGAATCGCGCTTGCGATGGGCCTGTCTACCCTGCTAATGCAGGAAGCTTGCTAGGGGGCCTCGCCGCTATAATGCGAGCGTGACCTCCGACCAGGTCCGCGACACGTTTTTGGACTTTTTCCAGGCTCGCGGACACGTGCGCATGCCCAGCTCGTCGCTGGTTCCGCTGAACGATCCGACGGTGCTGCTGACCCCAGCCGGCATGCACCAGATGCAGCCGTTTTTCCTGGGCAAGGCCAAGCCGCCGGCGAAGAGGCTCACGAGCTGCCAGAAGTGCTTCCGCACGACCGACATCGAGACGGTTGGCAACGAGCGCAATCTCACCTTCTTTGAAATGCTGGGCAATTTCTCGGTGGGCGATTACTTCAAGGAAGGCGCCATCGATTTCGCCTGGGATCTGCTGCGCAAAGGCTATGGGCTGCCCGAGGATAGGCTGCACGTCACCTGCCATCCGAGCGACGAGGAAGCTCCGGCCATCTGGCGCCAGATCGGTGTGCCGGCGGAGCGCATCCACCGAGACGAAACCAACTGGTGGGCGATCAAGGGCGCGGCGGGACCTTGCGGCCCCGACTCCGAGATCTACTTCGATCGCGGCGCGGAGATGGGCTGCCGCCGGCCCGACTGCGCTCCGGGCTGCGATTGTGACCGCTACCTGGAGATCTGGAACCTGGTGTTCATGCAGTTCCTGCAGAACGAGAGCAACGAGGTTCAGGGACCGCTGCAGCAGCAGAACATCGACACGGGCGCCGGTCTCGAGCGGCTGTGCCTGGTCTTGCAGGGCAGACCCACGGTGTATGAAACCGACCTGTTCAGGCCCATCATCAGCACCGTCGAGCAGCTGACCGGCCTTTCGTACGACGGCTCCGTCGAGGATGCCGGCGCGGCCGGGAGCAGCGCCGGGACCGCTCGCCGCAGGGCCTTCGGCATTCGGGTGCTGGCGGATCACGCGCGCTCCATGACCTTCCTGGTGGGCGACGGTCTGGAGCCTTCCAACGAAGGCCGGGGCTACATCCTGCGCCGCATCATCCGGCGGGCGATCAGGCACGGCCGCATGCTGGGGCTGGAGCGGCCATTCCTGAAAGATCTGTCGGCCAGCGTGATCGAGCGCATGGCCGGGGCATACCCCAACCTCAGCCAGGACCGGCTGGCCATCTTCAACGTCATCGAGGCCGAGGAAGAGAAGTTCAACCAAACCCTCAGCCAGGGCCTGAGCATCCTCAACGCCATGGTCTCCTCGCTGCGTCACGGCCAGCAGCTGCCGGGCAGTGACGCCTTCCGCCTGTACGACACGTACGGCTTCCCGCTGGAAGTAACCCAGGAGATCCTGGCCGAGCGTGGCCTGGGCGTCGACGAGACCGGGTTCCTGGCCGAGCTGGAGGAGCAGCGGCGACGCAGCCGGGCTTCGGCCAAAGGCGCCGCCGGGCCGTCCGTGCATCCAGACGCGTACCGCCCAATTCGAACGCACGCTGGCCCAACGACGTTCCTGGGCTACGAGACCACCACGGCCGACGGTGAGATACGCGCCATCGTGGTCGAGGGGGAGATGCGCCAGCGGCTCGCGGCCGGAGAACAGGGCGAGCTGATCCTCGACCGAACGCCGTTTTACGCAACTGGTGGCGGCCAGGTGGGCGACACCGGCCGTGTCGTGAGCACCACAGGCGACACGCTGTTCGAGGTCATTGCCACCACCAAGCCAATGGCTGACCTGTTCGTTCATCACGGCGTGATGGCCCGCGGCGAGCTGGCCGTGGGCGATCGTGTACGGGCCACCGTCGACGAGGGGCTGCGCTGGGACACGGCTCGGAACCATACCGGGACACACATCTTGCACGCGGCGCTGCGCCGCGTGCTGGGCGAGAAGGCCACGCAGGCGGGGTCGGTGGTCGAGCCGGACCGGCTGCGATTCGACTTCCACTACTCGTCCGCGCTGACCGACGAGCAGCTGCGAGAGGTCGAGCGCATTGCCAACGAGGAGATCCGGCGTGACGAGCCCGTGCAGACCGAGGTGCTGGGGCTGGATGAAGCAACGTCTCGCGGCGCGATCGGCCTGTTCGAGGAGAAATACGGCGAGCAGGTCCGAGTGGTGAGCATCCCTGGCTTCAGCATGGAGCTGTGCGGCGGGACACACGTCCGGGCGACGGGCCAGATAGGCGAGCTGGTTATCGCCGGCCAGGAGAGCATCGGCTCCGGCGTTCGCCGTGTGGAAGCCTTCACCGGACGCCGGGCAGCCGAATACGTGCGCGACCGCTTGGAAACGCTGCGTGCTGTCCAGCAGATATTGCCGGGAGGCGAAGCCGATATGCCGCGTCAGGTTCAGCGACTGCTGGACGAGCTGGCCAAGAAGGACAAGCAGATCGAACGGCTCAAGCGCGAAGGCAGCGGCTCTGAAGCTGAGGAGCTGCTGGCTCGTATCAAGAGCGCGAACGGCAGCGCGCAGGTGCTGGCAGAGGTGGTCACGGCCGACAACCGAGACGATCTGCTGCGGCTGGTCGATCGCGTCAAGACGCTGCGCTTCTCGGGCGTGGTTACGCTGGGAGCGGTGGTCGACGACAAGCCCGCATACGTGACGTTGGTCACCAAGGACCTGGTCGAGCGTGGGGTGAAGGCCGGCGAGGTCGTTCGAGCGGCGTCGCTCGCCGCCGGAGGCAGCGGGGGCGGCGGCAGGCCGGACCTGGCTCAAGGCGGCGGTAAGGATGCCTCCAAGCTGGCCGATGGATTGGCCGCGGCGGTCGAAGCGGCCAGAGCCCAGCTGGAGCGCAAATAGCCACCACAACGCCGGACGGGCCGCAAGCCGACCAGACCGGCGCCGCTGGCCGGGCCGGCGGCGAATCCGAGCAGGGCGGCGTCAAGCGGTTGGCCTGGCGACAGGCGCTCAAGTTCGCCGACAACGAGAACATCGCCTCGATCCTGCTCAAGATCGAGCTGCTGGGTGCTCGCGAAGTAGCCATCGTGGTGCAGCCGCACCTGAAGGTGTTCCGGAATCCCGTGGCCATGCGGCTGCTGCAGCGCAAAGCCGAGGATCTTGGGATTGCGGTGGCACTCATCTCCGACGATGAGATGACGCGCCAGCTGTGTGCTGAGGCGGGCTTCGCCAACTACTCCACCATAGAGGAGTTCCAGCGCGACGCCACCTGGCGCGATTTCTACGACCGCCCGCCGGAGCCGGCCAGGCGCCCGCTGGCGACCTGGGTGTCGGCTATCGCCGGGCTGGTCCTGCTGGGCGTGATCGGCTGGGTTGGCTACTTCGTCCTGCCGGCAGCGACTATCCTGGTGACGCCGTCCGTGGAGAGCTTGACGATGGACGTCCGGGTTGTGGCCGACGAGTCGGCCAACGGGGTCGACGTGGAAGCCGGTAAGATCCCGGCGCACCTGGTGACCGCCGAGGTTGCCGGACAAACCACCGTCAACGCTTCGGGCCTGCGCGACGCGGCCGATCAGTCAGCTAAAGGGACGGTGACCTTCACCAACCAGACGACCGACGCCGTCACGGTGCCTCGATCCACGATCGTGAGCGCCGGCTCCCACGTCTATTACACCGTGCAGGATACGACCGTCAGTCCCTCCATCCAAATCGGCGACACGCTCATTCCAGGCACCGGCAGCGCCGCCGTTCAGGCTGTCGACGCCGGCGAGCAGGCAAACGTGCCGATTGGTGCGATCACCGCGGTCCAAGGGCCGCTGAGCTCCAAGCTGACGGTGATCAACCAGGTGCCGATCTCCGGCGGGACGGTGAAAAAGGTCAGCTACCTGTCCGCGGATGACCAGTCGAAGGCCAAGCAGGCCCTGCTCGATCGCTTGACCGGCCAGGCCATGGACAAGATCAACGAGCAGATAGCCCGCAACGAAACGTTCATCCTGAGCCCCGCGGCCCAGGGAGATCGCGCCATCGAAGAGCTGACCTACGAGGAGAGCCCGGAGCAGGTCACTACCCGAACGACGCTGCACATGAAAGTGCTGGTCAAGGGGCTCACCTTCCTGGGTGATGACGTCAACGCCGTCATCGAACAGACGATGGAGACCGCGGCCGCTCGGCAGGGCGGCGGCGCCGAGCTGCGCAACGAACCTCTGACCATCAATCCACCTGCGATCGTGTCCAATGACGGCTCCGCGGTTACGCTGCAGGTGCGAAGCAGTGGCGCGGTGTCGGTGCCGCTGCGTCTGTCGGCGTTCAGCGACGAGGTCCGCGGACTCGACCCAGAGAAGGCCTCCGGGCTCATTCGCCAGTCGCCGGGCGTCGCCGCCGCTGAGGTAAAGCTGTGGCCGGGGTGGGTGCATCGCGTGCCGTCGTTCTCGTGGCGCATCTCGACCAAAGTGGCTGGCCCACCGCCAACGGCGTGAGCTCCGATGCGCTTGATGGCCTTGGATCTGGGCGAGAAGCGCATCGGCATCGCCGTCAGTGACCCGGAAGGGAAAATGGCCTTTCCGGTGCAGGTGCTGGTGCGTCGGTCGGCGAAGGCCGACCGCCGTGCGCTGGCGGAGCTCGTCAGCACATTGGGCGTGGAACGGGTGATTATCGGTCTGCCGCTGTCGCTGGAGGGCGAATTTGGCCCCAGTGCACAAACGGCTCAGCGTTTCGGTGAGTATGTGGCGCGTGTTCTACCGGTCCCAGTGGAATACTGGGATGAGAGGATGACGACGCTGGCGGCCGACGAACTGCTGCGCCAGGCGGGGCTGCCTGAAGCCGAGCGCCGAGAGCGTATCGACGCCGCGGCGGCCACGGTCATCTTGGAAGACTATCTCGAGGCGCACCGCGCTTGACTCGCATGCCTGCGCCAGCCCGGCAGATGCGTTCCGGCCGCAGACGCAGCTCCTCGTCGAAATGGGTAGTGCTGGCGCTGCTGGGCATGCTGGTCGGCGGCGGCTGGTTGGTCAGCCGGGCGATGTTAGGCCGGTCGGCGCCACTCCTGTCGCCGGCCCTTCAAGCCCCAACGCCGGCGTCCGGCACCATCGTCAACGTGGCGATTGCGCAAGGAGAGACGACGGCGGATATCGCTCGGGACCTGCAGGAGAAGGGGCTGGTGCCAAGCGAGGCTGTCTTCCTCGGCGTGCTCAAGCTTCGGGGAACGGGAAGCAGCTTCCAGCCAGGAGTCCACGAGGTCACAGCAGGATGGTCGATCGAGCAGATCATCGCTGCCCTGGAGCAGCCCGTGGCTCCCAAGGACATCAGGATCACGCTGCCGGAAGGGCTGCGCATGGAAGAGCAGGCCGACCTGGCGGCGCGAGCGGGCATTGGCGTCAGCCAGGACTTCGTGCAGCTCGCCACGCAGCCGGACCCCAGCTGGGATTACGATTTCCTGGCCGACCGCCCCAAGGGCGCCAGTTTGCAGGGCTACCTGTTTCCGGACACCTACCTGGTGCCCGGACGCTCTCCCAATCCGCGCGATCTCATCAAGCGCATGCTCGATGCGTTCGACAAGCGCGTCGATACCGGCCTGCGGCAGAAGGTCGCGGCCAACAAGCACACGCTGTACGATACGCTGATCATCGCCTCGATCGTCGAGCGTGAAGCCAAAGTGCCGGCCGAGCGGCCGCTGATAGCCGGCGTGTACTGGAACCGCTTGAACACCAATCAGGGTCTGTTCGCGGATCCGACCGTGCAGTATGCCCTTGGCAAGCCCGGCAGCTGGTGGCCGCGGTTGAGCGCCGACGACTTGAAGGTCAACTCGCCGTACAACACCTATACGCACCCTGGATTGCCTCCGGGCCCAATCGCCAATCCGGGCCTAGCCAGCATCCAGGCGGCCGCTAATCCGCAGGGCGACTTCCTCTATTTCGTGGCCAAGAACGATGGCTCGGGCGAACATGCCTTCGCGCGTACGCTCGCCGAGCACAATGCCAATCGCGCCAAGTACGGGAGCTGATCTCGTCGCTGCCCTCGATCAGACGCGGAGCGGGCTCCCGCTCTGCACCTTCAGGCGCACGGAGTAGAGGTAGCGATCGCCGCGAATGAGGCTGTGGCGCACTTCAACGGGCTTTTCCGCGACGTATGAAACCCGCTGGACCGAGAAGGCCGCTGACCCTTTGGCGAGACCCAGCAGGCGGGCTGAGCGGGTGTCCAGGACCATAGGCTGGATGCTTTCCTGGGCCGACGTTACCTCCAGCCCGTAGCGGTCGCGCAAGACGTCGTATACCGAGCCCGTGAGGTCCAGTTGCTGGATGCCAGGCACGAGGGGCTGGGGTATCCAGACGGTCTCCACCACCATCGGCTCTTCGCCGGCGCTGCGCAGCCGTGTGAGCTCCACCAGGCGGGCGCCGGGTGAGGAACCCAGCTCGAGCTGGCCGGCCAGCGACTCGGTGGGTGTGATGACGCGCAGGGAGAGCACGCGCGAATGGGGAGCGAGGCCCAGCCCCATCATGCTGCGGCCGAAGGTGTAGATGCCCTCCAGCGGCTGTTCGATGACCGGTCTGGCGACGGGGAATGTTCCCCGCTTCTTCTTCCTTTCGATGAGCCCTTCCTGTTCCAACAGGTCCAATGCCTGGCGGACGGTGTAGCGGCTCACGCCAAAGCGCTCCCTCAGTTGGAGCTCGGTCATGCCCTCGGCGCCGTCCTGGCCTGTCCGCCTCAGCTCGCTGCGCAGCTTTCGCGCCAACTGCCGGTACAGCGGCTCAGACCCGGATCGGTCCAGATCTCCAGCCAACGTGCGATCGCGTCCTTTCAAGCGGCTTCGCCTGCCTCAATCCTCGCCGGCGGCCCAGTTCGAGTATTACCGATGCGCAGAGGTCAAACCAGCTGATGCTCCACAAGCTCTGGTGCGGTGGACTCCCGCGGCCGCGCAGCCTCGCCTCTCAAACCGGAGATGATCCCGGCCAGGAGCGCCACGATTGCGAGAAAGACCAAGGATGAGCGGAAGCCGGCGACAAGGGCACGGCTGGGGAGCGTCAGGGTGTTGTGGACGGGCTGTCCCGAGGTGATGGTAGCAGCCAGCGCGAGGATGGCGCCCGTGGCAGCGATGCCAAGGCTGGTGCCCAGGCTTCGCGTCATGTTGAGCACCCCGCCGGCGATGCCAAGCCGGTGTGGGGGCGCGCTGCCCATAATGGCGCTGTTATTGGCCGGCGTAAACAGCCCAAGCCCGGCGCCGAACAGACCGAAAAAGGCTGCCACCAGCGGAATGGACGTATCGGGCGTCATGGCCAACAGGAGCAGCGAGCAGGCTGCCATAGCCATGCCGGCAATGGTTGGAAGACGCGCTCCCCGTCGATCCGCCAGCAGTCCGCTGTAGGGCGCCAGGACAGCGATGGCCAGGGGCACAGCCGTCAGCAGCAATCCGGCGCTGGCGGGATCGCGATGCAGGATGCGCTGCAGCAGGAACGGCAAGAGGAACAGCGCGCCGAACAGGACGGCGTAAGACAGCAGGCCCGAGACAATGCCCGTGGCAAAGACCCGGTTCCGCAGCAGCTGGATGTCGACCAGGGGGAAGGCCGTCCGGCGCTCGACCCGGACGAACAGCGCAAGCGCAAGGGCCGCGCCGATGATGCAAACCCACAATGCCAGGCTCGACCAGCCCCAGGCGCCGCCGAACGTCAGCGCCAGGAGCAGCAGGGCGATGGCCGCGGTGAAGGTCATGGCGCCACTCCAGTCGAAGCGCTCGGCGGAGTGGGCGTTGAGCCCCGCGCTGGTCTCCGAACGGGGCAGGACCAGCCATGCGGCTATGGTGCCGGCGATGCCAAAAGGCACGGCGATGAAAAACACCCATTGCCAACCAAGGGTGGCGATGAGAAAGCCTCCGACAGATGGTCCGACCGAAAGCCCAACGGCCTGCGCGGCACCCTGGATTCCGATGGCTCGTCCGAGCTCGCCGCGAGGGACGGCGGCAGTGATGATGGCTACGCTGTTGGCTTGCAGCATGGCTGCTCCCACGGCCTGCAGCACTCGGAAGCCGATGAGCCAGCCGATGCCCGGCGCGAGCCCGCACAGCGCCGAGCCGGCGATGAAGATGCCAAAGCCAAGCGTGTACAAGCGCTTCCGCCCAGTCATGTCGGCCAGGCGCCCGAAAATGACCACCAGCGCCGCCAGCGTGAGCAGGTAGGCGATCGCCACCCATTCGACCGCGGCCGTCGGCGCACCGAACACCTGCTCGAGTGTCGGCAGAACCAGCGTCGCGATACTGGCGTCGAGCTGTCCGAGGAACGCCCCAATGCAGACCGTGCCAACGACCAGCCAGCGATAAAACGGCAGGCGAGCGAGCGCCTCCACGGGGGCCGGCTCACCGCGGACGATGCTGGCCCAATGCGCCGCATGCCGTGGAGGGATGAGCTCGTGCTCCGCACCGGACAGCTGCATGGGGAGCTCGGGCACTATTCGCCCGCGGTCCAGAATGACAGGTCGTACCGGGCCTCGGTGTGCACGGCAATGCAGTCCTCATCGCCGAGCTCGTGCCAGGCACTGTTGCAGCGCTCCCATGCGAGGGCCTCCAGCCGGCTGGCGAACCGCTCGGCGCTGACCTGCAAGGCGCGGCCGTCATGGAATCCCAGCCAGGTTCCTGTTTCAACCTGAAAATCGAGCCCTGCTACGCCAGGTCTCCTGGTCGTCGCCGAGGTGGGCTCCGATACGGCTGTTTCTACGTGATTGCCCGCCGCATATGTCTGGACAAATAGTAGCGCATTTGTCCAGACATATGCGGCCGAATTGGCCTACACGGCGGGGTGAAGGATCAGCCAGTAAAAGCTGTGAGGACCAAGCGTGATGGGATAGGGAGCCTCGGTCACCGAGGGGAAGGAGTTGCCGCCGAAGGGCTCGACGGGGGTCATCCCGGCGTAAGAGGCAAGGTCCAGCTGGGCTGCCTGCGCGAAGCGAGAGAGATTGCAGACCATCAAGAACCGCTCCGCTTGATGCTCGCGAACGAAGGCGAGGATGTGCGGGTTGGCGGGATCGAGCAGTATCAGGCGGCCGCAGGCCAGCGACACGTGCTGGGCGCGGATCCCGATCAAGCGCCGCATCCAGTGCAACAGTGACGTCTGGACGCGAGTCTGTGCTTCGACGTTGACGGCCTGGTAGCCATAGACAGGATTGGAGACCAGCGGCGTGTACAGCTGGTCGGGGTCGGCCGTGGAGAAGCCGGCGTTGCGGTTGCCGTTCCACTGCATCGGCGTCCTTACGCCGTTACGGTCGCCCAAGTAGATGTTGTCGCCCATGCCCAGCTCGTCGCCGTAGTAGATCACTGGCGTGCCCGGCAGGCTCAGCAGCAATGCGTTCAGCAGTTCGACCTGTTTTCGGCCGTTATCCAGCAGCGGGGCCAGGCGTCTGCGTATGCCGAGGTTCAGCCGCATGCGGGGGTCCTGGGCATAGGACTGGTACATGTAGTCGCGTTCGGTATCGGTCACCATCTCCAGCGTCAGCTCGTCGTGGTTGCGCAGGAAGGTCGCCCACTGGCAGCTGTCGGGGATATCGGGCGTATGAGCCAGGATGTCCACGATAGGCGTGCGCAGCTCGCTGCGCAGCGACATGAAGATTCGCGGCATGAGCGGGAAATGGAAGGCCATGTGGAACTCGTCGCCAGGGCTGAGGTAGGCCACCACGTCCTGAGGCCATTGATTGGCCTCGGCTAAGAGCATGCGGTCGGGATAGTTGTCGTCCACGAACGCTCGAAGCGTCTTCACGAACGCGTGCGTTTCCGGCAGGTTTTCGCAGTTCGTGCCTTCCCGCTCGTACAGATAGGGAACGGCGTCGCAGCGAAGGCCGTCCACGCCCTTATCCAACCAGAACGAGACCACGTTCAGCATGGCCTGGCGCACGTTTGGGTTGTCGTAATTCAGATCCGGCTGGTGGCGGAAGAAGCGATGCCAGTAGTAGGCCTTGGCGACAGGATCCCAGGTCCAGTTCGACTGCTCCGAATCGGTGAAGATGATCCGCGCATCCTTGAACTTCTGATCCGTGTCGCTCCACACATAGAAGTCGCGATAGGGTGAGGCGGCGTCTTCTCGCGCGCTCTTGAACCAGGGGTGCTGGTCCGACGTATGGTTCAGCACGAGCTCCGTGATCACCCGGATCCCACGCCGATGGGCCTCCGCGACGAAGGTCTCGAAGTCCGCCATGGAGCCGTAGTCAGGATGGATGCCGTAGTAATCGGCGATGTCGTACCCGTCGTCCCTCAGGGGCGAGGGATACATCGGGAGGAGCCAGATGCAGGTGACGCCCAGATCTCGGACATAGTCGAGCTTCTGGGTTAGTCCGGCAAAGTCACCGATGCCATCGGCGTTGCTGTCACAAAAGGCGCGGACGTGCAGCTCGTAGATGATCGCCTGCTTGTACCAGGGGACGTGGGCCCAAACGTCCGCCGCAGGCTCGGTGGCGGCATCCTCCACGCATCGCTGCGCCGCGGCCGCGGCGCCCCCCACGGGCTGGCTGACCGACACTACGGACTTCGTGCAGCGCCGAGAGTCGGGCTTGGGACTGGGCTGGGACGGCCGGGGCTGCCGGACGGTGTGGCGCTGGCCGACGGCGCGGGGGTGACGGATCCGGAAGCTGGAGTCGGCTGCGCGCTCGGTGCCGCGGTAGGCACGGCCGTCGGCTGAGGAGTTGGGCTGGGCGCTGCCGCGGTGGTGACGGCGGGCCCAAGCGTGGCCGTCACCTGATCCGGCCGAACGGTGTCGATGCGTATCGAGGCAGGAGAGTTCAGGCGAACGGACACGGTGTGCGGTCCGCTGGTGAGGCCGCCTACGTCGATCACGGCTGACAGATCTCCGGGCTTGAGCCCCAGCAAGTCATCCGCGCGCCCGCTGATCGACACCTCGATGCTCGGCGGCGAAACGGTCGCTTGCGTGCCCTCGACGAGTCCCGTCACGGTAACTCCGAGCGGCAGCAGCTCCGAAGTTCGCAGGGGCGTCACCGTGGCCGTTACCTGCACCTGGGTGGGAGTAGCCAAGCTGTATTCGTCCGTGTTGTTGAGGGCTACCGTTCGGACGACGTTGCCTGTTGCGCCGGACAGGTCGAGCGCCGGGAGCTGTATGTAGTCGACCTTGCTGAGCGCAGTGGGGCTGCCGACAATGGTGACCGACGATGGATTGGCTACGAGGTTGCTGAGCCAGAAGCCGGGCGCAACCTGGCCTTCGGTAGGCACGCTGATACCCACCGACTTGGCCTGCAGCTGGCGGTCGATGCTCACCGACAGGTGCACGGTCGGAGGTGACAGCTGCAATCCGTCGATGGGCTTGGACGCGCTGTCAAGGAGCTGCGGGACGACGTTGTCGGTCACGTCGCCGCGTGCGCCGTCGATGCTCACTTTGACCATCGCCTGGCTCACCGCTTCCACCAGCCCTTGCTGCCCGCTGATGGTGATTTGATCCGGCGAAACGCTGCGGTCGCCCACGCTGTAGCCGTCGGGTGGCTTTCCGCTCACGTCGAGCTGAACGCTCAAGGTTCGCTGCACGACAGGGTCGAGGCGGACGGTGACCTGACGCGGATCCCAATCGACGATCTGGTATTCGCCCGAGGTTTCCACCTTGACGTCAGCTGTTCTGATGCCGGCCGTTGCCTTGCTTAAGTCGATTGACGCCTTGAAGTCCGAGCTGCGGACGTTGCTCCAGGCATTCCTGCTGGCACGCAGCTCGACACGGACGTCGCTGGGACGGCCAACCTCCACCAGGCCGTCGGGCACGTGATCGACCTCGACGGCGAGGCGGTCGGAGAGCCAATCTTGGCGGAAGGGATCTTGCTGCCAGGTGACGAGCATCCAGGCGGCGGCCGCCAGTACGGCTGAGGTCACCGCGCGCGCGACGAATCCGACGGGATTCATCGCCGGCAGCTAGGCGAGGAAGCCGTGCCGGAACCGCGGATGCAAGGCTTCCCGCGCCCTTTCCGTTTGCGCCGGACTCATTTCCATTCGACCGCTTACGGCACCCTGGCCCGCTGTTCCAGCGCGGGGATGGTGCGTTCCTGCACCCTGCCGCGCCTGCGAAACCGAAGCGGGCGGATATTCAATGGACCGAAGAAGTCGGTAAGCAGGCGTTCGACTTCGAGCTTGTTCAAGTTGCGATGGAGGATGCCGTTCGCCGCCAGCGAGATGCCACCGGTTTCTTCAGACACCACAAAGCACACGGCGTCCGTCTGCTCAGCCAGAGCCAGTGCGGCTCGATGGCGCATACCGAGGCTGAGCACGTCGAGACTCTCGCTCAGCGGCAAGATGGAGCGGGCCGACACGACGCGGTCTCCGCGAACGATGACCGCGCCGTCGTGCAGGGGCGATCCTGGGAAGAAGACCGAGACCAGCAGGTCTGCGCTGACCGCTGCGTCGAGCTGCACCCCGGTGTCGGCAAAGTCCTGGAGGCCGGTCGTTCGTTCCATGGCGACGATACCCCCGTAGCGCCTGTCGGACAGCCGTTCGGAAGCGGCCAGGATCTCACCGAGCGTCCGGTTGAGGCTAGGCCGGTGTCCCGACAGTGGACGGTTCACGAGACCGGGCGTGCGCCCGAGCCGTTCCAGACCGCGGCGCAATTCTGGCTGAAAGATCACCGGAATGGCGACGACTAATGCCGGCATGACGGCGCGTATGATCCAGTTGAGCACCGGAAACGGCGAGAACGTGCTGATCAGCGCGGCGAGGACTACGAGGATGAGGATGCCGCGAACCAGATGAACCGCCCGAGTTCCTTCTATGAGGCGCAGGAACAGATAGAGGATCAGAGCAACGAGGATGAGATCGGCGGCGGAGGTCCAGCTGAAGTGGCTGAGGACCCAGCTGACTTGGCTCATATGCGCTCCATTGGCCGCCCGCGAGTGGCTGAGCTAATCGCCACGACAAGATGATAGCTCTCTGAATACAGCATCCGAGACGATGGTCCTGCCACGTCCCCAGGAAAGGCTTCTCCGGGCTGCCATGGCTCGACCTCTGGCGACCTACCGCCTCCAATTCAGCGCGGATATGACCTTCCGCGACGCTCGCCGCTTGGTGCCTTACCTGCGTTCACTGGGAGTGAGCCACATCTATGCCTCGCCGTACGTGACGTCTCGTCCTGGCAGCACCCACGGCTACGACGTGACCAATCCCAATGCACTCAACCCGGAGATTGGCTCGGAACGCGAATACAACGAGTTCGTGCAAGAGCTTCGGGATCACGGCATGAGCCAGGTGCTCGATTGGGTCCCCAACCATATGGGCGTTGGCTTTGGAAACAACGTCTGGTGGCAGGACGTGATGGAGAAGGGCAGGGAATCGATCTATGCCGACGTCTTCGACATCGACTGGCGACCGGCGGAGGGCTCGTCGCAGGTGATTCTGCCGGTGCTGGGCGACAGCTATGGCCGCGTCCTGGAAGACGGCGAGGTCAAGCTCGAGTTCAGCGAGGGACGATTTTGGGTGCGCTACTACTCATACGTCCTGCCGGTCGCACCGCAGTCGTACCCGCGCCTGCTGGCCGCCGCCCGAGATCGCCTCGACGAGTGGAATCCCGCCGCCACCGAGCGCGAGGACCTCAACCGCATCATGCTTACCTGGCAGCGTCTGACGCGTCGCCCGGCCCAGACCTTTGCCAGCCGGCAGCGCCGGCACCGGCAGATCGAGGCGGCGAAGCAGGAGCTGAACCGCCTGTGCGAATCGTCAGCTGCCCTACGCGAGGCCGTTGCACGTTGGCTGGAGCAGATGAACGGCGTGAAGGGCGAGCCGAAAACGTTCGACTCGCTGGACCGCATCCTGGCCCAGCAGCACTACCGACTGGCGCACTGGCGCGTGGCGGCGGAGGAGATCAACTACCGCCGCTTCTTCGACGTGAACGATCTGGTGGCCCTGCGAATGGAAGACAACATCGTCTTCCAGGCGTCTCATCAGCTCTTGCTGCAGCTGCTGCGGGCGAAGGCGGTTTCCGGCATCCGAATCGATCATCCCGATGGACTGCGGGATCCGGCGGCGCATCTGTGGCGCTTGCAGAAGGCCTGCTTCGTCGAGACGCGCCTCGACGAGCTGGATGGGACCCTGGGCAAAACACGCTCGCTGGCTGACGCCCGACGGCGTCTCGGGGCCACGTTCGACGCTCAGCGGGACAGCGATCCAAACTCGAATGAGTTACGCCCGGCATGGCTCGTGGTGGAAAAGATCCTGAGCCAGGGCGAGTCTCTTCGTTCGGACTGGCCGGTCCACGGGACGACCGGCTACGAATTCATGAATAGCCTCAATGGCATCTTCGTCGACGGCGCCAACCAGGCGGCGCTCGACCGCATCTATGCGCGCTTCGTCGGCGCCCGGCAGGACTACCGCGACATCGCCAACAGCGCGAAGAAGACCGTCATGCTGATCTCCTTCCCGGGGGAGATCAACCGGCTGGCGGACCGCTTGAAACGCATCGCCGTGGGCGACCGCCACTCTCGTGACTTCACGCTCAACACTCTGGCCTTCGCCATTCGTGAGTTCATCGCCGCGCTGCCGGTGTACCGCACATATGTCGATCCCGGCAATGGCGCCATGGACAGTTACGACCGGGCCGTCATTCGGCAGGCTATAGATGAGGCCAAGCGGCGCAACCCTCGCACGGATCCCTCGCTGTTCGAGTTCCTGCACGACACCATGACCCTCGCTCGGCCGGCAGCTGACGCAAACCTGGCCGCCGAGCGGCTGGAGTTCGTGGCTCGGCTGCAGCAAACCAGCGGGCCGGTTTGCGCCAAGGGCGTAGAGGACACGGCCTTTTACATCTACAACCGGTTGACGTCGTTGAACGAAGTGGGTGGGTCGCCGGCCCGTTTCGGCGGTTCGGTGCCGGCCTTTCATCGCGCTAACCGCCAGAGGCTGGCCAGCTGGCCTTCCAGCCTGCTGGCCACGTCCACGCACGACACCAAGCGCAGCGAGGACGCCCGCGCCCGCATCAACGTGATCTCCGAGCTTCCGCGCGAGTGGCGAGCGGCGCTTGCCCGTTGGAGCCGAATGAACGCGGCCTGCAGGTCGGCCGTGCAGGGCCGGGCGGCGCCGTCTAGGAACGACGAGTACCTGCTGTATCAGGCGCTGCTGGGCATTTGGCCGGCTGGCCAAATGACGCCGGAGCGCCACGGTGAGATCGAGGCGCGGGTGCAGGAATTCATGACCAAGGCCATCCGTGAAGCCAAGGTTCACACGAGCTGGATCAACATCAACGCCGCATACGAAGCCGCGACGAGCGCCTTCGTTCGCGGCATTCTGCGCTTGCAGGACAATCCCTTCCTCGAAGACTTCGCCCAGCTGCAGCGCAAGGTGGCCTACTTCGGGATGCTCAATTCCCTGTCGCAGACGCTGCTCAAGCTCACTGCGCCCGGCACTCCGGACATCTATCAGGGCAACGAGACGTGGGACTTCAGCCTGGTCGATCCGGACAATCGCCGGGCGGTAGATTTCGAGCTCCGCGACCAGATGCTGGGCGAAGTCGATTCGCTGATCGACTCCCTGCCTGGTCTGCGCCGGCTGGGGCATTCCGTCCTGAAGAGCATGGAGGATGGCAGGATCAAGCTGTTCCTCACCACGGCCGGTCTACGCGCGCGGCGGACCTGGCGGGCCGTGTTCGAGGAAGGCAAGTATGTAGCGTTGACGGCCTCTGACCACGCCAGGCGGCACATCTGTGCCTTCGCTCGGGTGTTAGATGGCGAGGTCGTCGTTGCGGTGACGCCCATCTTGCCGGCCGGGCTGATGCGAGGCACTCCGGCCCTTCCGGTGGGCGAAGGGGTGTGGGCTGACGCCATGCTGCGCATGCCTGGGCGGTTGGCGGGCGCGTACGTCAATCTCCTGACCGGCGATCGTGTCGAGACCGGAAGCTCGAGTGAGGGCCGTGGGGCCGTGTTACGGCTCAGCGACGTCCTGTCCTGGTTTCCTGTGGCTTTGCTGCACAAGCAGACCTAGGATCTGGCGCGGCAAGGTGAGCGCCCGCCGTCCTCACATTACCGCTCGTGCGCGATATTGTGAACTCGACCGCATGAGGATATTCAAGCTGCAGCGGACCGAAGACATGTCGGGTGTCAGCGGCACGGGGTGTGTCGCGGAAGGTGTGGTGTTCGGCAACGGCTGGGTGGCCATGGTGTGGCTGTCCGATCGTCCCAGCCTGGTCTTTTACCCCACGATCGAGGATGTGGAGGCCATCCATGGCCATGATGGTCGCACCGAGGTGGTGTTCACCAACTGAGCTAGCCGGTGCCTGCCGCCTGCTACGCGAGCTTGTGCGCTTTTGGCATGGAACATTAACGCCATCTTCACCTAGCGGCCATACCATCGAATTACGTGATGGATACGAAGGCGAGCGGGAGCGCAATCAGTGAGCTCCGGGCTAAGGCTTTGGGGCTGGCCGGGTGGCGTGGGGCAACGCTGCTGGCAGCGCTGTCGGTCTCTCTCGTGCTTGCTCCGGGCATGAAGGCACAGGGCTTCAGCGCCGCTGGCTACGTATCCTCTCCGAGCCACGTGACTACCGTCAAGGAGCTCGATGGCAGCTACAGCTACCTAGTGAACGGCGTGCCTCAGCTGTTCATCGGGATGGGCTACAACCCCATCTACCGTTACCTGACGGATGAACAGCGAGCGGCCAATTACCGGCGGGATTTTGCCATTCTGCGACAGGCCGGCGTAAACACCATTACGGGCTGGGATGCCGACAAGGGCTACGAGCAGGATAAGTTCGACGAGCTCACCCTGAACCTGGCCAACGAGTACGGCATTGGCGTCATCATGCCGCTGAACCTGCCGCCGGAGGGCGACTACACCGATCCGGTGTTCGTCAACGACCTCATGGAGCAGGCTCGGGCCAAGGTGCAGCGTTTCAAAGACTTTCCGGCGCTGCGCATGTGGGGCGTGGGGAATGAGGTCTACTGGGAGATGGATCCCGATATGTACCCAGCCTTCTCCGATGCGTACCTACGGATAGTCGACCTGTTTCACGAGCTGGATCCAAACCATCCCGTCATTTATCGTGAGTCCGAAGACCGCTATGTGGAGGATTTTGCCGCGAGCCTCCAGAACAGCGGCGATATGCGGCCGTGGCTGCTGTACGGGATGAACGTCTACGACCAGGATCTCAACGCCATCTTGGACCGCTGGCCAGACTACGGACTCGATCGTCCGGTGCTGGTAAGCGAATTCGGGGCGACTGGCGACACGACCGAAGAGCGAGCCCAAGGGTACCTGGACCTGTGGAAGGCCATCAGAGCACATCCCGACTACGTCATCGGGGGCGCGCCCTACGTATGGTGGACCAACGGACCTGAGCCAACCGACGCCATCTGGGGCTTGATGGACAGCAACAGCCAGCCAGTGGATAGCACGTTCGCTGCGCTGAGCGAGGCTTGGCGAAGCGAGCCGATGGCCAACAGACCCCCCGGCGGCGACGAGCTGCTCGCTCGGGCAGGCTAGGGCAGCGAGAGGACCGTCAGGCTCCGCACTTTTCGATTAGCTGTCCGCTCGGTACAGCGAGCCAAGCATGAACACGGCGTCGTCCACGGGATTGCCGTCGGCGTCCGTGAGGCCGAAATTCCGGTCGAGCGGCTCGGGTCCGGCGGTGGTCCACACATAGGCCAGTCCGCCGAGCACCGTATCGTGGTGGGCGCGAATGATGTCCCACAGCTCGCGATAGCCGTTCGGTCGGTCAGCCGGGAGCAGCCCGACGGGCCCGTACTCGGAGATCATCAGCGCGTGGGGCAGTGACCGGACAGGGCCGGAAGTGAGCGCTGCATCCATTCGGGTGGTGAAGAAGTTCATGCTGTAGACGAACCAGGGCCGCGGCTTACCGTCGCTGGCCAGCGCGGCAGCGACAGGCTGTTCGTACCAGTCCTCGGCATCGCGATATACCACCGGATGGTTTGGGTCCAGCTGATGGATCATGTCAGCGGCCTGGACCAGGAACGGACTGAAAGCATCCCAGCGCTCCTGCGTGCCTCGTGCCCGGGCGATTTCGTGCAGCACCTCGTTGCCCAGGCCCCACATTCGCAGCGCCGGGCTGTTGCGATAGCGGATCACCCGCTGGCTGATGACGTCCAGGAGCTGTTGACGGAACTGAGGGTCCTCATAAGGGAAGGTTGCTCGCAGGTCAAAGGGCAAGATGACGCCCAGCCCATGCCGCGCGGCTTGACTCAGCAGCAGGTCGTCGAACTCGGTCTCATCCCAGCCGACGATGGTGTTCGCGCCAAAGCCGGCCATGGCGCTGAAGTCGCGGTCGAATCGACCAGCTTTCTCCTGGGGAGATTCATCGTCGGTCATCGCGTTGTAGCCGAAACCCTTGACGACTTCGCGCTTGCCGTTGACCCAGTACTCCCAGCTGCCATCGGCGCCACGAGTGATTGTCACGACGCTGGGAAGGTCCGGCAGCGCCGCCTGGGGAGCGGTTGCGCGTGGCGTGGACGGCGCTCCGGCCGTTTGCGGCACCTCGGCTTCCACGCGCGGATTGAGTGGCGTGGCAAACAGCGCTAGCACCATGACGACCGACGCGGCGAACATGGCCGTACGCGAAGCGCCGCCAGTGAAGACCGCCGGCTGTCGTCGCCGCCATGCACGTCCCAGCCTGGAGAGCAGCAGGCTGAGGCCGATCCCGAGGCTCAGCGCCACCAGCTCGATGCCGCCGTTGATGATCAGCGATAGGCCCGGTCCCATGCCTACCGCCTGGTCGAAGGAGCGGCTGCTGATGCCCAGGATCTTGGTGGCCGTCATGGCTAGCACCATGGCTCCCCCGCTGGAGCCGGTCCATACGATCTGCAGCTGTCCGGCAACGGCTCCGGTGAGCAGAACAAGACCCACGGCCAGCGCCAGGAAGGTGGCCGTTCGCCGCGCCGGCCCGCTATCCCGACCGGGCTGGACGAGCACCAGCAGAATCGTGCCCAGGACGGTGGCCGCCGTGTTCAGCAGGACTTGCACCATCTGGAGGCCAACCGCGGAGCTGCCGGAGGCGAAGACCGCCGCCATCCAGCTGCCCGGCGTGAGGTATGAGCTCGAAAGGTGAGCCACAGGGGCGATGGATACCAGTACGCTTACCAGCCCACCGCCGGCAGCCAGGCCCTTGGGCACCGCGCTTCCGACCATGCCCAGCACCAGGCGGGCGTAGATGTCGTCCCCGGGAGCCGCGACGACCGCCCTCTGCACGGGTGCCAGACCGGTGATCCAGGTGATCGCTTCGGCCGCGTACACCATGGCGACCTGATGAAAGAGCGCTGCCAGCGGCCATAGGCACGCTCCAAGGACGAGTCCGGCGAGCACTCCCAGGCCGACATTGAGGCGAGCAGATGAATGCTTGCTCAACCAGGTCACTCGGAGAGTGGTCAGCAGGCGTTCGGCGGCGCGGACAGCTGTGCCTCGACGGGACGCAGCGGGCGCGCCCGCCGAGCGCACGTACCTAGAAAGACGAACTATTGACAGAAGGAGCTCAACCCCGTCCCATCTTGGGGTCTAGCGGTTTGCACATGGTCTCCTGGCTCCCAGGTGGTGCCGGCCAGCCGGGGGCCGGGCCGGAGGGGGCCTGTCCGGCTGGCGGACATCCCGGCGCGATTGTGCCGCCGATTCATGAGCGCAAGATGAGCGCATCATGAGCGTTCGGTAAAAACCAGAACGCTCACGAATCTGCAGGTTGTTCTCGCCGGCTGCGAATCTCCGTTGCTCGCGCAAGGAGGCGCTGAAAATATTCTGCCTCGGTGATCTCGGCCACGTCTCGCGCCTTCTGAACTTCGTCGATCTCGATCCGGAGCTCCCGGACCTGGCGCTGCAGGGCCTCCTCGCGGGCGTGCAGCTCTCGAGCCATACGCTCGAACACCCGCGCCAGCCGTCCAAGAGGATCGCCGCGGGCAGCCACGTCGTCCAGGCCGCCGGGCTCGAAGGTCCCGGCCTCCACCGCGCCGGCAGCTACCGTCAGCTTGGCGACCTGGCGAAGGTATTCGCGCTCACGCTCACGGAGGCGCTTCTTTTCCAGCGAAGCCGAGACCTTGGCGGCCAGGAGGACCGGGTCCACCGGCTTCGTCAGATAGTCGTCGGCGCCGAGCTCGATGCAGCGCACGACGATGGGGATCTCCTCGATCGCGGAGATCATGATCACCGGCGTGTCTTTGTACGAGCCGGTCGACTTGATGGTTCGCAACGTGTCGAGACCGTCGAGCTCAGGCATGAGGACGTCGAGAAGATGCAGATCGAAGGGGCGCTCGGCCAGCAGCTCGAAAGCCATTCGTCCGTTCGTGGCCACCTGAACGTCGTAGCCAAACTGCGTCAACCGGCGGCTGAGCATCTCGGCATCGAACTCGTTGTCGTCGGTCAGCAGGATGGAACCCGCGGCCTTCCGCGGCAGCTCGACCCGAGGCGCGCTCGGGGCCGCCGGGCGATTTGCGGGCGCTCGATCGCCGGCCGACGCCTTGGAATAGACGTTGGTGAGATCGAGCACCGCGTCGATCAAGCCGGTGAGGTACTTGGCCGCGTGCTCGACCTTTTGCAGATCCGGCAGAGCCTCGTTCCAGCCGCGCTCCTCAGCCTCCTCCTGCAGGAGCTGGCTGTATCCGATGATGGATTCCAGCGGCGTACGCAGATCGCGGCTGATCTGTTCGGCGTTCAGCCGCCCGCCCTCGACCTTGGCGATGTCGATCGTGTTGCTGACAAAGTTCGTCAGGTCTCGTCCTACGAGCCGGATCCGTTCCAGGTCGGGCAGCAGCACGTCCCAGCCTCGATCAGCGGCTTCCTCTTGCAGCATTTCGCTGAATCCGACGATGTGGTTGATCGGTGTTCGCAGCTGGTGCCGCAGCGCGCGCACCAGGTCGACGATCATCTGATGCGAGTATTCGTCTCGGGGCTCTCCCGGCGGCTGGACGGTCACGATCTCTGGGCCTGTTGCAGCCGGCTAAGAACCAGGCTGCTGAAGGAGGGACTCGATCTTCTCCAGGAGGCGCGTGAAATCGACCGGCTTGCTGTCGTAGTCGTCGCAGCCGGCCTCCAGCGCCTTCTCGCGATCGCCAGACATGGCATGCGCGGTGAGCGCGATGATCGGAATGGTGCCCGTCGCCGGATCGCTCTTGATCTGGCGTGTGGCCGTCCATCCATCGATAACGGGCAGGCTCATATCCATGAGGATGAGGTCGGGCGACTCAGCCCGGGCGGAGGCTATGCCCTGCTCGCCATCCTCGGCCATCACGACCTGGTAGCCGCGTCGTTCCAGGCGGCGGGACAGCATGTCCCGGTTCATCTCGTTGTCCTCAACCAATAAGATCTTGGCCATGGGTATCCTCCGTTTGCCTGCTGGCGGCGTCGAGCTGCCCGACTGAATTGCCGACGCGGGCGAGCACGAGCGCATTGACCTCCTGCAGGAGCTGGTCGCGAGTGTAGGCGCCTTTGGTCAGGATACGCTCGACCTGGCCGTTGAGCATGGCGCGTTCGCTGCTCGTCAGGTCTTTGGCGGTCACCACGACAACCGGGATGTGCCGGCAGTCCTCGCGCTCCCTCAGTCGGGACACGAACTCGAAGCCGTCCATTTCGGGCATCATCAGATCTAACAGCACGAGCGCCGGACGATGCTGTTCGATGCTCGCCAGGGCCGCGACTCCGTTCTCTGCCTCCACGACGGCGCACGACTCTTTCTCGAGTAAGCGGCGCAGCATCTCGCGGGTTGTGGGGTCGTCCTCCACGATGAGAATGACCTGGTCGCGCTTGGGCACGTGCTCCCTCAGGATAGCTGACAAGCGGTCGCGATCCACCGGCTTATTCAGATAGTCGGTGGCGCCCAGCGCAAAACCCATGCGGCTGTCGTCCACCATGCTCAGCATGATGACGGGGATGCCGGCGCTGTCGGGGTCGCTTTTCAACGATGACAGCACAGCCCATCCATCCATGCTCGGCATCAGCACGTCCAGCACAATGGCCTGCGGCCGGTGCTCCTTCGCCAGACGCAGGCCCTCTTCGCCCGAGCTGGCCGTGATCACGATGAAGTTGTCCTGTCCGAGCGAGCGTTTCAACAGATCTCGGATCACCGGATCGTCGTCGATGACGAGCACCTTCGCCTGCCCCGCCTGCGGCGGAGCGGCCTGTGAGACCACTTCGATCTGGGCTTCTTTCACCTCTGCCAGCAGAGAAACCGTGAACGTCGATCCGTGCTCCAGCGCGCTCTCCACGGTGATGTCCCCGCCCATCATCTGGCAAAAGCGGCGGCTGATGGCCAATCCCAGCCCGGTGCCTCCGAACTTACGCGTGGTTGAGGCATCTGCCTGAGTGAAGGCTTCGAACAGCTTGCCGATTTGCTCCGGAGTCATGCCGATGCCGGTGTCCGATACCTGGAACTGGATCAGATCGCCCTTGTCGTGGTCCTGCGTGCGCGTAACCTTCAAGCTAATCGCGCCGTGATCGGTGAACTTGGAAGCGTTGCTGAGGAGGTTGAACAGCGTTTGGCGGACCTTGGTCAGGTCGGCACGAATTCGCCCGGCATCGTCGGGACAATCGACCGACAGGCTGTTCTCGTTCTTTTGAATGAGCGGATGGATGGTGGCGACCACCTCGTCGACCATGGACTTGACCTCGAAGTCTTCGAGATAGATGTCCATCTTGCCGGCCTCGATCTTGGACAGGTCGAGGATGTCGTTGATGAGCTCCAGGAGATGCCGTCCGGCAGAGTGGATCTTGCGAAGGTCAGGCACATAGGAGCTGAGATCTTCCTCCTGCAGCTCCTCCTCGAGCATCTCGCTGTAGCCAATGATGGCGTTGAGCGGCGTCCGCAGCTCATGGCTCATGTTCGCCAGGAACGTGCTCTTGGCGCGGTTGGCCTCCAGCGCCTCGTCCCGCGCGATGGCCAGCTCGGCCTCGGCTCGCTTGCGCTCGGTAATGTCTCGAGCGACGCCGATGTACATGCCGCGGCCGGCCGCGCTCATCTTACTGATGGCGAGGTCGATGGGAAATCGAGTGCCGTCGCGGCGGATGCCCTGGAGCTCCTTGCGGCCCAGCAGGTCTTCCGGCGTGTGCGCGCCGGAGAGATCCTCGAGGTCGACCAGCAGTCCCAGGCTCTGCCCCACTATCTGCTCGGAGCGACAGTCGAACATGCATTCCGCCGCAGGATTGAGGGACTGGACGGCGCCATCTTCAGCGATGGTCATGATCCCGTCCGCGGCATTGTCCAGCACTGCCTGCCGGTGGGTGCTGGCCTCGACCAGCGCAGAGGCTATCTTGTTGAAGGAGGTAGCCACCTGGCCGAGCTCGTCGCGGTTGGCCAGCTTCACGTGGGTATCAACGCTGCCGCTGACCATGCTCTGCGCCGCCTCATCGAGATGGCGCACGGTGCGCATGACCGCCAGATAGAATCCGACCAGCAGGTACAGGACGGCGATGCCCGCCGCCGCGGCCGAGGCCAGCACCAGACGCTCGCGGTCGAGAAAGTGGTCTATTCGCGCTTGAAGCAGCTCGTCGAGCGTCGTCGAGGCCGGGACCCAGAGGTTGTACGTCGCGTCCAGGGCCGCGCCAGCCGAGCCCTCGACGGTCCTGGCGTCGGAATCGATCAGGCTGGCATTCATCTGCCCCAGGAACAGATTGGTGCGGTCCCGCACTGTTTGGCGGGGAGGCCCCAGGTGTGCCGCCACGTTCCGTCCCGGGTTGTTGTCGGAAGCAATGCCAATTGCCCGATCGGTCACGTCCAAGCTGGAGCGCGCCAGGTCCCTCAGTACGGTGACGCGGGCGAATTCGTCCGGAGTAGCGATCTTGCGCCCGGCGATCGTCATAGCCGCCGACCTGACCTGGGTGAGGAGGTCTTCGCCTTCGGGCACTGTGACCACCATGGTGTACATCACGTAGTAGCTATCGAGATCCGGGTCCAAGATCAGCCGCGAGGTGTCGCCCACCCTGGCGATGAGCGCCCGGATGTCGGGAATCAGCTTGGGGTTGGGCCGGCGCACCGAGGCGCCAAGGCCGGCTTGCCCGATGCTGCTGCTCTGCTGCCAGTCGTCTTCGACAGCCTGCAGCGCAGCGCTTGATTGGAGGCTTGGCCCCAAGATCTTCTCGGCTGCTTCGATGTGCTGCAGGTCGGCGTTTATGGCCGCTTCGGCGGCTTGCGATCTGGTTGCCAATTCCGGAGTGAGCAGGGTGGCGTCGCCGGCCTCGAACTCGTCGACGACGGCCTGCAGCTGGATGACGTGGCGCAGGAGATCGTTGACGGGCCGCAGGTAACGGTTGCCATCCTGCTCCGACCTGGCGGCCCCGATCTCACCATTGAACTCACCGATCAGCTGCGCCATGACGTATCCGAGGGGCAGGACGAATAGCAGGCAGATGAGGATGAACTTCTTGGGATAGGCCAGGCGGTCCATCAACGCGGACGCTGGGCCGAACATCCCGGGTATGCCCATCATGCCCACCCTCTGCGGTGGCCGTGACCGTTCGATGCACCTGCCCAGGCCGGGCGTCCGGCGGGCGCCGGCATGGTCAATGAGCCATGCTCAGCATGCGATCGGCGATCCTGCCGATCTCGCGCGTCCAGGGATGGTCCGGGAAACACAGACCGAAGACGTCGGAGCTGGCCAGCCGCAGCAGGTCATCGCTGCGCCGCAGCACGCCGGCCACCGTGGCAGCATAGGTCTCCTCCGCCTGCAGGCGGACCTGCTCGACGTCAAACGACTCGAGCACACTGTTGATGACCAGCAGCAGGTTAGGCACGGCCAGCTTGCGTGCCACCTCGATCGTAACGGCTGTGCCCTGGAAGTCTTGCTGGTCGGGCCGCAGCACAACGATGACCAGATCGGAGACGGACAGGCACAGCAGCGTTTCGGCCTGAATGCCGGGGTGGGTGTCGACGAAGAGATAGTCGAGATCCAGCTTCTCGAGGAGGCGGCGGAAGCCGGCGTCGAGCAGGTTGACGTCGTAGCCCGACCTCAAGATTCGGGAGATCTCGCCGGCCTTGATACTGGCGGGCACTAAAAAGAAGCTGTCCGGATGGGTGATCGGACGGCCTGCCCGAGTGTTGAGCTGCGCCCCAATGTCAAAGCTGGCGTGCTCGATGTCGTACGCGCCCCACAAGAACCCGTTGAGCGTCCGCCCGAGTGTGTCCTCTGCGAGGTTGAACAGCACGTGAAGGCCGGGGCTCTGCAGGTCGGTATCGACGATGGCCACTCGGGCGCCGTGCTGCGCCACCGCCAGGGCCAGGCTGGCGGTGATGCTCGTCTTGCCGGTACCACCGCGAAACGAGTGCAGCGCTACGATGGAGCCGCGGCCGTGGCGGTGGACGTCGACGCTCATGCCGTACCCGCGAAGGATTGGCGACACCGAAGCGAGCAGGCCGGCACCTTTTCTCCCCTTGTTGATCGGCCGCCCGCGGCTGTCGCGGGCAGCGCGCTCTGTAGCGTACACAAGTTAGCAGGCGTGTGCCATCTGAGCAGCCCGATGTGGGGATGCATAGCGCGAGATCGAGCAACGGGGCGGTACGCTTGAGCAGCGTTGATGTCTGGGGCGAGCAGTTTCGGTGCGAAGGCTGGGACGGCGCCGCTGCCGCCTGGCGCGCGCTTCATTCCCTTTGCCGAGGAAGTGACGCAGGCGCGCGTCTCGGTAAACAGCGAGGGAACGATCGTCCACGTGAACAAACGGGCGGAGTCGCTGTTCGGCTATCCTGCCGACCGGCTTATAGGGCAGCCCGTGACGATGCTCATGCCGGAGCGGTTTCGAGACGCGCACCGGACGGGGTTCGAGCGCTTCCGTGACACCCGGCAGGGCCAGCTCGTGGGCAGCTCGTCCGAGATGGTGGCTGTCAGGAGCGATGGCACGGAGTTCGCCATCGAGCTGTCGCTGGGCAGCTGGACGAGCCCTGACGACGAGCTGTTCGTATTCGCCACCATCCGCGACATCTCAGAGCAGAAACGCGCCGAAGCTGAGCGCCAGGCACTTCTGAATGAGCTGCGTGAGCTGAGTCAGGCCCGCGAGCAGCTGCTCGAGGATGTAGCTCACGAGCTGCGTGGCCCGCTGACCTCGCTAGGACTGATCGCGTCTCTGTACACCGACCTGGATTCGAGCGAGCTGCCCAAATTGATGGAGCAGGCGGCGCGTGCCATTTCCCAGATCCAGACGCTCGTGGACGATATGCTCGATGCGCGCAATATCGAAGCCGGCCGCTTCGTCATTCACCGCGAGGATGTCGACGCCAGGCAGATCATCGACGAGGCCATTGAGCTCATCCAGCCACAGATCGCCGCCGCCGGGCAGCAGATCAGGCGCGTGCTGCCGCGAGGGCGGCTGCCGATCGTGGCCGATAGGAAGCACCTCGTGCGCGCGCTGCTCAACCTGCTGAGCAACGGCAGCAAATACTCACCCAATGGGGAAGTCATCGAAGTTAAGGCAGAGCTGGCCGGAGAGGGGCTGCGGATCAGCGTCAAGGACCACGGTCCGGGCATCCCCGAAGATGCGCGGCGGGAGGTCTTCCAGCGCTTCTATCGAGCGCACTCGGGTCGTCAGCGACCGGGCGTGGGGCTTGGGCTCGCCATCGTCAAAGGCATCGTGGAAGCGCACCAGGGTGAGGTTGGAATCACGAGCCGGGTTGGCCAGGGCAGCGAGTTCTGGTTCACGCTACCGTCGAGCCCGCGCTGAGCGGCTGGGCTCTCAGGAGTCGAGGCGCGGGCCTAGGAGGTGATGCGGCCGCGGCCTCGAGAGTGGTCCAGCGATTTGGGAATGAAGCCGCGTTCGCTCAGTGAGAGGCGATAGTGCTCGACGGCGGCTTCGTCGGTCGTCACGCTATCCTGCACGGCCCCTTCGCGAATCAAGAACGTTTCCACGCCGCTGCGGTGCTCGACGAAGATCTCGATCCGCTCTTTGCTCTGAGCATGGACGTACTGGTACAGAAGTCTCACTATCTCCCCCCGGTAACGATTACGAAAAACGGAGCCTGCCGGCTAAGCTGGCGTTAAGACCTTCCCCAAGTCGTGGTCATAAAGGAGTGTACGGTTGCGGCCCTGCTCCTTGGCCCAATACATCGCCTCGTCCGCTTCGGGTAGTGGCGGTTCGACCACTTTAGCACCTGGCGGGCAGCCAGCTACTCCGGCGCTAATCGTCACCACGCCGCATTCGCTCCCAGGATGCGGAATGGCGAGCTCCTCGACGGCTCGGCGCATTCGCTCCACGCCTATCGCCGCCTTCTCGGCGGTCTGCTCCGGAAGCACCACGACGAACTCTTCGCCTGCATAGCGGTAGGCCATGTCGCCGCTGCGGCATTGACTCGCGATTGTCGTGGCCACCTTCCGCAGCACGTGATCGCCCGCGTGATAGCCGAAGCGCTCGTTGTAGTCGCGCAGGTGGTCGACGTCGCACATGCCGACGGCGTAGCTGTGGCCGTAGCGGTGGACACGCGCGTGCACGGCCTGGAGGTCTTCCTGCAGCCGCCGGGAGTTGCCAAGGTGAGTCAGCACGTCCGTGCGGGCAAGGTCATCCAGCCGGCCGCTCATCGAATCGATTTGCGCCTGCTGCTCTTTCAGCCGGTCTTGGAGCCGCTGGAACCGCTCCGCCACCACGAGGGCGGCCTCGAGCTCGTGGGGATGAACCGGCTTGACCAGCAGATGATCCGCGCCTGACTTGATGGCCTGCAGGACACGCTTGTCATCTTCACCGCGTCCAAGCAGGATATAGAAACGACGCTCGTCGCCAGCCTGGCGAGCCAGGTCGATGACCGCCAGGCCATCCGGCTCCGGGAGACTCCAGTCGATGATGACCAGGTCTACGCAATCGTTGTCCTGCAGGAGGTCCCACGCCTCCTGGCCGCTATGCGCCAGCACGTGCTGGTGCCCGCGGCGGTTGACGAACATGCCAAGGTGCGTGCGAGAAGCGGCGCTATCGCTAGCAATGAGGACGTTCACTGCCTGTCTCCCCCCTAATGCGGCCTCCGCTTTACGGATGCCTGCGTCCCCTGAGCGGGCTGAAGGTCGTCAGTCAGCGTGTCACGGCGATTCCGGCATAGCTGCCGGCTTGCCGCCCGGCGCTGGTCTCTACCGCACCACCCCCCAGTTGGATACTCCAAACCCTAGCCACCGGGCGACGATCTGTCACATTGGCAGCACCCGAAAGTACTCTGCGGAATGACCCATTAGGTGCAAGGATGACTTAGGTCATATGGCCTAACCCATGAGGCGTGCCGGGGTCCATCGCGCCGACAACCGCTGTTCAATACGTACGCCGGCGCTGGGCGGTTCAATCGGGGGCTGCGTTTCGGTCTCCAGCCGGGGGATGTGGTCGGCCTTCCTGCTGCGCGGCAGCAGTTAGAATGCGCTTGCCTGCACGTCCGCGGATGGTGCGGGCAAACCCGAAAAACAATGGCTGTTTGCCGGCACGAGGAGGAGTTGCGCGCATGAATGAGCTGGAACCCTGGAAGAATGAAGCGCAGCGCGCGTTCCCTGATGAGGTGAAGGCGGCGGTTTCGCAGTCGCAGGAGCTCGATCTCGAACGTTCGCTGCCCCACGTGCTGGATCAGCTGCCCAAGCAGCCGACCGTGCAGGGCATGGACAGCCCGCATCAGATGGGCGACCACGTGTGCTACGACATGCTCACGCGCGGCCCGCACTACATCATGACGGCTCATTTCACCACTGTCGCGCCAAATGCACCTATCAGAGGCATGCACCGCCACATCCCCGCGCCGAACCTGTTCTGCATGGGAGGCCGTGGCTGGGAGTGGAACGACGGCACCACCTACGACGTGGATACCTATGACCTGATGATCGTCCCACCCTACACCATGCACCAGCACGGTGGAGATAAGGTCGTGGGCTGTGAGATCTACGTCCCCGAGACGGGCCGGATCGACCACGTGCTGTCGCTGATTGGCCGCGAGCAGCACAAGTTCAGCGAGAAGCCCACCTTCCCAGAAGGTACCGAGCCGCTGCACGACGATGAAGGCAAGCTCAAGGGTTACCGCATCAAGAAGGGCGTGCTCGGCATCGAGGAAGACATCGACGTCATCCTGGGCCCCGAGCCGCACAAGGACGCGACCTTCCAGGCCCGGCGGCTGGGTGGCAACTGGACGGCGCCGGTGGAGAACACCTATGACCGCTACGTGAAGCTGATGCACGATGAGGTTGACTATTGCCGCGAGGTCGATCACGTGGCCCATGAGGCCCAGCAGCCGTGGGAAATGACTCGCCAGGGCAAGCTCAAATGGATGCTCCACCCCAACACCAAGTCGGCTGCCAAGCGGCTGTGGATGTACTTCAGCGAGATCGAGCCTGGCAGCCGGTCGGGTAAGCATCGCCACATGGCCGAAGAGCAGGTGCTGGTGCTGGAGGGCTCCGGCTACGACGTGCATGACGGCGAGCGCTGGGACTGGCAGCAGGGCCAGATGATCGTCATCCCCGGCATGACCACACACCAGCACTTCAATACCGGCAACAGCCGAGCGCTGCTGCTGCACTCGGTGCCGAGCATCTACGTCCACCATGACCTGGGTGGCTTCGAGCAGTTCGAAGACGCGCCCGAATACGAGGGCTAGGCCGGACCGAAGGCAGGCACGCGGCTCGGGCGTATACTGACGCCCGACAGCCAGAACTACGGAGGAAGCCGCCCATGCCGATTCAGGTCGTGGATTTGAAGGACATGTCACAGCACCCCGGCGCAAAGCGCAAGGTGCTGATGAACGGGCCCAGGATGAACACCTTCTTCCATATCTACCCGGAGCCTGGCATGAAGGACGAGATGCACTGCCACAACGCGGACGGATCGTTCTACATGATCGAAGGCGAATGCACGATGCACTTCCCGGACGGCAGCAAAACCGTTCTGACCCCCGGGATGGTGGGGCTGATCACCGGTGGCTCGTTCTACCAGCTGGAGAACACCGGCACAGGACCCATGGTGCTGCTTGGACATCACAGCCGTTCGAGCGAGGAATCGAAGACCATCCTATTTGACACTCGCGAGGAGCTGGTTCGGCCGGGCCGCGTCAAGAAGGAGCCGCCCGCGTTCACATCGATACTTGTCTAGGGTCTAGGGTCTAGGGTCTAGGGTCTAGGGTCTAGGGTCTAGGGTCTAGGGTCTAGGGTCTAGGGTCTAGGGTCTAGGGTCTAGGGTCTAGGGTCTCACTGGGCTAAGCTTTGGCAGGATGTTCGGCCTGGCAGGTAGGGCGCGATAGATGTACAAGATGGGCTGGTCGTCGGCGCGGTTCGTCATCGCGAATCGGGCGGGTCAGTGCCAGGAATGCGCCTGCCGGTACCGGCCGGGTGAAGCGATCATCCTCGCTCACGACGCTGCCTACCATACCGACTGCTATCGTACTCGTGGCGCACTCGAGGTCCGGCCCTATGAGGACGAGCAGCCGGCAGCGTTGGACCGTCTGCTGGCGGTCATCCAGGCCGAGGAGCTGGTCGCAGCGGCGGGCAACAGCCGGCGATAGCTGAGCCGCCGAGTCCAACTCCACCGGGCCCGCGGGCCACAAGTCCCGCTGGCGTCGGATCGACCTTCGGACCGTCCGACCCATGGCGGATGCGCGAGAATAGCCCAATGCCTGATGATCTCGTTTCTCGCCTTTCGAAAGTCGATTGCTGCGCCGTGTCCGACGCCATGGACAAGCTTGGGCTCACCGGCGTAGCCCTGGGTCTGACTCCGCTGTGGCAATGTCCGCGCATCGCCGGGAGGGTGGTGACGGTGAAGCTGAAGCCGGCCGGACAGGGCGAGCCATCGCACCGCCACCTCGGCACGGCCGCGGTCGAAGCCGCCGGCTCGGACGACGTTATCGTCGTGGACCACGGAGCTCGAACGCACGTCGCCGGCTGGGGCGGCATCCTCTCGCTGGGCGCGAAAGCGCGCGGGGTGGCCGGCGTTATCGTCGATGGCGCCTGCCGCGATGTAGACGAGGCTCGCGATCTGGGCTTTCCCGTGTATGCGCGAGCCGGGGTTCCGGTCACCGCGCGCGGGCGCATCGTGGAGGAGTCGTTCAACGAGCCGGTCACGATCTGCGGCATCGGCGTGGCGCCGGGGGATCTGGCGATCGCGGACTGGAGCGGCGTCGCCTTCATCCCCGCGGCCCAAGCCGAGCAGGTGATCGCGGCGGCCGAGGAGATTGTGCGGCGTGAGGCGGCGATGGCCGCGGACGTACGGGCCGGCAAGTCGGTCATCGAGGTGATGGGCACCAACTACGAGCAGATGCTGCGGGGCTGAGATGCAGGAGGGCGGCCGGATCATTGCTGAGTCCGGCCGCCCTGCCCGATGAGCATTCGAGGCAACTAGGGGGTGAGGCTGCCTCTCGGTGTCTGCAACGGATGAAGGCGCCGTTTTGGGATGGGTGCAGTTCGAATCTTGTCAATCCTGGGCTCCAGGACCTAACATCCACGAAGGCTCATAACGGACACTAGCTGCGCTGCTCCGGAGACGGTCGAGGCGCGGTAGCGGAGGCACTTTGGCACAACTGCAGCTCAAAGCGGCGTTTTCCCCGAACCCGCGCATCCAGCCATTGGTCGATGGGGAGGTGCGGATTCCGGGGGTCGAGATCGAATGGACGTTCGGCAATCCGGGCAATCTGCATCTCATGCACATGACGGACAACGCCTTCGACGTGTTCGAGTTCTCGATCTCCAACTTCAGCATCACCAGACAGCAGCCGGCGCAGCGGGAGCGCTTGCGCTGGGCGGCCATCCCCATCTTCCTGTCGAAGGCCTTCATGTGGCGGCGCATCGCCGTGAACGTCCAGGCCGGCATCGGATCGCTGGCCGACCTGAAGGGCAAGCGGGTGGGCGTGCCCGATTTCCAGATGACGGCTGCCGTGTGGATGCGCATCGTCATGCGTGAGCTGTACGGCATCCAGGCCCAGGACGTCGATTGGTTCAACGGCCGCACGGCGGAGCAGAGCCATGGGGAGGGCGTCCACGAGGCGCTGGCGTCCGGTATTCGCCTGCGCCAGGCAACGAGCCTGGGGCAGCTCTCGCGAATGCTGCAGAGCGGCGAGCTGGACGCCGCCTACGGAGCCGAGCAGAACGTCGAGGTCGAGGACCATCCCAACATCCGCCCACTCTTCGGGAAGGGGGACTTCCCGCGAGTCGTTGGCGAATTCCGGCAGAAGACGGGCGCGACGCCCACAAACCACACGGTGGTGGTGCAGCAGGCGCTGATCGACCGTCATCCCGAGCTGGCAATGGACCTGTACAACGCCTTCGAGCAATCGAAACAGCGGGCCTACGAACGGGCGCGGCAGGCCGCGCCAGCCTACTTCCTGTTTCCGGACCAGCCGTTCGCGCGGCAGGGCCAGATCTTCGGCGACGATCCCTTTCCCAGCGGAGTGTCGGCCAATCGGGCGATGCTGGAGCTGCTGTTCAGCTGTTCCGTGGCCGAGGGCCTGCTGCCGTCAAAGCCTGAGCCCGCCTCATTGTTCCACGAGTCGACCCGGGCGACCTGATCCTCATGGTCGAGGTTGGCGTCGATATCGGTGGCACGTTCACCGACCTGGCGGTCTACGACCCTTCGTCCGGTCAGATGCGCTTCGGGAAGGTCCTGACCACCCCACGCGATCCGTCTGCCGGGGTAAGCCACGCGCTCGACGCTTTTGAGGTCGACGTGGCCGGTGCGGCGGTCTTCGTGCACGGCACCACGCTGGCGATCAATACCGTCATCGAGCGCACAGGAGCCAGGACCGCGCTGATCACCACGCGCGGCTTTCGCGACGTGCTGGAGATTGGCCGCGGCAACCGGCCGCAGAGCTACAACATCTACTTCAAGCGTCTCGACCCGCTGGTTCCAAGGGAGCTGCGCTTGGAGCTCACCGAGCGCATGAGCGCCCAGGGCGAGCCCCTGACCGCGCCCCGGCTCGACGAGCTGGATGCAATTGTGACGGAGCTGGATCGGCGCGAGGTTGAGGCGGTGGCGATCTGCTTCATCAACTCCTACCGCAACCCGGCCCATGAGATCGAGGTCGCCGCGGCGCTGCGGGCCCGCTGGCCGCGCGGTGTCGTGACCGCCTCGCACGAGCTGTCGCGCGAATTCCGGGAATTCGAGCGGACGTCGACGACGGTGGTGAACGCCTACGTGGCGCCAAAGCTGCAGAGCTACCTGACAGGCATCGAACAGGTGCTCGAAACCCGACGCTTCAGCGGGCCGTTCTACGTGGTGGAGTCGAACGCGGGAATCTCCACCGCCGCTAACGCCAAGCAGCGGGCCTGTTTCCTGATGGAATCCGGACCGGTGGCGGGCGTCATCGGCAGCGCCCGCATCGGCGACTTGCTGAACTGTCGCAACCTCGTGGCCTTCGACATGGGCGGCACCACCGCCAAGACCTGCCTGGTCGTGGATGGTGTTCCCCCCACGACCGAGGACTACTACATTGGCGGCTATGGCCAGGGATACGTGCTCCAGGTGCCCGTGCTGGACATGGTCGAGGTGGGTGCCGGGGGCGGCAGCGTGGCCTGGAGCGATGAGGTAGGAGGCATCCACGTCGGGCCGCGCAGCGCAGGGGCGGCTCCCGGGCCGGTGTGCTATGGAGCGGGTGGCGCCGAGCCCACGGTGACCGACGCCAACCTGCTGCTGGGCAGGCTCAACCAGGATTATTTCGCGGACGGCCGCATGCGCTTGAACCGCGACGCGGCAGAGCGGGCATTCGAGCACCATCTGGCCGGCCGGTTCCATATGAGCGTTACCGAGATGGCCGCCGGAATCGTGGACCTGGCCAATCTCACCATGGCCGAAGCGGTTCGGCTGGTGACGATCCGCCGGGGCCTGGACCCACGGGACTTTGCGCTCGTGGCCTACGGTGGCGGGGGTCCGCTGCACGCCTCGGCCATCGCCCGCGACCTGTCCATCCCGACCGTCATCATCCCGCCCACGCCGGGGAACTTCAGCGCCATCGGCATGCTGCTGATGGACCTGCGCCGCGACTCGACCGAGATGATCCTGCGGCCACTGCGGCCGGATACGTTGATTGAAACCGAAGCGGTCTTCCAGCGCTTGCAAGCTGACGCCGAGCGCACGATCCGTGAAGAGCAGCCGCGAGGCGTCGGCGAGGTCGTCTTCCAACGCTTCGCGGATATGCGCTATCGCGGGCAGCAGACCACGGTCAAGGTTCCGTTGGGGCCGCGACTGGAGCTGGACGACGTGCAGCAGCGCTTCGAGCGGGCTTACGAGCAGCGCTATGGCCACGCCGCACGGGACCTGCCGGCGGAGCTCGTCAGCGTACGGCTGGCGGCGCACGGCATCCGATCGCGGGCTACGCTGTCGATGATGACGCCGGCTGCCAACGGGCATCGAGCCGAGCCGAGTTGGCGGGAGGTGTATTTCAAGCAGGCATCAGGCTGGCTGCGCTGTCCGGTATGGCGCCGCCAGGCGCTGCTGCCCGGCCTCCGTCTGGAAGGTCCCGCGGTCATCGAGGAACCGTCTTCGACCACCATCCTGGAGCCGGGCGACGAGCTGGAGGTCAACGACCACGGCCACCTGATGATTCACGTTGGAGAGCAAGCATGAGCGTTGCCGCTGAGACCCTGGTCGATCCCATTACCGTGGAGGTCGTTCGGCACACCATCACCGCCATCGCCGACGACATGGAGGTGAACCTGACCCGGACCGCCTTCAGCCCCATCGTGTATGAGTCGAAGGACTTCTGCGCGGCGCTGCTGGATGCCGAGGGGCAGATGATCGGACAGGCGATGGGCAGCCTTCCGGTCTTCCTGTGCGACCTGGGCTACGCCATTCAGGACATCGTGAACGTCTACGGGCTGGACGGCATCGAGCCGGGGGACATGTTCGCTTCGAACGATCCCAACGTCTTCGGCCAACACCTGAACAACGTGGTCGTCACTCTGCCCATCTTCTGGCAGGACCGGGTCATCGCCTTTGCCGCCGTGCGTGCGCACTGGCTTGACATCGGTGGCCGCGATCCGGGCGGCTGGAACGCGGATACCACCGAGATCTACCAGGAGGGTCTGCAGATCCCGACGTTGAAGCTGTACCGCCGCGGCGAGCTCAACGACGAGCTGCTCCGTCTCATCTCGCTCAACATCCGCCGGCCGGAGCAGGTGATGGGTGACCTGCGGGCGCAGGTGGCTGCCTGCCATCTGGGGGCGCGCCGCTTCCTGGACCTGGTTTCCAAGTTCGGGCGGGAAACTGTGTTCGAGAGCATCCGCATCATCTGGGACCAGTCCGAAGAGCGCGTGCGCCGCGCAATCTCGGAGATCCCCGATGGCGTCTACACGGCCGAATCGCTGCTGGACGACGACGGTGTGCGCCGCGACGTGCCGATCCCGCTGAAGGTGCACGTTATCGTCGCCGGCACGCAGGTCACCGTGGACTTCAGCGACGTCCCGGAGCAGACGCCAGGCCCATTGAACACCAGGCCGGCCGCGGCGATGGCCGTGGCGCGTATTGCTGTCAAGATGATTGCCGCGCCGTTGGAGATCGCCAACGAGGGAGGATTCCGGCCCATCGACATCATTCTGCCCGAGGGCAAGATGCTCAGCGCCAAGCGGCCGGCGCCGGTGGCACAGTGGAGCCCCGCGCTGGCAACGCTCATCGATACCGTGCTTGCAGCCTTGAGCCAAGCCATCCCGGATCGCATCCCCGCCGGCAGCCGGAACGACGTGGGCGGCGTGAAGGTGTACTCCGAGCCCGGCAGCGCCAGGTCCTGGTATCACTCTCATTCCTGTACCGGGGGATGGGGCGCACTGCCCTTCCGTGACGGCGTGTGCGGCATGAAGTCGCTGAACCACGGCGACTCCAAGATCCTGCCGGCGGAAGTGGCCGAGGCAGGGGCGCCGGTACTGATCGAGGAGGAGGCGCTGCTGCCGGACTCGGGCGGCGCGGGCAAGTTCCGCGGAGGCCTGGGGACGGGCCGCACCTTCCGTGTGCTGGAAGACGGCATTGGGGCGTTTTCCATGCACCGCTCGAAGTGTCCGCCGTGGGGTCTGTACGGCGGACAGCCGGGCAAGCCGGACATGTTCTTCTTCGACGTGCCCGGCAGAGAGCCGTTCAACGCTTCGAAGATCGAAAATGTGCCGCTGCCGCGCGGCTCGCGGGTGCGTATGGAGACGGCCGGTGGAGGCGGCTGGGGCGACGCGCGCCAGCGCGATCCGGCGCTCGTAGCCGAGGACGTGCGCCAAGGCTACGTCTCCGTCGAGGAAGCGCGCCGGACCTACGCTTGCGTGGTGTCTGAGGAAGGCCAGCTCGACGTCGAAGCCACGAAATCCCTGCGCGCTCTACCCTGACCCCTAAACCCCTGACCCCTGACCCCTCTGGCCTTATTTATCCAGCCAGGCGTGATCCAGCCCACCGCCTGACCAGATAAGGCTCTGATTGGCGTCCGTGACGAAGTCTTTCACGTAGTCGCGGAAGGCGTAGAAGCGCGGCACGAAGATGCCCATGCCCTGCGGGAGGTCGTCGTGCTCGTGAATGAGGATCTGCTTGAGCAGCGCCTTCTGCTTGGCCGTGTCCAGCTCCCGCTGCAGGTCGTGGAGCTCGGTATCCACGTCCTTGTTGCAGTAGCCGGCGTAGTTGTTGATGCGCTGGCGCGGACTTTCGCAAAGCAGCTCGGCATAGGTGGTGTAGCCATCCTCATGATAGTTGCTGCCCATCATGTCGAAGGTGAACTGTCCCTTCTGAATCAGGTCGCGCTGGCTGGCGAACTCTAGGGAGCGGATGGTGATGTTCAGGCCGATGTTCTTGAGTTGCGACTGGATGGTGGCGGCTATCGTGCGGACGTCGGAGGCGTTCTCGACGACCATCTCAATGGGCTGTCCGTTGTAGCCCGATTCCGCCAGCGCGGCTTTGGCCTTGGCCGGATCGTAGGAGAACGAGGGCACTCCCGGTATGTACCAGGTGTTGTCCGGCGGATACTTCTGGTCGGCCAGCTCGCCGAAGCCGGAGTATGCGGCGTCCAGGATCTCCTTCATGTTGACCCCATAGGCCACCGCTTCGCGGAGCTTGGGGTTGTTGAACGGCGGATCGGCCCAGTTGAACACCAGCCGGCGGTAGCCGGCATCCCTGGCCTCGGTTACGCCGATCCCCGAGAGCTTGCCGTCCTTGATCTCCTTCACCCACTCGTAGGGCGCTCGCTCCACGACGTCGACGTCGCCCGAGCGCAGCGCCGTGAAGGCTACCGAGGAGTCCTCGATTGGCCGAATCACCAGTTTGTCGACGTGGGCCTTGCTGCCCCAGTAGTCGGCGAAGCGCTGCATCACCAGCTGCTGCTTGGGCTGCCAGGAGACGTAGGAGAACGGCCCGGTGCCGGGCGGAAAGCCGGCGGGCTTGTCAACGCCTGGCTGAAGTGACCCATCCGGTATCACCGAAAACGACTGAATGGAAGTCAGCGAGGGCAGGAAGGAGGAGCTGACCTCCTTCAGGTTGACCTGAAGGGTGTACTTATCGACGGCCTGCACCCCGCTGACCAGAGCTAACAGGTCATAGCCGCGCGCTCCGTTCTTGCGGTCCATGGTGTAGTCCATGGCGAACTTGGCATCGGCAGCCGTCATCTCCTGGCCGTTGTGGAACTTGACCCCCTTGCGCAGCGAGAAGGTGTAGATCTTGCCGTCGTCGGAGACCTTCCATGATTCCGCCAGCAGCGGCTCAACGTCGCCATGCTCGTCGAGGCTGAGCAGGGGCTCGTACATGAGCCTCCGCACTACCTGGTCGGTGGAGATGGTCTTGACCAGGGGATTCGTGACCTGGATGTCTTTGGACATAGCCAGCGTCAGCGTGCCGCCATTCTTCGGTGTGCCCGAAGCGCTGGCGCCGGAAGCCGGCTTGGCCTGGCCTGCCGTGCTGGGAGAGGCCGCTGCCTGGCCCGGAGAACCGCCGCCGCAGGCTGCGAGTGCCAGGACCAATCCGATAGCCACCGAAGGAATGCTGGCTGCGCGCTTAGCCCTCATGATGCTCCTCTTCTCCTCGCCCGACGGCGCTAGCTGGCGATCAGTCCCTTGACGAAGGGGATGACCTCGTCCTTGATGCGAACGTACTGCTCTTTGGAGTTCTCTTCGTACTCCACGCCGGGTTTGGGGATGACGTAGTCCGAGAGTCCCGCCGTGGAAGCGTCGGTCCTCAGGCTGGGATAGCGGTTGGCCTGGATGGCCTGCTCCTGCCCTTCCTTGGAAAGCAGCCAGTTCAGATACACCTTGGTGGCATTGGGATGCGGAGCACGGTTCATAACCGCCACGCTGCTGAAGCTGGCGGATGCATAAGACAGCTCCTTGAGCTTCTCCGCCGGGACGAAATCGATGCCAACGCCCTTTGCCTTCAGGTCCACGGCCGTGTAGTCGCCGCCGGATACGGACATGGCGTACTGTCCACGCGCCACCCAATCGAGCAGCTGGCGGTCGTCCTTGGTGATGACCACGCCCTGCGCGAACAGCTGCTTCATGAAGTCCTTACCCAGGCTGGGGGTGGTGTACCAGAAGGTGGCAGCTGCCAAGCCCGAGCCGGCTACGGTGGGATCCAGCATCGCCAGCTTGCCCTTCCACTTGGGGTCCAGGACGTCTTTCCAGCTCGTGAACTTGGCAGCCTCGGCGCCGCTGGCGGTGTTGAATACCAGAGGAATATGCACGCCCGCCGCGTATATCAGGTTGTACTTGCCTGCCTCGTCGGCGAAGTCGTACTTTCCGCCCCGCCACTTGGAGGGGTCCGAATCATCCGGCCCTACCAGAAAGGGGGCAACAGGGTCGATGGCGCCGGAGGGCACGAGGTCCGCCAGAATGGTGGTGGTGCCATGGACGATAGCGTCCACGGTGTACTGACCGGCGGCGCGAGCGGTGTTCAGCTTGGCAGAGACTTCCGATCCGCTCGCGCCGGTGTAATCGATCTGGATGTCGGGAAACTTCTGCTTGAATCCCTGGGTCAGCGCCTCGGCGGCCGGTCCGCCCTGCCCGACGATGACGACTTTGCCCTCCTTTTTGGCGGCCGCCACAACCTGATCCCATGCCTGCGCCCCGCCACTGGGCGCGGCCTGGGGCTTGGCGGAGGTTGCGCCGGAGGGAGACTGCGAAGGCTGATTTGCCGGCGATCCCGTCTGTCCACAGCCCGCCAGCGCCGCCGCGATCAGCGTCCCCACCGCCATTCGCACCGCTTGGGTCATGTTCACTCCCATACGCGCCTCCTCAGAAGATCCCCCGAGTAATCCACCGATACTACCGACATGGCGCTATCTCTGTTGCGCCGAAAGCGCGCTGCGTCGAGACGCACGTTTGCTTTTTGTTTAGGTGCTTGTCACCGGTCGTTCATCTTGCCCCGCGTATCGTGATGCTCGGCTGGAGCCTCTGTGGGGAGAAGGGGGCTGGTTAGAACGACCGTGTCACAGGAGACCTTCCGTAGTGGAGACCCCACAGCGCTTCTCAGCTGTCATCTTCGGAACGCCACAAGATCTCGATCAGGCCATTTGCTTTGGCAAGGACACGACCGTGAGGCAGCTGCGCGCCAGCGGTTGGGAGCTGAGGCTGGAGCCCGCTCTCAGCTTCGATGGCTACATCGTTACCGCCTCTCGAATCCCCGCGGTTCGCGCTGATCCGCCTTCCGACAGGGACGCACAGGCCCTGGCCTAGGGAGCGGCCGCTCCCGTCCCGGAGAAACGGATTTGCCGGCATGGCGGCGGCTTTGGTGAGCGTCCTCGGACCATGTGCGGCGCGCTGCCGGCGGTCGGTAGGATGGAGTATCCTCCGCGTGGCTCAGCCGATAGGGTGCGTCACGTCCGGATGCCAGGCGTGGCGCCACGTCTTGGGCAAACAGCTGCAGCGAGCGTGCAACCTTGCTGGGTTCGGCCAGAGGCATGCCGGCGAAGAGCATGAGCACGCCGAACCCGTCGCACGCATCGTAGTACTCTCTGATCTGCTCGTAGACGGTGTCCGGAGAGCCGACCCAGTAGTAGCCGGTATCCACCAGGTAGTCGAACGTCAGGTCGTCGAGCGTGCCTCCCGGGGGGATTCTCTTCATGAGGTGCGCCGGATCGACGGTGCTCAGCTTGTAGGTAAGACCCTCGCGGACTTGATCGCGGGCCTGGCCGTCGGTCTCCGCGACCCAGATCACGTGGGCAACGTGGAAGGCCTTACGCGATAAGGGCTGGCCGGCCGCCCTGGCGGTTCGAAGGTAGAGCTCGCCCCATTCTCGAAGCTCCTCGGCGGGGTCGCTGCCGCGGCCGAAGAGGGGGATGAACCCATGTCGGGCCGCCAGCTCGATGGTGTCGGCCGAGCCGGAACAGCCGGCGGCGATGGGCGGATGCGGCTGCTGGAAGGGCCGGGGGGTAACGTTCACATCGCGGCCGTGCCAGTAGCGCCCCTCGAAGTCGAACGGCTCCTCCGACGTCCAGCATTTGAGGATGATCTCGATCGATTCGTGCACCATGGCGCGCGTATCCTGGTGGCTCGCTTCGATGCCGCGCATGCGCATCTGCTCGTGTGATACCAGGTGTGTTCCGCCGTAGCCGAAGGTGTAGCGGCCGCGGGTGACGTTGTCGCACATGTTCGCTTCCTGCACCACGTCGACGGGATGGTGCAGCGGCAGCTGGCGAATCCCGCTGCCGAAGCGTATGTGCTTGGTCAGCGGCGCAGCCTTGCACATCAACATATGCGCGTGGGTAACGGTGTTTGGGCGCACCTGGTTGGTCTCGGCGATCCAGGCCTCCTTGAAGCCGAGCTCGTCGGCCAGGATGATCTCGTCGAGGTCGTCCTGATAGGCGTCGGCAGTGCGAGCGTGGCGCCGCACGCCCGACTCCGAGAATATGGCGAAGTCCAAGACTGCTGTCTCCTATGAACGGCCGCTTGGGTGGACGGCTATTTCAGGAATTCCTTTGCCAGGGCCAGGGCCTTGAGCGTTTTTGAATAGTCCACCTCGTTGCTGGCCTTGGCCACGTAATTCTTCTTGGGGTCCAAGGCGATGACTGAGTTTACGGCAGCCACGTCCAGCCGCCGTGAATTGTGGCCGGTCAGCTGCGCGTACAACGCCTGGCCTTCCTGACTGAGGACCCAGTTGATGAGCACCTTGGCGGCGTTGGGGTGCGGCGCCCCGTTGAGGAGTGCCACTCCGCCCGAGCTGGAGCTGATGCCCGCAGCAGCCGGGTCGTCGTCCGCCAACGGCTTCACGTGCTTGAAATCGATGCCCTGGGTGTTGAACAGCCCGAGGATGTTCCAGTCGAGCGTGATGGCAACCGGGTATTGGCCGCGGACGACCCACTCCGCGAGCTGGCGCCTGTCGCTGGTCAACACCGGCTGCTGGTCCTGCAGCAATGCGCGCAGCTTGTCCTCGCCCTTCTGCTCCATGATGTCCGCGGCGCGGCCCGAGCCTTTGCCAGGCACACGCGGATCCTGCCAGGCGACCTTGCCCTTCCACTGCGGTTCCCACAGCTGGTCGAGCTTATTGAGCTGGCTCTCGGGAGCGATGTTGCGGTTGACATAGGCGGTCCAGTCGATCTCGGCAGTGAAGGCGTAGACGAGCGACTTCTCGGAATCCGCCCAGCCGGCATCGAAGCCCTTCACCCACTTGCTGTCGTCCATGACTTCAGGCAGGACGATGGCTGGTCGCAGTGGCTCGAGCGCCTGCTCCGGCTTGAGGCCATTGAAGCCGAGTGAGGGGCTGTGCACCATGACGTCCCAGCTGTAAATCCCCGCCCGCCGTTCCGTTTGGATCTTGGGCAGCAGATCTCCCTGGCCGTTCCCAACGTTGAGCTTGACGGTGATGCCGTACTTCTTCTGAAACGCGTCGAAGAACTGCCGCAGCTCGTCGCCGGGAGGCGTGAGCACCGCCACCGTGCCTTCTGCCTTCGCCGCCGCGACCAGCTTTTCCCAGTCGGCAGGCGTGGCAGAAGCCGGCTGGCTGCCAGCGCCGGCACCGCTGGCAGGGGTAGCCGCGCTCCCCGCCGATGCAGTGCTCGGGCTCGCCGCTCCACCCGCGTTGTTGCCGCCACAGCCGGCCAGCATGGCAGCCAGGGTGAGCCCACAAAGCGCTTCGAATAGCCGGACAGGTCTGGGTAATGTCATCTGGGACCTCCGCCGCAAACGCTGATTTGGTGGCAGATTGTACATTGCCGACGTTTGCTTGCAGCGGGCTTGACGAGTGCTATCCCGGATCAGGCGCGCTGGAGGTAGGTCTCGATCTCCCACAGGCTGATGTGATTGCGGTAGGCCGCCCACTCCTGCTCCTTTGCCGCCAGGAAACGCTCGTAGATCGACTGGCCCAGGGCCGAGCGGACGACCGGATCCCAGGCCAGCTCCTCGATAGCTTCGCCAAGCGTCTGTGGCAGGGGATCAGCCACGGCCTCGCCGGAGTCGTCGCCATTCGGGCCGGGCCGCTCTTCCATCGGCTCGGGCAGCTCCAGGTTGCCGGCAATGCCTTCGAGGCCGGCTTTGAGGGCTCCGGCCAGGGCAAGGTAGGGATTGCAGCTCGGATCCGCGGCCCGAAGCTCCACGCTCATCTGCTCGGACCCGGCGCCCAGCTCAGGGACGCGGATCAGCGCGCCGCGATTGATGCGGGCCCAGTCGATGAGCGCCGGAGCCTCGCCCCCGCCAGTTAACCGTTTGTAGGAGTTGACCAGCGGCGCCATCAGCGCACACATGCCGCGAGCATGAGCGAGCTGTCCGGCGACAAAGGCTCTCCCCACGGGTGAGAGATGGTAGGTCCCCTCGGGGTCGTAGAAGGCATCGCGATCGGTCGCGACGTCGTACAGCGCTTGCTGCAGGTGCAGGCCTGATCCGCTCAAGCCGGCCAGTGGCTTGGGCATGAACGTGGCCAGCAGCTGCTCGCGCTGACCATACGCTCGGAGAGCGATCTTCAGCGTGGCGATGGCGTCGGCCGCACGCAGCGCATCATGTTCGGCGAGGTCGATCTCGTGCTGTCCTGGGGCGACTTCGTGGTGGGTAGCCGAGACGTTGAAGCCACAGTGCTCGAGCGTTCTCGCCACCTCCTGGCACAGACGCATCGGTCGTTCGGTTGGCATGCTGTAGTAGCTCTCGGTGTCGGATGGCTCCAGTCCGCGTGCGAGCTCCAACGGCATCGACCGTTCGTCGAGGAACAGGAAGAACTCGAACTCGGCCGAGACACGGTAGTCGAAGCCGGCTTCCCGCGCTTCGGCCAGCACACGCCGCAGGGCTTGGCGCGGATCGCCCAGGAACGGCTGCCCTCCGGGCAAACCCAGGTCGCAGATGAAGCGTGCGGCCGGTGGAGCCTCCCAGGGGAACAGCGCCAGGCTGGTAGGGTCGGGCCGCAGATAGAGATCGCTTTCCGCTACTCTGGCCCAGCCTTCAACCGAAGAGCCGTCGAACCACACGCCCTCTTCGAACGCACGCTCCAAGCGGGACGTCGGGATCGTCACTCCCTTGACCGCACCGAGAATGTCGGTGAACTGCAGATAGGCGAAATTGGCCCCGGCCTCGCGAACTCGGGCGATCGCCGCCTCGGTGGGTGTCATCGACAGCTTGTCCGTGGCGCCGTTTGTTGTGCCGAGAGATCCGTGGGAACGTGCATTGAGGCTACCTCCATATGACCGCCAGCTGAGCTAGGAAGCCGATGATGACCACGATAATGAGCACCAGCGCAACGGCGCCCGCTATCTTGAGCGCGGGCGGCAATTCCCGCATTCGGTGCCGGTCTTGGGGCCAGGAATACAGGTGTGGGTCGAGGCTTCGCCAGCGTTTCAGGTCGCGCTCGAATTCGGCCGCCGATTGGTATCGCTGAGCGGGATCGCGTCGTGTGGCCTTGGCCACGATCTGGCCCAGCGCTGCCGGCAGCCGTCCGTTGGCGCTCTGCAGGCTGGGCGTCTCGCTGGCCACGTGCTGGCTCATGATTGCCAGCGGGTTGTCGCCTTCATAGGGCACGCGGCCGGTTAACAGCTCGAACAGCATGATCCCCAGGGCATACACGTCCGTTCGCGCGTCGCCGCGTTCGCCGCGAATCTGCTCCGGAGCCATGTAATCGGGCGTTCCTGCGCTGGAGCTGAGGCGGCTCCAGGTAAGCCGCCGGGCGCCGCGCAGCAGAGCGATCCCGAAATCGAGCAGCTTGAGCTGGCCATCGGGCGTAATCAGGACGTTCTCGGGCTTCAGGTCGCGGTGCACGACGCCCTGGGAGTGGCAGGCCTGCAGGGCGCCGGCGAGCTGCCTGGCCAGCTCCACGGCCTCATCTGCGGGCAGTGGCGCCTGGGCGTGCATGTAGCTGCGCAGCGGCTCCCCTTCGACGTATTCCGTGACGATATAGGGGGTGCCGCCGTCTTCGAGGCGCCCGGTGTCGAGGACGCGCTGGATATGCGGATGCACCAGGCGGCGGCCAATCTCGATCTCGCGCTCGTAGCGGCCGAATGCGGCAGGGTCGCCGATGATACTGGCGTACGGCACCTTTAGAACGACGGTCTGCCCCGACTCGCGGTCCCTGGCCCGATAGGACTCACTCATACCGCCCTGGCCGATGCTTTCGAGGACCTCATAGCGGCCGACGGTTTGCCCCGATTGCAGTCTCAAGGCATTCTCGGCCAGATTCTAGCCCCGTGGGGCTCGGCATCCTGCACATCGATCGTCCTCACATGCGTTTCAGGGGCCTGAAGATGGTGCCCAGAATGCCAGGGCGCTGCGCGTCACCGGCCGCCGAATGGTCCACCTCGTGAACCTGTACGATTTGCACGCTGACGTTATCCCCGCACTCCCGCTGCAAACAGAGGTCGATGATGCGCCTGCAGGCATCTTCGGGGGCGTGCTGCCGGGCGACTTCGGCAAGCTCTTCCTCCGTGAGCTCGGACCACACTCCGTCGGTGCACATGACGAAGACGTCGCCGGGCATCGCCGGCTCACGAAGGAAGTCGGGGCGGAGCATGAGCTGATGCCCGATCGTCCTGGTGAGCACGTTGCGGCTGGGGTGCTGTCCGGCCATGTCGGGCTTCACGATGCGCAGCCGGACCAGGTCCGCGACCTCCGAATGGTCCTGCGTAAGCTGTTTCAGCTGTCCGTTCCTTAGGCGGTAGGCTCGGCTGTCGCCGACGTGGGCGATGTAGGCGGTGGCGCCGGCCAGGGCCATTGCTGTCAGGGTCGTGCCCATGTGACGGTATTCCAGGTGTTTCTGGCCCAGGTCGTGGACGCGCAGGTTGGCGGCTTGGACGGCGCGCTGCAGCGCGGGCTCTATGCGGCTCGAATTGGAGGGCGAATAGTACTCATCCATGAGCGTGGAGATGGCCGTGGTGCTGGCGACTTCACCCGCGTTCTGGCCACCCATCCCGTCGGCGACGGCGAAGAGCAGGCCCTTACGCTCGCGCGCGGTCGGATCGGTGGGCTGCACCGATCCGACCGCGTCCTCATTGTTAGCGCGAACGCGACCTTTGTCCGTTTGAGCGGCCGCGGTTACCAGCACTCAGCTAAAGGCCGTCACCCACGCCGAGCGCCCGAGCAGGGAATGACATCTACGTTTGGCTTGGCACGTGCAGCAGGCCGCGGCCTGTCTTCCGGCTGTTCATCAGGACGTAAGCGCCGCTGGCGATGAGCCACAGGGCGGCGATTCCTATCGCCATCAGGGACTCCGTCTGCGAATCGCCACCACCGACGAAGCCGAGACCGAGGATGGTGAGCAGCATAGCGAGGTTGGCTATGAGCCCCAATATGGGCACGATGAGGTGCAGGAGCTTGTGCTGCTCTCGCCGCCCGGCAAAGGCGATGATCGTCCACAGGCAGGTGAGCGCGTAGAGGACGAACGTGCCGAAGTTAGAAGCCAGTGTGATGCCGGTCAGGTTCACGACCGAGACGGTCCCAACGGCGCCGATGACGGCGGAGACCGCCGCCATGGCCCACACCGCCACATGAGGCGTGGCGTTCTCCAGGTGCAGCAGGCCCAGGGGCTGTGGCATCTCGGCGTCCTGGGCCATGGCGTAAGTGATGCGCACGCCGGTGTTCATGGCCGATAGGGTGGTCCCAAGGATCGCCAGGGCAACGGTGATGGCGATGACGATCATCAGGCCGAAGCCGGCGCCGCCGGCGATGGAGTTGACCATCTGCACGATCATGTCGCCGATGGGTGCGCTCGAGGCCGCCGCCGCGTCCAATCCTTTGACCGCGGCGCCCTTGGCGTCCGTGCCGGTCAGCGCTTCGGACAGACCGTAGTTAGCGGCGAAGTACTCGAACAGGTAGGCGATGAGCCCCTGGATGATCAACGCCAGCAGCACCGCCCGTGGCACGTCACGCCGGGCGTTCTTGGCCTCGGCGCCGAAGGCGGTGCAGGATTCGAAGCCGACCAGGATCAGGATGGCGATCGTCGCCTGGAAGAGGACGTTCATCAGGTTGTGGGGCAGCATGACGTCGCCAGGACTGCTGAACACGAAGGTGGTGTGATCCGGATTGCCGGTGCGGTAGATGATGGCGATGACGGCGAACACCGCCAGGGCCGTGAGCTGAATGACGTTGATCATGAGCGCCGTCGTGGTTGAGCCATTGACGCCGCGGTAGGCAATGTAGCCTACGGCGAACGAGAAGAGGCAGGCGATGATGATCTGCGGGACCAGGTCGATGGTCACCCCAAAGGCGCCCAGGATGTAGGTAATGAGCGTGGCCATGAAGGCCACCATGACGCCGGGGTACACCCAGTAGAACAGGTGAGCGGACCAGCCGGTCGCCAGCTTGGCCAAGCGGGCCCACTTATGGTGCTTGGTCTCCTCCTTATCGATGAAGGCCTTCTCGGCAAAGTAATACGCGCTGCCGGTGCCGGCTTCGGGGTAGATCTTCGCCAGCTCGGAATACGAGATGGCGGTAAGGAAGGCCAGTATGAGGGCGAAAACGATTCCCGGCCACATGTCCATTGCGGTCGAGTCCCCGCCTGGGGTGGTCTGCGCCGTTTGAAGCTGATAGGTGATCCATAGGAAGGCCCCAGGGGCGATCAGCGCCATCGCATTGACGGTGACGCCGGTTAACCCAAGGGTCTTCTTCATCTCTGGCTGTGCTGCCATTTGCGCTAGACGAGTCTCCTTTCTGCGGTTTTCGAGCTCCTCACCTACCGTGAGGTGGGACAAGGTCCTTCAGGGGCAACACCGCACCTGCAGCCGGCTGCAACGACCGACGCTGGTCGCAGCCTTACGCTACCGGTTCTATCGGCTCCGGTCATCGGGCACAGTGAACGGACATCACGAGAGGGGTTTGTGCAGATTGCCCAAAGGGCAGCGAGGCATCAATCCCTACAAGATCCTGATGCCGGCGCGGCCCTTTGCTGATGGGATCGTGATGCTGCGCCCGTAGCGTCAGCACCATGGATATACGCGTGCGTGAAGTGGTGCGAGGATCCAAGCCTGGATGCGGCTATGTGAGGTACACGCGTGGGGGGTTTCGCCCTCTCGGGGAGGACCACCTGCTGGCGGAGCCGGACGTGCTCGAGCCCACGACGCTGCAGGGCAAGGCTATCGAGGGGTTGCGGCGGCTGGTGATTGGCGCCCGCATCCCCACCGAGCGGGAGATCCACGAGCGGGTCAACGTCCTCAAGGGACTGGCGGTATTCGCCTCGGACAACATCTCGTCCTCCGCCTATGCAACGGAGGAGATCATGCGCGTGCTGGTGCTGGCCGGAAGCGGCCTGCTGGCCCTGACCATGCCCATCACCATCGCCATCGTGATCGTGCTGGCCATCGTCGTGGCCAGCTATCAGCAGACGATCTACGCCTACCCCAACGGCGGAGGCTCGTACATCGTGGCCAGCGACAACCTGGGCTCGATGCCGGGTCTGGTGGCGGCCGGCGCGCTGCTGACGGACTACATCCTGACAGTGTCGGTCTCGATCGCCGCGGGCGTGGCCGCCCTCACGTCGATCTTCCCGGACCTGTTCGATTATCGAGTGCTGGCAGGCGTGGCCTTCGTGATCCTGCTGTGCATTGGCAACCTGCGCGGCATTCGCGAGAGCGCGACAATCTTCGCGGCCCCCACCTATGTGTATCTGTTCGCCATCTTCGGGCTGCTGGGCTACGGCCTGTTCCTGTTCATGACCGGCAATCTGCCCGTCTACCAGGCGCCTCCCGAGTGGCGCCAGGAGACCGGTGTTGAGGCGCTGGGCATCTTGCTGCTGCTGCGCGCCTTTGCATCCGGCTCAGTAGCCCTGACCGGCGTCGAGGCGGTGTCGAACGGCGTGCCGGCGTTCAAACCACCGGAGTCACGCGGCGCGCGAACCGTGCTGGTGCTCATGGGCAGCTTCTTCGGCTCCATCTTCCTGGGCATGAGCTTCCTCAGCGGTAAGCTGGGCATTCTGCCCGACCCCACGGAGCAGGAGACCGTCGTCAGCCAGCTGACGCGAACGCTTGTCGGTGACGGCACACCTTACCACTACCTGGTGCAGATCTCTACCGCGCTGCTGCTGGTGCTGGCCGCCAACACGGCCTTTGCCGACTTTCCTCGACTGTCGTCGATCCTGGCCCGAGATGGCTTCATGCCCCACCAGTTCGCCCATCGCGGAGACCGCCTGGCATTCAACTTCGGCATCGTGGTGCTGGCCATCGTGGCGGCCATCCTGATCGTTGCTTTCCAGGGCAGCGTGACCAATCTGATCCCGCTGTACACGGTGGGCGTCTTCGTCGCCTTCACGCTCAGCCAGGTGGGCATGGTCAAACACTGGTGGAAGCTGCGCATGAAGGACGCCGGGTGGAAGTGGCGCGCTGCCTTCAACGGCCTGGGCGCCATCGCTACCGGCATCGTGGCGGTGGTCGTGGGCGTGGCCAAGTTCGCCCTGGGCGCCTGGATTGTGCTGCTCATCATCCCGCTGTTCATCGCGCTCATGCGTGCCATCAGGCGGCATTACGACTACGTCGACAGCGTTACGACGGCCCCCTCCTGGCTGCCGCGGCAGATCAAGAAGATCATCATCGTGCCTGTTGCCAAGCTGGATACCGTGAGCGAGCGGACGATCGCGTTCGCCCAATCCCTGGCCCAGCCGGGTGACGAGCTGGTCGCCGTCCACGTGAGCCTGGACGTGGACAAGTCGAGCCTGGTGGAGCGCTGGACCGACCGCGAGAGCGACATCCGGCTGCTATGCATCGAGTCCCCATATCGAGCTCTGACGCGTCCGCTTCTGGCGTACATCGATCGTGTGCGTCAGGGCGCTCCCGACGCGATGATCACGGTGGTCTTGCCGGAGTTCGTGCCCAACCGTTGGTACGAGCACCTGCTGCATAACCAGAGCGCGCTGCCGCTGAAGGCTGCCCTGCTGTTTCGACCGAACACGGTCGTATGCAGCGTGCCGTACTGGCCCGAGCGTCAGACGGCGTAAGGCGGCATCCGGCCCCACCCGGATGCGATACTGGCTTCGAAGCAAGTTGTCGAGTGGACTTCGTGGGACCAATCAAGCAGCCGCTGCTGCAGCGAGAGCGATCGGTTGCCAGGAAGCTGGCGCTGGATGCCGTCTCGAGCAGCGCCATCATGGCCGGCATCAGTGGCCTCATCGGACTGATCCTTTCCCAGTGGCAAGTGGCCAACCTCTCGCTGCTGTACCTGCCGGCCATGTTGTGGCTGGCGGCATGGCGCGGACGGACGGCGGCGCTGCTTGCTTCGGTGGAAGCGTTCCTGGTCTTCGATTGGTTCTTCGTTCCGCCACATCACACGTTTGACGTAGAGCAGCCGCAGGAGTGGCTGGCGCTGACCATCTTCCTCGTGGTGGCGCTCGTGGCGGGCCAGGCATACGCGCTGCAGCGCCGCAACGCGCTGGACGCGGAAGAGCACGACCGCCATACGCAGCTTCTCTATGAGCTGAGCACACAGCTCACCGTGCCTGAAAACCTGGGCGGGCTGTTTGACCGCATGCTCAACACACTGGTGTCGGGCCTCGGGCTCAGCGGGCTGCGGCTGTGGACTCGGCGCGAAGGAGCGCGCGAGCTGGCTGGCGCTGTCGAAGTTACAGAGGACGGCATTGCCGCGCCCGTTACCGCTATCTATCGCGTGCCCTGCAAGCTGGGGGACACTGAGCTGGCGGACCTGGAGGTCTTTCAGCGGGTGGACGGGCAGCCCCTCTCGCGGGACGACGTACGAGTGCTGCAAGGGTTCGCCAACCAGCTGGCCAACGCCCTCGAGCGCCGGCGCCTGCAGAAGGAGGAGCAGCTCAACCTCGTTCTGGCTGAAGCCAATCGCGCCAAGACCAGCCTGCTCGCGGCCGTATCCCACGATTTGCGCACGCCGCTGGCGGCCATCAAAGCGTCGGCCACCAGCCTGCAATCGCGTCTTACGCTCGAGGAGTCCGTGCGCTCCGAGTTCCTGGCGGCGATTAACAACGAAGCCGACCGGCTGGATCGCCTGGTGGCCAACCTGCTCGACATGTCCCGGCTGGAGTCCGGCGCCCTGTCGCCCCGTTTGGAGTGGCACAACCTCAGCGAGATCGCGGCGGACGTCATCGATCGCCTGCAACCGGTCGCCGGAAGCCACGAGCTTGTGCTCGAAGCCGAGGATCGCGAATTCCTGAGCCAGGTCGACTACGTGCAGATCTCTCAGGTCCTCACCAACCTCGTCGACAATGCCATCCGCCATGGTGCGCCGGGCGGACCCGTCGTCGTTCACGTGTCGGACGGCCACATCTCGGTGGAGAACGCGGGCCGGCACCTGTCGGCCGATGAGCAGGCGCACGTCTTCGAGCGCTTCTATCGGGGGGAAAGCGAAGCGGCGGGAACCGGCCTAGGGCTGGCCATCGCCAAGGGCATCGTCGAAGCCCACGGCGGCTGCATACGGGTTGAGAATACCGAGCGGGGGGTTGCGATGCACGTCTGGCTCCCGGGCGCGCCGGGGGCGCCCGACTCCCAGGAGCCGGCCGTGGTGCCCGCCGGCCGGACTGCCTGAGGTGGATGCCGGCGCTGGCGTCCGTATTTTGGTAGCCGACGACGCGACCGAGATTCGAAACCTGCTGCGGCGAACACTCGTCGCCCAAGGCCACGTGGTCGAGCTTGCCGTGGACGGGCTGGAAGCGGTGGAGCGCGCGCGGTCGTGGCGGCCCGATCTCATCCTGCTGGACTTGGCTATGCCGCGGATGGGCGGCCTGACTGCTTGCCAGCAGATCCGTGAGTTCTCCGACGTGCCCATTATCGTGCTATCGGTCATGGGGGAGGAGCAGGACAAGGTGCGCGTGCTGGACGCCGGCGCCGACGACTACGTGACCAAGCCATTTGGCGTCGAGGAGCTGATGGCGCGCATCCGGGTGGCGTTGCGCCGGGCCACGGGTCCGCACGGGCCCACGCAGTTCAGCTGCGACGGCCTCGAAGTCGATCTCGAAGCCCGCCGCGTGCGGGTCAACGCGCATGACGTCCACTTGACCCCAATCGAATACGACATGCTGTCGTATTTCGTGCGCAACGCTGGGCGCGTGCTCACCCACGGCCAGCTCATCGCCCACACCTGGGGGCCGGAATACGGAGCCGAGCTGCAGTCCTTGCGATCGTTTGTGGGGCAGCTGCGCAAGAAGCTGGGAGACGACGCCGCGAGGCCGCATTTCATCATGACCGAGCCGGGCGTGGGCTATCGCTTGAGAAGCGCCGATTGGGACGGCTGAAGCGCTGATCCCGAGCTGCCCAATGGTGGCCCCCAAAAGGGCCAGAATGGCTCATCGCGCCATACTCGGCCTATCATAAGGCGAGCATGTCAACTGAGTTAGGGCACACCAAGCCCCAGCGAAACGGCAACGACGACGGCTGGGGCGACTGTATTCCGGCCGACATGGCGCCCGGTTTCTCAGGCCTCGAAGAGCGAGAGTATCGCCAGGGCTCGCGTCCCGGCGCAGGCTACATCCGGCGCGTCCGGGACCGCAAGGCGGAGTTTCGGTATCTCGGCGAAGGGTTGCTCGAGGCCACGCCCGAAGCGCTGGCGGCCCGCAGTGGTTTTGGCAAGCTGAACGCCGCCGTCAAGCGCGTGCTCATCGGCCCGCCGCTGGCGTCGTCTCAGGCGATTCACGAACGACTGACCAAGATCAAGGCGCTGGCCGTGCTCTCGTCCGATGCGCTGTCGTCGGTTGCCTATGCCACGGAAGAGACGCTGCTGGTCCTGGTGGCAGCCGGAACCGCGGCGCTGAGCTTCGGTCTGCCTATTGCCGCGGCCATCGTCGGCCTCATGATCATCGTCGGCTTTTCCTATCGCCAGACGATCAAGGCCTATCCCAAGGGCGGCGGCTCCTACATCGTCACCAAGGACAACCTGGGCACACTGCCCGGGTTATTGGCCGGCGCCTCGCTGCTCATCGATTACGTCCTGACCGTGGCGGTGAGCGTGTCGGCAGGCGTAGCCGCGATCACCTCAGCCGATCAGGACCTCCAGCCGTTCACCGTCGGGATTGGACTGTTCTTCGTGGCCTTCATCACGATTGCCAACCTGCGCGGCATACGCGAATCGGGCAATATCTTCGCCGTCCCCACGTACGTGTTCATCCTGAGCATGTACGCCATGATCGTGGTGGGCTTCTTCAAGCTGTTCACGGTGGGTATCCATCCCGTCGCCGAAGGCCAGCTCCCGCCGGCGATGGAGAGCCTGACGCTGTTCCTCATCCTGCGGGCATTCGCTTCGGGCTGCTCGGCCATGACTGGCGTCGAAGCCATCTCCGATGGTGTTCCGGCTTTCAAGGAGCCCCAGGCGCCGAACGCCAGGACCACACTGCTGTGGATGGTGGGCATCCTGGCCACCATGTTCGCCGGCATCACCCTGCTGTCCCACTTCCTGGGTATCTTGCCGGAGGATCCGTCCGTTCCCGGGTACGAGACGGTGCTGTCACTGATCGCCAAGGACGTCTTCGGCGTGGGGCCGATGTACTTCCTGATCCAGTCCGCCACTGCGCTCATCCTCATCTTGGCGGCGAATACCAGCTTCTCGGACTTCCCGCGCTTGTCCTACTTCCTGGCGCGAGATGGGTTCCTTCCTCACCAGTACGGCCATCGCGGCGAGCGGCTGGCCTACTCCACCGGCATCATCACGCTGGGTCTCTTGTCAGCCATCCTGATGTGGGTCTTCGATGCGCAGACCGATGCCCTCATTCCGCTCTATGCAGTGGGCGTATTCTCGGCCTTCACCCTGTCACAGTCGAGCATGGTCAAGCGCTGGCTTACGCGGAAGGAGCCCGGCTGGCGAACCAGCTGGGTGATCAACGCCATCGGCGCCGCCGCCACCGGGCTCGTGCTGGCCGTGATCATCGCCACCAAGTTTCTCTACGGGGCGTGGATCGTCTGTTTGCTCATTCCCGTGATCATCGCCCTGTTCCTGACTATTCACCGCCACTACAGCCGGGTGCACGAGGAGCTCGAAGGCGATCTGCCCACCAGCCCGGCTGCCGTCAAGCACACCATCATCGTGCCGGTGGCGAACCTCAACCGCGCCGCCATCCAGACGTTGGCTTATGCTCGTTCGATCTCGCCTAACGTCACGGCGGTCCACATCGCCGAGGACGAAGAGCAGGCGGAGGCGTTCCGCGAGCGCTGGGAGGCCTGGGGCGATAAGGTCCCGCTGGTGACCATCGACTCGCCCTACCGATCCGTCGTCGGCCCTCTGCTGCGCTACATCGACAACATCGATCGTGGCGAGCGCGGCGACACCATCACGGTCATCCTGCCGGAGTACGTTACGGCCCATTGGTGGGAGAACCTGCTGCATAACCAGACGGCGCTGCGGCTGAAGGCGGCGTTGCTGTTCCGTCCCGGCACCGTGGTTACGAGCGTGCCATACCATGGGGCCCGGCATCGCCCCGCGGCGGGGATGGCGAGCTAGGCGGCGTTAACCGGGTAGAGCCAGTCCGAGTACTTGGGGCAGCGCCCGCGCACGACCTCGAAGAACAGGTCGCGCAAACGGGTGGTGAGCTCGCCCACCTGGCCGCTGCCGACCTCGCGGTGATCGACCTTGGTCACGGGGGTGATCTCTGCGCCCGTTCCGCATAAAAAACACTCGTCGGCCGTATACAGCTCGGTACGCCCGATGTGGCGAACCTCGGTCTCCACGCCGAGCTCCGCGTGCGCCAGCTCCATGACCGTCTTCCTGGTGATGCCCTCGAGGATGTCGTCGCTGTCCGAGGGTGTGACCAGCTTGCCGTCACGCACGATGAACAGGTTCTCGCTGCTGCCTTCGCCCACGTAGCCGTTGGCGTTGAGCATAATCGCCTCGTCGAAGCCATTTTCCATGGCCTCGGTGCGGGCCAGGCTGCTGTTGACATAAATACCGGTCACTTTGGCGCGCGCCGGGATCATGTTGTCCTGCACTCGGCGCCAGGAGGAGGTGCCGCAATGCATGCCGGTCGTCTTCTCCAGGTATTTACCGAAGGGCAGCGAGAAGATGAAGAAGGCATCGGTGCGGTGGATGAGCTCGGGTCCGATGACCTCGTCGGCCTTGTAGACCTGAGGGCGGATGTACACGTCCTCATGATCGTTGTTTCGCCGGCACAGCTCGGCGGTGATCTCGCACAGGCGGTCGACGCTATCCGGCAGGGTGGACCTCAGGACGCGAGCGCTGCGGTCGAGCCGCTGGAAGTGATCGTGCAGCCGGAAGATGTTCATGCGCCCGCTGCGATCGTCCCAGTAGCCCCGGATGCCCTCGAACGCTCCGGTCCCGTACAGGAACGTGTGCGTCATGATGCTGATCTTGCATTCGCCAAAGGGCCGGAAGCCGCCGTCGAAGTAGGCAATTCGAGAGGGGTCCAGAGGTGTCTCTCCGAGCAGGGATGTGGACGCATTGTATCACCGGGATGGAAGCGGCCGGTGTTATTGGTCCGAGGCGGCTATATGCGCGGCCTAGGCAGGCTGGTCAACGGCCGTGGCCTGTCAGCGCTTGTCGAGCCGGTTGATTAGGCTGGCCAGGTGGGCGGCGCCGAAGCCATTGTCGATGTTGACCACACCAACTCCGCTGCTGCAGGAGTTGAGCATGGTCAAGAGCGGCGCCACCCCGCCGAAAGCGGTGCCGTAGCCGACACTCGTGGGCACGGCGATGACCGGTACCGACACCAGCCCGCCGACGACCGCGGCAAGCGCGGCGTCCATGCCCGCGACGACGACGATGACGCGAGCGCTCTCCAGGCGCCGGCGATGGCGCAGCAGGCGCTGCAGTCCACTCACGCCCACGTCGTAGATGCGAGTCACCTTGTTGCCCATGTACGTGGCGGTCAGCGCCGCCTCCTCAGCCACCGGTTGATCGGCGGTGCCTGCGCTTACGACGACTAGGTCGCCGTGCTCCTCGGGATCGACGTCCGGCCGGACGACAGCGGCTAGCCGCGCATCGGCATGGTGGCGTGTCTGCGGCAGCGCCGCCACGAGCGCCGCCGCCGCTTCCGGCGCCAGGCGGGTGGCCAGCACGACGTCGTGCTCCATCGCCAGGCGCTGGGCGATGTCGACGATCTGCTGGGGCGTTTTGCCTTCCCCGAAGATGACTTCGGGGAAGCCGCGTCGCAGCGCTCGATGGGTGTCGAGCTTGGCGAAGCCGAGATCCTCGAACGGCAGATCTTTCAGGCGCTCGAGGGCCGGCTCCAGCGCGATCGTCCCGGCGCGAACCTGCTCGAGGAGCTGGCGAATGCTGGCTTCATTCATGCCGTCAAAGTGGCCGCCGGCTGGCGTAGCCGGTCTCCAGCGAATGCCAGTAGGCCACGCGCGGCTCGCCCAAGCGCCAGCACAGGTTCACCACCTGCCCCTCGCGCCGGCCGGGGAAATCCAGCAAGCCGATGGACAGATCCTTGACCGTGCATCCATGCTTCTCGAGCTCGACGACGCCATCCTCCAGCTGCTGGCCGAGCTCCTGGAGCTCTTGCTGCTGCGCTGCCAGCTTACTGCTCAGGCTGTGCCCATTGGACGTTCCGCGCTGGACGGTCTCGGCGTGCTCGCGCCGCTTCTCGTCGAGCGTGTGGAACTGGCCCATGAGCGTGCGCAGCAGCGGCTCAATACGGGGCAGCAGTTCATTGGCCTCATCTACGGTGAAGAGCCGCACTCGGCTAATCATAGTGACCGCGACTTAAGTCGCAGAACCGGCCAGGGGAGCCAAGGTATAGTTTCAGCCGTCTTGGGAGGGTCTCGATGCTGCTAGCGCTGCCGGAGATCGTTGCCGGCAGATGCACCGCCTGTGGCAGCTGCATCGAGACCTGCCATACGGAGGCTTTGGCGCTGGTGGGACGAGTAGCCATGGTCTCGGCTCCGGAGCGATGCGACTACTGCACCGAATGCGAGCTCGTATGCGCCGAGGGCGCCATCGTTTGCCCCTTTGAAGTGGTTATCGAACAGTAGCGAAAGAAGAAGACATGGCCGAACTTAACGAGCAAGCAGTCCTCCAGGCGCTGCGGCAGGTTCAGGACCCGGATCTGCGGCGCGACGTCGTGTCGCTGAACATGATCAAGGACCTGGCGATCGAGGGCGGACGCGTCTCTTTCCGCATGGTGCTGACGACGCCGGCCTGCCCGATGAAGGCGGAGATGGAGCGCGCGGCGCGCCAGGCAGTGCAAACCCTGCCGGGCGTTACCGAGGTGAACCTGCGTATGGACAGCGAGGTGCCGAAGGGCTTTCAGCTGGCCGGTAAGCAGTCCATCCCGGGGGTCAAGAACATCGTCGCCTCGGCCAGTGGCAAGGGCGGCGTGGGCAAGTCAACGGTGGCGGTCAACACAGCGCTCGCTTTGGCTGAGGCCGGAGCCAGCGTGGGCATCGTCGATTGCGACGTTTACGGGCCCAACATTCCCATGATGATGGGTGTGTACGGGCTGCCGCCGAGCCAGGGCGACAAGATCAAGCCGGCGCTGTCCTACGGCGTGAAGGTCATGTCCATCGGCTTCCTGGTGCCCGAGGAGAAGCCGATCATCTGGCGCGGGCCTATGGTGTCGGGGCTGATCAAACAGTTCCTGTACGACGTGGATTGGGGCAACCTGGATTATCTCATCGTCGATCTGCCACCGGGCACGGGAGACGCCCAGCTCACGCTGGCCCAGCTCATCCCGCTGTCCGGGGCCATCATCACGGTCACGCCGCAGCCGGTGGCAACGCACGACGGGGTCAAGGGCATGCTGATGTTCAAGCAGCTCGAGGTGCCCATTCTGGGCATCGTGGAGAACATGAGCTACTTCGTCTGCCCCTGCGGCTGCAACCACCGCACCGACATCTTCGGCCATGGCGGCGGCCACAAGCTGGCCGAGCAGTACGAGGTGCGCTTCCTGGGAGAGGTGCCGCTCGACACAGCCATTCGCGACGGTGGCGACTCGGGCAAGCCCGTGCTCATCGCTGCGCCGACCTCGCCCCAGGCGGAAGCGTTCCGCGCCGTGTCCTCGCAGGTGGCTGCGCAGGTGAGCGTCGAGAACGCCAAGCGCGCCGCCAGCAACCTGGTTCAGATCACCGGCATCGGCTCCCGCTGAGCCTGGTCCCGCGGGCGGGCGTTCGTGGCGCTGAATGTCGAGAACGGGAAGCACCCCGTTCACCGGCATAGTGTGCCAAGCGGCTTTTGACGCCTGCCAGGTGGTAGGCTGGGCTGCATGCTCGACCGGCTGCTGGTTTGGTTGATGCCGCGGCTGGCTCGGGGAGCGCCGGGCTGGCGGGATCTCATCAATGGCCGCTATCTGAGCGCGCTTGCGGCGCTGCGGCGAGAGTACGTCTCTGCCGAACAAACGCCTCTGGCCTGCGATTTCCTGCGCTGGGCGCTCAACGCCGTGGACCCCTGGGGATCCGCTTGGGAGCTAACGAAGAAAGGGATACTTCGCCCGCACGCAGCCGATATCGTAGAGCCAGAGTCCCTCTTGCGCGAGGCGATGCAGAGGCATCGCGTCGTGGTGCTCATGGAGCGGCATCACGCGCCGGAGACCCGCCTGTTCGGGGCTCGTGCACTGGGCTGGCTGGCCGCCGCTGGCGCCACACATCTGGCCTTCGAACACGGCTGGCAGGCTAGTTTGTCCGAATTCGAGCGCAGCGGAATCGTTCGCCCCAGCACCGAAAGCTACGCGTTCGAACCATCCCGCGCCGCTATCCTCCGGGCCGCCAGATCGCTCGGTTTGAGGCTGGTAGCCTTCGACGTCATGGTCCCCTCGGGTGTCCGCGGCCTGGATGCGGCCACCCGTAATCGCGAGCGTGAGCGAGGCATGGCCCGGAATATCGCCGATCGCATCCTGGATCGCTATCCGGAAGCGAGGGTCGTGGTGTGGACCGGTGAGCAGCATGCGATGCGCCATACGCCATCGGGCTGGCCGGTCGACTACAGACCCTACATGGCCTCGCACCTGGCGGACCTCAGCGGAGAAGAGCCCTTCTGTGTTGGCCAGGAGCTCGTGCAATGGCCGCAGCTGAGCGGCAAGCCCGGGATACTGGTGGCGGATCATCCCTGGCTCCTGGAGCGGGGACTGGATGCCATGGTGCTGCACCACCGGGGAGCCGAGCCCCAGCGTCCCGGCTGGCTCGACGTCGATTCGGCGCCTTGCCCGATCCAGGCGGACGGCGCCGAGCTGGTGCAGGCCATCGCTCCCGCCGAAGGGGAGCGATCGGTTCCTGTGAGCCAGGTGCTGACCCACGGCTCGCAGGAGGTGCGGCTGCAGCTCGCGGCAGGGGACTATCTGCTGCGAGGGCTGCGTGACGCCGACGAGGTGGCGTGGCGGCGGCCGGTGCACCATTCGCTGGCGGCGCCAGCCATCGGACAGTGAACCGCCGGGCGAGCCGGCTGCGTATTGGCGGATGATGTCGCAAGTGGCGGGAGCGGAGGATCGGGATACCAACCTGGTTCTCGCCGTGGCTGAGCGACGTGACCCCGACGCTCTGGCCCGTTTGTATGACCTGTACGGAGGCATTGCCTACGGTCTGACGTTGCGAATGATCGCGGACCCCGGAATGGCCGAAGAGGTGGTGCAGGAGGCCTTCTTCAACGTGTGGCGCAACGCCGCCAGCTACAGCGAAGACCGGGGAAGCGTTCGCACCTGGCTGCTGTCCATCGTGCACAACCTGGGGATCGACAAGCTGCGGCGGCTCAAGTCCAAGCAGCGGCTGGATAGCCAGATAGAGGTGCCCGAGGATGCGCTGCAGCGGCCGGACGTATGGAATGAGGTGGAGGCAGACCTCGAGCGGCAGCGCATCAGCCAGGCCCTGCTTGCCCTTCCGCGCGAACAGCGAACGACGATCGAGCTGGCTTACTTTGGAGGGTACTCGCATTCTGAGATAGCGAACCTGCTGCGGATCCCTCTGGGGACGGTCAAGGGCCGTCTGCGGTTGGGCATGGAAAAGCTCCGCAATCTGCTGACGGAAACGACGATGGAGCTGTCGCCGGAGCCATGACCTGCAAAGAGGTGGATGAGCTGCTTGCCGGCTTGGCTCTCGGCGGAGCCAGCCCGGAGGAGGAGCGCTTGGTGCAGGAGCACCTGTCGTCGTGCCACGTCCACAATCAGGTGGCCGACTACCGGCGAATAGCGGGGATGCTGCCAATGAGCCTTTTGCCACGAGACGTGCCCGATCTCACCAAGCGACGCTTGATGGCCCGGGTCTACAAGGACCTGGAGCCCCAGCTCCTTCGTCCGCCTGTGTGGCGGCGAGCCTGGATGGGTCTCGCCGCCGCGGCGCTGGCCCTCCTGGCGCTGGGCCTGGGCGTTCGAGATTACCTGGTCACTGCCCAGCTCGCCGCCGCCCCCGTGCAGTGGAAGCTCGGATCGGCCGGCGACGCCGCGACAACGGGGACCCTGGTCTATCTGCCGGCCCAGAAGACGGCCACGCTGATGCTGGATCGGCTTCCAACGCTGCAGGCCAGTCAGGTGTTCGAGGTCTGGCTGATCAAGGACAGCCAGCCGGTGGCGGCCGGCGTCTTCAGACCGGGCCCGGACGGCGCGGCCTCAGTGCTGCTCAAAGGCGACGTGGGCAGCTACGACGTGGTCGCGGTCACCTCGGAGCCGGGTCCCACGGGGTCGACCACCCCTACCAGCCAACCCTTCGTTGCCGGCTCGTTGAGGTAAGTCTCTACACTCGGACGTATGACCGAGCAGGAGATCCAGCGGGTGCTGGTCGTAGCCGCTCACCCGGACGACGCGGACATCGGCTGTGGCGGCACCATGGCCAAATGGGCGCGGCAGGGTAAGGAAATCACCTACCTCATCTGCACTCGCGGTGACAAAGGCAGCAGCGATCCGGACATGACCAGCGAGCGGCTGGCGGACATCCGGACCGGCGAGCAGCGCTCGGCCGCGGCCACGCTAGGCGTGAGGGAAGTGCGCTTCCTGGACGGGCGGGACGGTGAGCTCGAGCTCACGTTGGAGCTGCGCAAGACGATGGCGGAAATGGTGCGGCGCTACCGCCCGGACGTGATCTTCACCCACGATGCGAGCGTCCACATGTACGATCGCGGCAATCTCAACCATCCCGATCACCGCGTCGTGGGCACGACCGTGCTGGACGTCGTCTATCCCATCTCACGGGACGCGCTGCACTACCCCGAACAGCTCGCCCAAGGCCTGCGCCCGCACGAAGTGCACGAGGTGTATCTGTTCATGGCGAATCAGCCCAACATGGCCTTCGACATCAGCTCAACGATCGAGCTGAAGGTCGAGGCGCTACGCTGCCACAAGAGCCAGTTCCCCGACGGGGAGTGGGTCGATACGTGGATGCGTCAGCGCTGCCAGGAGGTCGGTGTGGTACATGCTATGGCCTATGCCGAGAACTTCCGGCACGTCATTACGAGATAAAAAGGCGGGAGGTCAAGCTGACCTCCCGCCCTGGACGCGGCCCCACACCGCACCCCTTCTACCCTCGTCCAGCGCTTACGGTACGCCTATTCGGCGCGGCTGTGGTATGTCAAAAAGCACACTTCCGCCGGAGTCGATCGCATGACCGTCGTCGCCTGCAAGATCAAGCTGCATCTTCCATTGAGCCGCTCGCTGAAGGCGAAGCGACAGATCGTCAAGTCCGTCATCGGCCAGGTGAGAAGTCATTTCGAGGTGGCCGTCGCCGAAGTGGGTGCCCTGGACCTGTGGCAGCTGTCGGAGATCGGTGTTGTGTGCCTGACCACGGACGTGCGTCACGGGCAGGAGGTGATTTCCAAGGTGGCCAGCTTTGTTGCCGGGCTCAAGCTGGGGGAGGCTGAGCTGCTGAACTACGAGACGGAAGTGGCCGAGCTGCTGTAGCTGGCCAGCCGGCTAGGGAGCGGCCTGATAGCCGGTCGCTTTTCGGCCGGCCTGAGCCTCGCGGATGGTGTGATGCCACAGCGAGGCGATGTGCATCAGCGGACGAAAGTGCGATTGGTGCACGTACGGCAGCACGACTCGCAGAAGGAAGCCATCGAAAACCGATTGACGTTGCTTGATTACCATGTTCGTGCTGATTCCCCTTGCCAGTTCGCCGCCTCCGTACGTTCCGTCGAAGTGGGCGAGTTGTATAACGATGTTTCGTTCGGTTCTGCTACGGGTCTTGTCAAACTGCCTGCTCGGACCGCAATACCTGTGCCGCGCTCTCCAGCATCAGATCCTGGCAGGACGTCACGGTCTCCCCGACGGTGACGTTGCCAGGGAGTCTGCGGACGTGGCGTCCCCGTATGCCCCACACCGCGGGGTCCGTGGTCAGGTACACCGCCGCCGTGGGCACTCCCAGCGCAGCCGCCAGGTGACTGATGCCCGAATCGTTGCCCAGGAAGCCGCGCGCGCGGCTGAGCTTGGCGGCGAGCGTCGCCAGATCGAGCCCCTTCCATAGCTCGAAGGCCACCTGGCAGGAGGAGGCAAAGGCCTCCACCGCGCTGTCGTCGGCCGGCCCGGCGATCACGGCAACCGGCCAGCCGATCTGTTCCACCACGCGGGCAAAGTTGGCGGCCGGCCAGCATTTGAGCGGTCCACCGGCTCCGGGGTGAATGACGAATGGCCGCGGTTGGTCGGGACCGGCTGGCAGCGGCGATTGAAATGCCAGCCGCGGGGTCCGATCGGCAAAGCCGGGATCGATTGCCTCCACCAGCCAGTCCGCCACGTGCCGTGCCCGGCTGACGGCCTCGATCGGATCGCGTTGGATGTCGCCCAGGGCGGGCTGCCGGGCAAAAACGACCTGCAGGTCGAACTGCCTCCAGGGACGTGGTGGCTCCTCGAACAGCGGCAGCAGGCGCGGATCGTCGGCGCTGAGCCGTTCGTCCACGGGCAGCAGAGGGAGTACGGCAGCGTTCCCGGCAAACGTCATCCGGCAAGTGGGGAAGCGCCTGCGCAGCGCGGCCAGCGCTGGCAGGGTCAGGATGGTGTCGCCAATTGCACCGGGTCGGTACACGAAGACCTCCCGCACCGTCCGGCTATCCCCCTTGCGGCTTGCCATCTGCTGGTTACGATGGTCGCATGATTGTGACGACGACGGAGACGGTGGCGGGCTACCGGGTACGCGAGACCAAGGGTCAGGTGTTCGGACTGGTCGTTCGAAGCCGTGGGCTGGGAGGCAACATCATGGCCGGGCTGCGATCGTTGGGCGGCGGTGAGATCACTGAGTACACCCAGCTCCTGGAAGACGCGCGCCGCCACGCGGTCGACCGCATGATCCAGAACGCCACGGTGATGGGCGCGAACGCCATCCTGCGCATGCAATTCGATTCGTCCGAGATTGGCCAAACGATGACCGAGGTCGTAGCCTATCCCCGCGGCGGTCATTGAAGCGGAATAAGAGCCGGCTGCGTCAGCTCGCCGCGGGGATAGGCGCGCTGTACCTCCTCGGTGCCCTGGTGACGTACAGCGCTAAGGGTCCCGAGGTCCTGACGATGTATCTGGCCATTAGCGGTGCCCTGCTGCTGGCTGCCACTGCCTTCGAGCGGGGACGCTACCGGCCGCGAGTCAGCAGCTCGAGCGGCCGCTGGCAGCTGACCGGCGAGCGCTTCAAGGACCCGTCGTCGGGCCGGCTCATGGAAGTTCGCTTCAACCCGGAAACAGGCGAGCGCGACTACGTAGAGGTCGAGTCCGGAATCACCGAGCCGCCTTCTACGCCAGAGCGCCGATAGCTCAGCGAAGGAGCCCGGCGTGGCTCTCCTCCAGAGCGTGTTTCCAGGCCCCGGCATTGGGCAGCCACAGCCGCCAGCGTGGACCGAAGCGGCGCCAGGGCGTAAGCCGCAGCTCGCCCGAGCCTTCCCGGTCGGAGGGTTGTTCCCCCACGGGTGGGTCGTCCGGCAGGACTTCGATCGAGCGTATGGATAGCGGCTTGCCGGGGCCGAGCCAGCCGACGGTTACGTCGTGCTGAGTGATGACGAAGGCGACCTTGAGGGACAGCAGGATGCGCCGGTTGGTGAGCCGAGCACGGTATGGGCCGCGGTTCGCCAGCAACAGGGAACCGTTTCTCACCATGGCGTCCGGGGTTTCGACCAGCACGCGCTCACCGGGCGCCAGGCGTGGCTCAGGGGCATGGTGGAGCCCGGCCAGCCCGGCCAGACCGCGGATGGCGACGACGATGAGCAGCGCTCCGCCGACGAGGCTGAAGACCGCGCTGAGCTCGTAGGCGCTCACCAGCTGACCTGCGGCCAGGAGAGCAAGCCCGGTGAGGAAGGCCGCGGTCAGAGCCGGTTCGAATCGCATCTTGGTCCCATTATTCTTGAACCTTGTCCATGCTCGAGCCGGTGAACCCCAACAAATGGCTCGTGTTCGCGACGGTGGCTTGCGGCTCCTTCATGGCCACGATGGATCTCAGCGTGGTCAACCTGGCGCTGCCCAGCCTGCGCCAGTCCTTCCACATCGAGCTGGCCGACGTGGAATGGGTGGTGTTGACGTACCTGATGGTCATCACCAGCCTGCTCCTGCCGATGGGTCGCCTGGCCGATCTGGTGGGCCGTTCGCGGCTGTACAACCTTGGCTTCGTGGTCTTCACCGCTGGCTCCATCCTGTGCGGCGCGGCGCCGACTATTCCGGCGCTGGTGATCTTTCGTGCCATCCAGGCCGTAGGCGCTTCGATGCTCATCTCGTCTGCGACCGCCATCCTGCTCGATGCCTTTCCGGCCAGCCAGCGTGGACAGGTGATGGGCCTGAACGGCAGCATCTTCTCCGTCGGCTCCATGATTGGTCCGACGCTGGGCGGCCTGCTGCTGACCTACTTCGGCTGGCGCGCCATCTTCCTGGTGAACGTGCCCATCGGGTTGCTCGGCATGGTGCTGGCGTTTCGGGTGCTTCCCCGCTGGCCGCGCGACATCGCCGCTCGATTCGACGTTGCGGGCGCCGCGCTGGTGGGGCTGAGCATCATCGGCCTGCTGCTTACGATCAACCAGGCGCAGAGGCAGGGGCTCAGCTCGAGCGTGGGACTCCTGGGGGGCGTCACTGCCCTGTTGATCGCCCTGTTCGTAGCCCGCCAGCTCACCGCGGCGCAGCCGCTGGTGCGGTTTGGGTTGTTCCGCACGCCTGGGTTTTCCAACGCCACGCTGGCCCAGGCGATGACCTCGCTGGCCAACAGCAGCAACCTGTTCCTTCTGCCCTTCTTTCTCGTCAGCATCCAGGGACGCACCGAGGCGGAGGCCGGCTTGATGCTGATCGCCAGCTCCGTGACCAGCTTCGTCATGCAGCCTCTGGGGGGCTGGCTGAGCGACCGCACCGACCCCCGTTATGTGGCCTCCGGCGGCCTGCTCGTGTCGATGCTTGGCCTGTGGCTCTACAGTGGCGTGAACGTGGGCTGGCGGGTGAGCGACGTGGTGCTGCGGCTCATCGTCATGGCTATCGGCTTCGGGCTGTTCGTCAGCCCCAACGCCAGCGCGGCGTATCGCTTCGTGAGGCCGGAGGAGCGGGGTCTGGCAGTGGGGACGGTGGCGTTCATCCGTAATCTCGGCTTTACCCTGGGCACGGCTGTGGCCGGAATCATCTGGACGCTTCGCAGCGTCGCGCAGGGTCAGGTGCTGGGCGTCGCTGCGAGCAGCACCCAGGCCGGCGTGGCCGGGCTGCACGACACCTTCCTGATCCTGGGCGGCTTCCTGCTGGTGGGACTGCTGGCGTCCCTGGCTCGGCCGTCACCGGGTCGTGGGCGAGCCGCGTTGGAGGCCGGCCAGCTGTCCGACGTGCCCGTGGCGATCGACTGATGCCGGCTGCCTAACCGTAGACGAACAAGCCGTCGGCTACCGGGCGCTCGCGGCCATCCGACGGTTGGTTGACGATCGTCGCGAACGGCTGGCCGGGATGGCGTGCCACCATCTGGGCGGATCCGCCGCTGTCGAACGCCATGGCGTTCCAGGCGCCGATCGTCTGGAAGTACCAGGCGAATTGCGGGCGGGTTAGGCCGCGGTACGGACGGCCCTCGTGCCCTTCGACGGTGACGAGGTGCAGGATCCGTCCATCCTGGCTGATCCCGCCGCCAGACACCGGATAGGGCTGATTCGTCTCGAATGAGGCCGGCGCCTCGGGATCCTGGTAGGGCAAGCCGTTCTTCACCAGGATGGGACCACCGCCAATCGCCGTCCGCAGGTTGCGCCAGTCGGGAATGGAGCTGTAGTCGAGCTGCACGTGCGAGCCCACGGGTGCGTACAACGCCAGCCAGGTAGCCGCGACGCCCTCGCCGGCCAGCACAACGTCGCTGCCGTTGACCGGCGGGACCGTGGTCTGATGCTGGAGCACGGCCCGCACCTTGTAGCGTCCGCCGGAGCCCTCGGGCGTGAGGTAGGTGAGCGTCGCGTCTTTGGCCGCTAGGACCGATCCCATCGATTGGTTCACCACGATGATGCGGTGGTCGATGAGCGGCAAGTTGAGGGCCTCGATGGGATAGTTCAGCCCGCTGTCGGTCACGGTGACGGACCCCAGCCAGCTGTATTTGCCGATGTTCACCTGGTTGTCGCTGGTCATGCCGAAAACGGCCCAGCGATTGCCGCTCCGAATGAGGTTGCCGTTCTGCACGGTCCAGTTCAGCGGCACGCCAGAAGTGTGGATGGCGAAGTAGTCGCCGTTGATACCGCCCAGGGCGCCGGTACGGTTGGCCATGGAGGTCACTGTTTCGCCCGTGCTGACGACCGAGTTGTGGGAGACGACGGTGGCCAGGCTGACATCCGGGTTGGTGAGGTCAACGTCCAGCTGAAACAGCTTCAGCAGACCGCTGCTGGTCAGCAGCTGCACGCTGCTCAGGGTGACTCCCGAGCGCAGCTGCTCGACCGACGTGGACTGGTCCAGGATGCGCGGCCAGCCGGGAAGCTGGCCCACACGGCCGCCGGACGGGATGTCGACCGCCAACGCCGGTGGAGTGATAGCAGCGGTCAGCATCAGTGCCGCCAATGCGGCCTGCCAGCGGAGTTTCACTGGTGTGATTAACGGCCGGCCGAGAACACGCGGCCAGGCGGGCAGTGCCGAATTGGCTAGGTAAGCGGGTGTTGGGCGATCCGAAGGGCGATGTCAAGTAGCCTCTTCGGGCGGTAGTGGCGCGGATAGGCCCGTGCCCTGCAGCCCATCATCACTGGCTCCTGCGACTGGCTCTCGCTAGGCTTACTGACGATGCGCTGGCTCGCGGCCCGGATCGTCATCAGCGGAGCAATGCTGGGCTGGCTGCTCCACCGGATCAACCTCGGGACTATCGTGGATAACCTCCTCCACGCTTCCCTGGAGTGGGTGCTGTGGGCCAACCTGCTGACGGTGCCGGTCATCGTGCTGGTGAGCTGGAAGTGGCAGATTCTGCTGCGGGCTGCAGGTGTCCGGGAGCCGCTCGGCCGGCTGATCCGCATGAACCTCATTGGTGGCTTCTACAGCCTCATCCTGCCCGGGGAGGAGACTGGCCAGCTGGCCAAGGGGGTCATTCTGGCCCGACATAGCAAGGGCGACGCCGTGGCCGCATCCATCGTGGTCGACGAGATCCTCGGCACCATCTCCATCTTCACCATCGCACTGGCCGCGCTGGCGGTCACCCATCCCTTCCCGCTGCGGATGGTTATCGCCTCGGCCATCGGCGCCATGCTGGCGCTGTTTCTTCTCCTTCTGGCCGGAGCGATTGATCCGCGACTTGGCGGCCTCTTGCGCCGCCTGTCCGGCGGGCTGTTGAGGCTGCTGCGACTGCGGCGCTTGGAGTCCTGGCTGGCGCCCTTCTGGGACCGGCTGGCCGCCTGCCGCCAGCCGGGTCCGCTATGCGCGGCTTTTGCTATCACCGTGGCGGCGCACCTGGTTGCCAACCTTTCCGTGCTCGGGACGATGCGAGCCGTCGGCGCTCAGGTGGCGTTCGTGGACATCTGCTGGGTGGTAGCGGCCATCTCAGCCCTTGTCACCATCCCCATCACGGTCTCCGGCTTTGGCGTGCGCGAAGGCGCGAACGTCATCATCCTCGGGCAGCTCGGTGTAGCCGGCAGCCAGGCGCTGGCCGTGTCATTGCTCGCCTTCGCCATCGGATTCGTATGGAGCCTGCCTGGCGCGGTGCTGCAGTTCGGCCTTCGATCTCGGCAGCCTGCAAGAGAAGCTGTCCAGATCCCCGTGAGCGACGACGTCCACCTGGCGCTGCCCTAGCGTTGATCCCCTAGAAGTTCAGTCGCAACGCCTAAGGATCACAGGATCACGGATCGATTCGCCGAGAGAGGGGCAGGCAGTGCTGGGCCGCGCGAACAACGCGGCTGAGTTCGAGCCGGCTAATGTAGATAGTGGGTGACGACAGCCCACTGGTCGTGGCCACGGTTATGCTCAAAAGTTCATGAAAGTCCTGGAGCACGTCCTCTCTCCCGAGGTTGAACGGCGGCCTCTGCTGGGCCGGCTGCACCAGCTGTTCGCCGCCGCCGGCGAGCGCATTTACCTGGTCGGCGGTTCGGTTCGTGACCTACTCATCCAGCGGACGGTTCATGATTTCGACCTGGCCACCAGCGCACGACCGGAGGTGACCGAGAAGCTGCTGCGGCGCGCCAGGCCGGACGCGCTGTACGCCCTCGGCAAGCGCTTTGGCACGATAAGCGCGGTCTTCGGCGACGAAACGGTCGAGGTCACCACCTTCAGGTCAGAGCACTACGAATTCGGGGACCGCCATCCCGAGGTTGACTTCCGCTCATCCATTGAAGAGGACCTCGTCCGCCGCGACCTGACCATCAATTCCATGGCTCTGGACCTGTCCACCGGCAACCTGCTCGATCCGGCGGATGGCGTGGGTGACCTGCGCCAGCACATCATCCGCGTGACGGGCAGCCCGCGCGAGCGCTTCACGGAGGACCCGCTGCGGTTGATGCGCGTGGTTCGCTTCGCGGTGCAGTTCGGGTTCGAGCTGGCCCCGGGCTTGGCTGACGAGGTCCGGGCGAGCGCTCCTATGCTGGAGCACATCTCCCGCGAGCGTATTCGGGACGAGTTGAACAAGGTCCTGGTATCGGAGCAGCCGGGACGCGGCCTGCGGCTGCTGGTCGACCTCGATCTCGCTCGCTACTTCTGCCCCGAGCTGCTCGACTTGAAGAGCATCGAGACGCCGGACGAGCCCAGCACCAACGAGGCGGGCCGCATGCGGGTGCCGCCAGGCGTGCGCATGAAGAACCTCTTCGAGCACGTGATTGGTGTGGTGGACAACGCTCCTTCGGACCTGGTGCTGCGCCTCGCCGCGCTGTTCCACGACATTGCTAAGCCGCGAACCTTCACCTTCAACAACGGCGAAGTGCACTTCTTTGGCCATGACACCATTGGGGCGCGTATGACCCGAAAAATCCTGGCAGAGCTGCGTTACGACCAGGACACGATCGAGCGCGTGAGCCGCCTGGTGGATCTGCACATGCGCCAGGCCGCCAATACCGACGAATGGTCGGAGCGGGCAGTGCGCAGGTACGTCCATACCGTTGGTGTTGAGACGTTGAACCCGCTGTGGGGCTTGGCCCGAGCGGACATCACCAGCTCCAACCCTCGCCGCGTCCGCGCCCACTTGAGCCGCTTGGACCGGCTCGCGCAGCGCTGCGAAGATCTCATCGCCGAGGAGGGTGCGGAGAAGATCGTCAGCCCGCTCAACGGCGACGAGCTCATGGCCATGACCGGGCGCCCCCCCGGCCGCTGGATCCAGGGCGTGAAGGATCATCTCCTGGACCTGGTTCTCGATGGGGATCTGGGCCGTTACGACAAGGAGGGCGCAGCCGAGGAGGCTCGTCGCTTTCTGGAAGAGCATGGCGACGACGACTAGGCAGCTGCTGACCAGCGACCGCGCCGAGCTCGTCATGCGCCGGCTTGGTGAGGCGGGCTGGCGGGCGCTGTCCCGCTTGCGGAAAGGACGGCCGCTCGATTTGGAGCCGGTGGTGCGGATGCTCGGCATGCGTCCGTTCGCGCGGCGCTTCTACGGCGCCTTCATCGATGCCAACGGCGCCAGCTATGCCGACGTCGATGCGACCCTTGGGCGCATCCGCAGTCTCAAGCCGGAAGCGTGGTCCGGCGAATGGCGGCGAACCGCTCAGCACTACGACCGCTTGGGTCGCGAGGCCGTGCAAGCCGGCCGCTCCGCTACGGCGGTCGAAATGCTGACCAGGGCTTCGACGTATTACCGCTTCGCCGAGATGTCCATCCTCTCGGACACGCCCGAGCGTGCAGCGCTCGAGCGCGCTGCGGTGGATGCGTTTGTCCAGGCGGGCCGCCATATGCATCCGCCAATCGAGCGGGTGGAGGTACCGGTGAACGGACTCCTGCTGCCGGCCTACCTTCGCCTGCCCAGGGGAGCTGCCCGCCCGCCAATCGTGCTGATCGTCCCGGGGTTAGGGATGGTCAAGGAGCACGGCGATTTTCCGCCCGAGGTCATCGTGGATCGGGGGATGGCTACCCTCACGGTCGATCTGCCGGGTCAGGGTGAGTCACGGCCGTACCTGTCGCTGAACGAGTCCAACGCGGTGGCGGTGGTAAAAGGGGCGGTGGATTACCTGCTCTCCAGGGAGGACCTCGATGGCGATCGTCTGGCGCTGGTCGGAACCAGCATGGGAGCCGCGGCGGCCATGCTGGCGGCGGTCAGTGACCGGCGGGTAAAGGCATTGGTCGAGATCGCCGGCTTTTACAATCCCAGCGCCTGGTGGGGCAGCTTCCCGCATGAGATCAAGGAGTTCCTGCGATACGTGCTCGGGGTCGCCACGCACGACGAGCTGCTGGAGATCGTGCAGTCGGTCAATCTGAGGGGTCGCATCTCGGACATCGTGTGCCCGCTGCTGGTCGTGCATGGCGAGATGGATCCCATCATCCCCTTTGGCGAATCTCACCTCATCTTTGCCGAGGCTCGTGAGCCGAAGGAGCGGCTGATCTTCTCATCGGGAGATCACGGCTGCGTCAACGTGGGAGAGGCGCATGCGCTGATCGCTGACTGGATTGCCAGCCAGCTTGGCGCATGAGCACCTTTCACTACACGCCGCCAGGTAGTCTTTCCTGGCCGAAATGGGCGATTTCGTGCTCAATTGAGGCGTATTTTCGGCCGGAGTCAAGCGTGGGGCGTGTATAATCGCGCGGAGTGCCTTGAGGGCGCTTGCATTCTTGATCGAAAGGGGTAGGCAGCGTGGAAGGTTACTGCGTCAAGTGCAAGTCGAAACGTGAGATGAAGGACTCGAAGTCCGTCACCATGAAGAATGGCAAGCCGGCGACGGAGGGCTCGTGCCCGGTGTGTGGCACGAAGATGTTCAAGATCGGGAAGTAAGCACCGCAGCCTGAAACCAGAGGCCAGGGGTTACCCTGGCCTTTCCCGTCCCCGGCGATCAGGCTCGGCGAATGCCGCAGGTGGCGACCGCGCCGGGTCCGCAGTGGGTGCCGATGGTCGCCCCCGTCATGACCACGTCGACGTCACACGAGGTCTGTTCCGTGAGCCTTGCCGCCAGTCGTCGCGCCAGCTCGAGGTTATTCGCGTGCGGTATCGCCAGGTACCGAAAGGGGCCCTGCCCTAGGGTCAGATCGACCAGTCGATTCAGCGCCTTGCCCATCGTGCGCGGCCGGTCTACCGGCTGCACCTGGCCTTCTCGAATCGTTAGGATCGGCTTGACCTGCAGGACGCTCCCGAGCAGCGTCTGAGCGAACGTGATCCGTCCGCTGCGATGAGCGAAATGCAGCGTTTCGAGGGCCGCATAGAACCAGGTCTGGCTGGCGTAGGCGTTGACGAGATCGCGCACTTCGTCGAACAATGCGCCATCGCGGGCCGCTTCCGCCGCCGCCTGGGCCAGGTAACCCATGGCCAGCGAAACCGTTCCCGAGTCGATGACCGCGATGCGCTTGTGGGGCACCTGGGCCGCGGCCAGCGAAGCGCTGCTCGCCGTGCCGCTCAGCTTGGAGGAGAGATGGATCGAGACGATGCTCTCAGCCTCGATGCCCTCATAGATCTCGCGGAAACGGCCTGGGGAGGGCTGCGACGTCGTCGGCAGATCCTTGCTGGTCACGAGCTCGTCGTAGAAGGCCTGCGGGGGCAGATCCAGCCCGTCGAGGAACGAGGCTTGGCCAAAGCGCACCTCGAGCGGCACGACGTGAATGCCGAGGGCGGCGATCCGTTCGGCCGGAAGGTCGGCGGTGCTGTCGGTGACAACGGCGACAGCGGCGGACATGCGCTGGCAATTGTAGGCGGCTGGGTTGGGCGGCCCGCCTACAATTCGCCTATGAGCGCCCTCGGCCGCTTCGAGGGTTTCATGCAGGATCTCATCGATCGGCGCGTCGTCCGTATGCTGGGCGGAGGGTTGCAGCCCGCCGAGCTAGCCCAGGCTCTGGCCCGCTCGATGGAGCGCGGGCAGCGCCCCGGAAGCGCGGCGCCGGTCGCTCCCAACCGCTATGTGGCGGCCTTGAACCCGGAAGATTACGCCGATCTGTGCCAGCTGGAGGTCGACATCGACCGTGAGCTGGCAGGCTATGCCGTCGAGCTGGCGAGAGAGCGAGGTTTGAACTTCGACGCCGCCCCTCGCGTCACGCTCACCGCAGACACGGACGTGGCGCGCGGAGCGGTCAGGATCGTGGCGAGCCACTCGCGACCGCCTGCTGAGGCTCGTTCGCCGCGGCCGCCAGCGGGAGCGCGGCGAGCGCACGGAGCTGGACGCGGCCCGCGGGAGGGAGGTCGAGAACGGACAGCTGGGCCTTCGGCAGAGGTTTGCCTGGAGGTCCCAGGAGCCGACGGGCAGCCTATCCGGCTGCCCGTGCAGCAGTATCCGTTCGCCATCGGCCGAGCCGAAGGCAACGATCTCATGCTGCCGGACGTCCGGGTATCGCGCCGGCACGCCATCATCGAGGAGTCAGGGGATCGAGTCCTGCTGCGCGATCTCCGGAGCCGCAACGGGAGCACGGTGAACGGCCGGCCCGTGGCGGAGGCCGAGCTGTGCGACGGAGACCGCCTGGCCTTTGGGGGATTCGAGGTCGTCGTGCGCAAGTCGCCCGAACGCTGAGGATGCGCGCGGCTGTCTCGGATCTCGCTGTGAGCGCCCACGCATGAGCTTCGACATCCTGTTGTTCCTGCTCCGCATAGCCTTCCTTGCGCTGCTGTACGTGTTCCTGTTCGCGGTGGTGCGCCTGGCCTGGGCCGGTCTGCGTCGAGCCGGGGAGGGTGCCGACCTCGATGGGAAAGCCGCACGGGTACGGCTGCGGGTGGTCAGCGACGGTCAGGACGGCCTGGTAGGAGCGCGCTTCGAGCTGTGGTCGAGCGCCACCCTGGGGCGCGCTGAAGACAACACCATCGTGCTGGCGGATCCCTCCGTTTCGGCTCATCACGCGGCCATACGCCGGGAGCGCGGCTGCTGGATGGTGCAGGACCTCAACAGCACCAATGGGACGGCTGTCAACGGCAGCTGGGTAGCGGACGCTCTGCCTGCCTATCGCGGTGACGTCATCCGGCTGGGCGAGGTGCAGCTGCGTCTGGAGGTGGAGGAGGGGCCAGCCGCCAGTCGGGACTCGGGTGCCAAGGCGTGAGGGTCGGCGTGATCCTGGCAGGCGGACGAGGTCAGCGCATGGCGGCCGGCCGCAACAAGGTGCTGCTGCCCCTGGCGGGCCGACCTATGCTGGCGCATTCGGTAGCGACGTTCGGCGAGGTTTGCCAGCGCCTGCTGCTGGTGGCCGCCGAGCTCGACCTGGTCGAGGTTTGCGCGCTCTTCCCGACGCTGGAGACGGTCCTCGGCGGTTCAACCCGCCACGCGTCGGAGTGGAACGCTCTTCGGCATCTGCAGCGGACGCTGGCTGAGGACGACGTCATCGCCATCCATGATGGCGCCCGCCCCCTGGTCGCTCGATCCGACGTGGAACGCGTGTTCGAGGTCGCCGAACGCTTCGGCTGCGCGATGCTGGCGGCGGCCGCGGGCACGCCAGCTTTGGACGTCGAAACGAACGGGGCCAGCTCGGCTGTCGTCCGAGCCTATCCGGCAGCCAGCGTCTGGCGCGCGCAGACGCCGCAAGCCGCGCGGGCCGGCCTCTTGCTGGGCGCCTACCAGCAGGCGCAGGACGAAGGCTTTGATGGATCCGACACCGCGGCCGTGCTGACCCGCCATGGCTGCGCGGTGCACCTGGTAGCGGCCGGCGCGCCGAACCCGAAAATCACGCTGCCTGCCGATATGCGCGAGGCGGAGCGGTTGCTGCGCTCCCGATCTCGCTGACAGACGTCGCGGTGTGGGCCTTGCGGATTTTTCCTAACGATTACCTGGCTCTAATACCCGGTTGACCTGGCCTTCCTAGCATCGAAGTGCGGCCTCCGTAGGGACTGCTGAACCCCACACTCGGAGAGGAAGATATGTCACTCGACAGTTTGATGCCAGATTACTGGGGGAGCGCGCCGCGCACCACAGGCTCGGCCGCGCTGGACCAGCCCGTGCCGGCACCTGGGACGTCCCCGACTGAGCGGTTGTTCGCTGCCGTGCAGAAGCACAGAAGCGAACAAGCCGCCACGTGCGTGCGCCTGCGGCGATTGCTGCATTCGGTTGGAGACCCGTTGGCGAAGTTCGTGCTCGACACGGTGGTCGAGAGCAAGATGCGGGAGGAGCAGCTCCTGCGAAGGCTCGAAGCCACGCTGCGGGACGCGCTCCATTGGTCGCATTCGAGCGATGCGCTGCCGAGGGGCGGGATGGGCGGCTCACCAGCGCTGGTGCCGGTCGTGGACGAGCTGGCTCAGGCGGAGGGCGAGGCGGAAGATCGGACCAGGAAGCTGGCCAAGGCCTTTGGCAACGTCGATGGGGGAATGGAGAAGCTGCTGCTGGAGAAGCTGGCCGGCGAGCGAGCTGCCTGCCACGGGCTCCTGAGCTTGATTCGCAGCCGCCTTGACCGCGAGCAGGGCGAGGTTGCTTCTACCCTGCAGCGGCCGTATGCCCCTGACGTGAGGTGGGCAACCCTCGCCCGGCAATATGCCTACGTCGAGGATGAGTTCGGCGAACAGTCCTGGCTGTACGTCGAGTAGCTAAATTTAGTAGTTGGCCAGCCCTCGTTTCACGGCGTCCTCGACGAAGTGCGCGTCGATGAATGAGGAAAGCTGAGCGTCGCTGATGGTTGGCCCACCTTTGGGCATGGTGGCGATGATGTCGGTGAACTGGTCCTTGCTGGGCGACGGGGCCTTGGCCAGCAGCTGCACCTGGCGCTGATAGGTCTCGTCTAGCTGGCCCGGATCGTCGATCTGAGAACGGCTCTTGAGCAGCGCTTGGGTCTCAGCTTTGTGGTCTCGCAGGTAGTGAATGCCGTCCATCAGGCCGTCGACGGTCTTTTGCACGGCATCAGGATGCTGCTGCACGAAATCGGCCCGGAAAACCAGCGTTTGCGAGGCCGTGGACACGTTCGCCTCGGGTGAAGCCAGGTCGAGCAGCGCATGGTAACCGCCCTGCTCGATAGCCTTTCGTGAGAACTGATCGTCGATGGCGGCGGCGTCGATCTGGTGCGACACCAGCGCGGACATGGCGCCGGCCAGCCCGCCGTTGGTGCCGGTCTCGATCAGCTCATAGTCCTTGCCGGCCACCAGTCCGATGTTCTGGAGCGCATGCCTCGCGCCCGCGGCGTTGACCGACGTGCCGGAGGGCGCTCCTACCTTCTTGCCGCGGAGCTGATCGAGCGAGGTGATGCTGTTTGGCGCGGTGAGGATCACGTTGTACACGTGTGACACCACGGCCACGATCTTGAGCGGAGCCCCGTTGGCCATGGCCGATAACACCAGCTGGGTGCCGCTGTGGGCCACGCCGTCGATTTCGCCGGCAATGAGGGCGTTGACCGCGGCTGATCCGTTCATGCCCTGAATGTCGACCTTGGCGCCATCCTTGGAGAAGATACCGGCGCTCTGAGTGAGCGAGACGACCGTGCTGTCGACCGAGGTAGCGTTGGTCCCCAGTCGGACCGTGGTCGAGCTGGCGCTCGCGCCTCCACCGGAACCGGACGAGATTGCTGCGGGCGCTGAGGAGCAGGCGGCTAGCAGCAGGGCGAGGCCAGCGGGAGCGGACCAGCGTACGTGGGAACGGATAAGCGGCATCATGGAGGAACCCCTGGTTAAGACTGAATCCGGTAGTACACCTTAGCAGCCATCGGCTGCCTGGCATGAACCGGCGGTCGCGAATGGTACGCCAGCCGGCGCCTGCTCGCAAGCTGGCGGCCGCGCTGTGGTATGTTAGGCCGCGACGATTCGCACTCAGGAGGCAGAAGTATGGCTGCGCCGACGTCAGTCCACCCCGGTATGCAGGTACGAATTCGGGGGCTCAATCACTTCACGCTTCCAGTGCGGGATCGCTACGCGGCGGCCAGGTTCTACTGCGCGGTCTTCAACTGCGAGGTCGACCACGAGTCGTCGCCCGACCGTGTGGCCAAGGGCCTGGCGCGGGCATTGCAGGTGGGCGTGAAGCTGTGCAATGGCATTGAGCTGGACCTGTTCGAGCAGCATTACGGCCAGCCAACAGTTGAGCAGGCGCATCCGCATCACGCCTTCGACGTTGCCGCCGATGACGTCCCCCGCTGGGTGGAGCAGCTGACCTACTGGCAGGTGCCCTTCGTTGGCCCAATGACGCGAGCCGGCACCAAGGGCTGTGAGATCTATTTCAACGATCCCGACGGGAACCACCTCGAGCTGCACTGCTCGGACTATCCTGCCGAGCTGCGGGAGCGTTTGGCGGTGGGGCCGTATGACAAAGAGCAGACGGTGATTCACTCCTGGCCGTCCGCCGAGCGGGAGGCCGAAGCGAGCAGCATGCTCGAAGCCAAGCTGGCCGATTTGCGCGCGCGGCGCAAGCCACTCTGAGGCAACCATTCGCGCGATTCGCCACGTTCAGGTAGTGGCGTAATGGCTGTGGATCCCGGCAGCCCTTCACAAGCCGCCCGCGAGCGGCGGCTGACCAACGAGGAAGCCATTACTTCCTTCGGCGAGGTGCTGCTGGGCTACGATCAGGCCGCCGCGATTCAAGAAGCCCGCCGCGGGCTCTCGCTCGACTACACGGCTGCCTCCAAAGCCTGCCCGTTCGGCGTCGATCTGAACCGCGTGGTAGAGGCACTGGCGCGTGAGGATTTCAATGCTGCCGCCACCGTGGTTGGCAGCGCCCATCCCTGGGCCGGTATTCTCGGGCGCTGCTGCCATCGCTTCTGCGAGCAGGCCATGCTGGGGACGTATCCCGCCGGCGTCGAGCCGATCAAGCTTCGCGCCCTCGAACGGGCTGCGGGCGACTACGGCGCGCATCCGGCGGTGCGGATCGATCTGCCGCCCGCGGGAGGCCGCGTGGCCATCCTCGGGGCCGGATCGGGCGGCCTCGCCACGGCGCTTGGGGTGCTGCGTGCCGGCCACCGCGTGACCCTGTACGATGCCGAGCCGGTGCTGGGCGGGATGTTCGTGGTGGGCTATCCCAGCTTTCGCATGCCCCGGCCGCTGCTGCGCCGTGAGCTCGAGATCGAAAGCCCGCTCCTGGAGCTGCGCCTGGGTGAGTCCCTGGATCGGCCCGCGGTGCAGCGGCTGCTCGATGAGTACGACGCCGTGTGCCTGGCCATCGGCCAGTACAGGGCCCTAGCGGTGAGCGTTCCGGGGGAAGAGGGGGGAGGTGTGTACGATGCGCTCGACTTCCTGCGCGACGTCTCTTACGGCCGGCCCCCATTCACCGGCGGAGAGGTCGCGGTGCTGGGCGCGGGCTACACCGCGCAGGACGCGGCTCGCAGCGCCAGACGGCTCGGCAGCCAGGTGCGGGTGCTGTACCGCAGGGGCGCGGAAGAGATGCCGGTATCGGACTACAACCGCTATCGCTTCATCAAGATGATGGAGGAGGAGGGCTGTCCGTACGAGTTCCTCACCAACCCGGTGCGCATCGTTCGCGACGCCGGCGCGGTCGTCGGCGTTGAGTGTCAGCGCATTCGGCTGGGAGAGCCGGACGAGAGCGGCCGTCCACGTCCCGAGCCCACTGGTGAGCCAAGCTTCGTCGTCCCCGCCAGCGCGGTGATCAAGGCCTTTGGCCAGCGACCGGACTTCTCGCTGCTGCCCGACGGCGTGGCGCTGGACGGACGGCTGGTGGTGAACGAGGATTACCGCTCCACTCGGAAGGGCCTGTTCGTGGTAGGTGACGTGGCCGGCAACATCGGCAACGACGGCGCTTTCGTCGGCGGGCTGCAGGCCGCGCGCCACATCAACGACTACCTGGCCGATCCCATCCGCCCCTGGCCGGCGGTCGACCCGGAGCTGAAGATCGTGCCCGACCGCCCCGGTCGAGGCTTGGAGTAGAAGCCAGGCCTCCACCCGGCCGCGCGGCCGCGGCAGCCCCCTCGTACCGCGCCTAGATCAGCTCGTACAGCTCTTGCGGCCGGGTTCCGAGCCGTTCGGCGCCCGCAGCGGTAACGACGACCGAATCACCCCAGCGGCCATAGTCGGGCTTGCCATCGACGGCGGTGGCCGGCTTGAGAATGAAGCAGCAGCCCTCTTTGACCACGACGCTTCGGAGCTCGTCGCGCGGCGCGCCGAAATAGCCGGGGCCTTCGTCGCCCGTGCCTCGGCCGTGCATCGTCAGCGTGGTGATCGCGCGGCCGTCCATTCCTGTCAACCGTCCGGCGTCGGCCAGCTCACCCACCGTAACGCCGGGCTTGAGCCGGGCCAGCACGCGATTGAAGGACTCGTAGGCCAGCGCCATCCCGTGCTCCAGGTCCGGGTGCGCGGGGCCAATCGAGAAGGTCTGGTCGATCTGCGCGACATAGCCGCCCCAGCGGCCTTCGATCTCCAGCGACAGCACGTCCCCCGGAGCCAGGGTGCGAAAGGAGGGCTGCTCGAGGCGGTGATAGGTGTTGCCCAAAGGCCCGCTGATCCAGCCGAACATGGGCGTGAAGCTGCCCCCGGCGGCGGCGTTGGCGTACATCATGCGGCCGAAAACCTCCCGCTCGGGCACTCCGGCTCGGGCATGGTCGCGCACGGCCTGCAGCGTGATCTCCGCGACGTGCGTGGCCTTGCGCAGGAAGTCGATCTCTTCGGCGCTCTTCTGGTAGCGCGCCTCGCCCAGGATGGGCGTGGCGCTCACGAACATGGCTCGGGGGCAGGCGCGCTTAAGGACCTCGACCGATCCCCAGTTGACCTCGCCCTCCTCAGCCCGCACGTGCGCCAGGAGCGATGCGTCCAGCCCGGCGATCGCAATCGTTCCGTTGGCGTAGTGCGGGTGCTCCCGGATCCAGCCGGCGATCGTGGCGCCGCCGGTCCCGCGCCCGGCGGCCCGGATGTCGGTGAGCCAGTTGGACGACGGCCATACGCCGCCACGTGAGTGCCAGGCCGTGACGTCGCCCTCGATCGGAAACGCCACAGTGGTCTCGTCCGAGTTCTCCCCGAGCTGCGTGAGATAGCGGGGGTCGGCCTGCGCTTTGTCGTGTGAGTGGCTGTTGGGCAGACAGATGATCAGGTCGACCCCGTCGCGCCGCATGAGGTCGCGAACCAGCGCCCAGCGACGGTCGCGCTCCTCGAGACTGAAGACGGCGTTGCTCCAGTCGGGGCTCCATTCGGTGATCATGCCGCTGGCTCAGCGCGCTCCGATCTGTTTCACCGCTTCGTCGGCGAATTTGGAATCGACGAATTTGGTGATGTCGGGCACGTCGCCCTGGATGTTGCCCGTCTGCTTGTAATAGGCTCCCTGAGCCTTGAGGTCATCTACGTTGATCTTGCCGTTGAGGTCCGTGAACGTTGGCTTTGAGGTTTCCCACACCTTGGGATCCTTCTCGGCCAGCGTCTGCACCAGCAGGCTGATGAGTTCCTCCTTGCCCTTGTTCTGGAAGAAGGCGTCGTAGTGGTCGCGCACGCCCTGCAGGTAGCCGATCATGAAGCGGGTGGCGGCGGACTGATCGGCCGCGAACTGTGGCGAGAACTGCAGGATGGACAGCTCCGAGCCGGGGATAACCGCCCCAGCGGGCGTAAGGACGCGGGCGATGTCCTTCTGCACGGCCGAGGTCGCGAGGGGCTCGGTCAGCGTGCCGGCGTCGATCTTCTTATTTGCCAGCGCGGTCAGGATGTCGGGAAACGCCAGGTACTGCACGTCCATCTTGATGCCGCTGGCGCCCGCCTTGTCAAGCGCCCGAGCGAGCAGGAAGTCGGACACGGTCCCTGGATTCGTGCCCAAGCCCACCGTGCGGCCCTTCAGGTCGGCGACTGACTTCACCGCGCCCGAGTCGGCCAGGTCCTTCCGCACCAGCAGGGCCAGGGTGGTGTCGTTCTCTGAGCCAACGTGCGAGAAGTCGGCCACCATGCGGATGTTCACGTCGCGATTGAGGGCGTTGAACAGCGATGCGCTCATCGCGCCGGCGCCAACCTGGAGCTGGTTCGTGGCCAGCGCAGGCACCATCTGGGGCCCGCTGTCGGCCGCCACCGACTCGATGTTCAATCCCTGCTTCTGCCAGTAGCCACGCTTCAGTGAGATGGCCAGGGCAGCTTCTGAGGGCGAGCCCTTCGTAGCCAAGCGGACGGTTACCCCCGGTTGGGAGGGGGGTGCTGCCGCGCTTGGCTTGGCCGATGCGGGCGCCTGCGCGCTCGCTGCCGAGGCCGCCGACGCGGCTGGCTTGGCGCTGGCTACCGCTGAACCGGAGGCGGGCTGAGAGCTGCTGGGAGCGGTCGCGGCGGAGCCGCAGCTGGCGAGCAGCAAACCCGCGAACAGGCCGGGAATGAAGCGCGGCAGCGTGCCTAGGCGAATCACTTCGGCCACTCGTAGCGCATGCCTTCCCACTTGGGAGGACGGTCCTCGACCTGGCCGGTGTAGCCGCTGCGGCAGTGGAACTCCAGCTTGTTCCCGTCCGGATCGTTGAAGTACAGCGAGGCGCCGCCGGCCGGGCCACGGTGGCTGGGGCCATCAAAGGGAATCCCCATATCGCGCAAGCGCTTCGCGCACAGGTCGATGTGCTCGGCGGGCACGGACATGGCGATGTGCGGGTGATCCTGATCCCACTCCAGGAAGCCGCGGTCGTACTCGAACATGCTGATTTCGGGGCCCTGGGGATAGCGAACGTTGGCGCTGGGAAAGCGCATCGATCCTTCCGCTCGCCGCTTGGCGATCACCTTGGCTGAAGGCGGCAGCTTGGTGGGCTCCATCTGCAGAACCTCGGTGTAGAAACGAAGAGCGCGGTGCAGATCGCGAACCGGAACGGTGATGTGGTCCAGACCGTTGACTACTTCGCCGAGCGTCAATGGTTTGCTCTGCGCGGGACTTGCCATATGCGTCGTTCCTCCTTCTCGCCGGCTCCATCGCCAGCGGCAGGAGACGATGATACGGCACCGCCCCCTGCGCGTGACTCATCAGGACTCGCCGACCGCGGTCTTGGCGTGGCCAGCCTGTCGGCGACGGGCGCTTCGTACAATGCCCACGATGTTCGCCGTGAGGAGCTGCTGATGGAGCCGAGCGTGAAAGCACCGGAGCCCGACCTGCCGTTGGGTCCGCTGGAGGTGCCTCACTTCTCCCGCGAGGAGCGTGACCGGCGCTGGAGCCGCGTGCGGCGCCTGATGGAGCGCGAGCGTATCGACGTGATCGTGGCGCCGCCCCACACCGGGCACCACGATCATTTCTCCGCCAACGTTCGCTATTTGACCGGGCTGGGTGGCTTCTCGCTCGAGGTCGGCGCCGTTTTCCCCCTGGCCGGTGACGTAACCGCCGTTACGGTCCCGGACGTGGCTCGAGCGCACTGGTATGGGCGGCAGGATTGGGTGGAGGACATCCGCTCCGAGGGTCGCGAGTTTGGGAACTGCATAGTGGGGCGGCTGAAGGAGTTAAACCCGGTTCCCGCGAGGATCGGGGTGGCCGGCCTGGCCAACGTGGGCCGGTTTCCCGATGGCCTGATATCGCATCGCATGTACGAGAAGATCGCCGCCGCGCTGCCGAATGCTGAGATCGTGGACGCCACCCTGCTGCTGGATGAGGCGCGCTCGGTGAAGAGCAGGGAAGAGCTGGCGTTCTTGGAGCGGTCGGTCGAGCTGTGCGAAGCCGCCATCGAGGTCCTGGCTCGAGAAGCGCGGCCGGGTGTGCCGCAGTGCCTGGTGTACGGCCGCATGCTGGCCAGCATGGTGGAGCGTGGTGGTGAGGTGCCCACGATGATCATGTGGAACGTAGGGCCCCCAGGCTGGCCGCAGATGGGGCCCATGCCAACGCAGCGCAAGCTCGACGTTGGTGACGTCATCAACGCCGAGGTGGAGGGGCGCTGGGCTGGTTACGTGGGCCAGGTCACGCAGATGGCGCACGTGGGACCGGTGACGGATCAATTCAGGCAGATGGAGGAAATCCAGCTCGAAGCTTTGCGGCGCGTGTGGGAGGCGTTGAAGCCAGGCGTGACGGTGGGTGAGCTGGCCCGGCTGCCGGAGGAAGCGGCCAAGGGCAGTCCCTACCAGGGCCGGCTGCTGATGCACGGTCGCGGCTTGGGTGATGACAGCCCGCTGTTCACGCCTTCGAGCCGGGCCGACATCGGCTGGGTCGTAGAGGAGGGCTCGGTCTACATCATCAAGCCGCTGGTTATGACCGAAGGCCGCCGCCGCGCGGTGTGTATGGGCGATTCCGTGGTCTGCACGGCCAACGGCGCCCGCCGTTTGGGTAAGCGGACGATAGGGATTCTGGAGCTGCAGGAGCATGGGCCCAGTTCCGACCTCAGCCGCGAATAGCACCATCGTAGGCGAACAGCCGGCGGGCGGCGCGCAAGCCCCGCGCTGCACCGGCTGGATCTGCCTCAAGATCGCCGCTGCACGACGGGGCAAATGCAGGCCGCGGCTTGTCCCTGCCCTGGCATCGCCAGAAACCCGCTTACGAATAGGCGTCAATGACGCGCGACGGGTGCACTCCCGGCCCTGAGCCAGTTAGTCGATGACGGGCACCTGATGGGACAGGCTGATCTCACGATGCTCACGGGCGGACTGCATGATGGCGAGGACTACTTCCAGGGTGGCTTCGCCCCAGCGACCGTCGTGGAACACGGGGCGATCGTTGACGACCGCCTGGTAAAGCTCCTCGAGCTCCGCGGCCCGGCCACGCTCCCCAGCTGCCACCGGTACCTCCCACACCTTTTCATCCCCGTAGATGCGCAGGGCGTTGGGCGTCTGGCGGATGTCGCCGTGCTCGCAGCTGACGATCGTGACTCCGAAGATTGATTGCGGACGGTCGCCGCGGCGCTCGTGATAGTCGCGTTCCTGGCCGCCGCCGAAGCGCTGCGCTTCCTTGAGGGCCCACTCATCCTCGGGCGTCTTGGCGCCGCTGAGCTGGCGGCGCATGCGGAGGTTGTAGTCGGGGTCGCGCTGCTGCTCCCCGACCCATTCGCTGAACTCGGCGGTGTCGAAATGCCCGTAGCCGTTGTAGGCCAATGTGGCCGGCGTGCCGTCCTCGAATTCGAGGTAGGCGCAGTAGGCGCCTTCCGCGCGCCGGGCGGGGTCCCAGATGCCCGTCATGGCGCGGACGCTGCGCACCAGCCCGCCGCCGATGAGCCGCACGATGTCGAGCTGGTGCGGCCCCTGGTTGTAGACGATGTTGCCGCCGCGGGCGGCATCCAGCTCCTGTGGCATACGCGGCCGGTACATGAACTCATTGAAGTGCCAGGTGCTGATCATCCGCAGCGCGCCCAGCTCGCCGCCGTGCACCAGCTCGCGCATTTTGCGCACCGGTGGATCGAAGCTGTGGGTGTGGCCGCACAGCAGCTTGACGCCGTTGCGCTCGGCGGCCTCATTCATGGCTTCGGCTTCGGCCAGCGTCAGGGCCATGGGCTTTTCGACGATGACGTGTTTGCCGTGCTCGGCCGCCGTGATCACGTGTTCGGCGTGCAGGTGGTTAGGGGTGCAGACGTAGACGGCGTCAACATTCTGGCTCGTGCACATTGCTTCGACGCTGTCGTACGTCTCGCCGCCGTACTGCTGAGCGAACTTCTCCAGGCCGCCAGGGCGCGGGTCGGCTGCCGCGGTGAGCTGAAGGTGCGGCCTGCCGGCGAACTCCGGCAGGATCTGCGTGCTGGCGATGCCAAGACCGGCGACGCCGTAGCGCAGGACGCGGGGTGGCGCTTGAGTGGACATTACTGCAGCAACTCCTTAGCAATAGCGGCTGCCTTCTCGCGTTGAGGCAGCAGCTCTTCAGACTGATGGGGCACGTAGTCGGCCACGTGCTTGGGATCGAGGACGGCGGTGGGGTCAGGATTGCCGGACGGCACGTCCAGGCGGCGGCTGTTGACCCCCGCTAGCTTCGAGATGTCGGTCTGCGCCTGCTGGCTCAGCAGCCAGTTGACGTACACCTTGGCGGCGTTGGGGTGGGGGGCCTTGTCGATGAGCTGAATGCCGCCCGAGCCGGACGAAAGCTTGCGCGGGAAATCGAGCCCCTGGATGTTGAACTTCAGCCCCTGGCTGCGGAACAGCTCCAGGTCGGTCGGCACGATGCCGATGCCAATCGGGTACGTGCCGCGCACGGCCCACTCGGCTTCCTGGCGCTGATCCCTCGTCAGCAGCGGCTTCTGCTTGCCGAAGAGGTCGCGTAGGTACTGCTCGCCGTGGGCTACGAGCATCGTCGTGGCGCTGCCCAGGCCGGCGCCTCCGGTCGGATCCTGGATGGCGATCTTGCCATTCCAGCGTGGGTCGAGCAGCTGCTCATAGGTGGACAGGGCAGAGTCGGGAACGAAGTCGCGGTTGATGTACGCTTCGTAGCCAGCCTCGGCCACGAAGCTGAGCAGTGACTGCTTGGCGCTGTCGGCGTAAAGGCCGTTGATGCCGCCGAACCATCTGTTCGGATCCGTCACGTCGGGCCGGACCAACAGCGGCCGCACCGGCGCCAGGCTGCCGTTCTTGAGGGCGTCGAACACCTGCGGGTCAGGGCCGCCGATGCGCAAATCCCACAGGTACTGGCCCGCTTTGCGCTCGGTAGCGAGGCGCGTCCAGAAGTCGCGTGAGTTGAACTCGGTGATCTCGACCTTGATGTCGGGGTAAGCCTTGGAGAAGGTCTGCAGGCCCTGCGTCCAGAGCGCATAATTCGGCCCGGCAATGACCACCTTGCCCTCCTTCTTGGCGGCAGCGACGACCTGGTCCCAATCGGAAGTAGAGGTGGCCGAAGCGGGGCTCGTTTGGGCTGCTGGTGCCCCGGTCGGGGCCGTCGAAGAGCCGCAAGCGCCCAGCAGCAGGGTGGCCAGAACGGCAGTAAGGCACCAAAGCGAGGTGGACTTCACGGTGGGCCTCCTTGGTTCGAGGTTGGTTTGCCTGGCCGAGAACACATGGTGCCAGAGCGATTGCTTCGCTTCACAAAGGGCACAGGATAGCGGAAACAGCTGACACGTATGGCCCTAGCTGAACGGGGCTACTTCTTGCCATGGCATGTCGATGGGCACGACGCGTTCTTCGGTGGCCAGACAATGGAAGTCGGTCCCGCCGTCCAGGCCAGGAGGAGTGCCTCCGGCTGAGACAGAACGGGCCGCCTGGATAACGCTGCGGCGGAAACGGGCCACCGCCACGTCTGTGCTGCCCAGGTGCTCTCGGGTGCGGTCGTAAATGGGGTCCATGCTCTCGACCACGGCGAAATCCTGGCTGTTGACGCCCATGATCCCGGACCAGTTGCCCGCTTTCATCAGGGCGCGATCCTGAAGGTGCTTGTTGGCCCGATTTCGCTCAGGACGGAATTCGGCGTCAATGGCGAACTGCGCCCCGTGGTCCTGCGCGATCGGCCCCCGCCGGTTCCAGCGAATGCTGTAGAAGTAGTTGTGCTCGTCGTCGATGGGTATCCAGGCGTGGTGGGTGACCACTTCGCTGCCGTCGGAGCGGCGCTGGATCGGGATGAGGACGTAGCAGGGCGCGACGTACAGCGTGATACGCACGTATTGGCTCTTGCCGGCCTCCCCGTCGGGCCGGCGAATGGCCCCGTAGCGGAAGCCGTAAGGCCGATCCTCGACTTCGAGCCGTGGACGATGGTCGCTGGGCCGGCCGCGGATGTCCGACGAGTGCAGAAAGTCGGAATGGACGGAGTCGATGCTGCCCTCGAGCCCCTGGGCGTAGTTGCACTCCTGCAGCACCTTGTTGATCTCACGGTCGCTGTCGGGCGCGCTCAGCCAGGGCCAGTCCGGGAAGGCCGGCTTCAGCTCCGACGGCCCGAAATACGCCCACACCAGTCCCCCGGCCTCATGCGTGGGATACGAGCGGTGCTTGATGCGTGTCCTGAAGGTGCTGTCCTCGGGCTCGGAAGGCATGTCCATGATGTTCCCGTGGATATCGACCTTCCAGCCGTGGTAGATGCAGCGCAGGCCGCATTCCTCGTTTCGGCCGTAGGCCAGGGATGCGCCGCGGTGCGGGCAACCTTCGTCCAGGATGCCGGCCCGGCCTGAGCTGTCCCTGAAGGCGACGAAGCGCTCGCTCAAGAGCCGCAGCTGTTTGGGCTCGCCATCGGCTTGGAGTTCCTCCGAGAGCATGGCCGGGAGCCAGTAGCGGCGCATCAGCTCACCGGTGGGAGTGCCGGGACCGGTCTGGGTGAGCAGGTCGTTTTCTTCGCGGGTCAGCATGTCATCAGCCTTTAGTCCTCAAAAACTCCAGCTTGGGCGCCCATTTGGCTCGAACCTGCTCCGCGTAGGAGGACGAGATCTCATTGACCGCGGGAAACTCCTCACGCCAGTGGTACGGCCGCACGGCATAGATAATGATGCGGCTGTTGGTGATGTCGCCGGCCTCGCGCTTGGCCGGGTCGAGGGCGGGATCGATGTGGCCGGTCCAGCAGCCATCGACGATGTCCGTTTGCGTCTTCGGATCCCAGCGGGTCGCCATAGCCCACAGGACCTCCACGGGATTGGTGATGTCGATGTCGTCGTCCACCACCACGGTCATGCGCCCGAGATAGGCTGCCGGTCCGCACCCGGTCGCCACCAGTCCGGCCATCTTGGCGTGGCCGGCGTGCTGCTGGCGGATGGATACAACCGTGATGAACCGCGCTCCGCCGCCCTGCAGCTTCCACACACCCTTGACTTCTGGCACGCCCGCCGCTTCGAGCGCATCCCAGATGGCCGCGGCGGTGGCCACATTGCCGCCCTGCCGGCCGGGATAGGTCGGCTTTGCCGGGGGTTGCCCGGTGATGATGGGGTTATCGCGGTGATAGACAGCCTCGACCCGCAGGACAGGCTCGGGCCGTGAGTGGGAGGCGTAGTAGCCCGGCCATTCGCCGAATGGACCCTCCGGTCGGGCCTCGACCTCGGGTGGATGCATGTAGCCCTCGAAGGCGATCTCCGTGTCGGCCGGAAAGGGCAGCCCGGTGATCTTGCCGCGGACTACCTGGATAGGCCGCCCGAGCCGCCCGCCGGCCGTGGCGAACTCCGATTCGCCGTACTGCGAGCCCGATCCGGCCAGCCGGCTGAGCATTGGCGACTGCCCGACGGTCAAGACCATGGGGCAGGGCTCGCCTCGATCCCAGTACTTCTGGCGGATCACACGGCCGTGCTTGCCTGGCTCGATGAACACGCTGATGGTGCGCTCATCCTGCACCTGCGCGCGATACGTGCCGGCGTTTACCCAATCGCTGTCGGGGTCCTTGGTGATGACCATGCACTCTGTACCGATGTACGCGCCGCCGTCGAGCTCGTGCCATTTCGGTGTGGGGAAGGCGAGCACGTTCACATCGTCGCCGGTCAGCACGTTCTGACAGACCGGACCGGTCTCGACCTCCTCTGGCGGGAGGGCTGTGGTGCGAACGCTGTCCCGTTTGCGCTGGCGGTAGGCCTGCACGGCTTCGATGCCCCTGCCGTCGCTCAGCAGGTGCGACGTACGGACGTTCATGAGCACGCGCCGGCCCGATGGATAGCCCTTGATGTTGTCGAACAGGAGGACGGGCGGGAACTCGTGCTCCAGGCTGAGCTCGTACAGCGCGCCCATCTCGAGCTCGGGGTCCACGCCGTCGACGACGACCAGCTCGCCGTCTTCATTGGCCAGGCGTAGGAACTCGCGCAGGTTACCCTCCGCGACCTGCTTCTTCTCTTTGGGCGTCAATTCACTTCTCCCTGAACGTTCGTCATCTGCATTCCTCGCCGCGGGCGGTCTTCTAAGCTGGCAGGCCACCTGCTTCGGCTGCAAGAGGCCCACAAGGAGGATTCTCCCTGCGCAGGGTTCGTGTCAAGTTGGGCTCATTCCCGCTTCTGACGCCGCGGGCCCCTTCACGGCCACGCCGGCTGCGTCTGCCAAACGCGGCATTCGGCCTGCCCGGTGGCACAGATGTTGCGCCCGGCTAGGCATGGAAACGATCGAGAAAGCTATCGACGTTCACGCTCCCATTCACAGTGTCTACAACCAATGGACGCAGTTCGAGGAGTTCCCGCGTTTCATGGAGGGTGTCAAGGAGGTACGGCAGCTCGACGACACGCACCTGCACTGGAAAGCCGACCTGTACGGCAAGGAAGAGCAGTGGGACGCGGAGATCGCCGAGCAGATCCCCGACCAGCGAATCGCCTGGAAGAGCACGAGTGGGCCCCAGCATGCCGGCGTAGTGACCTTCCACTACGTGGACCCGAACACCACCCGCGTCATGCTCCAGATCGGCTACGACCCGGAAGGCTTCGTCGAGAGCGTTGGTGACAAGCTGGGCTTCGTGAGCCGGCGGGTGGAGGGAGACCTGAAGCGCTTCAAGGAGTTCATTGAGTCTCGGGGCATGGAAACGGGCGCCTGGCGGGGCGAGGTTCGCCGCGATGACGTGGCCACAAGGCAGCCGAGCGGAAGCGAGGCCCAGCTGCCGGATCGCTAGCGGCCTGCCCCACGGTGAGGCGGGCCCCTCCTAGGTCCCGCCGGCGCCGTGAGGCTGCTCGGTATCTGTCTTCTTGGCTAGATCCTGCGCCGCAACTGGGTTGGGGTAGCGCTTCGCCGTGGGGTTGGGCTTTCCGGCCCGCAGCTTTGCTGGGAGTGGTGAGTGGTCGGTCTTTTTCGTGCGTTGGTCCATGCCCTGCCGGACGCACAGCGCGGGCCAGGCGACGTCAAGAGCCTCAAGACGCTCTGGGTAGTGCTTGCTCCTGGGAGCCGAGCAGCCGGACGTCCTCGCTGCCCTCGGGCAACGAGGCGCCGAAGCGGGCCAGATGGTGCGCCAGGTTGCGATTGCGTTCTACCCAACACAGCCGCACGTGCTCGTGCTCGACCAGCCAATCTCGTGCCTGGCGTTGCAGCGCCAGGTGCTGCCCGGATCTTGCTCGAATTTTGCCGGTCGCCAATCGCAGGCCTACCAGGGAGTCCGACACGATCAGCGCGCTGCGAGGGCGCGCCGCGCGAACAATCGCCAGGGCATCCATCAGGCCGAGGAACTCTGCGGTGTTGTTCCCTCCGAAGCCGATGTTCTTTGTGACGCCGATCAGTGAGTCAGCCGTCGAGCCGCGAGCGAGGACGAGCAGGCCGACGCCACTGGGGCCGGGATTGGGAACGCTGGAGCCGTCTACGTAGATGACCATGTTGAGGTCGTGACGGCTTGGCAGCCAGCTGAGGACAGAACGGCACAGATCGGACAAGAAGCGCTCCGTTGGACGAAATTTGTCTGCCAGAAACGAAAAAGGCTGGCAGCGCTTGGCCACCAGCCCTCAGGTCCGTCGCGGTGAGTTCCGACGTCTATGGCTCCAACATATCACATATTGTCAATACGATCGTGCTACCGAGCTATATGTAAGCAAAAATTTACGTGCTACCTGCCGTGCTGGCCGTCGTCGTCACGCCGAAGGGAGTCATTCCGCCCGCCACTGTCCCGACCACTGCCGCTCGTCGCAGTCGCCGCGGGCGTGGCGCCGGAAGCCGGAATGGCCGCAGGGGTGGCGGTGATGGTTGCCTGCGCTGTAACGCTCAGCCTCGGACCGTTGACCGTGCTTTGGCTGCTGCGTCCGGCGCTGCCCGCGGCGCTTGGGCTGCCCGCGGCGCCGCCACGGCGCCCATCGTCCCCTCCGCGACCATTGGAGTCACCACCAAAACGGCCGTCACTCGGTCCCGTTCCTGCCGGTTCACTGCTCGAAGAGCTCCTGCCTTCTCCCTGATCCCCTTCACGGTCTCGCTGGCGGCTCGTTGCGGTGGTGCCGGCGGTTGGTGTGGAAAGTCTTGACTGGTCGCGGCCGAAGCCCTCGTCCCGCTCGGATTTGTCACCGCCTTCCGAATCGCGGCCTCGCGATTCTCCGGAAAGACCCGTCGCGCTGGCGCTCTCGGCCGGTCGTGGCAGGGTGGTTTGCAGTGGCGTCGGAACTGCATTTCTCGATGACGGCGAAGGCAGGGATGCGCTGGTGGTGGGGGTTGCGGCTGTCGTGGGCGTGGCCGCGGGCGGGAGGAGCAGGCTTTCGGTCACCTGCTGGGTCACCTGCGCTACCTGCTCCGTGACCTGGTGCACGGGATAGAGCACGCTCTCGGGCGGCGCGTCCTGTGCGGCGTAGACCACCGCCGCTCCGGAAAGCAGCGCGGCCAGGCTGCCCGCTGCGGTGGGGCGCAGCCATCCTGGCCAGGTGAAGTGAGGCTTGGGCGCCGATCCTGCCTGGCTGATGGCAGCCAGCAAGCGCTGCCGGCCCTGCTCTCGCCGATGCTCGGGAAGGTGTTCCACTCCGTCCAGCCGCAGCGATTGCGCGATTGGCACCAGCGCCATGAGATCCTTGCCGGCTTCGGTATCCGCGGCATCGCTCACCGCCCTGCCGCCATGCAGAGCGCGGTCGATGGCCTGGGTGAGCTCCTCACTCGTCTTGCGGCTCATGCTCGCCCCTCCATGGCAGCGCGCATGCGCTTCAGGCCGCGGTGGGCGATGACTCGGATGTTGTTCTCGGTCTTGCCCAGGGCTCGGGCGATGTCCGTGTAATCGAGCTCCTCGAGGAAGTGCATCGAGACGACCATCTGCTGCTCGGCGGGCAGTGCGGCGACGGCGCGCCGCACAATCGCCTGGTCGTAGCGGCGTTCAAGGGCATCGTAAGGCTCGCCGGCGCCATCGGGCGGGCTCATCTCGATGTTCAGCGGCACGCTGTCGCGTTTGCCGCGGAAGTAGCTGACGACGCTGTTGTGGGCAATCGTGAGCAGCCAGGCGATGAGCGGCACTTCGCTTATGCGATACCGGCCGATGGCCTGCCAGGCCTTCATGAAGGTTTGCTGCATCAGGTCTTCCGCGTCGCTCGGGCTGCCGATTCGGTACAGGATGTGCCGGTACACCCGATCGGCAAAGAGGTCATAAATTGAACCGAACGCGCCCGCATCTCCCTGTTGGGCCGCCTCGATGAGCTCTTTCTCAGATTGTCGTGTCGCGACGGCCACTCACACCACCCAACGCTGCCGCATGCTGATCGTTACAACGCCGGAGAGTGCCGGCTGGTCACAGCGCCTGCTAGCAATTCCGGTGCCATGTTGAAAGCGCTAATGTTTAGACCTTGAGTGCGAATCAGAGCCGTTCCTCGAAATCGGGAGCAGCCGTAGAACGCATGCGTTCGGGCGTCCGGCGCGTGCTCGTTGCGGACGACGATACCGAGATCCGCCAGCTGCTGAAGGCTTTGCTGGAGGGTGAAGGCTATGAAGTCTCGGAGGCCAGCAGCGGCGCCGAGATTTTGACGCTTGTGGCCAGTAAGCCACCCGATCTGGTGCTCATGGATCTGCGCATGCCCGAGGGCGGCGGCATTGAGATCCTGGACAAGCTGAACGCCCAGGACGACGAGGTCGGCGCGATCATCATGACGGCCTACGGCACGGCAAATACCGCTATCCAGGCCATCCAGCGCGGAGCATTCGACTATGTGACCAAGCCCTTCGAGCTTGATAACGTGCTGCTGACCGTGGGCCGCTACTTCGAGCACCGGGAGCTGGCGGCGGAGGTCGAGGCGCTGCGCAGCGAGATGCTCATCACCCAGGACCCGATGGAGAAAATCGTCGGGAACAGTCCCAAGATGCAGGACATCTACAAGACGATCGGGCGCGTAGCGCGGTCGGATGCCACCGTCCTCATCTGGGGGGAGACGGGCACCGGCAAGGAGCTCGTGGCCAATGCCATGCACTACAACTCGACGCGACGAAACGGGCCGTTCATCAAGGTCAACTGCGCGGCTCTGCCGGAGAGCCTGCTGGAGAGCGAGCTCTTCGGGCACGAAAAGGGCAGCTTCACCGGGGCCCTGGTGCAGCGCAAGGGCCGATTCGAGCTGGCCAACCATGGCTCCATCTTCCTGGACGAGATTGGGGAGATGACCCTGGCCACGCAGCGCAAGCTGCTGCGTGTGCTGCAGGAGCGCGAGTTCGAGCGCGTCGGCAGCTCCACGCCCATCAAGGTGGACGTGCGGGTCATTGCCGCCACCAACCGCGACCTGGCCAAGGAGGTCCAGGAGGGCCGGTTCAGGGAGGACCTGTTCTACCGGCTCAATGTCATTGCCCTGCATCTGCCGCCACTTCGGGAGAAGAAGGAAGACATCCCCGAGCTGGTGGCGTATTTCTGCAACAAGCACCGCTTCACGTCGGACTCGGAGCCCAGCCAATTCTCGCCCGAGGCCATGGAGCTGCTGACCTCGCACGAATGGCCCGGCAACGTGCGCGAGCTCGAGAACGTGGTCGAACGGGCCGTGGTCACCGCCCAGGGCGGGGTGATCATGCCGGATCACGTCCGTTTCAACCCGGCGGGCGAGAAACGCATCGTGGACGTGGTTCAGCGCGTACAGGACAGGGTGCAGTTCGACCAGATCGTGGCGGAGGTCGAGCGGCACGCCCTGGATCAGGCGCTCGACCTGGAGCACGGGGATCACCGCAAGGCTGCCGAGCTGCTGAGCTTGCCGATCAAGACCTTCGAAGAGAAGCTGCTGGAGCTCGGTATCAAGCGCTGACCGTCGTTCCAAGGCGTGGCACGCTACTTGCGTTTGAGTAGCGGCTGGCGGCCTGGTCAGCCTCTCGAGTGCGAAGGTAGAACGAAAGGCGTAAGGACGGTCCCTTGGAGCTAGAGGTCTCACAGACCCTGCAGCCGCAGCAGAATATCGCTGTCACAGCGAACCTCATTACGTCGCTGAAGATCCTGCAGCTTTCTTCCGAAGAGCTCGAGCAGACCATTCAGCAGGAGCTGGTGAACAATCCCGCGCTGGAGGTCGAGGATCGCGATACCTGCACCGTATGCGGGTCCGGCCTCCAGGAAGGACGCTGCCCGGAGTGCAGCGCGCAGCGGCTCAGCGCTCCGGAGCCTGGTGGCCAGTGGGAGGAGGAGCCGTACGACGCCTGGCGCGTCGATACCCGCGCGAATCGCACGTCTGACGACGAATACGACCCGGTGGCGTTGGCGGCGTCCGAATCGAGCATCCAGGATTACCTGCTGGATGCCCTGGCCAGCACGATTGCCGACGAGGACATGCCCATTGCCGAATACCTCATCGGCAGCCTGGATGAATCCGGCTACCTGACGGTGACGGACCACGAGGTCGCCGAAGCCTGCCAGGTCGACGTTGGCCGCGTGCGAGCCGTGGTCGAGGTGCTGCAGGACCAGGATCCACCCGGCGTGGGCGCCCACGATCCGCGCGAATGCCTGTTGATCCAGCTGCGCCACCTGGCCCAGGACGGCAAGGGCGACGTCATCGCCGAACGCATCCTGGAGACCTGTTTCGAGGAGCTTGGCCGGCACAAGTTCGATCAGATCGCCGGCACGCTGCAGATCAGCCTGGAGCATGTGCTGACCAGCTGGGCGTACATCAAGGACAATCTGACCCCATTTCCGGCCTGGGGGCTGTCACAGGGGCAGCAGCGCATCAATACCGGCGCCAACGCCGTCGTTCGGCCCGACGTGGCCATCAAGGCCGCCGAACAGGGCTACCTGGTCGAAGTGCTGGAGGAGGCCCGCTACCGCTTCGGCGTCAACGACCTGTACCGGGACCTGCTGACCGAACGCAACCTGCCGGCAGGCGATCGTGACTTCGTGCGCAAGCATGCCAGCCAGGCCAAGTTCTTCATCGGCTTTATCAAGCAGCGTTGGGACACCATTCGGCACATCACTGAGTGCATCGTCGAGGCCCAGCAGGACTTCCTCGACCAGGGGATACGGCACCTCAAGCCGCTGACCCGCTCGGAAGTTGCGTATCGCGTTGGGTTGCATGAATCGACCGTCAGCCGTGCCACCGCGAACAAGTACATGATGCTGCCGTCGAAGCGCGTGATCAGCTTCGACGACATGTTCGACGGGTCGCTGGCCATCAAGGATGCGATCCGCGAGATCATTGCTCATGAAGATCCGGAGCGGCCGCTGAGCGACGAGGAGATAGCCATGCAGCTGCACGAACAGGGCATGTTCGTGGCTCGCCGCACGGTGGCCAAGTACCGTGGTGCCATCCACATCCTGCCGTCGGCGCTGCGTAGCCGGATGGCGATTCCGGCGCGTGCCTGAGCCCCGAGCCTGCGTTCACGGCGATTTCCAAAGCCACTCCGGCACGTTCTGTGCGATGGCCCTTCATCCATCTTGGCCAAAGTCACCGGGGAAGGTTCCATGAGTGAGTACTGCGAGGCGCCTGAATGTCGTGATCGATCTCTCGTGGTCGTCAACGGCGCGGCGTTTTGTCGCCGGCACTACTACCGACTGATGTCGTCGCTGGAGCAGCGGGGGGAGTCGCTGCGCACGTTCGATGGCAATGCGCTCGCCGTGCTGCGTGAAGCCTCTCCGGACGGGACGGTCGAGCTCGCGCGGTAGAGGGACCGCTCGGAGAACGCCGCCGGCGCGCCGTCTTCCATAATGGTCCGGGCGCGAGTGCGTCCGCCAGACCGCCTATGGAGACTGCTTGTTGGCCGATATTGACATCCCCCGCCTGAACGGCGTCATTCATTCCCTGGAGCAGGGCAAGCCGGCTCTGTGCATGTTCGCCGGACAGGACATTGATGAGGCCATGGCTCTGAGCGCTTCGGCCTATGACGGCATCGTGGTCGAGATGGAGCACAAGCCGTACGACGTGCGAGTCATGCGCGACTACTTCCAGTACATGCTCAGCCGGCGACAGATAGTCGATCGAGGCACCCTCGCTCCGGCAGTCACGCCCATGGTGCGCATCCCGCCTAACGGGGGTGAGGGCAATCAGTTCTTGGCCAAGCAGGCGCTGGACTGCGGCGCCTATGGCGTGGTATGGCCGCACGTGAGCACGGTGGAGGATGCGCGCAACGCGGTGTCGGCCTGCCGCTACCCGCGTCTGCCCTCGGCGCCGCTCTACGATCCGCCGGGCGTGCGGGGCGATGGGCCGACCTTCGCGGCACGCTACTGGGGCCTGACGCAGCAGGAGTATTACAAGCGTGCCGACGTGTGGCCGCTGAATCCTGACGGCGAGCTGCTGGTGATTATCATGGTCGAAGAGGTTCGGGCCATCGAGAACCTGCCTCGCATGCTCGAAGAGGTGCCGGGGATTGGGGTCGTGCTCATCGGTGAGGGAGACCTGTCCCAGGAGCTTGGCTTTCCCAGGCAGTACGACCATCCGGCCGTCCTCGAAGGGATCGCGCGAGTGTTGAGCATCTGCAAGGAGTTCGGGGTTCCGTGCGGCCACCCACATGCCACGGCTCAGAACGTCGATCGGCTGTTGAACGAAGGCTTCCGCTTCCTGATGCTTGCGCCGGTCACGTCCTACGGCGCGCTCGACACCGCGCGCCAGCTCGCAGGACGGTAAGCGCACCGGTCAGGCGCGGCCCAGACAGCTCCTGACCGCGGCGATGATGCTGTGCTCGTCGGGGACGAAGGCGGCTTCGAGCTGCTCGCCGGCAGGCACTGGCGCGAACGGCGCGCCCACTCGGAGGATCGGGGCTTCGAGGTAGTCGAAGACCGCCAGCTGCAGCTGCGCCACCAGCTCCCCACCGATCCCGCCCTGAACCACCGCTTCGTGAGCTATCACCGCGCGGCCGGTCTTTCGAACCGAGGCGGCCAGGGTGTCCAGGTCGAGCGGGGATAGCGTCCGTGGATCCACGACCTCTATCTCGACGCCCTCGGCCGACAGACGCTCGGCCGCTCGCAGCGCGGTGCTCACCATTCTCCCGGTAGCTACTACGGTCACGTCACGGCCTGGTCGCCGCACCCGCGCGGTTCCGAGCGTGCTCTCGATCGTGGTTGGCTCCGCCTGGTCGTCCTTGGTCCAGTACAACCCCCGATGCTCCATGAAGAGCACCGGGTTGTCGTCGCGGATGGCGGCCCTCAGCAGCGCCCCTGCCTCACACGCAGTCGATGGCATGACCACCTTCAGCCCGGGAACGTGTGCCAGCCAGGCTTCGAGGCTCTGAGAATGATGCGCCCCCCATCCACCGGACACGCCGAACATCGTTCGGATGGTCAGCGGCACCTTCAGCTGCCCGCCCGACATGTAGCGCAGCTTCGCACCGTGATTCACCAGCTGGTCCAGGGCCAAGGTGATGAAGTCGACGAACATGATCTCGACGACGGGCCGGAGTCCCTGCAGCGCGGCGCCGATGGCCAGCCCCACGACTGTCCCCTCGCTGATGGGCGTGTTGATGACCCGGTGTTCGCCGAACTCCTCGGCCAGTCCGCGGGTGGCTCCGTACGGTCCTCCGACCGCCACGTCCTCGCCCAAGACGTAGACGTCGGGATCGGCCAGCATCTCCTCTCGCAGCGCCTGGTTGATAGACTGCAGGAACGTCGTGCCGGCGGCGGGCGTCATGCGTACACCCCGCGCGAGACCGCGTCTCTTTCCGGCACAGGACCCTCACGGGCGAAGTCGGCCGCTGCCTCGACCTTTGAGCGAGCCGCCGCTTCGATGGCGTCTCGCTCCGTCTCGTCCAGCAGCCCGGCGTCTATGGCCCAGGCCACGAAGCGGGCAACTGGATCCTTGGACTTCCATTCTTGGAGCTCGCTCAGCTCGCGGTACTTCGACGGATCACCTTCGTAGTGGCCGCGCATGCGATAGGTCAGGCATTCCACCAGGCTTGGCCCATCGCCGCTACGGGCTCGCGCCACGGCCGGCTCAACGGCCTGGAGGACCGCCAGCAGGTCATTGCCGTCGACGGTTACGGTCGGGATGTGGTAGACGGCCGCGTGCTCCGAGGCGCGCTCGACCAACGTGTGCGCTGAGATAGGGGTGAACTCGGCGTAGCCGTTGTTCTCGCACACGAACAGCAGCGGCAGCTTCCACAGGCTGGCGATGTTCAGCGATTCCTGGAACGCGCCCATGTTCATTGCGCCGTCGCCGAAGAACACCACGGCGATCCTGCCCGGGCGGCGCTCGCGGCAGAAGAGCGCAGAGCCGAGGGCCAGCGGGATGGTGCCGCCGACCACGCCAGTGGCCGTCATGAAGCCCACCTCAGGGGCGGAGATGTGCATGCTGCCGCCCTTGCCGCCGCAGTAGCCGTTGGCCTTGCCGGCGAGCTCGGCCAAGAGGCGCCGCGGATCGCCGCCCTTGGCCAGACAGTGGCCGTGGGCACGGTGGCTGGAGTACAGCAGGTCGTCACGGTCGAGGAAGCTGCATACCGCGGCGGCCACGGCTTCCTGGCCAATACCGAGGTGCAGCAGACCGCGGATCTCCAGCTTGGCGTACAGCTCTGAGACCTTCTCCTCGAAGGCTCGGATGAGATACATGGTGTCCAGCAGCGAGGCGGCGGTTTGCTTGTCCATTGTGCGCTTCCTGAAGTATCCGTCACGCCTCAGCAGGCATGGCTGGCCGACTTATACTGGCCGGGTTCAACAGGTGAGTGAGGAGCAAGGATGGCCATCGCTTCCGAATCGGTGATTGGCGCTTCGCTGCCGCGAGTGGAAGGTCACGGCAAAGTCACCGGCAGGGCCCGGTACGCGGCCGACGTACAGCTTCCAAATGCGCTCTGGATCCGAGTGCTGCACAGTACCCGGGCCCACGCCCGCATCGCGCGTCTGGAGACAGCCGAGGCCATGGCTCTGCCAGGCGTGGTCCAGGTGCTCACTGGAGCGGACTTCAAGATGCTCACCGGGGCAGGAATTCGCGATCTGCCCATCCTCTGTCGCGATCGGGTGCGCTTCGTGGGGGATGCCGTGGCGGCCGTGGCGGCAGAGGATCCCGACGTGGCCGAGCAGGCGCTGGCCCTGCTTCGCGTGGAGTACGAAGATCTCCCGGCGGTATTCGATCCGGAGAAGGCCCTCGATCCGCAGGCCCCGGTGCTGCATCCGGATCGGGCCTCTTACCAGGGCGGTCCGGAGCCAAATCCGCGCCTTCCGAACCTGCAATCGACGGTCGGCTTCAGCAAAGGTGATGTCGAAAGCGGATTTGCGGAGGCGGATCAGATCTTCGACCACACCTTCACCGTAGCTCGCAGCCATCAGGCGTACATCGAGCCTCGGGCATGCGCCGTGAACGTCGAGCCGGATGGGACGGTGCGCATCTGGTCGAGCTGCAAGGTGCCCTACAAGCTGCGCTCGATGATGGCCGAATTGTTCGAGCTCGAGCGCGACAAGGTGGTGGTCGAGCCGGTGTCTATCGGCGGCGATTTCGGCGCTAAGGGCCCGGTGGGGCAGGAGCCCCTGGCTTACCTGGTTGCGCGCGCCACCGGCCGGCCAGCGAAGGTGGTGCGCAGCTACGTTGAGGAGCTGCAGGCGGGCCAGCCCCGCCACGGCGCCAGCATCCGGGTGCGCACCGGCGTCAAGCGCGATGGGACGCTGGTGGCGCGCGAAATGTTCCTGACCATGGACGGCGGCGCCTACGCCGGCCTCAAGTACAACGGCCAGCTCATCCTGCCCTCGGTGACCCGCGGTCTCGGCCCGTACAACGTTCCCAACGCCCGACTTGAAGCGCGCTGGGTCTACACCAACAACGTGCCGTGCGGTATCGCCCGCGCCCCCGGCCAGCCGCAGGTGGTATTTGCCGGCGAGTCGCAGATGGACCTCATCGCTCGCGCGCTTGGCCTCGATCCGATCGATTTCCGTCTGCGCAACATGGTTCAGGACGGTGACACCTGGCCGAACGACGCCAAGGTTCAGGGCGTGTCCGCGCGGCCCACGCTGCAGCTGGCCCGGCGAGCATCCGGCTGGAACGAGCCACTGAAGCCATGGCGGGGTAGAGGCGTGGCTACCAGCGAACGGGGCATCGGCTCGGGCACGTCGGGGCTCATCGTCAGTCTGCATAGCGATGGCCGGGTGACCGCTATGAGCGGCGTGCCAGACATCGGCTGCGGCGTGTTCACCATTCTCGGCCAAATCCTGAGCGAACGTCTCAACGTGCCCCTGGAAAGCGTCACCGTCAGCAGCGGCAACACTGCCCAGGCGCTGCCGGATGCCGGCACTGGCGGCAGCAAGTCGACCTACAGCGTGACCGTGGCGGCGCAGGCCGTGAGCTCGGCGATCAACCGTGAGCTGGTGGCCCTGGCTGCGCAGCGGTTGGAATGCGCGCCCGAGGACCTGGAGCCGGCCGGCCAGGGCTACCAGGTGAAAGGCTCGCCTGCCTCGAACGTATCCACGACAGACGTGATCGCCGAGCTTGCTGCTCGCTCAGGCGGCGTGTTCGAGGCTCAAGCCCCCGGGCCGGGCCGTGAGGATAGGGCCAAGCAATGGTGCTCGGTGGCGTGCGTGGCCGAGGTCGAAGTCGATCCGGAGACCGGCAAGGTCACGCCGATCAAGATCACGATGGCCGTGGATGCCGGTCAGGCCATCAATCCCAGGCTGTTCCAGGGCCAGGTCGAGGGCGGCATGATGCAGGGACTGGGCATGGCCTTGATGGAGGCCCTACCCACCGAGGAGGGACAGGTCACGGCCCTGCACTTGGGGGACTACAAGATCCCGGCCATCGCCGATCTCCCCGAACTGGTCAGCGTCACGCTCGAGGACGCGCCTGCTCCTGGGCCTTACGGAGCCAAAGCCGTTGGCGAGCTGGGCTGCATTCCAGTGGCGGCCGCCGTGGCCAACGCGGTGGAGCATGCGACAGGCGTGCGCATCCTGAGTCAGCCCATCACCGCTGAGCTGGTGCGTGCGGGCATGGCCGCCGCCGGCAGGGCATGAGTCTCAGGACGGAGGCTGGGAGCTCCCAATGAACGACGCCGAAGCACGGCTCGACGAGCTTGTGGCGATTGCCGCTCCGTACTGGGCAGGGGAGGCCGAAATCGTGCAGATCTACTTCAGCGGGCCGAGATCGCGCGAGAACGACGTCCGTTGGCTGCGAGCGCAGTGCTGGAAGGAGATCTACGGACAGCTGGAAGGCGACCCCGGCGGAGTGATCGAAGGGCCCATCGAGCGCCTGCGGGAATCCTTTCCGCCCGTCGGCCAGGCGGCCAGACGCCGCTTCCTGCACATCGCCGAGGAGCTGTATGAGGAGTTCCATCACTATGCCATGCTGGCCGACATCCTCGACGACTTGGAAGGACGGCCGATTCCTCCCGATGAGCTGGAGCAGCTCCCCGAGGACGTGAAGCTTACGCGCATGCGTGGGCAGAATCGAGATCGAGAAGGGGCGCTCGGCCTGTTCGCTAATAAGTTCTGCGAAGGCGGGGGATCCAGCATGTATCGCGCGGCCTCAACGGTTGCGGGCGGCGATCTGGAACAGCGCATCGCCGCGGCTTTCAGCCGCATCGCGGGAGACGAGATCGACCACATGAAAACGGGCGCCGAAGGTCTGCGCTCGCTGGTTCAGACCGAGGAGCAGTGGGACAAGGTCAAGCGCATGGTGCGCGACCTGTCTCGGCAGCGCGTGCGCATGCGCAACGAGATGTTCGGCTTCCCGCTGTCAGAGGAGCGGCTTCAGGAGATAGACGAAGGCAACATCCAGCCGGTCAATCGCGACATCTTGAAGTCCTGACGCCCGTCGCAGGGTGGTGCTAGAGCGCGTACAGCGCCCGCGGATTGTCGCTGAGCACCTTCGTCTTGACCTCAACCGAGAGATCGCCTCGATCCCGAAAGATCCTGATAGCATCGACGTCGCTCGAGGTGTCGGTGTGGCCGTAATCGGTCCCAATCACCAGGCCGTCTTCGCCGGACTCCTTGATGACGTACGGCAGATCGTCGCTGTTTTCGCAAGTTACGAACATGCGGTACTCACGCATGACGTTGTCGGGCCATTCGCGCTGCAGGATCTTGAACCGGCTGCGCGCTTCATGCAGCGCCCACGGCAGCCATTGTGAGCTGGCCTCGATGAAGGCCCAGCGCAGGGCGGGGAAGTTGGTGGGGACCTCGCTCAGCAGCACGTCGTTGAAGGCCGCGACGGTAGGCACGCGGAAGCGGTGCAGCGTCGCGGCGATCGCAACGGGATGCCGGTAGAGGTCATTGAGCCATGCGCTGCCGTTGGCGATGTGCACCGCGATGGCCAGGTTCAGCTTGCTGGCCTCTTCATAGATTGGGTAGAAGTACGGGTCTGCCAGCAGCCGGTTGCCTTCCACCGGCCGCATGAGCACGGCGCAGGCCCCATGCTGCCGTGAGAAGCGGATCTCGTCGAGCGCATCCGAGAGGCTGAGCGTCGGTGTCATGCACGACCACCTCAGACGGCCGCCGGCCTGCCTCCAGATGTCCGCCAACCAGCGGTTCCATGCCCGGCAGAGCGCGACCTCGACGGCGGCCCGGTCGGTGATCTGCTCTATGAACATGGTGTTGTGCAGGACCTGCACGTCCACGCCGCTGCGGTCCATGTGCTCCAGGCGCAGCTCGATGTTGCCCATCTCGCGCGCTTCCGGATCGCTGGCGAAGTTGCGGCCTACCTGGCGGGCGCGCTCCTCGAGCTGGGCCTGAGTGAAGGCAGGGAAGCGGAATCCTCGTACCTTTCCATCGATCAGCCAGAACTGCTGCTTGATGCCGGTGGCGTCGGCCTGGGCCTCCAACGGAATGGGCCTGTACCTGCGGTCTTCCGGCTCCAGGTAATCCCAGGTGTGATCGGATTCCACCACGTGTGCGTCGGCATCGATAATCCGCGTCTGGATTGCCGTGGTCATGAGCTCGTGCCTCCCCGTTGAGGACCTTGCGGAAGCGCTGTGGGTACTTCCGTGTGGATGTTTTACGAAGTCTGGTACCATGTTAACGGTTTGCGGCTGAGGGTGCGCCCCGTCGAGTGCAACGAGGGAGGGCGTAAGGTGAAGCCAGGCAAGCCCAGAGACACTACTGACGTCTCGTGATAGCTCTACTCCTTCGGAGAGTGCGATGTTCCGGAGGGTGCCGGCAGGCGTTTGCCGGTGGCAGCGCGAGCGGAAGGAGCGTTAACGTGCGACAGCCATTAGGAGTGGGTTGCTGACCCCGGACAGGGCTCAACTGAGCCCTGAGTCCTGGACCGCTCTGCACCAGTTCACAAACGACCGGCCAGCAACGGTCGCCATACCTCTCAATTTCGCCCGCGGCGGCAGTGGGATCAGGCTTCCGGCCTGGTCGCTGGCGTCGTCACGACCGCTCAATCGGGCGCAGCACCGCCAGGTCATGCACGTGTTCGTGGTGGTGCTGATGCTCAGCGTCCTGTGCGCCAGCTCGCTGGTTCCTCGGAATACCGAGCTGGGGCCGGCGGCGGACGTGGCAGCCGCCTCGGCTCTGCAAAAGCCGGTTATCGTGGCTCGGGTGATCCCGTCCACCGAGACCGCTGCCGACAACCCCCAGCTCAGCCTGGTGATGCCCACGGCGAATGGGGCACAGGTCAATGGCCAAACGCCTCTTCCTGCCGCCGTCAAACCGGCGCCCGAGATCAAGACCTACATCGTGGAGGAGGGTGACAACCCCTACGATCTGGCGCTCACGTTCAATATCTCAGAGGAAACGCTGCTCGACGCTAATGGCTTGAATGCCGACAGCATCCTGCAGATAGGCCAGAAGCTGCTCGTGCCGCCGACCAGCGGCGTGGTCATCACCACACAGGATGGAGACACCGTCCAGGCGCTGGCCGATCAGTACAAGATCGCGCCGGAGGCGATCCTGTCGGCCAATCACCTCGCCACTGAGGCCAAGCTGCTGCTGGCAGGGGAGCCGCTGGTCCTGCCAGGCGTGGCGCCGGCCGTGCAGATCCCCGCGCCGGCGCCGACGGCAGTTCCGGTCATCAAGCCGCTGACCCAGGTTGCCCGGGCGGCAGCACCGGTGGCCGTGGCCCCGGCGCCCGCGCCCGCGCTGAACACCCACGTGGCGGTGCGGAGCTCATCGGTCAACATGTTCCCGTGGGGACAATGCACCTGGTGGGCCGCCCAGCAGCGGCCCGACATCGGCGGGTCCGTGTACGGCAATGCGGCGAGCTGGCTGTATTCGGCGCGAGCCGCCGGGTTGTCCACGGGTTATCTGCCCAGGGTCGGCGCAGTCGTGGTCTATCAGCCGGGCGCCCAGGGCGCAGCTTGGACGGGACACGTGGCGTACGTCACGTCCGTTTCGTCCAACGGCATCAACTTCACCATCAGCGAAATGAATTTCCCTTACTGGGGGCGCGTAACGACGCGCGGCTCCTGGACAGGGCCGGGAGTGTCGTTCATCTACTGATAGGCAGCCTCGGCGCACCTTCGCAGCCGCGCTGCGGCGTTTCGTGGCCGGATCGCTGTTAGGCGAGGTACCGCCCGAAGCCGCTCGTGGTACGGCTGCTCAGATCCGGCAGCACGATCATGCCCTCCACCCCCTGCTCTTCCAGCAGGCGCAGGCCGAAGGATGGACCGGCCACGAGCGCCGCGGTGGACAGCGCATCCGCCAGCATGGCGCGCTGCGCGACCACGGTGCAGCTGATCGCCGACTGGGGCGATGTCCCGTTGTGTGGATCGATCAGGTGGTGCCCGGCGCCCCCGGGCGCGTGCCGTTCGTAGTCGCCGGACGTGCATACGGCCAGGTTCGAAAGCTCCAGTGTGGCGATGAGCTGCTGGGCGCGTGGATGCTCGATGCCAATCCTCCAGGGTGCATGTTCGTCATTGACTCCGCCCACGAGGATGTCTCCGCCGGCATCGATCGAGAACCCGGCAAACTGTTCGAGCTCCCGCCCGGCCAGGTCGATCGCGAGTCCTTTGGCCACGGCTCCCAGATCCAGTAGCAGCCGGCGCCTCAGGGTAATGGTGGAGGCGCGCAGGTTCACCGCTACGTCGCGATAGCTCACCTTGGCCGCGGCGCCGGCGAGCCGAACCTGGCGGCCCGTCCGGTAGTTGCGATCGAAGCCCCGCTCCGCCTGAGCGGCGCCGATGGTTGGGTCGAACATGCCGTGGCTCGCTTTAGCCACCTGGATCGCGAAATGAACCACCTGGCAGAGCATGGGGCTGACCCGGACCGCAATCCCCGGCTGTTCGGCCAGCCGGAACACCTCGCTCGAATCATCGAAGCGGCTGCACGTGGCCTCCACATGCTCGAACCAGGCCAGGGCATGCGCAAGAGCCGGCTCGACGAGCGCCGCCTGCTCGTTGTCGGCGATCGCGCTCACTGTCACCAGTGTGTCCATGGCCACAATCGACGACGAGTGGCGGGTCAGCTGGCGAGCTCCGCTGACGGCATGCCCATGCACGGATGGCGGGCGCGGATCTCGCTGCAGGGTTCTCGAATTCGCCAAGGCAAACCTCCGTGCCGGCGCTGGCGCAGGCACTTTCATCCTGCGGGAGAAAGCTGGGAATCTCCTGAGAGCGGGTTAAGAGTCCGTTAATAAGTGGAGGCCGGTGCTGCGCGAGGTCATTCGTGGCAGTTTGGCCGGTCAGTCCGTTAGTACTCAGTAAGGTGATGCCTCGGTTGGTGCTCACTCCGACAGGCCCGTTTTGGAGACCAAGGTGAGCCGGCTCGGCAGCGTTGGCTCCAACGTACTGTTCGGCCTGCTGATGGTGGCGATGCTGGCCGTGATCGGCGTCGTGGCTTCTTCTTCCCTGCCGCTTGGCGTGGCGCCGGTGAAGTTCCTGCAGGTGACTGTGGAATCTATGCGGCCAACGGTCCTGCCTGGCGAGCAGGTGCTGTATTACCGCCTGCTCGGTGGGGTGCATCGAGGGCAGGTGGTGGTCTACCGCCTCGATGATGGAAGCATCCTGGTAGGGCGCGTGGTGGGCATTCCCGGCGACACTGTCGAAGTCCGGAATCGAGCGCTGGTCCTCAATGGCCGCCCGGCTGAGGAGTCCTACGTGCGCGATCCGATTGACTATCAGCTGGATCCGGTTCGCGTCGACGCTGGCCGGTACTTCATCCTAGGTGACAATCGCAATGAATCACCCTCGGATTCTCATATCCTCGGGCCCATCCCGGCCGCGCAGATCGTCGGCGGAGTCCGCTTCTGAGCTGCCTGCCGGCGCTCCGGACTCCCTTAGGTGAAAGACAAGCAGGGCCGCCCGCTCGGGCGGCCCTGCTTGCGAGGGTAGGGGTGGGAGGCTACTTGATGGGGTTGAGGGTCACCGGCGTCGCAGCGCCGCTGCTGGGGTTCACCAGCCCACCGTTGGTGAAGTCCACGGTGAGGGCCGCGGGAACGTAGCTGAAGAACTGCACCGTCACCGGACCCTGCGTCCCGGACGAGTAATTGAACTCGATGCCGTGAGGATCGAGCGGCTTCTCGTTCGATTGGTTGGTAGCTATCTCGACAGGGCTGGTCTGATGCTGGGCGTCGAACACGTTGAACCCGACGGCGGTGGCGAACGACGGATCCAGGCCGTTCATATCGGCGTCGAAGGTGATGTTGGAGTTGTCGCCGGGGTAATCGAACGTCCACATGCTCGAGAAGCCATTGGGGCTGGCCGGCACGCTGAACGACGCAAGCTTGCCGGTGACGATGGCTGGCTCATTGCCTGGGGCAGCGGCTGGGGCTGCCGCGGCGGTGGTGGTGGCCGACCCTTCCTGGGGCTGCAGCGTTACCGGCGTCACGGCGCCGTTCACCGAGCTCACGAGCCCGCCCTGGGTGATGGTGGCGTTCGTGGCGTTGGGCATGTAGCTGAACAGCTGGACGACAACGTCCCCTGACGCTCCGGACGAGTAGTTGAACTCGATGCCGTGCGGGTCGTTCTGGCGGCCGTTGCTCTGGACAGTGGCTACCTCAACAGGCGCGCTCCCGGGAAGGTGCTGCGCGTCCCAAACATTGAAGCCGACCGCGCTCGAGAAGGTGGTATCGAATGGGTCGAAATCGGCGTCGAAGGTGATGTTCGAATTGTCGCCAGGATAGGAGAACGTCCAGATTTGGCTGGATCCGGCGGCATTGCCGGGCAGGTTGACGGTTACCGGTTGATTGCTAGGGATGGCTGCTGCGCCGCCCGCGGCTGCCGCATTCAGCGCGGGCGCAGCTAGGAGTGCCGCGGCGGCCAATATCCCACCGATGGCGGGGCGTAGTGGTTGACGAATCATGAGGTACCTCCCGGATCGTGTGTAGTCCAACGGACTATGTCCGCCCGTTATTAAGGAACGGTGAAGGCTTCGTAAGAAATGGCTGAGGGTGGGCGGATCGCTAATGCACGAGGGTGGAGCGGCGCGAGAGCAGCCCAAAGCGGCCGATGATCAGGCTGGCCACGAACATGACCGCGACCAGCGCCGTGCCGACCGCGGCAACGTGATTGATCTGGCCGGCTTCCCACTCACGCCAGAGGTACACCGACAGCACGGTGTTGGCCTCGCCGGTCTGCAGCATCAGCGGCAGCGTGACGACGCGCAGCGCCTGCAGCGCGGCCCACAGCCATAGGCTGGCGAGCGCAGGCAGCATCAGCGGGGTCAGGATGCGGCGGATGGCGAGGACAGGCGGCGCGCCGCTGGTGTAGGCAGCCTCTTCGAGCTCCTTGTGAACCTGCAGCAGCGCGGCTCCGATGCTCCTGGTGCCGTACGCCAGGAAGCCCGTGCACAAGCCAAGGATGATGATCCACAACGTGCCGTAGATGGGAATGGCGTCGACGCGCACCCAAAACCAGATCAGCGCCAGACCGAGGATGACGCCGGGCATACCGTGCGAGATGAAGCTGAGCTGATCCAGCAGCCGGCGGGCGCGGAACGTGGTCCGGCCGGCGATCCACCCAATCGTCAGGGAGGCGAACACGGTCAGCGTCGCCGCGCCGGCCACGGTGATGGCGGTGTTGACCACGGCGTTCATGAGGTCGGCGTTGCCGACCATCTGCTGCCAGGGCTCACCGGTCACGCTGGCGAGCGACTTCACGCGCGGCTGCAAGATGCGGGGAGTCAGCGACGTCCATACCAGGACGAGAACGGGCAGCACGATGGTGATGAACAGGTACACCAGAACTGCGCCGATCGCCGCGTAGCGCCAGCGGCCCAAATTGGTGGTGCGGGGTCGATAGCTCCGCCCTGAGACCATGGCGTAGCGGCTGGCGTTGTGCGTCACCCGCCCGTAGATCAAGAGGCCGCCCAGGTTGATGGCCAGGTACAGCACCGACAGCGACGCCGCATTGCCAAATGAGCTGCCCCCCGCCGAGGCAGCCGCGCTGGTGTACGTGTAGACCAGCGTGCTGAACACGTAGACGTGGCCCGGCAGGCCCACGATGCCGGGGACTTCGAAGCTGCTCAGCACCGTTACTCCTTCGTACAGCGCCACCGAGAGCAGCCCTGGGATCAGCAGCGGTAGGGTGACCCTGCGGGCGATCGCGCCAATCGGCGCGCCGGCCGTCATGGCTGCTTCTTCCAGCGAAGGATCGAGCCGCATGAACAGCGGCAGCAGCATCAGGAAGCCTGTAGGCACCGTGCGCAGGGATTCGAGGGCGATCATGCCCAGCAGGCTGTAAACGTCGAAGGGCGCCTTGGGCAGATGCAGGGCATCGATGAGGTACTGATTCACAAAGCCGATGCGCGGGCTGAACAGCAGCACCCAGACCATCGACTCCAGCAGGCTGGGAATGATGAGCGCCAGAGGTATACCCGCCAGCGCCAGCCACTTGCCCGGCATGTTCGTTCGTGAGACCAGCCAGGCGAAGAGCGTCGACATGCTGAGCCCGAGCAGCAGAGTGGCGGCCACGTACCACACGCTGTTGAACATGACCTTGTAGGTCAACGGGTCGGTGTAGACGGTGGCGTAGTTGCCGGTGGTCAGCTTGGACAGGGAGAAGTCGGTCGGCAGGCGGGCGGCGCTGAAGCTGCCCAGCAGGAGCATGACTATCGGGACGACGACCAGGAAGGCGACGACGGCCGTGACGAGCCAGGGAAACAGATTAACGTTCCCCGCCCGAAAGCTGTTTCGCGCCGCCAGCGGCCGGGCCAGCGTCAGCGCCATGTCAAGCGACCCGCTCTATGCGTCTCGACCGCCTAGGCAACCCACAGCGCTTGCCAGACCTTGCGAACGTCCGGCAGGATGGCGAGCTCCTCGTCGGGCGCCACGTTGATCCACTTTCGGGACAGCAGTCTGTCGGCGAATATGCCCAGGTACTGCTTGTCCAGGCGCAGGGCCGGGTGTGTCGGCGCGGCGAAGTCGGCCTTGCAGTACACGTCCTGGCCTTCGCGGCTGAGAAACCAATTGACGAAGACTTTGGCCGAGTTCGGGTTGGGGATGTTGTTCAGGATGGTGATATCCGAGAACGACACCGGCAGCATGTCCGGCGACCACCAGCCGACCGGCGTCTTCTTCTTGACGAGGCCCTCGATGCGGTACGGGGCGCTGGGAACGTACAGGTCGAACTCGCCTGCGCCCAGCAGCTGGGCGGCCGCGTCGAGCCCCTCTTTGCGGCGCTGCACGCCGTTGGCGAACAGCTTCTTCAAGAACTCGGTGGTGCGATCGGCGCCCCACTGCTTCCACAGGTGCTCGGCCCACAGCTGCGGGCGATCGCCCAGACCAATGCGGCCCTTCCACTTGGGATCGGTCAGGTCGTCCCAGGTCTTCGGCAGCTCGTCGTCTTTGACCTTGTCGGTGTTGTAGCCGATGGACCAATACTGCGAGCGCACACCACCCCACTCACTCTGGGTATCACGGAAGGGGGGATCGTAATTGGCGTAGGCCGGTAGATCCGTCAGCTTGCTCAATGCGTTGGCGGCCTTGTATTCGCCCAGGAAGCCGCCCAGACCCATGGCCACGTCGAGCTTGTTGCGGCCGGCCTTGAACTCGGTGAGCGTGCGGACCGTGCGGGTCTCTTCGCTGCCTTCCTGGTACTGAGGCTGGACGTCCGGATAGCGCTTCATGAAGGCGTCCATCACCGTCTTGGCCACATCCTTGTCGATCGAGGACGTCCAGGTGAACTTGCCCTCCTTCTTGGCTCCCTGAAGCACGGCGTCCGGCAGTGCCAGCTCAGCCTCGAGGGTGGCGACCTTGGGCGCCACCGGCTTGCTGATGTCTACGGCGGCCGCGGCGCCGGCAGCGGCAGTGGCGCTGGCGGCGGCTGATCCAGTGAGCGATGCTCCGGCCGCGGGAGCCGAGGTCTTGGGCGCTGCGCTCCCGGCCGCCGGCGATCCGCTTTGGCCGCAGGCCGCAAGCAGCAGTGTTATGCCCAGGCCCGCCCCGGCCTTCAGAACCTCACGCCGTGTTCTCATTTGTGCCCTTTCTCCGTCAAAAGGATGTCGTTTGGCTGCTCTGGTGTAACTACTCGCCGAGCTCCAGAAAGTTTCCGGCGGGGTCCCTCAACAAAAGGCTCGAACCGCGACGTTCGAACGGGCCGCCGGTCTCGGGGTTGGAACGGAGGCAGCGCAGCCGCACCTGGAGCAGCCGCTCCTGCACACGGGGCAGCTGTCCCGGTGCCACTCGCAGGCCGGTGCGAGGCGTCCCGCTGAGCTGCTCCCTGGGGGGCTCCTGCCGGTGCTCGGTGGCCAGGTATACACCCAGCGTCACCCCCGGAGCGAAGCTGGCGAAGAGCTGGCCGTTCGGCCGCGGCACCGCGGACTTGTCTTCGATGCTGGTGTAGCGCTTGTCCCAGCGCCTGGTGCCGGGGGCGCAATCGTCCTTGCCGTCACCCCAGGCCAGGGCGGCGGCAAAGTCGTGCATGTGCCAGCCTACGCGGCTCTCGATGCAGCCGCCCAGCAGCTGACTGAAGAAGGTCTCCGACCACTCCAGATCGTGCGTTTCCAGGGCAACGTGATCGATGCCTGCCCGGCCGGACATGAGCTGGATGCGGTTACCGTCGGGATCGAAGCAATAGCGATTGTGGCTGCGCTCGGCGGGGCGGTCCTCGTGATAGCCATGAACCTCGACGCCGGCTGCTGCCAGGCGCTGCAGCACGCGGGGAAGGTCGTCAGGCGAGAAGCCATATGCCTGGTGGATGCCTGAATCCGGCCGCACGTCGGGCTCGTTGCGCTGAGCCAGGACGACGTGCTGGTCGCGGCCCAGCCTGAGGCGCGGTCCGTCTTCAGCGTCCCCATCGGGGACGAAGCCGAGAACGCCGGCGTAGAAGTCACGGGCGCGAGCGAGGTCCTGCACTTCGAGGACCACGTGGGAGTAGCCGGCGATGAGCCCCAGGGGCTCGTTCAGCCTGGGCGTGCGAACGTCGACGTAGGTGGGGGATTGGGCAGCAGCGAGCGGGCTAACCAATGTCCAGCGCCACGGCGCCGCTGATGGAGTCCCGCCGCCAGCAGACTTCGATGAAATTTCCGCCCGGGTCCTTGAAATAGATCGATTGGCCGAGCGGGCCGGCCTCGGGGTGCGTCGCCGGCCCCTCGAAAGGCACGCCGCGCGCCGTGAGCCGCTCCATGATTCCGGGGAAGGCATCGCGGCTGACCCAGAAGCCGTGGCGGAAGCCGTTGGTGCCGCGCAGCTGCTCCTCCGGAGGCATGGGCATCTCGCCCTTGGGCAGCACGATGGCGAACAGCCAGTCGGCTACGTGCACGGAGGTGTGCACCGAGCGGCCGCGCTTGGCGTCGTCGGTGTTGAAGTTGACCCGGTTGGTGATCTCCGCGCCGAACACGTCGGCGTAGAAGTCCTCCGCCTCCTTCAGATCGATGACGTTGATGCCGCTGTGGCTGATGCTCTCTACTTGCGCCATTTCCGAACCTCTCTGCCTATGATCGAGCCGCGGCCGGCTCGCACGCCGCGACGTAGCGCGGCGGAGTGTCGTCGTCCCGTTCCAGCACCGTGTCCGTATCGACCATGACGTGGCCGTCCTCGGCGATCGTCAGCGGATGCATGCGCAGCGGTGGAATGCCGGCCAGGTGGCCGATGTGGTCACCTTCCAGGCTGTAGCACGCGCCGTGGAAGGCACAGTAGAAGCGCCAGTGCTCCATCTGGTAGGTCAGCAGGCCGTTGGCGTGGCGGCACCAGCGCGACAGCGCCAGGAAGCCTTCCTTCGAGCGCACCAGGAAGAAGTTAGCCTTGCCGAATGGCGTGACGGAGCCGAGCTCGTACTTCTCGGCGGGTCCGCAGTCGATGACACCCAGCCCGGAGGTGATGATTTCGTGCTGCTCTTCGCTGAACGCCTGGAGCTGCCAGCGGTGGCCGTCGGGGTCCCAGATGTCCATGGAGTGCTCGCCTTTGGCGCGGAAGGCGTCGCGCGTATCGCCGATCTCGTAGCCGTTGGCGGCGAAGCGCTCCTGGGCGGCCCGGAACTGCTCCATGGTGAGCAGGAACGCATGGTGGATGGATGAGGTATTGTGGCGGATCGGCACCGGATCGTCGCTCTGCGCCAGCACGATGATCTGTCCGGTGTTGAGACGCATCAGCAGGTGTGGCCTGGGCTCGGCCAGCAGGCCGCGGCCCATCGTCTCCAGGCCGATGACGTCGCGATAGAAGCGTTCAGATGCGTCGAGATCCTTGACCTCGAGCACGATGTGGCTGAAGCCTTCGATCTCTTTGGTCGGTGCGCTGAGGGCGACGCTGTGGCCGGCGTGCGCCGGCTGACTTTCCGGTGCGCTCACGTCGGAAATAGAAACACTGGATCGGCGGCTTGTCAATCAACCGTCGCCACAGCGCCTATCGGCAAGTAGGAAGTAGAGAGGGTGGCCTATAATCGGCGGGCGCCGCCGGGCGGATTCGGGCGGCCGGAGGATAGGGCATGACGATCGACATCGCCGCGGCGATCCCCGCCACGCCGACCAAGTACAAGCGTCCCCCGTCGTTTTACGACTCGTGGCAGGCGGGCGAGGGCATTCCCATCCACAAGGTGTTCCACATCGAGCAGATGGCCGACGTCGAGCTCGGCGAGTGGAAGCGCTTCGGCTGTCGCGGGGCGTTCGTCAACCTGGCCGATGCGCACATCACCACCGCGGCCGTGATCGAGATCGCTCCGGGCGAGGCGACCACGCCGGTGAAGCACATGTTCGAGGCGCTTATCTACGTGGTGCGAGGCAGCGGCCGGACCACGATCTCCTCGCCTGGCTATTCGCAAACGTCGGTGGATTGGTCGGAACGGGGGTTGTTCTCGCCGCCGTTGAACACGACCTACAGCCACCGCAACCTGGATCCCAGCCGTCCGGCAAGGCTGCTGATGGTGTCCAACGCGCCGTTGGTGCTGAGCCTGTTCCACAACGAGCGCATGGTGTTCGACAGCCCCATCGTGTTCGACGATCGCTACAGCGGCCAGCAGGACTTCTACAGCAATCCCGGCCGCTACGTCGGCGGCCGCGTGTGGCGCACGAACTTCGTGCCCGACGTGCGCGAGTTCGCGCTGATCAGCTGGAAGATGCGGGGCTCGGGCGCCAAGAGCTTCCACCTGTCGATGGCTGACAACACCATGGCCTGCCACATCTCGGAGTTCGAGGTCGGCACCTACAAGAAGGCTCATCGCCATGGACCGGGCGCGCACGTGGTCGTGCTCCAGGGCGAGGGCTACTCGCTGCTGTGGGAAGAGGGCAAGGAGCGTATCCGCATCGATTGGCGCGAGGGCAGCATGTTCTCCCCACCGGAGTGGTGGTACCACCAGCACTTCAACGTGGGGCCCGAGCCGGCCCGTTACCTGGCGCTGCGCCGCGGGGGCAGTCCCGAGCACACCATGAAGCTGGGTATCAGCGGTGGAGAAGAGGGCAGCCCCGATCAGATCGAGTACGAGGACGAAGACCCGGCCATTCGCGAGATGTATGCCGCCGAGCTGAGCAGGCGCGGCGTGTCCCTGAACATGCCCGACCCAGGATCGGGCTCAAATTCCAACGGGAGCAATGACTAATGCCAGTTTCCATGGACCGCTATCCCGTCGACCGCAGCCTGGCCGACGTCGATCACCGTGAGGGGTTGTATCCCTACCCGCTCTTCTCCTTGCAGGAGCGCGACCGCCGTTGGAAGGCGGTGCGTCAGGCCATGGCCGAGCAAAACCTGGACGCGCTCGTGACGCCGCAGAACACCGGCCATTCGACCGACTTCCAGTCCAATACCCGCTGGCTGACGCAGTGCGGCGGCGGCGGTGATTCGGACATCGCCGGCGTATTTCCCCTGGAAGGCGAGGTCACCATCGTAGCCACCACCGCCGGCTTCCGCTGGCCCACCGTCCAGGACTGGGTGACGGACTGTCGCGAGGCGCGCCGCAACTACGGCCGGATCATCGTGCAGCGGCTCAAGGAGCTCAACCCTAAGCGCATTGGCATCGCCGGCCTGGGTGACGGCACGAGGACGCCCGAAGGCACGATCAACCACGGCACCTTCACCCAGATCCGCGACGCCTTTCCCAACGCCGACCTGGTGGATGCCACCGACCTGATGGCGGAGATCCGCTACGTCAAGAGCGAAGAGGAGATCGCCTTCCTGGCGCGTTCCAAGGAGATGATCGAGCTGGCCAACGACGCCGAAGTTGCCACTGCTCGACCGGGCGTGAGCGATTGGGAAGTGTGGGCAGCCTGCATGTACGCCATGTTCAAGGCGGGATCGGAGATGCCGGTTCACTGCAACTGGGTGTCTGGCCCGCACCCTCGGCGAACGCTGACGCGCGCCAGCCACCGCCTCCTGCAGAAGGGCGACATCATCTTCAACGAGCTGGAAGCATCCTGGGGCGGCTACCGCGCGCAGAGCGTGGTCCCGGTCTCGGTTGGTCAGCCGGACCCGATCTTCCCCGAGCTGATGAAGATTCAGGCGGTGCTGTTCGACGACATGATGGAGAACCTGAAGCCGGGCACGACGCTGGGTGAGCTGCAAACGCGCTGTGCCAAGCTGGCCAGCGACAGCGCGCCAAAGACCGGGCCCATCGCCGGCGCGACCGGCCTGTTGACCATGCACGGCCGAGGCGCGGGCGACGACGGCCCGATCATCACCGGCAGCGCCAAGGACCCTAAGCAGCTCAACGTGCCGCTGAAGGACAGGATGGTGTTCATCCTCAAGCCGCAGATGCACACCGCGGACGGTGAGTACGTGATCGCCTGGGGCGACACCGTGGTCGTGACCCCTCAAGGTGGCCGCCGCCTCGGCACTCGCCCGCACGGCATCGAGATCGCCGGGGATTAAGCGGCCCGCGTTCTAAGGCCTGGAGGGACTCCTACCCGCAGCGCTCCGTCCCGGAGTGGAGCTCAGTCCTCGCCGTAGTCGTGGTCGGGGTAGTTCACCTCGCCCTGTTTCCAGTAGCCGCGCGTCACCATCGCTGAGGGGTCGAGGCCCCAGCCGTCCAGCAGGTGCCGGCGGATGCGGCGCATGGCCGTCGCCTCGCAGGCCAGCCAGACGCGTCCGGAGCCGGCCGGCGCCGTGGTGGCGCGAAGCGCTGCCTCGAGCCGGCTCCCGGCGGACATGGCATCTCCGGCGCGGTCGAGCCAGGTGACCTGGAGGTTGGCTCGATTCCAGTCGAGACGATCGTTGGCGCTCGGAACCTCGGCCAGCAGCCGCACTGGGATGGAAGGTGAGATCGCCTCCAGCAGCGTGCCCATGGCGGGAAGCGCGGCTTCGTCCCCGGCTAGCACGTACCAGGCGCTGCTGTCGTCGGGTGGACAGGGGCGCCCGCCGGGACCGGCGATCCCGACGACGGCTCCGGGCTGCGCATTGGCCGCCCAATCACTCGCTATCCCCCAGCTGTGCAGCGCGAAGTCGATGTCCATCTCCAGCCGATCGAGGTCCAGCCGGCGGATGGTGTAGGTTCGCATGAGAGGCTGAGGCCCCTCACCGCGCGGCAGGTTGGGGTCCGGCAGGACGGGGCGATCCCGGCCCGGCTCGGGCAGAAAGAGCTTGACGTGCTGAGTAGGCGTGGGGGTGTCGAAGCCCTCCAGCTCGGGGCCGCCCAGTGTGACCCGGACGATGCCCGCGGTGAGGTGGGCAGCGCGGCGAACCTCCAGGGTTCGTATGCGCGGGCGCCGTTTTCGTGGCGCTTCTGTTGGTTCAGTGGTCATAGCCATGCCCATACGGTACCCGGAGTCAGCCGCCGGCGATCGCCTCCAGGTGGGCGGGCGTACCGCGTTTGGCGCACTCGGCTTCGAAGATGCGATTGAGCTTGTCGAGCACTTCGGGCGGGGTGTCCTCGAAATCCATCTGGTTGCCGCCGTTGCGCGTGCTCTTGAGTGAGTTCATGTTGGCCCGCGTCACGCTGTGCGTGCGGCTGCCCAGCTTCAAGGCCAGGTGCTCGGCCGGCTCGCTGCTGACGATGCAGTGCTGATGCCACCAGCCGGCGGGCGGAACGAGCATGGTCCCCGGGCCCCAGAATTCCTTCACCCATTCGCCGCCATCGGGCCACATCATGGTGTAGCCCTCGCCCTTGAGCCACAGCACGTGCGCTCCCGGCCCGTGCCGGTGAAGCTTGGTGAAGGCTCCGCCCGGCATCTGCAGGGTGTGCGCGCTCACGACGCCGTTGGCCAGCTCGTACTGCGCGCTGCGGGCCCGCCAGCCACGGTTGGTGTCGTTGAATTTCATCGCCTCGATGTCGGGAAAGAAGTTGCTGAAGCCGACGGACACCGGCACGTCCCAGCCATTGAAGGTGTCCAGATCGATCTCGCCGGAAAAGTAGCTGTCCGCGCCGCTGTAGCGGCTGGGAAAGGTGCGGTCATTGTTGAAGATGAAGTCCTCATCGCGGATGAGATTCATCATCACCGGCGCCGTGGTCATGGCCAGAAAGCGGGTGGGCTCGCGGCCGGAGCCGTTGAAATGCTGGTGCCAGGCGTTGAGCGGAATGGCGAACAGGCTGCCCGCGGACCACTCGAACGACTTCTTCTCCTGCCCCTCGTACCATACGGAGGTGCTGCCACGGCCGGAAAGGACGTAGGTGAGCTCTTCATACAGGTGCCGCTGCGGAGTGAGCTCTTTCCCCGGCGGAATTTCGCACACGTAGGCGGCGTTGAGCTCGCCGGTACCGTCGAGCTGGATCTGCACGGCGTTGCCGCCGGTGCGAGCCCAGTATTTCAGGGGCACGGTGTAGACGTCGTCCACCTTCCAGCCGCGGAGGAGGTCCAAGCCCTCGCGCGCTACCCACTCATCGAAGAAGAGGCTGTGCCACTTTCGCTCCGCCATCGGGCAGATGATACGAAATCGGTTCCAACGGGAGTCCGCCGGCTGCGCTCAGCTGGGCAGCACCGTCTTCAAGAAGTCCAGGACCTCTGTCTTGACCTTGGCCGTGGCCTCGGAGGCGCTGTCCTGGTAATGTAGTCCCTGCTTGGCCACGACCAGGTCTGGAAGTCCCGCCGTGGAGGCGTCGAGCCGCCGGCTGGGGAAGGCGGTCACCTTGGTGAGATTGCCCTGCGTCTCTTTCGATAGGAGCCAGTTGAGATACACCCTGGTGGCATTGGGGTGCGGGGCCCGGTTCATGACGGCGACGCTGCCGAAGCCGGCGGTCAAGTAGGACGTCTCCTTGAGCGCGTCGGGTGCGAGTGGCTCAATGGGTACGCCCTTGGACTTGAGGTCGAAGCCGGTGAAGTCGCTCGCCCCGACGCCGAGAGGATATTCGCCGCGGGCAACCCAGTCGGCCAGCTGGCGATCGTCCTTGGTGAAGGCGACGTTCTGCTGGGTGAGCAGCTGTTTGATGAAGTCCTTGCCCAGCGAGGGTGTGCGGTACCAGAAGGTCACCATGCCATTGCCCGAGCCAGCCACGCGCGGATCGAACATGGCGATCTTGCCCTTCCACTTGGGGTCGAGCAGGTCCTTGTAAGAGGTGAACTGGCTGGCTGACACACTCTTCGGGTTGAAGAACAGCGGTACCTTCACCCCGCCGGTGAAGATGAGGTCGTAGCGTCCGGCGTCGTCGGCGAAGTTGAGCTTGCCGCCGAGCCATTTGCTCTGATCCTGAATGTCGGGGCCAGTGAGGAACGGCTGGATCGGATCGACGGCGCCGGCCGGCATGAAGGTGCTGAGGATGTCGGGCGTGCCGTGGATGAACAGGTCGACGGTGAACCTGCCCGCCTGGCGCTCGGTCATGTGCTTGGTGGCGGCTTCGGAGCTGGTCATGCCCAGGTACTCGACCTCGACGTCGGGATACTGCCGCTTGAAGGCGGCGACAAAGCCCTCGTCGGCGCCGGGCGCAGCCTGGCCGGAGACGACGACCCGGCCTTCGCGCTTGGCGGCAGCGAGGACGTCATCCCAGGCGGCGGAGCCGGTCGATGGCTGGGCCGCTGTCTCAGGCGCGGCAGAGCCTGCCGGTTTGGCCGCCGTCGCGGCGCCGGCGCTGCCGGCTGATGCGCCCGGCGCCGGTGCGGTGGATCCGCCGCAGCTGGCTAGCAGCATCGCGGCCGCGAAGGTCAGCCAGAGCTTCGCACTAGGTGCCACGTCTCACCTCCAGGCAGCATGATATGCGACTCGCTTTGGCCGTGCGAAGATAGCGACGATGCTACCGCTAGTTGATTGGATCGGGCACTGGCAGCAGCTGGTCGACGCTCGGGCCGCGCAGGCCGATCGGCTGCAGCCGGGCCAAACGCTGCGCGCACCGTCGCACTGGGATGGTCTGGCGGCGCGCTTTGCCGAGAACACTGTGCGCAGCAGCCGTGGCGGGGACGAGCTGCTCGATCTGCTGCGTGCCCGCGTGGCCCCGGAGCACACGCTGCTCGACGTGGGGGCCGGCGCCGGCAGATATGCCGTCAACCTGGCGCCACACGTCCGGCGAGTCATCGCCGTGGAACCGTCGGCCGGCATGCGGGCGCAGCTGGCCCGGCAGGTGGCCGAGCGAGGTCTGGACAACGTGCAGATCGTGGCCAGCAGCTGGGAGGAAGCTGACGTCGAACAGGCCGACGTGGTGCTGGCCGTCAACGTCCTGTACTGGACGCGCAACATCGCGCCCTTTCTTCAAAAGCTGCGCCAGCATGCCCGCGAGCGCTGTCTCCTGGTGTTGCGAGCCACCCAGTCGCTGGCCTCTTTCGAGCCGCTGTGGGAGGAGGCGCACGGCGAGCCCAGGGCGCCGATGCCGGCCTTCATCGACCTCTACAACGTGCTGTTCGCCATGGGCGCCAAGCCCGATGCGACGCTCCTGCCGACGGCCCACCACCATTGGAAGTTGTTGGACGAAGCGGTGGATCGCGTGGCTGGCGACCTGAGCCTGCAGGAGCCCAAGGTGGCCCGCGCCCGTGTCCGCGACTTCGTGGAGTCGCAGGTCCACCTGCGAGAGGGGGAATGGCTGGAACGCGAACCCACGTGGATTGGGTTGGCGGACGTTCCTAGCCGTCCCGATTCAGCTGGCCAGACCAGGGATGAGTCGCGCTGATGCTGTACCTCTCGTTGGCCGACACGGAGCGGCTCGATATTCGCATGGCCGAGGTGGTCCCGGCAATCGAGGAAGCCTTCCGCCTGGTGGGGCAGGGCAAAGCGGTGGTGGCGCCGCGGACGCGGCTGCTGTACCCGCCGCTGCCGGCTGGGAGCAGAGGCGAAGGCCGGCAGTGGGAGCGGGACCTGCGGATCATCCCCGGCGCCATCGAGGGCATTGGCTTTGGCGTGCGCCTGGGCGGCTCTGCCTTTCGCCAGTCCGTGGCTCCCTGCCTGGCCCTGTTCGACTGGGAAACGGTTGGGCTCCAGGCGCTGATTTCGGATCACATCGTGCACGCCATTCGCAGCACCGCCCCGGACGGCGTGCTGGCCAAATACCTAGCGCTGCCGGATGCCGGCACGGTGGGGCTGATTGGATCCGGCCGCCTGGCTCGCTGGGCGGCGGAGGCAGTGTGCGCCGTGCGCCCAATCCGCCTGCTCAAGGTCTGGAGCCCTACGCCGGCGCACCGTCAGGAATGCGCTGACTATCTGCAGCGCCGCGCCGGCGAGGGGCTGCGGGTGGAGACCGCCGCCAGCGCCGAGGAAACGGTTCGCGGGGCGCAGGTCGTCGTCACCGCTACGACCGCCGCGGAGCCGGTGCTGCGCGGCGAATGGCTGGATGCCGGGAGCACGGTGATCGTCAACCGGCCCGAGGAGCTGGACGAAGAGACCGTGCGCCGCGGCCGGGTCGTGAGCACCTATAACGAGGGCGTGGCCACGCACGTTCCGCCGTTCGCGGCGCTGCGGGCACTGCCGCCCGGAGTGGAGATTACAGAGCTGCCCGATGTCGTGCTTGGTCGGGCACTTGGCCGAACGTCGCCTCGGGAGATCATGGTCGGCCTGAACCCCGCCTACGGCATCCTCGACGCGGCCACCGCGGAGTTCGTCTACCGCAAGGCCGTCGGAGCCGGCATCGGAGTGCAGCTGGAGGCCTAGAGAGGCTCTCGACGCCCTGGCGCTCCCCCCTCGGGCATGGCTTGTGCGCTTCTGGCTGGTGACGCAAAGGAGGCACAGGCAATGGCAAGCAAGACCACCACGGACCATGTCACCATTCAGCGCTGGGCGGAAGAGCGCGGCGGCAAGCCCGCGACGGTCCGAGACACCGCGCGGGGCGACGAGGTCGGCATTCTGCGCATCGACTTCCCCGGCTACAGCGGCGAGGATCGGCTGCAGCCGATCTCCTGGGATGACTTTTTCCGGAAGTTCGACGAGAGCGGCCTGGCGCTGCTGTACGAAGACGGTTCGCGTGACGGCGACCGCAGCCGCTTCAACAAGCTGATCGGCCGTGATGGGGCGGGCAGTGGCGATCAGCGCGGGCGATCGGGGACGCGGACGAGCGCTTCCGAGCGGTCGCGAGCGTCCGGAGCACGGAGCGGCACCGAGCAGCCGTCGTCGAACGACGCTCTGGCCGTGATCGAGAAGGATCATCGAATGGTCGAGCAGCTCATGGAGCGCTTCAAGAGCGCCCGCGGCGAGAGCCAGCAGTGGCAGCTCGCTCGGCGCATCTGCACCGAGCTGACGCTGCATGCCGAGATGGAGGAGCGCTCCTTTTACCCGCAGATGCGCAAGGTGAAGGCGCTGGAGCCACTGGTGAAGGAGGGCTTGCACGAGCATCAGGAAGTGAAGCGCATCATCAGCCGCATCGAGCGCATGCAGGCAGGCGACCAGCGGCTGAGCGAGCTGATGCACGAGCTGGAGCGCGACGTGCAGCATCACGTCAACGAAGAGGAGACGGAGCTGTTCCCCAAAGTGCGGCAAGCCTGCGATCCGCCGCAGCTGAAGGAGCTCGGCAAGACGCTTCGCCACACCAAAGCAGAGGTGAAGAAAGAGTCCCCCGGGCAGCCGGCCTCCGAGCGCCGCGTCCGCGAAGACGTCCGCGAGCCCGAGCAGTCCCGATCAGGTCGATAGCGTCATACTGAGGTTCCCCGCTCCAGCAGGCAATCGACCGGTATAGTCAGCTCAAGCGCTGGCTGCCTGAAAACTCGGTATCGACGAGCTGAAGCCCGTCATTCAGCGCGTCCACGCCCAGAACTTCGGGGTGTACGGCGTCGAGAAGGTGTGGCGCCAACTCCTGCGTGAAGGCGTCCAGGTCGCCGGGATCATGTCGGCCGGCTCATGCACGCGCTCGGGCTCACCGGTGCTGTGCGTGGGAAGCGCTAACGGACGACGGTGCCAGCCGAAGTGGATCGTTCACGGACCCCGATAGTAGTAATCAGCCGAAGAAGGTCAAGGAACCCAGAACTTGTGTTGGCTCGATGAACTGCATATCGCACGCTTCGCGGCTGGGTTGGATCGAAGCAACGGGGTGACCGAGGCAAGAATTAGGAATCAGGCGGCTTGACGAGTCCTTGTCCGCGTTCCGTCAATGTAATGCGGCGGTAAAGCGCGTCGAGCTGGATCAGTACGCCGAGGCCGTTCGCTACCAGTGCCGGTTTCCGCATATGGGGCGGCCGGCCATGCACGGGCTGCTCGTTTCACCTGGATAGGTCCCGATTTCACACGGGGTCCCTGTACTCCTTTCGTTCGGCGGGAGACATTTGGTCGAAGTCCGACTGGCGCAAATAGATCAGTTCCGCGTCGTTTATCCCGCGAATGTCCACTTTTTTCCTCACCAGCTTGCTCTGGTATTCAGGGTGGAAGTACTTGAGATTGATTCCGTCAGCAGCGCAGGCGAAGGGTAGCGTCCGGAACTTCTCGAGTCGCGCCGAAATGTTGATACACGGCCCGACGTAGTCGTTGCCACCGCCTATCGAGAAAACCATTCCCTTCGCGACGCCACAGCGGAGACGTTCAGGCACGCTCGCACCGGTCTTATGCGACAGCGCTTGTCGGAAGTCTTCGTAGTCTTCCAAAATCGACAACATACAGGCGATCACGTTGCAGACCATGGTTTGCGCGTTCTCCTCGCCGCTCACCTGTGAGTCTTTGGCACCCGACGCGAGCCTGGTTCCGTCTGCATTCCAGAGGAGCAGAACACCGTCACCGAGGAACTTGGAAAAGAATGGCAATTCAGCGCACAAGTCGATTGGCCCTACGAGAGATTCGCGAATCCTTTCGAACAACCACTCGTAGAAGTCGCAGATAAAGAGCGCAAGACGATTCTGCGGGTCCCTCGGATTCACAAACTTAGTGAAGCCTTCTAGATCGAGCATCACGGCCAAGACGACGGTCCCGACGGATGGAGCGTTTAGGCGGCCGATGTTCAACAACGACGTGTTAAATCCGGCGAGGTCTTCATCGGGCAAACGGATGGTGACCTCTCCCTGAGCGTCGAAGTCGTACTGGTACTTCGGCAGATATCGCTTGATGGCCATGGTGCACCTCCGGCTGCTCTCGCCACGATTTGTTCGAGCTGGTCCATTCGCGTTCTGAGACGCGAATGCTTACGCCCCCAGCATGCTATCTTAGCCGCTAGGATGCTTGCAATCACACCTGAAGATGTGCTGACGGTCCTAACCTTGCTGACTGCCGGCGGGTTCTTATGGGTAGGTTTCTTCCTGACTTTTCGCAGTCCGATACGCGTGGCGAGTATGCCGATACCGGCATCCGGACGCGCCAAAAGGTTGCTAATCGAGGCCTTGCGGCCATCGAGATTGTTGGGTCTAGCGTTCATTGCGGCAGCAGCGGTCGGCTCGGGTGAGCTGATCGCCTTGCTTAGAGCGACGTCTGTTAGCGGCATGCCGAGCAAGGCGGCCCGGGTTCTTGCGGTCGCGATGATTTGGGGGCCTGCTTTCTGGGGTCTATTTACGTTCCGACTTCGTTTTGATGGGTGGTTTAGGCGCCACCGAGTCGCGGTCGCCATCGTTGTGGCATGCGTTGCGGCCGGCCTAACGACCTGGGAGCTTTTGGTAGGGCCTCAAGCGAGTGATGTAGCGACGTCGCGGTTGCTGGTCGAAACCTGGGTTACGTTCATGCTGGTTTGGGCGATCAACAACGTACTGCATTGCAGATTGGCCGCCGCCGGAGACGACGCCAAAGGACTTACCTGGCTCGTCACTGCCAGCGCCTTTTTTGTTGGCGCTGGCGTCGCGTATGTGCCGCAATTCGATACTCCCACCATCTGGAGCGTTTTCGCGAGCGAAGCATGCCTTGCGGTTGGGGGAGTATCGATTCTGCTTGCGCTGGCGCGGTACGGCGCTGGCGTGCCTCCCTTCACTTATCCTGAGGTGCGTCGCCAGCTAGTGCACAGTGCGGCCGTGGTCCTTCCGAACGGATTGGTCTGCGTGATGCTAGGTGCGTTCGCGTTTCGACTGTTGACTCTCCAGGCAGCGGCTCTGTTGGTCATCTTCGCCGCTGCGATCATGACCCATTCGTGGAGTGACAGCCGCTGGCGCGCTCGCATATTAGATGGCTATGATGAGAGCGAGAGAGTCATGGTGCTCAAAGGCCAAGTTGTTGCCCTTGAGCATGAGCTAGCACGCTCGCATCAGGATGAGCGTCAGCGCATGATGGGCATGCTGCACGACCAGGTAAAGAACCCGCTGTTGCGGCTCGCAAGCGGACTAGAAGACATGAAAGTCAACGTCGTGCAGCGTCTCATGGGAGATTCTGGCCTCCCCGCGCTGGAAAAGATGTTGCCCAGTTACGTTTTTGAACTGAGGGATGCCGCAACCAAGCTTGAGAACATCGTATACGCTTCGTACACTCCTGAGCTCATGGTTGGGGATCTCCATAAGGCAGTGCGCGACCTTACTGACAGGTCACCTCTATTCACGGACTTCGTTGGTGTGAGTGTTGAAGGGCTCGAGAGCCTCAGAGACGAACTTTTTACCCCAATGATCGCGCAACAGATGTATTCCATGATTTGTGAGGGCATCAACAATGCGGCGAAGCACATGCCTGGTTGCGCTCTTGAGCTGACTGGCGAGGCCGACGGGGAAACGCTGGAAGTCGAAGTTCTCAGTAGAGTCGACGGGGAGCGACGTAAAACGAACCCACTGAGCGTGCTTCAGAGACAAAAAAAGGGAGTCGGTATTCCGACGCGCCGTGAGGCGTTCGAGGCGTTGGGGGGCAAGGTCGACTTCAGGCAGTGGAACGATGGAAATGCCCGAGTGGCTTGCTTGCGAGGTTCGCTGCCGAGAACAGGAACTCGGCTAGCCTAGCCTAGGATGGTTGCGCTTGCGCGCTCACCACACCGCCGATCCCGAGGTCCTTATATGCGGTTACAAGGCCGACTTTTCGATCCAAGGCGTCACCGTCCGCATTGAATTCTGGGATGCCCAATGCATCAGTGATGCGCTTTATTCTCGCCTGTACGGTTCGCTCAGCTAACTCAAAGGGGACAATCGCTTGTTCTTTGAGTTTCTTTCCTATGCGGTCATAGGTCAGCCCTTCGGCGACAAAGCGAACAATAGCCTTATCCTCGTTGGGGAGACTCTCGAATCCGCGGTATCTCTCATAGAGTTCATGGACACTCCGGCCCACAACCAAATTCTGAGCAGATACCGATCGGATGTACTGGGTAAAGTCATCCTTATCGTCGCTGCCTTTCAAGAGAAACCCGCGGCCAGCTCCTCGAGCGGCAGCCATGAACTCGGACACTACATTCAAATCTTTTACAGAGGTTAGGAGCAAGAGAGGTAATTTCGGGTGCGATCGCCGCAACGTTCGCGCAAGTTGAACACCCGTTATGTCGTAAGCAGGGAAGTAGTAATCCAGAATGACGACGTGGGGCAAATCGGCTGCGTGCGACTTCATCCAAGGCTCGACGTCAAGAGGGTTAGTTAACTGAGCGATTACTACAAATCCCGGAGTCTCGCTGATCTGTCGCGCGTACATCTCCATGTGGGTAGGAGAGTCCTCTACGACGACGACCCGCAACAATTCGGCTGTCGTCGGATTAGCGGTACCGGACTTCGAGAACCTGCGCATAAACTCCTCTTCAGTTACAAAAACGAGCCGCGGGTCAGTCTCATGATGCGCCCGCTCCGGCTACTCTCAGTTACAAACTGATCCTAGTGGGGCGGCGGCGGCTCGGCTAGTGATGTGGCCGCAGGTTTTGATGCGGGTAACCACATCGCGAGTGCCAGTCTCGCAAGGTGAGAAGCCTGCCGGACGCCCCATTTGGCGTCTTGCCTCGCCGCGATTCAGTCACCATGGCTGGCTCGGAAAGGCCAAATTGCCACTATTCGCCCACGTCTGAACGAATACTGGCGTCGTGCGGATCGTTGCTTGCCGATGCCGCGCAGACGCTGGTTCCCTTCCATCGCCTTTAACCTCGCGTCCATTGGGTCGGCCGTTGCGCGCTTACGGCTCTGGTACAGATCACGTCCCGCAGCTCATTTAAGCTCAAAAACGAGAGCCGGCAATCGGGCTCGAACCGATGACCTGCGGTTTACGAAACCGCCGCTCTGCCAACTGAGCTATGCCGGCGCAGGGATGAATTGTAGCGGGGGGTGGCTGCTGGTGCGGCGAAGACAGGCGCGAGGGACGCTGTGCTCGGCGCTCGGTAGGACGCGGGCGCTTGGGCATAGGCGCTTGGTGCCTTGGGTGCCGCGAGCAGTGGTTCTGCTTGCCTGCGCGTGGGCCGTCTACTTGACGTAAAGTACGCGGCCGCAGTTGTCGCACAGGTGCGGGGGGTCGGCGCCGCGGGCGCGGTGCACGTCGCCGGAGGGGAGGCTCACGCGGCAGCCGCCGCACATGTTGTTCTCCACCAGGGCCACGGGGCGATTGGCTTTGCGGGGGCGCAGCCGCTCGTAGAGGGCGAGGTTGGCGGGCGACACCTGGGCGGCCTGCTCGGCGCGCTCGGCCTGCAGCTGTCGCAGCTCACTCTCCAGCTCGCCGATGTGCTCCACCGCGGCCGATCCCTCGGACTGCCAGCGGGCCAGCTGGCCCTGGAGCTCGGCCGCGGCCCCGGCGATGAGCTTTTCGGCGTCCTCGACCTTGGCCATCAGCTCGAGCTCGCGATCCTCCAGCTGGCTTACGGATTTCGCCAGCGCGCCTTCCTCGGCTTCCAGCGCGGCCAGCTCGCGCGGCACGGTTACCGCCCCGCCGTACAGCTTGGCGTGCACGGCCGTCTTCTTCACGTTGATGGCCGCGGCCTCCTGCTCGCTGGCGCGAAGCTGTTTCTGCAGGCCCTCTAGCTGCTGCTCGGCCGCCTTCGCGGCCGATCGCGCCTGGCGCACCTCGGCCGGCTCCTGAATCTTGGAGCGCTCGGCCTCCAGGCGCGCCGCGTCCGCGGCGATCCGCAGGTCGAGCGTCTGGAGATCGTAGAGCTGCTTGGCGGGATCCACAGGTCCTACGATTGTGGCATGCCCGGCGCTGCCGCTCAGCTCTTTCGGCAGGCCTTCGGCGCTGAGCCCGAGTTCGCCGTACGCGCCCCGGGCCGGGTGAACCTCATTGGCGAGCACACCGACTACAACGACGGCTTCGTGCTGCCGGCGGCCATCGACCTGGAGCTGGAGCTGGCCGGCCGTGCACGAGAGGGATCGCGGCTGGATCTGCGCTCTGTGGAGACGCCCGAGCCGGCCTCGTTCGAGCTGGCCCAGCCCGAGGCGTCTGGCTGGGGGCGCTACGCCGCCGGGGTGGCGCTAGCCATGAAACAGGCTGGGCTGCCGTTGAAGGCGTTCGAAGGGGCCGTTGCCGGCAGCCTCCCGCCGGGCGCGGGGCTGAGCTCGTCGGCGGCGCTGGAGCTGGCGGTGGCGCGGGCGCTGGCCCACGCGGCCGGCGTGGCCTGGGACGGGCCGGCCATGGCTCGGCTGTGCCAGCGGGCCGAGAACGAATACGTGGGCAACCGCTGCGGCATCATGGATCAGCTGGCCGTGGCCCTCGGCCGGGCCGGGCATGCGCTGCTGATCGACTGCCGCACCCTGGCCGTGGATCCGGTGCCCGTGCCGGCGGATCTGGCCATCGTGGTGTGCGATAGCGCCAGGCCGCGCCGGCTGGTCGAGTCGGCGTACAACGAGCGGCGTGCTGAGTGCGAGGAGGCTGCTCGGCTGCTGGGGCTGCCGGCGCTGCGCGACGCCACGCCCGAAAGCATCGAAGCGGCTGGGCTGCCGCCACGGCTGGCGGGCCGGGCGCGCCACGTGGTCGCCGAGAACGGCCGTGTGCTGGCCCTGGCTGCCGCGCTTCGCACCCACGACCACAGCGCCGCCGGCCGGCTGATGTACGCCTCGCACGAGAGCCTGCGCGAGCTGTTCGAGGTAAGCAGCCGAGAGCCGGACCTGCTGGTGGAGCTGGCCGCGGGCCTGTCGGGCTGCTTTGGCTCACGCCTCACCGGCGCGGGTTTCGGCGGCTGCACCGTTAGCCTGGTGGCTGCCGGCCGCGCCGAGTCGTTTGCCCGAGCGCTGAGTGCGTCCTACCGCGAGCGAACCGGATTGTCTGCCCGGGTCTGGATATGTCAGGCGGTGAACGGCGTCAGCGTGAACAGCCTGTAACGGAAGCCGCGGGAACGTCAGTCGGGTCAGTTGGTTGACGGCGGACGGGCACGAGCGGGGCGCGAGGCGACTTACGCCGAGAGCGTCGCGGGAGTACTGGCAGGCAGAGCCTTGCGCTCCGCTCCCCATTCGGCCACCCCTGAGTTGGGGAATGAGCGCCCTTCATGCCTGGCGGTGCGCTCAGCGGCCGCGCCGGCGGGTGGCTGGTTGAGGCGCGCTTTCCAGGCGCCTTCCATCGGCGCTCGCGGCTGCGCTGGCTTGCGCTGAGGGTGATGCGCTACGCAGCGTAGGGATAGAGGCGGGCGCCCTCGGGGCGACGGACCTGGTGGACGCGGCCGCGGACGAGCTTGCAATCGGTCTCGTCGATCGCGCCGGGGCTGGGGGACTCGCGGTCGAGCTGGGCCGCGCCCACGGTTGGTGGAGGTCAGGTTGCTCTATCCAAACAATTGGCATAGGCGTGGCCTGGGGGCGAATGGACGAGCTCGAGGAGCGTATGAGCGCCGCCGGGTCGGGCGGCGCCGGCGAGGGAATGGGCGTGGGCTGGGTGAAGGCCGGCGCGGAGCGGCGGTGAGTGGATGCACCGTGGGACGGTGGTGGGCTTGGGGAGGGCGCATCGTCGAAGACGAGCTCGCTCGACGCGCCAGTGGGGCTCTGCCGGAAGGCTGCCGGCCGGGTCCATGGCTGGACGCTGGAAACGTCGGCGAGGGTCGCGGCGGTGGACATCGGGACGTGAAGGCCGGCCGCGCCGGTGAGATCGGCAGCCGCGGCCGGTGGGGCTTCGTTGACGTCCTCCCCGTCATTCTCGGCCGGCGAATCGGCCGGCTGGCTGGAGGGCAGCGCGGTCGAGCCGGCCGGCGCCAGCAGGCTCATCAGGTGGGGGCTGGTCAGGTCGCCGGGAGCGTAGTTGATGCGGCGCAGGGGCGTGTAGCGAGGGTCGTAGGCGATGACGTGGTGGATGGCTCGTGGAGGCGTTTCCTCGAACACCCACATCCGCGTATGGCTGTCGTTGGCCCAACCGGCAAACAGACGCACGTGGCCATAGCCGCGCGGGTCCTGGCTCATGGTCAGGTTCAGGATATCGCCGGGCAGCAGCTCTTCCTTGTCGATGCGGAAGGCCACTCCCGGCAGTGTTTCCGTGGTACGCCGGGCTACGTTCCAGACGCGGCTCACAAAGGCCGAGCAGTCCATGCCGGCGGCCGAGTTGCCGCCCCAGAGGTAACGCACGCCCATGAGCGCATTGGCCAGGTCCACAATCTGCTCGGCGGTGACGTTCACCGGACCCCCAGCCCTGGAAACCAGGCGCGGCGGGCTGAGCAGCGACAGGATCGGCGCGAGGATGCCGGACTTGGGCGCTGCCGGGGCAGCGGGCAGCACGACGCGGGCAGCGCCTCCGATTTCGCCCAGCAGAGGCAGGCTGGGTGAGGGCAGCGTGAGCGGCCCGAGGGTGAAGCTCGGGGCCGAGGGCTCGGACACAGCCACGGCGGCCGGATCGGCCACGGTATGCGGACCGGGGTCGCCTTCGGTCTCGGCTGGGGGCGCGACGCGGCCAAGCCAGGGGATGTCGGCGTCCGAAGGCGGGCTCGCCAGCCACACGGGTGCTGACGGGTCCGGCCTAGCCGCGCCGGCTCTGGCGGATGGCGGCGGTGGCGCGCTCCGCAGCAGGCCCGGGCCGAGGACCAGGCTCAGCAGCAGCGGAAAGATGGCGATAAGGCTGATAGCCGGCACAGTCCCCTCCCCGTTTCCACGTCTGGAGGTATGGAACGTGCGAGGGTGACGGCCAGGGGGAAATCTGGGCCGTTCGGGCTACCTGGTCACGGGCTGCTCGGCGCGTCCCGCCCTCGACGCGATGCCGGGGCGAGTGTAGGGTTGTAGGTATGCAAACGGTTCGAGAGCAATTCCTGGCTTTTTGCGACGCCGGTCAGGTCGAAGGTGGCGAGGAGTCGCTCGACGACCGCGACCGAGAGCTTCTCACTGTGCTCGCGTCGCTCGACGCCTGCTACCGCGAGAACATGGACGAGGCGCTGCCGATCATCCTCCGTGCGGTGGCGCTGCGCATCGAGCAGCTGCGGGCGGGCCTGGATCCCCGGCCGGAGGAAACCGCCCAGGCAGTGCTGCGAGAGATGACGGGCGAGCCGTCCGAGAACTGAGGCTCGTGCGCTTCGGCCAAGGCTTGTGGCTGCCTGGCCGGCTAGGCCGGCGCCACTAGCCTGTGCGCCTGGTCTATGGCCGTAACCCGGTGCGAGAAGTGCTCGCTGCCGGGCAGCCCGTCGATCGGCTGCTCTACGCCGACGACCACGCCCGCGAGATCCAGTTCCTGGTCGCCCAGGCCAGCGCCCGCGGCGTCGTTACCCAGCAGGTGGGCCGGGCCATTCTGGATCGCGTGGCGCACGGTGGCAATCACCAGGGTATCGCCGTGGAGCTGCCGGATCGCGCCGCGGCGACTATCGACGAGGCCCTGGCGCTGGCCCGGCGGCGCGGCGAGCCGCCGCTGCTGCTCCTCCTGGATCACCTGCAGGATCCGCAGAATTTCGGCACGCTGCTGCGAACGGCGGATGCCGTGGGCGCGCACGGCGTCATTTTCCCCAGCCGGCGGGCGGCCGGAATTACGCCCGCGGTGTCCAAGGCCTCGGCCGGGGCCGTGGAGCACCTGCTGATGATCGAGGTGTCCAACCTGGTGCAGGCCATCGAGCAGCTGCAGCGGCAGCACGTGTGGGTGGCTGGGCTCGACCAGCGGGCGGCAGAGCCCTATTGGCAGCTCGATGCCACCGCCAGCCTGGCACTGGTCGTGGGGTCCGAAGGCTCCGGGCTGAGCCAGCTGGTCAAGAAGCGCTGCGACCTGCTGGTGAGCCTACCGTCGCGAGGGCAGGTCGAGTCGCTCAACGCCGCCGTGGCCGGCTCGATCGTCCTGTACGACCTGTGGCGGCGCCGAAGCGCAGCCTCAGCGGAATCCTAGCCGGAGTCGCTGGCTTAGGCCGGTGGGAGCGGGATCTCTTCCACGTAGGGGGCATGGTCCACGACGCGCAAGGCGCACTCGCCTCGGACCAGGGCGACGATGGCCTCGCCGGCCAGCGAACGGCGCCAGCCGCTCAGCAGCCGCAGATCGCTGGCTTCGCTGCCGTTCCGGCCGCTGAGGACGGCCACCAGCAGGGCATCCAGATCGGAGCGGGTGCCCACGAGCTCGGGAGCGATGCCCGCCTCCTCCGCCCGCATGCGCAGGACGGCGTCGGCCAGCCCGGCCACCATGCGGGCACGCGTCACCACGTTGTGGTTCGGCGGGGCCGAACGCTTGACCGACGGCGCCACCTTGCCGCGCTCGATGGCGTCCAGGATGGCCTGGCCCGATCGCTCGGCCTCGCGCGCGTCGAAGCCGCGGATGGTGCGCAGCTCGCGCACGCTGGCCGGGGCGCGGCGCGCAATCTCGACCAGGGTGGCGTCCTTCACCAGCCAGCCGCGCGGCACGTCGCGCGCAGCGGCGGTATCCTCGCGCCAGCGTGCCAGCTCCCGCAGGATGGTCGCCTGGCGCGGAGACAACGTGCCCTGCCCGGAGACCTTGCGCCAGGCCTCCTCGTCGGTGGCGTAGGCCTCGTCCTCCTCCAGCCAGCGCATCTCTTCGGCCACCCATTCGGCGCGGCCCAGGTCCGCCAGCTTCTGCTGCAGGATGTCCGCGGCCGGCAGCAGGTAGCGAACGTCGTCGGCCGCGTAGCTGAGCTGCCGTTCGGTGAGCGGCCGCCGGCACCAATCGGTGTAGGCTTCGCCCTTCTCCAAGGTGACGCCGAGCAATTCCTCCATGAGCCGGCCGTAGCCGAGCGAAGCGCTGAGCCCGGCGAAGCCGGCGGCCAGCTGCACGTCGAACACGCGGGTGGGTGCTTGCCCGCCGAGCTGATAGAAGAGCTGCAGGTCCTGCCAGCCCGCGTGCAGCACCACCTCTATCGATCGGTCGGCCACGAGCTCACCCAGGCGCTTCACGTCGGCGCCCTTGATGGGGTCGACCAGGAAGACGCGCTCAGGTGTGGCTACCTGGGCGAGGCAGAGCTGGGCGAAGTAGGTCTTCTCGCGCAGGAACTCGGTGTCGACGGCCATGCGGCCCGCCGCGCGCACGGATTCGACCACGGCATCCATCTGATCGCGCGAGGTGACCATGGTCACCGGCAGCTTGGCGGCCAGGATGGCCGCTTCTCGCCCGGTCACGCCCACAAGTCTCGCACGCTCCGAGGGGGCCGGAGCCCCAAAGCTATACTGCGTCCCGTCAGCCTCGCCGACGTAGCTCAGCTGGCAGAGCGATGGTTTTGTAAACCATTGGTCGTCGGTTCGAATCCGACCGTCGGCTCAGTTTTGTGAGCACGAAAATGGCCCCAACCGAACTTTTCGGCTGAGGCCATTTTGGCTACCGGCAGCAATTCCGGCAGCAATTCTCAGATAGGATACGCGCTATGAGCTTCATGCCTATTAGGTTTGGCGTCGCTCAGATCTGCTTGAACGGCCATGCTGTAACCGGCGAGCTAGATCGCTTCCCCGAAAAATCGCAGAAGTACTGCAAGTACTGCGGCGCGCCGACCATCACCGCTTGCCCAAACTGCCATGAGGGCATCCGAGGAAAGCAAAGCGGCGGCGGATTGCTTTACTACGCTGGCTATCGGCCTCCGAACCATTGCCATGAGTGCGGCAAGGCGTATCCGTGGATCGAAGCCAAGCTAGAAGCAGCGCGCGAACTGGCGAAAGAAGAGCTAGAGCCCGACGATGCTCAAGTGTTAAGCGACGCTCTACCGGACCTTGTTGCGAGCACTCCAAAGACACCCGTGGCAGTTGGACGAGTGAAGCGTATTTTTAACAAGGTCGGCCCCGCCGTTGGCGAAGGCTTCAAGGAGATACTTGTCGGCGTTATCGCCGAAACGGCGAAGCGGGCCATCTGGTCCTAAGCGCTTCCGCTAAGCGCGCGCAACTTGTCGTCCATGAGATCGGCAAGCTCGCGTTTGCGCTCATCAAATAAGTGCCCGTAGACGTTCGCCGTTAGGCTGATCTGGCTGTGCCCGAGCTGCTCCATTACGTCTCGAAGCTCGGCGCCCTCGGCAATCAGGAATGAAGCGCATTGATGGCGCAGATCATAGAAACGCTTGCGCGGTAGCCCGAGGCTGGCGAGTAGCTCTTGGAAGTCATGAGTAACCGTCGAAGCATGTAGCGGCGCGCCCTCGTCTGTCGCGAACACGAGCCCCCAATCGTTCGCCCATTCGGATCGCTTGCCCTTCGGCCGTTCCGATGCGGGAAGCTCGGCAGTCGCGGCGACGGCCTTTTGCTCGAAGCCCTGCGCCTCTAGGTGATGCTGTAGGGCGATCTTGACGGTTGCCGGCAACGGCAGCGTTCGCCGGCTGCGCGCGGTTTTCGTCGTCTCGTTGAGTTGAAACGACTTCGCTCGACTGTCACGGTAGAGCGTGCGGCGAATGTGGACGAGCCCGGCATCGAGATCAACGCAGTCCCAACAGAGGCCGAGCGCCTCGCCTTGCCGGATGCCTGTCGCAAGCGAGAGCAGGTAGAGCGCCTCAAGCCGATTTCCCTTGATGGCATCAAGCAGGATGCCTGTTTCTGCCGGCGTGAGCGGCTCGATCTCGGCCGCTGGCGGTTTGGCCGGCAGCTTGGCGAGCTGCGCGACGTTGCGAAGAATTAGCCCGTCTCTAACGGCTTGAGCGAGCGCGGCTCGAAGGATTGCGCGCATGTGGCTTGCAGAACGCGGCGCGAGGCCGGCCGCGATCTCGTCGGTCAGGAATTTTTCGACATCGCTTGGGGTGAGCGCCACTAATGGGTGGTGCCCCAGCGCGGGAATCAGCTTTCCGCGTGTCCACGACTCATATCCGCGCCACGTGGACATACGCAGACGCGGCGGTTTGACGGCGTCAAGCCACCGATCGAGGTACTTAGCAAGCCTCAGATTCTTGTCTTTGCGCGGCAAGTTGTCCTCGATCTCTGCCTGCCGGATGCGTATCTGCGCCGCTACGTCGGCACGAGTGCGACCGCGAAAGTACTCGCGCTTGCCGTTGCCGAGGCTGATTGACCCTCGCCAGCCTTCGCCCGATTGATAGATCGAACCCTCGCCGAAGCCGCGTCGATGTCTGCTCAAGTTACGCCAGTTCCAATGAGGCTAGGTGCGATCGCACGGTCTCTAAGAGAGATTCGCCTTTGGTCGCCAACTCGTCAGATTTGAACGAGATCGAACTAAGGTCTCTCGGATTTTTCAAATAGTCGGCACGGATATCGAGAAAGTCGTTGAACATATCGTCGAATGCCAGGTAGATCTTGCGGGCTTCCGGATCGTGCTCTTGGGCAAAGATAATCATGGTCGCTCTGGCCTCCTTGCTGAGCGCTATTGATCGCTCGTCTATTAGCTTCTGATTTGAGTGTTGGCCCGACATTTGTACGGACAGCGATTCCATTTCTTCGACAGCCGATAGCAATCGGTGATAGAGTCCGCGCAACCGGTTGCGGTTGTCGTCAGCCAGGGCTTGGAGACGTGCCTCTCGATTTCGCCTGTCTTGCTTAGCCTGCGTAACAAGTACACCTCCTAGCGAAAGGCCGCCTGATATCAAGCCGCCTATCATGCTTGAAACCAAGGCTGCAAGATCCAACATCAGTTACTACCCATCAGGTCGGACGGCCGGCACCCTAGGGCTTCGGCCAGCTTGCGAGCGGTCGGCGGCCGGACATCGCGGCCATTTTCGATTCGGCTGATGCTGATCCGGTTAATGCCGGAAGCTTTGGCCAGCTCGTCCTGGGTCATTGCGGCTCTTTCCCTGTGAGACCTAAGGTTGGGCAGCTTCAAGATGCATTCTCCACTAAAAGTACCATGTACGCTACAACGACGCTACTTTCGATTTATGATGCTGCACGGATTATTTAGATAAGGAGAGCAAAATGAACCGCACCGCCCAAATAGCCGACTTCGGGATCTACACGTCGCCAGCGCTCGGCCGCATGCTTAATAGCCTGGGGCTCGATTGGCCCACGAGCGTTCAGGAAGCCGCATTGCTGCGAGATCGACTTCCCGGTCTAGCGAACGACGCCGACGAGGCAGTCTTGTTGCTCGATAAGGAGCTGGCCCGAGCGGCGGCTTCCTAGAGACAAAAGGGCGGGAGGCGTTTAAACGCGCTGCCCGCCCTTTTTCGTCTGCCTAGCTCCTAGGCTGAGCCCCACAAGTTACCGAGCATGCCGCCGCCGTTCTGCTTTTGAAGCAGATTCGAGCGCACGGCGTCGGCCAGTTCGTCGAGCGCCCATATCGAGCCGGCGACGTGAACGATTGTCGTATTGCCGCCGATCGCGCCGAGCGCCGAGTTCGGGAATGTATAGCCGTTCGAGCCCGGAACGAAAATCTCCGGCCCTTTCTCGCCGACGAGGCGCGGCATACCGGCGATCTCTGGCCCGCCTAGGGCATGGCCCGGCGTCGCGACGGTCGCGCCGACTGTTAGTGCATTGCCCATAGGTAGGTCGATCTTGAGCTGGCCGCCGTGTATGTGGAATATCCCGAAATCGAGATTTAGCGACGCGAACGCATCAGATATCGCCTGGCCCAACTTCGGCCCTAGTTCCTTCGCCGCGTCGATCACGCCCTTAACGAGCCCCTCGCCGATCTTGAAAGCGACCTCGATGATCTTTGGAACCGCGACGGTAATGATCCAAGTCGTGATCCCGATAAGTAGCTCGCCGAGCTTTACTAGCAATTGCGCAAGCGCCGGCACGACCCATTCGAGGAACGCCGGTACCCATTGACCGATCAGCGTTTGCACTAAGTCGGGCGCGTTGTCGCCGATCCAGTCGAGCACACCGGTAAGTAAGTCGCCGAGGCTCCGCAAGAGCGGCGGGATCGCGTCAGCCGCCCACGATACAAGCGTGTCGGCCCATCGGGCGAGTTGTGCAGCCAATGGCGGGATCTGTGCAACCGCCCAGGCTAGAACCGTTGACGCCAATTCGCCGAGTTGACGCACGAGGGGCGGCGCCGCGTCCTTCGCCCATTGGGTAATCGCCGTGACGAGCTGCGCGCCCATGCCGGCCATTGTTTCGAGCAGCCGAGCGCGCATCGCATAGAAGCTGGCGACGATATTCTCCATTGCGCCCAGGACGTTCCCGGCCCGGAGCTGGCCGAACGCTGAACCGATCGCGTCGCCGAACTGTTTAAACGGCTCGATCACGCGGTCTAACGCCTGTGGCAGCGTGCCGAATAGCAGGTTCGTAATCCCGGTGATCTTTTCGTGGAACCGGTCGATCGGGCCGCCGACAATGCCTTGTATACCCTCGGTAAGCGCCAGAAAGAACGAATTGGCGTCGCCCGAGCCTAGCGCCTTCACCATATCGACGACTTTTCCGATCGCCGCGCCGACTGGCTCGAAGATCGGCCCGACTTTCTCGCCGAGCTGTAGGCCGCCGACGAAATCGAGTAGGTGCGTCGTTCCTTCGGTGAGCCATTCGATCGTTTTGGTGAGCGCCGGCATTAGGCCGACGGCCAACTTGAGGCGCACGCCCTCGATCGCCCCGTCCATGTCCTTATGGGCCATCGCGAACTTATGGATCTGCGCCACGTTATCGGCGCTCAGCGCGAGCCCGTACTTTTTCGCCGCCGCCTCAGCCTCTTCGAGCCCCTCTTTCCCGAGGTTGAGCACTGGCAGCATATCGGCGCCCGACTTGCCGAAGAGTTGCATCGCCCGCGCGGTCTTTTCTTGACCGTCCGGCAGCTCTTTGAACTTGTCGGCCACATCGCCGAGCACATCCACTAATGAGCGCTGGCGCCCGGCCGCATCGTTCGCCGTGACGCCGAGATCCCTTAGAACTTCGAGCGTCGTTTTGCCACCCGGTACGGCGCCGTCCTCGGCATCTTGCACGCCCTGCAAGCCCTTTGCGAACTTCACGAGGGATCGCGAGGCGGCGTCGGCCTCGACGTTCTGCTCTTTGAACATGAAGAGCAGGCTTGAGGCTTGCTCGGTCGAGGCGCCGGTCGTCATTGCCAGCTTGCGCACGGCTTCGCCGTACTCTTGAGTTCCGCTGACCATGTCTTTGAGTTGGTCGCCTAAGCCGGCGCCGAGACTCATCGCCGCCTTGCCGAGCACGAATCCGGCAGCCACCTTGCCGACATCGACGAGGCTTTCTTTCAGCTTGCCGAACATGCCGCCGCCTTTTTCGGCCTGCTTGCCGGATGCTTCGGAAGCCTCGCCGGCCCGGCGCAGTGGCCCGGACGCCTCATCGGCGGATTTCTTGACCTGATCGAGCGCGGCTGCCTGCCGCTTGGTTGCGGCCTCTGCGCCGGCATCTTCGCCCGCTAGCTTGATCGCTAGGGTGGCGGCGGAACTAGCTGCCATCGTCGAGGATGCTCAGAGCGCGAATTAGCAACGCGACATCTTCCGCCTTGGCGGACGGCGGCATTTTGGCTCCAGCCATCTCCGACGCCGCTTGAATTGCCGCGAACGCCTTCGGTCGCTTCGCCATGATCTGGAAGGCGGACGCCGCCTTATTGAGCCGTTGAAACATCGCCATCTTTCGCAGTGCATCCCAGTCGGCAGGTTCGAGCGCGCGCAGTTGAGCGACGGCAAACGAAAACCTGTCGTCGCGGCCGATTGCTGCTTTTATCGAGTTGAGCAACGATTACCCCTTTCCCTTGGGAATGAAACGCGGTGGTTTAGCGCGCCAAGCGCGTTTAAACGCCGCTGGTTGACAAGTGGGCCGCTACAGCGTGGCTTAAAGGGCTTGATTAGCGGCCGAGCGCCGCTGAGTACGTCGCGGCGTAAATTGCCGGCTGGCGACTACGAGAAGCTGGCCGGCGTTGATGTTTGACAGTGAACCTGCTACTGTCGGCGGATGAGCGAGTCGCGAGAACTCCGATGCATTCTCGGGAGCCTTCACAACGAGTACCGGCCTCAGTCGGACGACCAGACCATCCACAGGGAGCCGTTCTCGATACATGACGGCAAGATTCAGGGTACCGAGGTTTATGAGATGTGGCGCCAGGAAGTCAGACCAGGGCAATGGCAGGATGTCTGGTACTTCCGAAGGACTGAGTTCACCCAGGGCGAGAACTACCTTCAGCCGAAGTCTGCTGAACCCGATAGCAGCCAGATCGAGCCCCAAACGAGGTTCTCCGTCTGAGCGTTTAGCCTGCCGTTGTCGGAGCTAATTGCGACTCGTTTGCAATTACTAAACGACTCTTATCAAAACGCGTAATAATGCGACCGCATTCGCGGGACTGCGGGCGGGTTCCGGCAGTCGCCCAACCGTAGAGATTTAGATCCCCCCTACGCCTGGCACGTCAGCTCACTTGGGCTTATCGATGCTGGCTAGGATTCGATGTCCGCGATGCCTCGGCCGGTCGCCCACTGGCCGTCGTCGTTTAGGCGCGTGCTGCCAACGAGCCAGCCGCACGGCTACTCATTCGCCGCTGTTCATTCAAACTCTCCGCGCTACGCACGAACCTTCACGCGCATTCCTCCGTCGTGAGCCGCCGATCAAGCGGTGGCTGGCTTCGCTGTCCTCGACCCAATTTGGCGTGGTGCCAATCTAGGCCAGCCTCAAATAAGATCGCCAGCCTTTCGCCTATCGGTCGGTTATGGTCGCTCATGCTTGCTGGGTTACGGTCGTCGGTTTCGTCCTCTGTCCAATCCCAAACGGCATGTTTATCAGCCGTACTCCATGCCGCTACGGATCTGCGGACAGCCGCCCCTTGCTCGCCATTCGCCTCAAGGTAGACGCATACCCGATCTGCTAGGCGCTCTTCGGTGTACCCGAACTCACGAGCCAGACTCACGTAGTAATCCCGCCAAGCGCCATCCGGCGCACCTAATCTCGGTTGCCTGGGAAATGCAAACGCGGTGCTAGGCGGCGCGCCCTCCGGGCGCATAGCCGAAGCGCTAGCTTCCTGCCGGTTGCCGGTTGCCGGTTCTTCTCTTAGCCGGTTGCCGGTTGCCGGTTGCCGGTTGTACTGGTACGGCTTGGAACTAGACCGGAAAACCTTGCCGCGACGATACAGATCATTAAGCCGTCGCCGGATCGTCTCGACGTTCATATTGAGTAATGCGGCGAGTTGCTCGGCCGTCATTTCTCGATCTGTGAGTGCGCCGAGGATCACGTCTGCCTGAGCCACTAGTTCAACTCCGGCCGGCCGGCGTCCAGCCCGGCGCGGATCTCTGTGGACTCGTTCGAGTCCGCTTCCATGGCGTCTATGAGGTTCCAAAGCGCGTTTTCGGGCGTCGTTGCGCGCGACATTCCATAGTGGCGAATCAGTTGCTCGGCGGTGCCATCGCGGCGCGGTTCGAAATGCCGGCGCCGGCTGCTCAATTGCATGAGACGCGCGCACGTCGGCTCGGTCGCCGGTAACTGTTCGACGAAGCGGGCCAAGTCGTCGAGTGCTTCGGCGGCGAGCTGGCTACGCCGGTCAGCCCATTTCGCCGCCACGCTGCGCCGGTACTCAGCGCGCTTGCGCAGATATGCCGCGACTCGCAGCCGGGCTGGCGTTCTACGCTGCATGCCGCTTCTGGCCCTTAACGGGCGTCGGCTCGCCGCATACAAACCGCTCTAACGCGGCGACCGGCACTCTGACTAGGTGTTTGCCGACTCGAACAGACGGCAGCGTGTTTGTCCAGACCAGCCGCCACGCTGACCGCTCAGAGATGTTTAAACGTCTAGCCGCCTCAGGGACACTTATCGCCAGCTCAGAGGGATGCGTTTCGCTGATTTCCGTTCTCCTGACCGCCAGAGATTGACGCGGGCTCATGGTCTCGCGTGAGGCGCGTTAAGCTGCTTCCGCCACCATTGCGTGCCTGGTGGAAATGGCCGTGCGGCGAATCGCTCGGCCTCTTGCTCGACCTCTGCCTTTGTTAGGCGGCTCAGATCTCCGAGGCGGCGTTGATACAGATGGAACGCCTCGTGCCGCGCCACTTCGGTTACTTCATCCGGCGAAATGTCGGCGCTGATCCAAAACTCGTGAGCGTCGCTGTTGGCCTCGATCCAGCCAATAGCAACCACGCAGCCAGCAAGCTTTGGTTCGATTTCTCGAAACCAACGAATCGCTGGAACCGGCATTCCCAGCTCCCAACAAGCACTCGCCAAAGCGCGTTCAGCCGTCGATCGAAGTGACGGCGGTATCTCGGCGGCGGGTAGCTCACGGTGAGCCGGAATCACGACCGCATTAGATCGTGCCGAGCCGTTCTGCTCGAACGATTCTTCGCACCAAATCCTCTGACGGCTCGAATCGAGCCTCTAATCGAGCCCGACGCCATTCGGTCGAGCCGGCCGTACGAACCGTGCGGCGACCCTGTGGAGTCGATAGCCGGCCGATCGTCTCACTAAGCGTGCCGACTCTATCCGCCATACCCGAGTTGACGGAGCGCTTGGCGCCGAGCATGCGGCCTTCACCAAAAGCCCGACCGCGGACTCGGTCAACAGGCATTGCCCGTGCTTTTGCAACGTCACTCGTGAACATGGCGTATAGGTCGTCTACGCGCGATTGAATCGAGGCGAGCGCCTCATCGGTCAATGGCCCGAACGGATTTCCTTCGACCTTGTACTTGCCGGCCGAGATCAGCGTCGGCTTTACGCCGGCTTGCTCCAACGCGCCCGACTCGTCGAAATGGGCGCAGAACACGCCTATCGATCCGACCTCACCGGACGGCGTAACTACGATCTCGTCGGCTTGTGACGCCAGCCAGTAGGCCGCCGAGGCGGCCATGCCGTTAGCGACGGCGACGATCGGCTTAGTTCCGCGAGCGGCGTTGATCTGCGCGGCCAGCTCGGGAACGCCCGAAACCGTGCCGCCCGGAGAATCCACGTTAATCACGATCGCTGCGACGTTCGGATCGGCGACGGCTTGCGCGAACATCGCGCCGAAACACTCTGTAGACGTGCCGCCAAAGAGCATCGACCATAGGTCGGCGCGTTGCGAAATTGGCCCCATCATTGGCAGCACGGCGACGGCGCCGGCTTGACGAGCGGCCGGACCGCTTAGAGCAGCCGGCGCCCTGATCGCTTGCGGATCGTGCCGCACTAACTCGGCCTGGATCGCCTGAAACGCAGAACGTCGAATTGCCCAAATTTCAGGCGAGACGTTCGGCATACCTACAACCCAAGCGCGCGCACCTGGCGCTCGACGTCGGCGACCCTTCCCTCAACTTGCTCACCTGAAAGAGCCTCGAACTTGAGCGCTGCCAACTCGTGTTGGATTCTCCGTAATTCCGTGAACGCCTCGTCTAGCTCATTGGTCGTGCCGAATGGGTTTCGCTTTCTTTTCTCCTGGAACAGGTCATGTAGACGACTTTCGAGCGCCGCAATTCGAGGATCGGCAGTGTCGAGCAACGTCCGCTCGATCAGTGCAGCTTCATGCTCACGAACGACGTTCGAAGTTGCCCGTTGCCCGAGCAGGTCGATCAAAATCTGTTCTTCGGCCGCTAGCTTCGATCGTGCCAGTCCGGCGCGCTTGTCAGCCTCAGCGATGCGAGCCTCAAGGACTTTGTCGGGCTGCGCAGCGAGTAGTTCGGTGCGACGCACGACAAGTTGCGCGCGTGTGGGTTCGGTGGTTGTTGCCATGGGTAGCTCCTTTGCGGTTTCATGGAAGCGGGCGGGATCGCCCTAACGACGGTCGCCTCAGGCTTCGATTCGCAGTTGTCCCGCGACGCGGCGAAGCCTTTGAGCTTCCTCAACTTCGTCGGCTGCACAGGGACCGTGCGCATCCGAAAGCGCTTCGGCGATCAGGCTGCGTAAGAGCGAGCCGATATGACGGCGGTCGCTTGACAACGCAAGCAACCGCTGACGGCCAATACTCGGATCTTCGGCGGCCAAGATCAGGGTCGGATTGGCGAGCATGATTTCTCCTTTCTGCCAGAGTGAAGAGCAACGGCTCTTCCACTCTTTAAGGAGTTCGCCTACCGAAAATCGGACATCAGGCGGCCTTTTTCTTAGCTAGCACCCGCGCATTCCGCCAGTAGGTTGCTCCGAGTTTGCATCTCATCCGGCGCAAGACCTTCGAATCGGCCTCGTACCTGTCGAGATCGAATAATTCCGTAGCCTTGGTCCCTGGCCGCTTAGCGTTAAGTCGTGCGACTACCGCTCTCTCGGCTGCCGTCAGTCCGAGTCTTTCGCACGCAAAAGTGAGTGATGGTTTGTCCATGGGCTCGTACTCTGATTCGTCGTCGGCGACGGTCGGCAGCAGGCCATAACCGTGCCAAGATTCGAGATCGGGCTGCCTGCCGATCCAGTCGTGATCCACACGATCGCCGGTGGGTTCGTTGTGCAGTTTTGATAGAAACGCGGCTCGCATTCCCCAACCATCGTCGCTCTCATCCGCTACGTTGTCGGTCGGCTTCCACGATTGGCCGGCCAGATAGCGCGCTTGGCGGATTTGCACCTTCCAGTCAGCCATATAGGCACGCCGCCCGGCGATAACCTCGGGATCTCCATATGGGTTGGCAAGCCCCTCTTGTCGGCCGCGCGCACTTACCCGACCCTCTAGGCTCTGCTTAGCTCGATCCTCTTGCAGATCCCGGTGTCGCCGAGCCTTGTCTTCACGGTAGTTGCGGACGTGATGTTCGCCCACTAGATCTAGTAGCGAGGCGCGGGCCGCCCGCTCGATGTGATCGTATGCGACCGGGCAGTGCTTTAGAGCTGCGTCGGTATTGTGGACAGCCAAGAGCATGGTCGCTCTCCAAGCCGCGTTCAGGGCGCCCTCAAGATCCAATCGCTCGACCAATTCCATGAGGCCTCTGTCGTTAAAGAGCCGACTTACGCTATGCCATTCCCACAGCCGATCGATGTCCTCGGGTTGCGGATTCTGCGATACGAGCCACACGGCGTCTGCGTAACGTAGTGCTGTGTCAACCGTCAGGAGGTATCGCGGGCGGCGCCGACCGATTGCTTTTGAAACGGCTGTGTTGTCGAAGTGAGCGAGCAACCACCGCGCCGGCTCATCCCAATGGGGATGCACCTGGCGGTAAAAAGCCTCGATCTCTGCTATCGGCTGAATGCTGAATTGGTGCGTGCTTGCCGGCTTCCCATATGGGAACGCCATGCCGAACGGTATGTTGAATTCATCGACCGTAATAAGCGGAGTGGGATCGCCGATATGGTTACGCCGGTCTGCGGGTCTCAGGTAGGCAAGCCAACCGTCGGCGAGAAGTGCCTCAGCCAATGAGATCGCGAGCCTACTTCCCGAGATGTAAGCGTGCTACGGCTATTTTCACGCCCTCAGAATACCAGCGACTTCGGCAATAAGTAAAGTAGCTTCGGAAATGCCGAAGCAGCCGCTACCATTAGGCCATGGATGAGAACAGTAGAAGCAGCGGAGCGGCTGAGGTTCGAGGCGCCATGCGTCCAGCGACAGCCGCGATGATCGAATGGCTCATGCGCGCTCGGGGAATCACTCAGCGCGAACTAGCCCGCGCTATCGGTATGCCGGAGAGCGAGCTTTCAACGATGATGCGCGGGCGCCGTGGCCTGGGCCTTCATTGGCTAGAAGCCATTGCCGCTATGCTTGGCGTTTCGCCCGGCGAGCTGCTCGATGCTGGCCGGTCCTTTGAGGATCTCATCGAGGATCGCGCCGCCCTGATGGATTGGCTCGATCGCGAGACGGCCAAGTTCATGGACAGAGTTAAGGCAACTGTTCTAGGAGTGCTAACCGCAGAGGCCGCGGAACGGGAATTCGGGAGCCTATAGGCCTCTCGGCCCCCCTTTTTCGGTGCAAGGGCCGCCTCGACACCGCCGGCTTGGTAGTCTAAGGTCATGCCGTTTTCGACCGAGCAAGTTAAAAGCTTGGCAGCCGCAGTCAATCTCAAATTGGGGGACCGTGGATGCCCCCTTTGCGGAAATAAAGATTGGAGTATCTCACCGGATTTGGTGATCATCCCCCTGAAATCCGGCCCTGGACCACTCATTGCTCGCACTAGTGCCCATTGGAGCGGATATGGAATTCCGGCGATCGGCATAACGTGTACGAACTGCGGTAACACCCACCTTCTGCATATCGAGAAACTCGGATTCATCGACTCCGGGTCAATCTAGATGCCTGTAACATCCACTCGGACTTCGGTCGAGCCGGACACGATGCACATGAGGGAAAGGTCGCGCTCGTGGCTCGCCTTTGCCTTGGTTCTTCTTTTGGCTTTTTTGATTGGCGCGAATGTCTGGGCGGAAGCCAACCAATGGGGAAATACTCAGGCTCTCGACAGAATTACGACTGGCATGATCGGGATTTTCGGTACGGTTTTAGGCTTTTATTTCCGAGACACTCGGGACGAGTAAGTCGGGTTTCTGGCGGCAGGCGGCCGCGATGCCGGCGTCCGCCGACAGCCCGTCCCAACTTATGTCATCTTGTAACAGTTTGTGCAACGACCTCGGTCGTTTAGCCCGTCTCGGTCTGGTGTTCTTGCCAGAAGCGGTAGCAGAACGCCACGTACTGCTTCGGATTGAGTTCTTCTGGGTACTGCCCGCCGTATTTCGCTAGCGTCCCATTCTCAGCGAACCAGGCACATTCATTCCAAGCTGCCGCCACAGCAGCAGAAGCGCGTTTACCACGACTCCACGGGCGAAATCCATGCCTAATGTTCGCGTCTATTAACGCCATTCTTTGGGTTCTAACTGACAGCTCTCGATAGGGCTCGTCTCTAGCCGCCAGTTCTTGCTCTAGTGCATACACTTCTGCGGATCGAGCTCGTATCGAGTCGAACTTGTTAGTCTCGGGTTGCGACGAGCCGGAGGCGAGATTACAGGTCGCGGCGGCCAACCGATCCAAATCCTCGTTAGCGAAATCGTTTCGCAACAGGTAGTGACCTCGCTTGTACAGCTCGACGCATCCCATTTGGTAGCCTCGCGCGATCTGCTTCCTGGTGCTCTTCGGCCACTCCGCAACAGAGAACGCCAAAGAGGTAACTACCACCACCGCAACAACCAGCGCGAGAGAAGTCATAGTCCATCATTGAAGCATATTCAGCTAGCTGGCGGCCATTCGGGATCAGCGAGTTTTCCGGTCGCTGGTTTGGATCGCTCGGCAACCTACCCTAGGGGTCGCTGACTCGTGGCGTCAGTCGGTCCGGTCCGGCTGCTCGCCTGCGCTAGGGGCCTTCGTCATCTTTAGGCAGGTTCGGCCCGAGCAATTCCAGAAACAGTAGCGGCACTCGTAGAGATGCCCGCTACGGCCGACGGGCAATCCTTCGGCCTCAGGGACGTACTCGCGGCAGCATTGACACGGGACGGTGCGAACTGTTGTACTGTTCATCTGTGCAGTATAGGGGGCCATTCGGTCGTTGACATTGGAGCATTGCCGCCTGCCTGGTCTATGCTACCTTGTTAACAAGAATGGCCTCCCCTGATTCTCCACCTGACCCATCGGTAATACTCGGCGAATACGACAGAAGTTGCCAAGATTACCACGCGCTTATCGAGGACGCATCCCGCATTATCACGGCATTGTTAGATGAAGAGGGAATTCGGGTACACGTCATTTCGAAGGGCTTAAAGGAGCGAGAGAGCCTCCAAAGAAAGCTCCTGCGGGAGGACGCCCGGTATCGCGCGCTGGCTGATGTCACAGATGTCGCCCGCATGCGAATCATTACGTACTTTGCAGATGACGTGGACCGCGTCGCCACCGTGATTGAACGTGAATTTGATATCGACACCGAAAACTCAACTGACAAGAGGGCCAGCATTGATCCCGATAGATTTGGCTATTTGTCTCTACATTACGTAGCCAAACATTGCGCAAGGCGCTCTGAGCTAAGGGAGAATCGTGCATTTTCAAATTTCAAATTTGAAATCCAGATCCGGTCCTTGGTTCAGCATGCCTGGGCGGAAATGGAGCACGATCTCGGCTACAAGAGCCAGCAAGCCATACCCCGACCACTGAGACGCCGTTTCGCGCGATTAGCTGGTCTCCTCGAAATCGCGGACGATGAGTTTTGCGGCCTGCGGGATGAACTCGCGAAATACACCAGCGAACTCGGCAACCGAATAGCGGCCGAACCGGACAGCGTTAGCATCGACCGAGACTCCCTAGTAAGTCTGATTCAATCCGAGCCGCTTGTGACCCAACTCGACAGCGCTATGGCCGAGGTACTCGGGGGCGCTGTAAAAGACACACTGCTTGAGTCGGGAACGCTCGCCAGTATTGCCAGCGATCTTCCAGACGTAGGAATTAACAGCATCGGCGCGTTGCGCCAGTCGCTTGCAGCTGCGGCACCTGCGCTCGCCGCTTTCTTCAAGGTTTGGGTGGGTGAGACTGACCGCAACACGGTATCTCGTGGTGCTTCTATCAGTATTCTGAGGCTGGTTCTAGCCGCCGCAGTGGCGGGCGACGCATTGCTTGACTTTTTCGATGACCACTCGTGGTTCGGACCAGAGCAACGCAAGGACTTAGCCGCGAGGTCTATTGCGGCCTGGCATGCAATTCATCCCGAAGCTTCATAGCTCATCGCGGATGCGACCAGCGCGCTAGTGTGCTAAAGGGACGCAAAGCCATCATGCCTAATCGGCATCAATTCCGGCAGCAAATGACTGGCAATCGGTGGCTATTTGTGTCCGTTCTTGTCCATGCTTTGAGCACGAATAGCTAGCAGCCGAGCACGATTTACGGGCATTTGTAAACCATTGGTCGTCGGTTCGAATCCGACCGTCGGCTCACACAAACTGAGCCAGCATCAAGAAGCGCTTTCGCCAGGGACATATCAAGCGAGGGCCTTGGGCTGACTGTGCAAGAAGCTATTGGCTGCTGTCGCTGTTCATGCTGCGGTAGCAGTTACAGCACCGAGTCGGGTTCAACACCCAGCACGTACTCGATGCCATCCCTGAGGATCATCTTGGGGTCAGGCAAACCGCTCCCGCCGCGAACACCATCCGGGCGAAGGTACTGGAATACGATCGCTAGCCGAACGTCGCCATCCCAGTACTCGAGCACCTGCGCTCGCGTGCCTGCGGGCTCATCCTTTGACAGGTAGGTTGCGCGCACTTCGTCCACGCGGATCTCAATCCGAAGCTCATTTCGGTCCACCCTGCCCAATAGATCCATTTCGCGAAACCATCTTCGCAGGGTGCTACTATCCGCTTTGGATCGGCCCGGAAGGAGATCAGACATGGCAGTTGCATACCCACAGCCGGCGACCGCAGCCCCTACGATGGATGAGTTGCATCGGCGGCTGGGCGACTACCTTACCGCTCAAACTGATCGTGCTGCATTCGTGAACTGGTTCCTGTCCTGGTCGATTGACCGGAGGCCAGAAGCCGGGACACTCGAAGCGCGGGTAGAGATGTTGGTCGCCGAGCACACATCCGGCCATGGCGATGAGGCGGCCTTCAAAGAGGCGCTGGCGGCAGCAGTGATAGAGACCACGCAGGTTAGGTTTACGGAAGTACCCAGCGTAAAAGGGTTCAGCTCGGCTGGTACTGAACCCGCAAGGGTATCTTGGTCAGAAAGTCTCCGTCCACGCTGACCTCGAACCAGTAGAGCCCTTCACCCACCACCGGTACCTCTATCTCTGCGATGATCTGCGCTCCGCGCTCACCATCCCCTTCGAAGTGGATCGTGTTGCCTTGGGGGTGCTCATGACGCATGCCCGACGGCAGTTCTATCGCTAGATTCACCGTCGCCCGCCCGCGCGCCTTCCCCGCCCGAAACAGCAGAAAGAGAGTCAACGCCGTTGCCATTTGTGGCAGATTGGGAGGTGGCTTCGCTCCCGGCTGCGTGGCTGTCAAGCGGACGATGAGCTTGTCGAAGATACGGATGATGCTAGGCGTGTTGTCTTGCTCGATAAGAACCTTCTCGCAAAAGAAGGCCGCCGCGACGTAAGGACCGCCTGTATCTGCCGGCATCGCACCAGGATACCGCTGCCAGGCGGTGGGGACTCGCTACCCCCTATAGGGAACGCAGCCTTCGGCGACGTGTGCCCATGGGACCGCTTTCGCTATCGCGGGCAGCTTCGGCTTCCTGCCCGGGTGATCGATGACTGACGGGGGCGCGTATGGTGGTGGCGGCACGGGGGACGCCGGTGGGAACGTTCCCGTTCGGCTAGTACGATCTCGCCAGGGACTGGCATGACAACGGATTCCTCCGAACCACTCGCAGATTTCTTGCTCGCCATCGTCCATGGCGACGAAGCGATCGCTCTGGGACTGCTGGAGAAGTCACCGGCGCTGGCGAAGGCGCAGGTCAAGGACGGGGCCACCCGGCAGGATGCGCTGTCACATTACTTCACCGAGATGGAACACTACGTCTACGCCGGCGACTCCGCCCTGCACGTTGCGGCCGCGGCTTATCGAACTGAAGTCGCGCGACGGCTGCTGGCCGCGGGCGCCGACGTTCACGCCAAGAACCGCCGCGGGGCCGAGCCGCTCCATTATGCCGCCGATGGTCATCCCGATTCGGCGAACTGGAATCCGGATGCTCAAGCGGCCATCATCGCTTGCCTCATCAGCGCGGGAGCCGATCCGAACTGCGTCGACAAGAGTGGCGTGGGTCCACTGCATCGCGCCGTCCGTACCCGCTGCGCCGCCGCCGTAAGCGCGCTCATCGACGGTGGCGCCGATCCCCTGCTCGAGAACAAGAGTGGCTCAACGCCAATGCTGCTCGCCACTCAAAACACTGGCCGTGGCGGCAGCGGCTCCGCCGAGGCCAAGCGACAGCAGGAAGAGATCATTGGCCTGTTGGAGCGACACCAGGTCCGCGCCAGCGGCTGATCAGGTTGCTCCATTTGGGCAACGTCCTGTGGGAGGGTGGTGTGCGGCTGAAGCGCGTGTACGACGAGCGGAGCCCTGATGACGGTGTGCGCGTTCTCGTGGACCGGGTCTGGCCGCGGGGGATCGGCCGAGCGCAAGCGGCTATCGACGAATGGCTTCGCGATCTCGGGCCGAGCACAGAGCTGCGGAAATGGTTCAACCACGATCCCGGGCGCTGGGAAGAGTTCAAGGCCAGGTATCGGGCCGAGCTGAGCGCGCCGGAGCAGCGCCTGCGGCTGGAGCACCTGCGCGACCTGGCGCGGAAGCAGCCGCTGACCATCCTCTACGGAGCGAAGGATCGGGAGCATAACCAGGCGGTTGTTATCGCCGAGGAGATCGAAGCGGGCTGACGCCGCGGGTGTGCCGATACGGCCGAGGCGCGGGCTGAGCGTAGAGCGGAGCATCCCTCCACCCCCGCTATCCATGGCTCGTCGCCCAGAGTGGCCGCGGCGCCTGATGAGCTGCAAAGGCGGGAACGCTTATTGCTGCTGGCGTGCACGTGGCGACCGCATCAACACGACCCAAGCTGCCAAAAACCGTCGACATGCCGGAGCCGTTCCAGGGTTATGCATCCGGCGGCCGGCCTTTGCTGCCCTACGGATTGCTGCTGTCGGTGTGGCTGTCCGGTACAGGTGTCCTGCTTGGCCTGGCAAGGGCGATGCGCCGGCCCCTGCCACAACCAACCGCCGCCGACGTCGTCCTGCTGGGGATCGCCACGTTCCACCTCAGCCGGGTCATCACCAAGGACGAGATCACGAGCTTCCTGCGTGCCCCGTTCACCCGTTTCAAAGGCACGGGAGCGCCCGGCGAGACAAATGAGGAGCCACGCAAGGAGAATGAGCTCCAGCATGCCATCGGTGAGCTGGTGAGCTGTCCGTTCTGCATGGCCACCTGGGTGGCCCTGGGGTTGACTCTGGGGTTGGCCTTCTTTCCTCGGGCCACGCGGACAATCGCGGGCATGTTCTCGAGCATTGCTCTGGCCGACGCGCTTCAGCTTGCCTACGGTACGGCGCACGAGAAAGCGCGGCAGTAACTCCTCCCGGACTCAGTTTGTCCTTGGTGGCAGGCGGCTCGGGCCCACCCGCCGGCGGCTGGGCCGCCGGCGCGCGATGGTTCGCCGAGAGCCTTGCACCTTGGGCGCAGCCGTTACCATGGGTGGGCGAATGGTGAACTGCAAAGGCTTGGCGTTCGCGATCTGGCCCAGGTGACAGCCATCACCGAAGCCGGTTCGCGAGTATCTCTGCGCGAGCTGGCGACGTACTTCCTCCGTCTCGGGGCCTTCGGCTTTGGCGGGCCGATCGCGCTGGCGGGCTACATGCAGCGGGACCTGCAGGCGAAGGGCTGGATCACCAAGGACGAGTACCAGGATGGCCTGGCGATTGCCCAGACGATGCCTGGACCGCTGGCTGCCCAGCTGGCGATGTGGATTGGCTACATCCGCTACGGTGCCCTCGGCGCAACGGTCGTCGGCGTGCTGTTCGTGCTGCCGCCGTTTCTCTTGGTTACGGCCATCGCGGCCGTCTACGTCCAGTTCGCGGGCTTGCCGCAGATTCGGGCGCTGTTCTACGGCATCGGTCCGGCGGCCATTGCCATCATCGCCTTGTCTGCCTGGCGGCTGGCCAAGCAGACCGACGGCTCGGATGCGAAGCTGTGGGGGACTACGGCCGCCCTGCTGGTGGTTACTGTGGTCACCAGGGCGGAGCTGGCCTGGATTTTCGTGGTTTGCGGACTCTTGGGCATCGCGATCTACGCGCCGCCGTGGCGCAAGGTGCCGGACGTGGCGACGCCGCTCGCCGGGGCACTGGCCCTACCGGGTTTGAAGCTGGGGGGCCTAGCGCTCCCTGTGGTGGGGTTGGGCACGCTGGGGCTGCTGGCACTCTTCTTCCTCAAGGCCGCCGCCTTCACCTTCGGCTCGGGTCTGGCCATCGTGCCCTTCCTGCACGAAGGCGTAGTAGACACCTACCACTGGCTCAACGATCGCCAGTTCCTGGACGCGGTGGCGATGGGCATCATCAGCCCAGGGCCGGTCGTCATCATGGCCACGTTCGTCGGCTACCTGGCGGCGGGCCTGGCCGGCGCCGTGCTGGCCACCTTCGCGGTGTTCTTCCCGGTATGGGTATTCAACGTCATCGTCGGCCGCTACTTCCTGCGCCACCGTCAGAACCTGCAGGTGCGAGCGTTCGTGAAGGGCGCTACGGCAGCGGCGGTGGGAGCTATCGCCGGAGCGGCCATCTTGCTCGGCCAGGGCGCGATCCTGGACGTAGTGACCGCGCTGGTGTTCCTGGCTGCGCTGACCGTCCTGTACCTCAAGAAGCTCAAAGAGCCCTACGTCATCGCTCTGGCGGGCATCGTTGGGCTAGTCGCCGACGGGGCAGGACTGATTCCGGTCCGTTGATTTCTCGGCGACGGATCGGGAGCCCGTTCGGCCAGACTCGTTGCCCTGTTACGTGACCTAAGTACTATGTAAATTTACCTACTCCAGCACGCCGTATAGGCTGGGACGTGGCGTAGGCGGCCCTTCGTCGTGCGGTTGGACGAACTTGTTGCCTCACGCTTGCTGCCCTGTATGGATCCGGTGCGGCGACGGTGATGGGGCCGGCAGGAAGACCCAGCGGAGGCTGTGCCTCCAACGAACAGGGGGTTCAACATGGCGGGGGTTGTGTATCTGCGCGTCGCTCGCGCTCGGCGGGCGATGCTCGGTATTGTCGTTGCTGCCCTGGTGCTCCAGCCTTCCGCGGCGCTGGCACAAAGTGCAACCGTCACTGCGACTGCGACTGCGACTGCGACTGCCGTTGCAAGCGCCACTGCCACAACTACCCCATCAGCTGTGGCCAGCTTTACTGCGACGGCCACTCCGGCCAGCGGGCCTACCTACACAGCCACAGCGGCAGTCTCGCCGACGGCGGCTTCCGCGGCGGCTCCAACGGCTACGCCCGCTGCCAGCCCCAGCCCGAACTCAACCCCAACCTCGAGCCCAACCCCGAGCAGCATTGCGACGCTCACAGTGGCCCCCGGTGCGACCGCCACCATCGAAAGCACGATTACGCCTACCGCCAGCGCGACCGTGACTGCAACCTCTGCCCCGAGCACAACTGCCACGCCAACGACAACCGCAGCCCCCACTGCAACGGCAACCGTGACCCCGGCAGGCGTGCTTCTGACGGGATCGGACATTCCTCTCGTCGCGGGAGCCACGTTGCTGGGGCGGCATGTTGGCTCCGAGCAGCTGCCGGTGACGCTCATGCTCACCGCCTCTGCCAGCGACGCCTCGCGAGCACAGGTTGAGACCTTCATGCAGGGCCAGGGCTTTCGGCTGGATCGGCGATTTACGAGCAATACGGGTCTACGTTTCCAGGCGCCGACCACCCTGGTAGAGCAAACCTTCGGCGTTCGCATCAACGACTACGCGCGTTCGGGCAAGACCTTCTACGCCAACGATGGTCCAATCTTCCTGCCGCAGGGTATCAGCTCGCTGGTGCAGGCAGTCATTGGCATCAGCAACGCCGACCGGCTACGTTCACGGGCCCAGCCCATGGACCTGGTTACGAGCCGGCGCGCCGTCCTCCAGGCGCGTCTGGCCGCTGCTCGAGCCCGCCACGCCAGCACACCTAAACCCCAGGTGATCCGCCCGCAGGTCAAATCGCCGTCACCACGACCACAGGTCAAGGCCGCGGGCCCGAATGGGCAGGCCACTCCGCCGTACGTGCCGTCCCAGATCGCGCGCTTCTACGGCCTGGACGCGCTGTGGAGCGCCGGCTACAACGGCAGCGGTCAGACGATCGGCATTGTCAGCCTGGCGGCCCTCAATTCGCGCAACGACCTGGGCGACGTGCGGGCCTTCCAGAGCTCGTTCGGGCTGCCCAGCAGCGCCATCACGGTCGACGTGCTTGATGCACCCGACACCGAGGGCGCCGAAGAGACTACGCTCGACGTGACCTGGGCCAGCGCTTTGGCCCCTGGCGCTCGCATCGTCCTGGTCGAGACGGCCAACAGCACCGCTGACCTGGTGAACGCGATCGATTACATGGCGAGCACCTACCATCCCACGGTCATCGCCGCGGGCTGGGGCGCGTGCGACGCTGAGGTCGCTGTGGGAGCGCAAGACGCCCTGCACAGCCTCCTTTCCCGGCTAAACGTGCCAGTGTTCATGCCCAGCGGGGACAGCGGATCGCGTGAATGCGACAGCAGCGGACAGACCAGCGCGCTATGGCCGGCCACCGATCCCTACGTGACGGCGGTGGGCGGGACCTCCCTTGCGCCGGATGCCAGCGGCAACCCTGCCAGCGAAAGCCCCTGGGCCCCCAGCGGCGGCGGCTTCAGCACCCATTTTCCGCGCCCCAGCTGGCAGGGCGGCGGGTTTACGATGCGAGGGGTTCCCGACGTATCGCTGCTGGCGGATCCGGCCACCGGCTACGTCCTGCGCTACGGTGGCCACTGGATCGGCGTCGGCGGGACCAGCGCCAGCGCGCCCGCTCTAGCCGGCATGCTGGCTGTGGTGAACCAGGCTCGTGGCGCCAGCAGTGGCTTCCCCAACCCGGACTTCTACAGCCATGCGAGTACCTTCCGCGACCTCAATCCCAGCCTCCCCGTATCCAATGGCGACTACCGCACGGGCGCCGGATGGGACCCAGTGAGCGGGCTGGGCAGTGTGAACGCCAATTCGCTGCTGGCATCTTACACGGGCAAATACCTGCCGGTGCCGGTGGCGAGCGGGAAGTTACCAGGAGGTCGCTCCTCTGCCCATCTCGGGCCGAAGGTTGTGACCACCTTCACGGTCGACACGGTGGATGACACCGATTCGCTCTTCGCCCACACGAGCAGCGTCCCCGACTGCGGTACTCCAGGCCTGTGCACACTGCGAGAGGCTATCAACCAGGCGAACAGTGCCGGCGCTGGCAGCACGATAACGATCGCCTTCGGCTCCGTGCTTGGATCCAACCCCACCTTCAATCTGGATGCGACCCAGAGTCCGCTTGCAGTTGCCATGGATTCGACATCTCAACTCAGCATCGATGGCACGGGAAAGACAGTGACCATTAACGCCGGTGGCATTTATCAGGTGCTGTCGATTTCCAGCGGCCAGGTCGGCCTGACCGCGCTCACGGTTACCGGCGGGACCGACAACGCTTGCCAAGGGGGTGGCGTCTACAACGCTGGCTCACTCTCTCTCACAGGGGTCACGGTGACGGGTAATGACGACAACACGAGTGGCTGTGGCGGCGCGGGGATCTACAACGAGGGCACGCTAACGCTCGACAGCAGCTTTGTCAGCGGCAATATGGGCGGCGGCATCAACAGCGGCTCCGGCGTATTGACCATTACCAATAGTCAGATCAACAACAACGGGCTCGCACCTATTGATGGAAGCTGCGGTCTTGGCGGGATCAGCGCCGCTACCTCTGGTGGGACGTCCCATATCACCGGCAGTCAAATCAATGGCAACGCCGGCCGTGGGCTGTCTCACTCCGGAGACATTGTGATCGACAGCAGTCACTTCGACACCAACACCGGCGGGGGAGTTCTTGAGGTGGGTGGCACGATGACCTTCCAGAACGGGAGCACCGCCAACAACAACCTCGACAACGGCTGCCAGGGCGGCGGAATCACGAACGGTGGAACGCTGACTATCGACGCCAGCAGCGTGCAGGGCAACACGACTGCCACCCAAGACGGTGGCGGAATCTACAACGCGGGAACGCTGACCATCCAGAACGCGAGCGTCATCGGGAAGGCCTCCGATGGAAGCGGCGCTGGGAACGTGGCGACCTGTTGCATGGATGACCCTATGGCCAGCAGTCGCGGGGGCGGCGTTTATAACAGCGGGACGTTAAGCGTTACCGGCGGCAGCATCGTGAGGGCCAACGTGGCCGACTCCGGCGGAGCCGGTGGTGGGATTTTCAACGACAACGGCAGCGTCAGTCTCGTCAACGCCACCGTCAGCGACAATTCCGCCAACGACGACGGCTGCTGTGCCGGGGGATTCGGCGCCGGCATCTTCAACCGGGGTTCCGGAACTCTAGGCATCGACAGCAGCACGATCAGCACCAACGTTGCCAGTGATTTCGCCGGCGGCATCTTCAACCGCGGTCTGACGTTGACCATTACCAACAGCACAATCCGTGGAAATGCCGCCAATGGCAGCGGCATCTTGGCGACCGGCAGCTGCTTTGGCGGCGGCGGCATCTGCCTGGACCAGGCCGGTGCGACGGTGCAGATAACCAACAGCACAATCGATGGCAACAGCGCCGACCCGAGCAATCTGCAAGGCTACGAGGGTGGCGGCATCGAGAATCAAGATTCGCTGACCGGGGCATCACTGACGATTGCCGGCACGACCTTCAGCAGCAACAATTCCTCGTTCACCGCGGGTGGCGGATTGGCGCAATCCGGGACGCAGCTGGCGATGGTCAACAGCACGTTCTATAACAACGGCACCCAAGGGACGGGTGGAGCACTTTCAATCAGCGGGGCCGGACCCGCTGTTCTCACCAACGTCACCGTCGCCAGTAACGTCGCCACTTCCGGCGCCGGCGGAGTCGGATATTCGGGCAGCTCAACGCTTACAATCGCCAACTCCATCATCGCTGCCAACGGGATCAATTGCAGCGGCACCATAGCGGATGGCGGTTACAACATCGATGATGGCACGAGCTGTGGTTTTACGGTCGCGGGCACGAACCCCGGGCTCGGTACGTTTGCCAGCTACGGTGGTCTGACCGAAACCCTGCCCTCCAGCGTCGATGCTCTTGACAAGATCCCGTTCTCGCCCGGTGACTGCAATGGGCTGAAGGCAGCGCTGGGTGGTGGTGCCCTGGTCGATCAGCGTGGCGTCAGCAGGCCGCGGAATGGTGCCTGCGATATCGGCGCCTACGAGCTCGTTCCGCCACCCACGATCGCCTCCGTTGTGCCCACCGGCGGGTCCGCGGCCGGCGGAGACTCGGTGACCATCAGCGGCAGCGGCTTTTTGCCTCCACCCGATGCCACTGGCTACGTCTCGGGAGCGGCCGTGACCTTCGGAACGGCGGCAGCTGCCAATGTCGTGGTCGTGGATGGGGCGACGATCACGGCTAAGAGCCCGGCCGGCTCCGGCACGGTCGACGTGAGCGTGACGAATGCCGCGCAGGTCAGTGGCGATACCGCACAAACCGGCAAGCTCAGCATGGGCTTTGCGTATTCCGCGCTCACCAGCACCCCCACCGCCACGCCGACAACCACTGCCACGCCGACAACCACTGCCACGCCGACAACCACTGCCACGCCGACAACCACTGCCACGCCCACGCTCACGAGCACGGCAACACAAACCGCGACGGCCACCGGGACGCCCACGCCAACGGCAGCCCCGGCGAGCACTTCCAGCGGGCCCGGTCCCAGTCAGAGTGGACCTCCGACTGGCAGCGGTTTCTTCAGCTCCGGAACTACCAGCAACGACGCGGTCGTCATTGGCGGGGCATCTCCCAATACCGGAGTAGCCAACCTCCCGCTGCTCGTGGGAGTCCCACTCACGGCGCTTGCCCCCGACACGCCGCTGCCAGTTGATCCCGCGCTCATCACCGGCACCAGCGTTCAACCGATCACGGCTCAACTCTCGACCACCACCAGCAATCCGATTGCGGTCTATGCGGGTAACGTGGTCATGCTCATTCCGCCGGGCGCAATCCAGGCACCCAGCGGGCACGCCGTAATCAGCATTTCCGCCGCGCAGAACGTTCAGGCGCCGGGCGGGCCGGCGCAGTTCAGCCCCAACGGCACACTGGCCAGCATCGTCATTACGGATCAGGCTTCGGGACTGCCCATCACCACCTTCCCGGTGGCGATCCCCATAGAAATCAAGTACGCTCCGGCCGACGTGGGGCAGGCCAATGGCAACGCCTCCTCGCTCACGCTGTCCTATATCGTGGACGCCAATACTCCTGACATCGCCAATCCGAACCACTATCCGGTCGGGACGTTCGTCATCTTCCCGCCCGAGCATGTGGCCAACAATACCCAGACCGGCACACTGCTAGCGACGACCAATGCCATCGGCTCGACTGTGGCGGTCGTAACCAATCCCGTCGGGTACGTACAGGTGCTCACCCAGGAAGCGCCGGAGCTCTCGAGCTTCGACACAGGCAACGCCCAGACCTTCAGCACCAAGCAGCAGTTCAGCTACCTGCAGGTGGTTGAGCCACAGATTGGCAGCCGGCTGATGGTTATCGACCCCGATACGGGTAACTATGCCTACATCAACGCCACGGACGTAGGTCCATCCGGGCCGCCGCCATCCAAGACCGCCGCCGGCGTGGTGAGAGGACTCCTGAGCGGCTAACGCCGCGGCAGGAGAGCTCGGTGCGCAATAGCGCGCACTGTTGCGATTCCATTCACCATCGAGCGCCGCCCGGTTTCAGCGGCAACGGTGGGGTCGCAGACCTCACTTGCCGTCGCCACGATCCTGGTGCGTGACCGGCGGGAGCTTATCGGCGACAGCCTCGCGGATACGGGCTCCCACACCGGCTGGGCTGGTGGGGTAGTCCGCTTCCTCCACCACGTCGCGGTAGAGGGTCAAGGCGATGCGCTTGCGATTGGGCTCACCCTTTGCCAGGGCTTCGGCCATGTGCAGCGCCTGCTCAGGCTTGACCTTCGGCGGGAGCGGCGCCTCGAACGGATCGACCACGGCCTCTACCAGCACTGGGCCGTCCATCGTCAGCGCTTCGGCCAGCTGCTGGCGGCAGGTGGTGGGGTCTTCGATACGGATGCCCCGTCCGCCGCACGCTTCGGCAACGCCCACGAAATCGACCGGGCTCAAGTCCACGCCGTACTCTGGATTGCCGAGGAAGACCATCTGCTCCCACTGGATCATGCCGAGGTTGTTGTTCTTGACCACGACGACCTTCACTGGCAGCTTCTCCTGCACGCAGGTCGCGAATTCGCCCATCAGCATGCTGAAGGCGCCATCGCCGACAAAGGCCACGCATGGCCGGCCCGGAAAGGCGACTTGAGCGCCAATCGCGTAGGAGAGTCCGTTGGCCATACTGGCGAGTGTGCCGCTGAGGGAGAAGCGCTGGCCGCGGCGCATGACGATCTGTCGCGCCGCCCAGGTGGCGATCGTGCCCGAATCGCTCGTGACTATCGCGTCGTGTGGCAGCAGCTCGCCCAAACGCCAGGCCACGACCTGCGGCTTCATGGGTACGTCCGGTCGTGAACCTCGTGCTTCTATGAGCCGCCACCAGTCGCGCATGCGCTCTTGTGCCGCGTTCAGGAAGGACCGGTCCGGGTTGGCGGGCAGCAGTGGGAGGAGTTGCCGGACGGTCTCCCCGGCATCGCCGGCCAGCGCAACCTCTACGGGGTAGCGCAGGCCAAGCCGTGCCGGATCGATGTCGATCTGAACCGCCTTGGCCTGTCCCGGCTTGGGCAGGTATTCCATGTACGGAAACGAGGTGCCGATCATGAGGAGCGCGTCGCACTCCTCGATGGTCTCCTGTGCGGGCCGGCTGCCCAGCAGGCCGATACCGCCGAGGCTGTAGGGGCTGTCGTCCGGAATGACGTCCTTGCCCAGCAGCGGCTTGATGATGGGTGCGGCAAGGCGATCGGCGAGCTCTTCGAGTTGGTCGCTCGCGCTGCGCGCGCCACTTCCGGCCAGGATGACGATGCGCCGCTTGTCCCGAAAGAAGTCCGCCGCGGCCCGCAAATCGTCCGGCCGGGGGATCTGCGGCGGCACGCAGAAGGCAGTGTTGGTATGGCCGGGGATATTGCGCGGCGATCGCTTATCCGAGCCGGCCTCGGACTCCTGCAGGTCGACAGGGAAGGTGATGTGGGCTACACCGCGCCTGGCCATGGCCGTGCGAACTGCCAGATCGGTGACTGGCTCGACGTGGGCCGGCCCCATGATCCGTTGGTCGTAGGCGCTCACGTCCTGGAAGAGGTAGTCGGTATTGACGTCCTGCTGATAGTGCGTGCCGATGAGGTCGTGGTAGGTCATGCCGGTTATCGCCAGCACCGGCGCTTGGTCGAGCTTGGCATCGTACAGCCCGTTCAAGAGGTGGATGGCGCCGGGCCCGGACGTGGCTAGGCAGACGCCCAGCTCGCCGGTGAACTTGGCGTAGCCACAGGCGGCAAAGGCTGCCGCCTCTTCATGGCGCACGTGGACGAAGCGGATGCGGTCCCGCTTCTTGCGCAGCGCCTCCATGACGCCGTTGATGCCGTCACCCGGCAATCCAAAGACGGCCTTGACTCCCCAGCATTCCAAACGTTCCACGAGCAGATCGGCGGCGGTTGTCACAATGGCCGACGTGCAGCACAGGGTATGCCAAGGAGGCAACTCCGCACACAAGCTTCTCGGTTTGTTCACGCAATTTTGGTGTGAGGAGGCCTACCTTCGGGCCGTGGATGGCCCGAAGCCAGCTTGCTCCTGCCCCTGCCACCGTGAGCGGCAGTATCCCGGTGCGTTTCTGTGCGTGACCTGCGGACAGGTGACTCCGGAAGGAGCGGAGCCGCAGTTCAAATGCTGGCCGCTCGAGCACCGGCCCGTGTGGTTCATTCCGCATCATCCTCGGCGGCTACCACTGTTCCAGCGTTGAAGCCCGCCCGGGCGGGACGGCTAAGGTCCGCTGGAGTCCTTCATGACTGACTGGACTTGCACGTCCTCCATGACTTGGCGCAGGCGGTCGCCGCGGCGCAGCAGCCAGTCCCGCACCCGCGATCGCAGGTATGCCGGGGTGAACGGCTTGGCGAGATAGTCGGAAGCGCCGGCCTCGAAGCCGCGAGCGACGTGCTCGCCGCCCGCCAGCCCGGTGATCATGACGATGGGCGTTCGCTGCAGCGCGAGCCCTCCGTCCAGGCGCAGTCTCCGGCACACTTCGGGCCCGTCGGATCCGGGCAGCATCCAGTCCAGCAGAATGAGATCCGGCGGCGTGTCGCGGGCGATGCGCAGGGCGGAATCGCCGTCGCCGGCCACGACTACGGCGAAGCCATCTGTTTCCAGGGTCTCGCGCATCATCTCCAGGGCATCGGGATCGTCGTCGACCACCAGCACCAGGTCGCGGAACGTGGCTTCGAGGCCGTCGTTGTTTGCGGCCGCGGGCAGCAGCTCCGGCGCGGCAGAAGGTGACGTGCGGCCTTCACTCAGGCGCAGCTCCATGCCCTCTGCCGCGGCAAATACGTGCAGCCGGCTTGGCGCCGCTCGGAGCCGGCAGCGGTCCACCAGCCGCTCGAGCTGTTCGTCGCTGCGCATCGGGTCATGGTGGAACAGGGCGAGCTGCTTGACCCCCGCGGCCACACAATAGTCAACCGCTCGCTCGGCCGGCGTATGGCCCCACCCGGATTTGGTGGGGAAGTCACTCAGCCGGTACTGCGCGTCGTGGATCACGAGATCGGCGCCGGCCAGGAAGCTGACGTGCCGCAGATCCTCGGAATGCACGGACACCGATTCACCGCTCGGATCGCTGGGATTGGACCAATGCGGCTCGTGATCGGTGGCGTAGACCACTGTCGCGCTGCCCCGCGTGAGGCGATAGCCCAGCGTGACCGCGGGATGGTTCAGGTAGCAGGTCCGGACCTGGACGCCTCCGGCGTTGAACTGCCCCTCGGCCAGGTCGTGGAAGTGCATGCTGGCGCCGAGCGCATCCAGCGTGACCGGAAAGTAGCGGTACTCTTGCTGGCCGGCCAGCGCTTCCTGCAGCTGAATGCCCAGACCGCCGGGGCCGTACACGTGCCACTCGTTGCCGGGGACGTAGAGCGGCGCGAAGAAGGGGAAGCCTTGAATGTGATCCCAGTGCGTGTGGGAGATGAGCAGACTGCCGTAGGAGCCGGCGGACCCTTGGCGCAGCAGGGCCTGACCTAGAGGGAAGGCGCCCGTGCCACAGTCCAGGACGACCAACGTGCCGTCGTCTGCGCGCAGCTCTACGCAGGACGTGTTGCCCCCAAACTTAAGCGTGGCTGGGCCTGGCGTGGCCAACGAGCCACGGGTGCCCCAGAAGCGTAGTTGCATCTTGCCTCCATCGCGGACTGACTGCCAGTTACTGTCAGATACAACGTAGCTCCTAGCGGCTTTGGGTACCTGTGCTTTCCGTCACAGCCGCGATGTGGTCATTGTCACCCCGGACGGTGAATCAGGCACGCGTCGTGCTGAGCGGACAGGCATGACGCCCGAAGGGCCGGAGAAGCCACTGCCCACGCCAGACGATCCGGACAGCCCTCCACCCGACCTGCCAAGGCCGCCGCATCCGCCGGAGCCGCTTCCGGCTTAGGCCGCCGGATCCAGCTCCGGCTTACACTGCCTAGAATGGCGTACGCGCTGCCGGGGCTGCCGAAGGCCGAGCTGCACCTGCATCTGGAGGGGGCGATTCGTCCGCTTACCGTCCTCGATTTGGCTCGCGAGCATGGTGTGGATCTGCCTTTCAGGGACCTGGAAGAGATCGAACGGGCGCTCGATTTCAAGACCTTCCTGCAGTTCCTGGCAGCCTTTCAGCAGGTCAATCGCTGCCTGACTCGGCCGGCCGATTTCGAGCGCATCGCCCGCGAGCTGGTGGAGGATCTCGTGGCCCAAGACGTCTGTTACGCCGAGATCCGCTATGCGCCGATGCACCCTATGCGCCGCGGAATGACGTTCGATGACGTGACCGCGGCGGTGATCGCCGGGCTGCTCCAGGGACAGCGCGAGCATCCGAACATCGCGCTGGCGCTCATCTGCGGGCTTACCCGGCAGTGGGACTGCACGGCCGCCGCGGGCAGCGCCATGGGCTGGGCAGGACGTGGGCTGGACGCCATCGACATCGGCGGTGACGAAGCTGGCTTTCCCGCCGAGCAGTTCGCGGGACTGTACCGGGACGCGCTGGCGGCGGGTCTGCAGGTGACGGCTCACGCCGGCGAAGCCGCCGGGCCGGAGAGCGTGTGGGCAGCTATCCGGCTGCTGGGCGTGAAGCGCATTGGCCACGGTGTGCGCTCGGTGGAAGACCCGAAGCTGTTGACGGTGCTTCGCGCGGAGGACGTCACGCTGGAGGTGTGCCCGACGAGCAATGTGCGGACCGGCGTGGTGGCCAGCTACGAAGAGCATCCCCTGCGCCGGCTGTGGGACGCCGGCGTGCGAGTGACGATCAGCTCGGACGATCCGGCCATGTTCCGCACCAGCATCAGCCAGGAGTACGAGGTGGCCAGGCAGGCGTTCGGCTTCGACGAGGCTGAGCTGCTGCACGCAACCCGCAACGCCATCGAAGCGGGCTTCTGCTCAGAGGAGACCAAGCGGGCGCTGCTGCACGATCTGGCGTTGCCAGCTCGTGGCGGGCGTGTCATGCTGGGTCGTGAGGCTGCCCCCTGATGAGTGTGGGGTGAGCGCGAGAGGAGTGGGCAACCGATGAGCGAGCCAGGGGGGTGCGCGGCATGACGGCGCCGCTGAAATCCGTGCTCCGGATGCCGCTGGTGAACCTGGCCGAGACGGCGCGGCAGCTGGCCGAGTCCGGCAAGCAGGTGAGCGTGCTGTGGCAGGAGGAGGAGTCGCTGGCCTTTGTCGCGCGAGGACGCGACTATCGCAGTGAGTTCCACATCAATCCCAGCGATGAGGTGATGTACCAGGTGAAGGGCGAGATGCGGCTGCACTACCTAACGCCCGAAGGCAACGAGGAGGTGGAAGTGATTCCCGAGGGGTCGGTGATCTACACCCCGGCGGGGACGCCCCATTCGCCGCGCTTTCCTTCAGACGCCGCGGCGTTGATCATCGAGCGCAAGAGACGGCCGGGCGAGATCGATCGCTTCCAGTGGTTCTGCTCCGGGTGCCGCGGCCTGCTGCACGAGGAGCAGTTCGTGGTGGGCGATTATCGCGACGATCCGGTCTCGCAGGCCTATCGCCGCTTCTTCGATTCCGAGGAGCTCCGCACCTGTAAGCAGTGCGGACAGGTGATGCCGCGCCCCTGAAGTTAACGGAGCGATCTTGACGGCGCCACGGCCGATGGTCTGAAACTTGCTGCCGGGCGTAGATCCTTTCTGGAGGTAACGATTCCTTGAGGCGTCGCGAAGTGCTTCTTTCGAAGCACCTCAACAGCTGGCAGATCAATGCCCGCAATAGGCTGGCGGTGGTCTCCGGCACCAATTCGTGGCCTGGGTCATGACGGCCCCGCCGCTAACCCTCGAATTCCACGCACTGGGCCAAGGGACGCGCCAGGCGCTCATCGACGACGTGCGCGCGGGCCTTGGCAGGCAGCCGAAAGAGCTGCCACCGCGGTGGTTCTATGACGAGCGTGGATCGGAGCTGTTCGAGCTCATCACCGAGCTGCCCGAGTATTACCAGACGCGAACTGAAGCCGCGATCCTGCGGCAGTGCGCTTCGGACGTTGTCCAGCGTGTGCAGCCCCGCTCCATCCTGGAGCTCGGCGCGGGAGCTTCCACCAAGACGCGGCTGCTCATCGAAGCGGCGCACAGCAGCGGCGAGCTGCGTTGGTTCCAGCCGTTCGACGTCAGCGACGCAATCGTGCAGCGCGCCGCGCGAGACCTGCTGCGCGATTTTCCCGGTTTGACCATCCATGCCGTCATCGGCGACTTCAAGGAGCACCTGGACCGCATTCCACGCTTTGGCCGTCAGCTGGTGGTGTTCCTCGGCAGCACCATCGGCAACTTCTTCCCGGACGAGCGGCGATCGTTCCTCTCGGCTGTGCGTCAGCTGATGGGTCCCGAGGACGCGTTCTTGCTGGGCGTGGACCTGGTGAAGGACCCGCTGGTGCTCGAAGCTGCCTACGACGACGCTCAAGGGGTGACGGCGCAGTTCAACCTGAACGTCCTGTCGGTGATCAATCGTGAGCTGCAGGCGGACTTCGACCTGGGCAGCTTCCGACACGTGGCGTGCTATGACCGCGAGAACCAATGGATCGAGATGCATCTGCGTTCGCTTGGGAACCAGATCGTGCACATTCCCGGGGCAGGCTTCACCGCCGAATTCAAGGAGGGAGAGCTGATGAGAACCGAGATCAGCGCCAAGTTCACCCGCCAGCGCGTGGACGAGTCGTTCGCCCAAGCTGGGCTGCGCACTGAAGCCTGGTACACCGACCGAGAGGAGCGCTTTGCTCTTGCTCTGGCCGTGCCCGAGGAGCGCTGAGATGCTGGTCATCGACCGGCCTGCGCTGGCCCAACGCTACGCCGAAGTTCGCGCTTTCACCGAGGCGCTGAGCCGGCCGCTGACGGCCGAGGACTGCGCCATCCAGTCCATGCCCGATTGCAGTCCTACCAAGTGGCACCTGGCGCACACGACCTGGTTTTTCGAGACGTTCGTGCTGCGACCGAATGTTGCCAGCTATGTGTCGCCGGACGACCGCTACAACTACCTGTTCAACTCCTACTACGAAGCTGTCGGCGAGCGCCATCCGCGTCCGCAGCGCGGGCTCCTGTCGCGTCCCAGCCTCGACGAGGTGTACCGCTATCGCGCCTACGTCGACGAGCGCATGGCGGGGCTGCTGCGAGACGAGCGCGAGTCGGAGCGGCTGAGCGCCATCGTCACCCTGGGCGTCCACCACGAGCAGCAGCACCAGGAGCTGCTGCTGACCGACGTGAAGCACGTGTTCTCCTGCAATCCGCTGCGTCCGTCCTATTCACCGGCGGCAGGCCTGCGGGCCGGCCCCGGGACGCTGGGCCTGAATTGGCGATCCTACGGCGCTGGGCTGGCGTGGGTAGGACACGAAGGCTTCGATTTCGCTTTCGATAACGAGGAGCCTCGGCACCAGGAATTCGTCCAGCCGTTCGGGCTGGCGTCGCGACTGGTGACGAATGGCGAATACCTGGCCTTCATCGAGGACGGGGGCTACAGCCGGCCGGAGCTGTGGCTGTCGGCAGGTTGGGCCACGGTGCAGGAGCGTGGCTGGGGGGCGCCACTCTATTGGGAGCGCTCGGACGGGTCATGGTCGCTGTTCACACTCTCGGGCATGCGGGCCCTCGATCCGCACGAGCCCGTGTGCCACGTGAGCTACTTCGAAGCCGACGCTTACGCGCGCTGGTGGGGGGCTCGGCTGCCGAGCGAGGCTGAGTGGGAGCTGGCGGCGGGCGAAGTCCCAACGCGAGGCAATTTCGTGGAAAGCGGACGTTATCATCCGGCGCCGCCCAGGGGCGAAACCTCGCCGGATCAGCTCTTCGGGGACGTGTGGGAATGGACCCGCAGCGCCTACTCGCCCTATCCCGGCTTCCGGACGGCGCCGGGAGCGGTGGGCGAATACAACGGGAAGTTCATGTGCAACCAGTATGTCCTTCGTGGCGGCTCGTGCGCGACCTCCGAGACACACATTCGCGCCACCTACCGCAACTTCTTCCCCACCGACGCCCGCTGGCAGTTCAGCGGCATCCGCCTCGCCAGGGACGAATAGGCTGCCCGGCCTGCGCCGTCGTGTGCTCACGGCAGCCGGGAGTCTTCCGCTAGACGGAATGACGATGGTGTAGCGGGGCCTTGCGCCCCGCCGGGAACGCCTTATCCCTTAGAGTTGGGCTGCGTGAACGGAGGCGGGCCGCGCACTCCGGAATGCCTCCTGATTGCAGCCAGGCAGCGCTGGCATAAGAATTGCTTTCCGCTACCGGAAAATCGATGCAACAGAGCAGCGTCCGGCACTCTTTTGTGAGGATGGCGGGGCCGGTGCGGAGAGGCTCGCAGGCAAACGTGCGTCCGGTTGCGCGGTTTTCCGGTGAGGATCTTCCCCGTGTGCGCCTGGCCGGGATCCAGTGGGGTGTCGGAGGATTTCTCGCCTGCAGCGGAGCGCTGATGCTCGTCTCGCCGCACCAGTTCGACGCTCCGGCGTACGCCGCCTTCCGGCTGTTCATTGGGCTCTGGGGGCTGGCCTTCCTCAGCTCGGGCGTCCTGCTGCTAGCCTCGGCAGTCTTTTCCGAGGTGCGGCCGCTGATCGTCTGTGCCCACCTAGCGGCCGGCTCGATGCTGCTGCTGTGGGCGGGGTCGCTGAGCCTTCAGCAGAGCTGGCTGGGCACGATCAGCTACGGGGTGCTGGGTCTGGGCACGCTGATAGCGCCCTGGATGAGTCGTGTGGTCGAGCGCAGCGAACTGCCCAGTCTCGCCTGGTTTCCGGTCGTGCTCGGTTTTGGCAGCCTGTGTTCGGGAATGCTGCTCGTGGCGCTGCCCTCCCAGCTCAACGGTGCGCTGTTCGACGCGCTGAGGCCGCGCATGGCAGCGTTCGGTGCTGCCTACATCGCCAGCGGCGGGGCGGTGATCGCCGGCCACGTCATTGCCGGGATGCCGCGCTGGAGCATCATCGCATCACATACAGCACTCGCAACGACGATGTTCGCCATCGGTGCTCCCTACCTGTCGGTCCCGGCCTGGACAGGCATCCTCTATGCCTGGGGCTTGGGTGGTCTGCTGCTGGTCCTGGCGTTTATCGGCCCAAGGCTTACCCGGCTGAATGTCGCTTCACTCAACGCCCGGCTTTCGATCTGCTTCGCCCTGGTGGCGGCGTTTCCCCTGGTTGGGCTGGCCACGTTGTACGCGGTCCAGCAGGAGGGGACCCCGGCCGCCATGGCGGGGCAGAACGCGGCATTCGGTCTGCTGCTGGCCGCCGTTGCGGCGGCCGCGGTAGCGGGCGCCTTCGCGGCCCGATGGGTCGCCAAGCCCATCCTGCTGCTGGTGGACGCGGCTGAGGCTCTGGCCCGCGACGATTCGGCAGCGCCGCTGCCGGAGAGCTCGATTGCCGAGGTGCGTAAGCTGTCGGAGCGCTTTGCCGAGATGCGGGAGCGGCTAGCCCTGCGCACGCGCGATCGGGAAGAGGCGCTGCGCCAGAAGGACGAGTTCCTGGAGGCGGTGACTCACGATCTCAAGACGCCGCTCACCGCTATCAAGGGCAATGCGCAGCTGCTGCAACGCGGCGTGGCGTGCGATCAGATCGACCCTGTTCGGCTGAAGCGTGGGCTGGAGGCTGTCGAGAGCGGAGCGTCGCGATTGGAAGCAATCTTGAGCGACCTTCTCGAGGCGCAGCGTCTCGATGCCGGCCAAGCGATGCATCTGGCGACGAAGCCGGTCGATCTCGTTGCCCTGGTGAGTCATCTGGTTGCCACGGCGGGTCGCGAAGGCGGCAGCCACCACCGTATCAGCGCCAGGAGCACGGAGGCGACGCTCGTGGCCGAAGTCGATGGCGCTAGATTGGAACGCGTCCTCCAGAACCTGCTCGATAATGCCATCAAGTACAGCCCAGAAGGCGGCAGCATCGACGTCTACATCCGGACGGAGGTGCGTCGGGGGATCGAATGGGTGCTCATCAGCGTGACCGATCAGGGCATCGGCATCCCCGAAGCGGAGCTCAATCGCATCCTCGTGCGCGGCCACCGCGGATCGAACACCGGCCGAATTGGGGGGACGGGCATCGGGCTGAGCATTGCTCGCGAGATCGTGGACATGCACGGTGGCGCCCTGGAGGTAGAGAGCCGCGTGGGCAAGGGCTCGACGTTCACGGTGCGATTGCCTCTGGCAGGCCGGCCTGGTTTGCAGGCCCATGACAAAACGGGCCGCAGGAGTGAAAATGGCTGACTAAACCGGACCGCAGGAGATCGGCGATGACGTGGCGGACAGTGACTAGCAGGCGATGCCGAAGAGCCGGAGCGCTGGCCGCGTCCGCTCTGGTGCTCGCCAGCCTGACGGCCTGCGGCTCGGCGGCCGCACCGGCCTCCGGGTCGGGGTCCTCGAAACCGGCGCCGGTGGCGCTGCGGTCGGCAATCAACGGCACCTCACCGTCGACCACCTACTTCTGGGTGGCCAAGGACAATGGGCTGTTCGAGCAGCACGGGCTAGCGGTCGATCTGCAGAACATGAATGGCTCGGCGGCCATGGGCGCGCTGATCGGCGGCGACGTGGACTTCCTGATCCACACCGGCCCGTCGCTGGTGCTGTCGGCCTACGCCAACGGCACGCCGCTCAAGATCCTCGGCGCCATGGAGGACGTGTATGACGAGATCCTGGTGGCGCCATCGTCCATCACCTCGGTGGAGCAGCTGCGCGGCAAGAAGATTGGCGGCAGCTCGCTGTCCTCGGCCAACACGCTGGCGGCCAAGCGCTTGCTTGCCGACCACGGTATGCAAGCGGGCAAAGACTACACCTTGGTGGAAACTGGATCGTCGGCCAGCGAGGCGGGCATCGCCGCCCAGCTGCTGAGCCACCAGATCGACGCGGGCGCGCTCACCACCGACTTTGCCGATAAGCTGGTGGCGCAGGGCGGCTTCCACGTGCTGGTGGACTTTGCCGAGACGGACGTCCACGTGGCGTCACAGGTCGTCACGCTGCGGACGCCGTTCATCGCGCAGCATCGTGACGTGGTGCAGCGGCTGGTGGATAGCCTGTTCGACGCGGCGCGCTACTACAAGAGTCACAAAGCTGAGGCCGTGGCTGCCATGCGCCTGCACTACAAGCTCGAAGACCAGGCGCAGATGGAGAAGCTGTGGGAGCGTCAGTCCGAGCTGCTGGCGAAAGTCCCGACAGTGGCCAAAGAGGACTTTGCCGACATCATCTCGCAGCTTCCCAAGGACACCCCCGCGCTCTCCGACGACAAGCTGGCCGCCCTGCTCGATCTGAGCTTTGTGAACGACGCGGCGAAACGCGGACTGGGACAGTACTGAAAAAAGGGAGGAGCTTGCTCCTCCCTTTTTTCACGTCCTTTTGCGTCGTCTTACGCGTGTCCCTGCTGGAGGGTGAGAATGAACGCGCGGCGGAACTCGTCCTGCAGCTCAGGCGTCTTGATGAACTTCCGCACCGCGGTGACGGCCAGCTCTCCATGCTCCACGTCGACGGCCGCGTGCTCGATCTCGAAGGCCAGCGCCTTCTCGACGTCCTCGATGCCCATGGCGGTGTATTCCTGCTTGAGCGCCTCGATGTGATCGAGCAGCTGCTGGCGGATCTCCGGGCGCAGCTTCTCGCCTTCGCCGACCAGTGACATGGCGGTGTCGATGGCCCAATGGGACGTGCGGTGCAGGTTGACTTTGGTGCACTGCCACATCATGCGATCGGCCGGCAGGTCTTCCTTTTCGAGCTTGTTGATCTCTTCGTCGGTGATGCCGAAGGCGTGGGAGCCCCAGCGAGCCAGCGTGGGGTGGCTGGGCAGGCCGACGCCGACCGAAGTCTGGCCGCACTCGTCGACCATCTTGCGCAGGTTCATCCGGCGCAGCGCCTTGTCCTCACAGTTGAGGTACTTCTCACCCACGAACTTGTGGTTCTGCACAGCATTGCCGACGTGGTGGCGAAGCTTGGCCTGGATGACCTCGTCCTTGCTCTTGGGAATATTGCGTGGCCGCAGCGTCTTGCCGGACAGGAACTCCTTGCGCACAGCCTCCAGCTCCTCAATCAGCTGGTCGGGCGGCAGCGCCTCACCTTCGCGTTTCATCTCAGCAATCGCCATGGGTCGTCCTCCTCGTCGTGGGCTGTTTCGTTACTATGGCACCTGCAGTGGCAGGCTGCCGCTCTCGGCGGCGGTATGCACGCGCAGCAGAAGCTGGTTCTCGATGTCCAGTCGATAGCGGAAGGCTTTGGCCGCGGTCAGCTGGCGCTCCTTGGTGCAGGCCCAGTAGGACAGCGTCTCCCGCTCCCAGGGGATGTGCTCCTTGACGTCCTCGGCGAAGACCCGGAAGAACTCGAGGCTCTTCTCCGGTACGTTGTAGTGCTTCTGCAGCGCCTCCTGCGCGCGTCCCAGGTACTCCTGATGATGCAGGTCACCGGCCAGCATGCTGGCAACGCCGTCGAGCCAGCTCCACTCCCACCAGCGGGAGAGCATGCACAGCGTGCTTTGCGCGTAGTAGCTGCGGGTGAAGGGCTTCCAGCTCTGGATGTCGCCCTTGGTGAGGCCCAGACCCTGGCCGAAGCGAATCCAGAGCTCCTCGTAAGCCGGCGTGGTCCAACCGGTGAGGTCCTTCACCACGTCCTTGCCTTCGAGGTAGACCAGCTTCTTGAGGATGTGGGTGCGGGTGGCCTCGTCGTTGCTCTTGATCAGGATGGCCCCGGTGCTGTAGACCAGCGCGTGGTCCCAGTAGGAGTACATGTCCTTGACCCACAGCTGCAGATCTTCGGTTCGCAGCTTGCCGGCGTAAAGGCTCTGGTAGAAGGGGGGCGGCTCAGGGTACTTGCGAGCCCGCTCCATCTCCAGGAAGTTGATGAAGGCCTGCCCGTCTAGCGGTGGCTCCTTGAGGTCTTCGGGTCCATAGGGTGGCTCGTACAACATGGCAGGCTCCTCGTGCGGGCAGACTGCTCATTTGTATACCATAGTTTGGGCGAGTTACAGGAAAAGCGTGGAGGACTGTTTTGGCTAAGAGCTATCGCTACATCTCGGGGGATTCGCACCTCGAGATCGACTCCAAGGTGTGGATCAACCGCGTTCCGGAAGTGCATCGTGACCGGGCTCCGCGGGTGCTGCACCTGCAGGACGGCACGGACGTGTGGATGGTGGAAGGCCAGCCGCTGCGCGAGAATGCTTCCGACCTGTACGGCGGCAAGGGCCGGGAGCGCTGGCGACCCTTTGCCCAGAATTACGCTACCACGCCTGGTACTGGCTCGCCTCAGCAGCGCCTGCATGAGCAGGACCAGGATGGCATCGACGCCGAGGTGCTGTTCCCGGGTGCATCCGGCCCGCGGCTGTGGCGCAGCATCGCCGACGACGAGGCGTTCAAAGCCGTCCTTCGCGCCTACAACGACTACCTGGCGGAGGAATACTGCGCGGTGGACCCGGACCGCTTGATCGGTCTGGGCATGCTGCCGGTCACCGGCGTGGATGACGCTATCGCCGAGATGGAGCGCTGTCGCAAGCTGGGCCTGAAGGGCGTGGCGCTCAGCAGCCTCCCCAGCGGCAAGGCCTATCCGACTCCCGAGGACGATCGCTTCTGGGCGGCGGCCCTCGACATGCGTATGCCGCTCACCGTGCACGTCGAGTTCCAGCGGCCGAAAGGGCCACTGCTAACCTTCCCCAACGCCCCCGACAAGGAGGCGGCCGAGCGTATCAGCCGCACCCGGGACTTCCCATCACAGCTGTGCAAGTTCGCTCGCGTCGGCGGGATCAACGCCGTGCAGTTGGTCCTGGACGGCCTATTTGACCGCTTCCCCGATCTGCACATCTTCTTTGCCGAGAACCAGATTGGCTGGCTGCCGCTGTTCTTCCACATGGCCGACGTGCGCTTCGACCGGCACAGCAAGTGGGCCGAGGAGCTGCTGGGCTGGAAGCCGCTTCGCCGCCGCCCGAGCGAATACCTGCGCAAGCACTTCTCGTGGGGCTTCCAGCACGACCCGATCGGTGTCGAGATACGCCACCGGCTGGACGTGAAGCGGCTGATCTGGGCTTCCGATTTCCCGCACCAGGATTCGGACTGGCCGGAATCCTTGCGCATCATCGAGGAGAACATGGCAGGCGTGCCGGCCGACGAGCGCTACGCCATGGTTGCCGGCAACGTCATCGACTTCTTCCACCTGGACGCTGCTCCGGCGCGGGAAGCGGTGGGCGCAGCGTCGACAGCTGCATGAACGCCGACCCGGCGCTGATCGAGCTGGTGGCCCGGGCTTGCCGGGTCCTGGGCAAGCTGGACATCACCCACGCCGCTTTCGGCCACGTGAGCTGCCGCTTGGGCGACTCGGACACGATGCTGATCAAGGGCAAGGGACCGGATGAGGTGGGCCTGCGCTACACCCGCGCCAGCGACATCCTGACCGTGGACTTCAACGCCGACAAGGTGGCCGGGGCGGAGGGTCTGCAGCCGCCCAGCGAGAGCTATCTGCACCTGTGGATGTACAAGAAGAACCCGCAGGTTCGCAGCGTTATCCACGTGCACCCGGAGTACGCGGTGCTGCTCACCGTGTGCGGCAAGGAGGTACTGCCGATCTACGGCGCCTACGCACCGGGCGCGCGCATGGCGGTGGAGGGCATCCCCACGTTCCAGCGCAGCATCACCATCCATGACGATCAGCTGGGTGAACAGTTCGCGGCATTCATGGGCGACAAGCAGGCGGCGTTGATGCGCGGCCATGGTGTAACCGTGGTCGGTAGCAGCGTGGAGGACGCCACGGTTCGGGTGATGGCGCTGAACCACCTGGTGAGCATGAACTACAAGGCCCACCTGCTCGGTTCGCCGCAGACCATCCCTGATGAGGACATCGCGGAGTACCGCCGTCCCGAGCGAGCCGCGCGCACGCGTGGCTCCGCCGGCGGCGAGGCCGGCATGCTGGCCAGCTGGAAATATTACTGCTCGTTAGCTGGAGAAGATTCGGCCTAGAGGCAATACGGCGGCGCCGGGAGCCATGTTCGAGCCCGATGGCTCAAAGGGCTCGCCCCGATGCTCAGTTGGTGATGCCGGATATCCGGACAAGCGGCGTGGGCACGCTGATGCCCTTGAGCTGGACCGTAAAGGGCTCGGTTGTGAAATCCGTGCCCAGCAGGTCGCTGGCCTCCTCGTAGGCGGGCTGGGTCATCACGATCTCGCCGCCGTGCGCCTCGTGCTCGGCCCGCGCAGCCACGTTCACCACCGTGCCGAAGTAGTCCAGGCGCTCGTTCTGGGTGACTGCGAAGCAGGCCCCGGTGTTGATGCCGACCTTGACCAGCTCGTTGGTGTTCACCAGGCCGCGTGTGTTCAGCTCGAGGATGCAGCGCTGGATCCGCAGGCCCGCGTCGACGGCCGACCGTCCGTCGGGGAAGGCCGCCATGACGGCGTCGCCAATCGTTTTGACGATGGCCCCACCCGCGTCCTCGATGGCGCGCTGAAGCAGGCCGAAGTGCTCGGAGACCAGGCGGAAGGCACGTGCGTCGCCAACCCGGTCGTACAGGGCCGTCGATCCGGCGAGATCGGTGAACAGCAGCCCCACGCGGCTGACCTCCAGCTGGATGCCGGGCGCCAGCGCCTCCGCCGAGAACAGCGAGCGGAACGCCGGGAAGGTCATCAACCGGCCGGGCGTCGCCGCGGCCGTGGTGGCGTGGGCACGGTCGATGGTCAGCGTCAGCTCGCGGGAGGTGCTGTTGGCCAGCTTCAGCGTGCGTTCGCCCGCCTGCACCTCGGCGGAGCTGCTCACTAAAGCAGTTTCCTGGGCAGAGACTTCGAGCTGAGCAGCAGCGCTGCCCGCCACGGCGGTGAAGTGCGCGAAGCCCTGGGTTTGCGGCGAATGGATGACATAGCTGCCCTCGTCCAGGGAGACTTCGTAGTCGCGCGCCTGGCCCGGCTCCAGGCTGGTCTGGAGCACGCGATGGGGTGTCTTGCCCGGGCCGCTGACACAGTACGTTCCCACCTCGACGCTGCGTATCGACGGCGCCGGGTAGAAGCGGGCTTCGATGAGCTCGTCCGTATCCGGCTCGAAATCCAGGTTGCAGGCGTCACAGTGGGCCGTCGCTTGCAGCTCGCTGAGATGTCCGGCGTCGGCTTTCACTCCCCGGCAGCCGGGACAGAGCATCTCCCAGCGCATCTCCAGCAAGCCTCCAACAGTGGCGTGCAGGAACACTTCCAGCGTCCGATCCGGATCGAAGCCGCGGTCGGCCGCGAGCTGCAGCGGGCGCATGCCGGCTACCTCTTCGTCCGGGGCCTCGGCGATCAAATCGCGTAACAGGTTGAGGCCGTCAGCCGCCAGGCCCATGGAGGACAGCCGCTGAAGCCCGGTCTGCAGCCGGGCGCCGTCGGCTGGCGTGCGCTGTTGTATCAGCTGGGGGAAGGGGTGAGCGCTCCGCTTCCCCAGAAAATCGGATACCAGCTGATACTGCTTGCGCGTGCGCTCCAGGCTTGTGGGCACCAGGAAGCGCCGAATGAAGATGCCGGCCAGCCAGTTCTTGGGCACAAACTCGACGAATATGCGCAACGTTGTGCCTGAGGCAGCAGGCAGCAGCTCGGTTCCCCCCTCGAAGCGGCGTATCGGCCCGGCGGTATAGTCGCGCACGACGCGAAAGCGGTGGGGCCGTTCCCACTCGAACGGATGCTCGATCCAGCGCGCCAAACGCAAGCCGTGCCAGCGATATTCGCCCACGTCGGGCTGGCCTTTGCCCGCGTCCCCGCGTTCGAAATGCGCTTCGGGGAGGCCGACCGCTTTGTCCAGCTTGTCGGTATCGGCAATGTGTGGCCAGAGCTCGTCCGCGGACTGCGGGACGGTCAGGCTCGTGTCGGCGACGATCGGCTTGGTGATGGCTGCGCTCCCGATGCTCAGGATCTGCCGAAATGGTATACGCCGCGCGGTTCCTAGCGGCTCAGTGGTTCAGATAGCTCCATCCCGGCGCAGCCGCGCAATCTCGGTCTCGCCAAGGCCCAGCTTCTGGCTGAGCACCTCGTCCGTATGCTCGCCGAGCAGCGGTGGGTGGCGGTCGATGGTGGCTGGCGTGCGCGACAGACGGTAGGGTGGCGCCACCATCCTGATCGATCCCGCGGTGGGGTGTGGGACTTCGAGCACGGTTTGCCTCGCCGCCACGTGAGGATCATTGAGGATCTGGGGCACGCTGTTGATCGGCCCGGCAGGGATGCCGGCAGCGGCCAGCGCCGTGAGCCACTGCGCTGTCGTTCGGCTGGCGAAGATCGGCTCCAGCAGCTCGATGAGCGCTTCACGGTTGTTCACACGCAGCGGGTTGGTGAGGAAGCGCCCGTCGTTCGCCAGCTGCGGTGCGCCGGCGATCTCGGCCAAAGCACGGAACTGCAGGTCATTGCCGACTGACAGGGCGATATAGCCGTCACTCACCCTGAACGATTGGTAGGGCACGATGGACGCGTGAGCGTTGCCGTAGCGCCGCGGCTCCTGCCCGCTTACCAGGTAGCTGCTGGCCACATTCACCAGCCAGGCGAGGGCACTGTCGAGCAGTGACAGCTCGACGTATTGGCCCGCGCCTGAGCGATCGCGTTCGCGCAGCGCCGCCAGGATGGCTGAGCAGGCGTACATGCCGGTGGCGACGTCGACCGCCGCCACACCTACTTTGACCGGCTCTCCTGCCGGGACGCCGGTAATGCTCATGATCCCGCTCTGGGCCTGGATGACGAAGTCGTAGCCAGGCAGGTCCTGGTATGGGCTGCCATGGCCGTAACCCTTGATCGAGCAGTAGACCAGCCCGGGGTTCACCCTGCTCAGCTTGTCATAGCCGGCCCCCAGCTGCTCAACGCCGCCCTGCTTGAAGTTTTCGATCAAGACGTCAGCCTGCTGCGCTAGCCGCAGCAGCAGATCCCGGCCCGCGGGGTGTCCCAGGTTCAGGGTGATGCTGCGTTTGTTGCGATTGGCAGACAGGTAGTAGGCACTTTCGCCCCCGGCCGAAGGCGGAGCCCATTGGCGGGTGTCGTCGCCTCGTTGGGGCTGCTCGACCTTGATGACGTCGGCGCCGAAGTCGCCCAGCATCATGGCGCAGTAGGGGCCGGCCAGCACCCTGGTGAGGTCAAGCACGGTTATCCCGTCGAGCGGCTTGGTCACGCTGCCGCTATTCAAGCACGCGGTGGGTGAAATTCGACGTGGTGAGCTGAAGCAGCCATGCCTGAAGCATCCCCGTTGTGGGCACCGGCCAAACCGCCGGTCGTTTGTCCGAATGAGCGGGAAAACCTCTTGCATCGGTATCCGCGTGGCCTAGCATGAGCCCTGCGAATCCCGAGTAGTCGCGAGACGCTGGAAGCAGACCGAATGCTCGTTGGGCGAAGCCGGGGCCGTGGCAGGCGCGAGCCGGCCAGGGCAGCGGTGCCGGACGTGTGGTCGCGAAAGCGCTCTTTCGATTAGTCGGGATTTGTATTTTCCGGGCTACCATGTGTGCCGATGAATCCGTTCGGTGCCGCGACACGAGGCCATGGGCGCCCTGATCTCGCGGAGCAGCTGGCGCTGGCCTGTCGGATGCTCGCCTATGAGGGCCTGTTCGACCAGAGCGGTCACGTGAGCGTGCGCCGGCCCGAGACGGGCCAGGTGCTGATTCACCCTCACTCCACGCCTCGCCTCGACGTGCGGGCTGAAGACCTCGTCACGATCGATCTCGATGGCCGGCTGGTAGAGGGCGACCAGCCGCCGCCCAGCGAGCTGTTCATCCACACCCGGATATACCGGGCGCGTCCCGACGTGCAGGCCGTGGTTCATGCCCATTCACGCATGGCCACGGTGTTCGGTATTGCCGGGGTGGACATCGTTCCGGTCACCAACAACGCTACCCTGCTTGGACCTGGGCCGGTTCCGACCTATCCCGATCCGCGCCTGGTGCGCAGCCCGCAACAGGGCGATGCGCTGGCACGCATGCTGGGGCAGGGGCGTGCCTGCGTGATGCGCAACCATGGCTCGGTGGTTGTCGGCAGCAGCCTGCGCGACGCGTTCGTGGCAGCGCTCTTCCTCGAGGAGAACGCGCTGCGCCAGCATCTCGCCCTGCAGATCGGCCGGCCGAGCGGCTTCACACAGCAGGAGATGGCCGACATGGCTGGCGTGTATGATGAGCGGCCGCTGCAGAAAACGTGGGACCACTACGTCTCCCGCGCCCGCCACGCTGGGCTCGCCTAGCCTCCGAGCGTCGGGGCCGCTGCGGCACATGACCGGCCAGCGCTTGCGCCATGCACGGGCGGAGGCATCAGGTGCCGTGCAGAGCAGCAGTTGCGACGCCGGCGAGCCCACCCGCCAAGACCAGCCAGGCTGAGTTGATCCTGAACCGCAGCAGCGCTACGGCGGCCGCCAGCCCGATGGCCGCCGATGGCCAGTCGACGATCGACGCGCGGCCGAGCTGCACGGTTACGCCGGCCATGAGGCCCACGGCGCCGATGTTCACCCCGTCGAGGAAGGCGCTGGTCCAGGGGGACCGCCGCAGCCGTGGGAGAAGACGGTAGACGATCGCTACGAATACGAAGCCGGGCAGGAAGATGGCCACCGTGGAGACGATTGCGCCCGGAATGCCCGCCAGCAAGTAGCCGATGAAGGTGGCCGTGGTGAACACCGGGCCGGGGGTGAATTGCCCCACAGCGACGGCGTCGAGGATCTGCTTCTCCGTGAGCCAATGAAGGCGTTCCACGAAGTCGGCCTGCAGGAAAGCCAGCAGCACGTAGCCGCTGCCGAAGAGCACTGCGCCAATCTTCAGGAAGGTGAGGCCGAGTCCAGCCAGGCTCACGCCCGCTGCCGTGGCCGGCAGGACGCCTGCCTGGTACGATGTGCCGGCCGCCGGTATCGCAAGCATCGCCGCCTGCCGGAACGGAAGGCGTGACCAGTTGAGGGCGATCAGCACCAGCAAGCCGGATCCAATCAGGAGCGCGATGACGTTCGCGCCGGCCAGGTAGAGGGCGAACACCGTGGCCCCCAGGACGGCCAGCTGCCAGGTCTTGGCGGCGGTGCGGCTCAGCCCCCACAGCGCTTGAAGGACCACCGCGATGATGACTGGCTTCACGCCGTACAGGGCGAGGCCCACCTGCGGAATGGAGCCGTAGTGCACGTAGGCCCAAGCGAAAGCCAGGACGATGAGCATCGCCGGCAGAATGAACAACGTCCCAGCCAGCACCAGTCCGGCCGCTCCTGCGCGGGTGCAGCCGATGAAGATGGCCATCTCCGTCGAGCTCGGACCAGGAATCAGGTTGGCCGCCCCCAACATGTCCAGGAACTGCTCGTCGGTCAGCCAGCGGCGGCGCTGGACGACCTCCGAGCGCATCAGCGCGATGTGGGCCGCTGGCCCGCCGAAGGCGATGCAGCCCAGCTTGAGAAAAAGGAGCGCTACCTCGCGCAGGGATCCCGGCTGGGGGCTACTGGAGGACGTAGTCGACAAACAGAATGTCGGTCACGCGATCGCTCGTGCCAGCCAGCTGACGGTTAAAGGCCGCGATCAGCTCCCGTTTGAGCTGGTCGCGGCCCTCGGGACTCGTGAGGGCGAGCGCGTCCTTGGTATCAAGGGTCGAGGTCATGATGTTGTTGAAGGCGGACAGCAGCGGTGCATGGTCGTCGGCGAACTGCGCTTGCAGTTTGCTGAGCTGATCGCTGCGTGCCTTGGCGAACTGGCCGCTGGGATCGGCAAACTGGATCACGGCCGTGAGCTTGACGTACTTGAAGCCGGGCCCGCTGCCCTGGACGTTGAAGGTGCGGCTGATGGTCAATTCCGGAGCTGGCTTGATGAGCACGGCTCCGGCAGCTGGGACGGGCGTCGGCGCTGTGGGCGGGCGCTTGGGAATCAGCGGGGGGACGAACAGCCCCAGCGCTGCCAGCCAGGCCACGATGCCGACCACGACAAGGACCAGCCGGCTGCCGGGCCGCCGTCGAGGTTCGGCTGGGGGCGCCGGGACGTCCTCGTCGGCCGGGGGAGGCAGGGCTTGCAGTGGGGCGGCCTTGCGCGCCAGCGCCGCCGCGGCGCGCTGCCGCGGCTCGGCCGGAGCAATTGGCTGCTCGGCATTCTGAATCATCAGCTACTTAACACCGTACACCAGATCATCGGCGATTGGCGGCGAACTCCGTATGAGCCGCGGGCTGCTGGCAGTGCAGATGGGTTGATTGGCCGGGTAGAGCCGTTGCCGTTCGTTCCCTGGCAGGGGCACCCGCGTGAAACCGCCGATCCATAGCCAACTTGGGCTAGATAATCCGAAGCCCGTTCCCTCCGGCCAAAATATGCGTTGAGTGATCTCTAACTACCGCGACGTGGACCACAATCCGCGGACGTTGCGCCAGCTGCCACTGAACGCTTCCTTTGGCCGGCCGCGCCGCCGGCGACGCTGGTCGTCCTTGATCCCGCTGATCCTGACCATGGCCGCAGTGGTGGCCCTGCTGCTGTTCATGGCCGCTGGCCGCTGAGCTTCTCCCAAGACACCAAGCATCGAACAAGGTCCTTCGGGCCTTACGCCGTCCCCTCGGCTACGCCGCGCTCGTGCTGGCCCCGCAGGTCGGCGTCCAGCTCCGCGAGCAAGGCTTCGTCAGGCAGGCTCAGGTCGATTGGCCGCTTGAACGGCTGTGCGACGTCCCTGCCGGCCTTCCAGTAGATTTCCAGGCGATTGCCTTCGGGGTCCAGGAAATAGATGCCCAGCGCGTAGCCGTGGCTGACGGTCTCGATGATGTGCACGTTCTCGCGCAGCAGGACCTGGTGGAACGCCTTCAGCTCGTCCAAGGAGTTGACGTAATACGAGATTTGCTGGGGCGCTTTCTCCCCTCCCGGCGCGAGCACCGTTTCGTGATGCTCGCTGAGACGGTCGCGGGCTGAGAGGAACACCATCTCGGTCCGTCCGCCGTGCCCCCGGTCTGATTGGTTCAGACCCAGCACCCGCTGATAGAAGTCGCTCATCTTCTCCAGGTCTTGCACCCAGATGCCGATGTGTCCGAGGCCGGCTACTTTCGGCACAGCTGTTACCTCCATCGCATGAATGCCTGCAGACTACCAGAAGTGCGGCCCGAGGGCTTACCATGAACGGCGCAATGAAGGTGGAACAAAAGCTGGAAGCCCTGGGCTTCAAACTCGATGACTTGATGGCGCCCGCGGGCAATTACGTCGGCGCGGTGCAGACCGGCAACCTGCTGTTCGTGGCCGGCCACGGGCCGCACGTTGGCGGAAAGATCGCCATGACCGGCCGCGTGGGAGGTGACCTTACCCTGGAGCAGGGCTATGAAGCGGCGCGCATCACTGCCGTGAGCTGCCTCCGCTCAGCTAAGCAGGCCATCGGCGATCTGGATCGCGTCAAGCGGGTGGTCAAGGTGCTGGGTATGGTCAACTGCACCGAGGGCTTCGTGGATACTCCCAAGGTCATCAACGGCTGCTCCGACCTGCTGGTCGAGCTGTACGGCGAAGCCGGCCGCCACGCTCGGTCCGCCGTTGGCATGCAGCAGCTTCCGAACAATATCCCGGTCGAAGTGGAGATGGTGCTCGAAGTGGAGTAACGCGGTCGGCAGCGCCGACGGGGTCGCGAGTGCCGAGCGATGAGTGCCGGGTGCCGAAGGGGAGCGCCACGGTTTGACGCGGGTCAGTCGAGGGTGAGCTTTTCCTCCACGGTCAGGTCCGGCGTGAGGCGATACAGCCATGGGACCCCGGTTGGGATCTCGACCTCCAGGATCTGCGCGGAGGTGAGCTTCTCCAGCTCCATGACGATGGCGCGCAGGCTGTTGCCGTGGGCAACGACCAGCACGTTCTTGCCGGCGCATAGCTCCGGCTCGATCTTCGTCCGGAAATAGGGCACTGCCCGTTTCTGGGTGTCCTTCAGGCTTTCGCCGTTCGGTGGTGGAACGTCGTAGCTTCGCCGCCAGATGTGCACCTGGTCGTCGCCGAACTTGGCTGCTGTTTCGGCTTTGTTGAGGCCCTGGAGATCGCCATACATGCGCTCGTTCAGGGCTTTGTCCTGGTGCACGGGCAGGTTTTCCTGGCCCAGCACGTCGAGGGCAATATCCAGCGTCTCGATGGCACGTGAGAGCACGCTGGTATAGGCTACGTCAAAGCTCAGGCCGCGCCGCTTGAGGCGTTCGGCGGCCTGCCGTGCCTCCTCCCGACCGGTGTCAGTGAGGGCTACGTCCACCCAGCCCGTGAAGCGGTTCTCGAGATTCCATTGCGATTGTCCGTGACGCAAAAGGCACAGCCACGAGGAAGAAGTCATCGCTGACATTGTGCCATCGCCGTCCGACAGCCAGGGGTGTTCGGCTACGCTAAGCGTGCATGGACGTATTGGAGGCGCTGCGCCGGCCCGATAAGTGGTTCCTGGGCGGCGGCAAGGCGCTCCTGTGGGCGCCTCCGTTTCCGTCGTACCTGGACTGGCCCGGCTTCTGGGATGAGGCGCATTACTTCGACCACGTGGTCGAGCGGCCGTTCACCGTGGCCCTGCTGGACCAGACGTACCAGTGCCTTGCGCTCAAGCCGCTTTCGCGCGACTGGCGCCCGAGCGAGCTGACCACCGCCTGGATGGCCGGCGACCTGCTGGTCAGCGAGCGCAAGGCGCTCCTGCCGCAGGACGTGCTGGTGTCGGAGCTGTCCATCTGGAATCCGACGGACAGGCCGGTCATCGTCCGCCCGGTGGCTTATACGGCGCAACGCTCCACGCCTGGTATCGGCGACCACGTGGTAGCGGACGTGAGCTTCGACGGAAGCGCGTTTCGCTACGTCAAGCGGCAGCAGATCAGCCTGCGCGGGCAGGAGCTGCCGGTGTTCAGCTACAAGGTGATGCTGGGGGCCGACCAGCCGCCGGAGTCATTCGCGGGCCAGCTGTCGGAATGGAACTCTCTGCGCCCGGAGTGGCAGCTCACGCCCTTCGTGGAGCGAATGAGCCAGGGCTCGCTGGGCGACGAGCTGCGGCTGGCCGGCTGGAACAACGATGGACTGGTGTACCTGGGGCTGCAGTACTCGATGGAGATCCTGCCCGAGAGCCGAGGCCGGCTGGTGCTTGGCTGCGCCGTCGGCGATGAGCTGGGGCAGCTGCTGCTGCAGCCTATCGAGCTGAGCCAGGAGTCGTGGCGCGAGTACTTCGACGATTTGCCTTCGCTGGAGGTGCCGGACGCCTACCTGCAGCGCTACTGGTGGTATCGCTGGTTCGGCCTGCGGCTCAATACGGTGGATCACCCCGGAGGGCGGGCGCGCCATCCATTCGTGGCCGAAGGCATCGCCCAGTTCCGCAACCACATCTCCTACAGCGCCCAGGCGCATGCGCTGGAATGTCGCTGGCAGCCTTCGCGGGCCGTGGCTCGTGGCAGCGTCCTCAACTTTACCGAGCACCAGGCGCCGAACGGGGCATTCCCGGGGAACATCTACGCCCAGCTGGTGCACAGCGGCGACATGTACCTGGCCAACTGGGGACGCGCCGTGCAAGCGATCTATGCGCTGGATCCCAACGATCGCTTCCTGGCTGAGGTGTACCCCGCGTTGCGGCGTTACGCGCAGTTCCTGGATGATGAGCGCGATCCTGAGGGCTGCCATCTGTACGACGTGATCAACCAGGGCGAGACGGGCCAGGAGTACATGAGCCGCTACCAGGCCGTGGATCCCCGGGCCGACCACTGGGATGAGCTCCGGCTGAAGGGTGTGGATGCCACCGTGTACGCCTACGAGCTGCAGCGCGCACTGGCCTGGATGGCGGGTCTGCTGGGCCAGCCGGAGGAGGCGGTGTACTGGACGTCCCAGGCCGTCGCGACCTGCCAGGCAGTGCGCGAGCGGCTGTGGGACCCAACCCTGGAGATGTTCACCGACATCAATCCGGAAAGCGGCCAGCGCACCGGCGTCAAGGCAGCGGTTGGCTTCTATCCCTTCATGACCGACATTGCCACTCACCAGCACCTTGGCGCGCTGCGGCGCCACCTGCTGAACCCGGACGAGTTCTGGCTGCCCTTTCCGGTCCCCAGCTCACCGGCCGACGATACCTACTTCAGCCCCTGGGCGGAGTGGAAGGGCAAGCGCCACAGCTGCCCCTGGAACGGCCGAACCTGGCCGATGACCAACAGCCATGCGTGTGACGCTTTGGCGCGGGCCAGCCAGCAGCTGGACCCATCGCTCCAGCCGGCGGCGGCCGAGCTGATCCAGCGCTTCGTGTCGTTGATGTTCTTCGACGGCGACGTTGGCCGCCCGAACTGTTTCGAGCATTACAACCCCATCACCGGGCACCCGTCGGCCTATCGCGGCATCGACGATTACCAGCACTCCTGGGTGGTAGACCTCATGGTCCGCTACGTGGCCGGGCTGCAGCCCGACGTCGACGGCGCGCTGGTGGTCGACCCGCTGCCGTTTCCGCTGTCGTCGTTCGGGTTGGAGCGGGTATTCGTGCGCAAGCGGGAGGTTGCGGTGCGCTGGGAGGCGGGCACCGCCTTCCAGGTGCTCATCGATGGCCGCGAGGTTCACCGCTCACCAGAGCGTGAGCGGGTCGTGCTGACGCTGTAGCTTCGGCCTCTGCCTAACCCGGCGGGCAGCCCTACGGGGGCGCGTTGCGCCCGCTCGTTTCCTGCTTGACCGCGAGCTCTTTCGCCGGCTCAGAGCATGGCGATGCGACGCAGGAGATCGCCGCGGTTGACGCGCTGAGTGCGCCAGCGCTCGGATCCCTGCGCATCGAAGCCCACGACCAGGGGCACCAGGTCCAGTCCCACCTCGGCGGCCACCCTACGACCGTTGGGCGTCGCTACGTCCATGCGCACGAAGCGCACGCGCTGGCCTACCTGCTTCTCGATGCCGTCCAGGACGGGCTTGGCGGCCATGCACACCAGGCAGTAGCTGGAGTACAGCTCCAGCACGACCGGTGACCCACTGCCGACCAGCTGCTCGAGCTCAGCGGGGCTGAGAAGGCTGCCTTTGCCTGGCCGTAGGACCAGGTGGATGGCCAGCAGGAGCAGCGCGGCCAGAAGCCAGCCGATCCAGCTGGTGACATTGCCGAACGTGGCCACAAAGTAGCCGATCACCATGAGCACGAGGGCGGCTATCAACACGTACGAGTTCTGGTTCAGAATCTGGCGGGCGCTCAAGCTGCCGGCTCACGTCTGCTCGTAGTCCGGGCACTTGGCGCAAAAGCCGGGCGCGTCGTAGCGGACGTGCGCCCGACACAGAATGCGAGGCAGGGGAGGATCGCTACCGCTCCTCAGCACATTGGTGAGGTCCATGTGCTTGCAGCGGCCACGGTGATGCTGCGCCGGATAGGTGCAGAGCGACAGGCATGACGTCTGGTCCAGCGCGCCGGCCGGGAAGACGTGAGCAGTCAGCCGGCAGGCCGGGTGGTTGGCGCCTTCGGCGCCACGCAGATAGTCGAGCCAAGGGCAGGCACTGGCGAGCCTGACCAACGGCTGGGCTTCAGCCGGGGCCGGCTCGATCAAGCCCGGGCTTTTTCGACGACCTTGACCGACTCCATCTTGTCACCCACCACGATGTCCTTGACCACGTTCATGCCTTTGAGCACGTACCCAAAGAGGTTGTACTTCTTGTCGAGCTTGTGGCGGTCGTCGGTGGTGCAGATGAAGAACTGGCTGCCGTTGGTGTCTGGGCCGGCGTTGGCCATGGCGACCGCACCCTCGATGTAGTCGCCTTTCACCGGCTCGTCGTTGAAGCGATAGCCCGGGCCGCCTCGGCCGGTGCCCTCAGGACAGCCGCCCTGGATGACGAAGTCCGGAACGACGCGGTGGAAGGTGAGCCCGTCGTAGTAGCCGTCGCGGGCGAGGTGCACGAAGTTGTTGACGGTATTGGGCGCCAGCTGAGGATCCAGCTCCATGCTGATGTCGCCCTTCGCCGTGTGGATGGTGACGTCGTACAGCTTATCGAGATCGATGTCCATCTCGGGGGGCGACTTAGCCATGGCCGAATGCTACCATCAGCCCGTCGTTGGATAGCGAGCTCGCGCGCGATCGGCCGGCTGCCGGCCAGGGATCGGAGCAGGCCCTTTCGGGCGCGGCCAGCACACCGCTGCGCCGCCAGTACCTCGCCCTCAAGAAGCAGCACCCCGACACCATCCTGTTCTTCCGGCTGGGCGACTTCTACGAGACCTTCGACGACGACGCCAAGCTGGTGGCTCGGGAGCTGCAGATCACGCTTACCTCGCGCCCGATGGCCAAGGGCGAGCGGGTGCCGATGGCTGGTGTGCCGCATCACGCCGTCGACAACTACCTGGCGCGGCTGATCGCCCGCGGTTTCAAGGTGGCTATGGCTGAGCAGCTGGGCGAGCCGGGCTCGAAGATGATGGAGCGCGACGTCATGCGGGTGCTGACGCCGGGCACGGTGCTGGAGGCCTCGCTGCTCCCGGGCGAGCGAAACAATTACCTGCTGGCGCTGTTCGCGAGCATGGGGGCGGCCAAGGGTAACGATAGGGAGGCTGATCGCTCGTTCGGCCTGGCCTATATCGACGCTTCCACCGGAGAGTTCGCAGCCACGCAGCTGTCCGGGGTCGCCGAGGCCCAGCGGGAAATCGACCGCATCGATCCAACCGAGTGCCTGTTTCCAGCCAGCCAGATGGAGGATCTGAAGCGACTGGCCGGCGACCGCGCGGTGAGCTGGGCCGATGCCTGGATGTTCGACCCCGAGAACTGCCGTGAGACCCTGCAGCGCCAGCTGGAGGTGGCAACGCTGCAGGGCTTTGGCTTGGAAGAGCTGCCGCTGGCTCTGCCCGCTGCGGGCGGGCTGCTGCACTATCTCGGCCAGACGCGGAAGAGCCTGCGGCTCACCACGTCCGAGCTGCGCACGTACTCAGTCGACGGCTTCATGACGCTGGACCAGTACTCGCGCCGCAATCTGGAGATCGTGCGTACCGCCAAGGGCGAGCACCAGGGATCGCTGCTGGCAACGCTCGATGCTACGCGCACCCCGATGGGCGGCCGGCTGCTGCGGCGTTGGCTGGCGATGCCACTGCTCGATCTCGATCAGCTCAACCGCAGGCTGGCGGTTGTGGCCGCGCTCAACGGCAGCGCGGTGGCGGCGCAGGAGGTCGGCGTGGTGCTGTCACACCTGCCGGACGTCGAGCGGCTGATCAACCGCTGTGTGCAGCGCCTTGCCTCGCCGCGCGACGCGGTGGCGCTGAAGTCGGCGTTGGAGCAGATTCCCGCGCTGCAGCGTGCGCTGGCCGTCGATGAGAGCGGCCCTCTGGCTGAGCTTGGGGCCAGGCTGCGGCCCTTCCCCGATGTGGTGTTGCTGATCGCTCGAGCGATCGTCGATGATCCGCCGGCGGTCATGGCCGAGGGCGGCGTGATCCGGCTGGGCTTCGCGCCCGAGCTGGACGCGCTCCTGGAGGGAGCCAGCGAGGCCAGGAGCTACATTGCCGGGCTGGAAGCGAGCGAGCGCGAGCGGACGGGCATCCGCGGCTTGAAGGTGGGCTTCAACAAGGTCTTCGGCTACTACATCGAGGTCAGCAATTCGAACCGCGACCAGGTTCCGCCGGACTACGTGCGCAAGCAGACGCTGACGGGTGGCGAGCGCTACATCACGCCGCAGCTGAAAGAGTACGAGTCGATCGTGCTCAACGCGCAGGAGCAGCGAGCGGAGATCGAAGCGCGCCTGTTCGATCGGGTCCGCGAGGAGATCGCGGGCTGGGCCGGGCCGATTGGCAGCGTCGCCGCCGTCGTCGGCGAGCTGGACGTGCTGGCAGGCTTCTCCCAGCTGGCGATCGGCCGGCGCTACTGCCGGCCCGGGCTCGATCTGGGCGACCGCATCGACATCACCGACGGACGCCATCCCGTCGTGGAGCTGAATCTGCCGGCGGGTGAGTTCGTCCCGAACGACTGCCACCTGGACCGCCGAGACTGCCAGTTGGTGGTCCTCACCGGTCCGAACATGGCGGGCAAGTCGACCTTCCTGCGCCAGGTGGCGTTGATCACGCTCATGGCGCAGATTGGCAGCTTTGTGCCCGCGACGTCGGCCCGCATCGGGCTGGTGGACCGCATCTTCACCAGGGTCGGCGCACAGGACGACCTGGCGTCGGGACAATCGACCTTCATGGTCGAGATGGTCGAGACGAGTCTGATCCTGCAATCGTCGACGCCACGGTCGCTGATCATCCTGGATGAGGTTGGTCGGGGCACGTCGACGTACGACGGGCTGGCTATCGCCCAGGCCGTTGTGGAGTACATCCACAATCACCCGGCCTGCGGCGCGAAGACGCTATTCGCAACGCACTACCACGAGCTGACGGCGCTGGAGCAGCAGCTGCCCAGGGTGCGCAATTTCCACATGGACGTGCTGGAGGATCAGGGTCAGGTGGTGTTCCTGCGGCGGGTGGCGCCGGGAGGGGCCGACCGCAGCTATGGCATCCACGTGGCCAAGCTGGCGGGGCTGCCACGCGGCGTGCTGCACCGGGCGGAGGAGCTGTTGGAGCAGCTCGAGGGCTCGCGCGCCATCGCGCCAAGCAGCAATGGCAGCCTGGCCCAGCAGCTGTCGCTGTTCGCGCCCGACGACGCGCTGCGGAATGAGCTGGCGCGGCTGGATCCCCTGAACATGACTCCGCTGGAAGCGCTCAACGTGCTGTTCGACCTGAAAGGCCGCTGGAGCGTATAGGCAGCAGCTCCGCCGCCATCCGGAGGACCTCCACCGGGCAGTGATCCGCCCGCCGCGGGAGGGGACAGCCGGGCCCCGGGACGAGTCAGAGCACGGCTGTTGGCGGGCGGATCACTGCCCGGTGGGAATGGTTGCCTCGAATCAGCGGACGTTAGCGGCCGCGGGCGTTGACCGGGACCGCCGCCGTCTTGCCGATGAGGACTCCGAGCAGCAGCGTGGCGGCGATCAACAGGCCCACCATGGCGACCTGCGTAACCGCCAGACCAGACACTCGGGCGACCGAGAGACCGCCGAAGAACGAGCACAGCAGGGGCACCCACAGGGCCAGCCCGGCGGCGATCATGAACGTTCGTTGTGTGTGCATCTCTTCGAACCTCAGATACTGTACTGATGAACACTGTACAGATGAGCAGTAATTCTGTCAAGGGGTATGTTTTGGGAAATGGGCCATCTGTACCTGGGCACGTCCGGCTGGGCTTACCCCGAATGGAAGGGCAAGTTCTACCCGCAGAAGCTGCCTGCCGATCAGATGCTGGCTTTCTACTCGCAGCGCTTCGACGCCGTGGAGCTGAACAATTCGTTCTACCGCATGCCTTCTGAGAGCGCGATGGCCAAATGGCGGGACACCGTCCCGGAGGGGTTCCGCTTCGCCCTCAAGGCGCCGCAGGAGATCACCCATCGCCGCCGCCTCCTGGACGCCGAGCAGCCCGTCGAGCGCTTCACGGAGCTAGCCAACAGCATGGGCAGCCGCCGCGGCCCGATCCTGTTCCAGCTGCCGCCCTACCAGCGGGCGGACGTCGAGCGGCTGAGCGCCTTCCTGGATCTGCTGCGGCCCTTGGGACAGCAGGTGGCCTTCGAGTTCAGGCACGAATCCTGGCTGGTCGATCCTGTCTATGAGCTGCTGCAGCGCAATGACGCCGCGCTCTGCCTGGCGGAGACCGACGAGTCGGCAGCCCCGCTGCTGCCCGCCAGCGGCTTCGTGTACCTGCGGCTGCGCAAGACCGACTACACCGAGGACGAGCTGCGCAGCTGGAGAAAGCGCCTGGAGGGGCTGGCCGCGGCGGGCCGCGACGTGTTCTGCTTCTTCAAACATGAGAGCGACGCCAAGGGCCCGGACTTCGTCCTCAGTGTCATGCGCGCCCAGGCGCCGTCGTCGGCCTAGGTGGACTGCAGACTGGCGTTGTAAAAGGCGAGGTAATCGTCCATGTGCTCGCCCCAGTACACGCCGTTGTGCTGGCCCGGCCACTCGTGCCACTGATGCGGGATGTTCTCCGCCACGAGCTGCTGATGCAAGGCTTCGGTGCTGACGCGCCACAGCGGGTCCTGGTTGGCTACGTCGAGCCACAGGTTCAAGGTCATCGCCGTATCCGGATGGTCTCGCAGCAGCGCCACCGGATCGTGCGCATCGAAATAGGCCTGGTTGCCGAAGAAGGCGGGCCCGTTCTGGAGGCGGTTGAGCGATGGGCTGTGCGCTCCGGCGGTCCGAAACAGGTCGGGGTGCTGCATGGCCAGCGCCAGCGCGCCGAAGCCGCCCATCGAAAGCCCGCCGATGGCGCGGTGGTTGCGGTCTGGGATCGTGCGGAAGCGGCCATCCACCTCGTGCAGCAGGTCCTCTGACGTGTACTTACCGTATTTCGGCCCGTCTCCGGCCGCGTCCATCCAGAAGCCCTGATCCCCTTCGGGAAAGATCATGATCAGCGGTTGGATCTGGCCGCTGGCGATGAGGCGGTCGGCCGCCGCGGTGATGCCGTAGCCCGGCCATTCGGTCTCGTTGCCCATGATGCCTCCCAGGCCGCCGCCGATGCCATGAAGCATGTACAGCACTGGGTAGTGCCGGTTGGGCTGAGTGTCGTAGTTAGCGGGCAGGTAGGCGATGTAGTGCATGGGACGGTCCAGGGCGGCGCTCTGGAAGAGGAAGAATTCCATCCTGGACGAGCCGGGAGGGCGTGTCGAGACGCTCGGAGCTTGGCCGCTGGCGCCTGCGCCGGGTACCGGGGTGGCGGCCGCCACGGCCTTCTTCAGGAAGTCGGTGGGGACGGGACTCGTGTTAGGCACGGGCTGAAAGGCGGCGGACTGAGGCGCCTGGGTTTGCGGGCTCGCCACCCCGCTTGTTGACTGGGTCGCCGGCCAGATGCCGAGCAGCGTCAGCGCCCATCCGGCCAGAATCACGCCGAACAGGATGAGTGGCTTGAGGAAATCCCTCATCGACCTGCGGGAAGAGACTGTCGGGCCGCGAGCGAGGAGCGTGAAGACAGCGTAGACGTCCGCTGCCCGACGCTGGGAACGGCCACCGGCAGCGGCCGCAAGCCTCGCTGCGCCAGGGTGAGCGGCTGCATGGCCGGCGCGCGCGGGGTTACAAGCGGCCGTGCGCGCATCGTCTGAGGAGCGGGCAGCTGGCGGGCCGGTGGAAGAGGCCGTGGGGCAGCAATGGCCGGAGCGGGTTTGGCCGCCGGCTTCGCCACCGAGGGCCGCTTGGCCGGGCTGAAGCTGGCGATCGTCATGACCGTGAGCCACACGAGGATAACGCCGCTTGCCTGGAGCAGGGCTGTTTCGCCGGAGCTTGGTTGGGGCCCGAGGATAGATGGACCTGCCGCGGCGAACAGCGCCACCACGAACAGGTGCAGACAGTAAGCCAAGAGCGAGTGCTGTCCCAGCGGCACCAGCAGCCAGCCCAGGATGGCCTTCAGTGGCTTCCAGGCGATGGTCAGCAGGCTGTAGGCAAACGCGGCCAGGATGGCGAAGACGATCAAACGCCCCACCCCGACGTCCGCCTTAGAGAACAGCGCATCGGCCGCGGACTGCGCATCCCGGCTCGGCAAGACGGCGGACAGCACCGCCTGCTCGGAGTGGTAGACCAGCAGGCTAGCGGTGAACAGCGCCCCGGACCAGGTGAGGTAGGCCCCGGCCGGTAGCTGGGCGAAGAACGCGGCCACCTGCTTGCGATGGGCGCCCATGACCAGCGCCGTGAAGAAGATGACCTGCCACGAAGCGAAATGGAACACCGTGTCGCTGCCGGGCAGGCTGAGGGCCTCGGGCGCATACTGCCACAGCAGCCACAGGCTCCAGGACGCCGTGATGACCAGCCAGCTGGCGCCCGACGAAATGAGCTTGAGGGCCAGGCCGGCGCAGGGAAACAGCAGAGCGTACAGTACCAGGATGTCGACCAGGTAGTAGGTCTGCTGGAACGTGACGACCCCCACGACGTAGCCTGGCAGGGAGGTCGTCTGCAGTGGATTGGCCCACGATAAGCCCAGGTGCAGGGCCAGCAGCGGCAGGGTCAGCGCCAGCAGCACGGCCATGAAATAGAGGCTGCAGGCACGCTGAACGGTATTGGCGAAGGCCGCTTTCCACCCCTCGCGGGCGATGACCTGGGCCTGGATCATGCCGGTAACGAAGCCGGAAAGGAAGATGAAGGCTTCGGCGGCGGAAACGAAGAAGTGGTTGCCTCCAGTCAGCGCGTACAGCCACGATTCCTGGCCGCCGACGTGGTCGACCACCATGGCAAAAATGGCGGCGCCGCGCAGCAGGTCGATGCGCAGGTCGCGCTTGCCCGGCTCGGCGTAGGCCCAGCCGAGGCCAGGCGTCGGGGGCGTCCGCGCAGCGCCTTGGGCGGTTGACGTTATGGCCATCTGTCGCACTGCTGTTTCCTAAATCTAGTACCAGCGTACGCGTCGAAGGTTGACGTTCGGTGAAGGAACGATGCAGAACTCGTTCAGATGGCCCGCGTAACAGTGGCTGCTTCTCGCCGTTTCTAGCAGTTGCCTATGGAGCAAGCTGCCTCTTCGGGTGACTTCTGGCGCTTTGGACGAGAAGCGGAGGAGCGAGTCGAGCGGGTGCGGCGCCATCGCGTCGCTCCCGTCAACGAACGGTTCGGTCCCACACTTCGCCGGCTGAGGCTGCGGCAGAAGCTCACTCAGCGTGACCTCGCTGGTGCGCTGCACCTGCCCCTGGCGGACGTTGCCGACCTGGAGTCGGGCGTACGGTCGCCCCAAAGCTTCGACGAGATCCTGTGGCTGGGAGCAGCCCTGGGCCTCAACGTGGTCGATACGAATCATCTGCTGCAGGCGGATGAGCGGCGCGAGCTGGATGAAGAAGAGCGCATTCTCTTTATCAAGCTTCGGCTGCAGATGGCCTATCCCTTTATGGAGCGGTCGGAGAGCCCGTTCGAGTCCTGCCTGCGCTGCGGCTCCCTCGTCGGGATCGAGCATCGCTGCCCCCGCTGCGGCGCCGCCGTGGAGTAGAGCGAAAGTCAACTTCGTTCGTCAAACAGCTCCTGAACGCGGTCCAGGATTCGAGCGGCGACCTCGGTCTTGGTGAGCAGCGGGAGCTCCTCCATTGAGCCGTCCCGGCCCAGGATGGTCACCTGATTGGTATTGGAACCGAAGCCGGATCCTTCGGCAGTCACGTCGTTGGCGACAATCAAATCCAGCTGCTTGCGCCGCAGCTTGTCGCGGGCGGCGGACAGCAGCTGCTCGGTTTCGGCCGCGAACCCGACCTTGATCAGCGGCAGGCCGGCAATAGAGGACAGGATGTCGGTGGTGGAGGTCAGCTGCAAAGTGAGGTCCGTGCCCTTCTTGATCTTCTGCGAGGCGATCGAGGCTGGCCGGTAGTCGGCTACCGCGGCGGCCATCACCAGGGCGTCGCAGTCCTTGGCGATGCGCTGAACGGCGGCGGCCATGTCGGCCGCGGTTGGAGTGTGCTCGGCCTTGATGCCGGCGCTCAGCGGCACGCTGATCGCGCCGTACAGCAGGGTGACGTCCGCTCCTCTGCGGGCCGCCTCCTGAGCCACCGCCAGCCCCATCTTGCCTGACGAGTGGTTGCCGATGTAGCGCACCGGATCGATCGGCTCGCGCGTGCCGCCGGCCGTCACCAGGATCTTGCGGCCGGCGAGCGGTCCGGGCCCAAATTGGGCGCATACGGCCTCCACGATGGCCTCCGGCTCCTGCATCCGGCCCCAGCCCACCTCGCCCGAAGCCAGCTCGCCGCGCACCGGCAGCAGGATGTGCGCTCCTCGCTCGCGCAGCGTTTCGACGTTGGCCTGCGTGGCGGCGTTGGCCCACATGTGATGGTCCATGGCCGGGATGATCAGGAGCGGGGCCGGACTGGCCAGCGCCGTTACGGTGATGGGGTCTTCGGCCAGCCCATGCGCCAGGCGGGCGATGAGGTTGGCGGTAGCAGGGGCAATCACGATGAGGTCCACCCTCTTGCCCAGCTCGACGTGGACGATCTCGCTGGCCGCGTCCAGCTCCATGACGTCGGTCAGGACCTTGTTGCGGGTCAGCGTCTCGAAGGTCAAGGAGCCGACGAACCGGCTGGCTGAGTGGGTCATGGCCACGTGGACGCTGGCGCCCAGGCGAGTGAGCCTGCGCGCGACCTCGACCACCTTGTAGGCCGCGATTCCGCCCGCAACGCCGAGCAGGATCCGCCTGCCGGTCAAGTCACGATCGCCGCCGGCCACTATTGTCTCTTTCCCGGTGCTGAGATCAGTGGCGCGGCCACGGCCTCGTACGCCATGCGCAGGCCTTCGAGGGTGAGCAGCGGATTGACTTCATCGATTGCGGGCGTGAGTGGGGCGATGTACTGTGCTTCCCAGCCTGTGGCGACCACGCGGCGCAGCGGCCCGAGCTCATGCCGAAAGCGCTCGATCAGCCCCTCGACCAGGCCCACGTAGCCATAGACCAGACCCGACTGCAGGTTGCCCACGGTATCGGTGGCGATGGCTTTTGGGGGTGGCGCCAGCTCCACCTTGTAGAGGCGGGCGGCGCGCTGGGTGAGGGCGTCCAGCGACAGCGTGAGCCCGGCGGTAATGGCTCCGCCCAGGAACGCGCCATCCCCGGAGATAGCGTCGAAGGTCGTCGCCGTGCCGAACTTGACGACGATCGATGGCCCGCCGTACAGGCGATGCGCTGCCAGGCAGTTGACGATGCGGTCGGCGCCTGTCTCGGCGGGGTTCAGGGTGCGATATTTCAGGCCCACATCCAGCTCGTGCGAGACCACCGCGCAGCGCTGCCCGAAATATGCCTCGGTCATCTCCTGAAAGGTGACGATCAGGGGCGGCACCACGTTGGCCATGATGGCGGCGTCGATCGCGCTCGGCTCGATGCCCCGATGACGCATGAGCCCGGTGACCAGCAGGCCGTATTCGTCGGCCGTCTGATGCCAGTCGGTGTCGATGCGCCAGTTGGCGACCAAGCGGTCGCCGTCGTACACGCCGAACTTGGTGGAAACGTTACTGACGTCGAATACGAGAAGCATGCTGCCCTAAGCTCATCATACGCAACACGTTCGCCTATTACAGCGGAGGCGCCAAAATGGTGGGCGCCGGCCGTGTGTTCGTGGGGGCATTGGCAGCGTCTGTGTGAAGGGGCTGAGGGTAGTGAGCGCGCTCCTTTCGTCATCCACTGCACGGGGCCTTGACACTGTTAGCAGTCGCAAATATTATTTGCTAGCAGTCACATAAAACGAGTGCTAGAGGGCACGCGTAACAATCCGAAGGAGGAGGTTTATGGCGATAGCTGCTGCAACTAGCATCAAGCCGCTCGGCGATCGTGTCCTGGTTGAGCCCCTGGAGCGAGAAGAGGTCACGAAGAGCGGAATCGTCCTGCCCGACACGGCCAAAGAGAAGCCGCAGGAAGGCACGATCATCTCGGTCGGCTCGGGCCGGGTGGACGACAAGGGCCAGCGCCACCCGCTGGACGTCAAGGCCGGGAACAAGGTGCTCTACGGTAAGTACTCGGGCACCGAGATCAAGGTCGAGGGCAAGGAATATCTGATTCTGAGCGAGAAGGACATTCTCGCCATCGTCGAATAGGAGGAACCACATGCCTGCCAAACAGCTCGTATTTGACGAGAATGCCCGGCGGAAGCTGAAGAGCGGCGTCGACCAGCTCGCCGCGGCCGTCAAGGTCACGCTCGGCCCGAAGGGCCGCAACGTTGTGCTCGACAAGAAGTTCGGCGCTCCGACGATCACCAACGACGGCGTGACCATCGCTAAGGAGATCGAGCTCGAGGACGCCTTCGAGAACATGGGCGCCCAGCTCCTCAAGGAGGTCGCTACCAAGACCAATGACATCGCCGGCGACGGCACTACCACCGCGACGGTGCTGGCCCAGGCGATGATCAACGAAGGCCTGCGCAACGTGGCGGCCGGCGCTAACCCGATGATCCTCAAGAACGGCATCCAGAAGGCTGTGGACTCGGTCGTGGGCGAGATCAAAGCCCGCAGCAAGCAGATCACCACCAAAGAAGAGACGGCCCAGGTGGCCACCATCTCGGCCGCGGACGCCGAGGTGGGCCAGATCATCTCCGACGTGATGGACAAGGTCGGCAAGGACGGCGTCATCACCGTGGAGGAGGGCAAGGGCCTCCGCTTCGAGACCGAGTACGTCGAGGGCATGGAGTTCGACCGCGGCTACATCTCGCCCTACATGATCACCAACGCCGACCGTATGGAATCGGTCTTGGAGGACCCCTACATCCTGATCACCGACAAGAAGATCTCGGCCATCGCCGACATCCTGCCGGTGCTGGAGAAGGTGGTGCAGGGTGGCCGCACGCTGCTGATCATCGCCGAGGACATCGAGGGCGAGGCGCTGGCCACGCTGGTGGTGAACAAGCTGCGCGGCACGCTGAACGTGCTGGGCGTCAAGGCGCCGGGCTTCGGCGACCGGCGCAAGGCCATGCTGGAAGACATCGCCATCCTGACCGGTGGCCAGGTGATCACCGAAGAGGCTGGCTTCAAGCTCGAGAACACCAATGTGAACCAGCTTGGCAAAGCTCGCCGGGTGACC